>OFET01000059.1_pt1 | contig 195697 bp, 191 predicted proteins | sample 1521211 | NCBI WGS metagenome assembly OFET01 (sample SAMN03766358, study PRJEB24113) | microbial mat metagenome | isolation source: enrichment culture HLUCC-A from microbial mat sample contains cyanobacterium... | reverse complement strand
ACCACGATCCCGACCAAGAAGTCGCAGATCTTCTCGACCGCCGAGGACAACCAGAACGCGGTGACCATCCGCGTTTTCCAGGGCGAACGGGAAATGGCCGCCGACAACAAGATGCTGGGCCAGTTCAACCTGGAAAACATCCCGCCCGCCCCGCGCGGCATGCCGCAGATCGAGGTCACCTTCGACATCGACGCCAACGGCATCGTGTCGGTCAGTGCCAAGGACAAGGGCACCGGCAAGGAACAGAAGATCACGATCCAGGCCTCGGGCGGCCTGTCCGACGAGGACATCGAAAAGATGGTCCGCGATGCCGAGGAAAACGCCGAGGCCGACAAGCAGCGCAAGGACCTGGTCGAAGCCCGCAACCAGGCCGAAAGCCTGATCCATTCGACCGAAAAGTCGATGGAAGAGCATGGCGACAAGGTCGACCCCTCGACCATCGAGGCGATCGAACTGGCCATTGCCGCGCTCAAGGACGAGCTGGAAAAGGACGACGCCGGCAAGATCCGCGGCGGCATCCAGAACGTCACCGAAGCGGCGATGAGGCTGGGCGAGGCGATCTACAAGGCGCAGGCCGAAGAGGGCGGAGAGGATGGACCCTCCGCCGCCGATGCCGGGCCCGGTGACGACGATATCGTCGATGCCGATTTCGAGGATCTCGACGACGACAAGCGCTCGTAACCCGGGCGCATGACGGGGCCGGCCCGCCTGTTCACGGCCGGGCCGGCCTCTTCGTTCCCGATGGAGGGGATGTGACGGATGTCAAAGCGTGACTATTACGAGGTTCTCGGCGTCAAGAAGGGCGCCAGTGCCGACGAAATCAAGAAAGCCTACCGCCAGAAGGCGAAAGAGCTGCACCCGGACCGCAACGCAGACAACCCCGACGCCGAGTCCAGGTTCAAGGAAGCGAACGAAGCCTACGAAGTCCTCAAGGATGCCGACAAGAAGGCGGCCTATGACCGGTTCGGCCATGCGGCCTTCGAAGGCGGCATGGGCGCCAGCGCCCGGCCCGGCAGCGGGTTCCAGGGCAACGGCGATTTCGCCAGCGCCTTTTCCGACGTCTTCGATGACCTGTTCGGCGATTTCATGGGGCGCCGCGGCGGCGACGGCGGCCGGACCCGCGCGGCCCGCGGCGCCGACCTGCGCTACAACATGCGCGTGACGCTCGAAGAGGCGTTCTCAGGGCTGCAAAAGACGATCAACGTGCCCACCTCGGTGCCCTGCGAGGCCTGTTCGGGCACCGGCGCCGAGGGTGGCTCCGAACCGCAGACCTGTCCGACCTGTTCGGGCATGGGCAAGGTTCGCGCGCAGCAGGGGTTCTTCACCGTCGAACGCACCTGCCCGACCTGTTCGGGCATGGGCCAGATCATCAAGAATCCCTGCACCGGCTGCCACGGCCAGGGCCGGGTCGAAAAGCAGAAATCATTGTCGGTCAACATACCCGCCGGGGTCGAAACCGGCACCCGCATTCGCCTGGCCGGCGAAGGCGAAGCGGGGATGCGCGGCGGTCCGCCTGGCGATCTGTATATCTTTATCGAGGTCGCCCAGCACGAAATCTTCGAACGCGAGGCCACCAACCTGTTCTGCCGTGTGCCCGTCAGCATGGCCTCTGCCGCGCTGGGCGGCGATATAGAGGTGCCGACGATCGATGGCGGCCGGTCCCGGGTCAAGATCCCTGCCGGATCGCAGAACGGCCGCCAGATGCGCCTGCGCGGCAAGGGCATGCCGGCGCTTCAACGCGGCGGCGTCGGCGACATGTTCATCGAACTGGCCGTCGAGACCCCGGTGAATCTGACATCGCGCCAGAAAGAACTGCTGCAGGAATTCGAGAAGCTGAGCGAAGAGAACAATCCGCAAAGTTCATCGTTCTTCAGGTCCGTCAAGAATTTCTGGGAAGCGATGAAGGGCTAGGCCCGTCCCGGGCTTGACCCGGGACCTCTTGCACGATGTGGCCCTCTGGGCCGGACGCCCTGCGCGCCCGGCCTTTTTCATCTGTCGGTCGTCCTCATCGACGCCTACCGACACGACACCGACGTCGAACCGACGTTCGAAAAACCGGAAAACAGGAATCGACCCACTGCGCCCTTAACCATTTGTTCACCGGGTCGGCGCATCCTGTCCCCATGCCCCGCGCCTTTTCCGAGATGCCCCTGCCCCTGTTCACGGGCGATGCCGACGAGGCGGTGTCGGCCCGGTCCCTTGCGCGGGGATCGCAAGCGAAACTGCCCTCCTATATCGGCGATCACCGCAAACGCCTGCGCGACCGGTTCATGGCCGGCGGCGCCGATGCCATGCCCGATTACGAATTGCTGGAACTTGTCCTGTTCCGCGCCATTCCCCGGCAGGATGTCAAACCGCTCGCTCGCCGCCTGATCGACCATTTCGGCGATTTCAACCGTGTCCTGTCCGCCCCGCCCGAACGGTTGCGCGGCGTCGACGGGGTCGGACCTGCCGTGATCGTCGAACTGAAACTGGTCGAAGCCGCGGCTCATCGTTTGGCTCGGTCGAAAATCCTTGAAAAGCATGTCGTCAGCTCTTGGGACGCGCTGCTGGACTATTGCCATACCGTCATGGCCCATCGTGATACGGAACAATTCCGTGTGCTGTTCCTGGACCGCAAGAACGTGCTGATCGCGGACGAGGCGCAGGCCCGTGGCACCGTCGATCATGTGCCGGTCTACCCGCGAGAGGTTGTCAAACGGGCGCTCGACCTGAGCGCCAGCGCGTTGATCCTGGTGCATAATCACCCCTCGGGCGACCCCACCCCGTCGGATGCCGATATCGACATGACCCGCCAGATCGAACGCGCCGCCGAGGCGCTGGGTCTGACCCTTCACGACCACATCATCATCGGCAAATCGAGCGAGCTCAGCTTTCGCAGCGCCGGGCTGCTGTAGGGCGGGTCACCCACCCAAAGCTCAACCCGCCGGTTCGCCTGCTGGCTCCGGATCGTGTCGTCTCGGGCCACCAGCAGCGCTTTTCCGAACGCTTCGACCGACAGGCTCACCCGCGGCGGCAGTGCCCCGCCCAAGATCGGCAACACCGCGGGCCGGAAAACCGGACACACACGGAAAAAGTGCGGCGAAAATCGCCGCACCGATTGTCGTGAGGACCTGTCCGGATCGAAATCGCGTCATCGCGCGGCGAGTGTCAGGTCCTCGTACATGTTCTGCAACACCAGATAGTCACCCACCGCATCGCAACCGGGCATGACCATGATCAGGTCGAGCGCGGTGCTGTCGCGGCCTTGCTGCACCTGGATGCTTTGCGCTGCCAGTTCTTCACCGCAATTGTCGGCGGTGATCTCGGCCTCGGCGACCAGCATCACGTCGCCGCTTCGCTCGGACATCGCGCTGGGAAAGAGGTAGACCTCGGCGAAATAGCCGGCCGTGGCCGCCGGGTCACCCAGGCGCATCAGATAGCCGCCCTCGCCGGACAGAAGCCGCTCCATGTCACCGCGGGCCTCGACCCAGACATGGCCGTCGTCGCCGAAGCGGGCTCCGAATTCATAGGCCGACAGGTTGACCGCGGTATCGCCCTGATACTGCAGGACCGCGCGGTCGAAGAGGTCGAAATCCGGCACTTCGACAGTGACGACGGCGCCCAGATCGTCTTCGAAGGCGGCGATGAACACGGCGATTTCCGCCAGGGCCGGTGTTTCGATCCGGGCGCTGCCATCGGCATCGGTCATGGCAGTGAACAACATGCCCTGATGATGGATCGCGACCTTTTGATCCGGATGACAAGGTGCGTCGAGCGACAGGGTCACGATGGACCCGGCCGTGGCCTGGGCCTCCAGCACAGGATCGCAGCCCATCCCGGCCAGGGGCTCTGCGCCGGTGCCAGCGGTGGTATTGCCCAGATCGACAGGCGCGTCTTCGGTCGCGGCGATCTGCACGGGTTGCGCCGGAGGCAGGGCGCGCGGTGTGAACGCCCGCAATTGCGGCAGCAGCACCGATGCGGCGATGGGCGCGATATCGGGGATCGAAAGCGTCGGTCCGGACAGGTCCGGTGCCGGACCGGACGCAGTGCCCAAGACTTCGGTGATCGCCACCGGGGGCGCATCCGCCACCGCGGCGGGAACCATCGGTTGGTTCGCGGTGGTCACGGTCGGTGCGGGCATCGGGGTTTCGGCGTCAGGCACGGTCAGCGTGACTTGATCCACTGCCGGTTGTTCGACATCGGGACGCGTTTCGGGCACCGCCGCGACCGGTTCGGCATCGGGCACCACGGCCGGGCGGGGCGGAGCGGCCGCGACATCGCCGGCGCTGAACCGACTGGCAAGAGCATCGCCATTCTGCATGACGAACCCGATACCAAGGGCGACAGAGAACGTCCCCACGGCCATCGCGATCTTCTTGGTGTCCACCATCGTCGTCCCCTCTCTCTTTACGAGATACGGGAACACTCTGTTGAATGCCGGTGGCGGCATAAGGGCCGAGCCGGGGTCGTTTCGCGGCGAGATTCGGTCAGGAAAGTGACGCCGCCGGCAATCCCGCCCTGGTTGCGCGGATCAGACGAGCCGCCCGTGACAATGCTTGAACTTCTTGCCCGACCCGCAGGGGCAGGGGTCGTTGCGGCCGGGATTGCCCCAGGTGGCGGGGTCATCCTCGACGAACCCGACACGCGCGCCTTCGGCGACCGGCTCCGGCTGGCCCTTGGGTTGAGCCGCGGCCTGAAGCTGGCGCTGCTGCTGCAGGATCTGCTCCATCATCGCCTTCTGCTCCTCTTCGGTCATCGGGCGGATGCGGGACAGTTTGCGGGTCACCTCTTCGCGCAGGGAATCGAGCAGGCTTTCGAACAGCTGGAACGCTTCGGTCTTGTATTCATTGACCGGGTCGCGCTGGGCGTAGCCGCGGAAATTCACGACCGAGCGCAGATGTTCCAGCGACAGCAGGTGGTCACGCCACTTGGTGTCGATGGTCTGCAGCAAAAGCTGTTTTTCGATGTCGCGCATCGTGTCGGCGCCAAAGGCCTCGGCCTTGTCCACCATGAACTTGTCCGAAGCCGCCTCGAGCCGTTCGCGGATCGCGGCATCGTCGACACCCTCTTCCTCGGCCCAGTCGATGACCGGCACATCGATCCCCAGCACGTCGATCGCGGCGGCATAGAGCCCCTGTGCATCCCATTGTTCGGCATAGCTTTTCGGCGGGATGTGGGTTTCCACCAGGTCTTCGATCACCTGGTGGCGCATGTCGGTGACGATCTCCGACAGGTCCTTGGCTTCCATGATGTCGCGACGCTGGGAAAAGATCACCTTGCGCTGGTCGTTCATCACGTCGTCGAATTTCAGCAGGTGCTTGCGGATGTCGAAATTGCGCGCCTCGACCTTGGCCTGGGCGCGTTCGAGCGATTTGTTCACCCAAGGGTGCACGATCGCCTCGCCATCCTTCATGCCCAGGGTCGACAGGACCTTTTCCAGGCGTTCGGACCCGAAAATGCGCATCAGGTCGTCTTCGAGAGACAGGAAGAAGGCGGACCGTCCCGGGTCGCCCTGACGGCCCGAACGGCCGCGCAGCTGGTTGTCGATCCGGCGGCTTTCGTGGCGTTCGGTGGCCAGAACGAACAGGCCGCCGGCGTCCTTGACCGCCTGTTCATCGGCCTCGTGTTCATGTTCGATCCGTTCGCGGATCTTTTCGGGATCGCCGTCCGGGTCGGCGGCGATCGCCTCCATCACCTTGAACTCGACATTGCCGCCCAGCTTGATGTCGGTGCCGCGGCCGGCCATGTTCGTGGCGATCGTCACGGCGCCCAGCTTGCCCGCATCGGCGATGATCTGCGCCTCTTGTTCATGGAACTTGGCGTTCAGCACGTTGTGCGGAATGCCGGCCTCTTTCAGAAGCGCCGACAGGGCGTCGGACTTTTCGACCGAGGTCGTGCCGACAAGGATCGGTTGGCCGGACTCGTGGGACTTGCGGATCGCGTCGACGATCCCGTCGAATTTCTCGCGCGCGGTGCGATAGACCTGGTCGTGTTCGTCCTGGCGGGCGATCGGCTTGTTCGTCGGCACCTCGACCACGCCAAGCCCGTAGATCTCCTGGAATTCGTCGGCTTCGGTCAGCGCCGTGCCGGTCATGCCGGCCAGCTTGTCGTACAGGCGGAAGTAGTTCTGGAAGGTGACCGAGGCCATGGTGATGTTCTCGGGCTTGATCTCGACGCCTTCCTTGGCCTCGATCGCCTGGTGCAGGCCGTCGGACAACCGGCGTCCGGTCATCATCCGTCCGGTGAATTCGTCGATCAGCACCACCTCGCCGCCGCGGACCATGTAATCCTTGTCGCGGGTGAACATCTTGTGCGCCCGCAGACCCTGGTTGATGTGATGCACCAGGGTGGTGCTTTCGGGGTCGTAAAGCGTCTGCCCTTCGGGCAGCAGGCCGGCCGCGGCAAGCCGCTGTTCGAGGAATTCGTTGCCCTCGTCGGTGAAGGTCGCGTTGCGGGCCTTTTCGTCCAGCTCGAAATGGTCGTCGGTCAGTTCGGGGATGATCTTGTCGATCGTCACATACAGGTCCGACCGGTCCTGGCTGGGCCCCGAGATGATCAACGGCGTCCGCGCCTCGTCGATCAGGATGCTGTCCACCTCGTCGACGATCGCGAAATTGTGGCCGCGCTGATAGACTTGGGCCAGGTCGGTCTTCATGTTGTCGCGCAGGTAGTCGAAGCCCAGCTCGTTGTTCGTGGCATAGGTCACGTCGCACCGATACGCGGCCTTCTTTTCATCGTCGGGCTGCTGGGGATAGACGACGCCGGTGGTCAGACCCAGCGCGGCATAGACCTTGCCCATCCAGTCCGCATCGCGGCGGGCCAGGTAGTCGTTCACCGTGACCACGTGAACGCCCTTGCCGGACAGCGCATTCAGATAGGCCGGAAAGGTCGCGACCAGGGTCTTGCCCTCGCCGGTCTTCATTTCCGAGATATTGCCCTGGTGCAGAAAGATGCCGCCCATCAGCTGCACATCGAAGGCGCGCAGGCCCAGCGCCCGCTTGGCGGCCTCGCGGCAATTGGCGAAAGCCTCGGGCAGCAGCGCGTCCAGGCTTTCGCCGGACGTCGCGCGTTTCGCCAGTGCGTCGGTCTTTTCCTTCAACCCGTCGTCGGACAGTTTTTCGAACTCGGGCTCCAGCGCGTTGATCCTTTCGATGATCGGGCGGGTTGCCTTGACCTTGCGATCATTGGGGGTGCCGAACACCTTCCGGGCCAGAGTTCCGATACCAAGCATGATTTTTCCGACGCCTCTGCGAAAGCGGTTCAAGTCAAAGTGTGAGGAGGTTGGTTGTGCCCATGCGGCGCGCCACCTAAGAAGGGGCCAAGACCGGCCCCCTCGGAGCCTTTAGGCGATGTAAGGGGGGGTCGACGGAGTGTCAACGCCGCGCGCCCGTGCGGCCCGGAAAGGGAAGCCCAGATGCCTCTTCGAACACGACTTGCCGCGCCTTTGGTCCTGGCCACCGCACTGGCCGGCGCCGCCCTGGCACAGGATGACGGCACCCCCAGCGCCGCGACGGTTGTCGCCACGGTCAACGGAACCGAAATCACCCTGGGCGAGATGCTGATCGCACGGTCGCAATTGCCGCCGCAATACCAGGAATTGCCGCCTGACGTGCTGTTCGACGGATTGCTGGAACAGCTGGTCAACCAGCAGCTTCTGGCGGATGCGCTGAACGAGGAGCCGCTTCGCCTGACGCTTGCCTTGCAGAACGAGGCGCGGTCGCTGCGCGCCGGCGAGGTCGTGTCGGACATCTATGAAGAAGCGGTGACCGAAGAGGCTCTGCAGGACGCCTATGACGAGATGTTCGCCGATCTGGAGCCGCAAAGAGAATACAACGCCGCCCATATCCTGGTCGAAACCGAGGAGGCCGCGACCGAGATCACGGCCCTGCTCGAGGACGGCGCCGATTTCGCCGAACTGGCGCGGGAACGCTCCGTCGGCCCGTCCGGTCCCAATGGCGGCGATCTGGGCTGGTTCGGCCAGGGCATGATGGTCGCGCCGTTCGAAGAGGCCGTCATGGCGCTCGAGGTCGGGCAGGTTTCGGCCCCGGTCCAGACCCAGTTCGGCTGGCACGTGATCGTGCTGAACGACACCCGCAATATCGACGCCCCGCCGATCGATGCCGTCCAGGCCGAACTGGCCGGCACCCTGCAGCAGCAGGCGCTCGAGGCGCGGATTGCCGAATTGACCGAAACCGGCAGCGTCGAATTGACCGAACCGGGGGCCTTCGATCCGGGTATCATCAACGCCATGGACCTGTTGAACGAGTAGACCATGCCGATATCCCCGCTGGCGCCCGCGCGCTTTCCGGACCTGCCCGACATCGCGGGCCTTCGCCTGGCCACGGCCGCGGCGGGCGTGCGCTACAAGGGGCGCGATGACGTGATGCTGGCGGCGCTGGATGCCGGCAGCGTGGTGGCCGGCGTGTTTACCCGCTCGGCCACCCGCTCGGCCCCGGTTCTGGATTGCCAGGCCAAGCTGGGGGACGGAACCGGCCCCGCGGCCTTTCTTGTCAATTCCGGCAATTCGAACGCCTTCACCGGCAAGGCCGGCGATGCTTCGGTCGCGCGGATCTGCGACGCGACGGCCCAGGTTCTGGGGATCGCCGCCGACCGTGTCTTTACCGCGTCGACCGGGGTGATCGGAGAACCGCTGCCCGACGATCGGATCACCGCCAAGCTCGATGAACTGGCCGCAAAACTGGCGCCCGGCGCGTTCGAAGCCGCGGCCCGGGCGATCATGACGACGGACACCTTCCCCAAGGCCGCCGGCGCCGTGGTCGACATCGACGGCACGCCGGTAAAGATCGCGGGCTTTGCCAAGGGCAGCGGCATGATCGCGCCGGATATGGCGACGATGCTGGTCTATATCTTTACCGATGCGCAGATCGGGCAGGGCGACCTTCAGGTTCTGCTGCAGACGCTGACCGATCAGACCTTCAACTGCATCACCGTCGACAGCGACACCTCGACCTCGGACACGCTGCTGTGTGCGGCCACCGGCGCCTCGGGCGTCGACGTGACCGAAAGCGCGGGCTTCACCAAGGCGCTGCATGACGTGATGCTGGATCTGGCCCACCAGGTCGTGCGGGATGGCGAAGGCGCGACCAAATTCGTCGAAATCCATGTTTCGGGTGCGATGACCAACGACGACGCCCGCAAGGTCGCCATGGCGATCGCCAATTCGCCGCTGGTCAAGACGGCGATCGCCGGCGAGGACCCGAATTGGGGCCGCATCGTCATGGCGGTCGGCAAATCGGGCGCGCGGGCCGACCGGGACCTTCTGACCATCCGCTTCGGCGATATCCTGGTGGCCGAACAGGGCTGGGTCGCCGAAAGCTATACCGAACAGGCCGGCGCCGACTACATGACACGGCAAGACCTGCAGATCGGTGTCGATCTGGGGATCGGCGGCGGCATGGCGACCGCCTGGACCTGCGACCTGACCCATCAATACATCACGATCAACGCGGACTACCGATCGTGAAACCGAGGCTGTCACGGACAAGACGCGACCCGGTCTTGCATTCGGGATCGCACCGGTGAAAGTCGTTCTGGTGTCGGCGGTCGCGCTGATCGACGTCGATGGGCGCGTGCTTCTTGCCCAACGCCCCGAGGGCAAGTCGATGGCCGGTCTATGGGAGTTTCCCGGCGGCAAGGTCGAACCGGGCGAAAGCCCGGAGACCGCCCTGGTGCGGGAACTGCACGAGGAACTGGGGATCGAGACCTGGAATTCCTGCCTGGCGCCGCTGACCTTCGCCAGCCATGCCTATGACGATTTCCATCTGCTCATGCCGCTGTTCGCCTGCCGCAAATGGCAGGGGATCCCGCAATCGCGCGAGGGCCAGGCGTTGAAATGGGTGCGCGGGGCCGAGCTGCGCGACCATCCCATGCCGCCCGCCGATATCCCGCTGATCCCGATCCTGCGCGACTGGCTGTGACATGCGAAAAGGGCGCCCGAAGGCGCCCTTCACCCGGTCGCTGCGCGATCCTTACAGGCTGCGCTCGACCTCTTCGCGTTCGAAGATCTCGATCACGTCGCCGGTGCGGATATCGTCGTAATTCTCGAACGCCATCCCGCATTCCTGGCCGGACTGGACCTCGGACACTTCGTCCTTGAAGCGCTTGAGCGTCTTGAGCGTGCCTTCATGGACCACGACATCGTCACGCAGCAGGCGCACCCCGGCGCTGCGGCGGGCGACGCCTTCGGTGACCAGGCAGCCGGCGACATTGCCCACGCCCGAAACGCGGAACACTTCCCGGATCTCGGCGTAGCCGATGAACTTTTCGCGGATCTCGGCGCCCAGCAGACCGCTTGCGGCCGCCTTCACATCGTCGACCAGGTCGTAGATCACGCTGTAATAGCGGATTTCCACACCCTTCTGGTTGGCGACGTTCCGCGCCGTGGCATTGGCCCGGACGTTGAAGCCCAGAACCGGCGCCCCCGAAGCCTCGGCCAGGCCGACATCGGTTTCGGTAATCGCACCGACACCGTAATGCAGGACCCGCACGCGGACCTCGTCATTGCCGATCTTCTCCATCGCCTGCACGATCGCCTCGGCCGACCCCTGAACGTCGGCCTTGACCACGATGGGCAATTCGCTGACATCCTTGTCGGCCTTCGCCTTGGCCAGAAGCTGATCCAGGGTCGTGGCGGCGCCAGCGGCGGCGCGCTTTTCCTTGGCCGCGCTTTCGCGGTATTCGGCGATTTCGCGGGCCTGAGCCTCGGTCGACACGACGTTCAGCACGTCGCCCGCCTCGGGTGTGCCGTTCAGGCCCAGAACCTCGACCGGGACCGAGGGGCCGGCCTCCTTGACCCGCTCGCCCTTGTCGTTGATCAGCGCGCGGACCTTGCCCCATTGTTCGCCGACGACAAAGATGTCGCCCTGGCGCAGGGTGCCGTTCTGGACCAGCACGGTCGCGACCGGACCACGGCCGACATCCAGCTGCGCCTCGATCACCGCCCCTTCGGCAGCACGGTCGGGATTCGCCTTCAGTTCCAGGATTTCGGCCTGCAGCGCGATCGCCTCGAGCAGGTCGTCAAGGCCCTGCCCGGTATGGGCCGACACCTCGACATCCTGGACGTCGCCGGACATTTTTTCGACGATCACCTCGTGTTGCAGCAGATCGGTGCGCACCTTGTCGGGATTGGCCGCGGGCAGGTCGATCTTGTTGATCGCGATGATCATCGGCACCTTGGCGGCCTTGGCGTGGTTGATCGCCTCGATGGTCTGCGGCATCACCGCGTCATCGGCGGCGACCACAAGCACGACGATATCCGTCACATGGGCCCCGCGCGCCCGCATCGACGTGAACGCGGCATGGCCCGGCGTATCCAGGAAGGACAGCGTGGTGCCGCTTTCCGTGGTCACCTGGTAGGCGCCGATATGCTGGGTGATCCCGCCGGCCTCTCCGGCGACGACCTTGGCGTCGCGGATCGCGTCCAGCAACGAGGTCTTGCCGTGGTCCACGTGGCCCATGATGGTGATGACGGGCGGGCGCGGCTTCAGATCCTGGGGATTGTCCACGACGGTCCGGATCACGTCTTCGACATCCGAATCCGACACACGCACGACCCGGTGGCCGAATTCCTCGATGATCAGTTCAGCGGTATCGGCGTCGATGGTCTGGTTCTGGGTCGCCATGATGCCGTTCTGCATCAGCGACTTGACCACATCGGCCACGCGTTCGGCCATGCGGTTGGCCAATTCGCTGACCACGATCGCTTCGGGCAATTGCACGTCGCGAATGACCTTTTCCCGCTCGACCTGGCCACCCATGGCCTTTTGCCGGGCGCGTTCCTGCTTGCGCTTCATCGCGGCCAGCGATTTCTGGCGGCCGCCTTCGCCACCGGACAGGGCCTGGTTCAGCGTCAGCTTGCCGGACCGGCGACCATCGTCGCGGGCACCCTTGCCACGGTTGCGGTCCCGGTCATCGCGTTCGCGGTCGGGCTTGCGCGGTCCGGAGGGGGTCGGGCTTCGGCCCCGCGGCCCGTCATCGGCGACAGGCGCGGCGGCGGCGGCGGCCGGCGCGCTGGCCTTGGGATCGGCGGCGCGGCGGGCGGCCTCTTCGGCTTCACGCTTCTTGCGCTCTTCTTCTTCGGCCTTGGCCTTGAGCGCCTCTTCGCGTTCGCGTTCTTCGCGTTCCTTGGCTTCGGCTTCATCACGGCGGCGCTGGCGCTCTTGCTCGCGGGCCTTTTCGTCGGCGGCACGCTTTTCCGCGTCTTCGGCTTCGCGCGCCTTTGCCATGGCAAGCGCCTTCATCCGGCGCTCCAGCTCGGCCTCCGAGATCCCGGCGGGCCGCCTGGACGGATCGCCGCCGGCCGGTGCCTGGGCCCCGCCGGTCTTGGCGGCACCGGGCTTGGGCACCACAACGCGCTTGCGCTTGGTTTCGACCACGACATTCTTGGTGCGGCCGTGGCTGAAGCTTTGCTTCACGCTGCCGGACCGGGGTCGCACACCAAGGGGCTTCTTGCCGTCAGTATCGCTCATCTAGCTACGTATTCCTTCCCGGCAGCGCACTCGCCACCGTGTTTCTCGCGCAAGCCTTTCAGCTTTGCGGCTTCCTCTACTACACGATCGCCGAGTCCACCAGCCGAGACCGCGCCGTGTATCACACTTTCCCGGCCGAAGGCCATGCCCAGCTCGTTCGCAGTCAGGCAATCGAAATACCGGGCCCCTTCCGGAGTCCAGAGCTTGGCCTTGCCCCGGACCGACCCATCGCTGGCCTGAAGCAGGACCCGAACCCGGGCGCCGCCGGCCAACCAGCCCTTCACTTTTTCGAAGCCGGCCACCGTCTGACCGGCCTTGCGCGCCAGGGCGATCAGGTCGACGACCCGTCGGGCCATTTGACGCTCGACCTCGGCGACCAGATCTTCGGGAACGGTCACGTCCTGTTTCGCGGATCGGGCGAAGTTTCCGCGCCGGGCCTTTTCCAGAACCGCGCGATCCGCCGTCACCCACATGCCCCTTCCGGGCAGTTTTTCAAGTATGTCCGGCGCGATACGCCCATCGGGCGCCACGACGAAGCGGATCAGACCGGCCTTGGGGCCGCTGTCGCCGGTGACGATGCAACGCCGTTCGCTGACGTCCCGTTCCTTGTCGCGGCCACCCCGAGCCATACCCACGTCCGGAGACCCCAGATCAGGCCTCCGCCTCCTCTACGGTTTCGCCCTCTTCGGCATCCGCGACCAGATCGGCCGGATCGACCCAGCCCAGCATGACGCGGGCGGTCATGATCATGTCCTGGGCTTCTTCGAGGCTGACGTCGAAGGGTTCCAGGACGCCGTCGTCCTTGACCCGCTCCCCGTCCACGGTCGTCCAGCCGCCAGCCAGTTCCCAATCGGCGCAGGTGGCGAAATCCTCCAGCGTCTTGACGCCATCCTTGGCCAGGGCTTCGGCCATCTGCGGGGTCAGGCCCTCGTAATTGATCAGGCTGTCCTCGGCGCCCAGTTCGCGGGCGGTTTCGATCGCCTTGCGATTCTGTTCGTCGATATAGTCGCGGGCGCGGGCCTGAAGCTCTTTGGCCGTATCCTCGTCGACGCCGTCGATGACCAGCAATTCGTCCTGTTCGACATAGGCGACCTCTTCGAGGGTCGTGAACCCTTCGGAAACCAGCAACTGGGCAAAGAACTCGTCCAGATCCAGCGTGTCCATGAACAGCCGGGTGCGTTCCTCGAACTCGGCCTGGCGACGTTTGGATTCCTCTTCCTCGGTCAGGATGTCGATATCCAGCCCGGTCAGTTGCGACGCCAACCGCACGTTCTGGCCGCGGCGACCGATGGCCAGGCTCAGCTGTTCCTCGGGCACGACGACCTCGATCCGGTCGGCATCCTCGTCGAACACCACCTTGGACACCTCGGCCGGCTGCAGCGCATTGACCAGGAAGGTCGGCATGTCCTCGTTCCAAGGGATGATGTCGATCTTTTCGCCCTGCAACTCGTTGACCACGGCCTGCACCCGGCTGCCGCGCATGCCGACGCAGGCGCCGACCGGGTCGATCGACCCGTCATAGGAAATCACGGCGATCTTGGCACGGGACCCGGGGTCACGGGCCACGGCCTTGATCTCGATGATGCCTTCGTAGATCTCGGGCACTTCCATCTTGAACAGCTCGGCCATGAATTCCGGCGCGGTGCGCGACAGGAAGATCTGCGGGCCGCGCTGTTCGCGGCGCACGTCACGGATGAAACAGCGGATCCGGTCGCCGGGGCGATAGCTTTCGCGGCCGATCTTGTCGTTACGGCGCAGGATCGCCTCGCCGGTGCCGACATCGACGATCACGTTGCCATATTCCTCGCGCTTGACGACGCCGTTGATGATGGTGCCGGCGCGGTCCTTGAATTCCTCGTATTGCCGGTCGCGCTCGGCCTCGCGGACCTTTTGCAGGATCACCTGCTTGGCGGATTGCGCGGCGATCCGGCCCATCTCGACCGGCGGCACGGCTTCGTGGAATTCGTCGCCGATCTGCGGGCCCTCGGCCGCGGTCGGATCGATCCGGGCGCCCTCGCGCAGCCAGAATTCGTCGCGCCCGCCGGCCGGAGCGACGAAATAGGCGCGGGCCTGGTCGGCGGTCATCTCGGCCTGGTAATTCTCCAGCACCTCTTCGTCGACGACGGTACGGACGCGGGTGAAATTCGCGCGGCCGGTCTTGCGGTCGATCGACACGCGAATGTCCATTTCGCTGCCGTAGCGGGACTTGGCAGCCCGGGCGAGCGATTCCTCCATCGCCTCGACCACAAGGCCGGGGTCGATCATCTTTTCGCGCGCCACCGCTTCGGCGGTCTGCAGAAGCTCAAGCTGGTTGGCAGAGGTGATTGCCATGGTTTCTACTCCTCATCGCCGTCGATGACGGTCTCAACTTCGTCGAATTCTTGTCCGTCGATCTGGCCGGCATCCTTGCGGGCCTTCAGGACATCACGGATCAGGTCGTCGGTCAGAACAAGTTTGGCGTCGCTCAGCCAGTCGAATTGCAGCCCGATCGTGAGCGCCTCGCCGTTTTCCTCGATCTCGATCAGGACCTCGTCGCCCTCGGTGCCGGCCAGGTCCCCCTTGAAGCGGCGCCGGCCGTCGATCAGTTCGTTGGTCTCGATCTTGGCGACATGGCCCTGCCAGCGGTCGAAATCCTTGAGCCGGGTCAGGGGACGATCGATTCCGGGGCTCGACACTTCAAGCGTGTAGTGGTCGAGGATCGGGTCTTCGACATCCAGCACAGCACTGATCGCGGTGCTGATTTCGGCGCAATCGTCGACCTCGATCGAACCGTCGGGCCGTTGCGCCATGATCTGCAGCGTCTGGTCCTTGCCGGCCATCAGGCGCACACGCACCAGTTCGAACCCCATGTCCTCGATGACGGGGGTCACGATTTCGGCGATGCGACGGTCGATGGCCGCGCGGGCGATCAGGTCGGACATGGTCCCTTCCGGTGATGGTTCAGGCACAAAAAAACGGGCGCGCGGCCCGTCGATCTTTCCCGGTGGAGCACCTGGTCTGGACCCCGGCGCGCCGCTGTTGAAGCCCATATAGGCCCAACCGGGACCAAGCGCAAGGGCGCTATAGACCCAGCATCTGGTGCAGTTCGGCCAGGGCCTGCGGGCCCAGTTCCCGGCCGCCGGTCAGCGCCATCAGGGATGCCTGGATATCGGCCTGGGCCGACTGGGCCGCGGTCGTTGTCCGTTCGTAGTCGGATATCGCCTGCCGCAAGGCCGCGTCGTAGCTGCCATCGGGGAATTGCGCGGCCCGTTCGACGGCCGAAAGGTTCTGAAGACGAATCAACTCTCGCGCGGCGACATTCTGCCGTTCGATCAGGGCGGCGCCGTCGCGATAGGTATCGCGATAGACCGCAAGGCGCGCCGGCGTGCTGTCGGTCGCGGCATTCTGCAGCGCATTCTGGTTCGCGTTCGCCGCGTTCAGCCCGCGTTGCTGGCCGGCACTCGGGCCGCGATCATTGCCGTTGTTGTCGTTGCGGTTGCCGTTGTTGTCGTTGCGGTTCGAATTGTCGTTCCCGTTTCCGTTGTTGTCCCCCCGCCCGGCATGGGATGCCGCCGGCGCAAGCGTCGCCAGCGCCAGCACGAGGGCGACGGAACGAAGGACGACAGGTGCAAGTGCGGCGGGAAACACGGCAAGGGCTCCGATGATGAAATCGATCTGTCAGACCCTACGAATCAATACCGCCTCGGCTTTGGCACAAATACGGCACAAGCACGGCGGTGCGGAAACAATAGGGGCGCTTCGTTTCCGAAGCGCCCCTGTTTCACCGGCATGACGTTGCGTCAGACGCGCCACCAGCGCTCGGCCATGCGGGCATTGTCCATCTGCCACAGATTGCCGACGGTTTCCGGGGACTGGATGCTGTTGCTGATGCCCTGCACGTAATTCGCGAACATCGGCACCAGAACACCGCCTTCGTCACGCAGGATCTGCTGCATCTCGAAATACATCTCGCGGCGGCGATCGCTGTCCAGCTCGGCCCGGGCCTCGATCAGCAGATCCTGGAACCGCTCGCTGTCGTCGCGGCCCCAGCGGCTGTCGTTCCAGGGTCCGCCATCCTCATAGGCGGTCGAGAACATCCAGTCCTCCGTCGCGCGGCCCGACCAGTAGGACGCGCAGAACGGCTTTTTCAGCCAGACGTTCGACCAATAGCCGTCCGCTGGTTCCTGGATCACGTTGATGTTGATCCCGGCCGCCGAAGCGGACGCCTGGAACAGCTGTGCTGCATCCACCGCGCCTTCGAAAGCCGCGGACGAGGCCGACAGGTCGATATTCAGGCTGTCGAGCCCCGATTGCTGCAGCCAGTAGCGGGCCTGGTCCGGATCGTAGGCAAGCTGCTCCATCTCGGCATTGTAGTATTGGTTGGCCGGCCCGATCGGGCTGTCATTGCCGATCATCCCGTGGCCCAGCAGGATCTTGTCGACCATCTCTTGCCGGTTGATCCCGTATTTCAGCGCCTTGCGGACATTCACATCGTCGAACGGCGCGATATCCGTCAGCATCGGGAAGATGTAGTGCTGGTTGCCGGTCAGTTCCTGGATGCGCAGGTTCGGGTTGGCCCGCAGCAGGTTCTCGGCCTTGAAGTCGATCCGGTTGATCGCGTCGACCTGGCCGGTCAGCAGCGCGTTCATCCGCGCGGTGTTGTCGTTGATCGCGATATATTCGATCTCGTCGAAATAGCCGGCCGCATCGCCCTTGTAATGGTCGGGATAGCGGGTCGCGACCATGCGCACGCCCGGATCGAAGCTGCGCACCTGATACAGGCCGGTGCCGATCCCGTTGGCGATCGCGTCCTCGATCTGCCCGGCGGGGAAGATCAGGATGTGATAATCCGACAGCAGGTAGGGCAGATCGGCATTGCCGGCATTCAGGGTCAGCTGCACCTGGTGATCGCCGGTCCTGGTCATTTCGACGATGTTCTCGACGATCGGCTTGGCAGCCGATTTCGACTCTTCGCCCAGGTGCATCTGCAGCGATTCGATCACGTCATCGGCACCGAAAGGCTTGCCGTTGTGGAAGGTCACGCCCTGGCGCAGGTTGAAGGTCCAGGTCTTGGCGTCGGCGCTGGCCTCCCAATCGGTGGCCAGTTCGCCCACCAGGCTGCCGTCGGCGGCGACCTCGGTCAGGCTGTCGAAGACCGCGCCCTGGGCACAGGTGATCATGAACAGGTCGGAATGGGTCCGGCTGTCCCAACTGTCCGAGGTATTGGCCCCCGACAGGCCCGCGGTCAGCTTGCCGCCACGGCTTTGGGCGCGCAGCGGCAGGCCGGTCGCGGCAAGTACACCCGCCGCGGCCCCGGTGCGAAGTAGTCCGCGTCTGCTGATTGTCGTCATTTGGGTCGTCTCCCTGTTTGTCGTCGCCAGTCTAGGCTGATTCGGTCACATCTTGTCCACGGCGGCATCGCCGATATTGTCGACACCCCGTTGGGCCAGCAGCCTGTCGAGCCAATCCGGGTCCATCTCGGGCACCGAACTGAGCAGCAGGTCGGTATAGGCATGGTGCGGCGGGTGGAACATCTCGGTCTTGCCGCCTTGCTCGACGACACGGCCATCCTTCATCACCACCACCTCGTCGGCGATCGCCCGGACCGTGGCCAGATCATGGGTGATGAACATGTAGCTCAGCCCCAGTTCATCCTGAAGCCGGGCCAGAAGACGCAGGATACCTTCGGCGACCAGCTGGTCCAGCGCGCTTGTCACTTCGTCACAGATGATGAATTCAGGCTCGGCGGCCAGCGCCCGGGCGATGCCGACGCGCTGCTTCTGACCCCCCGACAGCTCGGACGGCAGCCGGTGATAGAAGGTGTCGGGGTCCAGTTCGATCTGGTCGAGCAGTTCGTTGACCCGGTCCCGCAATCGCAGCCCGTGCAGGCCGGAATAGAATTGCACCGGCCGGCCGATGATCTGGCCGATGGTGCGGCGCGGGTTCAGCGCGGTATCGGCCATCTGGTATATCATCTGCGCCTGGCGCAGCTGGTCCTTCGTGCGTTTGCGGTAATCGGCCGGCAGGACCTGTCCGTTGAACAGCACCTCGCCCTCGAGCGGCGGCAGAAGCCCGGTGATGCAGCGCGCCGTGGTCGATTTGCCCGAGCCGCTTTCGCCGACGACGGCCACGGTGCGTCCGGCATGGATATCGAAACTGACATCGTGCAGCACGGGCGTATCGCCATAGGCGGCGGTGACCCCCCGGACCGAGACGACCGGCACCTCATCGGCACCCGCCAGTGGTTTTTCGGTCCGTTCGAAACTGCGCACCGCCCAGAGCGATTTCGTATAATCCTCTTTCGGCGCGCTCAGCATGGTGCGGGTATCGGCTTCCTCGACCTCGTCCCCGCGCAGCAGCACCTTGATCCGGTCCGCCATCTGCGCGACCACGGCGAGGTCGTGGGTGATGTAGATCGCGGCGGTGTCGAATTCCTGAACGATCTGGCGGATCGCGGCCAGGACCTCGATCTGGGTGGTCACGTCCAGCGCCGTCGTCGGTTCGTCGAAGATGATCAGGTCGGGCCGGCAGGCCATCGCCATCGCCGTCATCGCCCGCTGCAACTGGCCGCCCGACACCTGGTGCGGATAGCGAAAACCGATCTCATCCGGGTTCGGCAGGCGCAGCTTGCGATACAGTTCGGTCCCGTCGGCGATGCTGTCGGACCGGCCCGAGACCCCGTGCTGCACCGGTGCCTCGACATGCTGGTCGATCAGCCGATGCGCGGGGTTGAAGCTGGCGGCCGCCGATTGCGCCACATAGGCGATACGACGACCCAGAAGCCCCCGCTTGACCCGGGCCGGGGCGTTCACCAGGTCGATCCCGTCGAATTCGACCGATCCGCCGGAAATCCGCACTCCGTCGCGCGTATAGCCCATCGCGGCCAGCCCGATGGTCGATTTGCCGGCGCCGCTTTCCCCGATCAGGCCCAGGACCTCGCCCTTGTGCAGGTCGAGGTCGACGCCGTTGATGATCGGGAACCAGTCTTCGTCGCTGCGCCCCTCGATACGCAGATCGCGGATTTTCAGCAGAAGGTCGCGTGCCTCGGTCATCGCCTACTCCTTGAGCCCCGAGGATTTCTGCAGCATCCAGTCGACCACGAAATTGACCCCCACGGTCAACAGCGCGATCGCCCCGGCGGCCAGCAGCGGGGTCACCGCCGCCATCGGCGCGAATTGCGCGTAATTGATGAAGGCGGCCAGGTCGCGCACCATGGTGCCCCAGTCGGCCAGCGGCGGCTGGATGCCGACCCCCAGGAAGGACAGCGCCGCGATCGTCAGGAAAACAAAGCAGAACCGCAGCCCGAACTCTGCCAGAAGCGGCGCGGTGGCGTTGGGCAGGATTTCCCGGAACACCAGGTAGCCCAGGCCCTCGCCGCGCAGCTTGGCGGCCTCGATATAATCCATCACGACGATATTGATCCCCACCGCCCGGGCCAGCCGGAAAACGCGGGTGCTGTCGATCACGGCGATGATGACGATCATGAAATAGGTCAGCGGGATCCCGGTCTGGGGGGCCCAGACCGCAGCGATGGTCATCAGCAGCAGGGCGAAGATCAGCGACGGGATCGCCATCAGCACGTCGACCCCGCGGCTGAGCAACTGGTCGAGCCAACCGCCCAGCGTCGCCGCCAGAAGGCCCAGGGTGCCGCCCAGGAAGAAGGCCAGCAGCGTGGTGACGAAGGCGATGCCGACGGTGTTCTGGGCGCCGAAGATCAGGCGCGACAGGATATCGCGGCCGATCTGGTCAGTGCCCAGGGGAAAGTCCGGATTGCCGCCCAGCGCAGGATCGCCGCCGGCGACGACATTGGCGAGTTCGAACACCTGTTCCTGGCCATGCGGCGCGATCGGGCCGACCAGATACATCACGACAAACACCAAGTTCACCGCAAACACCAGCCCGCCGAACCCGGTCGCGGCGGCGTCACCTGTATTGCGACGGACGATCTCGGTCAGGATCATGCCGACCACGGCGACGATGATCACCGTGCGCAGGGAAATCTGCCCGGCGAATATGGCGACGAAGGAATAGACAAGGATCACCAGGATCCCGAAGGCGGCGGTCAGCGGCATCTGCCGGAACAGCTTGCGTGTGCCCTCGGTCCCGATCAGGCGGCCGAGCTCGCGGAACAGGTAGGCCGCGACGGCAAAGATGACGAAACCCTGCACGGCCCAGCGAAAGAACACCGCCCCGGGTTGCAGATAGAGCCAGGTGCCGCCGGCCAGCGCCGCGGCGGCCAGGGCAAAGCCGAATGCCTCGCCGTAGCTCATGTCGCGGAACCGCGGAGCATTGCCGGTGACCCATCGCCCGCCGGCCCGGAACACCCAGCCCAGCGCCGCGACCGCGAGGAGCGTCGCGATGATCCAGAGCCAGGCGCTCATTTCGGATGCCTCAGCCGCGGGTTGGACAGGATCGACAGGATGTCCGCGGTCAGGTTCAGCAGGATATAGGCGGCGGCGAAGATCAGGCAGCAGGCCTGCACCACCGGGATATCGCGGATCTTGACGCTGTCGACGAACAGCTGGCCGATGCCGGGATAGACGAACACCACCTCGACCACCACGACCCCGGTGATCAGATAGGCCAGGTTCAGCGCGATCACGTTGATGATCGGGGCCAGCGCATTGGGCAGGGCATGCCGCACGATCACCCGCATCGGCGACATGCCCTTGAGCCGCGCCATCTCGATATAGGGGCTGGCCAGAAGGTTGATGATCGCCGCCCGGGTCATCCGCATCATGTGTGCCATCACGACCAGCGTCAGGGTCAGCGCCGGCAGCAGGGTCTTTTCCAGCTTTTCGCCGAAGGACATGTCGGAATTGATGTTCGACAGCGGCTGAAGGATCGGGTTCAGCACCGCCAGCAGCAGGATCAGCACATAGGCCAGAAAGAACTCGGGACTCGAGATCGAGGTGAGCGAGAAGATGTTCACGGCCCTGTCGAACGGCGTGTTGCGGTACAGCGCGGCCAGCACGCCAAGCATCACCGAAACCGGCACCGCGATCGCGGCGGTGACCCCGGCCAGGAACAGGGTGTTCCCGAGCCGCGGCGCGATCTGTTCGGCCACGGTGACGGTTCCGGCACCGCCCATGTTGCTGGCAAAGTTGAGCTGCGCGAAGGACGTCCCGAGGTCGAGGGTCAGAAGCTTACCCAGCCAGCTGAAATATCGCGCCGTCAGGCTCTTGTCGAGTTCGAGGGATTCCCGGATTGCCGCCGAGGCCTCTTCCGTGGCGCCCTGGCCCAGGATGACCTGGGCGAAATCGCCGGGCAGCATGTTGACCGCGACAAAGATCACGATCGAAACCACCAGGAGAGTGATCAGGCCCAGTCCAAGCCGCTGCAGGATAATTCGCAAGACTACCGGCAGTGGCCCTCTCCCTGGTTCCTCGTCACAAGGTTAGCGGCTGATCCCGGCGTTGCAACCCACTAGCTTGAGCGCGACGCCGGCGCGGCGAACCGATCCATGGCGCGGACCAGTTCGGCGCTGATGCCGGGTTCCGACAGGGCGTGACCGGCCTTGGGCACCATATGCAGTCGCGCCGCGGGCCAGGCCTGCGCCAGAAGATGCGCGGACATCGGCGGGCAGATCATGTCGAACCGGCCCTGGACGATGACGCCGGGAATGGCGGCGATCCGGTCCATCCGGTTCAGGATCTGCCGCTCGGCGTCCAGAAAGGCGCCATGGGTGAAATAGTGGTTTTCGAGCCGGGCAAAGGCGCGGGCGTAATCGGCGGGCCCTTCGCCATGCGCGCCGTCGCTGTCGATCGAGGCCAGGGCGTTTTCCCAGGATGCCCAGGCGCGGGCAAAGCGCAACTCCTGCATCCGGTCGCCCGAGAACAGGCGCCGATTGTAGGCGCCGATCAGGTCGTGCCGTTCATCCTCGGGCACCAGCGCCGCAAAGCGCGCCCACAGATCGGGCCAGAACTGCCCGGCACCGCCGCCATAGAACCAGTCAAGCTCTCGCTGCGTCGCCAGAAAGACCCCTCGCAGGGCAAGCGCCTGAACCCGGTTCGGATGCTCTTGCGCATAGACCAGTGCCAGGGTCGCGCCCCAACTGCCGCCGAAGACCGTCCAGGCGTCGATACCCAGGGTTTCGCGGATCAGCTCGATATCCGCGACCAGATGCCAGGTGGTGTTCGCCTCGACGCTGGCATGGGGCCGCGAGCGTCCGCACCCGCGCTGGTCGAACAGGACCACGCGCCAGACCGCCGGGTCGAAATAGCGTCGCATCGCCGGCGAACAGCCGCCGCCGGGACCGCCATGCAGCACCACGACCGGACGGCCCTCGGGATTTCCGCATTGTTCGACATGGACGGTATGGCCATCGCCCACCTCAAGCATGCGCTGATCGAACGGATCGATCGGCGGATACAGGGTAAGGGGCGCGCGCTTTTGACCTGAGACCTTGTCCATGATCCCTCTATATAGAGCCGGGAATGCGCTGCCCATGGCGGCGCGGCAAAATTTCGGGAGCACGACATGGAAACCGCGCTAAGCACCGTCGATGCAGGGGAAATCGCCAAGTTCGAGGCGATGGCCGCCGAGTGGTGGGACCCCGAGGGCAAGTTCAAGCCGCTGCATATGCTCAACCCCACGCGCCTGGATTACATCACCGCCCAGATCGCCGGCGAATTCGGGCGTAACCTGATGGAAGACAAGCCTTTTTCCGGGTTGCGGCTGCTGGATATCGGCTGTGGCGGCGGGCTGCTGTGCGAACCGATGGCGCGGTTGGGCGCCACCGTCGTCGGCGCCGACGCGGCCGCGCGCAACATCCCCGTGGCGCAGGTGCATGCGCAGCAATCGGGTCTGGAGATCGACTATCGCCACACCACCGCCGAGGCCCTGGCCGAGGCGGGAGAGCCGTTCGACGTGGTGCTGAACATGGAAGTGGTCGAACATGTCGCCGACCCGCTGACCTACCTGACCGCCTGTCGCAACCTGCTGAAACCGAACGGCTTGCACATCTGTTCGACGATCAACCGGAATCCGAAAAGTTTTGCCATGGCGATCGTCGGCGCCGAATGGGTGATGCGCTGGCTGCCCAAGGGCACCCATGAATGGGCCAAGTTCATCACCCCGGACGAGCTGTTCGACCTGCTGCGCCGGGCCGGGCTGGACCCGGTCGACCGCAAGGGGTTCAAGTTCAACCCGCTGGGCTGGTCCTGGTCGATTTCAGACCGCGACCTGAGCGTGAACTACGTCACCGCCGCGATCCGTCGCTAGGCCGCGGCGCGGCGCACCCTGCGCCGCCGGACCGAGGGTGCGGAACATCAGCTTTCGCCGGCCAGGTTGATCCGCAGATCGCGCAGCACCGGCAGGATCGCCCGCACCTTGTCGGCCCCGACCCGTTCGACCGCGTCGTGGATGATCGGCGCGATGGCGGCAAGCGCGGCATCGCGGGCGGCGCGGCCGGCGGGGCTGATCGCCACCTTCTTGCGTCGGGCATCGTCCCAATCGGGGCGGATATGGACGTAGCCGGCCCATTCCAGCTTGCCCAGCGTGTTTGTCATCGCCCCGCGGGTGACGTGAAAGGTCTTGGCCAGCTGCGCCGGGCTGCGTTCGTCACCGACCCGGGCCAGGTGATTGAGCACCGAGAAATGATTCAGCTCCATCCCCTTGGGCAGGGCCTTGGCCACATTGTTGCGCGCCAGCTGATCCACGGTCAGGATTTCGCTGAACAGCGCAACGGCAAGGCTGTCGGTCTGGGCGTTCATTCAGGGGCCTTCATAGGCGCGGTCATGGGTCAGCGACGGGATGCGCTGGCGGGCTTGTGCCACTTCCGCAAGGTCGAGATCAACCAAGCCGATGCCCGGGGCGGTGCCCATGTCCAGCAGCACTTCGCCCCAGGGCGACACCGCCAGGGCATGGCCATGGGTGCGGCGCGGTTTGCCGGCCAGGGCCCTATGGGTTCCGGTCTGGGCCGCGGCCAGGATATAGCATCCGGTTTCGATCGCGCGGGCGCGCAGCAGGGTTTCCCAATGCGCCGCGCCGGTGACCGGCGAAAAGGCCGAGGGCACCAGCAGCACCTGCGCCCCGGCCTGGGCCAGCGCGCGGAAAAGATGCGGAAACCGGACGTCATAGCAGATCGTCAGGCCCAGCGCGGCAAAGGGCGGTCGCGCGATCACCGCCCGGTCGCCGGGGGCATAACCGGCAGATTCGCGATAGGTTTCGGTCTCCGACACCTGCACGTCGAACATGTGGATCTTGTCATAGCGGGCGGCGATACCGCCCTCTGGGTCGATCAGGAAAGACCGGTTCACGAAACGTCCGTCGGCCCCGCCCTTGAGCGCGAGAGACCCGATCGACAGCCAGACCCCCAGCCGCCGCGCGGTGTCGCGCAGGCCGGCGAGCGTGGCGTCGACACCTTCCTCGCGAAGAACCTGCGTCTGGTGGGCGCGGTCCTGGCTGACGCAATTGGTGACCTCGGGCGTCAGGACAAGATCGGCGCCGCGGGCGGCGGCCTCCTCGACCATGGCGGTGGTCGTGGCGAGGTTGTCTTCGGGGTCATCCGAAGAGGTGAGCTGCAGCAGCGCGGCCTTCACGCCGCCAACATCGGGTCGAGCTTGCCGGCCCGCTCCAGCGCGTGCAGCTCGTCGCTGCCGCCGACATGGTCGCCGCCGATGAAGATCTGCGGCACGGTGGTGCCGCCATTGGCGCGCTGGACCATTTCGGGCCGCTTGTCGGGATTGGCATAGACGTCGATCTCGGTGAAGGCGACGCCCTTTTTCGTCAGCAGCCGCTTGGCCATCAGACAGTAGCCGCAGAACGGGGTGGTATAGATTTCGACGGGTTTCATACGTGGACCTTTCGGGTTTCCACGCAACTTAGGTATCTTTGACCACGCGGGCCAGTGCCGCGATGCAGACCTGCCTTGCTCCGGCGACGTGGCAGGCCTCGGTCGCGGCGGCGAAAGTGGCGCCCGAGGTCATCACGTCATCGACCAGCAGGATGTCGCGGCCGTCCAGCATCGCGCCGTGCCGGGGATGGGGCGCGATGGCACCCTGCAGCGCAGCGAAGCGTGCCGCCTTGTCGTGCCCGTCGAGCTTGCGGGTGCGGCGGGGGCGGATCAGCGCGTCGGGCCGGTGCGGCAGGCCGGCCTGGCGCGCCAGCTGGGCCGACAGCAAGGCGGCCTGGTTGTAGCGCCGCCGCAACAGGCGGGTGCGGTGCAGGGGGACGGGCAGGACCAGCGTGTCCGGCGTCAGCAGGGGCCGGGCGGCGCGCAGCAGCCAGGCGGCAAGCGCCGGGGCCAGATCGGTCCGGTCGCCATGCTTGAGCTGCAGGATCATCCGCCGCGCCCGCCCGTCATAGACCAGCGCGGCACGGCCATGGGCCCAGGGCCGCGCGGTGGTCATGCAATCGTCGCACAGGACAGGGTCATCCCCGCCCTCGCCGGGCAGCGGCGTGCCGCAGACGTCACAGGTCAACCCGGTGATGAAGGGCGTGTCGCGCCAGCACGGGCCGCACAGAGCGGACTCCGTTTCGGTCGGATCGCCGCAGGCCAGACATTGCGGTGGATAGATCGCCCGAAGCACCTTGTCGATCGCGGTTTGCATCCCCTCGCCTTTCGCCTAGATGGGCTGTCATGACTGCCCCCCGCCTCACCGACCGCGCCGCACTGGAGCGCAACCGGACCCGCGCCCTGCGCGCACCCGAGCTGTTCCTGCACGAAGCCGTGGCCGACGAGGTCGAGGAGAGGCTGCAAGAGGTTAACAGAAGGTTTACGTCCCCGGCCGTGATCGGTGATTGGGCCGGGCTGTGGCGACCGCGTCTGGCCGACGCCGTTCATGTTCAGGATACCGACGTGCTGGCGCTGACGCCCGGTGCCCATGACCTGGTCCTGCATCACCTGGCGCTGCATTGGGCCGATGACCCGGTCGGCCAGCTGGCGCAATGCCGCCACGCACTGCGCCCCGACGGGCTGTTGATCGCGACGCTGTTCGGCGGCCAGACCCTGCATGAATTGCGGGCCTGCCTGGCCGAAGCCGAGATCGCCGTGACCGGCGGGCTGTCCCCGCGGATCCTGCCGATGGGCGAAATCCGTGACCTGGGCGCCCTGTTGCAACGCGCCGGGCTGGCCCTGCCGGTCGCCGATACGACGACCCTGACCGTGCGCTACGAAACCCCGCTGCATCTGGTGCGCGACCTGCGCGCCATGGCCGAGGGCAACGCCCTGGGCCAGCGCCTGCGCCATCCGACCCGCAAGGCGGTGCTGACCGAGGCGTTCAGGCTGTATTCGAGCCGCTTCGCCGGGCCCGACGGGCGGCTGCCCGCGACCTTCGAAATCGTCACCCTGACCGGCTGGGCCCCTGCCGACACCCAGCCGCAGCCGCTGCGCCCGGGATCGGCCAAGGCGCGACTTGCCGACGCACTTGGCACCACCGAGACCCCCCTGGACAGGTCGGGTGATTGACCCGGGCCGTATCCAAGGTATCTGTTCCTGACCCCAAAACGCGGAAAGTCCCGATATGTTCGACCAGACGGCCAAGCGGCCAGACCACGCCCCCGCCGATCATCCTGTGATCAAGCCCGAAAAGGTGGGTGTCCTGCTTGCCAACCTGGGAACGCCCGACGACACCTCCTATTGGCCGATGCGGCGCTACCTGTCGGAATTCCTGTCCGACAAGCGGGTGATCGACTACCCGGCCTGGAAATGGCAGCCGATCCTGCAGGGCATCGTCCTGTCGATCCGGCCATTCAAATCGGGCGCGGCCTACAAATCGATCTGGAACGAAGAGGCCGATGAAAGCCCGCTGATGACCATCACCAAGGACCAGACCGCGGCGATGGCCGAACGGCTGCGCGCCCGCTACGGCGACCGTGTGGTGGTGGATTACGCCATGCGCTACGGCAACCCGTCGACCCGGTCCAAGGTCCGCGCCATGGTCGAGGCCGGCTGCCGCAAGATCCTGTTCTTTCCGCTGTATCCGCATTACGCCGGCGCCACGTCGGCCACCGCGAACGACCAGTTCTTTCGCGCGCTGATGAACGAGAAATGGCAGCCCATCGCCCGGGTCGTGCCGCCCTATTTCGAGGAACCGGCCTATATCGACGCCCTGGCGCAATCGGTCGAGCGGGCCTATGCCGCGCTGGCGCATCAACCCGACATCCTGGTCTGCACCTATCACGGGCTGCCCAAGCGCTATCTGACCGAGGAAGGGGACCCCTATCACTGCCAATGCGCCAAGACCACGCGATTGCTCAAGGAACGGCTGGGCTGGGCCGATGACCGGATCACCACGACCTTCCAGTCGAAATTCGGCCCCGAGGAATGGCTGCAGCCCTATACGGTCGAAGAGGTCGCGCGGCTGGCCGAGGCGGGCAAGAAGAAGATCGCGGTGATCGCGCCCGCCTTTTCCGCCGATTGCATCGAAACGCTGGAAGAGATCAACGAAGAGATCAAGGAAAGCTTCGAAGAGGCCGGCGGCGAGGACTTCACCTATATCCCCTGCCTGAACGACGATGCCGCGCATATGGATGCGCTGGCCGGCGTGGTCGAGCGCGAATTGATGGGCTGGCTGGACTGAACCGCCGGCACCGGAGCCCGAAAACGAAAACGCCGCCCCGAGGGACGGCGTTCATCGTCAGTCGAATGACGACTTAGTCGGCGGCGACAGCGATCAGCGCAGCCACGATGACCAGCGGCAGCAGCAGGCCGGCCGAGGACGAACGCGACTCGGTGTCTTCGACGATGACGACCGGATCCATTTCCATCACCGGCTCGTTCATGCCGCCGGCGAAGGCGGTGGAGGCGGCGCCGGTCAGAACGGCGGCAAGAGCGAATTTCTTCATGTGTAGTTCTCCGAATTTCTGTCCGGTGATTTGTATAGAGGACACCGGACACCCAAGACTTATCTCGTAGCTGCCTCTAAGCAGCAATCCGGGGTGTTGAAAACAGGGGAAAATCGACAACGTGGCGAGAATCTGCCCATGTCGTCAAATCAGCAACACCTGTGTGCCGACCCGGGCAAGGCCGAACAGTTCGGCGATATGCTCGTTATAAAGGCCGATACAGCCATTCGACGACCGCCGCCCGATCTTGCGCGTGTCGTGGGTGCCATGGATCCGGTAATAGGTCCAGGACAGGTAAAGCGCATGGGTGCCCATCGGATTGTCCGGGCCCGGCGGAATATAGGGCGGCCATTCGGGATTGCGTTCCAGCATCGACGGGGTCGGGCGCCAGTCGGGGCCTTCGACCTTGCGGACCACCTCGGTCCGGCCAAGCCGGGTCAGATCCTCGGTCAGGGGAACCGAGGTGGGATACAACTTGTAGACGCTCTGGTCCTGGGACCAGTAATGCAGCGCGCGCGACTGGATATCGACCAGGATCGCGCCGTTCGACAGGTTGTCGAAATAGGGCTGCCAGTCCAGGGTGCGGAAGCTGGAGACGTTCCGGCGGATGGTCTGCGACGGGTCGGATTCGAACTCGGTCGAGTTTTCGGTCTGGGCCAGGGCGGGCGCGCCAAGAGCCGCAGCCGAGGCCGCGCTGGCCGCCAGGAAGCCGCGCCGGCTGAGGCCGGGAAAATCGCGCGTTGACATCGTGTCTCTCCGTCACATGCAGGGTGCGTTGCGCCGTGAGATAAGGTGCAACCGTTGCCGAGACAAATCAAACTGCCGTGCATTCGGCGCCTTCACGCCGAAGTGGGTTTGAAAGGCAACGCGCCAAAGGCTATGGCGAGCGAAACGACTGACAGGTGAAACGTATGGACCGTCGATATTTTGCCCTTGGCGCCCTTGGCCTTGGCCTTGTCGCCTGCGCACCGATCAACAGCGCCCGGCTCGGCCCCGACGGGCTGCCGCTGCCGCAGGTGTACCGCATCACCGAGGCCGACCGCGACGCGGTCATGCTGCGGATGCTGGACGCGGTGAATTCCCTGCGCAAGGCCGCGGGGCGCGGCCCGGTGGCGCTGAATGCGCAGCTGAACGCCGCCGCCGCGACCCATGCCCGCGACATGGCGGTGCAGAACCGGCCCTGGCATTTCGGGTCGGACGGATCATCGCCGCTGGACCGGCTGCGGCGCGTCGGCTATTCCGGCCAGCTGCGCGGCGAAGCGATTTCCGAAAGCTACGAGACCGAGCTGGAAACCCTCGCCGCCTGGATGCAGCAACCCGATACCCGCGACGTGATCCTGGATCGGCAGGCGAACCAGATGGGATTTGCCTGGTACCAGGAACCGACGGGCAAGCTGTGGTGGAACCTGATCCTGGCCGACAGCCGCGCCCCGGGAGCTGTGCCGCAGGCCAACCCGGTGCCGATCCGGTAACGGTCAGGCCTGGATCCAGATCGGGGTCCCGTTGCGGACCATGGCATAGATATCCTCGATCTCGCGGTTGGTGACGGCGATGCAGCCGGCGGTCCAATCCTTTTCGCGCCGCTTTTCGTCGGGCGTGCCATGGATGAAGATATCGCCCCCCGGCAGGCGGCCATGCCGGGCGGCAAAGGCCCGGTCGGCGGCGTTGGGATAGGAAATGCCGATCGACAGGTGAAAGTCGGAATTCGGGTTGCGCCGATCGATCAGATAGGCACCTTCGGGGGTCTTGCCGTCGCCTTCGAACTGCTTGTGACCGACCGGCGCAAAACCCAGCTGGAAGCGGTAATCGCGCAGGGCCTTGTCGCCGTTGAGCAGATACATCCGCCGTTGGCCCTTGTAGGCGACAATGCCGGTGACCGGGGGTCCGTCATAGCTTTGGAATTTCGTCGAACACCCGGCCAGCGCGACGGCGCCCGCAGATGCGATGAGGCTGCGTCTGGAAATCATGAAACTGCCCATTCCCCATGCGATCTGAGCCGCCTTTCCAAGGCTTCTACACCAAAAAGCGCGGTCGCGGAAGCGGGCACGCGGCTCACGACCGCGTGAACAGCGCGGCAAGCTCCGCATGCGGCGACCAGCGGAACTGGTCCACCACGTCGACCCAGTCCAGGCGAAACCCGGACGCGACCAGGGTGCGGGCGTCCCGGGCGAAGGTGGCCGGGTTGCACGATACCATGGCCACGCGGCCAAGGCCCGAAGCGGCGATCGCCTCTGCCTGTGCCGCCGCGCCCTGCCGCGGCGGGTCGATCACGGCGGCGTCGAACCGGGCCAGATCCTCGGGCAGAAGCGGACGCCGGAACAGGTCGCGCGCCTCGGTCGTGACCGGTTTGAGCCCGGTCGCGTGACGCCAACCGGCATCCAGCGCCGCGAGCATCGGCGCGCTGCCTTCAACTGCGTGAACGCGCGCGGTTTCGGCCAGCGGCAGGGCAAAGGTGCCACAGCCGGCGAACAGGTCGACCACCTGGCCGGCATCGCCCAGCGCGTCGCGGACCGACGCCAGCAGCGCCGCCTCGCCCTCGCGCGTGGCCTGCAGAAAGGCGCCGGGCGGCGGCGTGACACGGGCCATGCCGAAATGCTGGAAGGGCGGCGCGATCATGGCGATCGGCTCATCGCCCCAGACCAGGCGAGACAGAGACTGTTCTTGCGCGAAACGTCCCAGATCGGCCCGCAGGCCTTCGTCAAGCGCCCGGTCGGTTTCAACCCGAAGATCGGGCCCGGCAGGGCTGTCGGTCACGGTGAACGCGATCTCGGTGCTGCGCGACGCGGCCATGCGGGCCAGTTGCTCGAGCGCCGGCAAGACCGCGGCAAGCGACGGCAGCAGAAGCTGGCAATCGGGGACGGCGACGATGGTATCCGAAGCGCGGGCATGAAACCCGACCAGCGCGCCCTTTTTCGTCTTGCGCGCCGACAGCCGCGCCCGCCGTCTGGATCGCGGCGGCGACGTGTGCATCCGGCGGATCGGCGCCTCCAGACCCTGGGCGGCAAGAGCGGTTTCGACGATCCCGCATTTCCACGCCGCGACGAAATCCTCCGAGACATGCTGCATGGCGCAGCCGCCGCAGCTTTTGAAATGCCGACATGGCGGCGCGACCCGGTCGGGCGAGGCGGTCAGGATGCGGGCGGTGCCGTCCCCGGCCAGCGCGATCTCTTCGCCCGGCAACACCCGCGGCACCAGGGTTCCGTCCGGCAACCGACCCATCCCGTGATGGGTCAGGGTTTCGACCCGAACCATGCCTATTCCGCCGCCTTGCGGTCGAATCCGCCGGATTGGCGGGCCCAGTAGCCGGCATAGATACCATTCTGGGCCAGCAGGCTGTCATGGGTGCCTTCCTCGACGATGCGGCCCTGGTCCAGTACGATGATCCGGTCCATGTGAACCACGGTCGACAGGCGGTGGGCGATGGCCAGGACCGTCTTGCCCTCCATCGCGGCGTTCAGCGCGGACTGGATCGCGGCCTCGACCTCGGAATCGAGCGCCGAGGTCGCCTCGTCCAGGATCAGGATCGGCGCATCCTTCAGGATCGCGCGGGCGATGGCGATGCGTTGCCGCTGCCCGCCGGACAGCTTTACGCCGCGTTCACCCAGAAAGGCATCGAACCCGGTGCGCCCCTTGAAATCGCGCAGGTCGCGGATGAACTGCAGCGCCTCGGCCTTGTCGGCGGCGCGCAGCATGGCGGACTCGTCGGCATCGGGATTGCCATAGAGGATGTTCTCGCGCGCGCTGCGATTGAACATGGCGGTGTCCTGCGTGACCATGCCGATCTGACGGCGCAGGCTGTCCTGCGTCACCGCACGCAGATCCTGCCCGTCAATCGTGATCGCGCCGTTTTCCACGTCATAGAGACGCATCAGCAGCGACACGAGGGTCGATTTTCCGGCCCCCGACGCGCCGACGATGGCCAGTTTTTCGCCCGGGCGGATGGTCAGCGACAGGCCGCGGATCGCGGCCGAGGTGCCGCCATGGGTGAACGCGACATTGTCGAACCGGATTTCGCCCGCGGTCACCTGCAAGGCGCGCGAATCGCGGTCGTCGACCAGCCGCATCGCTGGGGCGAGCGTATGCATGCCGTCTTCGACCTCGCCGATATTGGCGTAGATCCCCATCAGGGTGAAACTGACCCATCCGGTCATCTGCGCCAGACGGATGGCGATGGCTCCGGCCGCGGCGATCTCACCGGCGCTGGCGCTGCCCTGGGTCCACAGGATCAGCGTGCCGCCGATCAGAAGCACCGGCAACGCCCCGGCCACCGCCATCAGCCAGAACCGGAACGCGGTCGACACCGCGCCGAAATCCAGCGCCTTGTCGCGGAACCCCTCCATCGCCATCAGGGCCGCGCGATCCTCGCGCTCGGCATGGGCGAACAGCTTGACCGTGGTGATGTTGGTGATCGTGTCGACGACCTGGCCGGTGACCATGGTCCGGGCGTTGGCGCGTGCCTTGGACCGGGCGCGGATGCGCGGCATGAAGTAGCGGATCAGGGCCAGATAGCCGGCCATCCAGACCACCAGCGCCAGCGCGATCCAGCCGCTGACCGACATCAGCATGAGCAACGCCCCGATGACAGAGGCCAGCGCGAAAAAGCCGGTATTGATCGTCTCGGAGGCGATATCGGTCACGGCACGGGCGGTCTGCATCTGTTTCTGGGCGATGCGGCCGGCGAAATCGTTCTCGAAGAACGGGATCGACTGGCCCAGGGTCCAGCGGTTCAGACGCTGCAACACCAGCGGCTGGATGTTGGGCTGCACCAGGATCGCGTTGGTCGCCGCGTTGATGCCAAGAAACAGCGGGCGCACGCCCAGAAAGAACAGAACGCTCAGCACGATCAGGACGATGTTGCCGGTGGTCCAGAAGTCGGCCGGGCCGGTCGCAAGGGCGCCGTCGATGATCAGCCCCAGCAGCAGCGGCCCGATCACCTCGAAGGTGCCGGTGACGGCCGAGGCGATGCCGGCGACCCACAGCATCGGCCAGGCTCCGGCCATGGCCCAGCGCAGGAACGGCCAGAGCTGGTCGGGCGGCGGCCCTTCGGCGGCGCGGAAGGCGTCGATCTTGCCGCCAAGCCAGCGGGTGAAACGGTCGGTGCGCGTCATTCGGCGACCTCGGAGATGTCGATATCGGTTCCCAGGAACCCGCCCGATTGCCGGGTCCATAGGCCGGCATATAGCCCGCCCCGGGCGAGAAGCACTTCATGCGGCCCGTCCTCGACGATCCGGCCATCATCCATGACCACGATCCGGTCCATCCGGGCGATGGTCGACAGCCGGTGGGCGATGGCGATCACCGTCTTGCCTGCCATCAGCCCATAGAGCGTCGTCTGAATCGCCGCCTCGACCTCGCTGTCGAGCGCGCTTGTCGCCTCGTCCAGCAGCAGGATCGGCGCGTCCTTGAGCATGACACGGGCCAGGGCGATCCGCTGGCGCTGCCCGCCGGACAGCTTGACCCCGCGTTCACCGACCTGGGCGTCATAGCCGCGCCGTCCCTGTCCGTCCTGCAGGTCAAGGATGAAATCATGGGCTTCGGCCTGTTTGGCGGCGGCGATCATCTCGGCCTCGGTCGCCTGCGGTTTACCGTAAAGCAGGTTGTCACGGACCGACCGGTGCAGCAGCGCACTGTCCTGCTGGACCATGCCGATCGACTGGCGCAGGCTGTCCTGGGTCACGGTCTCGATATCCTGGCCATCGATCAGGATATGCCCGCCTTCGCGGTCGTAGAACCGCAAGAGCAGCTTGACCAGGGTCGATTTCCCGGCGCCCGAGCGGCCGACCAGCCCGACCTTTTCCCCAGGCGCGATGTGCAACGTCAGTGCGTCCAGCCCGCCCTGGCCGCGGCCGTAGTGATGGGTCAGGTCGCGGATCTCGATCCGGCCTTCGGTCACCTGCAACGGCGTGGCCCCGGGTCGGTCGACCAGGGTCACGGGCTGGGCGATGGTTTCCATCCCCTCGGACACCACGCCGAGATTCTGGAACAGGTTGGTCACGGCCCACATGATCCAGCCGGTCATCGCATTCAGCCGCAAGGTCAGGGCGGTCGCGGCGGCGACGATGCCGACCGTCGCCGCACCCGCGGACCACAGCCAGAGCGCCCAGCCGACGACAGCGACGATCAGCACGCCGTTGAGCAGCGACAGACCCACATCCATGATGGTATAGAGCCGCATTTCACGCTGAAATGTCTTGCGCGCCCTTTCGATCGCCTCGCCGGCATAGTCGATTTCACGGTCGTGATGGGCGAACATCTTGACCGAGTGGATATTGGTGTAGCTGTCGACCACGCGCCCCGTCACCTCGGACCGCGCATCGGAACTGGCCTTGGAGGCCGGCGCGACGCGCCGCACTGTCCAGCGCATCAGCATCAGGTAAAGGACAAGCCAGGCCAGCAGCGGGATCATCAGCCGCGGATCGGCATCGCCCAGCAGCACCGCAGCGCCGATCACATAGGCCAGCGCATAGGCGACGGCGTCAAAGACCTGGAACGCGACCTCTCCCGCCGCGGGGGGCGTCTGCATGATCCGGTTGGCGATGCGGCCGGCGAAATCATCCTCGAACCAGCCCACCGACTGGCGCAGCACATGCCGATGCGCGCGCCAGCGCACCAGGGTGCCGAAATTCGGAACGATCGCGTTATTGATCAATCCGACATCCAGGGCCTGGGCCAGCGGCCGCAGGACCAGAATGGCAAGCGCGACCAAGGCGAATTCCATCCCGTGCCGCGCCCAGACCTGCGCCGGTTCGGCCGCGCCGATCAGGTCGACCAGCCGGCCCATATAGGCAATCAGCCACAATTCGACCCCGGCGACGACGACCGACATGATCCCGGCCGCCCAGAACACCCGGCGGAACGGCCGCGCGTAGTCCAGCAGGAACGGCAAAAGCCGCCTGGGGGGCGTGTCGGTCTCCTGATACGTGGTATAGGGATCGACGAGGTTTTCGAAGAACCGGAACATGGGCCGCCTCGTGATGTCGCGCATCCTATAGCCCGGATCGCGTCACAGGAAAACGGCGATCGAGAATCCGGCCAATGCGACGGCCATGACCCGCATGAAACCGCGCCAGGCGGTGCGGTTGGTCAGCAGGATCGCAAGCAGCGTGCCGGCCGCGGTCCAGAACAGGCAGACCAACAGGTTGATCGGCATGAAGGTAAAGCCCAGCCGCGCGGCCATGTCGGCCGGGGGCAGGTCGGCGACGAATTCGGTCGCCGCCAGGGCGATGGCCCAGATTTTCGGGTTGATCCACTGGAACACCACCGCCTGGCCAAAGCGCCACGGCCGCTCGCCAGAACGCGGGTGGGTCGGATCGGCGTGCCAGAGCTGCCAGGCCATGACCAGGATCCAGGCCGCGGCCGCGACGGTCAGCGCGATCCGCAAGGCCGGGATCGCGGTGATCAGCGTGCCCAGGCCGAAGCCGGTAACGGCACCGATGATCCCGACACCCAGCACCACCCCGGCCAGATGCGGCAAGGAGGCAGCGAAGCCGAACCGCGCCCCGGAGGCGGTCAGAAGGATGACATTGGGACCGGGCGAGAACATGCCAAGAAACACGAACCCGTAAAGCGGGTCGAGCGTCATGACCCCAGCAGGTCCGCCCGGGACAGCGTGAAGCCCGACGCGATCCACCGCGATTCCAGGCCGGCCAGGCGCCGCCCGAGGGCGGGACCCGACAGGCCCGGCATCAGGTCGGACGCCGTGACCGGACAAGTCTGTCCAGCACCGAAACGGGCATCCTGGGCCGAAACAGGGTCGATTTCATGTCCCGCCAAGGCGGAACGAAGGGCCAGGATATCAAGCGCGGTATCGGCGCCCTGTCGATAGCCAAGCTCTCCGGCATCCTGTCCATCCGCGACGCCGTCGATCAGCGTCTTGCGCCGCTTTGCCTCGTCCCGGGACAGACGCAGGCGGGTGACCACATCCTCGCCTCCCAGGATCGCGAGTCGACGCATGGCGTCCGGCACCAGGCCGGCCTGTTGTTCGACATGAACCAGGACGCCCAGCGCGGGATCGGAGGCGCCCGGCAGCACCCGAGCCAGAATCCCGGCCCGCACCATGGCGGCGACCGAGGGCGCAGGATCGGGCGCGGCCAGAAGCCGGCGCATCTCGTGCCCGATGCGCTCGCGCGACAGGGTATCGACCCCCTCGGCCAGTTCGGCGCAGGCGGCAAGGCCATTGGCATCCAATCCACCGTCCGCATCGCCATACCAGGCGTGAAACCGGAAGAAGCGCAGGATGCGCAGGTAATCTTCGCGGATGCGGTCGTGCGGGTCGTCGATGAACCGCACACGACGGGCAGCCAGATCCGGCAGCCCGCCCAGCGGATCGACAACGACACCATCCGGCCCGGCATAGAGCGCATTCATGGTGAAATCGCGCCGATGGGCGTCGTCCTCCATCCGGTCGGCGAAGGCGACGATGGCGCGGCGGCCATCGGTTTCCACATCCTTGCGGAAGGTCGTGACCTCGAAGACGGAGCCCTGGGCAACGATGGTGACGGTGCCGTGGTCGATGCCGGTGGGCACGGATTTGAAGCCCGCGTCATCGGCCAGCGCCATCACCCGGTCGGGCCGCGCATCGGTCGAGATGTCGAGGTCGGAAACCGGCGCCCCGATCAGCGCATTGCGCACGCAGCCACCGACGAACCAGGCCTGATGACCGGCTTCGGTCAGCATCGCGCAGACCGCCTGAGACGCCCGCTCGGTCAGCCAGGGTTCGGTGATCCGTGTCATTGCGACAACCTTTCGGCCAGAGCACGCAGCATCCGGGCTGTGGCCCCCCAGATGTAGTAGGGCCCCCAGGGCACGGTGTAATAGCGCCGCCAGCGCCCCTGCCAGCGCCGCGCCTCGATCGCGTAATGCGCCGGATCGGCAAGATGTTCCAGCGGGACGCGAAACACCTCGGCCACTTCGCCAGCTTCGGGCCGAAGCGGCGCGGCAGCGTCGACCAGCGCGAGGAAGGGTGTCACGCGATAGGCGGTCACGGTTTCATGGGTAGCTAGTTCACCAAGAATTTCGACACTGTTTCGGCCCAAACCGATCTCTTCTTCGGTTTCCCGCAGGGCGGTTTCGGCAAGTGTCGCATCCTCGGGGTCCTGGCGACCACCGGGAAAGGCAACCTGTCCGGGATGGTGCTTGAGCCGGGCCGAGCGGGTGGTGAGGATCACCTCGCCCGACCCCGTCACCGGGATCATCACCGCCGCCGGTTTCAGCACCCGGTTCGCCGGCAGCACGAGGTCCGGGCTGAGGTCGAAATCCGAAGACCGCGCACCGGCCCGGGACGCGGCGCGCACCAGACGGTGGCGCAGGTCGTCGCTCACCCCCTGCCCTCGGGCGGGTTCGTCGCTTCGAAACCCAGCGTCGCGGGATCGAGCGTGTAATGGGCGCCACAGAACTGGCAATCCGCGGTCACGATCCCGTCGTCCGTGGTCATGTGACCGATATCGCGCGCCGAATAGATCGACAGGCTTTCACGCACCCGATCCTCGGAGCAGCTGCAGCCGAATTCGACCCGCTGCGGATCGAAGACACGGGGCGTTTCCTCGTGGAACAGGCGCACCAACAGCTCGGTCGGCTGCACGCTTGGCCCGACCAGCTCCAGGTCGTCGACGGTGTCGAGCAGGATGTTCGCGCGGTTCCAGTTTTCGCCTTCGTCCCCGTCAAGGATGTCGTCGGGCCGCAGCAGCCCATCCTCTCCGGTGCCGTCGCTGACCGCATGGGGGCTGGCCTTGGGCATTGCCTGCAGCATGACACCGCCGGCCCGCCAGGCTTCGCGGCCATCGTCGAACACCGCCTTGCCGAACGACAGGGCAAAGCGGGTCGGAAGCTGCTCTGACTGGGCGAAATACGTCTCTGCACAGGCGGAAAGCGTGCCACCGGCGATCGGCGTGATCCCCTGATAGGGTGTGGTGCCATGGCCCTGGTCGACCAGAATCGCGAAATAGCCCTTGCCGATCTGGGCAAAGGGATCGACCCGCGGCTCGAGCCGGTTGGCGTCGAAACTGGCCCAGGCCCGGATTCGCGCCGGGGCGCCCTCGGACTCGGGGGCATAATAATCGGTGGCGACGATCCGCGCCGGCCCGTCGCCACGCACCTGCAGCGACAGCTTCCAGCGCAGTTTCATCGTCTGGCCGATCAACGCGGTCAGCAGCGCGGTTTCGGCCACCAGCGCCTCGATCTCGGGCGGGTAATTGTGCTGGGCCAGGATCCGGTCCAGCACGCCGTCCAGCCGCGCGACGCGGCCACGGATATCGGAGCGGTCCAGCTGAAACGGCAGGATTGTGTCGTCCCAGGCGATCTGTGAGCCGAGGGTCATGGGATTTGCCTTGTCTGTCGGGATTTGATCTACCGCGTCCATATAGGGGCGGCAAGGAAAGGTCCAAGGGGGATGATCCGACGGTATGGCGATCCGGTCCGTGCGGATATCCGCTATGGGCTGCGGCCCGGGGCCTATGGCGTGTTGCTGCACGGCGCCGATATCCTGCTGACCTGGCAGGGCGATCCGCATCACGAATTCCAGCTGCCCGGCGGCGGCATCGACCCGGGCGAAGGGCCGATCCAGGCCCTGCACCGCGAGGTTCACGAGGAAACCGGCTGGCGCATCACCAGGCCCTGTCGCATGGGCGCCTTCCGCCGCTTTACCTGGATGCCGGAATATCAACGCTGGGCCGAAAAGATTGCGCATGTCTACAGGGCGACGCCAACCCGGCGCGACGGCCCCGCGTCCGAGCCGGGACACGAGCCTGTCTGGGTGCCGCTGGCGCAGGCCCCCGCGCTGCTGGCCAATCCCGGCGATGCGGCCTTTGTCGCCAGCTTGCTCTGACGCGCGAAAGGCGCTACGCCGCCTGCGATCTAGACACGGAGCCTGCACATGCCCGCCCCCAAGAAAGTCGTCCTTGCCTATTCCGGTGGCCTCGACACCTCGATCATCCTGAAATGGCTGCAGACCGAATATGGCTGCGACGTGGTGACCTTTACCGCCGATCTGGGCCAGGGCGAAGAGTTGGAGCCGGCACGCAAGAAGGCCGAGATGATGGGCGCGTCCGAGATCTTTATCGAGGATCTGCGCGAAGAATTCGTCCGCGACTTCGTGTTCCCGATGTTCCGGGCCAATGCGCTGTATGAGGGGCAATACCTGCTGGGCACCTCGATCGCGCGGCCGCTGATTTCCAAGCGCCTGGTCGAAATCGCCGCCCAGACCGGGGCCGATGCGGTGGCCCATGGCGCCACCGGCAAGGGCAATGACCAGGTCCGGTTCGAATTGGCCGCCTATGCGCTGAACCCGGATATCAAGGTGATCGCCCCCTGGCGGCTGTGGGACCTGACCAGCCGGACCAAGCTGATTGATTTCGCGGAAAAAAACCAGATTCCGATCGCCAAGGACAAGCGTGGTGAGGCGCCGTTCAGCGTGGATGCGAACCTGTTGCACACATCGTCCGAGGGCAAGGTTCTGGAAGACCCGGCCGAGATGGCCCCCGATTATGTCTATCAACGCACGGTCGATCCCAAGGATGCGCCGGACACGCCGGAGCACGTGGAGATCACCTTCGAGCGCGGCGATGCGGTGGCGATCGACGGACAGGCGATGTCGCCGGCCACGATCCTGACAAGACTGAACGAGCTGGGTGGAAAGCATGGGATCGGGCGGCTGGATTTCGTGGAAAACCGCTTTGTCGGCATGAAGTCCCGCGGCATCTATGAAACCCCGGGCGGCACCGTGCTGCTGGAGGCGCATCGCGGAATCGAACAGATCACCCTGGATAGCGGCGCCGGGCACCTGAAGGATTCGATCATGCCGCGTTATGCCGAGCTGATCTACAACGGGTTCTGGTTCAGCCCCGAACGCGAGATGCTGCAGGCGCTGATCGACCGCAGCCAGGAACATGTGACCGGCACCGTCCGGCTGGAACTGTACAAGGGCGCGGTGCGGTGCGTGGGCCGCTGGTCGGACCATTCGCTCTATTCCGAGGCGCATGTGACCTTCGAAGAGGATGCCGGCGCCTATGACCAGAAGGACGCGGCCGGGTTCATCCAGCTCAACGCGCTGCGATTGAAGCTGCTGGCAGCGCGCGATCGGCGGTTGCGGGGCTAGGGGGCTCTGCCCCCCGCGCCTGACGGCGCACCCCCCGGAGTTTTGCTGCCAAGTTGAAGATCATAGCCGCTGCCTATGCATCGCCTCGTAATAAAGCAGGGCGGCGTTCAACAGGTCCTGCTGCGCCGCGCCAAGGTCGGGCAATGGCCCTTCGATCCCGGCGAAACCGGTGGAGGCGTGGACCGCTTCATACCAGACCGGTGCCCAGGGGCCATCATAGGGTTTCGGGCCGGCGGGCCAGGTTGTCATCGACTCCTGGTAGTCCAACCCGATGACATCGCAAAGGGTTCGCAGCATTCGCTTCGGGTCGCGCCGGATATCGGCACTGTCGAGCACCGGGCCGGGAAAACGGTCGAACAGGGCCGCATGGCGGGCATATCCGATATCGTCCAGCGTGGGATCCTCGCGCTTGGCGGCGTAGCTGGCGATCACCCGGGCCGGGTGGCGGATCAGGTGGACATGGACGCAGTCGCGCGCCCAGTCCAGCGGAAAGCCCGGCCGCAGGTGCAGCGCCATATGTTTCTGATACCAATGGGTTTTCCCATCCGGCACCGGACCGGAAAGCCATTCGGATACGCGCGCCGGATCCCGGCTCTGGCTGGCCAGGACCGCCTCGCGCATCGGGTGGTGCAGGCCGGTTTCGGCCAGATAGGCTGCGTAGAAGGGTTCGTCGGTCGCCGCGAAATCGGCACGGTTGCCGAAGGCATACATCATCGCCGTCGACAGGTTGCGCGGGCCGCTCCAGATGGCGAGTTTCATCGGTCGGTGTCCTGTCGGTATCACGTTGGCGTGACGTCGGTGCCGGGCGCGCGGTCGATCAACGCCTTGTAAAGGCCGCGGATCCGCTCGGTCATCGGCCCGATCCCACCGTCACCGATCCGCCGGCCGTCGATTTCGCCGACCGGGGTCTGGGCGCCGAAAGTGCCGGTCAGGAAGGCCTCGTCGGCACCATAGGTATCGACCAGGCTGAAGTTGCGTTCGAAAACCGGGATGCCGTTCGCACGGCACAGGTCGATCACCTTCTGGCGGGTGATGCCGTTCATGCAATAATCGCCGGTCGAGGTCCAAACCGCGCCCCGCCGCACGATGAAGAAGTTGCAGGCATTGGTCGTGTTCACGAAGCCATGCACGTCCAGCATCAACGCTTCGTCCGCGCCGGCCTTTTCGGCGGCGATGCAGGCGAGTATGCAGTTGAGCTTGGAATGCGCGTTCAGTTTCGGGTCCTGGGTCATCGGCAACCCGCGGATATGCGGCACCGTGGCCAGCCGGATCGGACGAGGCAAGGAGGGGCGCGAATGCTCCATGATGATGACCATGGTCGGCCCCGAGCGGCTGAGCCCCGGATGCTGGAACGGGCGCGCCTTGATACCACGCGTGACCATCAGGCGGGCATGCACATCGGTGACCATGCCATTCGCCGTTTGTGTCTCTGACAAGGCGGAAATCACGCCGGCGCGTTCCATCCCGATATCCAGGTCGATGGCCTTGGCGGCCTCGAACAGGCGGTCGATATGGTCCTCTAGAAAGGCCCAACGCCCGTCGTAAAGGCGCAGCCCCTCCCACACGCCGTCACCCAGCAGGAAGCCGCTGTCATAGACGCTGACACTCGCCTCGGACCGGGGCTTCAACTGGCCGTTGACCCAGATCAGGATGTCTTGGTTCCTTGCGTCCTCTTCGGCTTGGTGGGTGGTCACGTGATCGGTCATGGCGTCAGGCTAGGGCGGCGCGGAAATGTTTCCAAGCAGTAAAGACGGCGTGACATCACGCCCGGGTGAATTGCCCGAACCGCACCACCCGCGCAGTGTGACGGGGAAAGGAGCCCTGTCATGGTCCGCAACATGAACAACGTCAAAGCCTTCGTTCTTGCCCTTGCCATCGGTATCGGCCTTGCCATCCAGTGCACCGGGGTCAACGCCCGCGACATGCAGGTTCTGACCGTCGCCGGCGGGTGTTTCTGGTGCGTCGAGGCGGATTTCGAAAAGGTCCGCGGCGTGCAGGAGGTCGTGTCGGGCTATACCGGCGGCACCGTCGCCAACCCGACCTATCGCCAGGTGACCGGTGGCGGGACCGGGCATTACGAGGCGGTGCAGATCATCTATGACGCCGACCAGGTGAGCGCGCGGCGACTCTATGACCTGTTCTTCCGATCGGTCGACCCGACCGATGCCGGCGGGCAGTTCTGCGACCGGGGCGACAGCTATCGGACGGCGATTTTCGTCTCTGATCCGGCCCAACAACAGGATGCCGAGGCCGCCAAATCCGCCGCCGAGGCCGAGCTGGGCCAGCCGATCGTCACCCCGATCCTGAGCGCCGGGCCGTTCTACACGGCCGAGGACTATCACCAGGATTACTATCGCGGCACCGATATCATCCTGACCCGCGCCGGTCCGAAATCCCAGGCCGCGGCCTATGATTTCTATCGCGAGGCCTGCGGGCGCGACCAGCGGGTGCGCCAGCTCTGGGGCGGAGATGCGCCTTTCGTGAACTGACGGCTTAGCCCACCTTGCAGGCTGCCAGCACCGCCATGTTGAGGATGTCGTTCACGGTCGATACGGTCGAACAGATCTGGATCGGCCGGTCGATCCCCGACAGGATCGGGCCGATCACCGTCGCGCCGGCCATTTCCTGCATCAGCTTGACCGAGATCGAGGCCGAATGCCGCGCCGGCACCACCAGCACGTTGGCCGGGCCGGTGAGGCGCGAAAACGGGTAATGCTCCATCGCCTTGGGGTTCAGGGCGACATCGACGGTCATTTCGCCCTCGTATTCGAAATCGACCTTGCGTGCATCCAGCACCGTGGTCGCCACATGCATCTTGGTCGCGCGTTCCGACACCGGGTAGCCGAAGGTCGAGAAGGACAGGAAGGCCACCCGCGGCTCAAGCCCCAGGTCGCGGGCCACGGCGGCACCGCGTTCGGCGATATCGGCCAGGTCGTTTTCGTCGGGCCATTCATGGACCAGCGTATCGGCGACCAGCACGATCCGCCCCTTGTGCAGAACCGCGGTGACACCGACGGCGCCGTCATGGGGGCCGGCATCGAAGACGTGGTTGATCAGTTCCAGCACATGGGCCGATTTGCGGGTCGCCCCGGTGACCATGGCATCGGCATGGCCATGCGCCAGCATCAGGGACGAAAACACATGCCGGTCGCGGGCGGCCAGGCGGTGGATGTCGTGCCGGTCATGGCCCTTGCGCTGGAGCCGATCGTAAAGGAAATCCTTGTAGGTATCGAGGTATTCGGTGTTCGCGGCGTTGACCACGCGCAACTCGCGGACCGCATCGCCCAGCCCCTCGGCCTCCAGTTTCTGCTTCACGTCCGCTTCGCGGCCGACGACCAGCGCCCGGCCATAGCCGCCGCGCTGATAGGACACGGCCGCGCGCAGCACGCGGGGATCGTCGCCTTCGGCGAAGACCACGGTGGATTGATTGGCCCGGGCCCGGGCATTGATCCCGCGCAGGATCGAGGCGGTCGGGTCCATCCGGGTCTTGAGCGTTTCCTCGTAACCGTCCAGGTCGATGATCGGCCGCCGGGCGACACCGGTATCCATCCCGGCCCGGGCCACGGCCGGCGGCACCCGGTGGATCAGCCGCGGGTCGAAGGGCGTCGGGATGATGTAGTCGCGGCCGAAGGTCAGCTTGCGACCATAGGCCATCGCGACCTCGTCGGGCACGTCTTCCCGGGCCAGATCGGCCAGGGCCTGGGCGCAGGCGATCTTCATCTCGTCATTGATCGCGCGGGCGTGGATATCGAGCGCGCCGCGGAACAGGTAGGGAAAGCCCAGCACGTTGTTGACCTGGTTGGGATAGTCGCTGCGCCCGGTGGCGACGATGGCATCGACGCGGACCGCGTGCGCCTCTTCCGGGGTGATTTCAGGGTCCGGATTGGCCATCGCGAAGATGACCGGGTTATCGGCCATCGCCTGGACCATCTCGGGCGTCACCGCGCCCTTCACGGAGACACCCAGAAAGACGTCGGCGCCCTCCATCGCCTCATCCAGGCTGCGCAGGTCGGTCTTGACCGCATGGGCCGATTTCCACTGGTTCATCCCCTCGGTCCGACCCTGGTAGATGACGCCCTTGGTGTCGCAGACAATGCAGTTGTCGTGCCGTGCGCCCATGGATTTGAGCAGTTCGATACAGGCGATACCGGCCGCGCCGGCGCCGTTCAGGACGATCTTCACATCCTCGATCTTCTTGCCCGACAGATGCAGCGCGTTCAGCAACCCGGCGGCACAGATCACGGCGGTGCCGTGCTGGTCGTCGTGAAAGACGGGGATGTCCATCTCTTCCTTCAGGCGCTGTTCGATGATGAAGCATTCGGGCGCCTTGATGTCTTCGAGGTTGATCCCGCCGAAGGTCGGGCCGATCAGCCGCACCGCCTTGCAGAATTCATCCGGGTCTTCGGTATCGACCTCGATATCGACGGAATTCACATCGGCGAAGCGTTTGAACAGCACCGCCTTGCCTTCCATCACCGGCTTGGAGCCGAGCGCGCCCAGGTTGCCCAGCCCGAGCACGGCGGTGCCGTTCGAGATCACCGCCACCAGATTGCCCTTGTTCGTGTAATCATAGGCGGTGCCCGGGTTCTGGGCGATTTCCTCGCAGGGCACGGCGACGCCGGGGGAATAGGCCAGGCTCAGGTCGCGCTGGGTGGTCATCGGGACCGTGGCCTGGACCTCCCATTTGCCGGGGGTGGGTTCGATATGGAATTGCAGCGCGTCCTCGCGCGTGATGCGTTGCCTGGTCATCTCGTCCTCCCGGGTGCCGGAGACCCTTTAAGACCATGCGCGGGGCCGGGGCAACGGGGCAGTTTCGACTTTCACGGGCCCGGCGTGCTTTGTAGGGTCGCCGGACAGTCGCAACCGGGGGGTCGGATGACGCAGGTCACGCCGATGATGGCGCAGTATCTGGAGATCAAGGAAGCGCATCGCGACGCGCTGCTGTTCTACCGGATGGGCGATTTCTACGAGATGTTCTTCGACGACGCGGTCAAGGCGGCCGGGGCGCTGGATATCGCCCTGACCAAGCGCGGCAAGCATCTGGACGCGGATATCCCGATGTGCGGCGTGCCGGTTCATTCCGCCGAAGGCTATCTGCTGACCCTGATCCGCAAGGGGTTCCGCGTCGCCGTCTGCGAACAGATGGAAGACCCGGCCGAGGCGAAGAAACGCGGGGGATCGAAAGCGGTGGTCCGGCGCGAGGTGGTTCGGCTGGTCACGCCCGGCACCCTGACCGAAGAGTCGCTGCTGGATGCACGTCAGCACAATTTCCTGGCCGCCTTTGCCGAAGTGCGCGAAGCGGGCGCCCTGGCCTGGGTCGATATCTCGACCGGGGCGCTGTCGGTCGTGGCCTGCCCGGGCGCGAGCCTTGGCCCGGAACTGGCGCGACTGGCCCCGCGCGAAGTCTTGCTATCCGAAGCGTCAGAGCCGATTTACGCCGATGCAGTGACTGAATCCGGCGCGTCACTGACCGGGCTGGGCAATGCGGCCTTCGACAGCGCAGGTGCGGAAAAGCGGCTTTGTGCGGTCTTCGGCGTGGGGTCGCTGGATGCCTTCGGCAGCTTCGGCCGAGCCGAGGTTTCGGCGCTGGGCGCGCTGGTCGAATACCTGGAAATCACCCAGAAGGGAAAGCTGCCGTTGCTTCGCCCGCCGGTGCTGGAACGGCGCGAGGCGGCGATGCAGATCGACGCGGCGACGCGGCGGTCACTGGAGCTGACCCATGGCATGGGCGGCGGTCGGGCAGGGTCGCTGTTGTCGGTGATCGACCGGACGCTGACCGCCGGCGGCGCGCGACTGTTGGAACGGCGGCTGTCCAGCCCGTCGCGGGATATCGGCGCGATCACCGCACGGCAGGACGCCATCGCCTGGATGCTGGACAATGGGGCACTGGCCGATCGGCTGCGCGAGGCGTTGCGTGGCGTGCATGACCTGGACCGGGCGCTGTCGCGTCTTGGCCTCGATCGCGGCGGGCCGCGCGACATGGCGGCGATCCGCAACTCCATCGGCCAGGGCGCGGCGATGGCCGCGATGCTGCCCGGGGACTTGCCGCCGCTTCTGGCCGAGGCGGCGCGCGACCTGGTGGGCCATGACGATCTGCTGGACCTGCTGGAGGCGGCGCTGGTCGCCGAACCGCCACTGCTGGCGCGCGACGGCGGGTTCATCGCCACAGGCCACGACGCGGAACTGGACGAAGCGCGCACCCTGCGGGACGAGGGCCGGTCGGTCATCGCCGGGATGCAGCGCGATTACGCAGAACGCGCCGGGGTGCAAAGCCTGAAGATCAAGCACAATAACGTGCTGGGGTATTTCATCGAAACCACCGCGACCCATGCCGACAAGATGCTGTCGCCGCCGCTGAACGAAACGTTCATCCACCGCCAGACGACCGCGAACCAGGTGCGCTTCACAACTGTCGAGCTGAGCGCCCTGGAGACCCGGATCCTGAATGCCGGGGGGCGGGCACTTGAGATCGAAAAGCGGCTCTATTCCGGCCTGAAAGATGTGATTCTGGCACAGTCTGCAGGTTTGTCGACCCTGTCCCGGGCGCTGGCCGAACTCGATCTGGCCGCCGCATTGGCGCAACTGGCCCGACAGGAGGATTGGGTGCGACCGGTCGTCACCGAAGACCGTGAGTTCACCATTTCGGGTGGGCGGCATCCGGTGGTCGAGGCCGCCCTGCGCAAGACGGGCGATCCGTTCGTGGCCAATGATTGCGACCTGGGGGAAACGCCGGTCTGGCTGCTGACCGGGCCGAACATGGCCGGCAAGTCGACATTCCTGCGCCAGAACGCGCTGATCGCGATCCTGGCCCAGATGGGCGCTTTTGTGCCCGCCGACGCGGCGATCATCGGCATCGTCAGCCAGGTGTTCAGCCGGGTCGGGGCCTCGGACGATCTGGCGCGGGGCCGGTCGACCTTCATGGTCGAGATGGTCGAGACCGCGGCGATCCTGAACCAGGCCGATGATCGCGCGCTGGTGATCCTGGACGAGATCGGTCGCGGCACCGCGACCTATGACGGGTTGTCGATCGCCTGGGCGACGCTGGAACACCTGCACGAGGTCAACCGCTGCCGCGCGATCTTTGCGACCCATTACCATGAAATGACCGCCCTCGCCGGCAAGCTGGCGGGCGTCGACAACGCCACCGTGGCGGTCAAGGAATGGGAGGGTGAGGTGATCTTCCTGCACGAGGTGCGGCGCGGCACGGCCGATCGCAGTTATGGCGTGCAGGTGGCGCGGCTGGCCGGGCTTCCGCAGAGGGTGGTCGAGCGGGCGCGCGTCGTTCTCGATGCGCTGGAAAAGGGCGAGCGGGAAGGCGAGGGAAGCCAGAAGGCGCTGATCGACGATCTGCCGCTTTTTGCCGCAAGCCCTGCACCCGCGCCGCCGTCACCGAGATGCGCCAGCGCGGTCGAGGACCGCCTGGCCGGGGTTCTGCCGGATCACCTGACACCGCGTGAGGCGCTGGACCTGCTGTACGAGTTGAAAGCGCTGCAGGGCGAATAGGCGCAGGCCCCGGATCAGGTCCGGGGAATGCCGGGCACCTCAGGACGCCGGGGTCGAACTGACGCCGACCTGGGCAGGGCGCAGCAGCCGGTCATGCAGCAGGAAGCCGGCGGCAGAAACCTGCAGGATATCGCCGGCCTTGGTGCCGGGCACCGGCGCTTCGAACATCGCTTCGTGCAATTGCGGATCGAACCTTTCGCCGATTTCGGGAAGGATGGGTTCGATACCGTGGCGTTTGAAGACATTGAGCAATTCGCGCATCGTCAGCTCGACCCCTTCGAGCAGGGCCTTGTCGCCATCCTTGCCGTCCTCTTTCGCGAGCTTCAGCGCCCGGTCGAGATTGTCGTAGACCGGCAACAGGTCGCGGCCCAGGCGGGTGGCGCCGTAGGCCTCGGCCTCGCGCTTGTCGCGCTGGGCGCGTTTGCGGGTATTCTCGGCATCGGCGAGCGCCCGCATATAGGCGTCCTTCAGATCGGCGTTCTCGGCGCGAAGCTGGTCGATCGGGTCGACCTCGTCCTCGGGCCCGTCGACAGGGTTGCCGTCGGTATCCAGCCCCTCCTCGTTCAGGATGTCTTCGATCATTTCCTGTTCGGTCTTCCGCTCTGCCATGTCTTGTCCTTCATCCGCGGTCCGAGATCAGCCGGCCGACCAGCTGCGCGGTATAATCAACGATCGGAACGATGCGCCCGTAATTCAGCCGGGTCGGGCCGATGACCCCGACCGCACCGACGATCTTTCGGTCTGCGTTCATATAGGGAGAGACGACCAAAGAGGAACCCGAAAGTGAAAAAAGCTTGTTTTCGGATCCGATGAAGATCCGCACGCCGTCGCCGGCTTCGGCAAGTTCGAGAAACTCGGCGATATCCCGCTTGCGTTCCAGATCGTCGAACAGGACCTTGATCCGGTCCAGGTCGAGTTGGTCACCGTCTTCGAGCAGGTTTCCACGCCCGCGCACGATCAGTCGTTCGGTGCGTTCGCCCTTGTCGGTCCAGATCGCATCGCCGGATTCGACAAGCTCGGCGGCAAGCGAATCGATTTCCCGGCGACGGGTGGCGATTTCGCGGGCGATCACGCTGCCAAGCTCCGACAGGGTGCGCCCCTCGGCCACCGCGTTGATGAAATTCGCGGCCTCTCGCATCGACGATGGCGTCTGGCCGAGTGGCGGCGTAAAGACGCGGTTCTCGACATGGCCATCGGCATAGACCAGCACCACCAGCGCCCGGTCCAGCGCGAGCGAGACGAATTCGATATGGCGGATCGGGGCCTCGTGCTTGGGCGCCAAAACCAGGCTGGCACCGCGTGTGACACCGGACAGGGCCGACCCGATACGATCGAACAGGGTCGCATCTTCGTCGGTTGTGCCGCCCAGGGTCTGATCGAGCTTTTCGCGGTCGGCATCGTCAAGCTCTCCGACTTCGAGCAATCCGTCGACGAAAAGCCGCAACCCCAGTTCCGTCGGGACGCGACCGGCGCTGACATGGGGGCTGCCCAGGAGGCCGAGATATTCGAGATCCTGCATCACGTTGCGCACCGTCGCCGGGCTGACCTGTTCGGTCATCGTCCGGCTGAGCGTGCGCGAGCCGACCGGCGCGCCGGAATCGAGATATCCTTCGACCACGCGGCGAAAAACCTCGCGCGAGCGGGCATTCATGGAATCGAGCGATGGGGTCGGGTCTGTCATGGTCCTGGATCCCTTCGGGCAAACCGCATTAAATAACCACGGACGGTCACGTCAACGGGCCGCAATGCGGGTTGGAAAAGACGGGCAGCCCGCGTATCCCGGCGCGGAACAGCAAGGGATGACCGATATGCGACCCTCAGGACGAAAGCTAGACGAACTGCGCGAGATTTCCATCGAAACCGGGGTGACGAAACATGCGGAAGGGTCGTGCCTGATTCGATGTGGCGATACCCATGTTCTGTGCACCGCCAGCGTCGATGAACGCGTGCCGCCGTTCCTGAAGAACAGCGGGTTGGGCTGGGTCACGGCGGAATACGGGATGCTGCCGCGGTCGACCAGCAGCCGGATGCGGCGCGAGGCCACGGCGGGCAAGCAGGGTGGCCGCACCGTTGAGATCCAGAGGCTGATCGGGCGCAGCCTGCGGGCCGGGGTCGACCGGGTCGCGCTGGGCGAGCGGCAGATCGTGGTGGATTGCGACGTGATCCAGGCCGATGGTGGCACGCGCTGCGCCGCGATCACCGGTGGCTGGGTCGCGTTGCGGATCGCGATCAACAAGCTGATGCAGGCGGGACAGATCGCTTCCGACCCTCTGGGCGATCCGGTCGCCGCGGTCAGTTGCGGGATCTTTGCCGGGCAGGCGGTGCTGGACCTGGATTATCCCGAGGACAGCGAGGCCGGCGTCGACGGCAATTTCGTCATGACCGGCGACCGGTTGATCGAGGTTCAGATGTCGGCGGAGGGATCCACCTTTTCGCGGGATCAGATGGACCAGCTGATGGCGCTGGCCGAGAAGGGCGTCACGGCGCTGAGCGCGGCCCAGCGGGAGGCCGCGGGGTGACCCGGAAATTCACCGGCGACCGGTTGCTGGTTGCCACCCATAATGCCGGCAAGCTGGAGGAAATGGTCGCCTTGTTCGCGCCCCATGGCGTCCAGGTGGTCGGTGCGGCCGAGATGGGCCTGGCCGAGCCTGCGGAGACCGAGACGACCTTCGTCGGCAACGCCCGGATCAAGGCCCATGCCGCCGTTGGCGCGACCGGGCTGCCGGCCCTGGCCGATGACAGCGGGATTTCCGTCGATGCGCTGGACGGCGCGCCGGGTGTTCACACCGCGGATTGGGCCGAAACGCCGACCGGGCGCGATTTCGTGATGGCGATGACGCGGACCTGGGAGGCGCTGGAACGGGCCAGGGCGCCCTATCCCCGCCGGGCCCGGTTCAACTGCACGCTTGTTCTGGCCTGGCCCGACGGACATGACGAAGTCTTCACCGGCGTGATGCCCGGGCAAGTGGTCTGGCCGATGCGCGGGGTGCAGGGACATGGTTATGATCCGGTTTTTCAGCCGGACGGCTATGCCATCACCTTCGGAGAGATGGGTGCGGCGGAAAAGAACCGGATCAGCCATCGTGCGCGGGCATTCGCCGCGCTGATCGAGGCCTGCTTTTGACCGAGGCGAAATTCGGATTGTACCTGCATTGGCCGTTCTGCGCGGCCAAATGCCCGTATTGCGATTTCAATTCCCATGTGTCGGCCTCGGTCGACGAAGAGCGCTGGCAACGCGCCTACCTGAGCGAGATCGACCGGGTCGGGGCCGAGACCTCGGGGCGCGTGCTGCGGTCGGTCTATTTCGGCGGCGGAACACCCAGCCTGATGAGCCCGGCATTGGTTGACGCGGTGCTGCGTCGGGTCCGGGCGACATGGCCGATGGCGAACGATATCGAGATCACACTGGAGGCGAACCCGTCCTCTGTCGAAGCCGCACGGTTCGCCGGGTATCGCGAGGCCGGCGTGAACCGGGTGTCGTTGGGGGTCCAGGCGCTGAATGACGACGATCTGCGCCGTCTTGGACGGTTGCACGATGTCGACCAGGCCTTGCGGGCGGTCTCTGTCGCCATGCAGGTCTTTGACCGGGTGAGTTTCGACCTGATCTATGCCCGCCAGCACCAGTCCCTGTCGGATTGGCGTGAAGAATTGTCACGTGCGCTGGAGTTGCGCCCGCGCCATCTGTCGCTCTACCAACTCACGATCGAGGATGGAACGGCCTTCGGAGCCCGATATTCAGCCGGCAAGCTGGCCGGGTTGCCAAACGAGGATCTGGGCGCCGACATGTTCGAATTGACAGGCGCGATGTGCCGGGATGCCGGCTTGCCCGCCTATGAAATTTCCAATCATGCGCACCCCGGAGATGAGGGCCGCCACAATATGTTGTGTTGGCAAGGCCACGACTATGCAGGCATAGGTCCTGGCGCGCATGGTCGGTTGACGTTGGACGGGCGCCGTCATGCGACCGAGACTGAATTGGCACCGTCATCCTGGCTGGAGCGCGTTGAAACACTTGGATCCGGGGAAAACCGGCGCGAGGTGCTGTCGGTTCTTGATGTGTTCGAAGAGCGGGTGATGATGGGATTGCGCGTGACCGAAGGGGTTCCGGATCACCTTCTTCTGGACCAAATAAATTACAATGAAATCAATTATTTAGTCGAAATCGGGCTGATCGAGCACGATGCGGGCCGAGTGCGGGCGAGCGATCGCGGTCGACCTGTCCTGAATGCGATCTTGCGGAACTTGCTGGCCGATCAGCCGCCCGAAAGCACGCGAAGCAGATCGTCGAGCTGAGCCAAGGATTTGTATCGCAAGGTCAGTGACCCGGACTCCGCGCCTTGTTTGTGATCGATGTTGACGGCCATGTTGAGCGTGGCGGCGAGCTCTCGTTCGATCTGAACCGTGTCCGGGTCCTTTGGCGTCGCCGCGTTTTTGCTGGGTTTGGGCTTGCTCGGATCCGATTTGGCAAGTTTTTCGGCGGCGCGGACTGACAAACCGCGGCGGATGATGTCACGCGCCAGATCGCCGGCGGCGGGATGGCCGACGAGCGTACGCGCATGTCCGGCCGATAAACGACCATCGACCAGGTAGGACTGGACATCCTCGGGTAATGACAGGAGCCGCACCTGGTTGGCGATATGGCTGCGGCTTTTTCCGAGCGCCCTGGACAGCTCATCCTGGGTATGGCCGAATCTGTCCATGAGCTGACGATATCCGGCAGCCTCCTCGATCGGGTTCAGATCGGCGCGCTGGACGTTTTCGATGATGGCGACTTCGAGAACCTCCTGGTCGTTGAAGTCACGCACAAGGATCGGCACCTCGTGCAACTGGGCGATCTGGGCCGCGCGCCAGCGACGTTCGCCGGCGACGATTTCGTAGTTCCCTGGTTCGCGGGAAGACGGGCGCACGATCAGCGGCTGGATGATTCCATGCTCGCGAACCGACGCGGCAAGATCATCAAGAGCTTCGGTATCGAAACTGCGCCTTGGCTGCTCGGGGTTGGGGTGAACCTTTTCGATCGCGATCCGAACATCAGGCGCCGGGGCGGCGACAGAGCCATCGGTGTCTTCCGCGGGGCGCACATCTGACATAAGGGCCGAAAGACCGCGGCCGAGACCCCGGGTTCTAGGGGCTTTTTCGCTCATCAGGTGTTGCTCCTTATGGATTGCGCGCCAGGAATTCCCGGGCGAGTTCACGATACGCGAGGCTGCCCTTGGACATTGGGTCGTATTGCAAGACGGATTGGGCAAAGGACGGGGCCTCGCTGACCCGGACATTGCGGGGAATCACCGTCTTGAAGACCAGTTCCTGAAGGTTGTCGCGGGCGTCAGCCTCGACCTGCTGCGACAGATTGTTGCGGATATCGTACATTGTAAGCACGACCCCTTCGATCCTCAGGTCTGGGTTTGCGGTTTGCCGGACTTCTCGAACCGTGAGCATGAGCTGGGAGAGCCCTTCGAGCGCATAGAACTCGCTTTGCAAGGGCACCAGCACCCGATGGGCCGCGACCATAGCGTTGATTGTCAGAATACTGAGAGACGGGGGGCAGTCGATCAGGATGAAATCCAGTCGCAACTCATCGATAGACGGTTGTCGGAGTGCGTCATGCAGCAGGAAGCTTCGCTTTTCGTTCGAAACGAGGTCGATATCAGCGGCGCTGAGGTCGGTGGTCGCTGGAACGACAAAAAGATTCGGGACGGTGGTGGCGGTTGCAGCTTCGACTGGTGTCGCTTCACCGGAAAGGAGCTCGTAGGACGTGACATCGCGATCCCGGGCATCGAGTCCCAGACCGGTTGACGCATTTCCCTGGGGATCGAGATCAACGATCAATACGCGCCGGCCGGTTTCGGCGAGGGCGGCGCCAAGGTTTACGGTCGTCGTCGTCTTGCCGACCCCGCCTTTCTGATTGGCGACGGCGATGATCCTGGGATCCGTTGATCGCGATAGGTCAGGCACGATGGATATCCTCGATGCGCAGGATGACGGAGTCCGGAGAGGTCTTACTCGGCAATTTCGTCAGAGCAAAGGACCATTCGGTACGGGCCGTAGCAATCTCGTCGGCTACCGTCCGGCCCTTGGGAAAAACCGCGGTGCCATCGGGCGACAGGTGCTTTTCGGCATAGCGCAACAAGGTCGTCAGCGGGGCAAGCGCCCTTGCTGATATGACATCCGCGCGCAACGGAGCCTGGTCCGCGACGCGGCCGACCGATACCTTGGCAGGCAACGCCAACTCTCGGATGACTGTTCGCAAAAACGCGGCTTTGCGCTGATCGGATTCGACGAGCGTTATGTGCCGTCCGGATCCAACGGAATGGATTGCGATGACAAGGCCGGGAAGGCCACCGCCGCTCCCCAAATCCACCCAATGTTCCCATTCCATCGGCGCACAATCAAGCAATTGAGCACTGTCTACGATGTGACGATGTTCGAGGTCGTCGAGCGTGGCGCGCGAAACCAGGTTGATCTTTCGTGTCCACTTTCTGAGCAGGTCGGCATAGGCCGCGAGCTTGGCTTCTGTTTCACGTGAAACATTGGCAGCGCCTGCCGGCATCACGATACCGCAGCACGATCAGTCGATCGTCCTTGCAGCCGAGCAAGAAGCAGCATCAGGGCCGCTGGCGTTACGCCTTCAATTCTGCTGGCATGAGCGATGGTTTCGGGTCGCGTTTGGCTAAGCTTTTCGGCGACTTCCCGGGACAATCCGGTGATGGCGTGAAAATCGAGGTTGGCCGGGATTTCAATCGCCGAATCACGTTGCAATGCTGCGACATCGCGCGCCTGTCGCGCCACGTAGTGGGCATAGAGCGCGTCTCGCTTCACCTGGTCCTGGATTTCGGGCGCAATCGATGCAACACCCACGCCCAGACGCTCCAGAAGGGCGAAGTCCGCATTCGCGATCGACAACAGCTCCAACCCCGTGCGTCTTGGACCGTCAACGTTGATCGAGAACCCGTGTTCCGCCACTTCACGGGATGAAAAGTTGCAGTTGTCCAGCGTCTCCCGCGCAGCGTTCAGGGCGTTGGCCTTTTCCTCGAACGATCGCCAGCGCGATTCACCAACGCAGCCGATTTGGCGGCCCCAGGCTGTCAGACGCTGGTCGGCATTGTCGGCACGCAAAGACAAGCGGAACTCGGCCCGCGACGTGAACATCCGATATGGTTCCGTGACGCCGCGCGTGACAAGATCGTCGATCATGACACCGATATAGGACGTCGTCCTGTCGAAGTGGATGGGCGCCTCGCCAAACGCTTCGGAAACCGCATTCAACCCGGCAACCAAGCCCTGAGCCGCCGCTTCTTCGTAACCCGTTGTGCCGTTAATTTGCCCAGCGAGGTACAACCCGCCAATTTCCCGAACCCGAAGTGTTCGGCGCAGCGCTCGCGGGTCCACATAATCATATTCGATCGCGTATCCAGGCTGAAGAATTTTGGCGTTTTCAAGCCCAGTTATGGAATGAACGTAGTCCTCCTGGACGTCTTCGGGCAAAGATGTCGAAATTCCATTTGGATAGATCGTCGGGTCGTTGACGCCTTCCGGCTCAAGAAACACCTGATGCGAGGTCTTGTCGGCAAACCTGACAACCTTGTCTTCGATCGATGGACAATAGCGCGGCCCAACGCCGTCGATATGACCGCCATACATCGCCGAACGCGAGAGATTTCGGCGGATTATTTCGTGTGTACGCTCGTTCGTATGTGTGATCCCACAGGCGATCTGTTCCGCCGATGGTGCGTGGCTCAGAAAGGAAAACATGACCGGGTCGGCATCGCCCGGCTGCATTTCTAGACCGGACCAGTCGATCGTTCGACCGTCCAGCCTGGGGGGCGTCCCGGTCTTTAAGCGACCAAGCGGCAATCCGAAGGTGTCGATCCGCTCCGCCAAACGCACCGACGGACGATCTCCGATACGACCGCCTGGACGTGAGGATTCACCGATATGGATCACACCACGAAGAAACGTCCCCGTGGTAAGGATCACGGCCTGTGCACGAATCTCGGACCCATCGGCAAGTGTGACGCCGTGAACCACTCTGTCGCGACAGATCAGGTCTGCGACCTCGCCCTCGAAGATCGTGATATTCGGGTGTGACTGCATTTCCAGAAACATCGACCGGCGATAGATCGAACGATCCGCTTGCGCTCGTGGACCCTGAACGGCCGGCCCCTTGCGCCGGTTCAAAAGCCGAAACTGGATACCCGCCGCATCGGCGACACGGCCCATGACGCCATCAAGGGCATCGATTTCTCGCACCAGATGGCCTTTGCCCAGGCCACCAATGGCCGGGTTGCATGACATGACACCGATCCCGGAAACACTGAGCGTCACCAGGATGACATCTGCGCCGATGCGTGCCGCGGCATGGGCGGCTTCACATCCGGCATGCCCGCCGCCGACAACCACGATTCTCGGCCTGTCATGTTTCACGTGAAACACTCCTATTTCCCAATGCAAAAGCTCGCGAAAATCTCGTCGAGAAGTGATTCGATATCGACTCGCCCGACAATCCGTTCAATTGCCCGTATAGCGGATCTGAGGTCTTCTGCCAAAAGGTCAGCAGCGACATCAGGCTGAGCCGCCGCGGCGATAACCATGTCCAACTTGTCGGCGGCCTCGATCATAGCTTCGCGATGGCGCTCCCGAGTGGCAAGACCGTCGCCGATGATACGCGCCCCCAATTCCGCCGCGATACCGTCCACCAGCCGGTCGACACCACGGCCTGTCAGCCCAGATACACCATCACCGTCGTCGTCCGCATCCGCTTTCCCGGTGATGACGATATCTCCGGCCATGACCTCCATAATCGGGCCTTCACCTGGCACACACAAATGCACCCGCATATCCGCGGATCGCGCCCGCTCGGTGCCACGTTCGATTCCCAATTCCTCGACCGCGTCGCGGGCTTCGCGCAACCCGGCCGTATCGAGGACAGTAACAGGAAGTCCTTTCAGATCCATCCGGACTTCGATCACATCCCGAGTCGTCCCGGCTATGTCCGAGGTCAGAGCGGCGTCGCGCCCAGCCAGACGGTTCAGCAAGGTCGATTTCCCGGCATTCGGCGGCCCGACGATCGCCACCTCGAACCCGTTTCTGATACGCTCGCGAATGCGCACGCCCTCGGCTTCGGTGCGCAGATCATCGAGGACGCCGGCCAACAAGGCCACCACTTCGGGCATGACATCGACCGGGACATCTTCATCGACGAAATCGATCGTCGCTTCGATCAGCGCAGCAGCTCGGATCAACCGGGCGCGCCATGCCTCGGCCTTTTCACCCAATGCCCCGGAAAAAACGCGCAAGGCCTGAACTCGCTGGCTCTCCGTTTCAGCGTCGATCAGGTCGGCCAGACCTTCCACCTGAGCCAGATCGAGCCGCCCGTTCTCCATCGCTCGCCGTGTGAACTCGCCGGCTTCGGCCATGCGTAACCCGGGCATGTTACCAAGATCGCGCAGAACAACGCTCACGATCGCCGGGCTTCCATGCAGATGCAGTTCGACAACTTCTTCGCCCGTGAAACTGCGGCCAGCCGGGAAAACCAGGATCAACGCTTCGTCCAGCAAGGCGCCCGACGCATCCTTCAATCGCCGCAGACCGCGACCTGAGTGGGGAAGATCGACCCCCATGCGACAGACTGCGTTCCGCGCACCGGGGCCGGATATACGCACGACGGCGATACCCGATCGCCCGGGACCGCTGGCCAGCGCAAAAATCGTGTCCATATCATCAACCCATTGTAATTAAACAATAAGTCAGGTGTTCATGGAGTCGAAGAAATCCGAATTCGTCTTGGTCTGCTTCAGTTTCGAGATCAGGAATTCGATCGCATCGGTGGTGCCCATCGGGTTCAGGATCCGGCGCAGCACATAGGTCTTTTGCAAATCGGTCTTGTCGACCAGCAAATCCTCTTTCCGGGTTCCGGATTTGAGAATGTCCATCGCCGGAAACACGCGCTTGTCGGCCACTTTTCGATCCAGCACGATTTCCGAGTTGCCCGTGCCCTTGAATTCTTCGAAGATCACTTCGTCCATGCGGCTGCCGGTATCGATGAGCGCCGTCGCGATGATGGTCAGCGACCCGCCTTCCTCGATGTTCCGCGCCGCGCCGAAGAACCGCTTCGGCCGTTGCAACGCATTGGCATCCACACCGCCCGTCAGAACCTTGCCCGAACTCGGCACCACGGTGTTGAACGCTCGGCCCAGCCGGGTGATCGAGTCCAGCAGGATCACCACGTCACGCTTGTGTTCGACCAGTCGTTTCGCCTTCTCGATCACCATCTCCGCAACGGCGACGTGGCGCGTGGCCGGTTCATCGAAGGTCGAAGAGACGACTTCGCCCTTCACCGACCGCTGCATGTCCGTCACCTCTTCGGGACGTTCGTCGATCAGCAGCACGATGACATAGCATTCCGGGTGATTGTGTTCGATGGAATGGGCGATGTTCTGCAGCAACACTGTCTTGCCGGTCCGCGGCGGCGCCACGATCAGCGACCGCTGCCCCTTCCCGATCGGCGCCACAAGATCGATGATCCGCGACGACCGGTCCTTCAGCGTCGGGTCTTCCTCGATTTCCAGCTTCAACCGCTGATCCGGAAACAAGGGCGTCAGATTCTCGAACGCGACCTTGTGCCGGGCCTTTTCCGGTTCTTCGAAATTGATCCGCTCGACCTTTACCAGGGCAAAGTAGCGTTCGTTGTCCGACGGTTCCTTGATCACCCCTTCGACCGTGTCACCGGTCCGCAGCGAATATTGCCGGATCATCTCGGGGCTGACATAGATATCGTCCGGGCCGGGCAGGTAATTCGCCTCGGGCGAGCGCAGGAACCCGAACCCGTCCTGTAGAACCTCCAGGACACCGTCACCGCCGATGATCCATTCCTCTTCCGCGCGCTCCTTCAGGATCGCGAACATCATGTCGCCCTTGCGCATGGTCGAGGCATTCTCGATCTCGAGTTCCTCTGCCATGGCAAGCAGGTCCTTCGGGCTGTGTGCCTTCAGGTCGGCCAGATTCAAACGGTCCTCGGACATGGGTCACCTCTGAACCGATCCAACCGCCTTGTCAGCGCGGACCGGTCTGTCATCGTTTCTTTGGAAAGTTCCACCCTAGGACAAGGGCGCCCCTGACCTAGTCCTTCCGACCGAACCTGTCAACGTGCTGCGTCGGTCCGGCCGGTGAGGTCAAGCCGGTCGATTACCACTTCTTTAACAAAAGATTATAGAAAGGTTATTGCTATGATGAGGACGTGGAAAACTCGTGCTGGCCTCACTATCCGCAGGTTTATACCCAGCCCTGGTCCATTACCGAACTGTTACACTCGCAAGGCAAATATAGAAAAATATATATATAACAAAGTCTTGGCGGAAAAACCCTTCACCCGGCCCTATTGACTTCTTCAAGTCTGTATCCGGATACTCAAATCATCCACAACAACGAGTCGTCCCGATCCACAGTGGAAAACCGCAACGGTCCTTGCGGATGGAACGAGAAACTTCGTAAGTCGGAACTGAGCCAGCGGCTTGTCTACATTCCGAACCCAGTGAGATCCCCGACCTATCCCGAACCTGTCCACATGCCAGATCCCATGATCCTCGCCTCTGCCTCCACCAGTCGGGCCCGTCTGTTGCGCGATGCGGCCGTCGCATTCGAGGTCGTGGCGGCGCGAATCGACGAGGAGTCGTTGAAAGCCGCGCTTCTTGCCGAAGCCGCGAGCCCCCGGGATATCGCCGATGCCTTGGCCGAGATGAAGGCCCGGCGCGTCTCGGCCAGACGCCCCGATGCGGTTGTGATCGGGTCCGACCAGGTCCTGGACGATGGGACCACGATCCTGTCCAAGCCGGCGACTCCCGAAGAGGCGCGCGCACAGATCCGCGCTCTGTCGGGCCGGACCCACCAGTTGATCTCGGCGGTCGTGCTCTACCAGGGTGGCGCCCCGATCTGGCGCCATGCCGGGACGGCGCGGATGACCATGCGCGACATCTCCGATCGCTATCTGGACGATTATGTCGACCGGAACTGGGGCCGGATCCGCCATTCCGTCGGCGGCTACCTGATCGAGGAAGAAGGCGTGCGCCTTTTCTCCCGGATCGAAGGGGATCTGTTCACGGTTCAGGGTTTGCCGCTGCTCGAACTCTTGTCTTACCTCTCGCTTCGCGGAATTGTGCCGGCATGACCGCCAAGCCCATTCCCCTGGCCGGGGTGATCGGCAACCCGATCTCCCATTCCAAGTCGCCGCGCCTGTTCCGGCATTGGCTGCGGACATACGATATCGCGGGTCATTACGTGCCGCTCCATGTCGCGGAACGGGACCTTGCCGACGTGATCCGCACGCTGCCACGGATGGGCTTTGTCGGGATCAATGTCACCATCCCCCACAAGGTCGCGGTGATGGAGATCGCCGACCTGGTCACCGACCGCGCGACCCTGATCGGTGCCGCCAATACCGTGATCTTCCGCAAGGACGGCAAGATACATGCCGACAATACCGACGGTTACGGCTTCATCGCCAATCTGCGCGCCGGAGCGCCCGGATGGCGACCCGATGTCGGTCCGGCCGCCGTGTTGGGCGCCGGTGGTGCGGCGCGGGCGGTCATCGCCTCGTTGCTTGACGTGGGTGTGCCGCAGATCCTGCTGTCGAACCGCACCCGGCCCAAGGCCGAGGCGCTCCAGGCCGAATTCGGCCGCCGGATCAAGGTCGTGGACTGGGTTCAGGCCGGCAATATGTTCGAGGATTCCGCGACGGTGGTGAACACGACCTCTTTGGGTATGGAGGGCCAGCCCGAACTGCGCGTTCCCCTCGATGGTTTGCAGCGCGGCGCCGTGGTGACCGATCTGGTCTATGCCCCGCTGCGCACCCGCCTGTTGCAGGTCGCCGACGAGGCTGGCTGTGTGACCGTCGATGGGCTGGGCATGTTGTTGCACCAGGCCGTGCCGGGGTTCGAACGCTGGTTCGGTGTCCGGCCCGAGGTCGATGTCGATACCCGCGCCGCGGTCCTGGCATGAATCTGTCCATCGGACTGACCGGATCGATCGGCATGGGCAAATCCACCACGGCGGCGATGTTCGCGGAGGAAGGCATTCCGGTCTGGGACGCCGACGCGGCGGTGCATCGGCTCTATGCGCCCGGCGGCGCCGGGATCAAGCCGATCGGCGCGGCCTTCCCCGATGCGATCGTCGACGGTGCCGTGTCGCGCGCGGTGCTGAAGGATCACATCGCCCGCGACCCGGACGCCCTGGCCCGGATCGAGGCCATCGTGCATCCGCTGGTCGCCGCCGACCGCGCCACGTTCCGTGTCGATCACGCCGATGCGCCGGTGATCCTGTTCGACATTCCGCTGCTGTTCGAAACCGGGGCCGATTCCTGGCTCGACAAGGTTGTCGTGGTTACCGCACCGCCTGAAATCCAACGCTCCAGGGTCCTGTCGCGTCCCGACATGACACAGGCGGATTTCGACACTATCCTGGCCCGACAGCTTCCTGATGCCGACAAACGCGCCCGCGCCGATTTCGTCATCGAGACGCTGACGATGGAGGCGGCCCGCGCTCAGGTCCGTGCGGTGCTGGACCAGCTGCGACACGAGGTGGACGATGCGTGAAATCGTGCTCGATACCGAAACCACCGGCTTCGACCCTCAGGGCGGCGACCGCATCGTCGAGATCGGCGCGGTCGAGCTGGAAAACCACATGCCGACCGGGCGCACCTATCACCAATACATCAACCCCGAACGGTCCGTGCCCGAAGATGCCTTTGCGGTGCACGGATTGGGCGATGCCTTCCTGGCCGACAAACCGGTCTTTGCCGCCATCGCCGATGCCTTTCTGGATTTCGTCGCCGATGCCAAGCTGGTGATCCACAACGCGGCCTTCGACATGAAGTTCCTCAATGCCGAGCTTGGTTGGGTGAACAGGCCTCCGATCCCCTGGGAGCGCGCCATCGACACGCTGGACATGGCACGGCGCAGGTTTCCGGGTTCGCCGGCCTCGCTGGATGCGCTGTGCCGGCGCTTCGGGATCGACAATTCGTCACGCACGCTGCACGGCGCGCTGCTGGACAGTGAAATCCTGGCCGAAGTCTATCTGGAACTGATCGGTGGCCGACAGCCAGGGCTGGTGCTGGCGGCAGTGCAGACCACGGTCTCGGTCGAGGCCGACAGCGATTGGCGCCCGTTGCCGCGGCCCGAAAAACTGCCCACGCGCCTGACCAAGGAAGAAGCCGCCGCCCATGAGGCCTTTGTCAAGGCGATGGGCGACGGCGCTCTTTGGTCCAAGGCTTGATCGGTCAGGCGTCCGCCGGCTTGGCAGCGGCCTGTTGTGCCGCCGCGCGCTGGGCGATCTGCTGGCGATAGAGCTGCAGGAAATCGATGGTTTCCAGGTTCAGCGGTGGAAAGCCGCCGTCCCGGGTCACGTCGCTGACGATGCGGCGCACGAAGGGAAAGGTCATCCGCGCGCATTCCACGTGCAGATAGGGATGCATGTGCTCTTCCTTGACGCCTTCGATGTGAAAGATGCCGGAATAGTCCAGCTCCATCACGAACAGGGTCTTGTCGGAGCCCTGGTTGTTCGACGTGATCTTGAGCTTGGTGATGACCTCGTACTGATGTTCGGCGCTGCGCTTGCGGGCATCGAGCGCCACCTCGACCTTGATCTCGGGCTTCACCTCGCCTTCGATCCCGGTCTGGGCCATGATGTTCTCGAAGGACAGGTCCTTGACGAATTGCGCCAGGATGCGCTGCTTGATCTGCTGGGCCAGGGCGGCGGCATCGGCCGCGGCCTGGGCACCGTTGGTTTGCGTGTCGTTTTCGGCCATCGTCGGCTCTCCTCAGAATCCGGTTGCGCGATATCTAGCAGGCGGGCCCGGTGGCCTCAATGCTTGGTCCAACCGGAGGGTTCATGCGTCGGGCGTTTCCGGCTGTCCGAGACATCCCGGTACTCCGCATCGACGACCCGGTCGCCGGGCGGCGGCGGGCCGTTCTGCGGACCGACCCGGAACCGCGCGATCCTGATCCGCTGACGAAGGTATCGATAGACGGCCCGGCGTATCCCCGGGATCAGCAACGCGAAACCGATCGTATCGGTGAAGAAGCCCGGCGTCAGCAACAGCGCGCCGGAAAACAGGATCATCGCCCCATGGGCCAGGTGTTCGGTGGGATCCTCCAGGTCGTTCAGGGACTGACGCAAACCGGCCAGTGCGCCGGCGCCCTGGCTGCGCACCATCGTGGCACCGAGCACGGCGGTGACCACCACGATCGCAAGGGTGGGCCACAATCCGATCAGCTTTCCCGCCTGGATGAACAGCGCGATTTCGATGAGCGGAACGGCAATGAAGGCGACAAGCAGCCACATCTTGGCGGAATCCTCTCTGACTTCGGCGGGCAGTGGCCTGCCATGGTGGACTTGACCGGGTCCGCACCTTACATAAGTGCCGCAGGACGCAGTTACCATGCCACCCGGAAGGCCGCTTCATGAACTCACCCATTCTTCAACTTCTGGTTCTTGCCGGGATCGCGGTTTTCCTGATCCTGCGGCTACGCAGTGTTCTGGGGACGCGCGAAGGGTTCGAAAAGCCGCCGCTGCCGCCGAAAGAACGCAGTTCGGCCGTAAGCCGGGATTTCGAGGTGATCGAGGGCGGGCCGGACCGCGACATCACCGACCACGTCGCCGAAGGCAGCGACAGCGCCGAGGCGCTGGCGGCGATGAAGCGCCTCGATCACGATTTCAACGTGACCGATTTCCTGACCGGCGCCCGCGGTGCCTACGAGATGATCCTGACCGCCTTCGAACGCAGCGACCTGGCCAGCATCAAGCCGTTCCTGTCAGAAGATGTCTATGACGCCTTCGCCGGGGTGGTCGAGCAGCGCGCGGCCGAAGGGCTGACTATCGATTTCACCTTCGTCGGTATCTCGGAAATCCGGCTGGTCGATGCCACCTTCGACCAGGTCAGCAACGAGGCCGAGCTGAGCGTGCGGTTCACCGGGGAAATGACCTCGGTCGTGCGCGATCGCGGCGGCGACGTAATCGAAGGCAGCGCAAGCGAGATCAAGCGCCAACGCGATGTCTGGACCTTTGCCCGGACCATGGGATCGAACGATCCGAACTGGGTGCTGGTCGCGACCGGCGAATAGACGGATGCGCGCCGGTCTGCTGGGCGCAGGTTCGGCGCGTGTGCCGACGGGGGCTGCCTTGGCCGAACCGCGCCGATCTTTGCTGAGCTTCGACGATCTGCCCGGCTGGGCAGAGGACGACCTGCAGGCGGCCTTCGACGTGTTCCGTTCCACCTGTGGCGACATGGATCCGCCCGATCGGGCAGCCCTGCGCGCCATGGCCGATGCCAACCCCGATCCGCGGGAATTCTTCGAGCGGTTCTTTACCCCGGTGATGATCCAGGACGGCGTCGAGGCGCTGTTTACCGGCTATTTCGAACCCGAACTGCGCGGCGCCCGCCGACCCGGCGGTCGCTACCAGCACCCGGTTTATGGTTTGCCCGACCGATTGGGCCATCCGACGCCGACCCGCCGCCAGATCGAGGAAGACACGCTTCTGTCCGGTCAGGGGCTGGAAATCGCCTGGGTCGATGACCCGGTCGACCTGTTCTTCCTGCAGGTCCAGGGATCGGGACGGATCCGGCTGGAGGACGGCACGATGATCCGCGTCGGATATGCCGGGACCAACGGGCACGATTATTCCTCGGTCGGACGCGAATTGGTGGCCCGCGGGATCCTTCAGCCGCATCTGGTCTCGGCCGACGCGATCCGCGACTGGGTGCAGAGCAACCCGGACGCCGGACGCGAATTGCTGTGGACCAACGCCTCTTACGTCTTTTTCCGAGAGGTGAACGACGTGCCGCCTGATCTGGGGCCACTGGGCGCGATGAACCGGCCGGTCACTGCGTTGCGCAGCATTGCCGTCGACCCGGCCCATGTGCCGCTGGGTGCGCCGGTCTGGATCGAGACAGAGGGCGAGACGGCGTTTCGCCGCCTGATGATCGCGCAGGATACCGGATCGGCGATCAAGGGGGCGCAGCGGGCCGATATCTTTTTCGGCACCGGGGCCGAGGCGGGGCGACAGGCCGGGCGGGTCAGGGATGACGGGCGGATGGTCGTGCTGCTGCCGAACCAGCGCGCCTTGGCATCGTTGTCCGAAACGGTCGAATGACCCGGAAACGCAGGCTCCGCCCCGAGGAACGGGCGCTGTGGGACAAGGTCGCGGCCAGTGCCGAGCGGCTGCCGAAGCACGGCAAGGTGATGACCGAACCGACGCCATCGCCGCCGGCGGCGCCAAGCCGGGCCAAGACCGAACCGATGGCGCCGTTCCGACTGGGCGCGCAGGTCGATCACCATGCCGATCACGATCTGCTGCCCGGCCTTACCGAACAGATCAATACCGGCGGGGTGGCGATGGACCGCAAGGCTTTTGGCCGGCTGAAACGCGGCAAACTGTCGCCCGAGGCGCGGATCGACCTGCACGGCATGACGCTGGAGCGCGCGCACCCGGCGCTGACCGGGTTCATCTTGAACGCGCATGCGGCCGGGCGTCGGCTGGTCCTTGTGATCACCGGCAAGGGCAAGGCCCGGGACGAAGGCGGGCCGATCCCGACGCGGTTCGGCGTGTTGCGCCACCAGGTGCCGCAATGGCTGCGGATGCCGCCGCTGTCCGGCGCTGTCCTGCAGGTGACCGAAGCCCATCGCAGCCATGGCGGTGCCGGCGCCTATTACGTCTACCTACGCCGCCGGCGCTAGGTCGCGACGGCTGGTGGAAATGCCGATAGCGACGCTTGCACAGGTCGCCGCAAAATAGCCCGCGATCCAGAGGAACTGCGTTTCGATCCCGATCCCGGCACTGATCAGCGTGCCGGTCAGACCCGGCCCGATCGCCGATCCCAGCACCATGATCGCCGCCGCCATGGCCTTGATCGCGCCGATATGGGCGGTGCCGTAGAACTCGGCCCAGAAGGCCGACGGCAGTGTGGCGTTTGCACCAGAGGTAAGCCCCAGGAACAGGAAGGCAAACAGCGCGACGGCCGGGCTGTCCGCAACGGCGAACAGGGCAAAGCCCAGGATCATCGGCGCCTGGAACAGCGGCATCATCCGCGCCGTGCCGAACCGGTCGATCAGGAAGCCCGACAGGAACAGCGCGGTGACATTGGCCGCGGTATAGACCGGGAACAGGGCGACGAACTCCAGATGCGTCCAGCCCTTCACCTCGGCCACGTGAACCTGCTGAAAGAACAGCGCGGTATTGAAGGCGGCGGGGCCCAGAAGTGCGGGCACCATGAACCAGAACAGCCGATGTCGCAGCACCTGGCCTCGCGTCCAGTGCCGCCCGCCCATCCCGAAGGACACATTGCCCTTCGCCAGCGATTGCGGCGTCCGTTCCAGCCGCAGCAGACGCAACAGGATCGGGATCAGCAGCAGCGTCGCCAGTGCCGCCCCGACCCAGAGCAGACGCCAGTCATAAAGGGCCAGCAGCGCGACGAAGAGGATCGGCAGGCTCGCCTCGGCCGCGGCGAACCCTAGCCCCGCGATCGACAAGGCGCGCCCGCGCGAGGCGACGAACCAGCGCGCCATGGAGACCGCGCCCAGATGGCTCATCATGCCCTGGCCTGCGAAGCGCAACAGGAACACCGCCGGGACCAGCGCCCAGGCCCCCGGGGTCCAGGCCATGAACAGGCAGGCAAAGGCCAGGGTCAGCAACACGAACAGGCCGGCGGCGCGAATGCGGAACCGGTCGACCAGTCCACCGGTCCAGACCATCACCGCGGCCGAAACCAGCGTGCCCAGCGAATAGGCCCGGCCCCATTGGCCATGAGACAGGCCGAACTCTGCCCGGATTTCACCAGCGAAGACCGAAATGAAGAAGGTCTGTCCGAAGGCCGACCCGAAGGTCAGCAGGAAGCCCGCCCCAAGAAAGGGGGCATTGTCGCGAAGAAAGTCGTGCAGGCGCATGGCGCCCGGTCTGCGCCCGATCGGGCCGGATGAAAAGACCAAATCAGCGCCGTTGTGGCGCGGCCGGTTCGAGGATGATCTGCGTGGCGTTCTGCATGGTCAGGATCGTGCCCGGCAAGAGCCCGGTGCGTCCGGCCTGGTCGCCGGCGAAAGCGTCGGAAACCTGGCCCATGGCGCTCAGCAAGCGCAGAAGCGACGGCGAGGTCGCCGCGGTCAGGTGTCGGGTTCCGTCACTGAAGTTCGACACGTCCAGGATCGTGACGTCGAGGTCGGCAACCTGTGCGACGTCCGAGATGTTGCCCAGGCGTTCGCGCTGTCCGGTCAGCCGCGCGGCCAGGGCCAGAGCGGCATCGCGGCGCGAGGTAAAGATGATGAACGGCTGCGGCAGCTTGCCGATGCGCAGGGCCTGGGCGCGAAACAGATCGACATCGATATCGGGCGAAAACAGCACGACACCGTCCACAGTGCGATGGGCGGTGCCGGGGCGGGCGATCTCGATCTGGCGCAGGACCTCCATGGTCATCAGCGCGCCCATGGAATGGGCGACGATGACCACGTCGCGCGCACCGGCGGCATGAATATCGGCGATCAGCGCCTCGAGCCCGTCGCGGGCGAAAAGCTGGCTGTCGCGGTCGTAGGAATAACCCAGCGGATTGCCGGCGCTCGGCCAGGAATAGTGCACGCCGATGCCCGGGATCTGCAGATCCTGCATCAGCTGGGCCATACGAAACATGCCTTCACCGAAGGTCGCATTGAAGCCGTGGACAAAGATCACCACGTCGCGCCCGTCGTCGCGGCGCGCGGCAAGTTCGCGGCTGAGGGCGGCACGGAAGGCGCCGGACCCGTCATAGCTGTGCCGGTCGATCGCGAGGAATTCCGTTTCCGGATCGGGTTCGGCACGGTCGGGATAGGCGACCGCGCCCTGTTCCCGGTCGGGGGGCACGGAAATGTCGATGCGGCCATAGCTGATGTCTTCGCTGCGCGCACCGTCAAAGATGCGGTCCGGATCCTCGGACGCGCCGCGCATGGTCGCGAAATAGACCGGCTGAACCTGGCCCACCGCGCCCGCCTCGGGCAGCATGACGATATCGCCCCGAGGCGCGCAGGCAGCAAGCAGCCCGACCAGCAGGGCCGCCGCCAATCGCATCACAGCACGTATCGGCTGAGATCGGTGGACCGGCTGAGTTCGCCAAGATGGGTTTCGACGAAATCGGCATTGACCTCGACCGCCTCTCCGGCGCGGTCGGGGGCGGTGAAGCTGAGCTCTTCGAACACGCGCTCCATGACCGTATAGAGCCGCCGCGCCCCGATGTTTTCAACGCTGGTGTTCACCTCGGCGGCGATCCGCGCAAGGGCCGCGATACCGTCATCGGTGAAGGTGACGCTGACCTCTTCGGTCCCCATCAGGGCGGCATATTGCCGGGTCAGGGCATTGTCGGTTTCGGTCAGGATGCGGACGAAATCCTCTTCGGTCAGCGCGCGCAGCTCGACCCGGATCGGCAGGCGCCCCTGAAGTTCGGGCAGCAGGTCTGACGGTTTCGAGATGTGGAAGGCGCCCGAGGCGATGAACAGGATATGGTCGGTCTTGACCGCGCCATGCTTGGTGCTGACGGTCGTGCCCTCGATCAGCGGCAGCAGGTCGCGCTGCACGCCTTCGCGGCTGACATCGGCGCCGCGCGCCTCGGAATTGCGGGCGACCTTGTCGATTTCGTCCAGAAAGACGATGCCGTTCTGTTCGACAGCCTCCAGGGCGGCCTTGGTGACGGTTTCATCATCCAGAAGCTTGTCGGCCTCGTCGGCGATCAGCAGCTCGTAGCTGTCGGCGACGGTCACCTTCTTCTTCACAATGCGACCGCCGAAGGCCTTGCCGAAGATCGCGCCCAGATCCATGCCGGGCGCCATGCCGGGCTGGCCGGGCATTTCGAACGCGGCCATCGGGTTCGAGGTATCGGCCAGTTCCAGTTCGATCAGCGTATCGTCCAGATCTCCGCTGCGCAGCTTCTTGCGGAACATCTCGCGCGTGCCGTCGCGTGCATCGGTGCCGGCGATGGCGGTGATCACGCGCTCTTCCGCAGCGGCTTCGGCCTTGGATTTCACGTCTTCGCGCATCCAGTCGCGGGTCTGGACGATGGCGGCATCGACCAGGTCGCGGATGATCTGTTCGACATCGCGGCCGACGTAACCCACCTCGGTGAACTTGGTCGCCTCGACCTTGATGAACGGTGCGCGGGCGAGCTTGGCCAGGCGGCGGGAAATCTCGGTCTTGCCGACGCCGGTTGGGCCGATCATCAGGATATTCTTGGGGTAGACCTCGTCGCGCAGGTCATCGGCCAGCTGCTTGCGCCGCCAGCGGTTGCGCAGAGCCACGGCGACGGCGCGCTTGGCGTCCTTCTGGCCGATGATGAACCGGTCGAGTTCACTGACGATTTCGCGGGGGGTCAGGTCGGTCATGCGATCTTTCCGGAATGGGAGGGCGGCAGGCGGTCCAGCGGCAGGAACGGGAACAGGCCCAGCACGCGGGCGCGGATCCGTTCCCAGAAGGCCCCCAGCAGCACCAGAATGATCCCCAGTGCCAGGATGATGAAGGGCACGCTGCGGCCTTCGGACACGATGGTCGCCAGGATCACCGAATAGCCGATCCCGGCGATCAGGAAGGACCGCCGGTCGATGACGATGGCGACAAGGGCGAAGACCAGCAACACGACAAAGAGCAGCAGGTAGGCCTGGCCTTCCAGAAGCGTCAGCGCCAGGGTGTTGACCAGTGCCGGCGCGGCGACGATATGCAGCCAGAACCCCTGGGCCGAGCGTCGGGTGACGCGGTGCGGGTCGGACATGTCGAACCACATCGCGACCAGGAAGACGATCACCCCCAGCGCCAGGGTGATCCAGGCAAAGGGGCCGCCGGCGGACAGCAGAAAAAGCTCGGACGGGTCAGAGGGCGATCCGTTCACGGTGCTGGCAAAGACCAGCGCGGTGGCGAAGGCGCCGGTGGCGATCAGTGCCATGGCGAAGGGCACGCGGAACCGGAACCAGTAGGCCAGAAGCGTCAAGGTCGCGACCAGGAAGGGGAGCGACAGGCTGCTGAAATCCTCCTGCGCGACCATGAAGGGCTGGGCGAAGATCGCGAAGAAGCCGAACGTGGCGTTCAGCGCGAACAGGATCGACAGCAGGATCGCCGGGGCGACCATCCGGCGGCGACGGATGAAATATTCCGACAACAGCCACAGCACGAAGCCCGAGATCAGGGCGATCATCCCGGCGGCGTCGAAGTAGTTGCTGCCGGCGAACATGACCGTCGTCACGCCATACCAGCCCGAGGCCAGGATGATCAGGCCGATCACGATGAAGATCTCGTTGAAGCCGCGAAACAGTTCGAACGGTTCGTCACCGGGGGCAAGCTCTTTGCGGGCGCCGCTTCGGGAATGGGCCAGGGAGGCCAGCGCGGCGGCCTGCCCTTCGGACAGGATGCCCGAGGCGACGCCGGCCTTCAGGTCGGTTTCGTCGATCATTTTCCCAGGCTTTCCACGGTCAGGTTTCCATTGGTGTAGACGCAGATATCGGCGGCGATGGCCATCGCCTTGCGCGCGATGCCTTCGGCGTCCAGGTCGCTGTCCATCAGCGCCCGCGCCGCGGCCAGGGCGTAATTTCCGCCCGAGCCGATCGCGGTCACGTCGTGTTCGGGTTCCAGGACGTCACCGGCGCCGGTGATGACGAACAGATCGGCCCCGTCCGTCACGATCAGGAACGCCTCCAGTTTCTGCAGATACTTGTCGGTGCGCCAATCCTTGGCCAGTTCGACACTGGCGCGGGCCAGTTGGCCGGGCGTCGCCTCCAGTTTCTTTTCCAGCCGTTCGAGCAGGGTAAAGGCATCGGCGGTGGACCCCGCGAAACCGGCGATCACGTCATAGCCGCCGGGCGACAGGCGCCGTACCTTGCGGGCGGTGCCCTTGATCACGGTCTGGCCCAGGCTGACCTGGCCGTCGCCGGCGATCACCACCTCGCCGCCCTTGCGGACGCCGATGATCGTGGTGCCGTGCCAGCCGGGAAAATCACTGTCTGCCATGGGGCCTCCGAAAACACTGGCCCCTATATGGCCGTGGGGCCGGGCCGGGGCAAGGCGGGCAGCAAAAAGGGCGCCGCGAGGGGCGCCCTTGTCACGATCCGGTCCGGGTCAGATGCTGTCGTTGATCCAGCTTTGCAGCGCGGCCTTCGGCGCGGCGCCGGCGCGGTTCGAAATCACCTCGCCATCCTTGAAGATGAACAGGGCCGGAATGCCGCGCACGCCCAGTTGTGCCGGCGAATTGGGGTTCTGGTCGACATCCACCTTGACGATCTTGACCTTGCCGTCCAGCTCGGTCGACAGTTCCTCGAGGGCGGGGCCGATCATCTTGCACGGACCACACCATTCGGCCCAGAAATCAACCACGACGGGAATGTCGGATTGGCGGACTTCGGCGTCGAACGTGTCGTCGGTGACTGCAACGGTTGCCATTTGGTATCTCCTTGGCGCGGGGGCGATATATCTTGGGTGCGGAACCTATGGGTGCACCGATAGGTCGTCAAGCCACGCTCACCGTTGCGAGAGCGGCATCGAGCGGCGCATCGGGTAGCGGCATGAGCGTCGCGCTGGCGGTCCAGAGGATCGCGGTTTCGACCCGCCGGTCGGGATAGATCTGGCGCAGCGCGTCGCGATAGGCGCCCATCTGAGCCAGCAGGCCGTCCGGCGTATCCTCGGCCCGATCCGGGACCAGCCGGTTGGTCTTGAAATCGACGGCCAGAACGACGTCGGGCCGCACGATCAGCCGGTCGATCGCGCCGTGAATCCGCCGCCCGCCCAGCGCGTCCAGATCGGCGGTAATGTCGACCTCGGCCAATGCCTCGGGACCAAAGATATGAGCCAGATCGGGGCGGTCGAGCAGCGCGACGGCCTCGTCCACCAGGGTCTGCAGATCGGGGAGCAGCAGCGCGTCGGGGTCGCTGTCGATCAGGCGCTTCCCGGCCTGGGCGCGCATGTCGGACGGGTGATCGGGCAGGTACTCCAGCAGCATGTGCACCAACCGCCCGCGGGCCAGGGCGGTGTCCCTGTCCTGGCCCGCAGGGTCACCGGGCAGCACCTTTGCACCGCCGAGGTCGGACGGGGACAGAGTCGTGTCCCGGCGCGGCACATCGGGTGGGTGAGGGGCGATTTCCGGCAGGTCAGAGACTGTTTCGGGTGTCGCATCCGGTTCGAGGGTCGGTCCCGTTTCCCAGTCCTGATGGCGCAGGCGCTTGCCGGTGCCGAAGGGAAAATCATGCGCCTCGGCCCCGGCATGGTCCATCGCGTTGTCCAGCGTCCGATACCAGCCGTCATCGTCCTTTCCCAGGTCGCCGGCCGCGCAGGCGATCAGCCAGCTTTCCGCGCGGGTCATCGCGACATAAAGCAGGCGCCGCCGTTCACGGCGCTGGGCGTCACGCCAGGCCTCCATCGCGGGTTCAAGCGCGGCGGGCATGTCGTCCTTGTTGGGTCTCCAGACCGGCGGTCCGTCGGTCTCCAGGATCTTGCCCTTGTGCTCCAGCTTCCAAAGCCCGGTATCAGGCAGGATCACGATCGGCGCCTCGAGCCCCTTGGCGCCATGCACCGTCATCACCCGGATCCGGTTTCCGGCACTGCCCATCTGCCGCTTGATCTCGACCTCCTCGGTTTCCAGCCAGCTGAGAAAACCGGTCAGCCCGGGCACGGCGTTCTGTTCATAGGCCAGCGCCTGCGCCAACAAGGCGTCGATCCCGTCCTCGGCCTCGTCCCCCAGCCGACCGATCAGGCGCTGCCGCCCGCCATGGCGGGTCAGGATGCGGTTGATCAGGTCATAAGGGCGTAGAAAATCCGCTTTCCGCATCAGGTCATGGAGGATGTCGAGCGTTTCGGGAACATCGTCACGCTCTCGCAGCGCCTGCCAAAGCAGCCTTTTGCCGCGATGGTGCGCCAGGGTGAACAATTGCTGTTCCGACCAGCCGAACAAGGGCGAGCGCAAGGCGGCGGCGAGGCTCAGGTCATCCTCGGGCAGGGCGACGAAGGACAAGAGCGCGGCGATGTCGCGCACCGCCAGTTCACCGCCCAGACGCAGCCGGTCGGCGCCGGCGATCTGAAGCCCCTTTGCCTTGCAGGCGGCGATCACCTCGGCAAACACACCACTGCGACGGCGCACCAGGATCATGATGTCGCCCGGTTCGATCTTGCGCCGGCCGATCACCTGGTGGGTGTCCTTGTCGGTGACCGGCAGGGTCTCGTGGTCCAGCATCCGCCGGATTTCGCCCGCGATCCGGTCGGCCAGCTGGACCACATGATGCCGCTGCCCGCGCAGGTCACGCGGATCGTCCCAGGCGCGGTCGTCCTTGGCGTCAGCCTTGTCGATCACGGGCCATAGATCGACGCGTCCCGGCAGGTCGGCCTTGAAGGCGCGGTGCAGGATGTCGTCTTCCAATCCGTCGGCGCGCGGCCCCAGGAAGGTCTGGTCGACCAGGCGGAGAATGGCCCCGGAAGAGCGGAAGGAATGCTCCAGTCGGCAATCCTGCAGCGCTAGACCGATATCGACCAGGCGCTGCCCGAAATGGTCGCGCATCTGGTCGAACTTTTCCGGTGCGGCGCCTTGGAAGGAATAGATCGACTGTTTCTTGTCGCCGACGACAAAGATCGTCCGTTCGGCGCCCTGCGTCGCCCCGTCGCCGACCGCGAATTCGCCGGTCAGCAGCCGGACCACGTCCCATTGTTCGGGCGAGGTGTCCTGGGCTTCGTCCACCAGGATGTGTTCGACCCCGCCATCGAGCCGATACAGCACCCATTGTGCCACCGCCGGATCGGACAAAAGCGCCCGCGCCCGCTCGATCAGATCGGCGAAATCCAGCACCCCGCGCCGCTGTTTTTCGGCCTCGTAACGTGCGACGAAGCGATGGGCGAAGGCGTGCAGGGCGCGGGTGGAGTCGCGCGCGGCGATGGCGATCCTGTCGCGACGCGCCTGTTGGACACGTTCCATAAGCGGGTTCAACCGTTCGACAAGGTCAGGATGGGCCGTTCGCGTCGCCTTGGTCGGAAAGCTGTCCAGCTTGGCCGAAAACGGAGCATTGGCACCGCTACCGGTCAGCAGGACGGTTTCAAGCACCAGCAGTTCGGACAGGCCGAAGGCGGTCTTTCCGACGATCGGGTACAGCTTACCGGCCGCCGTCACATCCGCCGACGATCCAGCGGCACAGGCAGCGTGCAGGGCGCGGATGATGTCGGGCTCACCACCGGGGAAAGCACGCTCCAGAACGTCATTCAGAGACAATCCCGGCGGAACACCGACGAGATGAGCGATTTGCCGAAGACTGATTTCGTCTCGAAACGCCTCGGCCTTGCCGGTGATCTCTTTCAACAGCTTGTCGGTTTCTTCGCCTGTAAAGACACGCGCCAACCCATCGACCAGGCCGGCATCGGGCCCGTCCGACATCGCATCGAGGATATCGAGGCGCATGAGGTCGGCGGCGCGGTCCTCCATCTCGGAAAACTGCGGGCTCAGGCCGGCCTCGAGCGGAAACCGGCGCAGGATGCCGGCGCAAAAGGCGTGGATCGTCTGGATCCTCAGCCCGCCGGGGGTTTCGAGCGCCGCCGCGAACAGCCGCCGGGCGCGGCCCAGCGTTTCGGCGTTGAACGGGCCCTGTTCGCCCAGGTCGCCCAGCGCCCGGACCAGCTGCGCATCGGGCATCATCGCCCATTCGCCAAGGCGTCGGAACAGGCGGTTCTGCATCTCGGCCGCCGCGGCCTTGGTATAGGTCAGGCACAGGATGTGTTCGGGCCGCACACCGCCGAACAGCAGGCGCGCCACCCGGTCGGTCAGGACGCGGGTCTTGCCCGACCCGGCATTCGCCGACAACCAGGTCGAGGCACGCGGATCGGCCGCGCGGATCTGGGCAAGGGTCGCGTCGTTGGGGATCATTCCAGCACCTCGCCCGTGATCTCGCTGGTTTCGTCCCATTCGCCATAGCGCGACAGGTGGTCGTAATCGCCGGGAAAGCGCGTGGTTTGGTGGGCGCGCCGGGCGGTATAGCCGCGCGCCGGGTCCATCCAGCCGGCGATCATCTCGTTGAAACGACGCCAGACCTCGTCCGCCGGGATCTTGTCGAGCGGGGCGGCCACTTCGATCGGGCTGGCGCCCAGACCGATGAACATCGCCGACGCGACCCGCCGCGCGCCCAGCGTATCGAACGCACCGCGTTCGATCATCGCCGCCTCCAGCAGCAGCTGGATGTCGAAATATTCCTGCTCTTTGGCTGTCGGTGGCGTGCCGGTCTTGTAATCGTAGACGATCACGCTGCCATCGGGTGCGACGTCGATCCGATCAGCCTTGCCACGCAGTTCGACGCCGCAGGACTCGAGACTGATCCGCCCGAAAACCTCGAAAAACCGCGGCTCGCCAAGGGATCGTCGGGCCTGTTCCGAGGTCAGGAACCAGGTCGCGACACGGTCGATCCGGGCCAGCCACATACGGCGCGTTGCCGGCCAGGGACAGTGGGTGTCCAACTCTTCGGTCGCGATCTGCATCAGGTGGTCGCGCGCCTGCGGATCGTCGGGCGCCTGGCCTTCGACAAGGTGCCGTTCCAGAACCTTGTGGATGACCGTCCCGCGCAGGGGGGCATCGGCCGATTGCCGCAGCGGGCCAAGCCTGTCCAGCCGCAGGATCTTGCGGGCATAGATCGCGTAGGGGTCGCGGATCAGGGTCTTGACCTGGGTGACGGACAGCGTGCGCGGCCGTGCTGCGACCGGCGGGCAGGGCGCGGGGCGCGGGGCGGGATCGGCCAGGATCGCGGGGGCAAGCCGTTGTGCGGCGGCAAGCCAGCGGTCGCCTTCGGCCCGCATTGCTTTCAGGGCCTCGGGGCCATTTTGCGCGGGCAACCCGTCCAGAAGCGTGGTCAGGCGGTTGATCCAACGCGACGGGACCGTATCGGCATCCACCGACCGGATCGCCCGGGTGACAAGCACCTCGGGTGCGCCGATCGCCTGCTGATAGTCATGCGCCGAAAGCCCGATACGACGTTCAGGTAACAACAGCCCGGCCCGCGCCCGCATTTGCCGGTTGAACCAGGGGTCGGGCCGGGTGGCTTCGGGCCAGGTGCCTTCGTTCATCCCCCCAAGGATGACCAGGTCGGCGCTTTGCACTCGCGCCTCCAGCGTGCCCCAGATCAGCAGGTCGGGGTGACCTGCCTCGGGCGTGCGGACCTCGGCACCGTTCAGAACCGAACCGAGCAATCTGGTGTAATCCCCCGGTTCGAGGATGCCGCCGGCTTCGGCCGCGCCGGCCAGATCGGCCATCGTTTCGCGCGCCGAGCGCCCGGCGGCTTCGTCCCACAGACCACCGGTTCCGGTCGTGTCGGGGCCGGCGGCCAGCGCTTCGGCCAGGTCGAGATGCCGCTTGACCAGGGTCGCCAGATCGGCGGCACATGCCGTGTCGAGTCCGCCGAGAAGATCGGCGATCCAGGCCGCCCAACCATGCCGCCCCGGATCATGCATGCCGGTGGTGTCGGCCCAGTCGAGCAGAGCGGCCCGCGTCGGAAACGGCATGCCTGCACCACGAACCTGCAATTCCAGTTCGCGCGACCGTCGCAGGTGCAGGTTGCGCTCGGGATGGCCGGAATGGGTCAGCGGGTGCTTGAGCAGCGCCAGAAGCGCCTCGGCGGTCAGCCGGGTTCCGAACAATTCGGCGGTTTGCCGCAGGAACCGGCCGGGCGGGGTGAGCGGCAAGGGAATGCCGGCGCTGTCGTCAGGCACCAGGGCCCAGCGATCGAGCGCGGCGGTGACCTGGCGCGTCAACATCCGGTCCGGGCTGATCAGGGCAACGGTCTTGCCCTGGTCCAGGGCATGACGCATGCGCAGGGCGATGGCGTCGGCCTCGGCGCGCGGGCTTGGCGCCTCAAGCAGGCCAAGCCCTTCGGTCGCGCTGATCAGATCGCCCAGCGCGTCACCGTCGCGCATCCAGTGATCGGTGACCGGGGCGGGCCGCAACGACAAGGAGACAAGTCGGTTGCGGGCGGGTCGAACAGGCTCTGTCCCGGCCCAAAGCGGTATGATCTCGGGTCGACAGCCCAAGGTTTCGGCGAACCGGCGAAACCGGTATTGGGGATGATCCTCGGCCTGCAGGGCGCTGTCCATGCTGTCCCAGACCCGCGCCGGCAAGGCGACATCGAACCCCGGCAGGATCACGGCGCCTTGCGGCAAGTGCGCGACGGTTTCCATGAACAGCGCCGTCGCCCCACGAGACCCGGTGGACCCCGCGACGATCACCGGATGATCGGGCGGATCGATGGCCCAACGCGCGGCGAGCGTCTCGATCACCTGGCGCTGCCGTGCTTCGAGGTCGAGCGGGGCGTCGGCCTCGAAATACCGCGCGATCAGGCGCACAAAGGACAAGGCGCGCTGCCAATGCCCCGACTGGTCGCTGACATCGAGCTCCTCGATCACGTGCGGCGGCACGCCTTCGCCGTGCATCTCGTCCATCAAGGCGGTCGGGCTGTCGGCCAGGTCGAACCGCGCGGTGGCCGGGGCGAGGCTCGGGTCGGCGTCGATCAGACCGGCGACAAGCTGGGCCAGCTCAAGCTTCCGCCGCAAAGGATTGACCGGTGGCGGCAGATCGCTGCCGGTTCGGGCCAGATCCGTGACCAGCCGCAGCCGAGGCAACAGACGCGCCGGGCCAGCATCGAAAACCCGGCGCAAATGGCGCTGCATGCGGCGGGTGTTGACGTAGATTTCGACCCGGGCCAATGCCTCGGGCGGCGCGCCGCCGATCCGGTCGAGCAGGCCTGAAACCAGCGCCCGGCCGAAATCGACGCCGGGCGGAACGGCAAACACGCGGGGGGTGGAAACAGTCTCGAACAAGGCCTAGGCGCCCCCCATCAACGCGTTGGCCAGGGGCAGGCTTTCCGGTCGGCCGACATCGCACCATTGCCCGCCATGCAGCGTTCCGAACAGCGTTCCGGCGTCGATCATCGGTCGCCAGAGATCCCACATGGAAAACACCTTCGCCGTGATCGACTGCAACCGGTCCGTCCGGATGATCTGGGCGCCGGTATAGACCGCACCGGGCCCGGGGGTCAGGCGTCCGGTCGTGTCGGACAGGAAATCGCCGGTCCCGAGATGGCCGACCGCGCGATCGCGCGGGATCAGAAGCAACAACCCCTCCATCCCGTCGCGCCAGGCGGCATAGAGTTGCCGGAACGGGTTGGCGCCGGCCCAGACCGCGTCGGTATTCATGGTAAAGACCGGGTTCTCACCCAGTATCGGCAGGGCCTTCTTCAAGCCGCCCCCGGTATCGCGCAGCGCGTCGCGTTCGTCCGAGAATGCGACACCGCGACCGGCCAGATGGGCCTCGATCTGATCGCCCAGGTAATGGAGGTTGATGACCGGACGGGCCAATCCGGCCTGTTGGCCCAGATCCAGCGCATGGTCCAGAAGCGTCGTGGACCCGACGGGGATCAGCGGTTTCGGGCGGGTCGCGGTGAGGGGCGCCATGCGTGTGCCCAGCCCGGCGGCGAAGAACAGGCAGGATTTCGGGGTCATGCCTTCACCTGCTCGGCCAGCCCTAGAGCGCGGCCGAGGACAGGGGCAAGGCGCGTCAAGGCGGGGTGTTCGAGATGTTGCGCGATATGGCCAAGCACGCGCGGAACGAAGCGCAGGTAACCGGGTTTGTCATCACGCTGGGCCAGTCGTGAAAAGACCCCGAGGATGCGCAAGTCGCGCTGGACGCCCAGCACGGCGACGGCCGCCGTCAGATCGGCCAACGACGCTCCGGTCGCCGCTGCGAACCGCACCATCATCTGGTTGCGCAGGTCGTCGGGAACATCGCGACGCGCATCATGCAACAGAGAGGCCAGGTCGTAGGCCGGATCGGACAGGACGGCGTCCTGGAAATCGATGATCCCGACCCGGTCCAGACCCAGCCGGTCCGGGCGCCAGATCAGATTCTGGGCGTGAAAGTCACGCAACGCCAGGGTGGCCGGAGCGGGAACGAGCGCCGCCAGCTGCGCCCTGAGGGTCGCGGTGACCTCCTGGGCGAGGTCGGGCGGCGTGTCGGGAGCAAACCAGTCCCATGCGATCGCGGTCATTTTGGCCGCGTGTTCGGGTGTCAGGGCCGTCAAGTCGGGTGGCGGAAGGCTATCTTTCAAGCGAATCAAGACATCGACCGCGCTGGAATAGAGCCGCATTTCGTCCTGCGGCGCGTGAATGAGACGGGCTGCGAAATCCTCGGTCCCGAGGTCTTCGACCAGCAGCAGACCCGCGGCTTCGTCCCGGTCCAGGATCTCGGGCGCCGCGAGCCCCAGGCCACGCAGGTGCGTGTCGATACGGATGAAATCGGCCAGGCTATCGGACAAGGCGGGTGGAGTGATCATCAGGATCGCAGTGCCGTCCGGCCCGGTCAGCCGTTCAAAGCACCGGGCCGAAGCATCGCCCCGGATCGGATCGCGCTGCCAGCCGGCGCAGGGGCCGTGCGCCAGGAAACGGGCAATCGGATCAGGCGGCATTCAACACATTCTCCAAGCGGTCGGCCCAGAGGCCCGGGCCGTCGAAGCTCAGCGCATGACTGAAATCTTCCGCGACCAGGCGCAAGTTCAGCGCGTTTCGGGGCAGATCGGGGCCCATCCGGTCGGGCCATTCGACCAGGCAGATCGCGGTGTCGAAAGCCTCGGCCAGGCCGAGTTCGATGACCTCGTCCGAGCCGCTCAGGCGATAAAGGTCGGCGTGCCAGACCTCGCCTTTCGACGTGGCATAGGTCTGGACCAGCGTGAAGGTGGGTGAAGGGACCTCTTCCGAAGGGCTGGTCAGCGCCCGGATGAAAGCCCGTGCAAGGGTCGATTTGCCGGCGCCGATATCGCCCCAGAGCAGAAAGGTGTCACCGGGTCGCGCCAGACCGGCAAGACGCCGGGCAAGGCCTTCGGTGGCGATGTCGCCGGTCAGTCGGATCGGGCCCGCGGAAAACGTCATGACCCTTGTCTAAAGCGTTTTCCACCGGCGTTGAATTGGAAAAAGCGGTCCGTTCAGCCGGCGGCACCGGTGCTGCGAGAGGGTTCCGACAATGGCAGTTCGACGCCTTGTGGTTGGAATCCGATCAGCAAGGCGCCGGCCGGCAAGGGCACGGCCCGGACTCTGGCCCTGCGCCCGTCGGAAAGGTGCACGAGGCCGACGAAGGTGTCGCGCCGGGCCCCGGGTACCGCAACCCGGCGCAGATCGGCCCAGATCGCGGACGGCGCCGCCGCATCCGACCAGGCGCCAAGCTCGTCCTCGAACCGCCGCTGATTGAGGGTTTCGTCGTCGTCCTTCTGCCAGAGGTCGCGATAGGCGCGGTTGGTGTGCAGCAGGCGACGATCCTCTGAAAAGATCGCGATCGCATCCTCGACCTCGTCGAGCGCGCCATGGGCGATTTCGATCTGCGAGCGGAACCGCCGGGTCAGGGACATCTCGGCGCTTATGTCGTCGAACAGAAAGGCGATCGCTCCGTCGGGATGCGGCCGACCCGTGACGCGGTAGGTGCGGCCGTTCGATAGCGGCCAGGTTTCACTATAGGTGCCATCCTCGGCCGCGGATTCCAGGGCGGCGAACCGGTCCCGCCAGCTTTGGTAATCGGGAGGCTCGGGGATCATCTGGCGCTGCCGCAACCGGTCCAGCACCGCCGTGAGCCCCGGTCGCGCGATCAGGAAATCGGCCGGAAGACCGGTCAGGGTCAGTAGCGCGGGGTTGAACATCACCAAGCTCCGGTCCCGGTCGAAGATTGCGATCCCGACGGTCAGCTGGGCAAAGGTCTTGGACAGGGTCTGGACGAACTGTCGCTGGGCGGTTTCGGCCCGGACCGCCGCATCCGCGTCCAATGCGAAATGCATTGTCCCGGTCCCGCGCTGGACGGTGGTGACCTCGAACCAGGCCGGATCGTCGCGGTCGGGCAGGTCAAGGGACTTGCGCGCCATGACGGGACCCGAGCCATTGACGCGAACCGGCACATCGAAAACCGGCTGCGGCGGCCACGACGGTGTCACCCCGTCGCCGGGTTCGCGTTGCGCCGAAAGCGACAGGAAGGCCCGGTTCGCCCATGTGATGACGCCGCTGGAATCCTGTTTCCAGACCGGGAACGGCGCTTCGTTTCCCAGCGCGCGGAGCGTTTCGAGTTCGTCTTCGATCGCTTCGAAGGTCAGCGCGTCGACAGCGGCACGGCCGGTTTCCGTCCCCTGCGCCTCCAGCGTGACGCGCGTATAACCGTCCCAGGTTTCAAGCATGATCCGCCCGGCCCGGTGGCCTTGGGCCTCGAGCGTGGCATTGCCGGTCAGACCGATGGTGTCGTATCGGGCGCGGAACTCCGGGAACCGGACCGAGACGAGGGCGACCAGCGCCTCCCAATCCGTCTGCCCGGGCTGGCGGTGGCGGACCAGGTCCTGGGCGGGTCGCGTTGCGTCGATCAGGTCTTCGCCGTCGAACAGGAAGGCGATCGTCCCCTCGACTTCCCGCATCAATTCGCGTCGCGACTGCCGCCGGCGGTCCGACAGGCGCAGCCAAAGCAGAACCGCGATCGCCGCGAAGACAGCGCCCAGTGCGGCGGCGGCGAGATGCAGGGAAATCTGTGTCACAGGGTCGTCCGTTCCGGTCCTTGCCGACCGCAACCATCGCGCGAATTGGTTAAGGCGCGGTTAACCTACGTTTACGAGGTGATCGGACGGTTCTGACCCAGCGGTTCGGATCCGCCGGTCGATCCTGCCTCGATCGCGCTGCGGGGCCAGTCGGCCGTGACGATCGCGCCGCCTGGCTCGCCCGAGATCACCCGCGCCCCGCCGTTGAAGAAATTCAGACGGGCCCCGGAGCGCTCCAGAAGGGTCTTGGCGATGAAAAGGCCCAGCCCCATGCCTTCGTAGCCGGGACGCGTGGCGGTGTCGGCCCCGCTGCGCCGGCGCCGCACGAACGGATCGCCGATCCGGCCGATCAACGACGCGGGGAACCCGTCGCCATCGTCGCTGATCCGCAAGGAGATCGTGTCGCGGGTCCAGGACAATTCGACCTGGACCCTACTGTCGGCGAAATCGACGGCGTTCTGGATCAGGTTGCGCAGCCCGTGGACGATGTCCGGCCGGCGATGGATCACCGGTTGCCGCAGGCCTTCGGATCCGTCGGGCTGGACCAGGAAATCGACCGGCTTGCCGCGGGTCAGATGCGGTTCTGCCGCCTCCCGCACCACGGTTTCGAACGGCGCGCGCTGCAGGTGCAGATCCTCCTTTCCGGCTCGGCCCATGGACCGCAGGATATCGCGGCACCGGTCGGCTTGTTCGCGAATCAACGCGGCATCCTCGAGCAGCGACGGGTGATCGGCCAGGTCGTCCATCAGTTCGGACGACACCAGCTTGATCGTGGCCAGCGGGGTGCCCAGTTCATGCGCGGCGGCGGCGACCACGCCACCCAGGTCGGTCAGCTTCTGTTCGCGGGCCAGGGCCATCTGGGTGGCCACCAGGGCTTCGCCCATCGACAGGGTTTCGCGCGTGATCTGACGGGCATAGGCGGCGATGAAGGCGATGCCGATCACCAACCCGATCCAGAAGCCGAAGGTAAAGATGTCGGGCAGCACCAGCGGCGCGCCGGTGGCGTCACGCATCGGCAGGTGCCAGGCCCGCAAGGCGGTCACCAGAGCGATCGCAAGCACGCCCAGCGCCACGGTGCTGCGCATCTGAAGAACCGTCGCGGCGATCGTGACCGGCGCCAGGATCAGCAGCGCGAAGGGGTTGTTGAGCCCGCCGGTCAGGTAGAGCAGCACCGCCAGCTGAACCAGGTCGAAGATCAGCATCAGCACAGCCTCGCCTTCCCGCAGGCGGCGGGTTTCGGGCGACAGGACGGTGAAGAACAGGTTGCCGATGACGGCCGCGCCGATAACGGTTGCGACCAGACCGACCTCGATCTGCACGCCGAAGGCGTAGATCGCGATCAGCACCGCGGCTGTCTGTCCGATGATGGCGACCCAGCGCAGCAGGACCAGGGTCCGAAGCCGGACCCAATTGCTGCGCCGGTGTTCGGCCAGCATGTTCGTGTCGATCTGCGCCAATTTGGCCCACCGTTCCGGTTGAGGTTTCGCCCAAGCTATTTTGCGCTTATCTGCGGATCAATCGCAGATGCGAAAGGAGAGGGACCATGTCCAGGGTCTATGCCATTGCCGCCGCAGCCGTCCTGGCCGCCTTGCTGGGTGGAACCTGGCTTGCCACCCGCGGGGGCGGCGGGGACGGGGACGTGTTCGCCCAGTGCCGTTCGGGTGCCGTGGCCGGCGGCGATATCGGCGGGCCCTTCACCCTGGTCAGCGAGACCGGGGAAACCGTCACCGACGCGGATGTCATCACCGGGCCGACGCTGGTCTATTTCGGCTATACCTTCTGCCCCGATGTCTGCCCGATCCATTCCCAGCGCAACGCCCTGGCGGTGCAGGAGCTGGAGGATCGCGGGATCATGGTCACGCCGGTCTTCATTTCGGTCGATCCGGAGCGGGACACACCCGAGCGGGTCGCCGATTTCACCCTCAATTTCCACGACCGGATGGTCGGCCTGACCGGCAGCCCAGAACAGGTCAAGGCGGCGTCGGACGCCTATCGCAATTACTATGCCCGCGGCGAAGGCGATGACGAATTCTATCTGGTCGACCACATGACCAACACCTACTTCATGATGCCGCCTTACGGCTTCATGGATTTCTTCGATGGCGACATGGCGCCCGACGCCTTGGTCGAGGTGCTGCAATGCTATGTCGAGGCGGCCGAAAACGATCCGAATCCGCCGGTCAATTGACCCCCCGGTCCTTTCGCTCTACCTACCCGCGAGGGTAAACGGAAAGCGAACAGGGCAGATGGACGCATCGGAAATCGGCGACGACCGGACATTGCTGCTTGTCGATGATGACGAGCCGTTTCTGCGGCGCCTGGCCAAGGCGATGGAAAAGCGTGGGTTTCAGGTGGAAACCGCTGACAGCGTCGCCGGGGGCAAGGCGATCGCCACGGCCCGTCCGCCGGCCTATGCGGTGGTCGATCTGCGGCTGGAGGATGGCAACGGGCTCGACGTGGTCGAGACCTTGCGCGAACGCCGGCCCGATGCCCGGATCGTCGTCCTGACAGGCTATGGCGCCATCGCCACCGCCGTGGCCGCAGTCAAGATCGGGGCGACGGATTACCTGTCGAAACCCGCCGATGCCGATGATGTGATGAACGCGCTTCTGGTCAAGACCGATGCCCTGCCGCCGCCGCCCGAAAACCCGATGAGCGCGGATCGGGTGCGCTGGGAACATATCCAGCGGGTCTATGAATTGTGCGATCGCAATGTCTCTGAAACGGCGCGGCGGCTGAACATGCATCGCCGGACCCTGCAGCGGATCCTGGCGAAACGCAGCCCCCGTTAACGCACCGACCCGGACGACGGTATTTCGTCGGTCTCGCGTCGGGTCTCCGGTGGTGCGGCCTGGCGGAACAGCCATTTCACGAAGGCATCGCGATTGACCGAGACATGGCTCGGCCGGGTCAGCACGTGATAGGCCAGCGGGCTGTCGGTTTCCCGGACAATGGCGATCAGGCGGCCGGCCTTCAGCTCGTCCTCGACCAGCGGTTCGGGCAGGATAGCGACCCCCAATCCCGCCCGCGCGGCCTCGCGCACGAGCTGTCCGGTGGCAAAGGATTGGGTGCGTTCCCGGGCCAGGTCGATGCCATGAGTCGCCGCCCATAGGGTTTCCTCGGAATAGTTGGCATCGACCAGCCAGGCGAAGCCGCTCAGATCGGCCAAGCCGCGGACATCGCGCCCTTCCAGGACCCGGGGTGTGGCGACGGCGACATGCCCGGCGGGGATCAGCGGGCGGATGCTGACCCCCGGCCAGCCGCCGCGGCCATAGCGGATCGCGATGTCGATCCCGTCGGCGCGCAGATCGACCAGGGTATGGCTGGGCAGGATTTCAAGTTCGACCTCGGGATGGGTTTCCCAGAAGGACCCGATGCGCGGCATCAGCCAATTGGCGGCGAAGCTGGGCGTGACGGCGATGCGCAGCGGCCGGATCGCATCACGTTCGGAGAGGTCGCGGCAGGCGGTGGCGATGGTGCCGAAGCCCTCGGCCAGGGCATTGGCCAGGGCCTGGCCATAGACCGTCGGCAACATGCCGCGTCCACGCCGTTCCATCATGCGGCAGCCGAAATGATCCTCGAGCCCACGCACATGCTGGGCGATCGCCGCATGGGTCACGTTCAGTTCGCGCGCCGCGGCCGAAAACGAACCCGTCCGGGCCGCGGCCTCGAAGGCGCGCAGGGCAGAGAGAGAGGGCAGGCCGCGCCACGCCATCATGAAAGTCCAGCTAACATGTTGCAAGTCTTCCTGACTCGCGTTGCGGATGCAAGGGCGGTTAGGAAAGGGACACATCCAGCGATTGGAGGCAGAGATGCTCGGAATTCTTGCAGAGACCCTGAAGACCGCGACCCAGGCCGGACACCGCCGCTCGGCAAAACCTCTCGCCGACCGCCGCCGTCGCGCGCCATTGCGCCCCGGCCGTGCCACGCCGTGCCTGCGCAAGCCGACCCGCCCGATCCTTGGGCGCGACGCCTGGTAAACGCCGCCGCCGGCCTAGAGCGCCGCCATCAGCGCGGCATGGCGGGCGGTGTAATCCGCCCGGACTTCGATCGGCGGACGCAGGCGAATATGCAGGTTTCGGGCCAATTCAGAGTCTGTTTTGCCGAAAAACCGGTCCGCTTCAGCGGTGGTGAATCCGGCGATCTGCGTCGCCTCGAGCCAGGCCGAAACCTTGTCGGCCGCCTTGATCTGTTTCTTGACCCTGGGCGGCACCTGCGCCGGCAGGCCAAAGCGAATATGGATTGCCGCTTGCAGCCGGTCGTCCAATTCCCCGTAAGCCGGACCGACGGCGGCCTTGACCGGGGAAATCATGTCGCCGATCACGTATTCCGGCGCGTCGTGCAACAGCGCCGCCAGCCGCCATTTCACCGGCGCATCGGGCTGTTGCAGGGCAAAGATACGCTCCACCAGAAGTGAATGCTCAGCTACGGAATAGGGCCAGTCGCCGCGGGTCTGGCCATTCCAGCGCGCGACGAAGGCCAGGCCGTGGGCGATGTCCTCGATTTCGATATCGACCGGGGTCGGGTCAAGCAGGTCAAGCCGCCGCCCCGACAGCATCCGTTGCCAGGCGCGGGGCCGCCTCATGCGCCGGACCCGTAGCTGGGTGGCGGCGGCATCGCGTCATCGGGGACGGGCGCGTGCTTGCGGATCACCACCTGGTTTTCATCACAGGCGACGATCTGGGCGGTGCGGGCATTGGCGCCAAGGAATTCGTTGACCGCGCGCACCACGCCATCCTGCCACCAATAGCCGGTGACGTGGTCATCCACCGCCATCACCCCGCCCTCGACCAGCTTGGGCCAGGCGAGCGCGATATCCAGGCGAACCGCCTCGTAACGGTGATCGCCGTCGATATAGACGAAATCGAGGCTGTCATCGCCGATCTTCGGCAGCATTGCCTCGGAGGTGCCGCGCAGGATCTCCACCTGGCCGTTCTTGATCCGCTTGTCGTATTTGGCGGCGATCTTGTCGTGGATCGCGTCCATGTCGAACTCCGAGCCGTCCTTGTACCAGCTCTTGTCCAGCCCGGGATCGTCGAAATTCACCCATGGATCGACAAGGTAAAGTTTGGTCGGCTTCACCTGGTTCAGGATCTTCTGGGAAAACCCGGCCATGAACACGCCGATCTCGGCCCCGCGGCCGTGTTCCCTGAAATGGTCCAGCACCGATGCCCGTGTGCGTTTCATGCCTGCCCTCCGACCCCCAGTTTTGCGCCGACCTTGCCCGGATCGGGAGGCTGGGCGCAAGCGCCTTGGCAGGCAGATTGCCCCCGTGGGGCCACGGTGCTACATGCCGCGCCAAGGTAAGCCATTCCAGGAGTGACGCGCGTGGCCAAGGACTACATCATCAAGGACATCGCCCTGGCCGAATTCGGCCGCAAGGAGCTGGACATCGCCGAGACCGAGATGCCGGGCCTGATGGCACTGCGCGCCGAATACGGCACCAGCAAACCGCTCACCGGCGCGCGGATCACCGGGTCGCTTCACATGACCATCCAGACCGCGGTTCTGATCGAAACGCTGGTCGCGCTGGGCGCCGATGTGCGCTGGGCGTCCTGCAACATCTTCTCGACCCAGGATCACGCCGCCGCCGCGATTGCCGCCGCAGACGTGCCGGTCTTTGCGGTCAAGGGCCAGACCCTTGAAGAGCATTGGGATTACCTCGACAAGTCGTTCCTTTTCCCCGAAGGCGCGAACATGATCCTCGATGACGGTGGCGATGCGACGCTCTACATCCTTCTTGGCGCCCGCGCCGAGGCGGGCGAGGATATCATCCCCGTTCCGCAATCCGAGGAAGAAGAGGTCATCAAGGCGCAGATCAAGAAGCGCATGGCGGAAAGCCCTGGCTGGTTCACCAGGACCCGCGACCAGATCAAGGGTATTTCCGAGGAAACCACGACTGGCGTTCACCGGCTTTATGACCTGCACAAGAAAGGTCAGCTGCCGATCCCCGCGATCAACGTCAATGACAGCGTGACCAAGTCGAAATTCGACAACAAGTATGGCTGCAAGGAAAGCCTGGTCGACGGCATCCGCCGCGCCACCGACACGATGATGGCCGGCAAGGTCGCCGTGGTCTGCGGTTACGGCGATGTGGGCAAGGGGTCGGCGGCGTCCCTGCGGGGTGCCGGCGCCCGGGTCAAGGTGACCGAGATCGACCCGATCTGCGCGCTTCAGGCCGCCATGGACGGGTTCGAGGTGGTGACGCTGGAGGATGTGGTGTCATCCGCCGACATCTTCATCACCACGACCGGCAACAAGGACGTGATCCGCATCGAGCACATGCGCGAGATGAAGGACATGGCGATCGTCGGCAATATCGGCCATTTCGACAATGAAATTCAGGTCGCCGCGCTGAAGAACCACAAATGGACCAACATCAAGGACCAGGTGGACATGATCGAGATGCCGGGCGGCAACCGGATTATCCTGTTGTCCGAGGGGCGCCTGCTGAACCTGGGCAACGCCACCGGTCATCCGTCTTTCGTGATGAGCGCGTCCTTCACCAACCAGGTCCTGGCCCAGATCGAGCTGTGGACCAAGGGCGACGAATACGCGCCCGGCGTCTACATCCTGCCCAAGCATCTGGACGAAAAGGTCGCCCGGTTGCACCTGGACCGGATCGGCGTGAAGCTGAGCACGCTCGCCAAGGACCAGGCCGAGTATATCGGCGTCGCTGTCGACGGGCCCTACAAGCCGGAGCATTATCGCTACTGACAGGCGACAGGTCCGTCCAACGCTGACCAAGCCATTCTGCAACGCCGCCGGATGTCATGTCCGGCGGCGTCTTCCGTGGGCCAGACAGCGCGCCGGACCTGCGCAGGTGCGACCCTGTTCCGGCGCAAGGCCGTCGGTTCCCGGGATACGCGGCCTTGCGTCACGCACCCTGCGGGGCTGTGCCGGCACCGAAAACCGATCCCCAGCCCGTGGACCATGCCCCGCGTGGCTGCCGCGGCCGGTGTGCCGACCGTCAGATCGGGGGGAGGCCGGCGGCGAATTTCCCTTTACCTGAGATGATCGAACCTCTTAACCTTCGCTCGAAGCCGCGCGGTCGCGCGGTGCCAACGAAGAACAGGTGGGAGCATTCACATGGGTAAAAGAGACGAACTGATCGCGCGATATGCCGACGATCTGCAGAACAAGTGCGGCATGACGCCGGATATGGACCTTCTGACCAAGGTCACGATCGGTTGCGGTCCGTCGATCTACAATGCCGACGCCAGCACCGTTGCCGGCAGCCAACAGAGCGAACTCGAGACCGTCAAGGACAACTTTCTGATCAAGAAGCTGGGTCTGAAGGACGGTCCCGATCTGATGAAAGCCATCGACAGCGTGCTGGAAACCTACGGCAAGTCCGAGCGTAACAAGTATCGCGCCGTGGTCTATTACATGCTGACCAAGCATTTCGGCAAGGAAAGCGTCTACGGCTGACGCCCGGCCGGACCAGGGATGACAGCGCCCGCCGCCTTGGCGGGCGTTTTCGTTTAGGATGGATTTGATCCAAAACCACGGGGCTTTGACCTTGGCTCACGGCCCGATTTCGGGCTAAGCAGTCACGGCGGCCAGGACGGCCCGAACCGGCTTCGAATACACGTGTGGTGGGATATTGCACGTGGGTGAGTGAAAGGGTTCGGTCCATCGTGTCCGAACCCTTTTTCACGTTCGACGAACGGCTCAGAACAGCGTGAGGACAACGCCGATGATCGCGCATCCGAACACAGCATAGCCGCCGTCGATCAGGGTCAGTGTGAAGGGCTTCATCCCGTAGGCGTTGTTGATCATCACCCAGGGTGCGATGAAGAAGGCACCGATGCCGAGGCCCGACAAAAGCCCGGCGCCGATCGTCGCGATCCCCGCCATGCCGAAGATGTGCCGCATCATGCCCGCCACCACGATCATGGCGATCGCCGACAGAACGAAAGGCAACGGGTTGCCCCCGCCCTTGGGACGGCCGTTTTCATCGCATTCGATCCCGGCGGCCTGAAGCCAGGGTTTCGACAGGGCCATGTACCAGATGGCACCAAACACCCAGGACCCGGCCGCAGCGGCCAACACGTTCAGCACTTCCATGACGCTCCCCACGATGCGGAAATGGCGCCAGATTGCCCGATCAATCGGGCTCTGTCTGCCCCAGATCGCAGACGAGGCGCCATTCGGCCGTGGTCACCGGCTGTACGGACAGGCGGGAATTGCGGACCAGGATCATTTCGCTCAGGCGCGGATCGGCCTTGATCCGGTCCAGCGTCACCGGCCGGGCCATGGGGCGCACTGCCTTGATATCGACGCAGTCCCAACGGTCGTCATCGGTGGTGCTGTCGGGATGGGCCGTGGCAATCACCTCGACGATACCGACCACGGCCTTTTCGCTTTGCGAATGGTAGAAAAAACCGCGATCACCCAGCGCCATGTCCCGCATGAAATTGCGGGCCTGGTAGTTGCGGACCCCGTCCCATTCTTCGCCCGCATCGCCCTTGGCAACCTGGTTGTCCCAGGACCAGGTCGAAGGTTCGGACTTGAACAGCCAGTAGCGCATCAGCCGATCACCTTCTTCCATTCGCGGATCTCGACGCTGTCGAACAGCCCCGCCTTGGCATAGGGATCGCCCTCGGCCCAGGCGCGCGCCGCCGCCATGTCGGGCACGTCGATCACGACAAGCGAACCGGTCATCTCGCCCTCTGCCAGGAACGGGCCGGCGAACAGGACGCAGCCGGTTTCGGCGATATAGGCCAGGTGCGCGTCGCGGTTCGCCTTGCGGATTTCAAGGTGTCCGGGCGTGTCATTGCAGATCAGGGCAAAGGCCATGTCATTCCTCCTTCAGGGGTCGGGACAGCAAAAGATCGAGGGCGGTTTTCGCATCAATTCCGCCGGAACAGAGACGCATCACGACCTCGCAAATCGGCAGATCCAGGCCGCGGTCGCGGGCCAGCGCGACAATTGCACGTGCGGTGGCGGCGCCTTCGACGGTGATCGTGGCGTCAAAGCTGTCGCCATGTCCGATGGACAGGCCAAAGCGGTAATTGCGCGACTGGTCCGATGTGCAGGTCAACGCCAGGTCACCGAAGCCGGACAGACCGGCCAGCGTTTCGGGGCGTGCGCCCAGCGTGGCGCCGATCCGTGTCATTTCGGCGAAGCCACGGGTCATGAGCGCGGCCCGGGCGCTTTCCCCGAAACCGGCACCGATACAGACCCCGCATGCGATGGCGATGACATTCTTGAGCGCGCCTCCGAGTTCGGCGCCGATCGTGTCGGTGCTGCGATAAAGCCGCAGGGCCGGCGTCGACAGGGTGCCTTGCAGGGCCGTTCCCGCGACATCATCCTCGCAGGCCAGGGTCAGGGCGGTCGGCAATCCGCGCGCGATATCGGCGGCGAAACTGGGGCCCGTAAGGATCGCGGGCATCGCATCAGGCACGAGCGCACGGATCGAAGCGACCGGGCCGGTCAGGGTTTCAAGGTCGATCCCCTTGCAACAGGCGACCAGAGCCTTGCCCCGCAACCGGTCCGCGTGGCTTTGCAGCCACGGTCGGAGGCGCTGGGCGGGCACCGCGATCAACACCGTTTCCGCAAGGACCAATACATTGTTTTCGGCCGTGACAGAGACGCTTTCCGGCAGGTTGACGCCCGGCAGCCTGTCGACGTTGCAGCGGGTTCGGGCGATCCGTTCGGCTGCCTCCCGGTCACGCGCCCACAGTGTCACCGGGCCGTTCGCCGACAAGGCGACGGCCAGCGCGGTGCCGAATGCGCCGGCACCGGCGACAACGGGCGCGGTCATGCCTTGGCTCCTTTCCTGCCGCCGCCCAGAAGCGGTGCGGCCCTGGTGTCGAGCGGCCAGCGCGGTCTCGCGGACAGCGCGAGCCCGTCCTGGTCGCCAACGGCGAAACGACAGAGACCGGCATAGGCGATCATCGCCGCGTTGTCGGTGCACAATGCCAGGGGCGGTGCGTTGAAATCCGTCCCTGTTTCGGCGCAAAGCGTGGTCAGCGCGGCGCGGATTTCGGTGTTCGCGGCGACGCCCCCGGCGACGGCGAGGGTCGCATGGGGCGGCGTCTTGGCAAGATAAAGGTCAAGCGCTCGTCGCGATTTCTCGGCCAGGATATCGGCCACGGCGCGCTGGAACGAGGCACACAGATCCGCCCGGTCCTGCCGGGTCAACCCGCCCTTGTCGGCGATACAGGCATCCCGGGTCCGCAAAAGGGCGGTCTTGAGCCCGGAAAAGGACATGTCGCAACCGGGCCGATCCAGAAGCGGCCGGGGCAGGGCAAAACGCGCAGGATTGCCGGTTTCAGCCGCAGCCTGGACCGCCGGCCCACCGGGCTGCGGCAAGCCGAGAAGCCGCGCGGCCTTGTCGAAAGCCTCGCCCGGCGCGTCATCGATCGTGCCGCCCAGACGGGTGAAATCACCCGGGCCAGCGACCAGAAGGAATTGGCAATGCCCGCCCGACACCAGCAACATCAGGTAGGGAAAAGGCACCCTATCGGTCAGCCGCGGGGTCAGCGCATGCCCGGCCAGGTGATTGACGCCGATCAGGGGTTTGCCGGTGGCGGCGGAAATCCCCTTGGCACACATCACGCCGGACAACACGCCGCCGATCAACCCGGGTCCGGCCGTGACGGCCACCGCGTCGATGTCATCAAGGCTCAAATTGGCGCAATTCAGAGCCTGTTCCACCACGATATCAACCTTTTCCGCATGGGCGCGTGCGGCGATTTCCGGCACAACACCGCCAAAGCCGGCATGCAGCGCGGTCTGACCGTGAACGACCGACGACAGGATCGTTGCTCCGTCCGGCACGCCGCGGACCACGGCGGCGGCGGTATCGTCGCACGAACTTTCGATACCGAGGATCGTGAGGGTTCTGGTCATGGGGCTTTCGGTTGCGCGGCGGTCACATGCAGGTAACATCTGCCCTCTGATCGAACAATGGGCCGAGGCGGTGCGATGACGGGGCAGACCGGGCAGACGGGTGGGCTGGCTGCCGTTGTCGTGACCTGCAACCGGCTGAAGCAATTGCGGTTGACCGTGTCGCGTTTGCTGGACAGCCCCGTGGTCGAAGCGCTGATCGTTGTCGACAATGCCTCGAACGACGGGACGGCCGACTGGCTTGCCGCCCAGGCCGATCCGCGCCTGCGGATCGTGACCGAGGCCGAGAACACGGGCGGTGCCGGCGGTTTCGCCCGCGGCATGCAGGAAGCGCGGGATGCGACGACCGCGCCCTGGATCCTGTTGACCGACGATGACGCGCGCCCGGAACCGGAGGTTCTGAGAGGCTTTTTCCGCCAGGATAGAGACGCGTTCGACGGGTGGCTGGCCGCGGTGCGCTATCCCTCTGGCCGGATCTGCGAGATGAACCGGCCCTGGCTGAACCCGTTCCGGTCGGTCCGGGCGTTTCGGCGCACCCTGCGCCAGGGCCGGGCCGGTTTCCACTTGGCCGACAATGCCTATGACGGCGACGTCCCGACCCGCGTGCATGGCGGGTCGTTCGTCGGGCTGTTCCTGTCCCGCGCGGCCTTGTCGCGCGGTGGCCTGCCGGACAGGCGGTTGTTCCTGTATGGCGACGATGTGTTGTACACGCTGGGCCTGACCCGCGCCGGTTTGCGTCTGGCGCTGGATCCGACCCTTCGGTTCGAGCACGATTGCGAGACGCTGAGCGAAGCCGGCCCGGTCCCGGTGCCGCTTTGGAAGACCTATTACCTGACGCGCAACCGGTTGCGGGTCTATCGGCGGGCGGCGGGACCGGTGTTGTTCTGGCCGGTGGCGGCCCTGGTCGCCTGGCGCTGGTCCCGGGCCGGTCGCCTGGCCGGAGACAAACGCGACGCCTGGCGCCGATTGTTCCGGGCCGGGCTGCGCGACGGGTTGACCGGGCAGCTTGGGCGCCGGCACCCGGAGGTCGTCGCGCTCAGCTGTTCTGCAGAATCCGGGCGTGATGGCGCCGCAACAGCAGAAGGCCAAGCGCCGTGAGAACCAACCCCCAGCCAATCGGATAGGCGTTCACGACGTATTGCGGCGTATACATGGCAAAGAACCCTTCATGGGCGCGCCCGGTGATGTGCAGCAGCGGGTTCCACCACAAGATGTCCTGCGCCAGCGGCGGCATGGATTCGTAGATCAGGATGATGCCCGAGGCGAGGAACAGCGGTCGGTTCAGAATTCGGTAGATCGGTTGCCAGACCGGAACCAGGCCGAACAGCACCGCATTGACCAGACCGACCCCAAGTCCAAGCAATGCGGCACATGCGAAGGCGAACAGGATCGGCCCGAAGGACAGGACGACAGGGCTGTCGATCACCACGAGGATGCCGACCATCAGCACATAGGACACCAGCAATTGCGTCATCGTGTTCAACACGAAGCGCGCGCTGATCGCGTCGAACCAGGACACGGCCGGATAGGTCAGCAGATTGCGCGAGAACGGCAGCGAGGTGCCGACGGTATTTGCCAACCGCTGGTACAGGTTGAACGGCAGGAACCCGGTTGCGTAGAACAGCAGGAAGCTGTTGCCCAGCGCCGGTGACCGCATCACCAGCGAGAACCCGATCGACAGCAACAGGATCATGCCGAGCGGTTCCATCACCGCCCAGACATAGCCGCCCGGCGACCGACCATAGCGCGAGGCCATTTCGCGCAGCATCAGCGCGACGACGGTCCGGCCGAACCGGGTTGTCCGGGTCCGCATCCCGGTCTTGCCCGACCCGAAGCCGCGCGGTGTCTGTGGTGCGGGAAATCCAGCCATGCTCCGACCCGATCATTCACCGGAATGCGCCGACCATGCCCGAGCATCGGACAAAGATCAAACACCGGCACCCGAGACGCGGCAATTGCGGAGGGTCAGCGATAGTGCGAATGTCGCGCCATGGACAAGAGCGACGCCGAACAGCGCCAGGACACCACCCGCGAAGACCCAGCTTCGGCGGACAAGGCGCCGCGGAACGGGGAACGCGGCGGCAAGCGCAACGGCCCGCGGGCAAGGAAGCGGCCGGACCCCGAGGTCGTCGAGGTCGCGCCGATCGCCGGTGCCGCGCGCATGCGCCGGCGCCACTGGGGCGTATTGTTCAGCTTTTTGCTGATGGTGCTGGCGCCGCTTGCCGTGTCGGTCTGGTACCTTTGGTGGGTCGCGACCGATCAATATGCCTCGACCGTCGGTTTTACCGTGCGCCAGGAAGACAGTTCACCCGCGACAGCTTTTCTGGGGGGGGTTGCCGCAGAGCTGGGCGGTGGCGGAACCCAGACCGATACGGATGTGCTGTTCGAGTTCATCCAGAGCCAGGACATGGTCGCCCGGTTGAACGCGCGCTTCGACCTGGTCGGGCATTACGCCCGATATTGGGACCAGGATCCGGTCCTGGCGCTGTGGCCCGATGCGACGATCGAGGACCTGGTCTGGTACTGGGGCCGGATCGTGCGCACCTCTTACGATCAGTCCAGCGGGCTGATCGAATTGCGCGTTCTGGCCTTTGATCCGGATTTTGCGCAGACCCTGGCCAGTGCCATCGTCGAGGAAAGCCAGGACCTGATCAACGACATGAACGCCCAGGCCCGGGCCGACATGATCAGCTATGCCCAGGAAGACCTGGATACGGCGCTTGATCGGCTGAAGCTGGCGCGCGAGGCGCTGACCCTGTTCCGCACCCGCACCCAGATCGTCGATCCCGAAAGCGATCTGCAGGGTCGGTTGGGCGTGGTCAACAACCTGCAACAGCAACTGGCCCAGGCGCTGATCGAGCAGGACCTGCTGCTGGAACAGTCGACCTCCGAGAACAATCCGCGTCTTGAACAGGCCGCGCGGCGGATCGACGTGATCCGCAACCGGATCGCACAGGAACGCGAGGCCGTTTCCTCGGGCGATGGTGAGGATTATCCGACCCTTCTGGCGGAATACGAGGGCCTGGTCGTGGATCGCGAATTCGCCGAGGAAAGCTATCGCGTCGCGTTGACCGCGCTGGATGTGGCACGCAACAACGCCACGCGGCAGAACCGATATCTGGCGACCTACCTGGCCCCGACGCGTCCGGAAACGGCCGAATTTCCGCGCCGGTTCATGGTCCTGGGCCTGGCGACATTGTTCCTGATGCTGGCCTGGTCGATCCTGGTGATGATCTACTATTCGGTTCGCGACAGCCGCTAGGACGCCGCAATGATCCGGTTCGAGAACCTGTCGAAAAGCTATTGGGCCAGGGGTCAGAAAAAGACCGTGATCGACCACCTGGATCTGACCCTGCCCACAGGCAAGTCGCTGGCCTTGCTGGGGCGCAACGGGGCGGGCAAGTCGACATTGCTGAACATCGTCGCCGGCGTGATTCCCGCCGATAGCGGCCGGGTCGTCAGTGACGGCACGATTTCCTGGCCGGTGGGATTCGGCGGATCGTTGCACAAGGCGATGACCGGTGCGCAGAACGTGCGCTTCGTCGCCCGGGTCTATGGCGTCGATACCGAAGAACTAAGCGATTTCGTCGAGGATTTCGCCGAACTGGGCCGGAATTTCCACCTTCCGGTCAAGACCTATTCCAGCGGGATGCGGGCGCGGCTGGGCTTTGGCCTGTCGATGGGAATCCGCTTCGATACCTATCTGGTGGACGAGGCGACCTCCGTCGGCGACCCGGCCTTTGTCCGCAAGAGCCGCGCGGTGTTCCGGGAACGGCTGAAGAATGCCAGCGCGATCATGGTCAATCACAATCTTCGCCAGGTGCGTGATTTCTGTGATTCCGGGATCGTTCTGGAAAACGGCCGGCTGCTGTATTTCGACGACCTCGAAGAGGCGATCGCCCTGCACGAAGCCAATACCCGCTAGCGACGCATTTGAAGCACATTCTTTGCGAATCCCGCGAAAATTGAACGCGCGATCCGCGGTTTCGCCGCGATCAGGCCCGTCCTTCAGCCATTCGGCGCACCCACTCTGCCTGTCGGTTTCGATGGAGCTGGGTTGTGGGAATCCGCGGGCTGGAAGTGGTCGGTCAGGTATCGAGCGGGCTCGACGCACTTGATTTCGGTATCTGCCATCTGGATGTGATCACACATCCGGACGGGTCGATGACGTTGCTGGCCGCAACCGGTCCCTGGGGGGGTCTGACCAGCTGGAATGTGACCGGCGATACGGTGCCGACCCTGGTTGACCAGTCTCTGTTTCAGCCCGAAACGGGACAATCCAGCACGACCGGACTTGTCGTGCTTGATCAGGGCAGCGGTGGGACCGTCCTGGTCGGCGGCCTGCAGGGCGGTGCGCTGTGGGAAGGCGGGTTGAACGGAAATGGCGGTTTCACGGGCGGCGGAGCCCTTGCCGTCGACAGCAACGCCGGCACGACCCTGATCCAGACGCCGACCGGGTTCGTTCTGGCCGACCCGACCGGTTCGGGGCTGTCCGTCCATGCCCATGATCCCGGCGGACCGGCGCGCCTGGTGCAGGCCATCGCCGACGACGCGACCAGCTTTGCGGCCGGCGTGATCGACGGCGCGACCGTTTCCGTGGGCGGGACCGATTTTCTGGTCGCCGCCGGTCAGGGCGCCACCCAGTTGGACGGCGGGCTGACCGTCTGGCAGATCGCGGCCGGCGGCGATCTGGTGCAGCGCGACGCGTTCGGCGTGGCCGAGGGGTTGGGCATGATGACCCCGACCGCGCTGTCAGCCGTCACCCTGGGTGATATGACCTATGTCGTCGTCGCCTCGGCCGGAGGCAACAGCGGTGCGCTGTCGGTCTTTCGGCTGAATGGCAGTGGTGCGCTGGAACCGGTCGAACACGTGACCGATACGCTGGACACGCGGTTCGGCGCCGCCCAGGCCGTCGCGGTGACCGAAGTCGACGGGATCGCCTATGTCGCCGCCGCGGGCGGTGACCTTGGGCTGAGCCTGTTCATGCTTTTTCCGGACGGTCGGCTGGCACATCTGCAATCGATCGAGGACAGCTTGTCCTCGGGTTTGGGCGGCGTCCGGGCGTTGGACATGGCCTATGAGGATGACACGCTGCACATCTTTGCCGCATCGGAATCCGAAGCCGGCATCACGCATCTGACCTTCGACACCTGGACGAATGCGCCGACATCGGTCGCCGCGCCCGGCGGCGACACGCTTGTCGGAACCAACGGTGCCGAAATCCTGGTCGGTGGCGCAGGCGACGATCTGATCGAAACCGGTTGGGGTCACGACACCATCTATGACGGAGCAGGATCAGACACTATTCAAGCGGGATTCGGGCAGGACCTGTTCATTCTGTCCGGCGATGGCGCCCGCGATGTCATCGAGAATTTCGAACCCTGGAACGACCGGTTGGATCTTGGCAACTGGGCCTTCCTGCGACACCGCGATCAAGTCCAGATCACGGCTGTCCCGGGCGGTGCGCTCCTGCAATTCGGCGACGAAGAGCTGGAACTGCGCGATCGAGACGGAATGGATTTCAACCTGGATGCGGTGCGCGACACGATCGTGCTTGGACCGACCCGCCTGTTCGCCCCGCCTGCGCTGACGGTTGCCGGCACCTCCGGACCCGATGTTCTGGAGGGAAGTTGGGGTCAGGATACCCTGTATGGCGGTGCGGGAAACGACAGCTTGATCGGCGATCTGGGCGACGACGTTATCGACGGCGGCGCCGGAACGCTGGACCAGATGATTCTGAATGTCGCCTCGAGCAGCGTGAGTGTCGAAGATGCGGACGACGGCTGGGTTGTGATCACGTCCGATCAGGGGACCGACCGCGTCCGGAACGTGGAGCGTTTTGTCTTTTCGGACATGACCCTGACGTTGGACGCGCTCCTGGCCTTGGGGCAGGCGCCGCAAGGTCCGATCACCCTGTTCGGCGGCGCGGGTGCCGACACGCTGGTCGGGACCGAATTGGCGGATTACCTGACCGGGTTGGGCGGCGATGATCATGTCGAGGGCGGCGCGGGAAACGATACGCTCCATGGCGGCGCCGGCAATGACCAACTGTTCGGCGGCGCCGGCGATGACGTGCTGACCGGAGGCGCCGGGGATGACCTGATCGACGGCGGTTCGGGGTGGGACAGGGTCGATTACACTGTCGCGTTGGACAGCATCACCATCACTGATCTGGGCAATGGCGCGATCCGCGTCGACACGGCCGACGGCAGCGATACCCTGACCGGGGTCGAGGTCATTGGCTTGACCGACGGGGTCGTGACCATCGAGGAGTTGCTGGCACCGCCGCCGCCTGTTGGCCTGACGCTGAACGGCGGCTCCGGAGACGACACGCTGATCGGAAGCAGCCATGGCGACCTGCTGGTCGGAAATGGCGGCCGCGACAAGATCAACGGCATGGCCGGCGACGACACGATCCATGGCGGCGACGGTGACGATTCCCTGCGTGGCGGGGCTGGGTCGGACACGATCTACGGGGACGCCGGCGATGATATCATCAAGGGCGGCAAAGAAACCGACTACCTTTATGGCGGACCCGGCAGAAACCTGATCAGCGGTCAGCACTATGGTGACGTCATGCATGGCGGCGATGATGGCGACATCCTGCGGGGCGGCGGTGGATCCGACACCATTTGGGGCCACGGAGGCGATGACAGGATCAAGGCGGGCACCCGCCGGGACATCGCCCATGGTGGCGATGGCGACGACATCATCTCGGGCAATCGGCACGATGACACCTTGTTCGGCGGTGCCGGCGATGACCGGCTGAACGGCGGTGGCGGCGATGACTGGCTCGAGGGCGGGCCCGGGAACGACTGGTTGCGCGGCGGCGAAGGGGCGGACCGGTTCGTCTTCGATACCGGGTTCGGGCGCGACGAGGTGGATGATTTCGACCCGCAGGAAGACCGGCTTGTGATCACAACCACGCTCTGGAGCGGATCGGCCGAGCAATTGGTGAGTGCCAGGGCCGAGATCACGTCGGTGGGGGTCGAGCTGGATCTCGGCGAAGGCGACGTGATCCTGTTCAGCAGCCTTAACTCCGTTTCAGGGCTCGCCGGGGCAATTGATTGGGCATGAGCGGCGAATCGGCGCCGCCTGGGTCAATGGAGTCCGGACCATGTGTATGATGTGTGCCCTGTCCGTCGACGGACATCTGGACGGTTTTCACCCCCGGATCGACGGGTTGATCGGTTACCTTTCCGGGACTGGCGCGGCCGCCGTTGACCCTGGACCCTACGATCCGGTCGAATCATTGGATACCGGGGCCCGCATCGACGGGCGGGTGATCGACGTTGTCTTCGCGCCGCCCGGCTATCAAACACCCTTGACCAGCTACGGCCGGATCGACGCAGAGGCGTTCAGTGACTACGAAATCGCGCGGTTCGAAAGCGCCTTCGACATGATCGAAGCGGTGATCGACGTGGAGTTTCGGATCACGACCGATCCGGACCGGGCCGACCTGACGCTGGTGCTTGATTCCGACGACCTGGGCGGTGCCACGCTTGGCTTCATGTATTTCCCGTTGGGCACGGCCCTGGATGGGCTGGGGGTGTTCAACGGGGCGCTGTGGGACGATGGCCCGGGTGGCGACCTCGAAGACGGCGGAATCGGCATGACGACGATCGTGCACGAATTGTTGCATGGTCTTGGCCTTGCGCATCCCCATGACGATGTCCTGGGCACCGACGTGCTGGCCGGGGTCCTGGCGTCCAGCGGCAGCTATGGTATCCACGAGCTTAACCAGGGCATCTTTACCACGATGTCCTATAACCGGGGCTGGAGCACCGGCGAATGGGGTGCGCCGCGGGATTTCGACGGGCGCTGGGGGTCCGAACTGGGCCCGATGGCGCTGGATATCGCGGCGCTGCAACGGCTGTATGGCCCGAACCTGGCCCATGCCACGGGCGACGACGTCTATCGTTTGCCCGACGTCAATGACAGCGGCACCTATTGGCGTGCCTTGTGGGACGCGGGCGGTATCGACACGATCGTCTATGATGGCATGCGCGACCTTCGGATCGACCTGAACGCCGCCACGTTGGAGGGCGATTACGGCGGCGGGGGGCCGATATCCTCGGCCATGGGGATCGCCGGCGGATTCACCATTGCCCATGGCGTTGTAATCGAAAACGCCTTTGGCGGCGCCGGGTCCGACAACATCACCGGCAACGGTGTCGCCAATACCCTGCGTGGAGAGGCCGGCGATGACGCGCTGCTGGGCGGTGGCGGTGATGATGAACTGCATGGCGGAACCGGGGACGATTGGCTGGATGGAGGCGAGGGCGACGATGTTCTTCGTGGCGGGCCGGGACGCGACGTGCTGTATGGCGGGTCGGGGCAGAACGTGCTGAACGGTCAACGTCATGGGGACACGCTTCATGGCGGCGACGACCGCGACATTCTGCGCGGCGGAGGCGGTTCCGACACCATCTGGGGCCATGGTGGCGATGACAGGATCAAGGGGGGAACCCGCCGGGACATCGCCCATGGTGGCGATGGCGACGACATCATCTCGGGCAATCGCCATGATGACACCTTGTTCGGCGGCGCCGGCGATGACCGGCTGAACGGCGGTGGCGGCGATGACTGGCTCGAAGGCGGGTCCGGGAACGATTGGCTGCGCGGCGGCGAAGGCGCGGACCGGTTCGTCTTCCGGCCGGATTTCGGACGGGATCGGATAGACGATTTCGACCCCGGGCTGGATCGGCTGTTGATCGACAGCGCCATCGCGCCCGACCTGGACGCCGCCGAAATCGCAGCCAGGGTGTTGCGCGGCGCAGAAGGGCTGGTGTTGGATTTCGGCGCTGACCAGGTCCTGTTTCTGGACGGTCTGGACACGACGGATGGATTGGCCGGTGCGATCCTGTTGGGGTCCTGGTAGCGCGGTCGCGCGGCGCGTTGTCACCGGTTCGACCAGGAGTTGTGTCGCGTGCCGATATCGGGTCTAACGGATTGGACTTGCAACGATCACCTGGGGCGGCCTGACCGTCAGATCAACACCATGCTCTTTCGGTTCGTGACCGCGCTGACACCGGGACAGAAGCAGTTGATCCTGCTTCTGATCGACATGCTGCTGATCCCGATGTCGCTGTTCCTGGCGATCGGCCTGCTGCGCCCCTGGGTGGCCCTCGACGCCGGCGCCCTTTTCGCCCTGCTGCCATTGATTCTGTGCCTGGCCTGTGCCGGTGCGGTCTATGCGCATCTGCTTCGCCTGCCGCGGATCAAGCTGAATGCCTATGAAATGCAGGGGCTGCAGCTGACCGCGATCTATGCCGTCCTGATCGGCATGACCGCCGGGCTGAGCGCGCCTGTCCTGGTGACACAGGCGCCAATGCGGATGGTGGACGGCCAGGTGTTGACCGTATTCACCATGATCCTCCTGATCCTGGGTGCGACGGTCCGGGTCGCGATGCGGGCGATCCTGATCCGGATCTATCGCCGCCACAGCGGTTGCAAGCGGGTGCTGATCTACGGGGCCGGCAAGACCGGACTGCAACTGGCCGCGGCGCTCAAGAACGATGATTCGATGATTCCCATCGCCTTCATCGACGACAACCCGGCCCAGCATGGCCGGATGGTCGAAGGTTTGCCGGTCTACGGCCCGATGAAGCTGGAGCGATTGATGACCGAGCGGCGGATCGACCGGGTGCTGCTGGCGATGCCGTCGATCCCGCGCGCGCGGCAGAACCAGATCGCCCATCGGATCGAGAAGGCCGGCGGAGAGGTGCGCGCGGTGCCGTCCTTTGCCGCATTGCTGAGCGAAGGGTCCTTGTTGGACAGGATCCAGCCGATCGATCACGACACGCTGCTGGGCCGCAAGGGTCTGGAGGCCGCATTGGTGTCCACCGGCGGGGTCTATGCCGGAAAGGTGGTGATGATAACCGGGGCCGGCGGGTCCATCGGTTCGGAACTGGCGCGGCAATTGCTGGCCAATGCACCGCGCAAGCTGGTTCTTTTCGAATTGAGCGAATTGGCGCTCTATCAGGTCGAGCGCGAATTGGCGGAGCTTGATGCGGCAACGCGATTCGAAATCGTCGCCGTTCTGGGGTCGGTGACCAGCGAGAACGCGGTGCGCCGCACGATCCGCGACCACGGCGTCGAGGTCATCCTGCACGCCGCCGCCTACAAGCATGTGCCGCTGGTCGAGACCAATCCACTGGAAGGGCTGCGCAACAACGTTCTGGGCACCAAGGTCCTGGCCGATGTCGCCCGGGACGAAGGCGTGACCGACTTTCTGCTGGTGTCGACCGACAAGGCGGTGAACCCGCGCAATGTCATGGGGGCGTCGAAACGGCTGGCCGAACTGGTCGTGCTGGATCTGGCGGCGCGCAGCGACGCGACCCGGTTCACCATCGTGAGATTCGGCAATGTGCTTGGATCCTCCGGCTCGGTCGTGCCGCTGTTCGAGGAACAGATCGCCCGCGGCGGGCCCCTGACCCTGACCCACGAAGAGGTCACGCGCTATTTCATGACCATCGGCGAGGCAGCGCGGCTGGTCCTGGTATCGGGCAGCCTGAATGATGATGGCGGGGTCTTTGTGCTGGATATGGGCCAGCCTGTCCCGATCCGCATGCTGGCCCGACGGATGATCGAGGCGGCCGGCTATACCGTGCGCGACGATGACAATCCCGACGGCGATATCGAGATCGCGGTCACCGGCCTGCGCCCCGGAGAAAAACTGCACGAGGAACTGGTGCGCGGATCGGCGGAATTGATGCCCACCGGGCATCCGAAGATTCTGCAGACCTCGGAAACCGGCCTGTCCGAACTGGAGGTCGCCGCGGCGATCAAGGCCCTGAGGCAGGCGCTTGAAGAAGGCGATCCCGACCGCGCGTTCCAGGCGATCGCCCGTTTCGTGACAGATTATCGCGCCGCGCCTCGGGGCGGCGTGACGCTGAGCGGCCGGGTCGTGCCGCCTCAGACGCCGTAATACTCCCTGTACCAACGCACGAACCGCGCCACGCCGTCGCGGAAATCGGTTTGTGGCGCATAGCCTGTAAGCGCCTTGAGCAGGGTCGCATCGGCCCAGGTCGCCGGCACGTCACCCTTTTGCATCTCCATCAGGTTGCGGATCGCGGGGCGGCCGATCTCGGCCTCGATCGCGTCGATGAAGTCCAGCAGCCGCACCTTGTCGGAATTGCCGATATTGACGATGCGGAACGGCGCGACAGGTGACAGGGTGTCGCCCGAAACAGGCTCTGTTCCGGCCCGATCCGCCACTTTGGGCGGCACGGCATCGATCAGCAGGGCGATGCCCCGCACCAGGTCCTCGACATAGGTGAAGTCGCGCCACATGTCGCCGTGATTGTAGATGTCGATCGGGTCGCCTTGCAGGATCGCGCGGGTGAACTTGAAATAGGCCATGTCGGGCCGCCCCCAGGGGCCATAGACGGTAAAGAACCGGAACAAGGTCGTGGGCAGCGCGTTCAGATGCGCCCAGGCATGGCCCATCGCCTCGGTCGCCTTCTTGGTGGCGGCATAGATCGTCAGCGGCGTGTCGGCCTTGTGGACCTCGGCATAGGGCATGTCCGTGTTGGCGCCGTAGACCGACGAGGTGGAGGCCATCAGAAGGTGGTCCACCGCATGCTCTTGCGCCAGTTCCATCACGTTGAAGGTGCCGACCACGTTGCTGTCGATATAGGCGCGCGGGTTTTCGAGGCTGTAGCGTACCCCGGCCTGGGCGGCGAGGTGGATGATCACGTCGGGCCGCGCGGCCGCGACCGCGCGGGCAAGCGCATCGCGGTCCTCCAGCGCGCCTTCGGTGGCGGTGAAGCCGGCATTCTGCAACAGCATCTGGTGGCGGCGTTGCTTCAGCCGGATGTCGTAGTAATCGGTCATCCCGTCGAAGCCGGCGACGCGCCAGCCCTGGTCCAGCAGCACCTGCGCCAGGTGAAACCCGATGAATCCGGCACTGCCGGTGATGAATGCGCTGCGCATGGTCGTCGTCCTGGTCCTGTGTCGGGCGGACCATGGCACGGATGGCGCCGGACCGGAATCCCGCGCGCGCCGGACCTGCGGTGAATTTCACCGGTCCGGTGGACCCGCGCGCATCGATGCACTAAGGACAGGGCCGCGTCACCACGCGCATTGCCCGACACAGGGAGCCGACGAGTTGCGGGCCAGTTTCTACACCGCCTATCACAAGACCGCGCCCTTGCTGGCCTCGCGCTCGGTCAGGCCGATCCACGTGGGCCGCGCCACCGCCGCCGCGCCGCTGTCCGGCATGATCGGTGACGATACCGGCGATCATATTTCAGGTCGAAACGCCGCCTATTGTGAACTTACGGCCCTGTATTGGGCCTGGAAGAACGATCATGACAGCACCCATCTGGGGCTGATGCATTACCGGCGGGTCTTTGACCTGGGCGGCCGGTTCGATGGCACCATGGCTGAACGCAAGCCCGGGGTCGTCCATATCCCCGACCTTTTGACCGATATCGAGAGTTGGGTCGACCAGATCGGGCCGAACACGGTGCTGTTGCCTGAGACGCATGTGATGGGCCGCAACGTCGAAGAGAACTACGCCCGCGGTCATGCGATCCAGGATTTCGAGGCGGTGCGCCGGATCATCGCAGCGCATCACCCCGACGATCTGGGTGTCTTCGACAAGGTCGCGCGTGGCCGCAAGGTGCGGTTGGGAAACATGGCCCTTTTCCCGCGTCCCTTGTTCGACCGCTATTGCAGCTGGCTGTTCGATATCCTCGACCGGCTGGAAGCGGAGCCGCTGGACCGAAGCCGATACAGCACCTACCAGGCCCGTTACCCGGGCTTCATCGCCGAACGGCTGCTGACCGTCTTTGCCGAGAAACTGGCCGAGGATCCGGGCGCCTACGACATCCACGAGGCGCCGATCGTCAATTTCGCGGATGCGCTGGTCACGCCGGTCATCGCCGATGACAGCCTGAACGGTGCGCGCAACGTCAATATCGCCTTCTCCGCCGACCGGGCTTACCTGCCCCACGCGGCGGCGATGTTGCGATCGATGTTCGATCATGCGGCGCCGGACCGGACCTATACCCTGTTCTTTCTGCATTCGCGGATCGGGGTCGACACGCTTGCGCCCTTGCGCGCGATGCTGGCCGGTCTCTCGGGCGTGACGCTGACCGAAATCAACGTGGGCGCAGTGTTCGACACCAGCTATCGTTCGGCAAGCCGGGCGCCGTCGAACGCGACCTACAACCGGTTCCTGCTGTTCGAACTGCTGCCGGGGATCGACCGGATCCTTTATGTCGATGCCGACATGATCTTTCGCGGCGACGTGGCAAGGATTTTCGATGCCGATCTGGGCGGACAGCCGATCGGCGCCGTGCCGGACTACATCATGACCCGGACGCTGACCGGTCCGACGCCCACGGTCGACCCGCAGGTTCCGGACCTTTACAGGTATCAACGCGACGTGCTGGGTCTGTCCGATGATGACATCGCCGGCTATGTGAATGCCGGGCTGGTGCTGTTCGATTTCGCGGCCATGGATGTGCCGCGGACCGGGCGCGATCTGGTCGAGATGGCCCGGACCAAGACCTTTCTGTTCCGCGACCAGGACATCCTGAACGCCTATTTCAAAGGCCGCATCGCGCGTCTGGACGACCGCTGGAACGTGTTCAACACAGATGCTGCCGGCTATGGACGCGTGCCGGCGGACAATCACGCAAAGGCGATGGCGGCCCGGCGCGACCCGCTGGTGATCCACTATGCGTCCGGCGATTTCAAACCCTGGCTTCCGATACCTGTCCTTTGGGCCGAGCATTACTGGGGCGCCCTGTGCCGCACACCCTATTTCGCCGAGGTCATCGCAGGAACGAAGACCGCGCATCACGTGCCCAAGCCTCGGGTTGCCGGCGCCGACCATGGCCGGCTGGTCCGGTTCGGTGCACGGGTCGCGAACCGCTTTCCGGTGCTACGTCCCGTCCTTTTGCGCCTCTATGCCCGGCTCAGATCTCGCCAGGGGCGTTGATTGGTCCAGAGGTGACAAGGGCGCCCCGCAAGGCGCCCCGTCAGATCGACCACGGTCGACGTTACCGCCAGGTCGACACGCAGGGGATCTTGGAGCGGTCGCAACGGTCGGCGTATTTCTCGGCGATCTCGTGGACCTCTTCCATCAGCCCGGCTTCGAGCTTGATCGGGTCGAGCCCCATGCCGAGGAACCGGTCATTGGCGACGTGCAGGTCGTTTTCCGCATCCTCGTTGCGCGGGTTTTCGACAAAGGCGATCTCGGCGCCCATCTTGTCGTGGATCATCCGGGCCAGGTCGCGCAACCGGTGGGTTTCGGTCATCTGGTTGAGGATGTTCACCCGTTCGCCCTTTTGCGGCGGGTTGTTCAACGCCAGCTCGATGCACTTGCAGGTGTCCTGGATATGGATGAAGGCCCGGGTCTGGCCGCCGGTGCCGTGCACGGTCATCGGGTATTTCACTGCCGCCTGCATGATGAAGCGGTTCAGCACCGTGCCGTAATCGCCGTCGTAGTCGAAGCGGTTGATCAGCCGCTCGTCCATCTTGGTCTCTTCGGTCTGGGTGCCCCAGACGATGCCCTGGTGCAGATCGGTGATCTTCACCTTGTCGTTCTTGTTGTAGTAGAAAAAGAACAGCTGATCCTGGCTTTTCGTCAGGTGATAGATCGAGCCGGGGTTGGTCGGATACAGGATTTCGGTCTCGGTCTCGCCCTGGGGGGTTTCCAGCTTCACCTTGAGATAGCCTTCGGGGATCTTCATCCCGGCGGTGCCGTAGCCGTAGACGCCCATCGTCCCGAGGTGGATCAGGTGGATGTCCAGCCCGGATTCCACGATCGCGGCCAGGACGTCATTGGTGGCGTTCAGGTTGTTGTCGACCGTGTAGCGCTTGTGCTGGGCCGATTTCATCGAATAAGGCGCGGCGCGCTGTTCGGCGAAATGGATCACGGCGTCGGGCTTTTCGTCCTGAAACAGCGACAGAAGGCGGTGATACTGCTTGCCGACGGTGATGTTGTGAAACCGGATTTCCTTGCCGGTCAGGTCTTTCCAGACCGCGAGCCGTTCGCCGATCGGCCGGATCGGGGTCAGGCTGTCGACCTCCAGTTCGACATCGATCTTCCGGCGCGACAGGTTGTCGACGATGATGACCTCGTGGCCCGCATTGGACAGATGCAGGGCGTTGGGCCATCCGCAGAAACCGTCACCGCCAAGAATGATTACTTTCATGCCGCGAGTCCTTCTCGGCTAACCTTGTTTCACTCGGACCGGTTGATTCCCCAAAACGCGGCAAAAGGCCAGAGAAAGGCGCGAACTTTCGCGGGGAAACTCGTGGAAAAGGCGACTTGTCGCGCAGCAAGCGTTGCTCACCCAGCGAACGCCGGCTTCATGCGCTGGTGAGACGGCTCGGACAGAGTGCCCGCGATCCATGACGGGAGCCCCACCGATGTCCGAAACCTCGCAGATCCTGAACCTGCCCTATATCCAGCCGGCGCAGGCCCAGAAACACGTGACACATAACGAGGCGTTGCGGATGCTGGACGCCATCGTGCAGCTTAGCGTCGCCGATGCCGACCGGACCCAACCGCCGGCATCGCCGCAGCCCGGAGACCGGCACATCGTCGCCTCCGGGGCGACGGGCGACTGGACCGGCAAGGATGGTCAGGTGGCGATCTTCGACTTTTCCGCCTGGGTCTTCGTCGAACCCAAGGAGGGCTGGCAGGCCTATGACCGATCGATTGGCGGCTTGCTGACTCATGACGGCACGGGCTGGGCGCCGATCCCGGTGAACCTCAACGCCGCTGACCTGCAGAACCTCGACGGCGTGGGGATCAATGCAAGCGCCGATCCGGTCAATCGCTTCGCCCTGGCGTCCGAGGCGAGCCTGTTCGGCCATGACGGCGCCGGGCACCAGCTGAAGGTCAACAAGGCCACGACCGGCGATACCGCGTCGCTTCTGTTCCAAAGCGGCTTTACGGGCCACGCCGAAATGGGGCTGGCCGGCGACACCGCGTTCAGCGTCAAGGTCAGCCCGGACGGAATCGCCTGGACCACGGCGCTGAATGTCGATCCCGGCACCGGCGCGATCACCGGAGCGGCGATACAGCAATCGGCCACGGACTCGTCGCCGGGTCGACTGATGGTTGCCGAACATGGTGTCCTTCGGGCCGACATCCTGGGGACAGTGGCCGAAGTCGGAGGCGTGCCGACGGGCGCATTGTTCGAATCCGGCAGCAACAGTGACGGATCCTGGGTGCGTTTCGCGGACGGGACGCAGATCTGCCGCCTGACCACCACGCTGAATTTCAACGCCAGCAGCCGCCTGTTGCGCGACTGGACCTACCCGGTGCCCTTCGCGAGCGGGTCGGACGTGTCGGTCAACCTGTCCTTGTCGACCGAGTTCGAGGCCACGCCCGACCCTGAGGATTTCGCCTTTTTCGGCGCTCGGCACGGCGTGTCGGGTGGCAATGTCGGCTGTTCTCTGCGGCTCTATCGCCGCACCGGCGGAACCGATTTCCAGCCGGGCGATACGATGACCGTCTATGCCACGGCCATCGGACGCTGGACCTAGGGGGCAGACGCGTCGGAATAGCCGAAGCGGGCGAAATCGGCGGCATAGACCCGGGCGACGATCCGGGTCAGCCGCATGTCGTACTCGGCCGGGTGCGAGACATCCCGCCCGGTTCGCTTGCCGGCGCGGGAAATCGGCAACGCCTGCCCGACCCGCGTTTCGAGCGATGCCCAATCCGCGTCGAAGCGTTCCAACCGGCCGATGAAATCGAATTGCAGCCGGTCCACCGAAAGGTTCAGGACCTGGGGCCGCCAATGGGGGTTGAAACCCGCTGGATCCCGGCCATCAAGGGACTCGACGAATTCGGCGAAACCGGGTCGATGATCCGGATCAAAGCCGGCCTGTTCGCGCGGCCGGCTATGTTTCCGCGGCCGGGCGATCTTGTTGAGATAGGCAGAGCGCAGCCGATCGAACGGGTTGCGCACGAAACTGAACAGGAGCTTTCCGGCTCGTTCGCGCTCCAGCCGGGCCGGGGTCAGGTCGGGCCAGGTCAGCAGAGGAGAGCCTTCGTGGCTGTGCACCGAGGGCCGTGGTTCATGGCCCTGGTCGCCCAATTCGGCCCTTTGCAGGGACAGTTTGATCGTCGAACAGGCAACCTTCGGGTTGTTCACATAGACCAGACCCAGGGCCGGTGCGACGTGGAACGACTTCAGATATTGCTGCGGGTCCAGGCTCATGCGGGATCGACCGACCAGCCGGCGGCGCGCGCCACCAGACCCCTGTAGGCGTCGCCCGTCCTGAGGCGAAGAAGCGAATCCCGCAAGGTCAGAGCCTGTTTTCGCGCCATGTCGGGCGCCGCGAGGACGTCGCGCAACTGCGCGACATAGGCGTCGGGGCCCGCAGAACCCGGCACCGGGCGCGACAATTCGGGGTCCAGCACCTCGGGCGTGCCACCGATCGCGGTGCCGACGATCGGCAGCCCGGACATCGCGACCTCCAGCAGGATCTGCGGCACCCCGTCCCAGCCCGATGTGTAAAGAAAGGCCGACGCCTGATGCACCGGCAGGTCGGTGAAAGCGCCATAGGTGCCTTCCAGCTTCAGGTTGGCGGGAACTGCCCGAAGCCCCTCGGCCCCGGCGCCCATGACCTGTTCACCCCAGACCCTGAAATCGGCCTCGGGCATGGCACGGGCGATCTCGACCAGCAGATCGGGGCGTTTCTGCGGATCCAGCCGTCCGGCCCAGAACACCTGCGGCCGCGATCCGGGCTCCGGGATCGGCGCCACCGGGATGGTGGTGTCGACCGGCCCGGGCAGGACGATCAGCTTGCCGGCCTGGTCGGGCGGCACGAGGAAATCGGACCGCAGCTTTTCGGCAAGATAGTGACTATCGGTGCAGACCGCGCCGGCCAGGTCGAAATGCTTGTAGAAGCGCGTGAGCGGATAACCGGTCCGCAATCCCAAGTCGCTGCGTTCCTCGCACAGCAGGCACGGCACGATCCGGCACGACGCGGCCAGCGCGTTGCCATAGGGCACCAGCGCATCCCAGAGCGTGCGGCTGTTGACGTTGAACACCACCTCGGCCTTCAGCGAACGGATCAGTTCCACCACCAGTCTTTGGTGCTGTTTCGGCGCAAGGCGATTGCCCCAGGCGCTTGCGTCGACCACGCGGACCCCGTCGGGCAGGCGCCCCGGGGGCAAGGTGCCGCCGGCGTCCGTCGTGAGCAGCACGACGTTTTCCGCGCCGCACAGATCGGCCAGGGCATGGGCCAGGTGCCCCTCCATCCGCCGTGCGCCCCCGAAACGGGGACGATTGACGGCGATCACCACACGGGCCCGCCGGTTGCCGGCCTGGCGATGCAGATCCCAGATCGCGGCCGTGCGCCTGGTGGTGAGGTCGTCCTGTAGCGGAGGAATGCGCAATTCCTGCACGGCCGGCCAGGTCAGCTCGATGATCGGCTCGAAGGCTGCAGCCCTTGCGACCTGTTCGCCCAACGCCCCGTGCAAAAGGCGCGATCGCAGGGTGCGGAACCGGTCCTGCCAGGCGCGTTCGAGGCCTTGCGCATTCTGGCCCAACGCCGCCGCAAGTGTCTCTAACCCGGCGAAAGGCGCGCCAATCAGCCCCGCGTCCCGCCCGGTTTGGATCCAGTGCTGAAAGGCCGCGGCGCCGGTCGGCGGATCCTTCATCCCGGACCCGGCCAGGCGGCGCGCGTAGGGCTGGGTGCCGAAGAACGGGGTCGGATTGCGCCCTTCGCGCGCGCCGGCGCGGATGTAATGGGCGACCGGGTCGATCGCGGGTTGCGCGGCGATGTCGGGGTTTGCGGCCAGGTAATAGGCATGGTCGAACTGCGGTTTGATCGCCGCATAAAGACGCGGATTGTCGCGATCGTTGTGCAGCTGCCGGGCCCGTTCGACCCGCGCGTCGAAATCGGGTCCGTGCAACGGCCCTTGAGGGCGCGGCGGACCGGCGGGCCGGGCCTGACCGCCCGGCGGCGGCGGTTCACCTTTGGCGGCGCGGGCCAGGTCGGCCACCCGGTCGATCGCCATCGGCTCGATCGCGCGGACCAGGGCATCGCGGCTGCGGCTTTCGGTGACCAGAGAGGCATCGCGCCGGCGCTTGAAGATGATCGTATCGGGCGCATGCACATGGCGCCAGCCGGCGGCCATCGTCTCGATCGCGAATTGCCAGTCCTGGAACGACAGCCCGGCGGGAATGTCCCGGTGGACATAGGGGATCTCCTCATGTGCCGCGCGCGGAGCAAGGCAGAGGCTGTCGTAGTAGTTCATGAAATAGAAATGGTAGGGCGTGAACAGCGGGTCGTCCTGTTCGATCTTTTGAAAGACCGAACGGGTCCCGTCGAAGAGCCAGTTGAGTTCGGGATGCACGATGGCGCGGGGGCCGGTTTCGGCCAGCCGTCGCAGGCCCAGCGCCAGCCAGTTTTCGGAAAACAGGTCGTCCGCATCGAGAAAGGCGATGGCCGCGCCCCGGCTGTGCGGCAGGATCGCGTTGCGGGTGCGACCCAGGTCACCGCCATTCACCTCGATCCGGGTCCAGTGATCCAGGGCCGGCTGGTGAAAGAAGGCTTGGGTCGCCGCGGTCGCGTTGTCCAGGGCGATCATCCGTTCGACCCTGTGACCCTCGGCCTCGGCCATGGCGATGGCCGCATCGGCGGCACGCATCGTGGGGCCCGAAACCACGGTTTCGGAATGCGCGGTCACGATGACGGAAAGATCGAAACGCTCAGCCAAGCAACTCTTGCCCCAGGCGGCGCCCATCCTGGCGCCTGTGGACAGTTGACTAGAGCCTGCGTCGGGCCATTGCAATCATTCGCCCCGGCGCCGCATTCCGGTGCAAGCGGTTTGATTCTTCGGGCGCCGCGTCCTAAGGACGGGTCGGTTGATGGTAAACAAAGGGCGGTCCGGATGAAGAATTCCTCCACCATGGTGCTTGTCGGCGGCTTCGGCTTCGTCGGGCGCAACATCCTGGATGTGGTGATGACCGACCCGGCCTTTTCGGGCCTCGATCCGGTGGTGATCGACAATCTGTCCAACGCCGCGCCCGGGCACGAGGCCCTGGACCTGCCCAGCCATGCGGGCAGCTACGAAACCGCCGAGGCGCTGGCCTTTCTGGACGGGCTGGAGGGCGACCGCGACGGGCGCATCTTCGTCTTTCTGGCCGGCGAAACCCGGGTGGCGGAATCGAAGGACAGGCCGCTGGATTTCATCGACGCCAATATCAGCGACCCCGCCCGCTTCGTGATGCAGGCGGTGCGGCCGGGCGACAGGTTCATCCTGATCTCGACCGCCGGCGCGCTGTTCGACGGCACCTTCGAGGTGCGCGTCGACAGCCCCTATTGCCCCAAGAATTTCTATGGCGCGACCAAGGCGGCCGAGGAAATGATCCTGGGCAAGCTGGTCGAGCTGCGCGGCGGCACCTTTTCCGTGGTGCGTCTGACCAATGTCTTCGGACGGTTTTCCGACAACAAGAAAAGCGCGATCCATGCCTTCACCCGCGCCGCGATCGCCGGCGACAGCGTCACCATCAACGGCGATGGGCTGCAAAGCCGAGATTTCATCTATGCGGGCGACGTGGGTCTTGGCATCGCCACGCTGGCCAACCGTCTGCGCGCGGGCGAAGCGACCGCGCCGGTCAACATGCTGGGTTCCGGCCACAGCACCTCGCTGATGGATGTCGTCGCCGCGATCGAAGCGGCGACGGGCCGATCTCTGGCCTATGAAAAGATCCCCGCAACGGACCTGCTGGCGACGGAGCCACGCGACGTGATCGCCAATGGCGATGATGTGCGCGTGTTGCTGGGCGACCGGATCACGCCGTTTGTCGACGGGATCCGTGCGACCCACGCCTATTACGCCGGCTGACGGGCACGTGGCCGTGGACCGGGTCATCGTCGCGGGCGCCGGGCTGTCCGGCGCGGTTCTGGCCCGGGAACTGGCCGAGGCGGGCCTTGGCGTGACCGTTTTCGAATCGCGCGATCATGTCGCGGGCAATTGCCACACCGCCCGCGACCCCGAGACCGGCGTGTTGGTCCATGTCTATGGGCCGCATATCTTTCACACCGACGATGCCGAGGTCTGGGATTACGTCAACGCGCACGCCCGGTTCATGCCCTATCGCCATACAGTGCGCACGACGGTTGGTGACAGGGTGTTTTCGCTTCCCGTCAACCTGGCGACGATCAACGCGCTGTTCGGCCTCGACATGACCCCGGACGAGGCCGAGGCCTTTGTCCGCGCCCGCACCGTGCAGCCCGATGGCCCGCCCCGAACCTTCGAAGAGCAGGCGCTGGCGATGATCGGGCCCGAACTCTACGAGGCGTTCTTCAAGGGTTACACGCAAAAGCAATGGGGCGTGCATCCGCGCGATCTGCCCGCCGCGATCCTGAAACGCCTGCCGGTGCGGTTCACCGCCGATGACAGCTATTTCCCGCACCGGTTCGAGGGCATTCCGAAGGACGGCTATACCGCGATGGTCGCGTCGATCCTGGACCACCCGGGGGTCGATCTGCACCTGTCGACGCCGTTCGACGGCGATCCGGACGCTGCGCATCTGGTCTATACCGGCCCGCTCGATGCCTATTTCGGGCATCGCCTGGGTCGGCTGGGCTATCGCACGCTGGATTTCGAACACCATCGCGCCGAGGGCAGGGTCCAGGATTGCGCGGTGATGAATTTCGGCGATGTCGACGTGCCGCAGACCCGCATCACCGAACACAAGCATTTCGCCCCCTGGGAACGGCACGACAGGACCGTCTGGACCCGGGAACGCGCGCGCGATTGCGGCCCGGACGACATTCCCTATTACCCGATCCGCCTGGTGCGTGAAAAAGCGCTGCTGGCCGATTACGTGGCGCTTGCCCGGTCCGAAACCGGGGTGACCTTTGCCGGCCGGCTGGGCACCTATCGCTATCTCGACATGGATCGCTGCATCCGCGAGGCGCTGGATTGTGCCCGGGCGATCCTGGCCGCCCGGCGGGACGGGGCACCGATGCCGGTCTTTTCCGCCCCGCCGCTGGGATAGGCGTTGCGCCGTCCCGGGGCTTTCGACAGGCTGTGCCGCGGAAGGAGCACGTCCCGCCGATGCCGCAAGACCCCGTGATCCTGCTGACCCGGCCGCAATCGGCCTCGGACCGGTTCGCATCGGCCCTGCGCGCGCATTGGTCCGGCCATATCGAAATCAGCCCGATTATGGCGATCGAGCCGGTTCCGGTGACCGATGTCCCAAAGGCGCCCGGCGGCGTGATCCTGACCTCGGGCCATGCGGTTCCGGCGGCGGCGACGCTCGCTCCGGGCGCCACGGCCTATTGCGTCGGGGGCACCACGGCCGGGCGGGCATCCCGGGCGGGCCTTGATGCGATCAGCGCCGGCGGCGATGCCGAGGCGCTGGTGGCGATGATTCTCGCCGACCCTCCCCGGGGCGCCTTGCTGCATCTGCGCGGCGCCGAGGCCCGGGGCGATGTCGCGGCGCGACTGACTGACGCGGGGGTGCCCTGCGCGGACCGCGTCGTTTATCGCGCCGTTCCCTGCAATCTGAGCGCCCGGGCGCAGGCGCTTCTGGACGGGGACGCTCCGGTGATCCTTCCCCTGTTTTCGCCCCGTTCGGCTGAATTAGTCTCTGGCCAGGGACCTTGGCGGGCCGAGCTTCGTATCGCCGCCATGAGCGCGGCGGTGGCCCGGGCGGCGACACCGCTTTGTGCGGCGCGGCTCGATATCGCGGCGCAGCCCGAGGCGGAGGCGATGTTAACGCTGACTCTGCGCCTGCTCGCTTGAGGGTCGTCCGGCGGCGGGATAGGGTCCGAATGTCGGTCCGACACGATCACCGAAGGGGGAAGGATATTGGCGAAATCGACGAAGCCGCCTCGTGGTAACCGCAACGCCCCCGCGTCCGACGACCCGTCGGACCCGAAATTCGTTGTTCCCGAGGCCGAAATCACGGATGCCGAAATCAACGAAGACGCAAAGTCCGACGATGGCGATGCGTCGATCGCCGCGGAGGCGGCGCCGGACGACACGCCCGAAACGGGTGCCGATGACGCAGCGACGACGCCCGAGGCGTCCGCAGGATCGACCCCCCCCAAGGCGGAGCCCGATGTCGAAGAGCCGGTGACCGAGCCGGATCGGCGCGAGGCCGACCAGGTTGACGAGCCAGCCGACACCCGGCCCGACCCCACCGTGGACGCCGAACCGCCAAGGCGTGGCGGGTTCGCCGGTGGTCTGTTCGGCGGTCTTCTGGCCGGAGTGATCGGATTTGGCGTCGCCACTTATCTGTTCCGTGATGCGGCGCCCGACCCGACCCCGGACATCGCCGCGAACAGGACCGCGATCGATACCTTGCGCTCGGATCTGGACGCCCTGCCGCCGGTGCCGGACCTGTCCGCGCTGCGGGACGAGGTAGGCGCGATCGACGGTCGCCTGACCGATCTGTCGGACACCTTGCAATCAGAGAACGAGCAGACCGAGACCCGGCTGGCCGATCTCGACCAGCGGCTGAGCGATCTGGAAAAGGCGCCCAATGCCGACGGCACCCTGTCGGACCAGGCGATGGCCGCCTATCAGCGCGACCTCGATACGCTGCGCGCCGAGATCGACGCCCAGCAGGACCAGATGGCCGCGCTGGCCGCCGATGCCGAAACCGCCCTGGCCGGCGCCGAGGCCGAAGCCCAGGCGATCGAACAGGCCGCGCGCGATGCGGCGGCCCGCGCCACGCTTGCCCGGCTGCGGGCCGCGCTGGATACCGGCGAACCCTTCGCGTCGCTGATCCCTGACCTGGGCGATCTGGGCGCCGACCTGCCGGCCGCCCTGACCTCGGTCGCCGATGCCGGCGTGCCGACGGTGCAGGAGCTGAGCAGCTCTTTCCCCGACGCGGCCCGCGCAGCCCTTGCCGCGGCCCGGGCCGAGGACGGCGCAAGCGGCGGCGTCGGCGCCTTTCTGCGTGACCGGTTCGAGGTCCGCTCGACCGTGCCGCGCGACGGCGACGACCCGGACGCGGTCCTGTCCCGCGCCGAAGCGGCGGTGCGCGACGGCCGCCTGTCCGATGCCCTGGCCGAGGTCGAGACCCTGCCCGAAGCCGCCCGTGCCGCGATGACCGATTGGTTGGCCGAAGCCGAGGCGCGCCGCAACGCCGTGGCCGCCGTCGATACCCTGATGCAATCCGTTTCCGATAATTGAGGCTGCCGCCCATGCTCTGGTCCCTGACGAAGATTCTGCTGTTCGTGGCTGCCATCACCGCCGCGACCTTTGGCGCGACGATGTTGATGGGGGTCGAAGGCGGTGCCGTGGTCGATATCGGCGGCCGGGCCTATTCCTTTTCGGTCCTGGACATGGTGATCGGGGCGATCGTCCTGGTGGCCGTGATCTGGCTTCTGTTCAAGCTGGTCGGTCTGCTTGTCGCTGTCTTCAAGTTCCTCAACGGCGATGAAACCGCGATTTCGCGCTATTTCGCCCGCAACCGCGAACGCCGCGGCTTCGAGGCGCTGAGCGAGGGGATGATGGCGCTGGCCTCGGGCGATGGGCGGTTGGCGATGGCCAAGGCAACGCGCGCGGATCGCTATCTGAACCGCCCCGATCTGACCAACCTGCTGACCGCCCAGGCGGCCGAGATGGCCGGCGACAAGCGCATGGCCGAGCTGACCTATCGCAAGCTGCTGGAGGACGAGCGGACCCGCTTTGTCGGCGTGCGCGGGATCCTGAAGCAGAAACTGGACGAAGGTGACACCGAAACCGCGATGGCGCTGGCGAAAAAGGCGTTTGCGCTCAAGCCGCGGCACGAGGAAACCCAGGACATCCTGCTGCGTCTGCAGGCCGGCGGCGGCGACTGGACGGGCGCGCGCGAAACCCTGGCGGCCAAGCTGAAATCCGGCACCCTGCCGCGCGACGTGCACAAGCGGCGCGACGCGGTGCTGGCGGTCAGCCAGGCGCGCGATGTCGTCGACGAGGGCAAGAGCATCGAGGCCCGCGAGGCCGCGATCGAGGCCAACCGGCTGTCGCCCGACCTGGTGCCCGCCGCGGTGATGGCCGCGCGCGGCTATATCGACCAGGGCAACAAGCGCGCCGCGACCCGGATCGTGAAAAAGGCCTGGGCCGCGCAACCGCATCCGGACCTGGCCAACGCCTTTGCCATGATCGAACCGGATGAGGATGCCCGCGCCCGGCTCAAGCGGTTCCAGGCGCTGACCAAGGGAACCGCCAGCCAGCCGGAATCGCGGATGCTGATGGCCGAGCTGAACATCGCCGCCGAGGATTTCCCTGCCGCCCGCCGCGCCCTGGGTGATCTGGTCGAGACCGACCCCACGACCCGCAACCTGACGATCATGGCGGCGGTGGAACGGGGCGAGGGTGCCTCGGATGCCGTGGTGCGCGGTTGGCTGGCCCGGGCCCTGACCGCGCCGCGGGCCGAACAATGGATCTGCGACAAGTGCCACAATATCGAACCGGTCTGGGGCCCGGTCTGCGGCAATTGCGGCGGCTTCGACACCCTGTCCTGGACGCGGCCCCCGAAATCCGAGGTGATGGCCCCGACGGGGGTCGAGATGCTGCCGCTGATCGTCGGCCAGGTCGAGGACAAGCGCAGCGACCCCGAACCGGAAGCGCCGCTCGAGGCCGAGGTGATCGATGCCGAGATCGTCACCGATGGCGCACCGGCGAAGACGGCGGAAGAGGCGAAATAGCCCCTTTCCCGCCCGCCCCTGCGGTGCTAAGAGCGCCGCCACGGTTGCCGCTGTAGCTCAGCTGGTAGAGCACGTCATTCGTAATGATGGGGTCGGGGGTTCGAGTCCCTTCAGCGGCACCACTTCACGCCTCAACGTCCACCTGACCACCTCTCCGGGGGAGGTGAGGGTCTGGATGTCCTCGACCCGGATCTCGCCGAAGGGGCGATAGCTGCGCTCGGTCTCGGGTGCGCCGGTGGCACCGGAGAACAGGGTGAGCGGACGCAAAAAGGCCGCCGGAGCGTTCCGGCGGCCCTTCTGTCCCGGTCAGGCGGGGTTACTCGCCCAGCGAGGCCAGGTAGGCGTAGATGTCGCGGGCCTGCTGTTCCTCGCGGACGCGCCAGGACATCAGGCCGCGGGCACGGCTGTCGCCGGTGGCTTCGCGCAGCCAGGCGGTGGGATCCTGGACATAGGCGACGAAGCTGTCTTCGTCCCAGGTCGTGCCCTCGGCGTTCAGCGCAAGCAGCGCCTCGGAATAGCGGAAATCGGCAACCGCGCCGATCGTCGCGCCGGCCATGCCGTAGAGGTTCGGGCCGGTGCGGGCATTGCGGCCGGCCAGGGTTTCGCCGGCCTCGTTCACCACCACGTGGCAGGTGACGCATTGCCGGTTGAACTGCTCTTCCCCGGCGGCGGCATCGCCGGTCGGGGCGTCCTGGGCCAGCAGCGGGGCGGCCAGAAGGGTCGCGGCGGTGGCAAGAGCGAAGGTTTTCATCTGGGTTTCCTCGTTGTTTCGGTCGAGACGTCGAATCGTTCCAAACCTTAAGGCGCAGGGATGCGGCGTCCAGTTACATGTCGCCGCACCCCTTCGTCATTCAATATCATGTGGGATTTCATGGTGGAAACGCGCGATGCAGCCCTGCCGCGTTTGCGTGCAAACCGCCCGGAGCGTCCTGCGCCGGCTTTGACTTGGGCCCTGGTTTGCGATTCAACCGATCGAAAGGAAATCGTGAAAGGCGTGCCCCATGCGGTTGTCGGTTGCTTTCGAAGATACACGCGGCGCCCCCAAGGCGGGCGGGCCGGTCATGGTCGGCTGGTTCCTGGTCGAACAGAAGGGTGGCATCGTCTTTTACCCGCCCGAGCGCGTGCGCCATGCCGAGCAGAACCGGACCCATGCCAAATCCGCCAGCCGGTGCCCGGCGGTCATCAACATGGAAAGCCGCTATTTCCTGATCCGCAGCCCCTACGACATCCATATCGGTTTCGCCCGCGACAAGGACGGCAAGCCCGTCCTGCGCAACCTGGCCGGCACGATGAGCGGGATCCGCGGCAGCAAGCTGGGCGAAAAGCTGCATGTCACGAGCGAGGTCGAATGGCGCCACGCGGGCATCCCCACGATCCAGCTGGCCCTGCCCTATTGCTTCATCACCGACGAGCCGGTCCATGCCACCCAGCTGAGCCCGTTCATGCATTACAACAAGGACCCGTTGCCCGGCACGATCTTTGGCGGGCGGTTTCCGATCAATGTCTGGCCGCGGCCCTTGATGTGGGCCTTCGAATGGCACGAGCCGGACAAGCCGATCAGGATCAAGCGTGGCGATCCGCTGTTCTACATCGGGTTCGAAACCCCGTCGCCCGAGCGCCCCATCGGCATGGTCGAGGCCGAACTGACCGATGATCTGCGCGACTACATGGAGCTGATCTCGGGCGCTGTGAACTACGTCAACCAGACATTCTCCTTGTTCGAAGAGGCCGAAAAACGCCGGCCAGAGGTGCTGCTGACGCCGAAGAAACGGTCGCGGGCCGACACCGAATGACAGACAGACCACCCGCCGCAATCCGCGACGCGGCGGTTGCCGCCCATCGTGCCGGCAAGCTGGATAAGGCGCGGACGCTTTACGTCCGCTACCTGACGGCGCGGCCGGATGATGCGGGAATCCTGTCGAATCTGGGCGCCTTGTTTCGCCAGGCGCGGCAATACGACATGGCGCGGCGGATCCAGGCGCGGGCCTATGCGATGGATCCGGAGGCGCCGGGCATCCGCAACAATTACGCCAATATCCTGTCGGATGTGGGCGCTTACGACCGCTCGATCGAGCTGCGCCGGATCATCCTGGCGCAGAACCCGGATGATGCGATGCAGGAGGCGATGATCGGCCGCTGCCTGCGCGGCATGGGCCGCTATGACGACGCGATCGCCCATCTGGAGGCTGCCCGCACCCGGCATCCGGAGGAAAGCGAGATTCCGCTGCAACTGGCCTTTGCCCAGCTGGCCGCCGGTCATTATGGCCCCGCCTTTCGCAACTATGCCGCGCGCTGGCAGTCCGAGGAACTCACACCCAAGGACCTGCCGTTCCCCAAATGGGACGAAGGGACAGAGATCGCCGGAAAGACCGTGCTGGTGGTGCCCGAACAGGGCTTTGGCGACGCGATCCTGTTCGCGCGCTTTTTCCCCGAGCTGGAAAAACGCGGGGCCCGGGTGCTGTATCTGACGGAAAAGCCGCTTGCCCGGCTGTTCGACGGGATCGCCGGCACCGACTGGGTCGGCACCGCCCTGCCGCGCGACGCGCCGGTCGATTGCTGGATGAACCTGATGGACATGCCGCTGCTGGTCTATGGCCCAAACGAAGACGGCACGCCACCGCCGCCCGCCGCCTTGACCATTCCGCAGGACAGCCGTGACCGCGCCGAACGGATCGTTGCGCCCTGGGCCGACACCTTCAGGATCGGCGTGGTCTGGTCGGGTTCGGCCACCTACAAGGGCAATGGCTTCCGCTCTTTCTCGCACCGCGACCTGCTGCCCTTGACGGATATCCCGGGGGTGCAGCTGTTTTCGCTCTACAAGGGGCCGTATCTGGAGGCGTTCAATGCCGACGGGGCCGGGGCCGTCATCATCGACACCGCCTCGACCGACCGCGATTTCGCCGATTGCGCCGCGACCATGGCGCGGATGGACCTGGTGATCACCTCCGATACGGTCAGCGCCCATATCGCAGGGTCGATGGGGATCCCGGTCTGGACCGTGCTGCACTGGGATGCCTTCTGGGTCTGGCGTCACAAGGGTGAAACGACAGACTGGTATCCCGGCATGCGCCTGTTCCGGCAGCATCGGCCGCTGGACTGGACCGGGGTGATGGACGATGTGCAGACGGCGCTGCGAACCCATCTGGAAGGTGTGTGAATGGACGATATCCTGGTGCCCACGTCGCCGGGCGAGCTGATCGACAAGCTGACGATCCTGCGCCTCAAGGAAGAGCGGATCGACGATCCGGCCAAGCTGGCCAATGTGCGGCGGGAACGGGCCGTGCTGCAGGCCACGGCCGACACCCATCTGCCCGACACGCCCGATCTGGCGTCGTTGTCGCAGGAGCTTTATCGGATCAACGCCGAGCTTTGGCAGATCGAGGACGATATCCGCGATTGCGAGGCGCGCAAGGACTTCGGCAAGGCGTTCATCCGCCTGGCCCGTGCCGTCTATCTGACCAATGATCGCCGCGCCGCGGTGAAAAAGCGGATCAATCTGGCGCTGGGTTCGGCCCTGGTCGAGGAAAAATCCTATACCGATCACGGGGTGCGCCGATGACCGATCGCCTGGCCGAAGCGCGCCGCCTGCTGGCCGAAGAGGAGCGCGCCCTGGCCGCCGCCCTTCGGGGCGAGCGCAGCCGCAAGCGCGGGGCCCTGAACCGCCGCCTGCACGAGGTTCGGCAGGCCTTGTCGCCGGCCTATGCCTATACGTCGCAGGCCGGGCAGGATTTCGTCGTCGACAGGATCTTTGACGGGGTCCGCGACCTGACCTTTGCCGATATCGGCGGCTATGACGGCCTGACCGGGTCGAACACCCTGTTTCTGGAGGAACGCCGGGGCTGGACCGGGATCCTTGTCGAACCGGTCGCGCGGCAAATCGCCAAGGCGCGCGACCTGCGTTTCTGTCCCTGTATCCAGTGCGCCGTGGCCCCCCGCGACGGCGAGGCCGAGTTCATCGAAATCCGCGACGGCTACACCCAGATGAGCGGGCTGAAGGACCTCTATGACCCGGGCATCCTGACCGAAGTCCGCGCCCATGACCGCCACGACGAGGCCGTCACCCGGGTCGAAACCCGCACCCTGTCGCGCATCCTGACCGAGGCCGGCCTGCCCGACCCGCATTTCGTCTCGCTCGATATCGAGGGCGGAGAGCTGGAGGTTCTGGCGAATTTCCCCTTCGATCAGCACGAAGTCCAGGTCTGGGCGATCGAGAACAACACCGCGGACACGCGCCTGCGCGGGGTCATGGAATCGGTCGGATACGACCTGGTGGAGTTCTGCGGCCCGGACGAGATCTATCGCCTGCGCGACGCAAACTAGCTGCAATTCGATCTGTTAGCGCAGGTTTAAGACCGGCCCGTCATGGTGTCCGACGGGGGCCCAATGGTGGGTGTGGAACATGAGTACCGGATCAAACGCTCCGGTCATCATCAAGCGCAAGAAGGTCGTGGCCGGCGGTGGCCACCACGGCGGGGCGTGGAAGGTGGCCTATGCGGACTTCGTGACCGCCATGATGGCGTTCTTCCTGCTCATGTGGCTGCTCAACGCAACCACCGAGCAGCAGCGCAAGGGCATTGCCGATTATTTCGCGCCGACCGTCGCGGTGAACCGCATTTCCGGCGGTGGCGACGGCATGTTCGGCGGCGACAGTGTCTTTACCGATGAATCGCTCGTGCAGGCCGGCACCGGGGGTGTCCTGGTCACATCCGGCAATGCCGGGATCGATGTCGGCGATACCGAACTGACCGAAGTCGAAGCCCAGCGCGCCACCGAAACCCGCGCCCTCGAAGAGGTCGAGGCGGTGCTGCTGGGTCGGGGCGGCGAAAGCTTTCTGTCCGACGCGACCCTCCAGCACGTGGTCACGCGTCTGACCGACGAGGGCCTCATCATCGAGATCTTCGCGCTGGAGGACGCCCCGATCTTCGAACCGCACACGGCCGAGCCGATGCCCGTTCTGGAAGATATCGCCACGGTCCTGGCCCGGTCCTTTGCCCTGGTCGAGAATCCGGTGGCGATCGACGCGCATGTCCGCGCCCGCCCGATCGTCGTCGCCGATCATCCGGTCTGGGAAATCTCCGCGGACCGCGCCGAGGCGGTGCGCCGGATCATGGAACAGGCCGGCTTTCCCGCGGCGCGCACCCAGCGCCTGACCGGTCATGCGGATAAAGAGCCGGCCATCGAAGACGTGCTGTCGGCCAGAAACGATAGACTTGAAATCATTCTCCTCAGGAGCCCGCAATGAGCGCCGGAGTTCTGCCGCATTTTATCTGTTAGCCGGTCCTTAAGGCTGGGTGGCTTAGGGCTTGGGGGATCCTGTCCGTCAGCCCTTGTCGCAGAAAGGCCAAGCTCATGACGATTTCCTCTTCGTTGAATGCCGGTGTCGCGGGCCTCAGTGCCAATGCCAACCGGTTGGCGACGATTTCCGACAACATCGCCAACTCGGCGACCTATGGCTACAAGCGCGCCGTCACCGATTTCCACTCCATGGTCATCAGCCAGGGCGAGGGTTCGTATTCCGCCGGCGGCGTGCGCACCACCACGCAACGCCTGATCGACGAACGCGGCCCCCTTGTGACAACCGACAATTCCACCGATGTCGCCGTGCGCGGCCGTGGCATGATCCCGGTGACCGAGGCGTCCTCGATCGACGCCGATGCAGGCTCGCCGTTGCTGCTGGCAACGACCGGGTCGTTCCGCACCGATCGCGAAGGATATCTGACCACCACCAGCGGCCTTGTCCTGATGGGCTGGCCGGCCAATTCCGACGGCACCATCCCGCCCTTCCCGCGCGATACGATCGAAGGGCTGGAACCGATCCGGCTGAACACCACCGTGTTTTCGGGCAGCCCCACGACCCAGCTGGACCTCGCGTTGAACCTGCCGGCGACGGCGACCGACGTGACCTCGCCCGATGCCGGCGAGGTGATCGAGACCACGGTCGAATATTACGACAACCTGGGCAAGGCGGAGCGGTTGTCGATCTCTTACGTGCCGACCGTTCCGGCGGCGGGCTCGTCCAACGAATGGACCATGATCATCGAGGACAGCGCGTCGGGCGGCGCCGTCGTCGGCGAATACACCCTGACCTTCGACGACACCCGCGCGCTGGGCGGTTCCATGCAATCCGTCGCGGCCGTCAGCGGCGGCGCCTATGATCCGGCGACCGGCAGCTTCTCGGTCAACGTCGCCGGCGGACCGGTCGAAATCACGATCGGCGAACTGGGCTCGGCCAACGGCATCACCCAGTTGTCGGGCGCCTATTCCCCCGGGGCGATTTCCCGCGACGGTTCTCCGATCGGCAACATGACCTCGGTCGAAATCGACGCCAACGGCTATGTCCATGCCTATGCCGACAACGGGATCAGCCGGGTCATCTACCAGGTGCCCCTGGTCGATGTTCCCAACCCCAACGCATTGTTGACCAAGGATCACCAGAGCTACCAGGTCACGCCCGACAGCGGCCAGTTCCTGCTGTGGGATGCCGGCGACGGCCCGACCGGCGACATCCTGGGTTACGCGCGCGAGGAATCGGCCACCGACGTGGCCGGCGAACTGACCGACCTGATCCAGACCCAGCGCGCCTATTCGTCGAACGCCAAGGTCATCCAGACCGTCGACGAGATGCTGCAGGAAACCACCAACATCAAGCGGTAGCGCCTAGGCCGCCGCCAACCGACCGGAGTCCGACATGACCATCTCCAACGCGCTTTCCAACGCCCTGAGCGGCCTCAGTGCCCAGGGCCGGATGACCGAGGTCGTCTCGTCCAACCTCGCCAACGCCCTGACCGACGGCTACGCCCGCCGCGAGCTGGAGCTGAGCGCGCAATCGATCGGCGGACGCGGCGCCGGGGTCAAGGTGCTTGGGGTCGAACGGCGGCTCGACCCGGGCATCCTGACCGAGCGCCGGCTGGCGGATTCGGAACTGTCGAACCATACGGCCATGACCGAGGGGCTGAAACGGATCGAACAGGTGATCGGCGCGGCCGGAACGCCCGGGTCCCTGTCCGATCGCGTCGCCCGGCTGGAAGAGGCGTTGACCGACGCCGCCGCGGACCCGGCCAGCGATTCGCGCCTGTCCATGGTGCAGCGCCGGTTGGGCGAACTGGCCGGCACGGTGAACGAAGCCGGCGCCGACATACAGGCCCTGCGCTTCGACACCGATGCCCAGATCGCCTCCCGGGTCGATGATCTGAACACCGCCCTGGCCCAGGTCGAGCGGCTGAATGGCGACATCACCCGCGCCCGTTCGATCGGCCATGACGCGACCGGGCTGATGGACCAGCGCCAGGTCGTCGTCGACCGGATCGCGCAGATCGTTCCGGTCCGCAGCATCCTGCGCGAGGGGGATCGCGTCGCGCTGATGACACCGTCGGGCCAGATGTTGCTGGACGGGCCGGCGCCCGAGATCGGGTTCACCCATGTCACGGCCATGGTCCCGGAAATGACCCTGGCTTCCGGCGGTTTGTCCGGGCTCAGCATCAATGGCGAGCCGATAACCGCCCCTGACGGGATCGGCAAACTCGCGGGCGGTAGCCTGTCGGCGGCGTTTGCCATGCGGGATGAGACATTGGTGCAGGTTCAGGCCGATCTCGATTCCTTCGCCGCCAACCTCGTCGCGCGCTTCGAGCAGCCGTCGGCCGATGCCACGCTGACCCCGGGCGATCCGGGGCTGTTCACCGATGACGGCAATCCGCTCGATCCGCTCGACACCGTCGGCCTGGCGCAACGTCTGTCGGTGAACGCCTTGGTCGATCCGGTCGCCGGTGGCGCGCTCTGGCGGCTGCGCGACGGGCTTGGTGCCGGCTCCCAGGGTCCGGTCGGCGACGCGAGCCAGTTGCTCGCCTCGCGCGGCGCCTTGGTCACGCTGACCCCGCTCACCCCCGGCGGATCGCCAAGCAGCCTGGCCGGCCATGCTGCTGCGATCACCTCTTCGATCGGCGCGCGCCGGGTCGAGTCCGAGGACGAGATGGCCTTCGCCTCCGCACGCCAGACCAGCCTGCGCGATGCCGAGGCGGCGCGTGGCGTCGATACCGACCACGAGCTGCAGATGCTCATGCGGATCGAACAGGCCTATGCCGCGAATGCCAAGGTGGTCCAGACCGTCGACCAGCTGATCAACCTGCTGATGGAGCTTTGAGCCATGACCCTGTCCAGCATCGGCGACATGCGCCAGCACCTGGCGATGACGCGCAACACCACGCAGCTCAAGATCCGGATGAACACCCTGACGGACGCCCTGTCCAGCGGCGAGATCCGCGACAAGGTCCGCGCGATGGGAGGAGAGACGGCACGGCTCGACGACATCGACCGGCACCTCAAACTCGCCGACTCCCATCTGCGCGCAACGGTCGGCACCGCCCAGAAGCTCGGCATGACCCAGCAGGTCCTGGGAAGTGTCGACGATATCCGCAACACCTTGACCCAGGCATTCCTGCCGGTCAGCGCCACCTCGACCGATGTCGAACGCGCGGCCGCCGCATCGCGCGCCCGGGTTTCGGTCGGGTCGATCCTGAGCCAGCTCAACAGCCGCTATGGCGATGAAACCCTGCTGGCGGGCAATGCCACCGACCGGGCCGCGGTCGCCGACGAGGCGACGTTGATGGCCGATATCGGCGCCGCCCTGGCCGGTGCCGTCACTGCCCAGGACGTGATCGACACAATCGATGCCTATTTCGACACTCCGGGTGGCGGGTTCGAAACCAACATCTATACGGGCGATACCGGTGGCCCGGTGGAGCGGCCCATCGGGTTGAACGAGACCGTGCGCATCGATGCACGCGCCGATGATCCATCGCTCCGCTCGATTCTGGGCGCGACGGTGATGGCCGCGGTTGTCGACGCTGGCTATGTCGCCCTGTCCGGTGAGGAAGAGTCGCGCCTGATCCGCGAGGCCGGGACCCGGATGTTGACCGCCGCCAAGCCGCTCGCCGATATGCGCGGCCGCCTGGCCGGCGCCGAACAATTGGTCGAAGAGGCCCGTGTGCGCGCCCAGGCCAGCGAGGCGGCGTTCACCATCGCCCGCAACGAGCTTGTCGCCGCCGATCCCCACGAGACCGCGACCGAGTTGCAGGCGGTGCAAACGCAACTGGAAACCCATTACGTGTTGACCGCGCGGCTCGCCCGGCTGTCCCTGACGGAGTATATCTGACATGATCTCCCGCCTGCTCGCCGCCTTGTCCGCCCTGCTTCTGGCGATCATGCCGGCCTTTGCCGCACCTGTGCGGATCAAGGATCTGGTCGAATTCGACGGTGTGCGCAGCAACGATCTGGTCGGCTACGGCCTTGTCGTCGGTCTGAACGGCACCGGCGACGGGCTGCGCAATTCGCCTTTCACCGAAGAGATCATGACGAACATCCTCGAACGGCTTGGCGTCAACGTGACGGGCGAACAATTCCGCCCCAACAATGTCGCCGCGGTGCTGGTCACCGCCGAATTGCCCCCCTTTGCACGGGCCGGGTCGCGGATCGACGTCACCGTCTCGGCGATCGGCGATGCGGACAGCCTGCTGGGTGGTACACTGGTCATGACCCCGCTCAACGCCGCCGATGGAGAGATCTACGCCGTTTCCCAGGGCACGGTGATCGCCGGTGGCGTATCGGCCGCGGGTGACGGGGCAGAGGTCGTCCAGGGCGTTCCGACCTCGGGGGTCATCCCGGCAGGTGCCACGGTCGAGCGAGAGGTCGCCTTCGATTTCACGTCGCTCGCCTCGATCCGGATGGCGTTGCGCTCGCCCGACTTCACCACCGCCGCGCGCATCGAAACCGCTGTGAACGAGGCTTTCGGCCGCCGCGTCGCGGTCATGCTCGACGCCGGGACGGTCCAGCTGGATATCGGCGCGACCGGTGCCCGCTCGCCGGCTCATGCGCTGGTGCAGGTGGAAAACGTGCTGGTCGAGCCCGAATTGCGGGCCCGTGTCGTGGTCGATCAGGCATCCGGGACCATCGTGATGGGCGCCGATGTCCGGATCAGCCGGGTCGCCGTCAGCCAGGGCAACCTGACCCTGCGGATCGAGGAGGCGCCGCTGGTGGTGCAGCCCAACCCGTTTTCCGACGGTGAAACCATCGTCGTTCCGCGCACCAACGCCGCGATCGAGGAAGAGCCGGGTATCGGCCTGGCCGAAATCTCCTCGGGTGCCACGCTGTCCGAAGTGGTGGCCGGCCTGAATGCCCTGGGCGTCGCGCCGCGCGACATGATCGACATCCTCAAAAGCATCAAGGCCGCCGGGGCGCTGCACGCCGAATTCGTGGTCCGTTGATCGATTGCATTTCGGTATGCAATTGCATACAATACCTGCATGAAGATCACGGCCCTTGATCATGTTCAACGCGCCATGCCGGACACGGCCGATGCACCTGCGCGGGCGCGCCGCTTCCATGGGCGGCTCCTGGGCCTGTCCGAAGTCCAGAAACCTGCGGCATTGGCCGGACGCGGCGGGCTCTGGTTCGAAACGGGGGCGCTTCGGCTTCACCTGGGGGTCGAAACTCCGTTCCGCCCCATGCGAAAGGCGCATCCCGGCCTGCAGGTCGACGACCTGGACCGGGCGGGCTGCCACCTCGACGACCATGGCGTGAAGGTGACGCCCGATTGCGACCTGCCGGGCAGCTGGCGCGTTCATGTCTTCGACCCCTTTGGCAACCGGATCGAGCTTTTGCAACGTCACTGAGAGGGGATTGAAGTCGGAGAACACCGAAAACGCGCCCGAAGGGCGCGTCGGTCGGATCGCGCAAGCGATCCGAAACATTCAGAAATAACTGCGCACCAGGCTTCCGGCGATCAGCGACCAACCATCGGCGATGACAAAGAACGCCAGTTTGAACGGCAAGGATACGATCGCCGGCGGCACCATCATCATGCCCATGGACATGAGCACCGCCGCCACGACCAGGTCGATCACCAGGAACGGCAGGAATATCAGGAACCCGACCTGAAAGGCCCGCTCGATCTCGCTCAGCAGAAAGGACGGGACCAGGACCGACAGTGGCGACGAGACGATGTCCTGCGCCGGGTCGACATCGGGCCGCAGGCTTGCCAGCTCGGCGAACGTATCGGGACGTATCCGCCCGGACATGAAGGTTCGAAACGGCTCCATGACCTGTAGGAAAGCCTCTTCCAGACCCAGCTCTCCGGCGCTCAGCGGTGCGACGCCCATTGTCCAGGCTTCCTGAAAGACCGGTTCCATGACGAAATAGGTCAGAAACAGCGCCAGGCTGACGATCAGCATGTTCGGCGGCGATTGCTGCAGGCCGATTCCCTGTCGCAGGATCGCCAGGACAGTGACGATGAAGGGAAAGCTGGTGACCGTCACCACCAGCCCGGGCACCAGGCTCAGCAATGTGACGAGGATCAGCAACTGGATCGACCGGGTCGCCAGAGAGCCATCCTCTCCCAGCGAAATCGTGACGTCCTGCGCGGCGACGGGCCCGGCCAGGATGATGGCGCCCAGGACCGTCGCAATCAGCGCCGCAATGCGGATTGGGCCCGTGTCAGCCAAGATCCAGGCCCGTTCCAGCAACTTCGGTCAGCCGGACGGCGAGTTGCCCGTTATCCGACCCTTCGACTTCTTCCAGCTGTCCGCGCGCGATCAGCCGGCCGCCGACGAACAGCTCGACCGGATCATCGACCCGCCGATCGAGGGGAAGCACCGCGTTTTCGCTCAGGGCAAGCAGGTCCTTGACCATGGGTCGGGCCCGGCCGACAGAAATCACGACCTCGACCGGCAGGTCGTGCAACAGGTTCGAGGTCGCGGGGTGTTGATCTGGATCAGCCATTGCCGGATGTCCTTTGCTGGAGGGTGATGGCGCCGATCGTCTCGCGGATCGTCGCGGTGATGGCGTCGATGTCGATCAGCGCCTCGGTCACGCCGGTCCGGATCAGGGCCTGGCCAGGAACGAGCGTTGCGTCCTCGGTGATTTCGACGGGAAACGGCGGCTCGGGCCCGAGCGCTTCGTGCAGAATGGCGCCATGGCCCGGCGCGACGTGCAATGTGACGGGTTGACCGGCAGCATCGACGACGACGTCCTCCAGATAGGCGACGACCCGCGCCGCCATCCCGTCGCGGGCCAGATCGGGCAGGGCCTTGTCGACGATCGCCGCCAGAACCGGGGACAGGGTCGACAGGATGTGTTCACGTGCCTCGAGATAGCCGAAGGCGAGGTCCGACAGCGCCTGTTGCAAACCCTCGCGCACCATGTGGTCCTGCGCGGCCAGATCCGACAATGCCGCCTCCTGGCCGGCTGCGAACCCGTCGAGAAAATCCTGCGAGACGCTCGGCTCGGTCAGATGGACCGCGTCGGCGGCGTCAAAGGATTCCAGAAGGCTGGACAGAACACTCATGCGGTTTCACCCGGGTCTTCCATCCATTGACGCAGGACCTGAACGGTTTCCGACTGACGTTCCTCGATCAGTTGGCGCAGGCGGCCGACCGGATCGACGATCTCGGCTTCCTCGACCCCGTTGCCGAAATCGCCCATGTCGAAGGCGTTGTTCATCTCGAACCCGCCAAAGCCATCCCCGTCGTCACCGATCGCGAGCGGATCGGCACCCGTGCCCGCACCCGGCAATCCGGCCGGCGCGAAATCGACGGGCGGAGCAAGCTGGCCCGCGGCGCCCGAGGCCCGCGACGACAGAACCGGCCGGACCACGAACAGGCCCAGCACCAGCGCGACGGCGGCGAGGATCGCGGTCTGCACCAGGCGCATGATATCCAGGGATGCGCCGACGCCGGGCAGCTCCGATGGGCCGCTACCCAGTTCGGAAACCGGTTCGAAGGGCATCGATTCAATCGTGATCACGTCGCCGCGTGCTTCGTTGAACCCGACCGCGGATCCGACCAGGGCACGCAACGATTCGAGCTCTTCGGGGGATCGCTCGATCACGGTCACCGTGCCGTCGGCGGCGGTTTCCGTCGGGGCGTTGACCAGGACCGCGACACTCAGCCTGCGAATCTCGCCCGGTCCGCGCAGCACTTCCCGCTGGGTTTCGGAAACCTCGTAATTGGTCAGGGCCCGGGTCTGGGTGTTCTGGTTGGTGGATTGCCCGCCATTCGCCTCTGCGTCACCATCGGGCAGGTTCGAGGCCACGGTGACGTCACCCGGTCCGGTATCCTGCGAGTTCTGGGCGTTTTCCTCGGTTTCGGAGCTGATCGCGACGCGGCTGTCGGGGTCGATTCGCCGTTCGAGGATTGTTTCGGTCTCGGTCACGGTTTCGACGCTGACCTCGACGACGGCATTGCCGGCACCGACGCGGGCGGCCAGCAACCGTTCGACCCGTTCGCGCAATTCCCGGGCCCGGTCGCTTTCATCGGCCAGACCGGCCTTGGCCTCGGCCGGGCCAACCAGGCCATTGTCCCCGTCGATCACCGCGACTTTGGCCGGATCGAGGCCCGGCACTGCCGAGGCGACAAGAAATCGAAGCGCTTCGGCCTGGCGCGGATCGAGTGTTCCCATGACCGAGGTCACCGTCACGGCGGCGCTGGGATCCTGGTTGCGCTGGAACGGCTGGCCGGTGGTGGACGAAATATGAACCCGCGCGGTGCGGATATGCGGGCTGGCCACGATGGTACGTGCCAGTTCGCCTTCCTTGGCACGCCAATAGGCGGCGTCGAACATCTGCGCCGTTGTGCCGAATCCGGACAGGTTGTCGAGCAGCTCATAGCCTTGCGCGCCATTGGCGGGCAAGCCTTCGGATGCCAAAGTCAAGCGCAGCGTGTCCCGTTGGGAAGCATCGACATAGATCGCGCTGCCCCGCACCTCATAGGCCACGCCGCGCTGTTCCAGCGCGGTCACGACTTCGCCCGCGGCACCGCTTTCGAGGCCCGCGTAAAGCAGGCTCATGTCCCGGGTCGACACGCCACGCGACAATGCGATGATCGCCGCGAACATCGCCACGGTCGCCCCGATCACCACCAGCCTCTTGGTGCCGCTCAGCCTCGTCCAGATGGAAGAGAGGTTTTCCACGTTCGTCCCCTTCTTCGGGCGTTCTGCCCTCTTGCCCCGGTCATAGCGGGATCAGCCTTAACAATCGGTTAGCCACTTGCGGACTATTGAGGTGGCGACACGGAACGGAGGCCCGAATGACCGACACCACCGATATCGACGCCGAGGATGCGGCACCGAAAAAGAAATCCAAACTGCCCCTGATTCTGGGCGTGGTCATGCTGTTGGCCGGCGGTGGCGGTGGTTTTCTTGTCGTGCAGATGGGCCTGATCGGCGGCGCAACCGAAGATCAAGCCACGGCCGACGATGCGGCTGTTGACGACCCGCAGGTCGAGACATTGGGGCCCGTCGCCTTCGTTCCGCTGGATCCGCTTGTCGTCAGCCTGCCTGCCGGCCACAACTCGACCCACCTGCGGTTCACTGCGCAGCTTGAGGTCACGCCGGGCTTCGAGGCCGAGGTCGAGGGGCTCAAGCCCAGGATCGTCGATGTCCTCAACGGATATCTGCGGGCGGTCGACAGTGGCGATTTCGAGGATCCGATGGTGCTGCCGCGCCTGCGGGCACAGATGTTGCGCCGGATCCAGGTCGTGACCGGGGAAGGGCGCGTGCGCGACCTTCTGATCATGGAATTCGTACTGAACTAGGAGGCTGACCTGATGACGATGATCGCCGATATCCTGCTGGCCGCCGGGGCGCTGTCCGCGGCCTTCTACTGTTTCGTTCTGGCGCGGCGCCTGAAGCGGTTCAACAACCTTGAAAAAGGGGTCGGGGGCGCGGTCGCCGTGCTGGCCGTGCAGGTGGACGAACTGACCAAGGCGCTCAAGGGTGCGCGAAGCGCCGCCAGAACCTCGGCCGAGGATCTGGCGCGGCAGGCCGACCGTGCCGAACACGCCGCGCGCAAGCTGGAACTGCTGATCGCATCTCTGCATGACCTGCCCCAGACCGGCGCGACCGAGGTGCCGCTGACGCCGGTCTTCCGGCGCGGGTCCGACAAGGACCGGGTGATGCGATGAAGCGTCGTCGCCTTGGCGGGGTCCTGACCGTCACCATCGTGTTGTTCGTCGCCTCCTTCGGGATCCGGGTCGCCATCGGCGCCGGCCCGGTCCTGGCCGAAGCCGAGGACGCCGCGGACGACACCGCCACGCCCGTGGCCGAAACCTGCCCCGAGCCACCGAACCCGGAATTGCTGGCCGCCCTGCGCGACCGCGAGGCGCGGCTTGATGAGCAGGAACAGCGAATCGCAGACCGTCTCCAGGCGCTGCGCATCGCCGAGGAACAGCTTGCCCTGCGCCGCGCCGAACTCGAAGCGGCGGAAGCCTCGCTTGAGCAGACGATCGCGACCGTCGAATCGGCGGCCGAGAACGACGTCTCGAACCTTGTCGCGGTCTACGAGCAGATGAAGGCGCCCGACGCGGCCGAGTTGTTCACCGAGATGGACCCGACCTTCGCCGCCGGGTTCCTGGGCCGGATGCGACCCGATGCCGCGGCCGCGATCATGGCCGAACTCGAGCCGGCGAACGCCTACACGATCTCGGTCATCCTGGCCGGGCAGAATGCCGATGCGCCCACCGAATGACGGGCCGGGAATGACAAAGCCTTAAACAATTCCGTGCAGTCTCTGACCCACAGGCAAATCGGGGTGACTCCGTCATGGTTGGCATAATCGGTATCGTCATCGTCTTCGTGATGGTGTTCGGCGGCTACCTTCTTGCCGGCGGCAAGATGGGGATCATCGTCAAGGCGCTTCCGTTCGAGATGATCATGATCGGCGGCGCCGCCCTCGGGGCCTTCGTGATTTCCAATGATGGCGCCGGGATCAAGCATACGGTCAAGGACATCGGCAAGGTGTTCAAGGGCCCGAAATGGAAAAGCGACGACTACAAGGATCTTTTGTGTCTGCTGTTCGAGTTGATCCGGGTCGCGCGGTCCAACCCCGTCGCGCTGGAGGAACATATCGAGGGGCCCGAAGACAGCGCGATCTTCTCGAAATACCCCAAGATCCAGGCTGACAAGGAGGCCCTGGGCCTGATCTGCGACACGTTGCGCTCGGCCTCGATGAATTATGACGATCCGCACCAGGTCGAAGAGGTTCTGGAAAAACGGCTCGAGGCGACGCTGCATCACAAGCAGCATTCCAGCCACACGCTGCAGAACATCGCCGACGGTCTTCCGGCCCTGGGAATCGTCGCCGCGGTTCTTGGCGTGATCAAGACCATGGCCTCGATCGATCAGCCGCCGGAAATCCTCGGCAAGATGATCGGCGGCGCCCTTGTCGGCACGTTTCTGGGTGTGTTCCTGGCCTACGGTTTCTTCGGCCCCTTCGCGGCCAAGGTGAAAGCCGTCATCGAAGAGGATGCGCATTTCTATTTCCTGATCCGCGAAGTCCTGGTGGCGAACCTCTATCAGCATGCGCCGAACATCTGCATCGAGGTCGGCCGCCAGAACACGCCCGATCATCACCGGCCCAATTTCTCGGACCTCGAAGAAGCCCTGAAGGCAACCAAGCAGGATGCCGCATGATCCGGTTGGCGCTTGCCCTGGCGATGTTCGCGGCCCCCGCATCGGCGCAAACCATCCTGCGCGGGGGCGAACACGCGGATTTCACACGTTTGGTCCTGCCGATCGCGCCCGAGGCGGCCTGGACCCTGGTTGCCGAGGATGCCGGATACGTTCTGGACTTGGGGGCGACGACGCCCGGGTATGACCTGACGCGCGCCTTCGCCCGGATCCCTCGTGACCGCGTCGCCGACCTGACCGATCTGGGGGATGGCCGGCTGAGCTTGGCGTTGTCCTGCGACGATTGCCATGCGGGCGCCTTCCTGTTCCGCGGCAATCAGCTGGTGATCGACATCATCGACGGTCCGCCAGAACCGCGCGCGCCCTATGAATTGCTTGTCGCCCGGCCCGAAACGGACCCGCCCGCGGTCGCCGACGTCGCGCCGGATCCCGGGCCACAACCGCCAATCACGGCCGATGAAGCGTTCGCCATGACGTCGCCGCTGGACGATTACTTGCGGGCGACGCAGACCAGCGTGAACATCGCCATCGACGAACAGGCCCTGGTCGAAAGCATCGCCCGCGCCGCGACCCAGGGGTTGCTGACGCCGGCGACGCCGATGACGCCACCGGTCCAGACCCGCCCGCCAGGCGCATCGCAAGAGCATTTGACGCGGGCGGTTCCCCATCCGACAGACGCCGATGTCCTGTCCGATCCGCCGGCCATGCCCCCACCTGAACCGGTCGTTTCGACCGAACCGGACCCAGGCGCCGTGCCAATGACCGGCGCACCGGGAATCCAGGCCCGGACCAGCCTGGACGAGGCGTTCGCCACCCAGGTTCCGATGGCTCCGATCGAAACGCGGCAATCGGCGTGCCAGCCTGCCGAAAGCTTTGATATCGCCTCCTGGATCGCCGAGGACGAGGGCTTTGCACAGGCGATATCCACGCGCCGCGTCGCGTTGACGACGGCAATCGACCGGGTCGACGAGGATGCGGCGGACGACCTGGCCCGGGCGTATATCCATTTCGGCTTCGGTCTCGAGGCGCGCATGATCCTCGCGCAGGACGGTAAGCAAAGTCGGCAACGCTTGTTGCTGGGCGAAATGGCCGCCATCGTCGATGGCGAAACCCCGGCCGGCGCTGTGCTGTCGGCTCAGGCCGGCTGCGGCACCGAAGGAGAATTGTGGGCCCTGCTCGCCGGCGGGACCGATGCCGGATCGGTCGACAGGAACCTTGTTCTGCGCGCCTTCCTGCAATTGCCGAGGCCGTTGAAACAGCAGCTGGGACCGACGCTCGCCGATCAGTTCCTGGCCGCGAACGACCTGGATTCGGCCGGAATGATCCTCGATGCGGCGGCCGGACGGGATGTTCTGGCCGATCCCGACAGCGCCGTCGTGGTCGAAAACTTCCGCGACGCTCTGGACGAGGCCGGGCTGGACCAGGGATCCAACCTCGCCGCGGTCGAGGCGCCGCGCCGACCGACGCCGCAAACCGTCCTGCGCGACCTCGAAACCTCTCTGGCGGCAGGGATTGCTCCGTCGCCTGAACTGATCTCGCTGGCCGAGGGGTTCCGGTTCGAATATGCCGGCGACCCCCTCGAGGCACGGCTGGCCGAGCTCGAAGTGCGTGCCCATGCGGCCCGCGGCGATTTCCGGCAAGCCCTGGACCTTGCCGCCAACGCCGCCACCGCACTCGGCCCCGAGCTGGTTCGCGGTCTGCGTGGCGATGTCGTGACCATGCTGACCGAGCAGCTCGACGACAGCAGTTTTCTCGATCACGCCTATTCCGCGATCCCCGCGAACCTGCCGGCCCGCGTCGAGAACATGCTCGCCGCCCGGCTGCTGACGCTCGGCTTTCCGGAAAAGGCGCAGGAATTCCTGTCAGGCGAGGCGGTGCGAGAGGACGCCTCCGAGCGGCGCTACCTCAAAGCCGAGGCGGCGATCATGCTGGGTGACGGCGAAAGCGCACTGACCGCCCTGATGGGGCTTTCGGACCCGCGCGCGGCCGAATTGCGCGCCCGGGCCTACGAGCTATCGGGCGATTACCGGTCTGCAATGGCCGCCCGGGGCGTCCCGCCCGAAGATCCCACCGACCCGCTGGAAGCCTGGCGTGCCGAGGCCTGGGCCCGCCTGGCGACCTCGGACGACCCGCTGCTGCGCGCCCTCTCGGACGATATGCTCGCCGCTGACTCGGACCAACCCGCAACGCCTGTCGCGACATTGTCCGAAGCCCGCGAACGGCTCGATCTGTCGGGTGACAGCCGCGAACTGGTCGATGAACTCCTCCTGCGGTTCGAGTTGGAGCCCGCGGCGCCCGGCAATTGATCGCCGCTTACCAATTCTAAACGCCCGGCGTCTTAGCCTCGCGTCGAAGACGCAGCAGAAGGTGCGCAGGAATGATTCGGACAGCACGTCCGCCCCGGTCGACGGCACAACCGGATCACGCGCCAAACGGCGCGCCGGCCAATCTTGGGTCAGGAGGCTGCCTGGCATGCCGGCGCTGACCCTGGGTGCCATCTTTCGCCCGACCATTCTGCTGGCCCTGGCCCTGATGGCGATCATCGTGATGATGATCCTGCCGATGCCGGCCTGGGTTCTGGATATCGGCCTTGCCGCGTCGTTCGCGTTGGCGATCCTGATCTTCACCGTCACCCTGTTCATCGAGCGGCCGCTGGATTTTTCGGCCTTTCCGACCGTGCTGCTCGCATCACTGATGCTGCGCCTGTCGCTCAATGTCTCGTCGACCAAGCTGATCATCGGCGAAGGCCACACCGGCACGACGGCGGCGGGGGACGTCATCGCCGGCTTCGCCAGCTTCGTCATGGGCGGGTCGGTCTTTCTGGGCCTCGTGGTTTTCGGCGTTCTGTTGATCGTCAATTTCGTCGTCATCAACAAGGGCGCGACCCGGATGGCCGAGGTCGGCGCGCGCTTTGCGCTGGACGGGATGCCGGGCAAGCAGCTTGCGATCGACAGCGACATGAGCGCCGGTGCGATCGACCACGCCGAAGCGCGTCGCCGTCGCGAAACCGAACAGGCCGAAACGACCTTCTTCGGTTCGCTCGACGGCGCGTCGAAATTCGTCAAGGGCGATGCGGTAGCCGGGCTTCTGATCACCGCGCTGAACCTGCTCATGGGTCTGACGATGGGCATCTTCGTCCATGGCATGCCGGCCGGCCTGGCTTTCGAGACCTACGCGATCCTCACCGTGGGTGACGGGCTGGTGAACCAGATCCCGGCCGTCATCATCTCGATCGCCTCGGCCCTGCTACTGGCCCGGGGCGGCGCGACGGGCGCGACCGACCTCGCGCTCGTCGGCCAACTTGGGCGCTATCCCGCGGCGCTGGGCACCGTCGCGGTCCTGATGGCATTGTTCGCACTGGTGCCCGGTTTGCCGTTCGTGCCGTTCATCGCCGGTGGCGCGGTGCTTGGCTTGGCTGCAGTCGTGGGTGCCCGCGCCGCCGAGGCGAAGCGCAAGGCCGACATCGCCGCGGCCGAAATGCCGCGCACACCCGAAGCCCGGTCGAGCATGGGCGACCTGCTTGACCTTGACGATATCCATGTCGAATTCGCCCCCGACCTGGTCGAAATGGTGCTTGACCCCGGGGTCGGTCTCGATGCCCGCATCGCCAACATGCGCAACCATGTCGCAACGGAATATGGCGTGCTGCTGCCCGAAATCCGGCTGACCGACAATGCGTCGCTGGCCGATGGACAATATGTGATCAAGATCCATGGCGTCGAACAGGTGCGCGACAGCCTGCGCCCGGACCGCGTGCTTGCCCTGCTCAGCGACAGCAGCGCGGCGGTGTCCGGGGATGACGTCCAGGAACCGGTCTATGGCGCACCGGCCCGATGGATCGCCCCCGATGATCAGGAACAGGCCGCGCTGGCCGGCCTGACCACGGTGCAACCGACCGAGGTTCTGGCCACCCATCTGCTGGAGGTGATCAAGCGCAGCTTCCCGCGGCTGATGACGATGAAGGCCCTGCGCCGCCTGCTGGACGAGATGGTGAACCTGTCGGATCCGGGCCGGACCGAGGCCAACCGCAAGCTTCTGGACGATCTGGTGCCCGACAAGGTGCCGATGGACACGCTGCTGTCCGTCCTGCGCCTGCTGCTGGAGGAACGGGTGTCGATCCGCAACCTGTCGCTGATCATCGAGGCGGCGTCGGAGGGGCGTCAGCTTTATCCGTCGACCGAGGGGATCGCCGAACATGTCCGGCAGCGGCTCGGCTTTCAGCTGGTGGCCCAGATGCGTCGGGCGGATGGCACCATCCCGCTGGTGCAACTGGCCCCGGAATGGGAGGAGGTGTTCACCACCTACCAGATGCCGTCGGATCGCGGTCTTGGCGACGTGGCCCTGCCCCCCGAGGATTTCAACCGCCTCGCCAATGCGGTCGCCGAAAAGATCGCGGCCGCAGCCGAGGCGGGGACGTTCCCGGCCCTTGTGACCTCGACCCGCCGCCGCCGGTTCCTGCGCACCGTTCTGACCGCGAAAGGCATTCCCAACCCGGTCCTGTCCTTCGAGGAAATCGGCCTGGAGGCCCGACCGGCGCTGGTCGGGCTGGTCGCGGCATGATCGCCGCCCTGTCCGAGCTGCTGTCGATCGGTCAGGACGCGCTCTGGTCCGGTTTCGTCGTTTTCGCGCGGGTCGGTGCGGCCATGGCGCTGTTGCCGGCTTTCGGCGAACAGACGGTCCCGGCGCGTGTGCGCCTGATCCTCGCCCTGATGTTCACCCTTGTCGTCCTGCCTGCCATGGCCGAAAGGATCCCGCCGCCGGTCCCCGGGCTGGGTTTTGCGCCGATCCTGTTGACCGAAACACTGGCCGGTCTGTTCTTTGGTATGGCGCTGCGGCTGTTCGTGCTGGCGCTGCAGATTGCGGGCACGATCGCTGCGCAATCGACCTCGCTCAGCCAGATCTTCGGTGGCAGCGCCGGGACCGATCCTCAGCCGGCAATGGGTCATGTCCTGCTCTGGGGCGGGCTGGCTCTGGCGACGATCCTCGGGCTGCATGTCCGCCTGGCCGAATATCTGTTGACCAGCTACGATCTGGTCCCGCCCGGGGTGATCCTGCCCGCCGCCCTAGTGGCAGAGGCCGGGCTTGGCGAGATCGGCCGCAGTTTCGCGCTCGGCTTTACCCTTGCGGCGCCTTTCGTCATCGCCTCGCTGGTCTATAACGTGACCCTCGGCGTCATCAATCGTGCGATGCCGCAGCTGATGGTCGCCTTTGTCGGGGCCCCGGCGATCACCGCCGGCGGGTTGATCCTGTTGCTGATCGCGGCACCGTTCATGCTGCAGGTCTGGTCGGGCGCGCTGGGCGATTTCATCGCCGATCCGTTCGGAGGCCAGGGATGAGCGCGGGACAGGCCGAAGACGACGACAAGCAATATGAACCGACGCAAAAGAAGCTCGACGACGCCCGCAAGAAGGGCGATCTGCCGAAATCGAACGACCTGATCACGGCCGGGGCCTATGCCGGTCTGCTGATCGCCGCAATGACCCTGGGTCCGGTCGCGCTCAAGGGCATGGGCACGACGCTTGCCGGCCTGCTCGATCAGGCGGACCGCCTGTCCGACGACAGTTTCAACGGCGGTGGTGGCCGCTTTGCCGGGGCGCTGATCGGTGACATGGCGCGCCATTCCCTGGCCATCTTCGCCCCGCCCTTTCTGTTGGCTTTGCTCATGGTTCTGGGTCAGCGTTCCCTGGTCTTTGCACCCTCCAAGCTGGCGCCCAAATTGTCGCGTATCTCGCTGATCGAGAATGCAAAGCAGAAATTCGGCCGCTCCGGCCTGTTCGAATTCGCCAAAAGCACGACCAAGCTGACGATCTATTCGACGATCCTGTTCATCTACCTTTGGGGGCAATTGCCCCGGATGCTGGGCGCGATGCAGCTGAGCCCGGCGATGATGGTGGTCGAGCTGTTGAAAATCGTGGTCGGTTTGCTGGGCATGGTTCTGGCGGTGTCGCTGACCCTGGCGCTGATCGACATGGTGTTCCAACGCGCCGAGCATGCCCGAAAGAACCGGATGTCCCGCAAGGAGTTGATGGACGAACTCAAGGAATCCGAGGGCGATCCGATGATGAAGCAGCAGCGCCGGGAAAAGGCGGTGTCGATCGCCACCAACCAGATGCTGCGAGACGTGCCGGAGGCCGCGGTGGTCATCGTCAACCCGACCCATTTCGCGGTCGCGCTGAAATGGGATCCCTCGGCCCCGCACGCACCGATCTGCGTCGCCAAGGGTGTCGATCTGGTCGCGGCCCGGATCCGCGAAATCGCGCAGGAAAACGCCGTGCCGATCCATTCGGACCCGCCCACCGCGCGAGCGCTTCATGCCACGGTCGAGATCGGGGAAGAGATCCGGCCCGACCATTACGCCGCGGTCGCCGCGGCGATCCGGTTCGCCGATATGTTGCGGGCCAAGGCGCGCAAGGCATGAGCGGGGATCTGCAGCAGATGCGCGGGCTGGTTTCGCTCCTCGAGGCCCGGTTCGCCGCCGGCCAGGCACGGCTGGCACAGCACCAGGAAAAGGTTCGCGCCTTGCAGGACGGCCTGGCCGCGCTCGGTGCGAGGCACGACGCGGCGCAGGCCGACGATCCGGCCTTTCGCGCCGGTGCCTACCTGCGCTGGAACGTCTGGGCCGACGAGCGTCGCAAGCAGATCAACCGTCAGCTCGCCGAAGCGCGTGCCGGTGAAGAGAGTCTCAAGGCCGAACTGCGGGTTTCCCTCGGCAAGCTCGAAGCGGCGCGCGGGCTCGAGGCGCAGCTCAGGGCCGACGCAATCCGCAAGGCCGCGCGTCGCGCGCCGTGATCAGACGTCCTGGCGGACGATATCCACAATCAGGACATCCGTGATCGGCCCGCCGACATTGTCCAACGCGGTCTGACGCAGGGCGGACCGCAGCATCCCCATATTCGTCGACGAGGTGAAATTTCCGTCGAACCCGCCCATGTTGGCATGATTGAACAACACTTGCAGGAACAGGTCGCGCAGCCGCGGTTCATGGGTAAAGACAGTCTCTTTTCCGCCGGCCGCAACCTCGACACTGATCGAGAGAACCACAAGGGCCGCGACCTGTCCATCACGCACCACCGGGACGACGAACTGATTGTTCAGCTTGGCATATTCACTGCCGGCAGATGGGTCTTCATCATCGTTGTCGGCGGTGTCGACCTCGGGACGGGCGGCCGGGTCGGTCGCGCCGTCATCCGCGGGCGGTGGCGCACCGGCAAGCAACGCATCGTATTCGGTGCGCGACAGGGTCACCGTTTCCTCCGTTTTGCCGGGTGACAGAAACATGCCCGCGCCGATGCCGCCTCCGACACCGATGATGAGCATGACAAGCGGGATCAGGAGCATCTTCACGGGTTCACCTCAGAACGGCAGAACGATGTCGGCCACCTGCTGGCCGTAGCGGGGTTGTTGCATGTCGGTGATCTGGCCACGACCCCCATAGGAAATTCGCGCCGAGGCGATCTTGTCATAGGTGATCTCGTTCTGGCGGCTGATATCGGCGGGGCGCACGAAGCCTGACACGAACAACTCGCGCATCTCGAAGTTCACCCGCACCTCCTGGCTCCCCTCGATCTGCAGCACGCCGTTCGGCATCACGTTGACGATCGTCGCGGCTACCCGAAGCTCCAGCTGTTCGCCGCGCCGGACCGAGCCGTCGCCGCCGAATGTGCTGGACGAATTCAACTCCACCGCATTGGCCATGGCCGCGCCGTCCGGCAGGTTTTCATCGACCCGCTGCGGCAGGCCGAAAAGCTGCGGGATGCCCAGGCTTTCGGACCCGTTGCGCGACCGATCGGTCGAATTGGTGATCGAGGCGCTGTCGTCGATCTCGATCACCACGGTCAGGATATCTCCGCGCTGCATCGCGCGCCGGTCGCCCAGCAAAGAACCGCGGTTTCCCGACCATAGTGAAGGGGTCGGCGCCGCTCTTGACGCTGCGGGAATAGCCTCGCCCATGCCGAAGGTCGACATCGCGGTCGCCTCGGTCGAGGCCTGGACCGGGGTGAAATCGGGCGCCTGGCCGACATCGCCCAGCCGGCCGCATCCGGCAAGGCCAAGGGACATCAGGGCAAGGGCGGTGATCACGATGCGCATCGGCGCCTCCTAGTTGAAGACATGGGCCGCGCCGGTATCGTCGATCCGGGCGGTGACGGTGGTGCGGGACGACAGGTTCATGACCCGGATCACGTCGCCGGGGCCGGCGCGATCCAGGGCGCGGCCCTCGGTGCTGATGACCAGACCACCGCTGCGATAGATCAGCGGGATCACCGCATTGCGTTCGACCACGGCCGGCGGCCCGATATCCGACAGCCGGATCGGACGTCCGGCATAAAGCGCGACACGCGCCTCCTGTCCCAGCAGCATCCCGGGATCGGACACGCCACCGGCGATGTCGTCGGCGCGCAGGGCCAGGTCCTCGGGCGCCAGGATCGTGCGCGCGGGGATCGTGCGGGCGGCGACGATCGTGTCGGCCAGGGCCGGACCGGCCAACAGCCACAGGAGAAGCGCGGCGCGGATCATCGGATCTGGACCGTCGCGCCCAGCATCTGGTCGGCGGCCGAGATCACCTTGGAATTCAGCTCGTAGCCGCGCTGGGCCTGGATCAGGTCGGTCACTTCCTTGACCGGATCGACCGAGCTTTCCTCGAGGTAGCCCTGCCGCAGGGTGCCGAGGCCGTCGAGACCCGGCGTGCCCACCAGCGACGGCCCCGAGGCCGGCGTTTCCAGGAACAGGTTCGACCCGATCGCTTCCAGCCCCTTGGGGTTGGTGAAGCCGGCCAGCGTGAACTGGCCCAGGAATTCCGGTTCGACGCGGTCGTTGAAATAGGCATAGACCTCGCCCTCGGCATTGACCGAGATCGACCGCGCATCGACCGGGATGGTGATGTTCGGCACCACCGGATAGCCATCGGACGTCACGATCAACCCGTCGCCGGTGCGTTTGAGGCCGCCATCGCGGGTATAGGCGGCGCGGCCGTCGGGCAGCGTCACCTCCAGATAGCCGCCGCCGTCGATCGCCATGTCCAGATCGCCACCGGTCGCGGCGACCGCGCCTTGCGACAGCATCACGGTGACAGAGGTCGGCCGCACGCCCAGGCCCAGTTGCACGCCGGTGGGCAGGACCGTGCCGTCAGAGGCATTGATCGTGCCGGGGCGGGCGACCTGCTGGTAATGCAGGTCGGCGAATTCGGCGCGGCGGGCGTTGTAACCCGTTGTGCTCATGTTGGCGAGGTTGTTGGAGATTACCTCGACCCGGGTCTGCTGGGCGGCCATCCCGGCCGCGGCGATATCGAGTGCCCGCATGTCGCTGGCTCCTTTGTGTGTTTATTTGCCGAATGTCCGGATTGCTTCGCGAATTCGCTGGTCTTCCTTGTCGATAAAGCTCTGGCCCAGCTCATAGGCGCGCTGCACCTCGATCATCCGGGCCAGTTCGAGGATCGGATTGACGTTGGATTGTTCGAGAAAGCCCTGCGCCACGCGCGCGGTTTCCGCGGGAACATAGCCGTCATCGGCGCGGAACCGGACACCATCCTCGCGCATCATGCCCAGCGGGTTTTCCGGAACCACCAGGCCGATCTGGCCCACCGGCACACCGCCGGCGCTGATCGTGCCATCCGCGGCGATTCCGACAGCGCCCGCGCCTTGCGGGACAAAGACCGGCGCACCGCCGGCATCCAGAACCGGATAGCCTTCCATCGTCACCAGGTCGCCGTTTTCGTTCGGGGTGAAGCTGCCGGCGCGGGTCAGCCGTTCGCCCTGTGGGGTCAGGACCAGGAAGAACCCCTCGCCCTCGATCGCCAGGTCGAAAGGTCCGCCGGTCTGTTTCAGCGAGCCCTGGATTTCGGACGTGTCACGCACCCGCGCCGCGGCCATCGACAAGGACGGATCGTCCCGGTCCAGTGCGGCGACATGTTCGGAAAAGATCAGCCCCTCGGCGCGGAACCCGGAGGTGCTGGCATTGGCGATGTTGTTGGCGACCACGCGCATCTCGTTCATCAGGCCCGATTGGCGGGTCAGCGCGGCATAGATGGAATTGCTCATTCTCAGCCTCCTGCGATGACCGGCACGATCGAGCGCTGAAAGAAACTGACCAGCGTCTCCGACATGAAGCCCATGGACACCCAGAACACCGCGACGATCGCGGCAAGCTTGGGCACGAAGGTCAGCGTCATTTCCTGGATCGCGGTCAGAGCCTGGAACAGGCCGACGATCAGACCCGCGGCCAGGGCCACGCCCAGGATCGGCAGCGACGTGATCACCGCGACCCAGAGCCCCTCGCGCATCGTGTCGAAAAAGATCGCCTCTTCCAGCATCAGACCGGCATCCGCAGGATTTCCTGGTAGGCTTCGACCACCTTGTCGCGAACGGTCACGGCGGTTTCGACGGCCAGTTCGGTCTGGGTCAGGGCCTGGACCAGGGCATGGGGATCGGCGCTGCCGGTCATCGCGGCCATGGCGGTGTTTTCGCTGTGCTGCAGGGTGGCGGTGAAGTCTTCGGCAAAGCGGGCGAAGGCGGCGCCGCCGGTTCCGCCGGATTGCGGCGCGGTGGCCTGGCGGTTGGCGGCATATTGATCGGCGACAAGGGCGGCTCTCAGGTCCATCGGATTCTCCGTCAGCGTTTCAGCAGATCCATCAGGGCGCTCGACATGCCCCGGATCTGCTCGAACAGTTTGAGGTTGGCTTCGTAGCTGCGCTGGGCTTCTCGCGCGTCGGCGATTTCCAGCAACAGGTTCACGTTCGACCCCTGGTAATGACCGGTGTCGTCGGCCATCGGGTGAGCGGGATCGTAGATCTGCGGCAATTCGGTCCGGTCCAGGCGAACCCGCCCGGTTTCGACGGCGCCGGTCGCGCGCCCGGCGTCGACCGTCTCGTGAAAGCTGATCGTCTTGCGCCGATATCCGGGCGTATCGGCATTGGCGACGTTTTCGGAGACGTGCCGCAACCTTTGCGACTGGGCGCTGAGCCCGCTGGAGGTGATCCGAAGGGCGTCAGAGAAATCGGCCATCCCTATTGCCTCCCGATACTGGCGCGCAGGATCGTCATCGTGTGCCGATAGACGGCCAGGGCGCGGCTGTGCTGGCGTTGGTTGTCGACGGCGCGGACCATTTCGCGTTCCAGCGATACGGTATTGCCGTTCGGTTTCGCCTCGCCCTCGGCCGGGGTGATCCGGGCGCCGCCGATCGTGTCGGGGCCTGTGACATGGCCGGGACGCGTCGTGCGCATCGGCGTGGCAGGGGATTGGCGATAGACCTCCTTGAACGGGGTCATCTGCAGGGCGCGGTAGCCCGGCGTATCGGCATTGGCAAGGTTCCGGGCGGTCACCGCCTGGGCGGCGCCTGCGTGGCGGGACATCTCGCCCGCGACCCGGAACAGATCCAGGGATTGGTACATCGGGGATTCTCCCTCGAGCGGCTTCAACCTTGGATTAAGGCTGATTCCCTAAGGATTGGTTTGCGATGAACTTGAATCGAGGCCGACAGACATGGACGATCAGCTTGACTACCTTCTTGCGCCGATCCGGGCGATCCGGCCCTGGGCCCCGGTGGCGCGCGTCACCGATGTGGCCGGCGCGACGATACGCGTGCGCGGGGTGTCCGGCATGGCCGGCCTTGGCGACCAGATGACCCTGTTGCGCACCGGCCTGAGGGCAGAGATCGTGCGGCTGGATGATCGAACCGTCGATCTGCTGCCCGAGGGGCCGGCGACGGGCGTTGCCCTGGGCGATATCGCGCGGCTAGATCCGCCGCGGCCTTTCGCGCCGCATGACGGATGGATCGGGCGTGTGGTCGACCCCGATGGCCGCCCGCTGGACGGGGTGCCGCTCTTGCCCGGGTCCGTTCCGCGCGCGGTCGAGGCGCCGCCGCCTCCGGCCCATGCGCGCCGCCACATGGGCGAACGGTTGTCGACCGGCATGTGCGTGTTCAACACCTTGCTGCCCCTGGCCCGCGGTCAGCGGATGGGGCTGTTCGCCGGGTCGGGCGTGGGCAAATCGACCCTGCTGGCGACCCTGGCCTCGCGGGTTGATGCGGATGTGATCGTGATCGGCCTTGTCGGCGAACGCGGGCGGGAATTGCGGCATTTCGTCGACAAGGTCCTGGGGACGGAGGGGATGAAGCGCTCGGTCGTCGTCGCCGCGACGTCCGACCGCGCGCCCCAGGTGCGCCGGCGGTGTGCCGCGGCGGCCACCGCGGTGGCCGAACATTTTCGGGATGCGGGGCGGCAGGTCCTGTTGCTGATCGACAGTGTGACCCGGTTCGCCGAGGCCCATCGCGAGGTCGCGACGGCGGCCGGTGAAGCGGCGACCTTGCGGGGGTTCCCCCCCTCGACCGCCGGCGCCATCGCCGCACTTTGCGAACGGGCCGGCCCCGGCACGGGCGAGACCGGCGATATCACCGCGATCTATTCGGTGCTTGTGGCCGGCTCCGACATGGAGGAACCGGTGGCCGACATGCTGCGCGGGGTCCTGGATGGCCATGTCGTCCTGGATCGCGAGATCGCAGAACGGGGCCGGTTTCCGGCGGTGGACCTGGTGCGGTCGGTGTCGCGCTCTTTGCCCGATTGCGCCAGCCCGACGGAAAACGGCCTGATCCAGCAGGCGCGCCAGCACCTTGGCACCCATGCCCGGGCGGAACTGATGATCCGCTCGGGCCTTTATGCCAAGGGGTCGGACCCGGCCGTCGACGCGGCAATCGCCTGCTACGGCGCGCTGGACGCGTTCCTGGCCCGGACCGAGGCCCACGGGGTCGACAATTCCTTCGAAATGCTGCGCCGGATCCTGGCGACAGCCAAACCGGCCGGAGGCGAGCGACAATAGGCGCCCGTCTCAGGCGATGTTCTGCAACAGGGTCAACGCGACCTGGGCGCCGCTGGTGGTCGAAATCGCCGCGGCCTCGGACCGGACAAGGAACAGCCGGATCAGCTTTTCGTGGTTCTCGTCGGTCAGCATCTCGGCCGGGTCGGAACTGCCGAACAGGCGCTCGGCACGGTCGGTGAACTGCTCCAGCTGCTGGTCGATGTCCAGCGCACCGATCCGCGATGAAAATCCCATCGCGGTTTCGATCACCTGGCGCAGCGGCGCATTGCCCATGATGCTGAACCAGCGCGCATCCGTGCCGTCGACGTCCCTGGCGACATCCTCCAGCGACTGGCGCGCATTCATCGCCAGTCGCATCGTGTTGTCCTGGTTCCCCACGGCGCGCTCGAACTGGCGCGCCTCGTAGCGGGTGATCACGTCCTCCATCGCCGTGGACAACCCGGTGAATGGGCCGCCCAACTCACCAAAGCCGAATGTCTTGGCCATCGCCTTGTAGCGATTGTCGGTCAACCGGTTGGCCAGGGCCGAGGGATCGCTCGACGGACTGTCGAGGATCTGGCGGATGAAGGCCTTGGCGTCGATGTCGTCGTCCAGGCCGAATGCCCCCAGGGCGACTTCGCGCAGCTGGCGGTTCTCGACCAGCTGTTCGGCGGTTCGGATCTGGCCGATCTGTTCGCGAAACGTTTCGGTCGCGCGTTTGACGACGACGCTGTTGGAAAACGCTTCCTGCTGGGCCGGCAAGGTTCGTTGCAGGAACTGCCAACCGGTCAGGCCAGACAGCGGGATGATCGGTTGAAAGCTCATGACGGGCGTGGTCTGCTGTCCAGCAGCCGGTCCTCGCGCGGGATCAGGGCGCGCAGGCGCTTCAGCGCCCGGTAGAATTCGCCCTCCAGCACGGCTTCCGTCGCGGCGGTCAATTGGGTGCGACTGTCCGGGTCGGTCAGGACCTGGCTCAATTGTTCGATGCCGCGCAGGATCTGGTGGCGTGCCTCATCTTCGGCCGCATCGCCGGACAGGACCAGCTGGGCGATGTAGCAGACACGGCGCACCGGCGTCTTGACCTCGTCCGGGCGGATCGCGTCGCGCAGGCGCAGGATGTTGGCATTGGGCGTCAGGATCGAAAGGCGCGACCGGCGGTCGCCGTTCTCGATCACCGCGCCATTGACCAGGACCCGTTCCTTGGGTCCCAGTTTCAGGACCAGACCGGACATCACCGCCCCCCTTGCTGGCTGAGCCCGCGCATGACGGCGGTATTGATGTCGATCAGCGGGCCGACCTCGGCCTTGCGCGACAGCACCGCGCGGCTGTGGTGTTCGACGAATTCCGACAGGTAGAACAGGCGGGCCCGCAGATCCGCGGGCAGGGCATTGTCGCGGTCGGCGACCGACGCGGCGAGGTGGGTCCAGACCCGGCGGTTCTGGTGCAGGGCGGCGACAAGCTGGGGAAAGCTGTTTGGCAGATCGGCGGCAGCACGGCTGAGTTGCGCGATCGAGCGCTGCAGCAGTTCGGTCTCGGTTTCGCGTCCGGTTCGGGTGGCCGACTTCGTCGGCGCATAGGCCTGTTGGGCTTGCATCAGGGCGTTCACGGTGATGTCCTTTCGGGACGATACGGGAATGCTGGCGCGGCTTTGCCGCGCGGCGGGGAGGAGGGGCCGGTTTCGGCCCCTCCGTCAGGCGGATGCCCTTACCGGAACAGCGACAGGATCGACTGCGGCGCCTGGTTGGCGATCGACAGCGCCTGGGTGCCCAGCTGCTGCTGGACCTGCAGGGCCTGCAGACGGGCCGAAGCCTCTTCCATGTCGGCGTCGACCATGGCGCCGATACCCGATTTCAGCGAGTCCGTCAGGTTCGAGATGAAATCGGCCTGGGTCGCGATGCGGCCCTCGACCGACCCGAAGGCGGCGGAAGCGGTGATCGCGGTGTCGATCAGGGTCTCGATCGAACCCAGCGCGGCTTGCGCCCCGACATCATTCGACACGTTGATCGCAGACAGGGCGCCCAGACCGCCGGCGTTGGCGTTGTTGAACTGACCGCTGATCGCGATACCGTCGGTGGTGTCTTCGTTGGTGATCACCAGACGGCCGGGATTGGCGGCGTCGTAATCGACCGACACATTGGCCCCCGACGACTCGATCGCAGCCTTCACGCCAACGGCGATGACATCCTCGGTCGAGGTCGCATCCACATCGGCCTGGGTGATCGAGTAGGAGACATCGAAATCGCCGATCCGCAGGTTCACGCTGTCGCCGGCGCTGTAACCGGCATTGGCCAGGGTATCGAATTCGATCTGGCCGTTGTCGTCGGTTCCGCCATTGGCATCGAGCGAAAAGCCGAAGCGGTCCTGCCCGTCGGCGGCGACGCCGTCGGTGTTGGCCGCCGTGAATCCGGCGATCGCCGTGTAGCCGCCGGTGGACAGGTTCTGCCCGGTCACCGTGATCGACGACGCGGTGACGTTGCCGCTGTTGTCGCGATCCAGCGAGGCCAGCACACTGGCCGAGGCGGTGTTGCCGTCGACGAGGTTCAGGCCGTTGAACTGCGCGGCGCTGACGACCGAGTTGATCTGGTTGCGCAGGGCGGTGACGTCGTCGTTGATCTTGCCCCGGTCGACGTTGTCTTCCTGGGCGGCGACGATCTTGCCCTTCATCTGGTTCAGAAGATCGGTGATGGTTTCCGACGCCTGGCGGGCGACGGCGACGGTCGATTCACCCAGGGACAGGCTGTCGGAGATCGCCTTGAAGCCCTTGACGTCGGACTCCATGACCTTGGAAATCGCCCAGACGGCCGAATTGTCCTTGGCCGAGCCGATGGCCTTGCCGGTCGAGATCTTCGACTGGACATCGGTGAGCGACTTGTTGATGCCCTTGAGGGTTTGCAGCGCCACCATGGCGCCGTTGTTGGTCAGAATGCTGGACATGCGTTTGGTCCTGTTTTGCGGGCGCCTTTGACGCCACGATTTCGTCAGCCCCGGGGTCGGGGCGGTTCGGACACGTCGTTCTGACGGTTGCTTGGCCCTCGGCCAGCGCCAGTCCCTTTCGGGATGCAGGGGCAACATGTGACCGGCCGACCTAACCGGGGCTTAACGCCAAGCGGGCGATTTCGTGGCGATTGCCGCAAATTCAAGGTAAATCCCGCTCACGACCGCTTGGTATGGCGCGGGGTGTCGGTGCGGATCGTGGACCCCTTGCCATCGCGGCCATAGGTCTGCAGCGCATTGCGCGCCTCGGCCTGCTGGCGCAGCCTGTCGCCGGCCTCCCGGACCCCGTCGACGGCCCGCGCCAACAGCCGCTCATTGCGGTTCAATGCGGCGGCGAGGGCCTTCAACTGCGCCGTGCCATCCGCGCCCAGGGCCTCCAGCCGGTCGCCAAGTTCGAGCTTCTCGGCCGCAAGGTCCGACAGGCTTGCATAGTCTCCGGACAACAGGGCGTCGCGTTCCCGGGCGATGATCCGTTCGATACGGTCGACCAGTCTACTCTGGGACATCACCACGCTCCTGCATCGCCGCATAGATCGATTCGGCCAGCCCGATACCACCGGCGGCGACGATCCGTTCGGCCTGGGCCTGCAACAGATAGGGGGCGAAGGCATCCTGGCCGGCGCCGCTGCCCATGCCGCCCGGCGCCGCATCGACACCGGCGGATTTCAGCATTTCGGCCAGGAAACTCGCCTCGAGCGCCTGGGCCGCACCCCAAAGCCGCGGGTCGCGCGGCGGCGTTCCCGGGCCGTGCGGGGTCGGGGCCGCCGCAATGGGGGTCATCGGGTCGATCATGGACAACTCCAGTTTGAACGATTTCCGGCAGGCTTCGCCGATCGCGGTAAAGATTGAGTAAGCACTGGGGCGTATTCCGAAGCCGAACCTCATGAGGATCGGAGAACCGATGCAACCGATTATCCCCAACGAGCTTGCGACGCTCTTCGCGGCCGTCCCCGGCGGCAAGGCCCTGGGCGAAGAGGGGTCCGCGACGGCGTTCGCCGCGTTTGTCGCGGACCGCTCGGGCGGCGAAGAATCCCCGTTGTTGTGGCAGGTGCTGGCCGCCGCCGGCGCAGCGGAAGGCGCGTCCGACCCCAAGGTAGACCCCGCCGAAATTCAGGCGGATGCGGGCGCGGACCCCGATCCGCCCGCGCAGGCCGCCGACATGGACGCGGCAGATGTCACGCTGCGCCCGGACATCGCGATTGCGGAGCCGGACAAGGCGTCTGACCCGTCGTTGCGTGGCACCGAGGCTGTTCCTGCCGGGCAGGCCCTGCCGCCGGGCAGCGATCCTGACCTGGCCGCGACCGCGCAAGGGTTGGTCCTGCCCCGCCGCGGTCCGGTTTCCGAGCTTGCCATGGCCCCCGGCGCGACCACCGACCGGGGGGGACGGCGTGCCGAAGCGGCCGGCACGTCCAGTGGGCGGACGCCGTCGATCTCTGCCGAACCGCTGGCGCCCGGTGGCGACGGCCCGCCGGCCGCCCGCCTGTCCGAGGCCGCGCAGGCCGCGCGCGAAGCCCTGGTCGAGTTCGCCTCGACCCGCCGACAATCGCGCGAGCATGCCGCCGACGCCGCGGCCGCGGCCGAGCGACCCGCGCGTGCGCCGATGCAGACCGTTCCGGCCCAGATCATCCAGGCGTCGCTTCAACCGCTGACCCACGTGATCGCCGCCAACCTGGCACCGGACCCGCGCGATTCGACGCGATTCGGCCGCGATCGCGACGCATTGTCCGAACTCGTCGCGGTCTCGGCGGGCGAGGCGCGCGCGGCACCGGCCGCGTCGGCCGGTGCGCCGGCCTTGCAATCCGCGCCGCAACAGCCGATCGCCCAGCAGCTTGCCCTTGCCATTTCCCGCAGCGCCGGGGGCGAGACGGAAATCACGCTTCACCCCGAAGAGCTGGGCCGCGTCCGCTTGTCGGTATCGGGCGGAGAAGGGGCCTTGACCCTGTCGATCATCGCCGACCGGCCCGAAACCGGCGACCTGATCCGGCGCCACCTTGACCAGCTCTCTGCCGAATTCCGCGATATGGGCTACGCCAATCTGAGCTTCAGTTTCGGGTCCGCGCCGCAGCAGGGACGGTCCGACACGCATCAGGACGCCGCCGACCCTGGCGTGACCGACGACTGGATCGAACTGGAGCCGGTCTCGCGATCCGACGCCACCTCTGCCACCGCCGCCTCTGGCCTCGACCTTCGCCTTTAGGAGCCCAAGATGGAACCCACCGCCCTGACCCAGGCCGCGCCGTCACCGACGTCCCAGGCCGCACCGTCATCCCGCACCGTCATCAGTTCGGATTTCGAGACCTTCCTGAAGATGCTGACCGTGCAGATGGAAAACCAGGACCCGCTCAATCCGGTCGAATCGACCGAATACGCGACCCAGCTGGCGACCTTTTCCAGCGTCGAACAGCAGGTCCTGACCAATGATCTTCTGCAGGCGATGATCGGCCAGATGGGGGTCGGTGGCATGGCCCAGATGGCCGGCTGGGTCGGGCGCGAGGCGCGCGCGGCCATGCCGGCCCGGTTCGACGGCGATCCAATCGCCCTGGCGCCGCAGCCCGAACCCCTGGCCGACCGGGCGGAAATCGTGGTGCGCGACGCCTTCGGCACCGAGCTGGAGCGGTTCGGCATCGACCCCGCCGCCGACACCGTCACCTGGAGCGGGACAGACTGGTCCGGCACCACCCGGCCCGATGGCATCTACAGCTTCACCACGATCAGCTACCAGGGCGACGAGGTGATCGCCGAGACCCCGACCGAGCTTTATGCCCGCGTGCAGGAGGTCCGGCTGCAGGACGGGGCCACCATGCTGATCCTCGATGGTGGCGTGGCCGTGCCGGCCGATGACGTCACCGCGCTGCGCAGCGCCGAGGCGCTATAGAAGCTCGGCCAGCAGGACCAGCGCCGCCATCGCACCGGCGCCCAGTGCGATCCAGCCCGCGATCGCCCGGATCGGTCGGCGCGGCGGTGGCGGGTCGCCCTGCATCTGGCGCACCAGCACGGCCTCGGCCAGGCCGGGCAGGCGCGGGCCGAACCGCGCCAGGACGCGCGCGGTCTGGACAAGGTCCCGGGTCAATGCCCGCGGGCCGATGCTGCTGCGGATGTATTTCTCGACCACCGGCTTGGCCGCGTCCCAGATGTTCATGCGCGGATCCAGCGTGCGGGCCACGCCTTCGACCACCACCATGGTGCGCTGCAGCAGGATCAGCTCGGTCCGGGTTTCCATGCCGAAGCGCTCGGTCACCTCGAACAGATAGGCCAGCAGGCGCCCCATCGAGATGCGGCTGGCATCCATGCCGAAGATCGGTTCGCCGACCGCGCGCAGGGCGCGGGCGAATTCGTCGACATCGCGGTCGGCGGGCACATAGCCGGCCTCGAAATGCAGCTCGGCCACGCGCTTGTAGTCCCGGCGGATGAAACCGAACAGGATCCCGGCATAGACCCGGCGGGTATATTCGTCGATATGCCCCATGATCCCGAAATCGTAGGCGATGATATCGCCGTTCGCCGCGACCTTGAGGTTGCCGTGATGCATGTCGCCATGGAAATAGCCGTCGCGCAGGGCATGGTTGAGGAACAGCTGCATCACCCGCAGCGCCAGGTCGCGCCGGTCATGGCCGGCGGCGTCGATCGCCGCCACATCGCCCAGCCCGATCCCTTCGGCCCAGCCAAGGGTCATCACCCGGCGGCTCGACAGATCCCAGCGGACCTGTGGCAGGGTAAAACCGTCGTCGTCCCGGGTGTTGGCCTGGAATTCCGAGGCCGAGGCGGCTTCGAGCCGCAGATCGAGTTCGCCGATCACGACGCCCTCGAAATGGGCGACCACGTCGACCGGCTTCAGCCGGCGCGACCCGGGCAGCAGCACGCCGATCGCATTGGCGGCGAAATGGAACGCATCCAGGTCGCGGCGAAAGGCCCGCTCGATCCCCGGCCGCAGCACCTTGACCGCGACCTCTTCGCCGGTATCGGCCAGCGTCGCCTTGTGGACCTGCGCGATCGAGGCGGCGGCGACCGGTTCGGAAAACGTGGCGAACAGCTGGTCGGCGGGGACGCCCAGTTCGCGCTCCACCTCGGCCTTGGCCGCGGCCACCGGAAAGGGCGGCAGCCGGTCCTGCAGCACGCGCAGCTGCTCGGCCAGTTCGTCGCCGACCACGTCGGGCCGGGTCGACAGGATCTGGCCGAACTTGATATAGGCCGGGCCCAGCACGGTCAGCGCCCGCGTCACCGGCGGCATCGCCGGATCGCCCCGATGGCCCAGCCAGCGGAACGGCCACACCACGGCGCGCACCACGACCCGGATCAGCCGCGGCGCCTCGAACGCATCGAGGATCGCCTGCATCGCCCCGGTCCGCTCGAAGGTCGCGCCGGTGCGGATCAGGCGCCAGATGTTGTGAGGTCCGCGCACCTAGATCTTCCACCCCGAATGCAGGCAGGCGATGCCCATGGACAGGTTGCGGTATTTGGCGTTTTCGAACCCCGCCGCGCGGATCATCGCCAGAAACGTCCCCTGGTCGGGGAACTTGCGGATCGATTCGACCAGGTATTGATAGCTGTCGCGGTCACCGGTGATCGCCCGACCCATCTGCGGGATCACGTTGAAGGAATACAGGTCATACAGCCGTTGCAGCCCGTCATTCGGCAATTGCGAGAATTCCAGCACCATCAGCCGGCCGCCGGGCTTGAGAACCCGATACGCCTCGGTCAGCGCCGCCTCCGGCCGGGTCACGTTCCGGATGCCGAAGCTGATCGTGTAGACGTCGAAGGAATTGTCTTCGAAGGGCAGGGCCATCGCGTCGCCCACCACCCAGTCCAGGCTGTCGGCCAGCCGCGCGGCCTCGGCCCGCTTGCGGCCTTCGATCAGCATGCTTTCGGTCATGTCCAGCACGACCGCCTGCGCATCCCCGGCGCGGCGCAGAAAGCGGAACGCGATGTCGCCGGTGCCGCCGGCCACGTCCAGCAGGCGCTGCCCGGCGCGCGGCGCCAGCCAATCCATCATCGCGTCTTTCCACAGGCGGTGGATGCCCAGGCTCATGGCGTCGTTCATCACGTCGTATTTCGACGCGACCGAGGTAAAGACCCCATGCACCCGGCCGGCCTTTTCGGCCTCCGGCACGTCCTGGAACCCGAAATGGGTGGTCTTGTCGTCCTGATCGCTCATCGCCATGGCTTTGCCCGAATTCTGTCCTACCGGAGTTATAGTGCCGTGGTCCAAGACACAAACGCCCTTTGTGACGCAGGAGCCCCCCGGACCATGATCGGCACCAAAGTCAACGTGATCGCTGTTATCGCCCAGATCGCCGGTATCGCCTTGCTGATCGCGGTCTTGGTCGGGATCGCGCGTCTGCGCACCGCGCTGTATCTCTGGATGACCCCCTCGGCATCGGACGGCACGCGGCCAAGGCCCACGATCGGCGCGCGGTTGAAGCCGTCGCTGTCGCTATCTGTGATGCTGGTGGCGCGGACGGGGCTGAACGCCGACCCCGGGTCATCGCTCGACACCTGGATCCTGCGGCCCACACCGGGAATGCGGATCATCTCCCTGGGCCTGGCGTCATGCGCCGTCGGCCTGATCTGGACGGTTCCCGAGCTTTCGCTCGGGACCACGGGAAACGCCGCGATCACGATGGCCGCTTGCTATTCCGCGCTGTTCATCGGCACCTACGAACTCCGGTTCGACCGTGACATGCTCAGCGCGCCGAACTGGTTGTTCCAGCGGCGGGAACACGCATTTGGCGACCTGATCGATATCCGGGATGACGGGCATTACCACTACAGGTTCCGGTTTTCCGACGGCCGCACGCTTCAAGTTCAGAAATACCTTGTGGGCATCGACAAGCTGCTGGGCTATGGCCGGCAATGGATCGACCATAACATCAGGGGCTGATGCCGGAGCTTCCCGAAGTCGAAACCGTTCGCCGCGGCCTGCAACCCGCGATGGAGGGTCAGGTGATCGCCCGCGCCCGCGTCAACCGCGCCGGGCTGCGCTGGCCGTTTCCCGATCGGATGGCCGAACGGCTGACCGGGCGGCGGGTGCTGGCACTGCGCCGGCGGTCGAAATACATCCTGGCCGATCTGGACGGGGCCGAGACGCTGATCCTGCACCTGGGCATGTCGGGTCGCATCCTGGTCTCGGGCGATCCGCTGGGGCGGTTCCATCATCACCACCCCGCGCCGCAAAAACATGACCATGTCGTTCTGGACATCGCCAACGGCGCCCGCGTCACCTTCAACGATGCCCGCCGCTTCGGCGCCATGGACCTGTGGCCCACCGATAGGCTCGACACGCATCCGTTGCTCGTCAACCTGGGGCCGGAACCCCTGGGCAACAGCTTCGACGACGCCACCCTGGCCGCGCGTCTGACGGGCCGCCGCACGCCGATCAAGGCGGCGCTGCTGGACCAGCGCAATGTCGCGGGCCTGGGCAACATCTATGTCTGCGAAGCCCTGCACCGGGCCGGGATCAACCCCAGGCGCCTGGCCGGTTCCCTGTCGCGCGGCCGCATCGCCCGGCTGGTTCCGGTGATCCGCGATGTCCTGTCCGAGGCGATCGTCGCCGGGGGGTCCTCCCTGCGCGATCACCTCCAGACCGACGGAGAGCTGGGCTATTTCCAGCACAGCTTCCGGGTCTATGACCGCGAAGGCGCGCCCTGCCGGACCGATGCCTGCACGGGCACCATTCGCCGCATCGTGCAATCCGGGCGTTCGACCTTCTACTGTCCGCGCTGCCAGCGCTAGGGCCAATCAGCGCTTGATTGCCGCGCCCTGTCTGCTAACCCTTCGTCCCTGTCTGCGCCAACAAGCCCGGAGTGCCCATGGCCTACAAGACCATCATCGTCGATGTCTCGGATGACGTGGCCCTGATCACGCTGAACCGCCCCGATGCGCTGAACGCGCTGAACAGCCAGATGCTGGGAGAATTGTCCAAGGCCCTGGTCGACGCCGATGCCAGCGACAAGGTGCGCTGCATCGTCATCACCGGCACCGACAAGGCCTTTGCCGCCGGGGCCGATATCCCCGAGATGGCGGCGAAGGATTTCGTCGAGATCTTTCGCGAAAATTTCTTTGCCGACGAGGCCGACCGGTTCCTCAAGGTGCGCAAGCCGATCATCGCCGCGGTGGCCGGCTATGCCCTGGGCGGCGGTTGCGAGCTGGCGATGATGTGCGATTTCATCATCGCCGCCGACAGCGCCAAGTTCGGCCAGCCCGAGATCAACCTTGGCGTCATCCCCGGCATCGGCGGCACCCAGCGCCTGGCCCGTGCGGTGGGCAAGGCCAAGGCGATGGACATGATCCTGACCGGGCGTTTCATGGATGCCGAAGAGGCGCTGTCGGCCGGCCTCGTCAGCCGCGTCGTGCCGGCCAGGAAACTGCGTGACGAGGCGCTGGGCGCCGCCCACAAGATCGCCGAGAAATCGCAGCTTGCCGTGATCGCCGCCAAGGACGCGGTGAACCGGTCGCAGGAGCTGCCGTTGTCCGAAGGCATCCGCTACGAAAGGCAGCTGTTCCAGGCGCTGTTCGCGACCGAGGACCGGACCGAGGGGATGTCGGCCTTCATCGACAAGCGCGAGGCGCAGTTCCGCGACAAATAGGCTGCCGCCGCAGGAAAATCGGTGTTTGCATTCCGGGCGGTTTCCTCTATACGCCGCCGTCAGACATGCGCGTGCGGCCCGCCTTGGCCAGAACCTCCCGGTAGAGAACCCGGGGTCGGGACCACCCGTGCAAACCCGTTTTTGACACGAACCCGACGAAAGAGAACACGCCCATGGCCAACACGCCCCAGTCCAAGAAACGCGCCCGCCAGAACGAACGCCGCTACGCCGTCAACAAGGCGCGCCGGTCGCGGATCCGCACCTATCTGCGCAAGGTCGAAGAGGCCATCGCCTCGGGCGACAAGGACGCCGCCATCGCCGCCCTGCGCGCCGCCCAGCCCGAGCTGATGCGCGGCGTGACCAAGGGCGTGATGCACAAGAACACCGTTGCCCGCAAGATGTCGCGCCTGTCGTCGCGCGTGAAGTCGCTGGGCTGAGCGGCGACTCGTTACCGGGCCGGCCGGAACGGCTTCGGGAAGGAAATTCAAGAGGGCGGTTCGTTTGAGCCGCCCTCTGTGCATCCGGGCAACAGCGGTGGCGACTTTCTCAGAAGATTCAACGCGCGTCGGGATTCGTTTCGTCCGGGCGGCGCGTCAAGCCCTCTCTTGCAGTTGAAACGGCCTCAACGCCCTTGCTACGTTGCCCCAGCGATTCATGTCGTTCCTGGGGGACACGGGTAGAATCGGGGGTTAACGCCTGGAGACGGCGGCATCGGTGGCCTGGCTTTCCGATACCGAATTCCGGGGGTTCGACGGCTTGTTTGCCTCGGACAGGATGCCGGATGGGGACCGGCATCGCGGATCCCCGCCACCTGTGTACGGTACCGACCGTCGGATCCGGCCCCGACCAGGGGTTGGGGTTTGTTCGTCGAACCGGTCTGTCATCGGCACCGCCCGACCTTGTCGAGGCGGCGAGCCTCTTGATGCACCAGGACGTCCGATTTGTGCGTGACGAGTGGTATCGCCCGGAACAGAGGCGGACGACGGTGGGACAGAAAGATCAAGGGGCCGAGGCACAGATGACAACCGAAGAATGGCGTAGCGTCAAGGCAGGCATTCGCGACTCGGTCGGGGCGAACAATTTCAGGAACTGGATCGAACCGCTGGAACTGCAGGGCCTGCAGGACGGCGTCGCCCTGTTCGACGCCCCGAATTCCTTTCACGGGACCTATGTCCGCAAGACCTTCGGCGAGCTGATCATCTATCACCTCAACGCCGGCGGCGCGAAGGTTCAGCGCCTGGATTTCGAAGTTGGCAAATCCGTGAACGGCACCGCCGCGCCTGCGCCGCAGCCCGCCGTGGCCCCGGCGCCGCAGCCGCCCGTGGCGTCCCGCGATGACATCGGATCGCCGATCGATGCGCGCTTCACCTTCGACAATTTCGTCGTCGGCAAGCCCAACGAACTGGCCCATGCCGCCGCCCGCCGGGTCGCCGAAAGCGAACATGTGACCTTCAATCCGCTGTTCCTCTATGGCGGTGTCGGCCTTGGCAAGACGCACCTGATGCATGCCATCGCCCATGAACTGAAGCGGACCCGGCCCGAGGCCAAGGTGCTCTATATCCGGGCCGACGAATTCATCATGCGCTTCGTCTCGGCGATCCGCGACAAAAGCATGATGGACTTCAAGCAGCTGTTCCGCTCGGCCGATGTGCTGATGATCGACGACATCCAGTTCTTCGCCGGCAAGGATGGCACGCAGGAGGAATTCTTTCACACCTTCAACGCCCTGGTCGACCAGAACAAGCAACTGGTGCTGACCGCCGATCGCGCCCCGGGCGAAATCAAGGACCTGTCCGAACGGATCAAGTCGCGTTGCCAATGTGGCCTGGTGGTCGATCTGCACCCGACCGACTACGAGTTGCGCCTGTCGATCCTGCAGGCCAAGCGCGGCCTGCACGAGGCGCTCTATCCCGGGGTCGTTCTGCGCGACGGGGTGCTGGAATTCCTCGCCCATCGGATCTCGACCAACGTGCGTGTGCTGGAAGGCGCCCTGATGCGGCTTTTCGCCTTCGCCTCGCTGGTCGGGCGCGAGGTGACGCTGGAAATGGCCCAGGAATGCCTGGCCGACATCCTGCGCGCCTCGGACCGCAAGATCACCATCGACGAAATCCAGCGCAAGGTCAGCGAACATTACGCGATCCGCCTGTCCGACCTGGTCGGGCCGCGCCGGTTGCGCAGCTATGCCCGGCCGCGCCAGGTGGCGATGTGGCTGTGCAAGCAGATGACCAACAAGTCGCTGCCCGAGATCGGCCGCAAGTTCGGCAAGCGCGATCACACCACGATCATGCATGGCGTGCGCAAGATCGAAGAGCTGCGCAAGACCGACAGTTCGATCGACGAAGACCTCGAATTGCTGCGCCGCGCGCTCGAGGATTGACGCCCCCGCAACACTCGCCCAGTGTCGCCTAAAGCCCCTTGTGCCGCGGGGGGAAACGGTTACGTTTCCGATCCCGGCCCGAGGGGGCGGCGCAGGACGGAGAAAGTCATGAAATTCAGCATCGAACGGGGCGTTCTGCTCAAGGCCGTGGCGCAGGCGCAATCGGTTGTCGAACGGCGCAACACCATCCCGATCCTGGCCAATGTCCTGATCGAGGCCGAGGGAGACGAGGTTCACTTCCGCGCCACCGATCTGGATATCGAGGTGGTCGACCGGGCCCCGGCCAAGGTCGAGCGTGCCGGTGCGACGACGGTCAGCGCCGTGACCCTGAACGAGATCGTCCGCAAGTTGCCCGACGGGGCGCTCGTGTCGCTGTCCGAAGATGGCGCATCGGGACGGCTGGCGATCGAGGCGGGCCGGTCCAACTTCTCGCTCGCCACCCTGCCCAAGCAGGATTTCCCGGTCATGGCGTCTTCGGATTACCAGACCAATTTCTCTTGCGATGCGCCGACCCTGCGGCGGCTGTTCGACAAGTCGAAATTCGCGATCTCGACCGAGGAGACCCGCTATTACCTCAACGGTGTGTTCATGCATGTGGCCGACAGTGACGGCGGCAAGGTGCTGCGCTGCGTCGCCACCGACGGCCACCGCCTGGCCCGGATCGACGCCGACCTGCCCGAGGGCGCCGACGGCATGGCCGGCGTGATCGTGCCGCGCAAGACCGTGGGCGAATTGCGCAAGCTGCTGGACGACGACGATGCCAAGATCGCGGTCAGCGTGTCCGAAACCAAGGTGCGTTTCGCCACGCCGGACATCACCCTGACCTCCAAGGTGATCGACGGGACCTTCCCGGATTACACCCGCGTGATCCCCGCCGGAAATACCCGCAAGATGGAGGTCGACGCCGCCGAATTCGCCAAGGCGGTCGACCGGGTGGCCACGGTCAGTTCGGAACGGTCCCGGGCGGTCAAGCTGCAGCTGGACGAAGATCGCCTGATCCTGTCCGTCAACGCCCCCGACAGCGGCGCCGCCGAAGAAGAGCTGGCCGTCGCCTATGGCGACGAGCGACTGGAAATCGGCTTCAACGCCAAGTATCTGCTGGAAATCGCCAGCCAGGTGGACCGGGAAAACGCGGTGTTCCTGTTCAATTCGTCCGGCGATCCGACCCTGATGCGCGAAGGCAATGACACCACGGCGATCTATGTCGTGATGCCGATGCGGGTGTGAGCCTTCACCTCACGTCGCTGACCCTGTCGCATTTCCGCTCGCACCGGCGCGCGGTGCTGGATTTCGACGGGCGGCCGGTGGCGATCCATGGCGCCAATGGCGCGGGCAAGACCAACATCCTCGAAGCGGTGTCGCTGCTGTCGCCGGGCCGTGGATTGCGCCGCGCCGCGGTCGCCGAAATGGCCCGCAAGCCCGAGGCGCCGGGCTGGAAGGTCCGGGCCGATCTGACCTCCCTGAACCAGCAGCACGAGGTCGAGACCTGGGCCGAGGGCAGCCAGGCCCGGCAGGTGAAGATCGACGGCAAGGCAAGCACCCAAGTGGCGCTGGGCCGGATCGCGCGGGTGCTGTGGCTGGTGCCCTCGATGGACCGGCTGTGGATCGAGGGGGCCGAAGGGCGGCGGCGGTTCCTGGACCGGGCGACGATGTCCTTCGAACCCGCCCATGCCGAGGCCGTGCTGACCCATGAAAAGGCCATGCGCGAGCGCAACCGGCTGCTCAAGGACATGGTCCGGGACGCCCATTGGTATGATGCGCTGGAGGCCCAGATGGCCATTGCCGGGGCCGAGATCCAGCGCCGCCGCACCGCCGCGATCGCCCGCCTGACCGAAGCCCAGGCGGCGGCCGAAACCGCCTTTCCGGTGGCCGATCTGGCGCTGTCCCAGGCCGAAGGCGACCTGCCGGGCGATGCGGAGGACCAGCGCGCCGCCCTGGCCGAGGGCCGCGCCCGCGACATGGCCGCCGGCCGCACCCTGACCGGCCCCCATCGCACCGACCTGGAGGCGGTCTTTGCCGCCAAGGGCGTTCCGGCGCGCGATTGTTCCACCGGCGAACAGAAGGCCCTGCTGGTGGCGCTGATCCTGGCCAATGGCCGTGCGCTGGCGCAGGATTTCGGCGCCCCGCCGATCCTGCTGCTGGACGAGATCGCCGCCCATCTGGACACCGCCCGCCGCGCCGCGCTGTATGATGAAATCTGTGCGCTGGGGGCGCAGGCCTTCATGACCGGAACCGGGCCCGAACTCTTCGCGGAACTCGGTGACCGGGCGCAAGATCTGCGCGTGACCGAAACGGACGGGACGTCGCATGTCGCGAACGGAGGAACCGATGCGGATTGAACGGATCGAAGAGGCCCGCCTGAACGCGGACGATACCGCGGCGATCGCCCGGTTGCTGGACCGCGCCTTCGGCCCGGAATTCGGCGGACGGTCGTTCTTTCAGCAGCGGCATCATGTCCGGCTGGTCGCGCGCGACCCGGGTATCGTCGGCCACATGGCGCTGGGCCTGCGCGATGTGCGGCTGGGCGACGACCTGGTGACGATCGCCTGCCTGGGCGACGTGGCGACCGACCCCGACCGGCGCGGCGAAGGGATCGCGACCCGCCTCATGCAGGCGGTCCTGGCCGAGAGCCGCGCCATGCCCGCCGCCTTTCTGGTGCTGTTCGGGGATCAGCCGCTCTATGCCGGCACCGGGTTCGTTTCGCAGCGCAACCCGATGATCTGGACCGATCTGACCGATGCCCGCACCGGGCCGGTCGAACGCGGCCGGGACGACGGGTTGATGGTGCTGCCGCTGGGCGACATGAGCTGGGATCCGGACGCGCCGCTGGACCTGCTGGGATGGAAGTTCTGAGATGACGATCACCGTCGTCGAGGCCGCGCTTTACGCCGGGGCGCTGTTCCTCCTGTTCATCACCCCGGGGCCGGTCTGGGTCGGCCTGATCGCGCGGACCCTGTCGGGCGGGTTCGCCGCCGCCTGGCCGCTGACCCTGGGCGTCGTCGTGGGCGACGTGCTGTGGTCGGTGCTGGCGATCCTGGGCATGGCCTGGGTGGCGGAGAGCTTTGCCGGGGCGATGGAGGTGCTGACCTGGGTCGCCTGCGGCACCTTCCTGCTGATGGGCTGGCTGGTGCTTCGATCGGCGGGGGACCAGATCGACCGCGACAGCCGCCTGACCCGCCCGGGCCTTGCGGCCGGATTCCTGGCCGGTCTTGTGGTCATCCTGGCCAATCCCAAGGCGATCCTGTTCTACATGGGCATGTTGCCGGGCTTTTTCGATCTGGCGGCCCTGACCACTGCCGACATCGTCGCCATCGTCACCCTGTCGGCGATCGTCCCGCTGGCCGGAAACCTGACCATGGCAACCTTCGTGGTGCGGGCCCGGGCGCTGCTGAAATCGCCGCAGGCGGTGCGCCGGATGAACGTTGCGGCCGGTTGCCTGCTGATCGGTGTCGGCCTTGCGATTCCGTTTCTGTGACTGCACAAAATATAGCCCTTCTTCGTGACATCCTCCCCCGGATTTCGTATAAACCCGCATCAAAGAGACGAAGGGTCCGAAATGGCTGAAGAGCAGCAGCAGCAGGCCGAATACGGCGCCGATTCCATCAAGGTTCTCAAGGGGTTGGAGGCGGTTCGCAAACGTCCCGGCATGTATATCGGTGACACCGATGACGGCTCCGGCCTGCATCACATGGTCTACGAGGTCGTCGACAACGGCATCGACGAGGCGCTGGCCGGTCACGCGGACTATGTCCACGTCAAGATCCACGCCGACAACAGCGTCAGCGTGCGCGACAACGGCCGTGGCATTCCGGTGGATATCCACCAGGAGGAAGGCGTCAGCGCGGCCGAGGTCATCATGACCCAGCTGCATGCGGGCGGCAAATTCGACAGCAATTCCTACAAGGTGTCGGGCGGGTTGCACGGCGTCGGCGTATCGGTCGTCAACGCCCTGTCGGTCTGGCTCGAGCTCAAGGTCTGGCGGGGTGGCAAGGTCCATTCCGCGCGTTTCGAACATGGCGAGACGGTCCGGCACCTGGAGGTGATCGGCGAGGCCGGCGGCGAAACCGGGACCGAGGTGCGGTTCCTCGCCTCGACCGGCACGTTCAGCAACCTGGACTACGAATTCGGCATCCTGGAGAAACGCCTGCGCGAACTGGCGTTCCTGAACAGCGGCGTGCGCATCATCCTGGAGGACGAACGCCCCGCCGAACCGCTGAAATCCGAGCTGTTCTACGAAGGCGGCGTCCGGGAATTCGTCAAATATGTCGACCGGCACAAGGCATCGGTGATGCCCGAACCGATCCACATGACCGGTGAACGCGACGATATCGGCGTCGAGGTCGCGATGTGGTGGAACGACAGCTACAACGAGATGGTGCTGCCGTTCACCAACAACATCCCGCAGCGCGACGGCGGCACCCACCTGGCGGGCTTTCGCGCCGCCCTGACCCGGGTGATCCAGAAATACGCCCAGGACAGCGGCATCGCCAAGAAGGAAAAGGTCAACTTCACCGGCGACGATGCCCGCGAGGGGCTGACCTGCGTGCTGTCGGTCAAGGTGCCGGACCCGAAGTTCTCCAGCCAGACCAAGGACAAGCTGGTCAGTTCCGAAGTGCGCCCGGCGGTCGAGAACCTGGTCGGCGAAAAGCTGTCCGAATGGTTCGAAGAGAATCCGGGCGAGGCCCGGATCATCGTCGGCAAGATCGTCGAGGCCGCCCTGGCCCGCGAGGCGGCCCGCAAGGCGCGCGAGCTGACCCGGCGCAAGACCGCGATGGACGTGAATTTCCTGGCCGGCAAGCTCAAGGATTGCTCGGAAAAGGACCCCGCGCTGAGCGAGCTGTTCCTGGTCGAGGGCGACAGCGCCGGCGGTTCTGCCCAGACCGGCCGCGACCGCCGCACCCAGGCGATCCTGCCCCTGCGCGGCAAGATCCTGAACGTGGAACGGGCGCGGTTCGACCGGATGCTGGGCAGCCAGGAGATCGGCAACCTGGTGATGGCGCTGGGCACCGGCATCGGGCGCGACGAATTCAATATCGGCAAGCTGCGCTACCACAAGATCGTCATCATGACCGATGCCGACGTGGACGGTGCGCATATCCGCACTCTGCTGCTGACGTTCTTCTTCCGGCAGATGCCCGAGCTGATCGAGGGCGGCTACCTCTATATCGCGCAGCCGCCGCTCTACAAGGTCAGCCGCGGCAAGTCCGAGGTCTATCTCAAGGACCAGGCGGCCCTGGACGATTACCTGATCGAGATGGGCGTCGACGGGGCGATCCTGCGCCAGGGCAATGGCGAAGAGATCACCGCGCAGGACCTCAAGCGCGTGGTCGACGAGGCGCGGCAGCTGAAACGCGTGCTGGACGCCTTTCCGACCCATTACCCGCGCCATATTCTGGAACAGGCGGCGATCGCCGGGGCCTTTGTGCCCGGTGCCGTGGACGCGGATCTGCAGGGCGTGGCCGACACGGTGGCCCGGCGGCTGGACCAGATCGCGCTGGAATACGAACGCGGCTGGCAGGGCCGGATCACCCAGGATCACGGCATCCGCCTGGCGCGGATCCTGCGCGGCGTCGAAGAGGTGAGGACGCTGGACGGGCCGATGCTGCGCTCGGGCGAGGCGCGCAAGACGGGGTCGTTCACGCAGGGGCTGCAGGCGGTCTATGACCTGCCCGCGACGCTGATGCGAAAGGACCGCGCGCAGCTGATCCATGGCCCGCTCGACCTGCTCGCGGCGATCCTGGAGGAAGGCGAACGCGGCCTGTCCCTGCAACGCTACAAGGGCCTGGGCGAGATGAACCCGGACCAGCTGTGGGAAACCACGCTGGACCCGGATGCGCGGACCTTCCTGCAGGTCAAGATCGACGACGTGACCGAGGCCGACGACCTGTTCACCAAGCTTATGGGCGATGTCGTGGAGCCGCGCCGCGAATTCATCCAGCAGAATGCCCTGAGCGTCGAGAACCTGGATTTCTGACCCGACGCGCCCCGGGCTTGACCCGGGGCCTCATCGGCAGGGGGCCCGGGTCTGGCTGACGCGCCGCTCACGTTTGCGTTTGCCCGATGGACGGCTTTCGCGCCCTGCGCCAAAACAGTCGACATGAACGGAGACCGCCCATGTTCGACAGCGCCGCGCGCAAGTTGATCGACCCGCCGCTGAACGCGCTGGGCGCCCGTCTGGCCGCGCGCGGGATCGGTGCCGATGCGGTGACCCTGGTCGGACTGGCGCTGGGTCTGTTGGCTGCCTTGCTGATCGCGCTGGGCTGGCCCGGGCTGGCGCTGCTGCCGCTGCTTGCCTCGCGCCTGGCCGACGGACTGGATGGCGCCGTGGCGCGGGCGACGCGGCGCACCGATTTCGGCGGGCTTCTCGACATTGCCGCCGATTTCACCTTCTACGGCGCGATCCCCTTTGCCTTCGTGGTGATGAATCCCGCCGCCAATGGCGTGGCGGGCGCGTTCCTGTTGCTGTCCTTCTATGTCAACGGCACCTCGTTTTTGGGCTATGCCACGCTGGCGGCCAAACGCGGGCTGGACACAAGGGCGCAGGGGATCAAGTCGCTCTACTTCTCCAACGGATTGCTCGAAGGGACCGAGACGATCGCCTTTTTCGTTCTGATTTGTCTTCTCCCCTCGAAATTCGCCCTTCTCGCGTGGATATTTGCCGCGCTCTGTTTCGTAACCGCCGCGATGCGCCTGATCGGCGCGCGCCGGGCCTTTGCCATGGAGAGACGATGATCCGCCCCCTTGCCCTTGCCGCTGCCCTGTTGCCCACGCTGGCCCAGGCCCAGACCGACCCCGCCGACTGGGACGCGGTGTTGGAGGCCGCGCGCGGCCAGACCGTCTATTGGAACGCCTGGGGCGGGTCGACCACGACCAACGATTTCATCGCCTGGGTGGGCGCGCGGGTGGCCGAAGATCACGGCGTCATTCTGGAACATGTGAAGCTGACCGACACCGCCGATGCCGTCACCCGGGTGCTGAGCGAACGACAGGCCGGGCAGGACAGCGGCGGCGCGATCGACCTGATCTGGATCAACGGCGCCAATTTCGCGGCGATGAAACAGGCCGATCTGCTGTTCGGCCCCTTTGCCGAGGATCTGCCGAACTGGGTTCATGTCGCTGATGGCCCGGCGGTGCGCACCGATTTCACCGTGCCGACCGAGGGTTACGAAAGCCCCTGGGCCCTGGCCCAGGTGGTGTTCATGTATGACAGCGCCGACATGGCGCCGCAGCCCAGCATGGCCGCGATCGCCGATTGGGCCGCGCAGAACCCCGGCCGCTTCACCTATCCGCAGCCGCCGGACTTCCTTGGGCTGACCTTCCTCAAGCAGGCCCTGGTCGAGCTGACGCCGGACCCGGCGCTGCTGGCGCAGGCGCCGACCGATGCCAGCTACGAGGTCGCCACCGCGCCGCTATGGGATTACCTCGAAGACCTGACCCCGAACCTGTGGCGTCAGGGCCGGGCCTATCCGGCGACGGGCCCGGCGCAATTGCAGCTGATCGCGGACCAGGAGATCGACCTGGCGATTTCCTTCAGCCCCGGAGAGGCGAGCGCCGCGATCGCCAATGGCCAATTGCCCGACACCGTGCGCACCTTCGTGCTCGCGGGCGGGACGATCGGCAACGCGTCCTTCGTGGCTATTCCCTATAATGCCTCGGCCCCCGAAGGTGCGATGGTGGTGGCGAATTTCCTGCTGTCGCCCGAGGCGCAGTTGCGCGCCCAGGACCCGGCCGTGCTGGGCTATGGCACGGTGCTGGACATGACGAAACTGCCCGAGGATGACGCCGCAGGCTTTGCCGCGCTGGACCTGGGCATCGCCACCCTGCCGCCCGAGGCGCTGGGCACCCCGCTGCCCGAGCCGCATCCCGAGTGGATGACCCGCATCGCCGAGGATTGGGCCAGCCGCTACGGGACCGCGCAGTAAGGTGATCCGCGCCGTCCCGCCGCTGACGCTGCTTTTGTTGCTGGGCCCGGTGGCGGCGGGGCTGTGGGGCGTGATCCGCCCGGCCTTCGGCGTGCTGCCGGCGGCGGGGTTCGCCGCGCCCTCGCTGGACCCGTTCCGTGCCCTGGCCGATTGGCCGGGGCTGGGCGCGGCGGTGCGGCTGTCGGTCGGCGTCGGTCTGTTGGCGACGGCTCTGTCGCTGGCACTGGTGACGCTGATCTGCGCCGGCTGGTGGGGCACGCGGGCCTTTCGCCTGTTGCAGCGGCTGCTGTCGCCGCTTCTGTCGGTGCCGCATGCGGCGGCCGCCTTTGGCCTGGCCTTCCTGATCGCGCCGTCGGGCTGGATCGCGCGGGCCCTCTCGCCCTGGGCAACCGGGTGGGACCGGCCACCCGACGCGCTGATCGTGAACGATCCCTGGGGCCTGGCGTTGACCGCCGGTCTGGTGATCAAGGAGGTGCCGTTCCTGCTGCTGATGGTGCTGGCTGCCTTGCCGCAGGTCCGGGCGGGCGAGCGGCTGCGGCTGACGCAGGTTCTGGGCTACGGGCGGATGACCGGTTGGCTCAAGGCGGTGTTCCCGGCGGTCTATGCCCAGATCCGGCTGCCGGTCTATGTGGTTCTGGCCTATTCCATGTCGGTGGTCGATGTCGCGGTGATCCTGGGGCCCTCGACGCCGCCGCCGCTGTCGGTGCAGATCGTGCGCTGGATCGGCGAGCCGGCGCTGGAAACCCGGCTGGTCGCCGCGGCCGGCGCGGTGCTGCAGCTGGCGCTGGTGATCGGCGCGCTGGTGGCGTGGCGGCTGGGCGAGGTGGTCGTCGCCCGGCTGGGCTGCGCCTGGGCCGAGCGCGGCGGGCGCGGCCGGCACGAAAACCCGCTGCGCCGCGTGTCGCTTGTGCTGGGCGCCGGGTCCGCCGGTGCGGTGCTGGCCGGGCTGGCGGTGCTCACGGTCTGGTCCGTCGCCGGGTTCTGGGGCTTTCCCGCGGCCTGGCCCCAGGGCGTCGGCCCGGCCAACTGGGCGCGGCACGGGCCGGGCGCAGGGTCGGCCTTCGGTCAGACGGCCCTGGTGGCCGGCATCGCCACGGCGCTGGCGCTGGTGCTGGTGCTGGGCTGCCTGCAGGCCGAGGCGCGGACCGGCCGCCGCCCCGGCGCCAGCGCGATGTGGCTGCTCTATCTGCCGCTGCTGGTGCCGCAGACCGCCTTTCTGCCCGGGCTGCAGACCTTCCTTCTGGGCCTGGGCGCCGACCGGGGCGTCGCGTCGGTGATCCTGGCGCATCTGGTCTTCGTCCTGCCCTATGTCTTTCTGTCCCTGGCCGATCCCTGGCGGGCCTGGGACAGCCGGCAAGCGACCATCGCCGCGACGCTGGGCGCCGGACCGGGGGCCGTGTTCTGGCGCATCCGATTGCCGATGCTGCTGGCCCCGGTGCTGACCGCCGCCGCCGTCGGGCTGGCCGTGTCGGTCGGGCAATACCTGCCGACCCTGCTGATCGGCGGGGGGCGCGTCGCGACCCTGACGACCGAGGCGGTGGCCCTGGCTTCGGGTGGGGACCGGCGCGCGATCGGGGTCTATGCGCTGGCCCAGAGTGCCGCGGCATTGCTGCCCTTTGCCCTGGCGCTGGCCCTGCCGGCGCTGGTCTGGCGCAACCGCAGGGGGCTGCATGGATAGGGGCCTGAAGCTGGAGCGGCTGGTGATCCGCAAGGGCGCCGAGGTGCTGCTGAGGATGGACCGGGCGGTGCCGCCGGGTGCGGTGCTGACGGTGATGGGGCCGTCCGGGTCAGGCAAATCGACCCTGCTGGCGGCGATCACCGGGACGCTGGACCGGGCCTTTGCGCTGGAGGGGCGGATATTGCTCGACGGGCGCGACATCACCGATCTGCCACCGCAGGCGCGCGGCGTCGGGCTGCTGTTCCAGGACGCGCTGCTGTTTCCGCATCTGAGCGTCGGCGGCAACCTGGCCTTCGGCCTGGCCGCCGGCGGCAGCCGCGCGGCGCGGCGGGATACGGTCGTCGCCGCGCTCTCGGAGGTCGGGCTGGAGGGCTACGCGGCCCGCGATCCGGCCACCCTGTCGGGCGGGCAGCGGGCGCGGGTCGCGCTGATGCGGACCCTGCTGGCCGAACCGCGCGCCTTGTTGCTGGACGAGCCGTTTTCGCGGCTGGACGCGGACCGGCGCGGGCAGGTGCGGCAGTTGGTGTTCGACCGGGCAAGGGCGCGGGATCTTCCGGTTCTGCTGGTGACCCATGACGCCGAGGACGCGCGGGCCGCGGCGGGCGAGGTCGTGACGCTCTCTGGGAAGCTGGGGTGACACCCTACCCGACGGTGCGTGCAGATGTCGGGGCGCCGTCGGCCGCCGTGCGCCAACGGCGAAATCACGGTGCAGGGTGGGGTTCCACCCCACCGCCTTGTGTTACTCGGCCGCGCGTCCTGGCAGGACCCAGCCGGGCCGCGGGAAGTGGCAGGTATAGCCGTTCGGGTGCTTGACCAGGTAATCCTGGTGTTCGGGTTCGGCCTCCCAGAAATCGCCGACCGGTTCGACCTCGGTCACCACCTTGCCGGGCCAGAGGCCGGACGCCTCGACATCGGCGATGGTGTCCAGCGCGACCTGCCGTTGGTCGTCATCCACATGATAGATCGCCGAGCGGTAGGACATGCCGCGGTCATTGCCCTGCCGGTCCTTCGTCGTCGGGTCGTGGATCTGGAAGAAGAATTCCAGCAATTGCCGATAGCTGATCCGGGCCGGGTCATAGAGGATCTCGATCCCCTCGGCATGGGTGCCGTGGTTGCGATAGGTCGCGTTCGGCACGTCGCCGCCGGTATAGCCGACGCGGGTTTTCAGAACCCCGGGCAGCTTGCGGATCAGGTCCTGCATGCCCCAGAAACAGCCCCCGGCCAGGACAGCGCGGTGTTCGGTCATCTAGATGTCCTCCACTTGGGTCAGGTAGGCGCCATACCCTTCGGCCTCCATCTCGGCCTTGGGAATGAAACGCAGCGCATTGCCGTTGATGCAATAGCGCAATCCGCCCCGGTCGCGCGGCCCGTCATCGAAGACATGGCCCAGATGGCTGTCGCCATGGGCACTGCGCACCTCGGTCCGGACCATCCCGTGCGAGGTATCGCGCAGTTCGGTCACATGGGCCGGTTCGATCGGCTTGGTGAAGCTGGGCCAGCCACAGCCGGCGTCGAACTTGTCCGATGACGCGAACAGCGGTTCGCCCGAGACGATGTCGACATAGATCCCCGGCTCGGTCGTGTGCAGATAGGGCCCGGTGCCCGGGCGTTCGGTGCCGCTCTGTTGCGTCACCCGGTATTGTTCCGGCGTGAGGGCGGCGATGGCGTCTGGATCCTTGCGGTAGGTCATGGTTCCTCCGGGGGCGTCTCGGTGAAGGATATGGGGCACGGGCGCGCAAATGCCAGCGCGCTGAAACCTCCTTCACGGGGTGGTGTGCATCAATATGTTACAAAAAAAACCAACAAAGCCATTCATGTAACATTTTCCTTGATCCGACTCGCATGACCGCGTTAGGGTCGGACCCAAGGAGGAGCCTCATGGACGCTTTCATCTGCGATGGTGTGCGCACGCCCATCGGCCGCTATGGCGGTGCCCTGTCCGGCGTGCGGGCCGATGATCTGGCCGCGATCCCCATCGCGGCGCTGATCGCGCGCCATCCGGGGCTGGACCCGGCCGCCATCGACGAGGTGATCTATGGCTCCGCCAACCAGGCCGGCGAGGACAATCGCAACGTCGCCCGCATGGCCGCGCTGCTGGCCGGGCTGCCCGAAACCGTGCCGGGCACGACCGTGAACCGGCTCTGCGCCAGCGGGATGGATGCGGTGGGATTTGCCGCGCGGGGGATCCGGGCCGGCGATTACGACCTGACCATCGCCGGCGGTGTCGAAAGCATGTCGCGCGCACCCTTCGTGATGCCCAAGGCGACCAGCGCCTTTACCCGGTCCAATGCCGTCCACGACACGACGATCGGCTGGCGCTTCGTGAACCCCAGGATGGAGGCGGCCCACGGCGTCGATTCGATGCCCCAGACCGCCGACAATGTCGCCGCCGATCACGGCATCAGCCGGGCCGACCAGGATGCCTTTGCCGCCCGCAGCCAGGCGCGCTGGGGCGCCGCGCAGGCGGCGGGCGTTTTCGCCGAGGAGATCACGCCGGTCAGCGTGCCGCAGCGCAAGGGCGCCCCGCTGGTCGTCGAGGTCGACGAACATCCCCGCCCCGGCACCACGGTCGAGCAATTGGCCGGCCTCAAGGGCGTCAACGGGCCGGAGTTGACGGTGACGGCGGGCAATGCCTCGGGCGTCAACGACGGCGCGGCGGCATTGCTCGTCGCCTCTGGCGAGGCTGCCTCGCGTCACGGATTGACGCCGAGGGCGCGCATACTGGCGATGGCCTCGGCGGGTGTCGCGCCGCGCGTCATGGGGATCGGGCCGGTGCCGGCCAGCCGCAAGGTGCTGGCCCGGGCCGGGCTGACGATCGACCAGATCGACGTGATCGAGCTGAACGAAGCCTTCGCGTCCCAGGCGCTTGCGACCCTGCGCGCACTCGGCCTGCCCGATGATGCCGAACACGTGAATCCCAATGGCGGCGCCATCGCGCTGGGCCATCCCCTGGGCATGTCCGGCGCGCGGCTGGTGCTGACCGCGACCAACGAACTTCACCGCCGCAACGGCCGCTATGCGCTTTGCACCATGTGCGTGGGCGTCGGCCAGGGCGCGGCCATCCTCATCGAAAGGGTCTGAGCCATGTATGCACAGATGATCCAGTCCGAGAAAACCGATGAAGACCCCCGGGCGCTGGCGGAATTCCAGGCCCGTATCGACCGGGGCGAAAAGATCGAGCCCAAGGACTGGATGCCGGAGGGGTATCGCCGCACGTTGATCCGCCAGATCGGCCAGCATGCCCATAGCGAAATCGTCGGCCAGCTGCCCGAAGGCAACTGGATCACCCGCGCGCCGACGCTGGAGCGCAAGGCGATCCTGCTGGCCAAGGTTCAGGACGAAGCGGGGCATGGGCTGTACCTGTACTGCGCCGCCGAAACCCTGGGGATCAGCCGCGACGCGCTGACCGAAAAGCTGCTGGACGGGTCGATGAAATATTCGTCGATCTTCAATTATCCGACCCTGACCTGGGCCGATATGGGAGCGGTCGGCTGGCTGGTCGATGGCGCGGCGATCATGAACCAGGTGCCGCTGCAGCGGACATCCTTCGGTCCCTATTCCCGCGCGATGATCCGGATCTGCAAGGAGGAGTCGTTCCACCAGCGCCAAGGCTACGACATCATGATGAAGATGGCGAACGGCACGCCGGAACAGCGGCGGATGGCGCAGAATGCGCTGGATCGGTTCTGGTATCCCAGTTTGATGATGTTCGGTCCCAGCGATGCCGAAAGCGTGCATTCCGCGCAGAACATGGCCTGGAAGATCAAGATCAACACCAATGACGAGTTGCGCCAGAAATTCGTCGACCAGACCGTGCCGCAGGCGGAATACCTGGGCCTGACGATCCCCGACCCGGACCTGAAATGGAACGCGGAAACCGGACATTACGATTTCTCGGAACCTGATTGGACGGAATTCTTCGACGTGCTCAAGGGCGATGGCCCCTGCAACGCGGAACGCATGGAAGCCCGGCGCAAGGCCTGGGACGAGGGCGCCTGGGTGCGCGAGGGGCTGCTGGCGCATGCCCGAAAGAAACGTGCGGCGAAAACCGCTGCGGAATAGGCGCTCATCGGAGCCTCGCGGCCCCTCTTCGCTGTCGTGCGCAGCGAGGAGAGCCAGGGGCTCGACGAGACGCGCGGATAGGAGGACGACATGTCGAACGAATGGCCCCTGTGGGAAATCTTCATCCGTGGACAGCACGGCATGGCGCATCGGCATGTGGGCAGCCTGCACGCGCCCGATGCCGACATGGCGATCAAGAATGCCCGCGACGTCTATACCCGCCGCAACGAAGGCGTGAGCATCTGGGTGGTCGAGGCGGCGCGGATCACCGCGTCGTCGCCCTCGGACAAGGGCCCGATGTACGATCCGGCCCGGTCCAAGGTCTATCGCCACCCGACCTTTTTCGACATCCCCGACGATGTGGAGCCGATGTGATGGACCCAGCATTCGAATTCCTGTGCCGGATGGGCGACAACACGCTGGTGCTGGGCCACCGGGTGTCCGAGTGGTGCGGCCATTCCCCGGTCCTGGAGGAGGATATCGCCCTGGCCAATACCGCGCTGGACCTGATCGGGCAGACCCAGCTGTGGCTGGGCCTGGCGGCCGAGGTCGAGGGCGCGGGCCGCGACGCCGATGCCCTGGCCATGACCCGTGACGCCTGGGATTTCCGCAACGTGCTGCTGGTCGAATTGCCCAACGGCGATTTCGGTCGGACGATGATGCGCCAATGCCTGTTCGACGCCTGGCACGACCTGGTGCTGGCCGAACTGCGCGACAGCACCGACGACCGCATCGCCGCCATCGCCGACAAGACCAGCCGCGAGGTCGCCTATCACCTGGAGAGGTCGCGCGACACGGTGATCGGCCTGGGCGACGGCACCGAGGAAAGCCACGCCCGGATGCAGGCGGCGTTGGACCGGCTTTATCCCTATGTGGGCGAGCTGTTCGAAACCGACGCGGTTGACGCGGCACTGGCCGAGGCCGGGATCGCGCCCGATCCGGGCAACCTGCGCGACGCCTATGACGCCCGGATCACCGGGATCATGGCCGAGGCGACATTGACGATCCCCGACAGCCGCTTCGCCCACAAGGGCGGCCGCGACGGGGTCCGGCATACAGAGCATCTGGGCCATCTGCTGACCGAGATGCAGTGGCTGCAACGCGCCTATCCGGGCGCAACCTGGTAGGGGGCGCAACCCGTCCCGGCCTCCGGGCCGGGACCTCGACCGTTCCGCAAGAGGCCCCGGATCAGGTCCGGGGCGCGACGAGCAAAGGATGAATGTCCGCATGGACAGACCGACGATGCCCGAAATCTGGGCCTGGCTCGACCAGGTTCCGGACCCGGAAATCCCGGCGATCTCGCTGGTCGACCTCGGGGTGATCCGTGACCTGAAATGGCAAGAGGAAACCTTGCAGGTCACGGTGACGCCGACCTATTCCGGCTGTCCGGCGACCAGCGTCATCAATATGGAAATCGAGCGTGCCTTGCGGAAAAACGGCGTCCAGAACGTGCAGATCAAGCGGCAGATTTCGCCGCCCTGGACCACGGACTGGCTGTCGGACAAGGGCCGGGCCAGCCTGCTGGCCTATGGTATCGCGCCGCCGCAGCCCGCCGGAGGCCCCGAAAACTGCCCCCGTTGCGGCGGCACCGACCTGGAACGGGTCAGCCAGTTCGGTTCGACCCCGTGCAAGGCGCAATGGCGCTGCCGTGACTGTCTTGAACCCTTCGACTACTTCAAATGCATCTGAGGTGAGCATGGCCCAGTTTCACGACCTGGAAGTGACCGCGATCCGCCACACGATCCGCGACGCGGTCGAGGTGACCCTGCGGCCGAAGGGGGGCGATTTCACGTTTGTCCCCGGGCAATACCTGACCTTCCGGCGCGATTTCGACGGGGACGAGTTGCGGCGGTCCTATTCGATCTGTTCCGGCGGCGATGACGGCGTGCTGCAGGTCGGGATCAAGCGGGTCGATGGCGGGGCGTTCTCCAGCTTCGCCAATACCGATTTGCGGGTCGGCGACGTTCTGCAGGCGATGGCGCCGCAGGGCCGGTTCCGGGCAAAAGAGGCGACCGGCCCGCGCCATCTTCTGGCCTTTGCCGGCGGGTCCGGCATCACCCCGATCCTGTCGATCCTGCGCACCGTGCTGGCGCGTGAACCCGACACCCGGTTCACCCTGGTCTATGCCAACCGCGCCGCCGCAACGATCATGTTCCGGGAGGAACTGGAGGATCTCAAGAACCGGCATATGGGCCGCTTCAACGTCATCCACATCCTTGAAACCGAACAGGACATCCCGTTGTTCGAAGGGCGCGTCGACGGCGCCAAATGCGCCGCGCTGTTCCGCACCTGGATCGACATCGACAGCGTCGACCAGGCGCTGATCTGCGGGCCCGAGCCGATGATGCTGGCGATCCGCGCGGCGCTGCTGGACCACGGGATGGACAAGGACCGGATCACCTATGAACTGTTCGGTTCCGGCCAGCCCGGCCGCGCGAAACAGCGGGCCGCGGCGCGTGCCGGCGGGGCGACGGGCGCCGAGCTGACCATCACGCTGGAGGGCACCAGCCGCACCATCCAGATGGAACCGGGCCAGACCATCCTGGAGGCCGGCCTCGCCAATGACCTCGCCGTGCCCTATGCCTGCACCGCCGGGGTGTGCAGCACCTGCATGTGCCGCGTCACCGCCGGAGAGGTCGAGATGGCCCGGAACCACGCGCTCGAGGATTACGAGGTCGAAAAGGGCTATGTCCTGTCCTGCCAGTCGACCCCGCTGACCGGGGCCGTCAGCGTCGTCTACGAGGATCACTGAGGCGCTGCGTCCTCGGTCAGCAGGGCGGTGTCCAGCATCTCGGACCGCAGCAGCAGATAGATCTGGTCCGGCGGCGTCGCCAGGGCCGGCGCCATCAGCATCGGGTCGATCCCCATCTGGTCGAGATAGCGCATGACCTCGGCCTGGCCGCGCTGGATGTCGGATACGGCGGCAAAGGCCGGAAGCAGGGTGTTTTCGCCGAAGTAATGCTGGTGCACGCCGATCCGGGCGCCCTCTTCGGCGCTGCGGGCGGTGCCGCCGGCCAGCAGGTAGGGGCAGGCGGACAGGCAGATGCCGGTGGCGGTGACATGGCTGGCCAGCCCTTCGGCCCGGATCGCGCGCCCGATGGCAAGCGCGTCCATGACCGATCCGCCGGGGCTGTCGAGAACGACCCGCGCCGCGCCCTCCTGCGCCGTGATCTGGCGGATGATACGCTCGGCATCGCCGGCCTCGACCGCCCCGCGCAGCAGCAGGTCGTCACCGTCGCGGGTCAGGGTCAGACGGTCGGGCAGGGGGCCGCTGGGCGCGGTATCGGCCGGGGCGGTGACGGGCAGATCCCCGGGGCGATAGCGGCGGGTCTGGTCGCCCGGGCTGACCGGTTGATCGAAAGCCGGGGCGCCGGGGCCGATCCGGGGCAGCGCGAAATCGCGGCCCAGATCGCCCAGGAACAACAGCAGCGCCAGCGCGACCTGGACCCCCAGAACCCACAGGATCGCGCGCCGGATCGGTGCGGGGCTGCCGGGTGCGTCGGTCATGTATTGCGGTCCGGATCATCGGCACGCGGGCTGATCAGCGCCCGGTCCACGTCCCGCGCCGCGTCCAGGGCGGCGCGCAGTTCGGCCACGGTCATCCTGTCCTCCATCGCGGTGCCGTCGCGGCCGGTGCGGATCGCGCCATGGGTGATCGCCAGGATCAGCACCAGAACGGCGGGCAACAGGTCGATGGCGATGGCCCCGGCCCAGGACGGCACGAAATTGCCGGCATAACGGATCACCGCATCGGCGGCCGAAATCGGCGTATAGGTGGTCTCCGGCGGCGTGGGCATCGCCAGCACCTCGGCCGCGGCGGTTTCGAGCGTGGCCGCACGGCGGCCCAGCACTTGCAGCACCGACTCGATCGTCGCGCCCTGCGCCCCGGCCAGCGCCGCATTGCCGCTGTCCAGTTCGGGCAGCACGACCGAGGCGCTCAGGTCGCTGGCCGCGCGCTGGACCAGCGGCGCGACCGACAGCTGCCGCAGCCGCGTGATGATGCCCGACAATTCGACCGCGCGTTCCGAGAATTCGACCGACCGCGCCGCGACCGGGCCCGGCTCGACCGTCAGTTCGCGCATCCGGCTGAGCAGGGCGTTGCCCTCGGCGAAGGCGGCGGCGACCAGCGGCTCCTGCTGTTCTATCTGGGCCTCGAGCGCGGCCAGTTCGTCGGCCTTCTGGCTCAGCACCCGGAACACCGCACCCTGGCCGGCGAACCCCGACAGCCCGCCCGAGGCCTCCTGGACCGACAGATCCTCGAAACTTTGCCGGGCGCGCGCCACGTCCCGACCCAGCGCCTGGGCCGACAGCGCAACCTCATGCGCCTGTTCCAGCGCCGCCTGGTAATCCTGCACGGTTTCGGCCAGGTGCTGTTCCACCGCCGCGCCGCCGGCCAGGGCGGCGGCGTTCAGCCAGGACGACATGGCGATGATCGCGACCGAACCCAGCAGCATGGCAAAGAACAGCGCGATCCGGTCGCGCGCATTGCGCATCGCCGGAAACAGCCGCATCAGGTAGGACCAGAAGACGAAGATGCCGACCGACACCGCGATGGAATAGGCGATCGCGGCAAAGGCCCGCATCGCGCCGTCGCCGTCCAGCAGCGTCGACACGCCCAGATAGGTATAGATGCCCGAGGCGACGGCCAGCACCGCCAGCGCCCCGCCGGTGAAGGTGTCGAGCCAGGCGACATGGCCTTCCAGTTCTCGGGCATGGGCGGCGCCGGGATGGGGGCGGCGGCTGGGATCGGGGGGCGTATCGGTCACGGTCGGCGGCCTTTGCTGGGTCGGGTCGGCGCAGGTTAGGCGGTCGATTGTCCGAGGGCTAGTCGATTGCGACGCGCCCTCGGGCCGTCACACAGGAACGTCAGGATCGGAGGGTGGTCAAAGCCCGCGCAACCCGTTCAGCGTCAGGTCGACGACCAGACCGGCATAATCGCGCCGGGCCTGGCTGCCCGCGCCGGTGTTCCACTGGTAATACCAGTTCAGCATGGCAAAGACCGACATCGTCACCGCCCGCATCCGCGCCCGGTCCGCGGCCTGGTCGGGCGCGATCCGTTCCAGCCGGTCGCGGACCTGGGCGACGATGTCGCGCTGATAGCCGCGCAAGGTGTCCTGCCGCGCTTCGGGCAGCAGGAACAGGGATTTCAGCTGCACCTCGTGTTCCGCATCCGCCCCCTGATAGGCCATCAGGATCTCGCGCACGATCGCGCGCAGCTGTTCTTCGGGGTCATCGCCGGCATGGTCGATCGCGGCGATCCGGTCGCGCAGGCCCCGCAGATGGGTGTCGAGGATGTCGAACAGGATCGCCTCTTTCGAGGCGTAGTAGTGATAGATATTGGCCTTCGAAATCCCGCAGGCCTCGGCCAGCGCCCCCATCGACGCGCTGCCATAGCCCTGGTCAGCGAAGAGCCGCGCCGCGGCGATGAGGATCGCCGCGCGCTTGTCATCGTGGTCGTCTGCGATGGGCCGGGCCATCAGGCGCCCCGGTTGTCGATCACGCGCTGGGCCTTGCCCTGCGACCGCGCCACGCTGCCGGGCCGGGCCACGGCGATTTCCGCCGACACGCCGACCACGTCGTGGATGTGCTTTTTCAGCTCGGCCGCCTGGGCCGCGGCTCCATCCACCGCGTCGGGCAGACTTTCCACATGGACGCGCATCCGGTCCATCGGGCCCTTCCTGTAAAGCTCGATCTGGAAATGCGGGGCCAGGCCGGCGGTGCGCAGCACCTGTTCCTCGATCTGGGTCGGGAACACGTTGACGCCGCGCAGGATGATCATGTCGTCGCTGCGCCCGGTGATCTTTTCCATCCGCCGCATCGTGCGCGCCGTGCCCGGCAACAGCCGGGTCAGGTCGCGGGTGCGGTAGCGGATGATCGGCAGGCCTTCCTTGGTCAGCGTGGTAAAGACCAGCTCGCCCAATTCGCCATCGGGCAGGACCGCGCCGGTTTCGGGATCGATGATCTCGGGATAGAAATGATCCTCCCAGATATGCAGGCCGTCCTTGGTCTCGACGCATTCATTGGCCACGCCCGGCCCCATGATTTCCGACAGCCCGTAGATATCGACCGCATGCATGTCGAAGGCCGTTTCGACCTCGGCCCGCATCTTGTTGGTCCAGGGTTCGGCGCCGAAGATCCCGACCTGCAGCGGGGATTGCGCGGGGTCCAGCCCCATGGCGCGGTATTGTTCCAGGATGTTCAGCATGTAGCTGGGCGTGACCATGATCGTGGAGGCGCCGAAATCCTCGATCAGCGTGACCTGGCGCTCGGTCATCCCGCCGGATACGGGCACCACGGTGCAGCCCAGCCGCTCGGCCCCGTAATGGGCGCCCAGGCCCCCGGTGAACAACCCGTAACCATAGGCGACATGGACGATATCGCCCGGCCGGGTGCCGCTGGCGCGCATCGACCGGGCGACCATCGCGGCCCAGATGTCGATGTCGTTCTTGGTGTAGCCGACCACGGTCGGCTTGCCGGTGGTGCCGGAGGATCCGTGAATGCGCACGATCCGGTCGCGCGGCACGGCGAACAGCCCGAAGGGGTAGTTGTCGCGCAGGTCGGTTTTCACCGTGAAGGGAAACCTTGCCAGGTCCGCCAGGGTCTTCAGATCATCGGGATGCACCCCGGCGGCGTCGAATTTCGCGCGGTAGAACGGCACGTTGTCATAGGCGTGGCGCAATGACCATGTCATCCGTTCCAGCTGCAGGGCGGCGATTTCATCGCGCGAGGCGGTCTCGATCGGATCGAGGCTGCCTTTCGGCGGGGTCAGGTCCTTCATGTTTCCTCCTCCTCGAACAGATGGCCCCTGACGGCCCGGCTGCCGCCGCGAAACTCGGCGATCACGGCGCCGTCCTGGTTGCTGACGCTTACGTCATACAGGCCCGAGCGTCCGGCCAGCGACACCTCGACCGCCCGCGCGGTCAGCCGGTCGCCCAGGCGGCCCGGGGCGACAAAGCTGATCGAATTGTGCTGGGCCACGGTGGCGACGTTGCGCGAATTGCAGGCAAAGGCAAAGGCGCTGTCGGCCAGGGCAAAGGTGATGCCGCCATGGCAGATGCCGTGGCCGTTGCAATGGTGGGCTTCGACGGTCAGGGCAAGCGTGGCGCTGCCCTCGGCCACTTTCAGCAGCTCGAATCCCAGCCATTTCGATGCGGCGTCGCTGGCCCACATCACCTGCGCCGCGCGTTCGGCACGCTGTTGCGGTGTCATGCGCGGCCCCCGGTGAAGACGGGTTTGCGTTTGCCCAGAAAGGCGCTGACGCCCTCGGCGTAATCGGCGCTTTCGCCGCAGGTCTTTTGCAGCTGCGCTTCCAGGTCAAGTTGCTGATCCAGGCTGTTGGTGGCGGCGGCATGGATCGCCTGCTTGGTCAGCGCATGGCCAAGGGTCGGGCCGCTGGCCAGCCGGTCGGTCAGCGCCCGCGCCTCTGCCATCAACCGCTCATCGGGCAGACATTTCCAGATCAGGCCCCATTCGGCGGCCTGGGCCGCGCTCAGCGGTTCGCCGGTCAGCGCCAGTGCCTTGGCCCGCGCCTCGCCCAGCAGGCGGGTCAGCACCCAGGTGCCGCCCGAATCCGGGACCAGCCCGACATTGGCGAAGCTCTGGATGAATTTCGCGCCTTGTCCGGCCAGCACGATGTCGCAATTCAGCGCCAGGTTCGCCCCGGCCCCGGCGGCGACACCGTTGACCGCACAGATCACCGGGCAATCAAGGCCCCGGATCGCCCGGATATTGGGGTTGAAGAACGCAGACAGGGTTTTCGACAGATCCGGCTTTCCCGCCATCTTGGACGGGTCGCGGTCGCCCAGGTCCTGCCCGGCGCAAAAGCCGCGTCCGGCGCCGGTGATCAGCACCGCCCGCTTGCCCTGCGCGTCCCTCAGGGCGGTGGCAAAGGCGCGGTGCATCTCGTCATTGAAGGCGTTCAGGCGGTCGGGTCGGTTCAGGGTGATCTCCACCCAAGCCCCGTGGTCCTGCACCAGAATCGTTTCGGACATGTCGCCTCCTCCTCCTGCCGGTTCAGACAGAGGTTGCATAAACCGACCGGTTGGTCAATAAACTCGGCCGACTCGATTCCATCGCGGCCGCAGGGGAGGGCGCCATGACGGAAAGCCCATGGTTCCTGTCCCGGCCCGGCCCCGTGATGCCGACAGGAAAGGACCAGCATGCAACAGGTTGAAAGCTACGTCTGCGGCGATTGGGCGCGGCCCGGTTCGGGCGCCCGTCTGATCTACAACGCGGTGACCGGCGCGGCGATGGCCCATGCCGGCAATGACGGGCTGGACTGGGGCGGCATGCTGGACTGGGCGCGCGATACCGGCGGCCCGGCCCTGCGGGCGATGACCTTTCACCAGCGCGCCGCGATGCTCAAGGCGCTGGCCCTGCACCTGAACGCCAACAAGCAGGCGCTTTACGACATCTCTTTCGCCACCGGTGCCACGCAATCCGATCACCTGATCGACGTGGATGGCGGGATCGGCACGCTGTTCGTCTATGCCTCCAAGGGGCGGCGGGAAATGCCCGACGCCCACATCCTTGTCGATGGCGATATCGAACAATTCGGCAAATCAGGTGCCTTCCTGGGCCAGCATGTCCACACCTCGAAACAGGGCGTGGCGGTGCATGTGAACGCCTTCAATTTCCCGGTCTGGGGGATGCTGGAAAAGCTGGCCCCGGCGCTGCTGGCCGGGGTGCCGTCGATCGTGAAACCTGCCACCGCGACCTGCTACGTCACCGAAGCCTGCGTGCGGCTGATGCTGGGGGCCGGGGTGCTGCCGCCGGGCGCGCTGCAGCTGGTCACCGGCGGGATCGGCGACATGCTGGACCGGTTGGGCGCGCAAGATGCGGTCACCTTCACCGGCTCGGCCGATACGGCGTTGCGGTTGCGGTCGAACCCCAACCTGCTGGCCAATTCGGTGCATTTCACCGCCGAACAGGACAGCTTGAACGCCTCGATCCTGGGGCCCGACGCCGAACCGGACAGCCCGGAATTCGACCTTTTCATCAAGGAAATCGCCCGCGAGATGACGGTCAAGGCCGGGCAGAAATGCACCGCCGTGCGCCGGATCATCGCGCCGCAAACCCGCGTCGAGGCAGTGATCGAGGCCCTGTCGGCGCGGCTTGCCAGGACCGTCGTCGGCGATCCGCAGGCCGAGGGTGTGCGGATGGGCGCGCTGGTGTCGAACGACCAGAAGGCCGATGTGCTGGCCAAGGCCGCGATCATCGGCGCCGAGGCCGAACGCGTCTGGGGCGATCCCGACACCTTCACCCCGCAAGGCCCCGAAGGCGGCGCCTTCGTTCCGCCGATGCTGTTCCATTGCGCCGATCCGGACCGCGCCGAACGGGTCCATGACACCGAGGCGTTCGGTCCGGTTTCCACCGTCATGGGCTACCGCGACCTGGCCCATGCCGCCGACCTGGCCAATCGCGGCGGCGGATCGCTTGTCGCCTCGGTGATGACCCATGACCCGAAGGTCGCGCGCGAACTCGTCCTCGCGTCGGCGGCCCATCACGGGCGGCTCTATATCAACGACCGGACCGGCGCGCCCGAAAGCACCGGCCATGGCAGCCCGATGCCGCACATGACCCATGGCGGGCCGGGCCGCGCCGGCGGCGGAGAGGAACTGGGCGGCATCCGCGGCGTGAAACACTACATGCAGCGGACGGCCCTCCAGGGCAGCCCCGACATGCTGACCGCGATCACCGGCGCCTACGTGCCCGGCGCGACGGTGGCCGAACCCGACACCCACCCTTTCACCCGGCGCTATGGCGACCTGGCGATCGGAATGTCGATCCTGACGCGCGCGCGCGAGATCACGCTGGAGGATATCGAACATTTCGCCACCTTCACCGGCGACAGTTTCTACGCCCACATGGACCCCGACGCTGCCGCGCGGAACCCGTTCTTCGAGGGTCGCGTCGCCCATGGCTACCTGTTGCTGTCCTTCGCCGCCGGGCTGTTCGTGGAGCCCGCCGAAGGCCCGGTGCTGGCCAATACCGGCCTCGAAAACCTGCGCTTCACCCAGCCGGTCTATCCCGGCGACAGCCTTCGGGTGCGGCTGACGGTGAAACAGAAGACCCCCCGGGCGAAAGACCATGGCGAAGTGCGCTGGCGGGCCGAGATGCTGAACCAGCGCGACGAAACCGTGGGCGTCTATGACCTGCTGACCATGGTGGCGCGGTGACGCATGACATGACCCCCGATTGTCGCGTATCAGGGCCTCATGACCGATCATGGCCCCGACGAACCCGACTCTCCCGTCCTGACCGCCCCGCAGGGGATGAAGCTGTGGTCGGTGATCGTGACCATCCTGGGCGATCTGCTGCCCGAGGGCGACGCGGATGTCAGCGGGCTGGTCCTGTCGGCACTGATCGAACGGATGGGCCTGCAGCCCCAGGCGATGCGCGTGGCGCTGCACCGGCTCAAGCGCGACGGCTGGATCGAAAGCCGCAAGGACGGGCGGGTGGGCTATTACCGCCTGTCGGACATGGGCCGGGCCCAGGCGGCCGAGGTGTCGGAGGCGATCTATGGCGGCGCGGTCCCGTCCAGGGCGCGGCCGATGCTGGCGATCCTGGCCCCCGAGATGCAGCCCGACGCGGTGCAGGGCGCGGTGCCGCTGTCGCGTCAGGCCTGCCTGCTGCCCGACGGGGCGCTGCCGGAAGGCGCGCTGGCGGTGCCGCTCGGGCCGGCGCAACTGCCGGCCTGGGCCGCGGCGATCGTCGCGCGCGAGGCACGGCTGACGGGCTATGCCGCGACGCTCGCCCTGGCCGAGGGCTTTCTGGCCGATATCCGCCGCAACCGCGCCCTGCCGCTGACCGACCGGGTCGCGCAGCGGATGCTGGTGCTGCATTCCTGGCGCCGTCTGGTGCTGCGGTCGAACCCGCTTGCCGTGGCGCTGGCCGGCGAGGTGCCGGCGGACTGCCGCCGCGCGGTGATGGAGCTGTTCTCGGCCCTGCCGCGTCCCCCGATCGGGGATCTGGCCGACGCGGTGGCCAGCGGGCAATAGCCGGCTTGCAGGGGGCCGCGACCGGCGCGGCGCAAGGCACGGATCGCAGCCGTGGCAACACGCAAGGGGTTCGTTGCGGGCCGCAGGGCATCTACAAGGGTCCGGACGGCGCCGCCCTCAGCCTCGACTGCCATGACCGTCCGCGGCGACCGCAGCCCGGCGACGACAAGGACCACACCCGATGACCGACCTTCTGTTCCCCCTTCCGCAACCGTTTTCGCTGCCCGTCCAGGGCCAGACCGCGCGCTATCCGCTGTTCCGCATCTTCTGTGTCGGCCGCAATTACGCCGCCCATGCCGCCGAGATGGGCCAGGAGGTCGACCGCGAGGCCCCGTTCTATTTCACCAAGTCCGTGGCCCATGCGGTCGGCTCGGGCACGACGCAGCCCTACCCCTCGCGCACCGACAATTATCATTTCGAGATGGAATTCGCCGTCACCCTCGGCGCCGAGGCCTGGCAGCTTTCCGAAGACCGCGCGATGGAGGCGGTGCATGGCTATTGCTGCGCGCTGGACATGACCCGGCGCGACCTGCAGGGCCAGGCCAAGGACAGGGGCCGGCCCTGGGATACCGGCAAGGATGTCGAAGGTTCGGCCGTGTTCGGCCCGGTCACCGCGGCCGCCGCCTTCGGGCCGATCGACGGCCAGCGCATCCGGCTGAGCGTCAACGGCGCGGTCAGGCAGGACGGCACCCTGGCCGAACTGATCCATTCCGTGCCCGCGATCATCGCCGATCTGTCGGGCCTCTATCACCTGCGCCCGGGTGACGTGATCATGACCGGCACCCCCGCCGGTGTCGGCCCGGTGCGCCCCGGCGACGTTCTGGAAGGATCGGTCGACGGGCTGGACCCGGTTCACCTGACCATCGGAGAACCGGCATGATTCTTGCCGAAAAATTCATCCAAACCGACGGAAAGCTCATTTAACATGAATTCTGCGATCGGTCACTCTGAGGGAGGGGAGGAGCCCATGGGGAACACCGCTATCTTGTCGGGCGCCTGCGACATCGGCGACCCGCCCGCGGGGGTCGGCCCCGGTCACAAGGGCGAGACCCCGAAAACTCCTTTGCTTGCATGGCCAAAGGTGGCGAACGCCGCGGTGCGATACCGCCGTGCGCGACCGGCCGGACCCGAAACCACAACAGACGCGACTTAGAAAGGCTTTGCATTATTCTGCAACCCGTGCTCAATGTTGCAAAATAGTGCCAACAACGACTGGTCACTAGGGAGGACACATGATGACCAAGACCAAGATGCTCAAGGCCGCCCTCGGCGCCACCGCTCTTGCCACATTGGGTGGCGCGGCGCTGGCGCAGGAGGTCACGCTCAAACTGCACCAGTTCCTGCCGGCCCAGGCCAATGTGCCGGTCCAGGTGCTCGATGTCTGGGCCGACAGGGTCGAAGCCGCCTCGGACGGCCGGATCGAGATCGAGCGTTACCCCTCGATGCAGCTGGGCGGCACCCCGCCGGAACTGATGGACCAGGCGATCGACGGCGTCGCCGATGTGGTCTGGACCGTGGTCGGCTACACGCCCGGGCGGTTCCCGCGCACCGAGGTGTTCGAACTGCCGTTCTTCGTCGAGGATGCACGGGCCGCGTCCTGCGCCTACTGGACCATCTACGACGAACAGATGCGCGACGATTTCGCCGGGCTCAAGATCGTCGGCACCTGGGTCCACGGCCCCGGCATGTTCCACACCGCCGACCCGGTCGAAGAGCCGGGCGACCTCGAAGGCATGAAGATCCGCGGCGGCTCGCGCCTGGTGAACCAGCTGCTGGAACTGCTGGGCGCGACGCCCGTCGGGATGCCGGTTCCGGCCGTGTCCGAAGGCCTGTCCAAGGGCGTGATCGACGGCACCACGATCCCGTGGGAAGTCACCACCTCGCTGCGGGTTCAGGAACTGGTCGAGAACCATACCGAATTCGAGGGACCGGCGCTTTATAACCTGACCTTCGTTCTGGCGATGAACGAGGGCGCCTACAACGACCTGCCCGCGGATCTTCAACAGGTGATCGACGACCATTCGGGCCTGCAATTCTCGATCTTCGCCGGCGGCACCCAGGCCGATGCGGACGGGCCGGCCCGCGAACTCGCGGTCGAGATGGGCAACGACATCGTGACCATCCCGGCCGACGAGACCGCCGAATGGCGTGAACTGGCCCAGCCGGTCTACGACAGCTGGATCGCCGACATGGAGTCCAAGGGGATCGACGGTCAGGCCCTGATCGACCAGGCGCAGGCGCTGATGACCGGTGATTGCGCCGGGGCGACATCCAGCTTCTGATCGCCTGACCCAACCGGGCCGCGGCGGGACCCTGCCGCGGCCCCTGCGCAACCGCTTTCCGGTCCGACAGATGTTCACCTTCTTTTACAGATTGTCCCGCCTGATGGCCTATGCCGGCGGGACCGTCCTGACCGCGCTGATCGTGCTGACCTGCCTGTCGATCCTCGGCCGGCAGCTGAACACGATCGGCCACCTGGATTGGGTCACGACCAATCTGCCCTGGCTGCGCACATTTCTGCTGGACAGGATCGGCGTGAACGAGATCAACGGCGCCTACGAACTGACCGAGGCCGGCATGGCCTTTGTCATCTTTGCCTTCATCCCGTTGACCCAGATCACCGCCGGGCATGCGGTGGTGGATATCTTCACCTCGATGATGGGCCCGAAGGCGACGCGGCTGTTGCAGACCATCGCCGAGGTGCTGTTCGCCACGGCGATGATCCTGATCGCCGTGCAGCTGTTCGCCGGCATGATCTCGAAAAAGGAAACCGGCCAGACCAGCCTGTTCCTGCAATTCCCGGTCTGGTGGGCCTATGCCGCCAGCCTGACCGGGGCCGCCGTTTCGGCCCTGGTGGCGACCTATGTCGCGATCATCCGGGTGTTCGAGGCGGTCACCGGGCAGGACCTTCTGCCGCTGTCGACGGGGGCAGAGCATTGAGCGACATCGCGATCGGCATCGCCTCGTTCCCGATCCTCCTGGGGCTGATCTTTCTGCGGATGCCCATCGGGCTGGCCATGTTCGTGGTCGCCATCGGCGGGCTGATCAGCCTTGACGGCGACCTGACCTCCACGCTGGGCCGGCTGAAATCGGAAACCTACACGACGTTTTCGAATTACTCGTTCTCGATCGTGCCGATGTTTCTGCTGATGGGCCATTTCGCGACGCTTGGCGGCATGTCAAAGGCGCTGTTCAAGGCCGCCGAGGGCTGGCTCGGCCATCGCAAGGGCGGGGTCGCCATGGCCGCCGTGGGGTCCTGCGCCGGGTTCGGGGCGATCTGCGGCAGCTCTCTGGCCACCGCCGCCACCATGAGCCGGGTCGCCCTGCCCGAACTCAAACGCTACGGCTACAGCGGCGGCTTTTCCACCGCGACGCTGGCCGCCGGCGGCACGCTGGGCATCCTGATCCCGCCCTCGGTCGTGCTGGTGATCTACGCGATCCTGGCCGAGCAGAACATCGAAAAGCTGTTCATCGCCGCCGTGATCCCCGGCATCCTGGCCGCGCTGGGCTATGTGCTGGTGATCTCGATCTATGTGCGCCTGTTCCCCGACAGCGCCGGCATCCGCGCCCCGGTCCCCTATGCCGAACGGTTCCGGGCATTGTTCGATGTCTGGCCGGTCCTGCTGGTCTTTGCCCTTGTCGTCGGCGGCATCTACCTGGGCTGGTTCTCGCCCACCGAAGGCGCGGCCGTGGGCGCGCTGGGCACCGGCATCATCGCCCTGGCCAATCGCGGTCTGAACATCCGCACCCTGGGCGAAAGCTTCATCGTGACGGCGCGGTCGACGGCGATGATCTTTTTCATCATCCTGGGCGCCTTCCTCTACAACGGTTTTCTGGCCCGCACCCAATTGCCGCAGGAACTGGCGAACTGGGTCGGCGCCGCCCCGCTGTCGCCCTGGGTGGTGCTGGCGCTGATCCTGGTCTTCTACCTGATCATGGGCTGCGTCATGGACAGCCTGTCGATGATCCTGCTGACCATCCCGATCTTCTGGCCCCTGGTTCAGGAACTGGATTTCAACTTCGTCTCGATGGTCGATCTGCACGCCGCCAAGCTGGACGTCGCCCTGGCCGAGGCGCAGGCGCTGTGGGACGGACTCCGAAGCGGCGCCATAGGCGGCCTCGATGCCGAGGATTTCGCCGAAACGCTGGCCGAGGTGAATGCCCATATGCAGACGCTGGGCCTGGGCAGCGTGGCCGAGGCGGGCAATCTGAACCTGGCCCAGATCACCGCCGCGGTGAACGAAACCACGCCCGAGATGGTCGACCAGGCGCGCGCCGCCGTCGCCGCCGGCGCCGAGATCGAGCGCGACGTGCTGCGCGAACTGGGCATCCGCGGCGTGTCGGAGGGCGCGCTCAACCGGATCAACATGGAGCGGGTCGCGATCTGGTTCGGCATCCTGGTGCTGATCGTGGTCGAGGTCGGCCTGATCACCCCGCCGGTCGGCATGAACCTGTTCGTGATCAACGCGATGGACCCGTCCACGCGGATGCTCGACACTTACAGGTCGGTCCTGCCCTTCGTCGCCTCGGACCTGATCCGGGTGACGATCCTGGTGCTGATCCCGGCGATCACCCTGTTCCTGATCCCGCTGTTCTGACGAATCCCTTGACTGATTACGCAGTATAATCATTATACGGTGTAATCAGTTTCGGGAGGAGCCGATGCAGATCACGGGAACGGCCGCCCTGGTCACCGGCGGTGGGTCCGGCCTGGGCGCCGCCACGGCGCGAGAGCTTGCCGGGCGCGGCGCGCGGGTCGCTGTTCTTGACTTCGACGGTGACAAGGCCCGGGCGGTGGCCGGCGACATCGGCGGCATCGCGGTGCAGGCCGATGTGGCCGATGAAAGCGCGGTAAAATCCGCGCTTGAAGAGGCCGCCGCGGCCCATGGCCCGGCCCGCATCGTCGTCAATTGCGCCGGTATCGGCAGCGCCGCCCGGATCGTCGGGCGCGAAGGCAAGCTGAGTATCGACCTGTTCGACCGCACGATCCGCGTGAACCTGATCGGCACCTACACTGTCATGTCCCATGCCGCCGCGGCGCTGCAGGCGCTGGACCCGTTGGGCGAGGAACGCGGCGTGATCCTCAACACCGCCTCCGCGGCCTGGCAGGACGGCCAGCTGGGCCAGGCCGCCTATGCCGCCTCCAAGGGCGGGATCGTGTCGATGTGTCTGCCGGCCGCGCGCGAATTCGCCACCCATGGCATCCGCGTCATGGCCATCGCTCCGGGCCTGTTCCACACCCCGATGATGGAGGGCCTGCCCGCGGAGCTGGCCGACAAGATCGCCGCCAACGTGCCCTTTCCCGCCCGTCTGGGCGATCCGCGCGAATTCGCCCTGATGGCCGCCCAGATCGTCGAAAACCCCTATCTGAACGGCACCGTGATCCGCCTGGACGGCGCGGTGCGCCTGCCGCCGAGGTGACCCGCATGGCATTGGTCGAAACCCAGATCGAGGACGGCATCGCCACCCTCACCCTGAACCGCCCGGGCAAGCGCAACGCCATGTCGGACGCCCTGTTCGACGAACTGACCGGCTTTTTCATCAATCCGCCGCCCGAGGTGAAGGTCGCGATCCTCACCGGCACGGCGGGGCATTTCTGTTCCGGCCTCGACCTGGCCGAACACAAGAGCCGCGACGCCGAGGCCACGATGCGCCATTCGCGCGGCTGGCATGCCGCCCTTGACCGGATCCAGTTCGGCGGGCTGCCGGTGGTGTCGGCGATGTTCGGCGCGGTGATCGGCGGCGGGCTTGAAATCGCCACCGCCACCCATGTGCGCATCGCCGAGCCCTCGACCATCTTCCAGCTGCCCGAGGGGCGGCGCGGCATCTTTGTCGGCGGCGGCGCCTCGGTCCGCGTCGGCCGCATCCTGGGCGCCGACCGGATGATCGAGATGATGCTGACCGGGCGCAAGTATTCCGCCGAGGAAGGCCTGGCCCTGGGCCTGACCCACTACGTCGTCCCCGACGGCCAGGCCCTGACCGAGGCGCGCAAGATCGCCCGCCGCATCGCCGACAATGCGCCCTTGTCGAACTACATCATGATCCAGGCCCTGGCCCGGATCGAAGACATGTCGAAACAGGACGGGCTGTTCACCGAAAGCCTTTGCGCCGCGCTGACCCAGACCAGCCCGGACGCGGTCGAGGGGCTGAAGGCGTTCCTCGAAAAACGCGACCCGAGCTTCGGATGACCGGTGACGCCACCCTGCGCCGCTATGCCGGCTATGGCATGAAACGCGCCTTCAACGCGATCCAGGCCGATGTGAACGCCGCGCTGGCGCCGCTGGGCCTGCGGATGATCACCTTTTCCACGCTCGCCGTGATCGCCGAAAACCCGGGCCTGCGGCAGTCCCGGCTGGCCGATATCCTGGCGATGGAGCGGCCCAACCTGGTCGTGGTGGTGGACGAGCTGGAACGCGCCGAGCTGATCAGCCGCCAGCGCCCGCCCGAAGATCGCCGCGCCTATGCGCTGCAACTGACGCTGGCCGGGCGGCGCCTGCTGGACAAGGCATTGGCCGCGGTGAACGCCCATGAACGCCGCATGACCGCGGGTCTGACCGAGGAGGAGCGGCAGGCCCTGATTCGGGCCCTGGCGCGGGTCGAGCAGAACGGGAGGAGAGACCAGGATGACCCAGCCGAACTATCTTGCCCATGAGGTCGCGCGCACCGATCGCGCCGATGGCACGATCCTGCTGGGCTGCGGGCATGACCTGGGCCCCGTGGCCCGCTGCACCACCGACTGGCTGACCGGCTGGGCCGCCCGCACCCCCGACGCGGTGTTCCTGGCCGAACGCTCCGGCCCCGGCTGGCGCGAGGAAAGCTATGCCGCGACGCTGGAGGCGGTGCGCGCGATCGCCGCCGCGCTGCTGGCGCGCGAGCTTGGCCCCGACCGGCCGATCCTGATCATCTCGGGCAATTCGGTGAACCACGGCCTGCTGACCCTGGCCGCGCAATATGTCGGCATTCCGACCGTCCCCCTGGCCGAACAATACGCCCTGATCCCCGAGGCCCATGGCCGGCTGGCCTTTGCCGCGGACCTGGTCACGCCCGGCCTGGTCTATGCCGAAGACGGCGCGGCTTTCGGCGCCGCCCTGACGCTGGACTGCTTCGACGGGATCGAAAAGGTCCTGACCAGCAAGGTGCCCGGGGGCATGACCGCCTTTGCCACCCTCGAACAGGGCCTGCCGGGGCCCGAGATCGACGCCGCGAATGCCGCGATCGGCCCCGATACACTGGCCAAGATCCTGCTCACCTCGGGCTCCACCTCGGATCCCAAGGGGGTGCTGACCACGCATCGGATGATGTGCACCAACCAGGCGCAACTGGCCCAGGCGCTGCCCTTCCTGACCGCGCGGGCGCCGGTCATCGTCGATTGGCTGCCCTGGAACCACGTCTTTGGCGGGTCGCACAATTTCAACATGATGCTGGCCAATGGCGGCGCGCTCTATGTCGACGACGGCAAGCCGGTGCCGCCGCTGTTCGACCGCAGTGTCGAGAACCTGTCGATGCGCACCGGCACGATCGCCTTCAACGTGCCCGTGGGCTTTGCCCGGTTGCGCGACGTGATGCGCGACGATGCCGGCCTGCGCCGCGCCTATTTCGAAAGCCTCGACATGCTGTTCTATGCCGGCGCCTCGTTGCCGCAGGATGTCTGGGCCGATCTGGAACGCATGGCGATCGAGGTGCGGGGGGAAATGCCGCTGTTCACCTCGTCCTGGGGGTTGACCGAAACCGCGCCCGCCTGCCTGCTGCAGCACGAACCGACACAGCGGTCGGGCATCGTCGGCGTGCCGCTGCCGGGGATCGAGGCCAAGCTGGTGCCCGATCCGGGCGATGCGGGCCGCTATGACGTCCGGGTCAAGGGGCCGACGATCTTTGCCGGCTACCTGGACGCGCCCGACAAGACCGCCGAGGCCTTCGACGACGAGGGCTATTTCATCACCGGCGACGCCATGCGTTTCGTCGACCCGGCCGACATGGCGCTGGGCCTGAGATTCGACGGCCGCGTGTCGGAGGATTTCAAGCTGTCCACCGGGATCTGGGTCCGCGCCGCCAATCTGCGGCTGGATCTGCTCGAGGCGCTGGGCGGCATCGCCCAGGACGTGATCGTCACCGGCGCCGACCGGGACGAGATCGGCATCCTGATCCTGCCGGTCCCGGGCCTGCGCGACATCACCAATGTCGACGACGGCGCCCTGGTGGGCAAGGCCGCGGCGAAACAGATCCACGATGCCGTGTTGCGGATCAAGACCGAAGGCCGGTCGGCCCAGGTGCGCCGCGCCCTGATCCTGGCCGATCCGCCCTCGATCGCCGAGGGCGAGATCACCGCCAAGGGCAATCTCAACTTCCGCAAGCTGCTGACCCGGCGCGCTGCGCTTCTGGACCGGCTTTATGACGATGCCGACCCCGCCACCATCCTGATCGAGGCCCGCTGATGCCCTTCATCCCCCATGGCGCCTATTGGTCCACCCCCTTTGCCCGCTGGCAGGGATCTCTGGCCCATCTGAACTCCATCACCTTCGCCGCCGACATCGCCCGGGCCAATCTGGACCGGATCGGGCTGGACCCGGGCAGGCTCGATTTCTGCGCCTTCGGCCAGACCGTGATGCAGCCCGGCAGTTTCTTCTGCACGCCCTGGTTCACCGCCCTGATCGGGGCCGAACGGCTGGGCGGGCCGACGATCAATCAGGCTTGCGCCACCGGCGCCCGGCTGATCGCCACCGCGGGCGGAGAGATCGCGCAAGGGCTGGCCGACACCGCATTGATCGTGTCCGGCGACCGCACGTCGAACGGGCCACATGTCTATTACCCCGCCCCGGGCGCGCCGGGCGGGACCGGAATCTCCGAAGACTGGGTGATGGACAATTTCAGCGCCGATCCCTGGGCCGGGAACGCCATGGTACAGACGGCGGAAAACGTCGCCGCCCGGGTCGGGATCGACACGGCGGAACAGCACGACCTGGTGGTGCACCGCTACGGCCAGTACCAGGACGCCCTGGCCGACAACCGCGCCTTTCAACGCCGCTACATGGCCGAAAAGACCGAGGTGATGGATGCGAAGGGCCGCAAGGTCGTGGCCGTGCTGGAGGGCGACGACGGCGTGCAGGCCGTCGATCCCGCCAGGATGGCGGCGCTGAAACCGGTGATCCCCGGCGGCACCGTCACCTTCGCCGGCCAGACCCATCCGGCCGACGGCAATGCCGGCATGGTCATCACCGCCAGCGCCGAACGGGCCGCCGAGCTGTCGGACGGGCCGCGGATCGAGATCCTGACCACCGGCCAGGCGCGCGAGGAAAAGGGCTTCATGCCCGCCGCGCCGATCGCGGCGGCGCATCGGGCGCTGGACCGGCTGGGAATCGGGATCGACGCGGTCGACGTGATCAAGTCGCATAATCCCTTCGCGGTGAACGACATCGCCTTTGCCCGCGCCTTCGGGCTCGATTGGCGGCGGATGAACAATTATGGCTCCTCGCTGATCTGGGGCCATCCGCAGGGCCCGACCGGCCTGCGCGCGATCATCGAGATGATCGAGGAACTGGTCCTGCGCGGCGGCGGCACTGGGCTGTTCCAGGGCTGCGCGGCGGGCGATTCCGCGATGTCCGTGGTGATCCGCGTGGGATGACGCCCACCCACGCCCATATCCCCGGCCGCACGCCGCGCCATCCCGAAGGCGCTTTCGACGCGATCCGCGACAGCGTGCGCGCCGGGACGGACATCCAGAGCCTGGCCGCAAGCCAGGCGTTCCGCATCGGCCTGGACTGGCTGGACACCGGCTATTGCTGGGAGGCCCACGAGGTGCTGGAGCCGGTCTGGATGGCCTGCCCGGACGGCGGCGCCGAACGCGCCCTGGTCCAGGCCCTGATCCAGATCGCCAATGCGCGGCTCAAGACGGCGATGAACCAGCCCCGCGCCGCCGCCCGCCTGCGCGCCGCCGCCGCCGACCTTCTGGACCGGGCCGAGGCGCTGGGCGGGCCGATGGTGATGGGCCAGCGGATCGGAGCCTGGCGTGATTCCCTGGCGCATTCCGGGTAATTTGCAATATAATGCAGATCAAGCGATATTCCGATAAATACCAGAAATTCCACAAAACTATCCCAAAGCGTTTCGCTCATTCCCCGTTTACTGACCCGCAGTAACGCATTATCATGCATATCCATACGGCACCCCCGCCGGCCATCATCCGCAGGGTGGGTGTCCAACCCACCACCCCAGGGAGGACCCAGATGCTCGACCTCATCAATGTCAGCTACGACACCCAGATCCCGAACAATGTCGGGCTCAGTTCCGACCGTCGCGTGCTCAAGGCGCTGGAAAAATGGCACCCCGGTTACATCGACTGGTGGACCCGGCTGATCCCCGACAATTTCCAGCAAAGCCTTGTCTATCTGCGCACCGCCGTCAGCGTGGACCCCAAGGGCTGGGCCAAGTTCGATTACGTCAAGATGCCCGAATACCGCTGGGGCGTGCTGCTGGCCCCGCAGGCCGAGGATCGGAGAATTCCCTGTGGCGAACATGCCGGCCAGCCCGCCTGGCAAGAGGTGCCGGGCGAATACCGCAACATGCTCAAGCGGCTGATCGTGATCCAGGGCGATACCGAACCGGCAAGCGTCGAACAGCAGCGCTTTCTCGGTCTGACCGCGCCGTCGCTCTACGACATGCGCAACCTGTTCCAGGTCAATGTCGAGGAAGGCCGGCACCTCTGGGCCATGGTCTACCTGCTGCACAAGTATTTCGGCAAGGACGGCCGCGAAGAGGCCGACGACCTGCTGCGCCGCTCGTCCGGCAGCGAAGAGGCCCCGCGCATGCTGGGCGCCTTCAACGAGGAAACGCCCGATTGGCTGTCCTTCTTCATGTTCACCTATTTCACCGACCGGGACGGCAAGATGCAGCTGGAAAGCCTGGCCCAATCCGGCTTCGACCCGCTGTCGCGCACCTGCCGCTTCATGCTGACCGAGGAAGCGCACCACATGTTCGT
>OFET01000055.1_pt1 | contig 208413 bp, 200 predicted proteins | sample 1521211 | NCBI WGS metagenome assembly OFET01 (sample SAMN03766358, study PRJEB24113) | microbial mat metagenome | isolation source: enrichment culture HLUCC-A from microbial mat sample contains cyanobacterium... | reverse complement strand
ACATTCCTACAACAATGCAAATGCTTACGCCACTCCCGCCAACCCGTCAGACCACTGCCGGTGAATAATCCGGGCTAGCCCTTGCGCCGCCGCGGGCTGCGCCTTATCGCTCTCGGCCAGCCAATTCAGTCTCACAGGGAAACTCATGGCCGATCAGCAGCGCTTCGAAGGCACCAGCAATTACATCGCGACCGAGGATCTCAAGGTCGCCGTCAACGCCGCGGTCCTGCTTCGCCGCCCGCTGCTGGTAAAGGGCGAGCCGGGTACGGGCAAGACCGTGCTCGCGCACGAGATCGCCAAGGCGATCGACGCGCCGCTGATCGAATGGAACGTGAAATCCACCACCAAGGCGCAGCAGGGCCTTTACGAATACGACGCGGTCGCCCGCCTGCGCGACGGCCAGCTGGGCGACGAGCGGGTCCACGACATCCGCAATTACATCAAGAAGGGCAAGCTGTGGGAGGCCTTCACCAGCGAACGCCTGCCCGTGCTGCTGATCGACGAGATCGACAAGGCCGACATCGAGTTTCCGAACGACCTCCTGCAGGAACTCGACCGGATGAGCTTCGACGTCTACGAGACCGGCGAGCGCATCGAGGCGAAGGAACGCCCGATCGTCGTCATCACCTCGAACAACGAGAAGGAACTGCCCGACGCCTTCCTGCGCCGCTGCTTCTTCCACTACATCAAGTTCCCCGACCGCGAGACGATGCAGGAAATCATCGACGTGCACTTCCCCGGCATCCAGAAGGCGCTGGTGAAGAAGGCGATGGACGTCTTCTACGAACTGCGCGAAGTGCCCGGGCTCAAGAAAAAGCCCTCGACCAGCGAACTGCTCGACTGGCTCAAGCTGCTGATGAACGAGGACATGCCGCTGGAAACGCTGCAGGATTCGAACCCCAACAACGCGATCCCGCCGCTCCACGGCGCGCTGCTCAAGAACGAGCAGGACGTGATGATGTTCGAACGGCTCGCCTTCATGGCGCGGCGCAACCCGTCCTGATCGCCCTCGATGAGCCCGCCGCTTCGCCGAAGCTGTAGGCGAATTTGAGGCTCCCCCAGCGTTCCCCGCCAAAGCGCAGCGGCACGTAGATGCTGCGCTGGACGACATATCGTTCACCGTCGGGCGCGTAGCGGAAGACGTAGGCGCGAAACGGCGCGGTGGTGTCGCGTCCGTCGTCCTTTGCCTCTTCCGGCAGGATGCGGCCATTGCGGCAATATTGCGTGTCATGGGCGATGTCGCCCGTGGGCGCTTGCGAATAGCGATCGTTGTGGGTCGGCATGAAGCCATTCACATCGACGCACACCGTCGCGATGCTTTCGGCCACGGCATCGGTCGAACGGTTGAGGATCGGCTTCCAGCTGGCAGCCGCGAAATCCGTAAGGCGGGTGGTGAAGCGTTCGGGCGCGGACCCCGCGATCAGGCGGTAGTCCCGGTCGAACACCGCGCCTCGCGTGATCGTGCCATTGGCGATTCCGGCCTCGGTTGCCTCGATGATCTGGCGCGCAACGCCCATGGCGTGCTCGGCCATGACCTTGTCGTTCGGCGAGAGACCGGCATGGACGATGGTATCGAACATTTCGTTGGCGATCCGCTCCAGCCCTGTCGCCTCCTGCTGCGCCTCGAACAGCTTGTCCTCGTTCTCGCGCGTGACCTCGTCGAAATGGATGAGGCCTTTCTGCACGGCCGAGACATGGCCGCTGATCGTGCCCGTCGCGCGGGCGATGACATCGTTCTGGCGATCGACTTCCTCGACCAGTTCGCCGACGCTTTCGATCGTGGTTTCGATCCGCGTGACCGAGGCCCTCGCATCGTCGCTCGCCTTGCTCCCTGCCTCGATCCGGCCGATCACGACCCCCGCCTCCTCATTAAGCGCGTCGAGCGTCACGGCAATTTCGTCGGTCGCGCGCCGCGTATCGCTGGCGAGGCTCTTAACCTCGCTGGCGACCACCGCGAAGGTTCGCCCGGCATCACCCGCCCGCATCGCCTCGATCGTGGCGTTAAGGGCAAGGATGTTGGTCGTCTCGGCGATGTCCTCGATGTCCTTGGCGCTGCGTTTGACCTGCTCCATCGCGGCTGAGAAGCTGGTGACATGCTGTCCCAGCGCATCGACCAGTTCGAGCAGCGAATTGATCTGGCCCAAGGAGGACTGGATCAGCCGGGTTCCCTCCTGCAGCCGGTCGGTCGCCCGTTCGGACAGCAGGCGCGCTTCGTCGCTCGCTTCGGCGACGCGGGTGTGATCGGCCTCCAGCGCCGCCACCGTGCCGCGCAGGGCCTCGTGCTGGGCATGGAGCGCGCGGGACGAACGAATCACCGCCTCCATCACGCCGGCGACCTCGCTGCACCCGACCGTGACGGCGCCGCAGCTTTCCGGGATCCGACCTAGATCGGTCGCGTCTGTAGTATCGATTGCAGTCGGCTTCATCATCTGCGCCCCGTGAAACAGCCTGTCCCCGCAAGGGTGTATCCATGCTTGGTTAGCGAAGACTTAAGGGCGGGCCCTTAGCGAAGGGGCTGGAAAGCGCGGGCCGCTGCGGTTAGACGAACGCCCATGTTCTTCAACTTCGTCGACGAATTGCGCGCCGCCGGGATCGGCGCGAGCTTCAAGGAGCACCTCACCCTGCTGGAGGCGCTCGACCGGGACGTGATCGAGCAGACGCCCGAAGCGTTCTACTACCTCTCCCGCGCGACCTTCGTGAAGGACGAAGGGCTCATCGACCGGTTCGACCAGGTGTTCCACAAGGTCTTCAAGGGCGTGCTGACCGATTACGGGCAGAACCCGGTCGAAATCCCCGAAGACTGGCTGAAAGCGGTCGCCGAAAAGATGCTCTCGCCCGAGGAAATGGCCGAGATCGAGAAGCTCGGCAGCTGGGACGAGATCATGGAGACGCTCAAGAAGCGGCTCGAGGAACAGCAGAAACGCCACGAGGGCGGGAACAAGTGGATCGGCACGGGCGGCACGTCGCCCTTCGGCAATTCGGGCTACAATCCCGAAGGCGTACGGATCGGCGGTGAGTCCAGGCACAAGCGCGCGGTCAAGGTCTGGGAAAAACGCGAGTTCCGCAATCTCGACAACACCAGGGAACTGGGCACCCGCAACATCAAGATGGCGCTCAGGCGCCTGCGCCGTTTCGCGCGCGAGGGCGCGGCGGACGAGCTCGACATCGACGCGACGATCCGCGGCACGGCCAAGCAGGGCTGGCTCGACATTCACATGCGGCCCGAGCGGCACAATGCGGTGAAGCTGCTGCTGTTCCTTGATGTCGGCGGGTCGATGGACCCCTTCATCAAGCTGTGCGAAGAATTGTTCAGCGCGGCGACGAGCGAATTCAAGAACCTCGAATTCTTCTACTTCCACAACTGCCTCTACGAAGGCGTGTGGAAGGACAACAAGCGCCGCTGGCAGGAACGCACGAAGACCTGGGACGTGCTCCACAAATACGGCCACGATTACAAGGTGATCTTCGTCGGCGACGCGGCGATGAGCCCCTACGAGATCACCCATGCGGGCGGCAGCGTCGAACATATGAACGACGAAGCGGGCGCGGTCTGGATGAAGCGCGTGACCGACACCTATCCCGCGACCGTATGGCTCAACCCCGTGCCCGAAAAGCAGTGGGGCTATTCGCAATCGACCAAGATGATGCGCCAGCTGGTCGACGACCGGATGTATCCGCTGACGCTCGACGGGCTGGACGATGCGATGCGGGAGCTGTCGCGCAAGCAGGGGCATTGAAGCGGGGCCGTTTGCGGATCGGGCGAATTGCCATTAGACCGGCTCCGTGAACACGGCGCAGAAGACCCTTCAGGAAGCGATTTCGGAATATTCTTCCGAGATTGCTGCCCTTGCCGAAGCCCTGATTTCAAAGGGATGCGCCAAGGCGCCCGGCGCCAATCTGCTCGTCTACGATGCCTATAATGCGCTCGCTGTGGGATTTTCTGCGAACGACAAGCAATCGGGCATTGTCTTCTCGATCACCTCCTACCCGCGCTGGGTGAGCCTGTTCTTCCCGCGCGGGACGGAGCTTGCGGACCCCGAGGGCCTGCTGAAAGGCTCCGGGAAGACGATCCGCCATGTTGTGATCGAGGACGTGGACCATTTCGACGATCCCGCCATTCAAACCCTCATCGACCAGGCGCTCGCCTTCTGCGATCCTCCCGTTTCAATCGAAGCCAAGGGCGAGGTCATCATCAAGTCGGTCTCCGCAAGGAAGAGGCCGCGTCGGCCCGAATGAGGGGGCGTCGTCTGGGCAAGCGACCGGGCTCCCTTCCAAGGCCCGGCCTGATCTGCTATCCTGCAGATATCGCAGGAAAAGCCCATGCGCCTACTCTCCCTACCCCTCCGCGCGCTCGCACTCATCGACGCGGACAAGGCGGGCGCTGCGGAAACCCGAACGCGGGCCGAGGCGGAGAGGACCCCCGACAGCGCGATCTGCAGCGGTCGGATCGAACAGGGTGCACAGAGCGATGGGCCAGCCCCTGCTGATGCACCGCGGGCCCGCAACGTCCGACGATCCGCCGATGATCTACGCCGTCGACCGGCGGCAGGACGGCTGCACGGTCATGGTCGTGAAGGGCGATCCTTCCGAGATCCGCCCGCTCCCCTAACAGCCCGAGAGCGGAAAGCTACACTGGCGCGCCCCGCCCTCCCGCTATAACGCCAAAAAATCAGGCCGTGCCCATCGCGCGGGCCGTGCCCAGCGTGTCGATATATTGCTGGAAGCGCACGACCTTGCCGTTCTCGATCGTCCAGACATGGGCGGCCTGCACGTCGAGCGGCTTGCCCGTGCTCTTCCACGTGCCGGTATAGCGGCCCATCGCCACCACCCGGTCCCCGCCATCGACGATATCGTCCATCTGCACCGCGAAGCCCTCGAAGTCCTCGACCGTGCGGGCGAACACGCCCTCCATGATCTCGCCGAAGCCGCGATAGGGATTGCGGTCCGCGTAGGGGTAGTTCTCGGCCTCGTTCCAGACGATGTCGGGTGCCAGCGCCTCGCCGAAAGCCGCCATGTCGCCGACCGCGAAGGCAGCGTAGATGCCCTCCACGACATCGCGCGAAGATTTCGCCATCTCCACTCCCCCCACTTTTGCCCCGACCGTTGCGAAGGCCCTACGCGAGAGCCTATGGGATCGCGCGGCTAAAGGGAAGCGTCAAACCGAGCCGTCTCAGTAAAGCAGGTGCCCCCGCACCTCCGCGATCCATGCCGCCTCCTCGGCTGACGCCAACGCGTCGAGATCGCCCGGCGCCGCCGCGCTGTCATCGACCCATTCGCGCAAGGAAGGCCCGCCGTTGATCACGTCGATCGCAAGCCGCTCCAGCTCGTATTCATAGGCGAAATCGCGCCACAGGTCGTAATCGGGATAGAGCCTGCGGATCGCCTTGAACGCCAGCGCCTGCAAGCGCCACGGGCGGAAGGCGTCGTGGGCGTAGAACGGCCCTTCCGCGTGCAACATCAAGGCGTTGCACAGGGAACCTGAGTGCTTGTGAAAGGTCGGCTCGAACCAGCATTCGCGGATCGCCGCGCCTTCGCACCAATCGGGAGCGAGGCTGCGCATCTCCGCCAGCACGGCCCTGGCGTCCACGTCCGGAGCCCCGAACAGCACCTCCAGCGGCCGCGTGGTCCCGCGCCCCTCGGACAGCGTCGTTCCCTCCAGCATCACCGTCCCGGCATAGCAGCGCGCCATGTTGACATTGGCGGCGTTGGGCGACGGGTTCACCCATACCCGCGAGATCGGCCAGCCATGCCCCTCGCCGTCAGGCTCCCAGCCCTCCATAGCCACCACCCGGTAATCGACGTCGAGCCCGAAATGCGCGATGAACCAGTGCCCCATTTCGCCCATGGTGAGCCCGTGGCGCATCGGCATGGGCGCAGCCCCCACGAAGCTCTCCTGCCCCGGCACCAGCAGCGTCCCTTCGACCGGGCGACCGGCGGGGTTAGGGCGGTCCAATACCCACACGCTCTTGCCCCGCCTTGCCGCCTCTTCGAGCAGGTAGAGCAGCGTGGTGACGAAGGTGTAGATTCGGCAGCCCAGATCCTGCAGGTCGAACAGGAAGACGTCCGCGCTCTCCATCATCCGCGCCGTGGGGCGGCGCACCTCGCCATAGAGCGAGAACACCGGAATGCCGTAGACCGGATCGAATTCGTCGGCAGTCTCGACCATGTTGTCCTGCTTGTCGCCCTTCAGCCCGTGCTGCGGGCCGAAGGCGCTGGCGATGTTCACCCCTGCCCCGATCAGGGCATCTAGGCTGTGGACGAGGCCCGCCGTCACGCTCGCCGGGTGGGCGACCAACGCGACGCGGCGACCCTCCAGCGCGGTCAGCAAGGATCGGTTTTCGAGCAGGCGGTCGATGCCGAATTTCACGTCAGTCATGGCCGCGGGGTTGGCGCAGCCGCTCGGCGAAGGCAAATCTTTTGGCATCTCTGCCCGCGCGCGCGGGAACCGCTTGCCCGCTCCTTCGCTTGTGCAGCATGGACATCGAATGGACCCCCGCGATCATCGCCGCGCTCTGGGCGATCATCCTCGGCGGCGCCGGCGGCGCGCTGACCGAGATCGGGGATTGGTACCGCAACCTGAAAAAGCCGAGCTGGCAGCCGCCCGACTGGCTGTTCGGCCCGGCCTGGACGATCATCCTCGCCCTGTCGGGCTGGAGCTTCTACCTCGCCTGGACCGCCGCCGAAACGACCGCGGGAGGCATCGCCATCGGCGCACTGTTCGGAGTGAACTTCGTTCTCCACTTCGCCTGGTCGCCGCTCTTCTTCAAGATAAAGCGCCCGGATTTCGCGCTGGTGGAAAACATCTTCCTCTGGCTCTCGGTGTTGTCGCTGTGCCTGTTCCTGCCGCTCTGGTCGCCGCTCGCCGGCTGGCTCAACCTCCCCTACATTTCCTGGGTGAGCTTCGCCTTGCTGCTGAACTGGAAGATCGTGCAACTCAACGCCCCCTTCGGCCAGCGCCCGCAGGAAGCGTGAAGCGCTCGGGCCTTAGCGCTCGACGATCAACTGGCGGCAGGCTTCGGAATGGAAATCGGGCGGTCCCGGCGGGAAGGCGAGCGCCCAGTACTGCAGGCCGCCGGAGGCGTGTTCGATCACCGCGCTCAGCCCCACCTGCGCCGGGCTGGCGAGATCGGCTGCGAGGTTCGCTTTCAGCACCAGCACCCCCGCCCCGTCGCTGGCCGAATGCGCGCAGGATACTGCGACGGCATCGACCGGCGCCTCGCGCATTCCCTCGCGGTAGCGGTCGAAATCATACGCGGCCCAGCGGCCCGAGGGCGCGAGGTTGAATTCGCGGTAACCCTCTTCCCCGATGCCCTGCCAGAAGATCTCGAAACAGGTCGATTTCCACAGATCGTCGGTGCGGACCGAAGGTCCGGCGCCGGGCAGGACCACGCCGCCGAGCCCGCCCTCGAGCCGGAATTCGGCCTCGCAACCGGTTTCGGTCGCGGCGACACGGGCCAGGACGGCGCGCACCGGGCCGAGGTCGCAGGTGCGGTGGAGCATCAGGGGGATCATTCCGCCCCTGATGCCACAGCGCCCGCATCACGCAAGGCCCGCGCGCAAGGCTCTAGGCGATCGCGGCAAGCGCTGATAAGCGCCCCCGCCATGAACACGGGCACTGCCAACTACACCTCCGACCTACTGCGCCTGCTGGACGAGCGCGGCTACATCCACCAGGTCACCGACGCCGCCGGGCTCGATGCGCTTGCGGCAAAGCAGGTGGTGCCCGGCTATATCGGCTTCGACGCGACCGCGCCGAGCCTTCATGTCGGCAGCCTCGTCCAGATCATGATGCTGCGCCGCCTGCAGCAGGCCGGGCACAAGCCGATCGTGGTGATGGGCGGCGGCACGACCAAGATCGGCGACCCTTCCGGCAAGGACGAGAGCCGCAAGCTGCTCACGCCGCAGGTGATCGAAGCCAACATCGCCTCGATCTTCACCGTGTTCGAGCGCCTGCTGACCTTCGGCGAGGGACCGGGCGACGCGGTGATGGTCAACAACGACGAATGGCTTTCCACCCTCGGCTATATCGACCTCCTGCGCGATGTCGGCCCGCATTTCACGATCAACCGGATGCTCACCTTCGATTCGGTGAACCTCCGGCTCGAACGCGAACAGCCGCTGACCTTCCTCGAATTCAACTACATGATCCTGCAGGCCTACGACTTCCTCGAACTCGCGCGGCGCCATGATTGCCGTTTGCAGATGGGGGGGAGCGACCAGTGGGGGAACATCGTCAACGGGTTGGAACTCGCCCGGCGGATGGAAGGGCGCGAGCTGTTCGGCCTGACGACGCCGCTGCTCACCACCGCCGACGGGGCGAAGATGGGCAAGACCGCGGCGGGCGCGGTGTGGCTCAACGAGGACCAGCTTCCCGCCTATGATTTCTGGCAGTACTGGCGCAACACCGACGACCGCGACGTGGGGCGCTTCCTGCGGCTGTTCACCGACCTGCCGCTGGACGAGATCGCGCGGCTCGAAGCGCTCGAGGGGGCGGAGATAAACGCGGCCAAGATCGTCCTCGCGAACGAGGTGACGAAACTGGTGCGCGGCGAGGAGGCGGCGCGCGCGGCGGAGACGACCGCGCGCGAAACCTTCGCGGGCGGCGCGGGCGAGGACCTGCCTAGCCTTGCCGTGGGCGAGGAAGGGATGCGGATCGGCGCGGTGCTGACGCAGATCGGCTTCACCGCCTCGGGCGGCGAGGCGAAGCGCAAGCTCGCCGAGGGCGCGGTGAAGCTCGACGGGGAGACGGTGAGCGACCCCGGCTTTCTCGTTCTGCCAGCGGCGGGCACGAGCCTGCGGCTGAGCCTCGGCAAGAAGAAGCATGGCCTGGTAACCCGTTGAAATCGGGCGGTCGCAGGGCACAGTGTTAAGCCCACGTAACCCTCGGGCTTTACCAAATGTCAGCCTTTATCTCCCATTAGGAAAGCCTCGCGAAATCCAGCGGAGGAAAGGGCGCCGTGTCCGTCGGAGCGAATCTGAGCGTTACAGACATGCGCCGCGCGGCGCGCCATCCGGTCGATTTCCCGGTGATCGTCGAGCATTTCCAGCACGGCGACCTCAACCTTCATGTCTGCAACCTGTCGGCGCACGGCTTCATGGTGGACGACGCGCACAGCCTGGCGCGCGGCGACCGGATCATCATCCGCCTGCCGGTCGTGGGCCGGATCGAAGCCTATTGCATCTGGACCCGCGACGTTCGCGCGGGCTTCCAGTTTGAACGGATCATCCGCCTCGACGATTTCATCGCGATCATCGACACGCTGCAGCCCAATCCGCGCCTGCGCCGGGGGCGTTGACCCCCTTTCCGGCGCGCCCGGGGTGCCTGCGAAGGCAGGGGCCTGATGCAGGGAAAGCCCGCGCCTGAATGCCTGCCGGCAGCGCTCGCTTGGCAGGTTCGCCCGCGCCTGTCATGGGCGAGGGCGTGACCGAGAATCCTGCCACGCACCCCTTCCGGGTCCCCAATTTCCGCGCCTACTGGGTAAGTCGCCTCGCCATGACGCTGGGGGGCTATGCGATGATGCTGATCATCGGGTGGCAGACCTACAATATCGCGCGCGATGCGGGGATGGGCATCCCGGAAGCCTCGGGCCAGCTCGCGCTAATCGGCCTGTTCCAGTTCCTGCCGCTGTTCGCGCTGACGCCTTTTTCCGGTCTGGCCGCCGACCGGTTCGACCGCCGCGCGCTGGGGCGGCTGACCGTGCTCTTGCAGCTCGCCTGTGCGGGCGTGCTCGCCTGGGCGACGGCGAGCGGGGCGATCGGGCTGCCGATCCTCTATGCGGTCGCCATCGTGCTCGGCGTGGCGCGCGGCTTTGCCGGACCGGCTCTGTCCGCCCTCGCCCCGAACCTCGTGCCAAGGGCGATCCTGCCGACGGCCATCGCCCTGTCCTCGATCGCGTGGCAGGTCGGCATGATCGGCGGGCCCGCGATCGGCGGCTACCTCTTCGCGATCGAGCCGCACCTGCCCTACACGGTCGCCGCCGGCCTGTTCGCGGTATCCGCTGCCGCCCTTTCCTTCATCTCGCGCGTGCCCCAGCCCGCGGTGCGCAAGGACCAGCGGCCGATCGGCGCGATCATCGACGGGCTGCGCTATGTCGTGAACAACAAGATGGTGCTGGGGGCGATCACGCTCGACCTTGCCGCGGTCTTCCTGGCGGGCGCCACCGCGCTCTTCCCGGTCTATGCGCGCGACATCCTCGAGGTGGGCGAAACCGGGCTCAGCCAGCTCGCCATGGCCCCCGCCATCGGCGCGGCGATCACCGCGGCGTGGTTCTCCTTCCGCCCGATCCATTCCGATGTCGGGCCAAAGATGCTCGGCGCGGTTGCGGTGTTCGGGCTCGCCACCATCGTGTTCGGGCTTTCGACCTCGATGCCGCTTTCGCTTGCCATGCTCGTCATCGTCGGCGCGGCGGACATGTTCAGCGTCTATATCCGCCAGTCCCTGATCCAGCTCCACACCCCCGACGACAAGCGCGGGCGCGTGTCCTCGGTCAGCCTGCTCACCATCAGCGCGTCGAACGAAGGCGGCGATTTCTTCTCCGGCACGCTCGCCTTCCTGATCGGCCCCGTCGCCGCGGTCGTCGCCGGCGGAGCGGGAGCGGTCGCGACGGTCGCGCTGTGGGCGCGGCTGTTCCCCGTGCTCGTCACGACCAGGACCTTCGATCCGCCCGCGGACCTGCTAGAAGGCGAACCGGACAAGAAAACACAGGAGGCCTGACATGAAAGCAGCCAATATCCTCGAAACCATCGGCGGCACCCCCCACATCCGCCTGTCGCGGCTTTTCCCCGATCACGAGGTGTGGGTGAAGTCCGAACGCGCCAATCCCGGCGGCTCGATCAAGGACCGCATCGCGCTCGCCATGGTCGAGGACGCGGAGGCTTCGGGCAAGCTCAGGCCCGGCGGGACCATCATCGAGCCGACCAGCGGAAACACGGGGATCGGGCTGGCCATGGTCGCCGCGGTCAAGGGTTACCGGCTGGTCCTCGTCATGCCCGAATCGATGTCGGTCGAACGGCGCCGCCTGATGCTCGCCTATGGCGCGACTTTCGACCTCACGCCGAAGGAAAAGGGCATGAAGGGCGCGATCGAACGCGCCGCCGAACTCGTCGAGGAAACCGAGGGCGCGTGGAGCCCCGCCCAGTTCGAGAATCCCGCGAACGTCGCCGTGCACGCGCGCACCACGGCGCAGGAAATCCTGCGGGATTTCGCGGAGTCCCCGATCGACGTGATGATCACCGGCGTCGGCACCGGCGGCCACCTCACCGCCTGCGCCGAAGAACTGAAGAAGGTCTGGCCCTCCTTCAAGGCCTATGCGGTCGAACCCGAAGCCTCCCCCGTCATCAACGGCGGAGAGCCCGGCCCGCACCCGATCCAGGGCATCGGAGCGGGCTTCATCCCGGACAACCTCCACACCGACGCGATCGACGGGGCAATCGCCGTCGCGGCCGACGATGCGAGGGAAATGGCCCGCCGCGCCGCGCGCGAGGAGGGGATGCTCGTCGGCATTTCGTCCGGTGCCACGCTCGCCGCGATCGCGCAGAAGCTGCCCGACCTTCCCGAAGGCGCGCGGATCATGGGCTTCAACTACGACACGGGCGAACGCTATCTTTCGGTGCCGGACTTCCTGCCGGTGGAATAGGCGCTGCAGGGCGCAGGCGGCGCGCTAGGCTTCGAGCGCCCGCGCGCGCAGGTTGACCGCGTGCGCGAGGATCAGCAGGCTCGCCCCGCCGATGGTCAGGGCCTGTTCCTGCCATTCTTCGCCGACGAGCAACGCGCCCCCCATCGCGCCGAACGCCAGCAGCAGGATCGGGCCGAGCCAGCGCACGGCGATGGCCCGCCGGCCGAGCACCCACCCGCTTACCAGCACCACCGGGACGAGCAGGACGGCGTGGAGCCATTCCGCTTCCGCAACGCGCCCGAGCGCGCTCGCCGAAAGCACCGGGAGCAAGGCGAGCGCGACCGGAAGGGCGAGGCAATGGACGAGGCAAAGGCCCGACAGGGCAATGCCGAAGCGATCGAGCAGGCGGGTTCCGGCGGCGTTTTTCATGGCGTCCTTGCAAGTCGTGTCGCATCGGGCTAGCGATGTTACAACGTTACATCAAGCTCGCAAAGGCACTGCATTGACGATGATCTCCGAACAGGTTGCCCCATGCGCGCCCGAAAGCGCTGCGCCGCTCCCGCAGGCTGTCCTTTCCACCGCTCCCTCGGTGCTCGGGCGGGTGCGCGATGCGGACAGCAACCTCGCCATCTGGCAGCGCCGTGCAGTGATCGACTGGAGCCCGCTTCTCGCTGGCGAACCGGCCGATATCCGCTTCGACACCGAACGCGCCGCTCTTGCGGACCGATTCGCGCAGGCTCTCGCGCGGAACGGCTTCGCCGCTCCGCATCTCCACCGCGCCCTGACCGACGATGTCTCGCTCCTGGCCGGGCTGTTCTGCTCGGCGCTCGGGATCGAACGCCTCGAACTCCGGCTCGAGGTCGTCACGAGCGATTCCTGCCGCAAGTTCCACGCCGATTACGTCGTCGCCCGGCTGATCACGACCTATGTCGGACCGGGCACGCAGTGGCTCGAAAGCGCGGACGCGGCGCGCCTGCGCGAAGGCGGCGAACCGCGCCGGATCAACCGGATGGCGGCGGGCGATGTCGGCATCTTCAAGGGCCGGTTGGCGAGCGAGCACCCCGCGATCCACCGTTCGCCCCCGATCGCGACCTCGCCCGGCCCGCGCCTGCTGCTGGTGCTCAACCGGACCGAACGGCCCTGATCCTCGGCGGCTGCGGCACCAATCGCGGCGACAGGGCGAATTCTTCGAGCCGGATTGGCCCTTTCCTTAACCCGCTGGCGCTAGGCATCGGGGCGAGACATGGCCCATTCGAATCTAGCCTGCCGGGACCTGCGCCCATGAAATTCATCAAGCTCGAATCGCGCGGCGGGAATTACCTCGTCGTGGCCGAGAACGTCGCCTGGTTGCGGACCGCCGAGAACGGCCAGACCAGCGTCGGCATCGTCGGGGGGCAACCGCTGCTGGTGGTCGGTTCGATCGAGGAGGTGGCGGAGAAGATCCTCGCCGCTGCCGGCCCGGACGAGCCGACTGCCGCCGCGCCCGCGCCCGCGCCGCCCGCCGCTCCCGTCGCTGCCCCTGCGCCCGCCGCCGCGCTACCGCATGAAGCGCCCCCGGCCCCGCAGCCGGACCCTGCACCCGTTGTACCTGTGACCCCGCCGCCCCCGGCAGCCCCCGCACCTCCCCGCAGCGCGAGCCGGGGCGCGACGAAGGGCACCACCCTTGCCGAACGGGTGGCGGCGGCCGCCGCCGCGGCCCCGCGGATCAAGGCGGGATCGCAGCGGATGCTGAAGATGCACGAATAACCCGTCTCGCCCGTTCGCAAGCGCAAAGGCAAGCGGCCACCCCGCGCGAACGGGGTGGCCGCCTTGCTGTTCCTTGCGCGGAAAGCGTCCGCCTCAGGCGGCGGTGGCGAAGGCTTCCTCGGTCAGCTTCATCATGTTCTCGCTGCCCGCCTCGAGCTTGCGCCGCAGCGCGCCCGCATCGGGCAGCCAGCGTTCGGCGTAATAGGCCGCCGAGGTGAGCTTGGCCTCGTAGAACGCCCTGTCCGACGGATCCCCCGCGAGCGCGTCCTGCGCGACCTTCGCCATCTTGAGCCACATGAAGCCCAGCGTCACGATGCCCATGATGTGCATGTAGTGATGCGCGCCCGCGCCGAGGTGGTTGGGGTTCTGCATCGCGTTCTGCATGAACCACATGGTCGCCGCCTTCTGCTCGCCCAGCGCCTTTTCGAGCGCGGTGGCGATGGGGGCGAGGGTCTCGTCGCCCTTCACGCTGGCGATTTCCTCGTCGATCACGGCGAAGAACTTCTGGATCGCCTTGCCGCCCTTGGCCGGGAGCTTGCGGCCGCACAGGTCCATCGCCTGCACGCCATTGGTGCCTTCGTAGATCATGGCGATCCGGCTATCGCGCACGAATTGTTCCATGCCCCATTCCCTGACGTAGCCGTGCCCGCCATAGACCTGCTGCATGTTGTTCGCGATGTCGTAGCCCTTGTCGGTGCCGTAGCCCTTGATGACCGGGGTCATCAGGCCGATCAGCATGTCGGCTTCCTCGCGCTCCTCCTGCGTCTGGGCCTTGTGCGTGAGGTCCACTTGCAGGGCGCCCCACAGGCACAGCGCGCGCATCCCCTCGTTGAAGACCTTGGCGTCCATCAGCATCCGGCGCACGTCGGGGTGGACGAAGATCGGATCGGCTTTCTCATGCGTGTCCTTCGGCCCGGTCAGGGCGCGGCCCTGGCGCCGGTCGAGCGCGTAGGTGACGGCGTTCTGGTAGGCGACCTCGGCCTGGGCGAGGCCCTGCAGGCCCACGCCGAGCCGCGCCGCGTTCATCATGACGAACATCGCGGCCAGGCCCCTGTTTTCCTCGCCGACCATCCAGCCCTTGGCGCCGTCGTAGTTGAGCACGCAGGTCGCATTGCCGTGGATGCCCATCTTCTTCTCGATCGAACCGCAGGAAACGCCGTTGCGCTCACCCGGCTCGCCGTTTTCATCCAGAATGTACTTGGGCACGATGAACAGCGAGATGCCCTTCGAACTGTCGGGCGCGCCCGGAGTCTTGGCGAGGACGAGGTGGATGATGTTGCTGGTGAGGTCGTGTTCGCCCGCCGAGATGAAGATCTTGGTCCCGGTGATCGAATAGGAACCGTCCTCGTTCGGCTCGGCCCTGGTCCGGATCATGCCGAGATCGGTCCCGCAATGCGGCTCGGTCAGGTTCATCGTGCCCGACCATTCGCCCGAGATCATCTTGGGCAGGTACATGTCCTTCTGTTCCTGCGAACCCGCCGCCTCGATCGCGGCGGTCGCGCCGTTGGTGAGGCCGGGGTACATCGCGAAGGCCTGGTTCGCGGTGCCGGTGAATTCCTCGATCACGAAGCCGAGCACGTGCGGCAGGCCCTGCCCGCCATATTCGACGGGCTTGGCGATCGTACCCCACCCGCTTTCGACATAGGCGTCATAGGCTTCCTTGAAACCGGGAGGCGTGGTGACCGAGCCGTCCTCGTGGCGGGTGCAGCCATGTTCGTCGCCGACCTGGTTGAGCGGCGCGAGCACCTCGGCGCAGAACTTGCCCGCCTCGTTGATGACCGTGTCGATCATGTCGGGCGTGGCGTTCTCGAAACCGGGCAGGTTGCCGTAGCTGGCAAGGTCGAGCATCTCGTTGACGACGAAACGCGTGTCGCGGGTCGGGGCGGTATAGGTCGGCATCGCTTTGATCCCTTCGTAAGCGGGGTGGCGGGGTTCGGGGGTGTTCCTCAGCCGAGGTCGAGTTTTTCGATCTCGGCGACGAATTCGGTGAGATCCCTGATCGAGGAATCGATGTCGGCGCGCTGGGCCTTCAGCTTCGCGATATGCTCGCGGCATTTCTCGATCGTGACGCGGCGCTGTTCGACGCGGCCGTCGTCGAGGTCGTAGAGGTCGATCATCTCGCGGATCTCGGTAAGCGAGAAGCCGACATTCTTGGCCCGCATGATCCACGCGAGCCGCGCCCGGTCGCGTTTGGAATAGACCCGGGTGAGCCCCACGCGCGCCGGGCTGATCAGGCCCTCGTCCTCGTAGAAGCGCAGGGCGCGCGCGGTGCACCCGAATTCGGACGTGAGGTCCGAAATGGAATATTGTTCGCGCGCGTGCTTGTCCGGCCGGTCGAGATGCGCGCTGCTGCGGCGCTGCTCGCTTTCGGCAGGGAGCTTGGACGCGGTCGTCGGCGAAGCGGTCTTGCGGGCCGGTGCGGTTACCATGCCCCGCTCCCTACCTTCCCTTTACGTCAGCGTCAAGTATTGCCCTTCACGAGAGGGCCCGCGACAGCGCCCCCGAAGTCAGGACCGCGGCGACAGCGCCGTCTCGTCCGGGGCGGCGGGATCGAGCCGCCGGTAGAAGCAGCTGCGCGCGCCGGTGTGGCAGGCCGGGCCCTTCGGCCAGGCGCGGATCACCAGCGCATCCTGGTCGCAATCGACCAGCATCTCCTCGACCTCGAGGAAATTCCCGGAGGTTTCGCCCTTGGTCCAGAGCTCCCTGCGCGAGCGCGACCAGAAGGTCACCCGCCCGCTCTCCCGCGTCCTTGCCAGCGCCTCGGCATTCATCCAGGCCAGCACCAGCACCTCGCCCGACCCGGCGTCGACCACGACCGCCGGCATCAGCCCCGCCCGGTCGAAGGCCGGCGCGAACCGGGCGCTGTGTTCGCGTTCCTCTTTCGTCAATCCCGCTTCGGCCATGGCGCCATCCTTTCCCCGCCGCCATGGCGCGGCCGAGCGCTCGGTTCAAGCGGTTCATGTTGCACGATAACAACAGACCGGCACGAAAATCCGTTCGCTTTCGTTTTGGACCTTTCGGAAAGCTGAATGGAATGGAAGAACGGTCCCACGGGGTCGGCAACGGCTCCGCCACCGGATACCGACGGCCCGCTGATCAAGCGCACCGTCAGGTTCAGGGGGTGGCCGGGCAGGGCCGACAGCGGGGTGTCGGCCGGCCCGGTTGAACGATGAGGGACAGGGTCCCGGCAGCCCGTTTGGGGGTTGGCTGCCGGTGGTTCCCCGGGGGGAGCAGGCCCGGATCATTTCGTCACGTGGCGCCCGGGGTCTTCATGGCCTCGGGCGTTGTGTGTTCCGGCCCGTTGCGCCTCCATCCGGGCCCTTCGCCGGTTCCGCCCGCCCCCTCCCGTCCCACACCGAGTCCGTCGACCACCCGGGCGAAGCAGGCCACCCGCACCTCGCTCGCCCCGGCCGAAAGCAGCGCGTCGATGCAGGCATTGCTCGTCGCCCCGCTGGTGAGCACGTCGTCGACCAGGATCACGCTGCGCCCCGCGATCCGCCGTGCCCGCGCGGGATTGGCCGCGATCGCGCCCGCCAGCATGGCCTCGCGCTCCTCTCGCCCGAGCCCGCCGAGGCTGCGCGTCGCCTTGCGCCGGACGAGCGCGTCCACCATCAATTCGCCCCGCCCCTGCCGCGCCAATTCCCGTGCGAGCAGCGCCGACTGGTTGTAGCCGCGCTGCCAGATGCGCCAGCGATGGAGCGGGACCGGAACCAGCAGCGGCACGTCTCCCGGGGAAGGATCGGGCAGGCGCGCGCCGATCAGCCGCGCCATCAGCCCGGCAAGCGCGATCTTCCCGCCATGCTTGAACGACAGCAGCAACCTGCGAGAGGCGTCATTGTAAAGCGTCGCCGCGAATATCCCCGCATGGCGCGGTGGGTCGGCGCGGCAGGCGAAGCAGGTGTCCTGCCGCGCCGCCTGCGCGCTCGCCAGCGGCCGCCGGCACAGAGTGCACGCCGGTTCGCCCAGTATCTCGAGCGTGCCGAAACAATCGCCGCACAGCCCGCCCTGGTCGACCACCGCCGTCCCGCACAGCGGGCAGCGCGGCGGATAGACCAGATCGACGAGCGGCCTCAGCCCCGCGGCAAGAAGCGACCCCTTCCCCATTCGCGACCCTCCGCCGTCATGTCTGGCACGCCTTGCGGCGAAGAGGCAAGCGCGGCAGGAGGCGCGGCATGGCATCCGCACAGGTCCCCCGCATCTTCAGCCCCCGCCGCCGCGCGCTGCGCCTAGCGCGGGCTTTCGCCCGTCAACAGCGGGAGGGCGCGGCGCGGTTCGTGTGGGAGGACATGGCCGGGGAAATGGTCGAACGCCTCGCCTTCGTCCGCCACGAACCCGCGCGCCCGCTGGTGGTGGGCCCCTGCCCCGCGCCGCTTTCGGACTACCTCGGGCAAAGCGCCGGGCGCATCGCCGACGGCAACGCGATCGACCTCGAATCGCCGTGGCCGGAAAGCGGCTTCGACTTCATCGCCGTGCTGGGCCTGCTCGATGCGGTGAACGACCTGCCCGGCGCGCTCATCCACCTCAGGAATGCGCTCGCCCCGGGGGGCCTCGTCATCGCGAGCTTCGTCGGCGGGCAGAGCCTTGCCGCCCTGCGCGCTGCCGTGCTCGCGGCCGAACCGGACCGGCCGGCGGCGCGGATGCACCCGCTGGTCGACCACCGCGCCGCGCCCGGCCTGCTCCAGCGCGCTGGGTGGAAGGACCCGGTGGTCGACACGCAGGCGCTGAGTTTGCGCTATTCCGCGCTCGACACGCTGGTGAGCGATCTGCGCGACCAGGGGCTCGGCAGCGCGCTCGCCGATGCCGCCCCGCCGCTCGGGCGCGCGGCGCGGGAGCGGGCTCGTGCGGCTTTCCTCGAACTTGCCGACGCGGATGGCAAGGTGCCCGAACGGATCGAGATCGTCACCCTCACCGGGCGGCGTTCTCTTGCCGGAACCTAGGCCGTCGAGGGAACCTGGCCGTTCCTGAGGGCCGCCTGCGCAGCCGCGAGCCGGGCGATCGGCACGCGATAGGGCGAGGCGCTGACGTAATCGAGCCCGACCTCCTCGCAGAACCGGATGCTCGCCGGGTCCCCGCCGTGTTCGCCGCAGATCCCGAGCTTGATTTCGGGCCGCGTCGCGCGCCCGCGCTGCGCGGCGAGCTCGACCAGTTGGCCGACCCCGTCCACGTCGAGGCTGACGAAGGGATCGCGCGGGAAAATGCCCTTGTCGACATAGGTGCCCAGGAACCGCCCCGCGTCGTCGCGCGAGAGGCCCAGCGTCGTCTGGGTGAGATCGTTGGTGCCGAAGCTGAAGAAGGCCCCCTCCTCGGCGATCTCCCCCGCGAGCAGCGCGGCGCGCGGCAGTTCGATCATCGTGCCGACGAGATAGGCGATGCGCGTGCCCTTCTCCTCGAACACCTCCTGCGCCACCCGGTCGACCAGCGCGCGCAGCAAGGCCAGCTCCTTCTTCGTCGCGACCAGCGGGATCATGATTTCGGGCAGGGGCGCGTCGCCGCTCTCGGCCTCGACCGCGCAGGCCGCATCGAAGATGGCGCGGGCCTGCATTTCGTAGATCTCGGGATAAGTGATGCCGAGCCGGCAGCCGCGATGGCCGAGCATGGGGTTGAATTCGTGCAGCTCGTTCGCTCGCCGCCTGAGGTGGTCGACGCCGAGCCCGGTCGCGTCGGAAAGCTCGGCGAATTCCTCGTCGCGGGTCGGCAGGAATTCGTGCAGCGGCGGGTCGAGCAGGCGGATGGTGCAGGGAAGGCCCGCCATCACCTCGAAGATCGCCTTGAAATCCGCCCGCTGTTCGGGAAGCAGCCGCTCCAGCGCCTTGCGCCGCCCCGCCTCGTCCTCGGCGAGGATCATCTGGCGCACCGCCTTGATCCGGCTCGCATCGAAGAACATGTGCTCGGTGCGGCACAGCCCGATGCCCTCCGCGCCGAACTGGCGGGCCATGCGGCAGTCCTCGGGCGTTTCGGCATTGGTGCGCACGCGCATCCGCCGAAGCTCGTCGGCCCATTCCATGAGCGTCGCGAAATCGCCCGCAAGCTCGGGCTCGACGGTCGGCACCTCGCCCAGCATGACCTGACCGTTGCCGCCGTCGAGGGTGATCGTGTCGCCTTCCTTCAATTCGGTAGAGCCGATCCTGAGCGTGCGTTCGGCCCGGTCGATCGAGATGCCGCTCGCGCCCGAGACGCAGGGACGGCCCATGCCGCGCGCGACGACCGCGGCGTGGCTCGTCATCCCCCCGCGCGCGGTGAGGATGCCCTGCGCCGCGTGCATCCCGTGGATGTCCTCGGGCGAGGTTTCGACCCGCACGAGGATCACCTTGTCGCCCCGGTTCGCCCATTGCTCGGCGGTGTCCGCGTCAAGCACGATCCTGCCCGCCGCGGCGCCCGGCGAAGCGGGCAGGCCGGTGGTCAGCACGTTGCGCTCCGCCTCGGGGTCGAGCGTGGGGTGGAGCAGCTGGTCCAATGCCATCGGGTCGATCCGCCGCACCGCCTCGGCGCGGTCGATCAGGCCTTCCTCGACCATGTCGGTCGCCATCTTGAGCGCGGCCCTGGCGGTGCGCTTTCCGCTACGGGTCTGCAGCATCCAGAGCTTCCCGCGCTCGACGGTGAATTCGATGTCCTGCATGTCCCTGTAATGGCTTTCGAGCAGGTCGAAGACGCGCGCCAGTTCCCCGTAGGCCTCGGGCAGGGCCTCTTCCATCGAAAGCGGCTTGGCACCCGCCGCCTCCCGCGCCGCCCTGGTCAGGTATTGCGGCGTGCGGATCCCCGCCACCACGTCCTCGCCCTGCGCGTTGACGAGATATTCGCCGTAATAGCTCTTCTCGCCGGTCGAAGGGTCGCGGGTGAAGGCGACGCCGGTGGCGCTGGTATCGCCCATGTTGCCGAACACCATCGCCTGCACGTTGACCGCTGTGCCCCAGTCCGCCGGAATGTCGTTCAGGCGGCGATAGACCTTCGCCCGCTCCGAATCCCAGCTGCGGAACACGGCCGCGATCGCGCCCCAGAGCTGGTCGTTCACGTCCTGGGGAAAGGGCTCGTCCTGTTCCTCGCGCACGATCCGCTTGTATTCGCCGACCAGCGCGCGCCAGTCGTCCGCGCTCATCTCGGTGTCGTTGTAATAGCCCGCGTCCTCCTTGGCGATCTCGAGCGCTTCCTCGAACAGGCCGTGGTCGAGCCCGAGCACCACGTCGGAATACATCTGGATGAAGCGGCGATAGCTGTCCCAGGCGAAACGCTCGTCCCCGCTCACCCGGGCGAGCCCCTCGACCGTCTCGTCGTTGAGGCCGAGATTGAGCACGGTGTCCATCATCCCCGGCATCGACACGCGCGCGCCCGACCGGACCGACACCAGAAGCGGGTCGGCGACATCGCCGAATCTCTTGCCGACCGCCCGTTCGACATGGCCGAGCGCATCGGCCACTTCGCGCCTGAGATCCTCGCGGAAGGCCTCGCCCGCCTGGAGGTAGCGCACGCATTCCTCGGTCGTGATGGTGAAGCCCGGCGGCACCGGCAGGCCGATGCTCGCCATCTCCGCGAGATTCGCGCCCTTGCCGCCGGTCACCACCTTGTCGCGCTGGCGCGGATCGTCGTGCGGCGCGTCTCCGCCGAAGCGGTAGACGGTGACGAGATCGTCGGCGGGTTGCGGCGCGGTGGCGGTGTTCATGAACGGCTTTCCCTGTTGTCGGGTGGGTGACGGTGCGACCGGTGATGGCATCGGGTCCGGGCGGCCACGCCCGGGAGGTTCGCGGCCCGGCCCGTTCGCGGTCCCGGAACGGACATGGTGAGTTGCATCAAACGCGCCATTTCAACCTTCTATCCGGCTGAAATCGGCCACCTGCCCGACCGCGCGGGTGAACCGGGCGAGCAGGTCGAGGCGGCTTTTGCGCTTGTCGGCATCCTCGTCGTTGACCGTGACCTCGTCGAAAAAGGCGTCGATGGGGCCGCGAAGCGAGGCGAGCGCTTTCATCGCGTCCTCGAACCGTTCCTCCTCCACCGCCCGCGCGGCCTGCGGCGCGGCAGCGTCGAGCGCCTCGATCAGCGCGCGTTCGGCGGGTTCGGGCTCATAGGAAAGCGCGCTCGCCCCGCGCGCCGCACCGCGACCGAAGGCCGCGTCGAATTCGGGCTTGCCCGCCAGCGCGAGCGGGTCTTCCTCACTCGTCTCGGCGACCGGTTCCTCCGCGCGCGGCGGGGCAGCGTCCCACTCCTCCTTCTTGAGGATGTTGGCCGCGCGCTTGTAGCCGGCGAGCAGGTTCGCCCCGTCCTCGGTCTCGACGAAGGATTGCAGCGCATGGACGCGGGCGAGGAGGCGCACGAGATCGTCCTCGCCGCCGAGTGCGAAGACCGCGTCGATCAGGTCGTGGCGGACGCCTGCCTCGCGTTGCTGGACCTTGAGGCGGTCGATAATGAATTCCTCGCTCAGCTGGAACGAGTTCGGCGTAACGTCATCGAGAAAATCAGGTCTCGCTGAAGCTATAAACTCAGAAAATTCGCCGCTCCGAGCTCTGCCTTCGGCTTCCAAAAAAGAATCCACTGCTGCGCTTCGGTTCGGGTCGGCGATCTTTTTATTCCAAGACCTTATGGCCAGACTCCACGCTTCCATGATGAAAGCACCTAAAGACAGCCTAAGTGTGCTTTCGAGGACTTCTCGGACCAAGCCCAAGGCTGCTCGACGAAGAGCGAAAGGATCCTTGGAACCAGTAGCCTGCTCTCCGACAAGATTGAGAGCGACCAACGTATCCAACTTATCCGCCAGCGACACCGCCACCGTCACCGGAGCCGTCGGCACCTCGTCGCCCTGTCCGACCGGCTTGTAATGGTCGCGGATCGCGTCGGCGACTTCGTCGGGCAGCCCCTCGGCCCGCGCGTAATAGCCGCCCATAAGCCCCTGCAATTCGGGGAATTCGCCGACCATCTCGGTGACGAGATCGGCCTTGCACAGACGCGCGGCCTGTTCGGCGAGGTCGGCCAGGGAAGCCCCTTCCCCAGGGGGAAGGGGTTGGGGATGGGGGTTCGACGTTTCGGGCGTGGCACCCCCCACCCCCGGCCCCTCCCCCGAGGGGAGGGGAGAATCTTTGACGATCCCCTCCTCGCACAGCCACCGCGCCAGCTTCGCCACGCGCTCGACCTTGTCCGCCACCGTGCCGAGCTTTTCGTGGAATGTGATCCGCTTCAGCCCCTCGGCGTGCTGCGCAAGCGTCTTCTTCTGGTCCTGTTCCCAGAAGAACCGCGCGTCGGACAGCCGTGCGGCGAGGACCTTGCGGTTGCCGTCGACCACCACCGCCGGGTCGATCGCATCGATATTGGCGGTGCATACGAAGGCATTGGCCAAGGGCTGAGTCCCTGCGGAGGCAGGGACCTCGGGCGTTTGCGCGCCATCGCCTGAGGTCCCGGCCTTCGCCGGGACTCGGGAAGTGCACACGAAATACTTCTGGTTCACCCGCGCGGACAACTGGATGACTTCCGGCGGCACTTCGAGAAACGCCTCGTCGAACCGGCCGAGCAAGGGCGCGGGCCATTCGGTCAGCCCGGCATTCTCGACCACCAGCCCCTCGTCCTCGACCAGCACGAGGCCCGCCGCCTTCGCCGCCTTGCGCGCGCCCTCGCGGATGATCCCGGCGCGCTCCTCGTGATCGACGATGACGCGCGCCTCGCGCAGCCTTGCGGCGTAGTCTTCGGCGCTGCCGATCGTGACCGGGCCGGACGAATGGAACCGATGCCCCATAGTCTCGCGCCCGCTGGCGATGCCGTCCATGATGCAGGGCACGACGTCCTGCCCCAGCAGCGCGACGATGCCGGAAAGCGGGCGCACCCAGCGCGTGCTTTCGGGGCTGATCGACGCCTCGCCCCAGCGCATCGACTTGGGCCAGGAAAAATCGCGGATGATCGCGGGGATCGACGCGGCGAGGAGGTCGGCGACGGCCTGCCCCGGCTTCTCGATCACGGCGAAGAAGGTCGCGCGGCCCTTCACCTTGCGCTCTTCGAGCTGGTCGCGCGTGACCCCGTTCTTGCGGCAGAACCCTTCGACCGCCTGGTCCGGCGCGCCGACGGGCGGTCCCTTGGCTTCCTCGCGGACGGCCTCGGTCCGTTCCGGCAGCCCGCGCGCGATCAGGGCGAGGCGGCGCGGGGTCGACCAGACGGTGACCGCGCCGACCGAAATCCCGGCGGCTTCCATCTCGCGGCGGAAGAGCTTTTCGAGCTCCGCTCTCGCCCCGGCCTGCATCCGGGCCGGAATCTCCTCGGAGCGCAGTTCGAGCAGGAAATCGGCCATCACAGGCTCCATTCCGGATATTGCCCGGCCCAGCGCGGGGCCATCATCCTCGCATATTCCTCGCAGCTCGACCGCGCGAGGTCGCGCACGCGGCCCATGTAGCTCGCGCGTTCCTGCACGCTGATCACGCCGCGCGCCTGGAGGAGGTTGAAGATGTGGCTCGCCTCGATCGCCTGTTCGTAGGCGGCGATGGGCACGCCCTCGGCCAATGCGTTGCGGCATTCGGCCTCGGCCCTGGCGAACAGCGCGAACAGGCCGTCGGTGTCGGCGACCTCGAAATTCCATTTCGACATCTGGCGTTCGTTCTCGAGGAACACGTCGCCGTAACTCACGCCGGCCGAATTGAACGCGAGGTCATAGACGTTGTCGACGCCCTGGATATACATCGCGAGCCTTTCGAGCCCGTAGGTGAGCTCGCCCGAAACCGGCTTGCAGTCGAACCCGCCCATCTGCTGGAAATAGGTGAACTGGGTGACTTCCATCCCGTCGCACCAGACCTCCCAGCCCAGCCCCCAGGCGCCGAGCGTGGGGGATTCCCAGTCGTCCTCGACGAAGCGGATGTCGTGGGCGAGCGGATCGATCCCGATCACCGAAAGGGAGCCGAGATAAAGCTCCTGAATGTCGGGCGGGGATGGCTTCAGGATCACCTGGTATTGGTAGTAATGCTGCAGCCGGTTGGGGTTCTCGCCATAGCGCCCGTCGGTCGGGCGGCGGCAGGGCTGGACGAAGGCGGCGTTCCAAGGCTCCGGCCCGAGCGCGCGCAGCGTCGTCGCCGTGTGGAACGTGCCCGCGCCCATCCGCATGTCATAGGGCTGCAGGATCACGCAGCCGCGCGCCGCCCAGTAATCGTGCAGCGTGAGGATCATGTCCTGGAACGATCGGGCGGGATCGCGGGCGGTCCTTGTCGTCGTATGCAGCGAGGCGCTCATGGCGCTCGCCCATGGCTCAAGCCCCGCAAAGCGTCAATGCCGCGGCGCAGCATGAGGTGGAGCGAGGGGGTGCCGCGCACCGCGAAGCCCGATGCGGGTCGGGTTCGAAAGGCTGGAGAGCAAGGCACCTTGACCTGGTCAAGAGCCTGCGACATATGGTCATGCAAACCTGACATTATGCTACGCAATAGGTCGAGGGCGGATGAACAAGATCGACCAAAACCCATGCGCGCGCCGCCGGCAGGCAGACCACCTCCTTGCCAGAAGCGGCCCTGCGACCGGTATCCTGCCGGCAGGCGCCGCCTCCGCCCGGGGCCGGTTTCGCCCGTGAAGAACCGCCTCAAGGTGCTGCGCGCCGAACGCGACTGGTCGCAGGCCGAACTGGCCGGCCGGCTCGACGTGTCGCGCCAGGCGGTGAACGCGATCGAGACCGGCAGGCACGACCCTTCCCTCCCCCTCGCCTTCCGCATCGCCCGCCTGTTCGAGCTGCGGATCGAGGACATCTTCGACGACGGGGCGCGGCGATGATCCGGCCCTGCGGCCGTCGCCCTCTTCTTGCGCCGTGCGCGCGTTCAACCAATGGTCAACTTCGCTCGCTAGGACCCTCGTCCCGAAAGGAACCGAATCCATGAACATGAAGCCGCTCCTCACCGCCTCCGCCGCCGCCTTTGCCCTGTTCGCGGGCGTTCCCGCGATCGCCGGGGACACCGCGCCGCCCGCCGCCGACCTTCCCGCCGGTCCCGAAGGCCCCGCGCTGTGGAGCGTTTCGGACGAGGACACGACGATCTACCTGTTCGGCACGGTCCACGTCCTGCCCGCCGAGGTGAAGTGGTACGATCCCGAAATCGCCGCCGCTCTGGCCGAGGCGGACACGATCGTGACCGAGATCCGGATGGACCCGGGCAGCGAAGCGGCGATGCAGCAGATCGCCATGGAGCGCGGCCAGCTTCCCGAGGGGACCACGCTGCGCTCGCTGCTCGACGAGGAACAGACCGCGACCTACGAGGCCGCGCTCGGCAAGATCGGCGTGCCCGCTGCCGCCTTCGACCAGCTCAAGCCGTGGACGGTCGGCCTTTCGCTGACCATGATCCCGCTGATGCAGCAGGGTTATTCGCCCGACAGCGGGGTCGAGAAGATCGTCCTCGCCAAGGCCGGGGAGAAGCCGCAGGAGGCACTCGAAACGGCGGAATACCAATTCGATCTCTTCGACAGCCTGCCGCTGGAACAGCAGGTCGCCTTCATGATTTCGGCGGCCGAGGGGGTGGAAGACGTCAAGTCCGAGCTCGACGCGATGGTCGCCGAATGGGTCGAGGGGGATGCCGATGCGCTCGCCGAGATGATGAACGAGGGGCTCGACGATCCCGAACTGGCCGAGGCGCTGCTCTATCGGCGCAACGCGAACTGGGCCGAGTGGATCGAGGAACGCCTCGCCGAACCGGGCACGGTGTTCGTCGCGGTCGGTGCGGGCCACCTCGCGGGCGAGAACAGCGTGCAGGACTATCTCGCCGAAAAGGGCATCGAGACCGCGCGGGTCCAGTGACGGGCGCGACCATGGCCGCGGGGGCGCCGGGGGCGCCGGGGGCGATGGCGTTCCTCCGGACCCTGGCGGCAGGCGTCCTGCTGGCGGCGAGCCTTGCCCTTGCGGCCTGTTCGGGGGAGGAACGCGAGGCGGAACCCGCCCCGCCCGCCAATCCCCTGATCTACGAGATCGCTTCGAGCGACGGGGCGGCGCGTGGCTGGCTGTTCGGCACGATCCACGCCCTTCCCGAAGGCACGCGCTGGCGCACCGCCCCGATCGGGCGGGCACTGGAGGAGGCGGAGCTGCTCCTGGTCGAGATCGCCGGCCTCGAGGACCGCGGCGCGATCGAACGGACCTTTGCCCGGCTCGCCACCAGCACCGGCCTGCCCCCGCTCCCGCAGCGGATCGCGCCGAGCCTGCGGCCCGATCTCGCCGCGCTGATGGACGAGGCGGGGATCGGCGGGCGCGACAGTGCCCGGATCGAGACCTGGGCCGCCGCGCTCATGCTCGCCCGGACGCAATCCGGCGGCAGCGCCGCGCACGGGGTCGACCGGGCCGTGATCGCCGCTTTCGAAGGCCGCGAGGTGCGCGAGCTGGAGGGCGCGGCGGCGCAGCTCGCGGTGTTCGACACGCTGTCCGAGGCCGACCAGCGCGACCTGCTGCGCGAAGTGGTCGCCGGGGCGGGCGAGGCGGATGATACGGGTGAGGGCGTGATCGGTGCCGACCCCGCGCGGCTGCGCGAGGCGTGGCTCGCCGGGGACGAGGCGGCGCTGGTCGAGGCGAGCGAGACCGGCATCCTCGCCGACCCAGGCCTGCGCGAGGCATTGCTCGTCGCCCGCAACCGGGCCTGGCTCGATCCGGTCCTCGCCGCGCTGGAAAGCGATGCGCGCCCGCTCGTCGCGGTGGGCGCGGCCCACGTGGTCGGCCCGGAAGGGCTCGCCGCGCTCCTGGAGGAACGGGGCTACCGCGTCACGCCGCTGCGCTGAACGGCGCCCCCGCCTCCAGCGAAACGCCTTGCCAAGCGGCCTCGCGCGCTGTAACGGGCCGCCCTTCGGCGCCATGGTCATCCCTGGAGGCGCGGCGCCGCTGACCACACTCATACAACGCATTCGAAAGGCAGACATCATGAGCAACGCTCTCACCCTGCCGGCCGAGGCGCGCGAACGGGCTGGCAAGGGAGCCTCCCGAGCACTTCGCCGCGAAGGCCGGATTCCCGCCGTCATCTATGGCGGAAAGGAAGAACCCACGGCGATCCACGTCGAGGAGAAGGAACTGGTCAAGCAACTGGGCACCGGCCACTTCATGAACTCGATCGTGACGATCGAACTCGGCGGCAAGACCGTCCGCACCCTGCCCAAGGATGTCGCGCTCCACCCCGTCACCGACCGCCCGCTGCACGCGGACTTCCTGCGCCTGTCGCGGGATTCCAAGGTCGAGGTGCAGGTCCCGGTCGTCTTCACGAACGAGGAAAAGGCTCCCGGCCTCAAGAAGGGCGGCGTTCTGAACGTGGTGCGCCACGAACTCGACCTCGTCTGCGAGGCGGACAGGATCCCGAGCGAGATCGAGATCGACGTGACCGGCAAGGAAGTCGGCGATTCGATCCACATCAGCGAGATCGCCCTGCCCGATGGCAGCGAGAGCGCGATCACCGACCGCGACTTCACCATCGCGACCCTCGTCGCTCCGTCCGCGCTCAAGAAGAGCGAAGGCGCGGCTGCGGCCGAGGGCGAACCGGCTGCCGACGAAGTCGAAGCGACCGAACAGGGCGGCGAAGGGGACGAAGGCGAATAAGCCTCCCCTTCCCGTCGATCCGAAAGATCACCAGGGACGCCGGGCCGGGAAACCGACCCGGCGTTTTTGTTTGAGAGCGCGGGGCGAGACGCTAAAGCCGCGCCCATGCAGATTTGGGTTGGCCTCGGAAATCCCGGACCGCAATATGCGCTCCACCGGCACAATGTCGGCTTCATGGCGATGGACGTCATCGCCGACCTGCACGATTTCGCCCCGGTGCAGAAGAAGTTCACCGGATGGGTCCAGGAAGGACGGATCGGCGGCGAAAAGGTGCTGCTGCTGAAACCCGCGACCTTCATGAACGAAAGCGGCCGCAGCGTCGGGGAGGCGATGCGCTTCTACAAGCTCGCGCCTGGCGCGCTGACCGTCTTCCACGACGAGCTCGACCTTGCACCCTTCAAGGTCAGGGTGAAGCGCGGCGGCGGGACCGCGGGGCACAACGGCCTGCGCTCGATCGACCGGCATCTCGGTCCCGAGTTCCGGCGGGTGCGCATCGGGATCGGCCATCCGGGCCACAAGGAGCGGGTGACCGGCCACGTCCTCGGCAATTACGCCAAGGCCGAACAGGACGATCTGGCGGCCATGCTCGGCGCGATGGCGAGCGAGGCGCACTGGCTGGCGCAAGGGGACGACGCACGCTTCATGAGCGACGTCGCACTGCGCCAGCAGGGCTGAGGGCGCCCCTGGTGCCGCGATCGATTTGCAACTCGCCCCGCCCCCATACGTTGGTGGGGCGACATGAAAACCGAAATCCGATCGAACTGGAGCCACGCCATCCTCGTCTGCGGAAAATGCGGCAAGAAGGCGAAGAAACGCGGCCTGACCTTCGGGCGCAAGGAAGAAACCTTCCGCAAGGCGCTCAAGTCCGCGCTCGGCGCGAAGAAGGGGCGCAAGGCCTCGCTCGGGCTGGTCGAGGTCCCATGCCTCGACATCTGCCCCAAGAACGGCGTCGTCCTCGTCGACAGCCGCACGCCGGGCCAATGGCGCATCATAACGCCCGATGCCGACATCGACGAACTCGCCCGACAGTTGAAGAGCGTCGAGGATTAGGGCCTCCGGCGTCGCGGGATCCGACTCCATCGCCCGTTTCGGAACGGAAGAGCTTGACCCGACGGTCGCAAGCCTCAAAGAGGCTGGCCTCACATTCACCAAGGACCCTGTTGATGAAAGCCGGGGCCGACGCGGGGCGCGCCTCGCCGACCCGGCCGGCAACCTGATCCGCCTCTGTCGGGCCGGCGCCGATCGCCACTTTCCCGACCGGCGCATCGACGGGCGGACACAGGACACACGCGAGGACGAGACGAGATGGGTTTCCGGTGCGGGATCGTGGGCCTTCCCAATGTGGGCAAGTCCACCCTTTTCAACGCTTTGACAGAAACGCAGGCCGCGCAGGCCGCGAACTACCCCTTCTGCACGATCGAACCCAACGTCGGCCAGGTCGCCGTGCCCGACGAACGGCTCGACAGGATCGCAGCGATCGCGAAAAGCGCGAAGGTCGTGCCGACCCAGCTGGCCTTCGTGGATATCGCGGGCCTGGTGAAGGGGGCGAGCAAGGGCGAAGGGCTCGGCAACCAGTTCCTCGGCAACATCCGCGAGGTCGACGCGATCGTACATGTGCTGAGATGCTTCGAGGATGACGACATCCAGCACGTCTCGAACAAGGTCGATCCGATCGCCGATGCGGAGGTGGTCGAGACCGAACTGATGCTGGCCGACCTCGAAAGCCTCGAAAAGCGCGTGCCCGCCGCGGCCAAGCGCGCGACCGGCGGGGACAAGGAGGCGAAGATCACCGCCAGCGTGCTCGGGCAGGCGCTCGAACTGCTGCGCGAAGGCAGGCCCGCGCGCCTCACCGAACCGAAGGACGAGGAGGAAGCGCGGGTCTTCAGACAGGCGCAGCTGCTCACCGCCAAGCCCGTGCTCTATGTCTGCAACGTCGCCGAGGACGAGGCGGCCACGGGCAATGCCATGTCGCAAGCGGTCTTCGCCAAGGCCGCGGCCGAGGGCGCGCAGGCGGTCGTCGTCTCGGCCGCGATCGAGGCGGAACTCGTCGCCATGCCGGCCGAGGACCGCGCCGAATATCTCGACAGCCTCGGCCTTTCCGAAAGCGGCCTCGCCCGTGTCATCCGCGCGGGCTACACGCTGCTCGGTCTCAAGACCTTCTTCACCGCCGGCCCCAAGGAAGCGCGCGCCTGGACCTTCCCCGACGGCGCCAGGGCCCCGCAGGCGGCGGGCGAAATTCACACCGATTTCGAAAAGGGCTTCATCCGCGCCGAAACCATCGCCTACGAGGACTATGTCGCGCTCGGCGGAGAGGCGGCCGCGCGCGAGGCGGGCAAGCTGCGGCAGGAGGGCAAGGAGTATCTCGTCCAGGACGGCGACGTGATGGTCTTCAAGTTCAACGTGTGAGGGCATTCGCTCCGGCGCGATTGTCTGAACGATTGCGCCGCAGGCACCGTTGGTTTGCGTAGACGGCAACCAACGGGAGAGTAGCGGCGTGGTCGACAAGTCCGAAAAGTTCAACTGGCTGGTGCGCGTGGGCTATTTCTCGCGCGCGGTGCTCTATTTCGTGCTCGGGCTGCTCGCGCTGACCGGCGCGGGCGCGATCAGGCAGGGCACGGACGGCATCTTCGACGCGGTCGAGGAATTCCCCGGCGGCACGCCGCTCCTCTGGGTGCTGGTCGTGGGGCTTACCGCCTATGCCCTGTTCCGCTTCGCCTCGCCCCTGTTCGACATCGAGAACAACGGCTCCGACGCCAAGGACTGGGGCAAGCGGATCGGCCATGCGGGCAGCGGCATCGCCCACCTCGCGCTCGCCTGGACCGCCTACAAGGTCGCGACCGGATCGCCCTCGGGCGGCGACGGCGCGAGCGGCGCTGCGGCGGGCGTGCTTTCGGTCGAATTCGGCGGGGTGGCGCTGGGCCTGCTCGGCCTGGCCTTCTTCATTGGGGCGTTTAACCAGGCGGAAAAGGCGATCACGGGCAAGTTCATGCGCCGCGTTTCGCCGCAGGCACCCGATGCGACGCGCTGGCTCGGCGGGGCGGGCTTTGCCGCGCGCGGCGTGGTCTATGTCGTCATCGGCTGGTCGCTGGTGCAGGCGGGGTTCTTTTCGAGCGGCGCCTCCAACGTCAAGACGCTGGGCGAGGCGGTCGCCTCGCTCGCCGGGACCGGGTGGCTGTTCAATGTGACGGCGGCCGGCCTCCTGCTGTTCGGCCTGTTCAGCCTGATTCTCGCGCGGTACCGGATCATCCCGGAGATCGACGAGAACCAGGGCGTGCCCAAGTTCCGCGCGGCGTGACCGATCAGGCCGGGCTGTCCTGCCAGCCCCGCTCCTTCCATCCCCAGGCGAGGATGCAGGGCGGGACGTTGCGCCAGACGAAATCGGTTTCTACCCGGTCGAAATGCGCCTCGGTCAGGTCGCGCGCGACGGGACGGAACTGGTAGGTCAGGAACGCCCCGCCGCGCCGCAGGACCCGCTGCGTCGCCGCGACGATGCGATCGGCGACGTCTTCCGGCAGGGTCGAGACCGGCAGGCCCGACAGCACGAAATCCGCCTTGTCGTGGCCGAGCTGCCTGACAAAGCGTTCGACATCCTCGGCCGAGCCGAGCCGGGCATGGAACCTCTCGTCGCGCACGGTGCGCTTGAGATAGTCGACGAACCGTTCGTTCGTATCGATCACGAGGAGCTTGCCGTCGGCGGGCAGCCGGTCGAGGATGTGCGGGCAGAACGTCCCGACGCCCGGGCCGTATTCGACGAAAAGCCGGCAGTTTTCCCAGTCGACCCGCTCCAGCATCGCTTCGATCGTGGTGCGCGAGGAAGGGATGACCGAGCCGACCATGCGCGGCGCCTCGAGGAAGCCGCGAAAGAACACGGCGATCGGCCCGAACATCTGGCCGAGACGCTTCCTGCTCCGCTTCTCCATCCTTGCGCTGCGAATCTCTGTGTTCATTCCTCTTACCCTTTGCTTGTGATCGCGCGCGACAGGCGTTGCCCCGACCGCGCATGAACCGGCAAAACGCCGACGGGAACCGGTCCGTTCCCCCGGCCCGGCGCGCGCCGGCATGGTATCGTCCCCGTCAATGCCGCCCGAACAGCTTTTCGACATCGTCCATCGACAGCTTGACCCAGGTCGGGCGACCGTGATTGCATTGGCCCGAACGCGGGGTCGCCTCCATCTCGCGCAGCAACGCGTTCATCTCCGCAACCGAAAGCACCCGCCCCGCCCGCACCGATCCGTGGCAGGCCATGGTGGCGAGCGTGTATTCGAGCCGCTCTGCAAGCAGCAGCGCGCCGCTCTCCTCCTCCCGGCCGTGCTGCGCGATATCGTCGGCAAGGTCGCGCAGGAGCCTGCCGCTGTCGGCCTTCGCGATGGCCGAGGGCACCGCGCGCACCAGCATGGCTACAGGTCCGAAACGCTCGATCACGAGGCCGAAGCGGGCAAGACCCTCGGCGGCGTCCTCGAGCCGGTCGCAATCGGCTTCGTCCAGCTCGACCACGTCGGGCACGAGCAGGGCCTGCGACCGTTTCGCCGCCTCCCCCGCCCCTGCCGCGCGCAGGCGTTCGAGGACGAGCCGTTCGTGCGCGGCGTGCTGGTCGACCAGCACCAGCCCGTCCGCCGCCTCGGCGACGATGTAGGTGTTGGCGACCTGCCCGCGGGCAATGCCGAGGGGGTAGTGGCGCGCTTCCTCCGGGATCGGGGCGGCCTCCTCGGCGCGGCCCTGGGGCCGGGGCTCGAAACCTGCGAATACCGTCGCCTCCTCGCGCAGCCTTGGCCCCTCCCCTCGACCGGCGGGGCGGGGAAAGTGTGCCGCGCGCCCCGGATCGAACGGCGGACCGGGCGCCCCCGCCTCCTCCCCCGGGGAAAGCGCGGACCGGGCGGGCTCGGCCTGCCAGCGCTCCATCGCCTTGCGGTCCGGCCCCTGCGCGCTGCGCCTATCGCCGGTCGAAAGCGCCTGGCGCAGCCCCGAGACGATGAACCCGCGCACCGCGGCGGCATCGCGAAAGCGCACCTCGGTCTTGGCCGGGTGGACGTTCACGTCGACATCCTCGGGCGGCAGGTCGAGAAACAGCGCGAGCACCGCGTGCCGGTCCCGCGCGAGCATGTCGGAATAGGCCCCGCGCACCGCACCCACCAGCAGCCGATCCTTCACCGGGCGACCGTTGACGAAGAGGTACTGGTGATCGGCGACCCCGCGGTTGTAGGTCGGAAGGCCCGCCATGCCGGACAGGCGCATGGTCCCGTGCGGCGTCTCGCGCGTGCAATCGATGACGACGCTGTTGTCCTTGAGTTCGTGCGCGACGATCTGCGCCACCCGCGTCGCCAGCGCCTCGCCCGCCTGGGTGCGAAGCACGGTGCGCTCCTTCCCCTCGGCGCCATTGGTCAGGGTGAAGGCGATCTGCGGCCGGGCCATGGCGAGGCGCCGGATCACGTCGAGGCTCGCGATGTATTCGCTCCGCGCGGTGCGCAGGAACTTGCGCCGGGCGGGAACGCGCGCGAAGAGCTGCTCGATCCGCACCCGCGTGCCGGGCGGCAGGGCGGCGGGGCCTTCCGCGACCGTTTCGCCGTGGTCGACGACGCGCCGCCAGCCTTCGGCCGCGCCCGCAACCCGGCTTTCGAGCGTGAGGCGGGCGACGCTCGCGATCGACGGCAGCGCCTCGCCGCGAAAGCCGAGCGTCACCACCCGCTCGATCGCGCTCTCGGCGCCGATCAGCGCGTCGGGCAGTTTCGAGGTCGCGTGCCGCTCGAGCGCGAGCGCCAGTTCGGCCCGGTCCATTCCGCAGCCGTCGTCGGTCACCTCGATGCGGGTGAGCCCGCCATCGGTGAGCGCGATCGCGATTCGCGTCGCGCCGGCATCGATCGCGTTCTCGACCACTTCCTTGAGCGCGGAGGACGGCCGCTCGACCACCTCTCCGGCGGCGATGCGGTCGACGAGGACGGGCGGAAGACGACGAATGCGTGACATTTGTCGCAGCCTAGCTGTCAGCGGTCGCAAATTCGAGGGTAACCAAGGATAATCACCACCTCGCTGCACAATTATTTTGGCCTTTTGGCCGCGAAAACGCTAGGCGCATCAAGGTGCGTCACCTCGGGGTCGCAACTGCGCGGAAACGTCTGCCAGCATCCCCCCCGCTCCTACGGAACAACCAGAAATGAGCTTCCTTTCGAACCTCTTCAAATTCGGATCGCAGAACATGGCGATCGACCTCGGCACGGCCAACACGCTGGTCTATGTCCAGGATCAGGGCATCATCCTCAACGAACCCAGCGTGGTCGCGATCGAGACGATCAACGGCGTCAAGCGGGTGAAGGCGGTCGGCGACGATGCCAAGATGATGATGGGCAAGACGCCCGACACGATCGAGGCGATCCGTCCGCTGCGTGACGGGGTGATCGCCGACATCGAGATCGCCGAGGAGATGATCAAGCATTTCATCCGCAAGGTCCATGGCAAGCGCAACCTGTTCCGCTATCCCGAAATCGTGATCTGCGTGCCCTCGGGCTCGACCTCGGTGGAAAAGCGCGCGATCCGGGATGCGGCGTCGAATGCGGGCGCATCGGAGGTCCACCTCATCCTCGAACCGATGGCGGCGGCGATCGGCGCGGACATGCCGGTGACCGAGCCCGTCGGTTCCATGGTGGTCGATATCGGCGGCGGCACGACCGAAGTCGCGGTCCTCTCCCTGCGCGGCCTCGCCTACACCACTTCGGTCCGCACCGGCGGCGACAAGATGGACGAAGCGATCGTTTCCTATGTCCGTCGCCACCACAATCTCCTGATCGGCGATGCGACAGCCGAGCGGATCAAGAAGGACTACGGCATCGCTGTAGTCCCCGAGGACGGCGTGGGCAAGACGATCACGCTCAAGGGCCGTGACCTCGTCAACGGCGTGCCCAAGGAGATCACGATCAACCAGGCCCATGTCGCCGAAGCCCTGTCCGAACCGATCGGCGCGATCGTCGAGGGGGTTCGCATCGCGCTCGAGAACACGGCGCCCGAACTTGCGGCGGACATCGTCGACCAGGGCATAGTGCTCACCGGCGGCGGTGCCTTGATCCGGCGGCTCGACGAGCACCTGCGCGAGGAAACCGGCCTGCCGGTCTCGATCGCGGAGGACCCGCTCACCTGCGTGGCCATCGGCACCGGGCGCGCGATGGAGGATCCGATCTATCGCGGCATGCTGATGACGGCATGAACCGCGCGCGCCCCGCATTCGCCGGGGCGCTGAACCGCTAGAGAAGGGGCAGCAGGCCATGGCGCCGCCGTCATCGCGCCGTTCGGGTTTTTCGAAGAAGGCGCAGTATTCCGTCTTCACCGGATACCTGCTCGCGGCGCTGGGCGCGCTTCTGGGGGCGGCGCTGCTCCTCCTGTCCTATTGGCAGCCGGGCAGTTTCGCGCCCCTGCGCGGCGCGGTGCGCGATGTGGTCGCACCGGTGGGCGAGGTCCCCGCCGCCGCGCGCAGCGGGTCGCAATCGGCTTTCGATGTCGTCACCGGCTATTTCAACGCGGGCGCGCAGAATTCGCGCCTGCGCGAGGAGAACGCGATCGCCCGCATCCGCCTTGCCGAGGCCGAGGCCGTGCGCGACGAGAACCGCCGGCTGAAGGCGCTGCTCGACCTTGCGACGGGCGAGGTCGAACCGGTCGCCGTCGCGCGCCTCGTTGGCTCGAGTTCCACCAGCGCGCGGCGCTTCGCCTATGTCGCGGTGGGCAGCGCCGACGGGCTCGCGCCGGGAATGCCGGTCAGGTCTCCGCGGGGCGTGGTCGGTCGGGTGCTCGAGGTCGCGCGCGGATCGGCGCGGATCATGCTCCTCACCGACAGCGAAAGCGTCCTGCCGGTGCGGCGGGCGGGCGACAACACGGTGGCCTTCGCCGAAGGGCGCGGCGACGGCCTGCTGCGGATCCGGCTGATCAATCTCGGCCTCAACCCTCTCAAGGTCGGTGACGTATTCGTCACCAGCGGCGCGGGCGGCTATTACCGGCCGGGCGTCGCGGTAGCGGTGCTGAGCGAGCTCACCGCCGACGGCGGGCTCGGCCGGCTGATCGCCGACCCTTCGGCGACCGACTTCGTCTCGATCGAGCCGATCTACGAAGGCGAGGCGGTCGCCGCATCGCGCATCGGCGGACGAAACGAGCTGACCCAGCAAGAGCTCGAGGAGTGATCGACCGGCGCCCCGGCAGGCCGCGCAGCGTGCGCTATCGCAGCGGCATCAACCGCGAGGCCTCGCCCCTGCGCGCGCGGACCGTGCCCTATGTCTCGATCGTCGCCGGATCGCTGCTGCCGGTGTTCGTGCAGGCCGATGCCATGCCGCTGAGCCCGCCGCTCGGCTTCGTCATGCTGGTGGCATGGCGGCTGATGCGTCCCGGCCTGCTGCCGATCTGGGCGGGCGTTCCGCTCGGCCTCGTCGACGATCTCGTCAGCGGTCAGCCGCTCGGCAGCGCGGTTCTGCTATGGTCCCTGACCATGATCGCCTTCGAATACCTGGAACAGCAGGTGCCCTGGCGCGGATTCTGGCAGGACTGGTTCACCGCAGGTCTAGCTATCGTGCTCTATATCGTCGCCGCCATGGCCCTGTCACGCGCGACGGTCTCCCCTCCCCTGCTCCTCGCCATGCTGCCGCAGATCGTGGTGGCGGTGGTGCTTTATCCTGCCTTCGCGCGGGCGGTCTCGTGGCTCGATCGCTTCCGCCTCGCCCGCACCCGGAGGGTCGGATGAAGCGCTGGTTCCGCAAGAGCGGCCTCGCCCGCCGCGGCCCCAAGATCACCGCTTCCAGCCTTCGCAACACCTTCGACCGGCGGGCGATGGTGATCGGCACGGTGCAGGGCGGGATCGGCGTCCTGCTTGCGGTCCGCATGGGCTATCTCGCGATCGCGGAGAACGAGAAATACCGGCTCGAATCCGAAAGCAACCGGGTCAACCTGTCGCTGATCCCGCCGCGCCGGGGCTGGATCCTCGATCGCAACGGCGCGCCGCTCGCTTCGAACCGGGCCGATTTCCGGGTCGACGTGATCCCCGAACGCCTGTCCGATCCCGAAGGGACGATCGACCAGATCGGCACGCTCCTGGCGCTCGAACCCGACCGGATCGCGGACATCAAGCAGAAGGTGACCCGGTCCCAAGGCTACCAGCCCGTCGAGGTCGCGAGCCGGCTCGATTACGAACAGTTCGCCGCGCTCAGCGTGCGCCTGCCGGACCTGCAGGGGATCGTGCCCCAGCGCGGCTTTTCGCGGTTCTATCCGACTGGCTGCTCGGTCGGGCATCTCGTCGGCTATGTCGGCCCCGCCAATGCCGAGGAATATGACGAGGAGGACCGCAACCCGCTGCTCATCACGCCGGGCTACAAGATCGGCAAGGACGGGCTCGAAAAGCAGTTCGAACGGGACCTGCGCGGCGTCCCCGGTGCGCGGCGGGTCGAGGTGACCGCCTCGGGCCGGATCGTGCGGGATCTCGAAACGCGCGAGGACGTGCAGGGCAATCCGGTCAAGCTCACCATCGACGGCCCGCTGCAGGACTATGCCGCGCGCCGGATCGGGCTCGAAAGCGGCTCGGTCGTGGTGATGGACTGCGCGAGCGGCGACATCCTGTGCATGGCCTCGATGCCGAGCTTCGACCCGAACAGCTTTTCCGACGGCATCGGCTCGGTCGAATACGCCATGCTGCGCGAGGACGAGCGCGTGCCGCTGCGCAACAAGGTCCTCCAGGGACTCTACCCGCCCGGTTCGACAGTCAAGCCGATGCATTGCATGGCCTTCCTGAAGGAGGGGATCCACCCCGACGAGACGATTTCCTGCGGGGGCGGACGGCGGATCGGCAACCGCTTCTTCAATTGCTGGAGCAACCACGGCACGGTCGACATGGCCAAGGCGATCTACCAGTCGTGCGACAGCTATTTCTATCACTACGCGCAGGCCATCGGTTTCGACAAGATCGCCGCGATGGCGAGCCAGTTCGGCCTCGGCAAGCAATTCCCGCTGCCCGTCACCAGCCAGTTCTACGGCACGGTTCCGACACCTTCGTGGAAGCTCGACCGGTTCGGCAGCGAATGGCAGAGCTACGACACGGTCAACGCCTCGATCGGGCAGGGCTATTACCTCGCCACCCCCTTGCAGCTCGCGGTGATGGCGACGCGGCTCGCGACCGGGCGGCACGTCATGCCGCGGCTCGTCATGAACACGCCGAAGCGCGGCGTCGACCAGGTCGACATGGCAGCCGACGCGGTCGCCTTCGTGCGGCAGGCGATGAGCGACGTGGTCAACGGTCCCGGCACCGCGGGGCGCGGGCGTCTGCCGCTCGAAAACGTCCAGATGGCGGGCAAGACAGGCACCGCGCAGGTCGTCTCGCTGTCGGTCTCGGACGGCCGGTCCGGCCCCTGGAAATACCGCGACCACGGCCTGTTCGTGTTCTTCGCTCCGGTGGAGAACCCGCGCTATGCCGGGGCCGTCGTGATCGAGCACGGCGGCGGATCGGGTGCGGCCTATCCGATCGCGCGTGACGTGATGACCTTCATGTTCGATCCCGAAAGGGGCATGGATGCGCTCCTCAAGCTCGAGAAGGAATGGGGCGGCACCGCGCAGCAGCGGCTCGAGAAACGCTACGCCGCCTATGCCGCGGAACGCGGGGCGACCGTGGTTTCGCTGCCGCGCCGGGACGAGGACATCTTCGACATGGTCGAGGCCGAGGCGCGCCTTGCCGCCGCGCGCAGCGAGGCGATCGCGGACGATGCGATCACCCCCCGCCCCGATCCCGCCGCCTCGGGCAGCCCGCGCCCCGATGCCGGGCTTGGCGCGCCAGGCCCCGTTCCCGGCAGCGAGGGTTGAAGGCCGTGCCGAGTGTCGTTCCCGAACCGATCGCGCGCCAGCCCTGGGGAATGCTGATCCCGCTGTTCGCGCTGGTCGGTTTCGGCGCGGCGGTGCTGTTCTCGGCGGCCGGCGGCTCGATGGAACCCTTCGCGAGTTCGCACCTGTTGCGCTTTGGCGTGTTCCTCGTCATGGCGCTCGTCATCGCCGCCTTCCCGCGCGAACTGGTGCGCTTCCTGACCTATCCGGCCTACCTGGTCGTTCTCGCGCTGCTGATCGCGGTCGAGATCAGCGGCCAGGTCGGCGGCGGCAGCCAGCGCTGGCTCAACCTCGGGTTCATGGTGCTGCAGCCGTCCGAACTGATGAAACCGGTGATCGTGGTGACGCTGGCGCATTTCTATTCGATCCTGCCGGTCGGTCTCGTCACCGGCTGGCGCGCGGTGCTGATCCCTGCCGGGCTGATCGGTGCGCCGGTCGCCTTCGTGCTGCTCCAGCCCGATCTCGGCACCTCCCTCGCGATCGCATTCGGCGGCGCGGTGGTGATGCTGCTCGCCGGGCTGCCGCTGCGCTGGTTCATCGGTGCTGCTGCTGCTGCTGCTGCGGCGGCGCCCCTGGCGTTCTTCTTCGGCCTGCAGGAATACCAGCAGCGCCGGGTGCTCACCATGTTCGACCCGGAGGCCGATCCGCTGGGCGCGGGCTATCACATCGCCCAGTCGAAGATCGCGATCGGATCGGGCGGCCTGTTCGGCAAGGGCTTCAACGAGGGCTCGCAAAGCCACCTGCAATACCTGCCCGAACCGCACACCGATTTCGTCTTCGCCACCATGGCCGAGGAATGGGGACTGGTGGGCGGGCTCTTCGTGATCGGCGTCTTCAGCCTGATCCTGCGCTGGGGAATGCAGGTCGCGCGGGCCTCGCAGGACCGATTCGCCCAGCTGCTCGCCGGCGGCATGGTGGCGACGATCTTCTTCTACGTGGCGGTGAACCTGCTGATGGTGATGGGTTTCGCCCCCGTGGTCGGCATCCCGCTGCCCTTCATGAGCCACGGCGGCTCGTCGATGCTGACCAACATGATCTGCATCGGCGCGCTGATGATGGTCGACCGCTGGAACCGCAAGGCGCCCCGGGGTGGATTGGGCGCAGGCTTCGGCGGCGGACCGTCGGGCGGCTATTCTGGCGGACTCGCGGCCTGACCGTTCAGGCCCGCAGCAACCCGAGCTTGAGCGCCTTGACCACCGCCCCCACCCGGTCCGAGGCGTCGAGCTTGGTGTAGATTCGCCGTGAATAGGTCTTCACCGTGTCCGGCGAAAGACCCATGATGTCGGCGGTGACCGAGAGCGACTTGCCCTCGGTGAACCAGCCGAGCACCTCGCGCTCGCGGTCGGACAGCGAGATCTTGCCCGGCCCGTTCTCGATGAGGACGCAGACCCGCTGGTGCGCCGCCTGGGCGATGGCGCGCACGAGGCCGATGCGGCGGTCCGGCACCTGGTCCACCGGGCAGCCGAAATCGATCGCGGCATAGCCATCGCGCCCGTGCATCCCGAAAAGCGCAATGCCGAAACCGTGTTCGAGCCCGTGGTCGCGCATCGCGCCGAAGAAGGCCTCGTTCCGTGGCGTGTTGCGCCCCGCCTCGAACGCCTCGCGCCAGGTCAGCATGGTGCCGGATGCAAGCACGCGGCGCGGGATCGGGTCGTCGCGGCGGAAATCGGCATCCTCGTAGCGTTCCAGCCATTCTTCGGGAAAGCCGCGCGAATAGACGATGGTGGAAGGCGAGGTCGGCTCTTCGAACAGCGGCGTGACGTGATAGCTCTGCCGCACCGCGCCTTCTTCCTCGGCGACGTCGCAGCCATACCGGATCGCCTCGGCGATGTCGGAGATCCGGTCCAGGCTGGCGAAATGCCGCTGCATGACCTGCGTCATACACGAAGTCACCCGGATGGGCGACTTCCGCTTTGGCCAGGAAACGCGCAACGGCCCGCATCGATCAAGTTCGGGCCTTCGGGTCGCAATCCGTCCGGTCCGGGCGGAAGGCTGAAAGCCCGGATCCTGGCGGCAGCGGTTACTCCCCCCTTGGCAGTCCTGCCGCCAGGAACACCTCCCCCGCTCCCGAGCCTCGCAATGCCCTTTCCGCTTCGTATCGTCCGCAACCTGCTCGACCGGCTTGCCCCGGCCGAACCCTGCCGTCCCGCCGAACCGCCGCTGCGCGAAGGCGGGGTGGTGCTCGCCGCGTTGATGACCGAGGCCGTGTACCACCGCGAGACGCGCGGCCTCGTCACCAGTCTGCGCCAGCTCCACCGCATCCTCGACCTTTCGCAGCCCGCCGCGCTCAGGATCGCCCACCTGCTCTCGCGCGAGGGCGTGCTGTGCATCGAGGAGAACCTCTCCGACCGGCTCGAAAGCACGGTGCGCCTGTCGCCCCGCACGCGCGAGCGTTTCGCCCGCCTCGCCCTTGAAAATCTGGGCGAGGAAGCGGCATAGCCCCTTCCCAATCGCAAAGAGCGCGCTATATGCAGCGCCTCACGCGATTCGACAGGCGCGTCCTGCGCCTCCTCCGCCGTGACTTTCCGATCCCGATCGGTATGGACGCATAGCTCAGTTGGTAGAGCAGCTGACTCTTAATCAGCGGGTCCTAGGTTCGAGCCCTAGTGCGTCCACCACCTCCCTTCCCTCAGTTTCGTCCTGCAGCGCACATCGCGCGCCACATTGCGTCGGGGTTTCGTTCACCTGGTTCAGGCGCCTTGCGCGTTTCGGCGCGACAGGCGGGGCTTGAATTCACATCATGGTGTAATAAGGCGTCGTCATGGACACATCGACCGTCACACGCGTGCGCGACCTCGTCGAAAGCGGCACCTTCACCCGCGCCGGGCTTGCCCGGGCCGCCGGGCTCCATGCCAACACCCTGCGCGACTGCACGGAGGAAAGCTGGAACCCCACCGCCGAAACCCTCGCCAAGCTCGCCGCCTTCCTCGAAGCCAACGACGAACGCCCGGTCCTCGTCGGGATCGAGGAGATCATCGACGAAGCGCGCAACGGACGGATGTACATCCTCGTCGATGACGAGGACCGCGAGAACGAGGGCGATCTCATCATCCCCGCGCAGATGGCGACCCCGGCCGCGATCAATTTCATGGCCACCCACGGGCGCGGCCTCATCTGCCTCGCGCTCACCAAGGAGCGGGTCGACCACCTCGGATTGCAGCCGATGAGCCGCAACAACAAGGAATCGATGCAGACCGCCTTCACCATCTCGATCGAGGCGAAGGAAGGGGTCACCACCGGCATATCCGCCGCCGACCGGGCGCGCACGATCTCGGTCGCGATCGACAGCGCCAAGGGCCCGGACGACATCGTCACCCCCGGCCATGTCTTCCCGCTCGCCGCACGCGACGGGGGGACCCTCGTGCGCGCCGGGCACACCGAAGCGGCGGTCGACATCTCGCGCCTTGCCGGGCTCAACCCCTCGGGCGTGATCTGCGAGATCATGAACGAGGACGGCACCATGGCGCGCATGGACGACCTCGTGAAATTCGCGCGCCGCCACGATCTCAAGATCGGGACGATCCGCGACCTCATCGCCTACCGGATGCGCAACGACCATCTGGTCGAGCGCCTGTCCGAACGCAATTTCGTGAGCGATTACGGCGGCCACTGGCGCATGATCACCTATCGCGACCGGGTCGAGGGGAACGAAGCCTACGTCCTCCAGAAAGGCCATGTCGTCCCGGGAGAGCCGACCCTCGCCCGCGTCCACCCGATCTCGGTGTTCGACGACGTTCTGGGCGCACCCGGCCCGCGCAAGCGCACGCTCCAGCGGGCGATGGAGGCGGTCGGCGATCACGGGTCGGGCATCATCGTGATCCTGACCGGCCGCGTCGGCACGGGCGCATGGAGCAGGGACGAGGAACTGCGCAACATCGGCATCGGCTCCCAGATCCTCGCCGATCTCGGCGTCCACGACATGATCCTGCTGTCCAATTCACGCCCCGACCTCGTCGCGATCGAGGGTTTCGGGCTCACTATCACCGGCCACCGGCCGATCCCGGAGTAACGCGAAATGGCACGCATCCTCATCGTCGAGGCGCGCTTCTACGAACACCTCAACGACCAGTTGATCGCCGGCGCGCGCGCCGTGATCGAGGCGGCCGGGAACGAGGCCGAGGTGCTGACGGTGCCCGGCGCGCTCGAGGTTCCCGGCGCGATCGCGCTCGCGGCGGAAAGCGGCGATTACGACGCCTTCGTCGCACTCGGGGTCGTCATCCGGGGCGAGACCTATCATTTCGAGATCGTCGCGGGCGAAAGCGCGCGCGCGATCATGGCGCTGACCATGGACGGCATCGCCATCGGCAACGGGATCCTGACGGTCGAGAACGAGGCGCAGGCCCTCGTCCGCGCGGACCGGGCGCAGAAGGACAAGGGCGGCGAGGCGGCGAAGGCCGCGCTCGCGCTGATGGCGCTGGCCGAGCGATTCGCCCGCTGAGCCCGCGCGCCGGGCGGGGTGCGGGCCGGACTAGGGGTTTGCCCGGATACAGGTCTTCATAAGGCTGGGCTAAGGATACTTCCTGAGGGCCGCGCACCAATCGTTCCAGCTCGAAGGATTCCCGATGACCTGCACTTCCACCGGCCCGACGGCCGAACTGATCGACGTCGCCCTCGTTCTCACCGACTGTCTCGTCCGGCTCGACCGGGCCGGCGCGGGGATCGCGGCGATCCACGTCAACGCCGCGATCGAACACCTTGCCGCGGGGCTTGGCGCGCAGGCGGGCGCGGAACCGCCGGGCGGTGATGCCGCACCCGCATGGGACCTGTCCGGGGAAGACGCGGACTGGCCCGAACAATACGACGCCCGCCTTGTCGGCATCCTGCCGCCGAACGGACAGCCGCATTGAAAGCCTGCACCCGCGCCGCCCGCGGGCGCGGGACCGGGTGTTTCGCCTTAGGGTTCTTGCGTAAAGCCAGCGCGCAGGCGGTAAGCTAACCTGCCGGCAAATGGGGGCGCTTCGGATCGACCGGCCGACAAGGCCGATCGGATCGGCGCGCACCGCCGGTCCCGGAAGGTCGCAATCCGCATGACACACCCTGGCAATTCCATCGGCCCCGCCGCCCACGCCGGCTCGCTCGCACTCCAGACAGACGGCGGCGCTCCGCGCAATGCGCCGCGGCAGGGAGGGCGGCGATGACCGAGGGCCGCCTTTCCCCCTTCCCCGATCGCTGCGTCGGCTCGCAGGACGACGATCCTGCCGGCGAGATCTCGAATGACGGACAGGGCGGGACGGCGCGCTTTCCCGAAGCCCGCACCGCCGGCGGGGGCGATGGCTCGCCGACCGACCTCAGGCCCTTCGCCGATCAGTTGATGGCCATCGCCCGGCAATTGCGCGATGGTCGGTTCACCGCTCTTTCCGGCCCATCGGAAGGGGGGGGAGCGGGCTCGGGCTTGGCCTCGGGCATGGCGGGCCGCGATGCGGGGTGCAGGTGTGCCCCGCACGCCCGGCCCGCGCCCGGCGCCGAGCCGCGCGAGGAAGCGGTGCCGCCCGATCCCGAAACGCAGCGCCGCCGCTTCGGGATCCTCGCGCGCAAGGCCTATGCCGCCCGCCGCCGCCGCGGGGCGATCTTCGGCAGCCCCGATCTGTTCGGGGAGCCCGCGTGGGACATCCTGCTCGACCTCTACATCGCCCATGTCGAACGCAAGGACGTCTCGGTGTCGAGCGCGTGCATCGGCTCCGCCGCCCCGCCGACGACGGGGCTGCGCTGGCTCGGCGTGCTGGCAGAGGCGGGCTTCGTCCGGCGCGAACACGACCCATGCGACCAGCGCCGGGTGCTGGTGCGCCTGACCCGGCGCGGGCTGGAGGCGATGGACCGCTACTTCACGCTCGCCGGCGGGGCGCTCTAGTCCCTCAGTGCGCCGAAACAGGCCGCCCCGGCATAATGCGCGCTGTCGCCCAGCTCTTCCTCGATGCGGATCAGCTGGTTGTATTTCGCGAGCCGGTCCGACCGGGCAAGGCTGCCGGTCTTGATCTGCCCGCAATTGGTCGCAACCGCGAGGTCGGCGATGGTCGCATCCTCGGTTTCGCCCGAGCGATGGCTCATCACGCTGGTGTAGCGCGCGCGGGTCGCCATATCGACCGCGGCCAGCGTTTCGGTGAGCGTGCCGATCTGGTTGACCTTGACCAGCAGCGAATTGGCAAGGCCGCGCGCGATCCCGTCGGCTAGGCGCTGCGGATTGGTCACGAAAAGGTCGTCACCGACCAGCTGGACACGGTCCCCGATCGCCTCGGTCAGCGCCTTCCAGCCTTCGAAATCGTCCTCGCTCATGCCGTCCTCGATCGAACGGATCGGGTAGTCGGTGGTCAGCTTCGCCAGATAATCGGCCATTTCCTCGCCCGAAAGGCTGAGCTTTTCGCCGGAGATTTCGTAGCGCCCCTCGCGGAAGAACTCGGTCGCCGCGCAGTCGAGCGCGAGCACCACGTCCTCGCCCGGGGTGAACCCGGCCTGTTCGATGCTCGTCATGATGAAATCGAGCGCGTCGCGCGTGCCCGCGAGGTCGGGGGCGAAGCCGCCCTCGTCGCCGACCGCGGTCGAAAGGCCCTTGTCCGACAGGCCCTTCTTCAGGGTGTGAAAGATTTCCGCGCCCCAGCGCACGGCCTCCGCGATGGAATCCGCGCCGACCGGCATGACCATGAATTCCTGGATATCGATCGGGTTGTCGGCGTGCTCCCCGCCGTTGATGATGTTCATCATCGGCACGGGCAGGACGTGGGCCGAAACACCACCGATATAGGAATAGAGCGGCAGGCCCCGCGCCGCCGCCGCCGCCTTGGCCACCGCAAGGCTGGTGCCCAGGATCGCGTTCGCGCCGAGCCGGGCCTTGTTCGGCGTGTCGTCCAGCGCGATCAGCGCCATGTCGACATCGCGCTGGTCCTCGGCATCGAAGGCCGCGACGAGCCGCTCGCGGATCTCGGTGTTGACCGCATCGACCGCACCCAGCACGCCCTTGCCCTTGTAGCGCGCCGCGTCGCCGTCGCGCAGTTCCACCGCCTCGTGCGCGCCGGTCGACGCGCCCGAGGGCACGGCGGCGCGGCCGAAACTGCCGTCTTCGAGCAGCACGTCGACCTCCACCGTCGGATTGCCCCGGCTGTCGAGGATTTCACGGCCGTGAAGGTCGATGATGGCGGTCATGTTTGGCTCCGGCTGGCTGATCGTGTATGATGCACGCGGCCCCGGCCGCTGCGCCTTTCGCCCGCGTCCCTATGCTGCCCTTTGCGGCGGCGCAAGCGGCGGTTTGCCCCGTCGCCGGGCCAGGCCGCGTGCGGAACGGCATTGTTTCGGACCCTTTTCGCCGCGCGGCCATTGCATAGACGGGCGATGATGTATTTCTTGCCCATTCATGCGATCACGGGAGGTGACGAGACGATCATGGCAGAGAGCAGCACCACGAAATCGACCACGGCGAAAAAGACCCCGGCCAAGTCCGCCAAGGGCGCGACGACGAAATCGACCGCCCCCAAGAAGGCGGCGAGCGCGAAGAAGACCGGCGCCGTCGCCAAGGGGCCTGACGGCGATCACGCCGCCGAGGCGAAGAGCCGTTTCAACGCCGCTCTCGAGGAAGCCAAGGCCGGCGCCGCCGCCCTCCGCAGCGAGGCGCAGACCCGCGTCGGTGCCTACCGCGACCAGGCCGGCGAACAGGGCGAAGCCTACGGCGAAAAGGCCCGGACCCGCGCGAGCGAACTCGCGACCGAAGGCAAGAAATCGGTCAGCGAAGGGCTCGTCTCGCTGAGCCACGTCGTCTCCGACACCGCGGCCAAGATCGACGAGAGCCTCGGCCCGGAATACGGCGACTACGCGCGCAAGGCCTCGCGCAGCCTGGCCGAAACCTCGGCCCGGATCGACGAGAAGAGCGTCGAGGAACTGGGCGAGGACGCGCGCGAATTCGTCCGCCGCAGCCCCGGCCTTGCGGTCGGCATGGCGGCGCTCGCGGGCTACCTGTTCGCGCGGATGTTCCGCGGCTCGCGCGACTGAAGGCGTGGCCGCGACGAAAACGGCCCCCGCCGGGCACGGTCGGCCGGGTGAAGCGGTGCCGGGCGACGAACCGGCAGCAGCGACGCCGGACCTTGCCCGCGGGTCGGACCGACATCTGCCGCCCGGCGCGCCCGGCGGGATCGAGGACCCGTTCGATCCTGCCAACACGCCCGCCGACATGCCGGCCGATCCGACAACGGTCGGCCCGCCCGAGGAAGGCCTGTCCGAAAGCCTGACCGAAGAGCTCGCCGCCCTGATCGATGACGGGCGCACCTATGTCGGCGCCGAGATCAATTTCCAGAAAACCCGCGCCAGCCTTGCGGGCAAGCACGCCGGGATCGCGCTCGGCCTCGCGGTCGTCGCGGTCGTGGTGCTGCACGTCGCGGTGCTGGCATTCGCGGTGGGGCTGGTGATGGCGCTCGCCCCGCTGGTGACCATCTGGGGCTCGATCGCGATCGTGGTGGGCACGCTGCTCGGCGTGACCGGGCTGCTCGGCTGGCAGGCGGCAAGGCACGGCCAGCGCATCGGGGAGATCTTCTCCGCCGGCGATGCCTCCTCCCCGCCCGCCCGCGTGCCCGGCACCGCGCCGGAGGAAGAGATCTGAGATGGCGGATATGGACCCCCGCCTTGCAGAGGACCTCGCGCTGCGCAACGCCGCGCTCGCCGTGCTCAAGGCCGATATCGACCACGCGAAGAAGAGCTTTGCGCCCAAGGCCGTCGCCACCCGCGCGGGAACCCGCGTCAAGGAAGGCGCCGAGGAGGTGTTCGAACTCGCCAAGGAACGCGCCGACGACAATCGCGGCGTGATCGCGGTGCTGATCGGGGCGCTGTTCCTGTTCCTCGCGCGGCAGCCGATCCTTGAAATCCTCGGCCTGGCCGAGCCGCCGCCGGACGATGCGGACCATGGGCACGATGCCGATCGCGAGGACGATGCCGATCACGGGACCGATGCGGAGCCCGTCTGAGCGGCGCGGGAACACCGTCCGCCCTCGCCCCGTTGCTTTCACGAAGCCCGGAAACGGCGTATGATGCGCGCCGCAAGAGACAAGCGCCCGCGACCCGCGGGCAAGGAGTGACAATGACCGAAACGAGCACCGGCCAGACCACCTGGGAAAAGACCGCCGCGCACACCGGCAACGCGCCGGCGAGCGGACACAACAGCAAGGGCACGGACAGGCGCGACGAGCTGCGCGCCAAGATCGAGGCGAGCGAGCGCCGCATTGCCGAGCGCAGCCTCGCCGACGATGCGCGCGATGCGGCGGTCGCCGCGCGCGACTACACCCGCGCGCACCCGTTGACCGTGGTCGGCGCGGCGATCGGGATCGGCATCCTGATCGGCCTCGCCACGCCGCCCGGACGGCGCGCGGCAGGCCGCGCAGCCAGCGCGACCGCAGGCGCGGTCGGCGGCGCCGCCACCGCAGCAGGCGGCGCCGCGAAACGCGGGAGCGAGGCGCTGTTCGCGCCGTTCATGAACGCGATCACCGCCTATGTCCTGAAACTGGTCGATGAGGCCCTGTCCGCCGCCGAGGCCGGTCAGGACCGGCTCGAGGACCTGTCCGACAGCGCCGAGGCGACCGCGCGCAAGGTCCGCCGCGATGCCGGCTACCGCGCCGGGACCGTGGCCGACAGCGCGCGCGACAGCGCCCGCCGCACCAAGCGCAAGGCGAGCCGCGCCGTGCGCGACATCAAGGAGCGCATCGCAGGCTGATCCGTTCCGGGCCGACCGGCCCCGCTTGCGAAAGCGGCGGGCTTGCCCGGCGTGCGAAAGCGATTAAGGGCTGCGGGGAAATCCTCCCCACGGCCCTTTTTCGTGTTTCGATGCGACAGGGGCGAGCCAAGCAAGGACAGCCGAGAATGGAAGAAACCACCCCGAGCCAGCGCCTCCACCTCGTCATGGGCGGCCGCGTGAAGGACCCGCGCGGGCACGAATTCCAGGACCCCGAAAGCCTCCACGTCGTCGGCGTGTTCAGCTCCTACGAAGCCGCGGTCGAAGCCTGGCGCGCGCAGGCGCAGCGCACCGTGGACGATGCCGAGATGAAATACGTCGTGGTCCACATCCACAAGCTGCTGACGCCCGAGGAATGAGGTCGTGGCCGCCGGGGCGGCGGGCCAGGAGCACATGAACCCGTGTCCCGGCGAAGGGCCGGGACATAGTGCGGATGTCGGTTTTCCGGAGGGCTGTCCCTGCCCGCGCACGGTATCCCGCCGCGGAAGAACGGAGTCCCCGCCTGCGCGGGGACCCGCATCATATCCTCAGATGAACTCGATCTTCTCGACGAGGTAGAACTTGTCGCCCGAAGGCACCGTCACCTCGATCTCGTCGCCGACCTGCTTGCCGATCAGCGCGCGGGCCATCGGCGAGGAGTAGGAGATCCGTCCCTTGTTCGCGTCGGCCTCGGTCTGGCCGACGATCTGGTATTTGACCGGCTTGTCGTCCTCGTCGAGGAGGGTGACGGTGGCGCCGAAGATGATCCTGTCGCCCGACAGCGTCTTGGGGTCGATGATCTGGGCGCGGCTGACCTTGTCCTCGATCTCGGCGATCTGCGCCTCGACCTGGCCCTGGCGTTCCTTCGCCGCGTGATATTCGGCATTTTCCGACAGGTCGCCGTGGGCGCGCGCTTCCTCGATCGCGTCGACGATCCGGGGACGTTCCTCGCGCAGGGCCTTGAGATCGGCAGTCAGCCGCTCATAGCCTTCCACCAGCATCGGAACCTTTTCCATTGTTGCCATGTCCGTCCTTTTTCCTCCAAAGCCCCCGCATCCGAACCGTTCTCGCGGCCTTTCGATCCGGCCTTTTGTCACTCGGGGAGCGCGCCCCCTCGTCACGGGAGGGAGCTTTCAGCGCGCCCGGAATATCGGAAGGGAAGGTTACGTGGTCGGCCCTCCATAATAGTCCTGCAACGAGCGGACTTCAAGCTGATGCGGCTTGACCGCGCGAATCGCCGCTGCCGCCGCCCGCGATGCCGCGGCCGTGGTGTAATAGGGCACCTTCTTTTCGAGAGCGCTTGCCCGGATCGACTTGGAATCGAGCAGCGACTGCCAGCCTTCGGTGGTGTTGAAGATCAGCGCGATCTCGCCGTCGATGATCTTGTCGACGATGTGCGGCTGGCCTTCGGCGACCTTGTTGACGCCTTCGACGTCGAGCCCCTGTTCGGCGAGATAGGCCTGCGTGCCCGCGGTGGCGAGGATGCGGAAACCCTCTGCGATGAGCGAGCGCACCGCATCGACGATGCCGGCCTTGTCCGAATTCTTGACCGAAACGAACACCGTGCCTTCCCGCGGGAGCGCCATGCCGACCCCCATCTGCGACTTGAGGAAGGCCGCCTCGAAATCGCGGTCGATCCCCATGACCTCTCCGGTCGATTTCATTTCCGGGGTCAGCACCGGGTCCGCGCCGGGGAAGCGGCTGAAGGGGAAGACCGCCTCCTTCACCGCCATGTAGGGCAGATCGCGGCGGAAGGGTTCGAAACCGGCGAGCTTCTCGCCCGCCATCACGCGCGCGGCGATCTTGGCCACCGGCTGGCCGATCGCCTTGGCGACGAAGGGCACGGTGCGGCTGGCGCGCGGGTTGACTTCGATGAGGTAGACCTCCGCGTCCTTGACCGCGAACTGCACGTTCATCAGGCCCACGACGCCCAGCGCGCGGGCGAGCGCTTCGGTCTGCCGTTCCATTTCGGCGACGATCTCGGGCGGCAGCGAATAGGGCGGCAGGGTGCAGGCGCTGTCGCCGGAATGGACGCCCGCCTCCTCGATGTGCTGCATGACGCCGGCGACGCGGACCTCGGTCCCGTCGCACAGGGCATCGACATCGACCTCGATCGCGTCGCGCAGATATTGATCGACCAGCACCGGACTGTCGCCCGAAACGGTGACGGCGTTGACGATGTAGTCGTCGAGCTGCGCTTCGGAATCGACGATCTCCATCGCCCGCCCGCCGAGCACGAAGGAGGGCCGCAGCAGCACCGGGTAGCCGATCCGCGCCGCCACCGCCGCCGCCTCGTCGCGGGTGTAGGCGATGCCGTTGTCGGGCTGTTTCAGTTTCAGCTTGTTGACGAGCCGGGCGAAGCGTTCGCGGTCCTCGGCATGGTCGATCGCGTCTGGGCTGGTGCCGAGGATCGGGATCCCCGCATCCTCCAGCGCCTGCGCGAGCTTGAGCGGGGTCTGCCCGCCGAACTGGACGATGACACCGACGAGCTCGCCCCTGCTCCGCTCCACCCGCAGGATTTCCAGCACGTCCTCGCTCGTCAGCGGTTCGAAATAGAGCCGGTCGGAGGTGTCGTAATCGGTCGAGACGGTTTCCGGGTTGCAATTGACCATGATCGTCTCGAACCCGGCCTCTGCCAGGGCGAAGCAGGCGTGGACGCAGCAATAGTCGAATTCGATCCCCTGCCCGATCCGGTTCGGGCCGCCGCCGAGGATGACGATCTTGCGCCGGTCGGACGGGTCCGCCTCGCATTCCGCCTGCCCGAAGCTCGGCGCCTCGTAGGTCGAATACATGTAGGGCGTCACCGCTTCGAATTCGGCGGCGCAGGAATCGATCCGCTTGAACACGGGAAAGACGCCGTGCTTCGCCCGCAGCGCGCGGACCTCGTGTTCGTCGGTGGCGCCTGCCATCGCCTGCAGGGCGGTGTGAAGCAGGCCCGAACTCTTCGCCCGGGTTTCGGCAAGCCCGCCCGCGACCCCGACCGAACGCACCGCCAGCGTCGCGAGCCGGCGGTCGGAAAAGCCCATCGCCTTGAGCCGCCGCAGCCCTTCGGCATCGCGCGGCAGACCGTCCGTCTGGACTTCGCGTTCGGCCTCCATCAGCGCGTGGATCTGGCGCAGGAACCACGGGTCGTAGAAGGTGACCGCGGCGACCTCCTCGATCGAGAGCCCTTCGCGGAAGGCCTGCGCGACTTTCAGGATGCGGTCGGGCGTCCGCCGCGACAGGGCGGCGGTGATGACGTCCTTGGGCTGGCCTTCGAGCTCGGTCACGCGGTTGAACCCGTCGAGCCCGGTTTCGAGCCCGCGCAGCGCCTTCTGCATCGATTCCTGGAAATTGCGCCCGATCGCCATGACCTCGCCGACCGATTTCATCGCGGTCGAAAGCGTCGCGTCCGCGCCCTTGAACTTCTCGAAGGCGAAGCGCGGGATCTTGGTCACCACGTAATCGATCGTCGGCTCGAAGCTGGCAGGCGTGGCCCCGGTGATCTCGTTGGTGATTTCGTCCAGCGTATAGCCGACCGCCAGCTTCGCCGCGACGCGGGCGATGGGAAAGCCGGTCGCCTTGGACGCGAGCGCCGAGCTCCGCGAGACGCGCGGGTTCATCTCGATCACGATCAGGCGCCCGTCCGCCGGGTTTACCGCGAATTGCACGTTCGATCCGCCCGTCTCGACCCCGATCTCGCGCAGCACCGCGATGCTGGCCGAACGCATGATCTGGTATTCCTTGTCGGTCAGGGTCAGCGCCGGGGCGACCGTGATCGAATCGCCCGTGTGCACGCCCATCGGATCGACGTTCTCGATCGCGCAGATGATGATCGCGTTGTCCTTGCGATCGCGCACGACCTCCATCTCGTATTCCTTCCAGCCGAGGAGCGATTCCTCGATCAGGACCTCGGTGGTGGGCGACGCGTCGAGCCCCTCGCGCACGATGCGGTCGAATTCCTGCGTGTTGTAGGCGATCCCGCCGCCCGTCCCGCCGAGCGTGAAGGAAGGCCGGATGATCGCGGGCAGGCCGGTGCGCTCCAGCACCTCGCGCGCCTGTTCGAGCGTGTTGGCGACGCCCGAACGCGCGCTTTCGAGCCCGATCGCGTCCATCGCCTCGCGGAAGCGCTGGCGGTTCTCGGCCTTGTCGATCGCATCGGCCTTCGCGCCGATCATCTCGACGCCGTATTCGGCCAGCACGCCCATCGCATCGAGCTTCAGCGCGCAGTTGAGCGCGGTCTGGCCGCCCATGGTCGGCAGCAGGGCGTCGGGGCGTTCCTTCGCGATGATCTTGGCGACGATTTCGGGCGTGATCGGCTCGACATAGGTGGCATCGGCGAATTCCGGGTCGGTCATGATCGTCGCCGGATTGCTGTTCACGAGGATGACGCGGTAGCCCTCCTCCTTCAGCGCCTTGATCGCCTGCGTGCCGGAATAGTCGAACTCGCACGCCTGCCCGATGATGATGGGGCCTGCGCCGATGACGAGGATGGAGGAAATGTCGGTGCGTTTGGGCATCAGCGTTGCGTCTCTTGTTCGGGTTCGCGGTCTGCGGCGGGGTCTTGCGGTGCGGGGCCGGCCTGCACGTCGATCAGGCGCATGTCGGCCTGCTGGCGCGCACAGCCGTTGGCGATCATGTCGGAAACGGGCTGCCGCTCGCCGCGCACGCGGTAAAGCGCCGGGTCGCGGCCGAGGAAGAAGGCGCCCTTCTCGTCCACGTCGCGGGCCATGAATTCCTCGACCGCGGTGTCGGTCATGTTGGTCCGGTTCATCGTGCGATAGCCCGCCGTCTCGTCCCCGCCCCGGCCCACCAGCGCCTGCACGTCATCGAGGGCGAGCTTGGTGATGTCATAGGTGTAGGTGGGAACGCCTACCTCGCCCTCGTAGCGCCGGAAGTCCGATCCCGGACCGAGCAGGCCGGAAACCCGCGCGGCGCAGTCTGCGGCGCTTTCGGTGCCGACGCGCTTGTCCTCGGGCCAGATCAGCGAGCAGGCCGAAAGCGCAGGCAGGATGGCGAGGAACACGACGGCGGCGCGCATCAGCCTTCCCCTCCGCCCGGATCGAAGCCGAGCACGACGCGGGTGTAGCGATCGACATAGGGCAGCACGTCGGGCCCGCTCACGCCCTTGCCGTGGACGAAGGTGCAGTTGCGCCGCACATCGACGAGCCGGTCGCCATCGCGCACGAGGATGTAGGACAGCACGTAATAGCGCAGCGGCTGGCGCTGGCGCCCGACAATGTCCAGGCGGCGGACGTCGTCGCCATAATCGCGCAAGGATTCGCGGTCCTCGAAGCCCTGCGCGCTGCGGCGTTCGGCGACGGCGGCATGGCGGGCGTCGGGGTCGAAATCCGCTTCGGCAAAGGGGGTTTCGGTGGCGGCGACGAGGCAGTCCATGCGCCCCGCGACGGGCCTGCCGGTGTCCTCCCTGAACAGGACGGGCCGCCAGAAGGCGACGACGGGCAGGCCGGTTTCGTCCTGCCGGACGGTGACCGACCCGTCGCCCTGGAACGCGACGCCGCTGGCGATCTCGACGCCGGGCCACTCGGCAAGCGGCGGCGGGGTGGTTGCGGGGGATTGGGCGAGCGCAGGGGTGGCGAAAGCTGCGGCAAGCGCAAGAAGCCCCTTCCCTTGAGGGAAGGGGTTGGGGATGGGTGTGCGACGATGCCGGAAAAGCGACTCACGCAAACCGCGCGCAAACTGCGCCGCGAAATGACGGAGGCGGAACGCGCGCTCTGGCTTCACCTCCGCCAGCGCGACCTCTTTGGCGTCAAATTCATCCGCCAACACCCCATCGGAGACTTCATCGCCGACTTCGCCTGCCGGTCCTTGCGCCTCGCCATCGAAGTCGACGGCGGGCAGCACTCCGACAGCCCGACCGATGTAAACCGCACGCGGATCATCAAAGCCCACGGCTACTGCGTGATCCGCTTCTGGAACAACGAGGTGCTGGAGAACATGGATGGAGTTTTGCAGGTGATCGCCAAGGAAATCGCGATCGCGCGTAACCAATAAGGCTCTTCCCTTGAGGAAAGGGGTTGGGGATGGGTGTTCCACGCCCGATACGTCGCGCTGCCCCCTCACCGCCGAACCCCCATCCCCGGCCCTTCCCCAAGGGGAAGGGAGAACAAGAGGCAACGCTATGAGGCCCATCCCTCTCGACATCAGTATCCGAACCTGTTTTTCGAGCGGTCGCTTCGCAAAATCTTCACCGCAACACGGCGAAGAGGTGTCGTGGCTTTCCATCGGAGGATGTGCTCAGCAAATCTTGTCGCTCGATCTTGACTGAGTTCACCAAGAAGAACCACTTTAACTAGGCGATTTCTGTGGCATTCGACAGCCATACCATACTGCTTTACAATCCGTCCTAGTCCAGCCTTCTTGAAATAGCGTTCGCTGTAAACAGGCGGCAGGTAGGTTCGCCTGCCCGAGTAGCGAAAATTCCTCTGCATATGAGTGAGTGAACCGCGGGGACCGAACTGCCAGCGTGTCATAGGCTCACCCCAGCCCCCCGACGAACTTCTCGAACAGGTAGAAACTGTCCTGCGGCCCCGGCGACGCCTCGGGGTGATACTGCACCCCGAACGCCCGCTTGCCCCTTATCTCAATCCCGCAATTCGTCCCGTCGAACAGGCTCACATGGGTCTGCTCGACCTCTGGCGGGAGCGTCGCCGCGTCGACCGCGAAGCCGTGGTTCATGCTGGTGATCTCGACCAGGCCCGAAGTCTCGCCCCACCCTTCCCCGACGCGCTGCACCGGGTGGTTCGCGCCGCGGTGGCCCTGGTGCATCTTCACCGTCCGCGCGCCCGCCGCCAGCGCGAGCAGTTGGTGGCCGAGGCAGATCCCGAAGATCGGCACGTCCGCGTCGAGCAATTGCCGGATCACCGGCACCGCGTATTCGCCCGTCGCCGCCGGGTCGCCCGGGCCGTTCGACAGGAACACGCCATCGGGGGAGAGCGCCATGATCTCCTCGAACGTGGCCCGCGCCGGGACCACCGTGACCTTTGCCCCCGCGCGCACCAGGTTGCGGAAGATGTTGTCCTTCGACCCGTAGTCGATCGCGACCACGTGGGGCCGGTCCGCCGCGGCCTCGCCATAGCCGGTGCCGAGCGTCCAGTGCCCGCCCTTCCATTCCTCGCTCTTCTCGCGGCTGACGCGGCTGGCGAGATCCATGCCCTCTAGCCCGGGCCATTCGCGCGCGCGTTCGATCAGCGCGGGCAGGTCGAACCGCCCGTCGGGCGCATGGGCGATTACCGCATCGGGCGCGCCGTTCATGCGGATGCGGCGCGTGAGCGCGCGCGTGTCGACGCCTGCAAGCCCGATCTTGCCCGCCGCCACCATCCATTCGGTAAAGCGTTCGAGGCTGCGGAAATTGCTCGGCTCGGTCACGTCCTCGCGCACGACGCAGCCGACCGCACTCTCCACCCCGTTGCGATACGCGCTCTCGATGTCCTCGGCATTGGCGCCGACATTGCCGATGTGGGGAAAGGTGAAGGTGACGATCTGGGCCGCGTAGGAGGGATCGGTCATCACCTCCTGGTAGCCCGTCATCGCGGTGTTGAAGCAGAGCTCGCCCACGGCGGCGCCCTCGGCCCCGAACCCCCGGCCCCAGATCACGGTCCCGTCGGCCAGGACGAGACATCCCGTCGCGCCCTTTGGTTGCACAGGCGAAGAGGCGGAAAGGGCCATGGGGCGCTCCGTTGGAAAGGGTGGACCGGCAATGCGTGCTAAGTCCCACCCGCTAGGGCCGCTTGCCCATGCCGTCAAGCTAGGCGCGGCGCTTCCAATGCGATAGGGCGCGCGCCACATTCATCTCATCCACAGATAACGGGCACAGGCAGGCGATGATCAGGGACGATATCAAGGCCGCGACGGTTCAGGCGATGAAGGCCGGCGACAAGGAACGCACCGCGACGCTCCGCCAGATCGCCGCGAAGATCAAGGATCGCGACATCGAACTGCGGACCTCGGACAAGCAGATCGACGACGACGAGCTCGTTACCGGCGTGCTCCAGAAGATGGCGAAGCAGCGCCGCGAATCGATCGAGCTTTACGAAACCGGCGGTCGCGCGGAACTGGCGGAGAAGGAGCGGTCGGAACTCGCCGTGATCGAGGAATTCCTCCCCGCCATGATGAGCGAGGAAGAGGTCATCGCCGCGATCGAGGCGATCAAGGCCGAAACCGGCGCGTCGGGCATGAAGGACATGGGCGCGGTCATGGGCGAATTGAAGAAACGCCACGGCGCGGTGCTCGACGGCAGGATGGCGAGCGCGCTGGTCAAGCAGTCGCTGAGCTGAGCGGTTTGGCACAAGGTCATGCACAGGCGCGCTTGATCGCGTCAGCGACCGCGCGCACTCTCTCGCCATGACCATCACCCCGCAATGGAAGGACGAGCTAAGGGCGCGGATCAGCCTGTCGGGGGTGATCGGGCGCACCACCAAGCTCACCAAGGCGGGCCGCGAATGGAAGGCGTGCTGCCCCTTCCACAGCGAGAACACGCCGAGCTTCTACGTCAACGACGACAAGGGCTTCTACCACTGTTTCGGCTGCGAGGCGCATGGCGACGTCATCAGCTGGATGATCGAGCAGCGCGGGCTCTCCTTCATGGACGCGATCAGGGAACTCGCCGCGGAGGCCGGGATGGAAGTGCCCGCGCCCGATCCGGTGGCGGCGAAGAAGGCGGAAAAGCGCGCCACGCTGATCGACGTGACGAGCGCGGCGCAGGACTGGTTCGTCGAACGCTTGGCGAGCGAGGAGGGGCGCGCGGCGCTCGATTATCTGAAGGCGCGGGGCTTCACTTCCGCCACCTTGCGCGAATTCGGTTTCGGCTACGCGCCCGACGACCGGCAGGCGCTCGCCCGCGTATTGTCCCGGTTCGATGAGGACATGCTGGTCGACAGCGGGATGCGGATCCGCACCGATGACGGCGCCGTCTACGACCGCTTCCGGGGCCGGGTCATGCTGCCGATCCGGGACGCACGCGGGCGCGTGATCGCCTTCGGCGGGCGCATCCTCGGGCAGCGCGAGGGCATCGCCAAGTATCTCAACAGCCCCGACACGCCGCTGTTCGACAAGGGGCGCACGCTCTACAACCTCGATCGCGCCGCGCCCGCCGCGCGCCAGTCAGGCCGGGTGATCGTGGTCGAAGGTTACATGGACGTGGTCGCGCTGGCGCAGGCCGGCTTTCCCGACGCCGTCGCGCCCTTGGGCACCGCGTTGACCGAGACGCAGCTCGAAATGCTCTGGCGGATGGTGGAGCGGCCGATCCTGTGCTTCGACGGCGATGCGGCGGGGCAGAAGGCGGCGATGCGGGCGATTTCGCGCGCGCTGCCATTGCTGAAGCCCGCCCGCACGCTCGGCATCGTGCACCTGCCCGCCGGGCTCGACCCCGACGATCTCGTGCGCCAGCGCGGACCGCAGGCGATGGAGGCGCTGCTGGCCGAGCCCGCCAGCCTGCTCGACACGCTATGGGAGCACGAAAGGGCGGCACAGCCGCTCGCCAGCCCGGAGGCAAAGGCGGGCCTCAAGGCACGGCTGATGACCCATGTCGAGGCCATTGCCGATCCCGACATCCGCGCGCTCTACCGGCGCGAACTGCTCGACCGGTTCTCGGCCTTCGCCTTTCCGCCCCGCCCCCCGCGGACCGCCCGGACGGGGGGGAGCGGCCGGTTTCCTGCCGCTGCCCCCGCCCCGCTTTCGCCCGGCGCGCGCGAGGCGCTGCGCGGGCTCGTCAATGGCGGCGCGCGCCATTCGTTCCTGGCGGCGGTCATGGCCGGCTTCGTTCGCCACCCGACGGAGATCGCGCGCCATGTCGAGGCGCTCTCGCGGCTCGCCCGGCATGACCCGAAAGCCGCACCGGCGATCGAATCGCTCATCGAGCTTTCCGAGACGCTTGATTCGCGGGGCCAAAGCGCCATATCTGCCTCGCAAGGCATTCCCGCCCCGCCGGTCGATAATCGCTACGCCTTCCTCAGAGAAGGGACCACACCGGACGAAGCGCGCGAGGAACTGGCCGAAGCTGTCGCGTTGCTGGTCGAACGACCGGCGCTGGAGGCTGCTCTGGCGGCCACGATCGCCCGTTTCGAGAGCGACCCGGAAGGGTCGTTTGCCGAACAGGTGCGCCTGCGCGAACAGCTCACGACAGTCGATGAACGCCTGAAGGCCTTCGGCCGCAGGAAAGCCGCCCCGGCGGCGCAAGGCAGGGGTCCGGCCGCAGCAGCGGGCGGATCGGACGAAACGGCCCTGGCGGAGGACCCTTCCGCGGCGGGCGAGATGGATTGACAGGACCGCATGGCTTCGAGCGCGAAAACCCCGGATACTGATGACGGCCCGCTGATCGACCTCAACGAGGCGTCGGTCAAGAAGCTGATCAGCAAGGCGAAGAAGAAGGGCTACGTCACCTATGACGAGCTGAACGAGGCCCTGCCCTCGGGCGAGATGAGCCCCGACCAGATCGAGGACATCCAGACCGCGCTTTCGGAAATGGGCGTCCAGATCGTCGAGAACGACGAGGAAGCCGAAGCCGAGGCGGAGGCCGAATCCGAAGTCGAGGAAATGGCGGTCGACGAGGACGACGACGAGGACGTCGACGCCAAGAAGGTCAAGAAGGAAACCAAGGCCACCGCCAAGAAGGCCGCCACCGGCGAACGCACCGACGACCCCGTGCGGATGTACCTGCGCGAAATGGGCGCGGTCGAACTGCTCAGCCGCGAAGGCGAAATCGCCATCGCCAAGCGGATCGAGGCGGGTCGCGACATGATGATCATGGGCCTGTGCGAAAGCCCGATCACCTTCCACGCGATCATCCAGTGGTCGGAAGCGCTCAACAACGAGGACATGCAACTGCGCGAGATCCTCGATCTCGACGCGATGCTGTCCAAGGAACCGCCGGCCGACAAGATGGCCGACGATGCCGACGACGACGACGGCGAGATCTCGGAGGAAACCGCCGGCCCGACGATCCGCGACGACGACGAGGACGATGCGGACGACGACAGCGGCGAGGAGGACGACGACGGCGAAGGCGGCTCGTCCAAGCGCGAGGACGACGACGAGGAGGACAACACCCTCTCGCTCGCCCAGATGGAAGCGGCGCTCAAGCCAGAGGCGATCGAACGCTTCGCGCGCATCACCAAGCTCTTCAAGGACTTCGAGAAGCTCCAGGCCGAACGGGTCGAAACGCTCGCCGCGGGCGGCGATTTCCCCCGGGCCAAGGAGAAGAAATACGAGGAGCTCGGCGAACAGCTCACCGCCGAGGTGGAATCGATGCAGTTCCACGCGACCAAGATCGAATTCCTGGTCGACAACCTCTACGCCTTCAACCGCCGCCTGACCGCGCTCGGCGGGCAGATGCTGCGCCTTGCCGAACGCCACAAGATCAAGCGGATCGATTTCCTCAACGGCTATGTCGGCAACGAGCTCGACGACAGCTGGATCAGGGAAAAGGCGAAGAAGGACAAGAAATGGGCCGCCTTCCTCGAAAAGGAGGCCGACGCGATCGAGCGCATCCGCACCGAAATCGCGGATATCGCCCAGCAGACCGGCATGGCGCTTCCCGAGTTCCGGCGGATCGTCAACATGGTCCAGAAGGGCGAACGCGAAGCGCGCATCGCCAAGAAGGAAATGGTCGAGGCGAACCTGCGTCTCGTCATCTCGATCGCCAAGAAATACACCAACCGCGGCCTGCAGTTCCTCGACCTGATCCAGGAAGGGAACATCGGGCTGATGAAGGCGGTCGACAAGTTCGAATACCGCCGCGGCTACAAGTTCAGCACCTATGCGACGTGGTGGATCAGGCAGGCGATCACCCGCAGCATTGCCGACCAGGCGCGCACCATCCGCATTCCGGTGCACATGATCGAGACGATCAACAAGCTGGTTCGGACCTCGCGCCAGTTCCTCCACGAGGAAGGCCGCGAGCCGACTCCGGAGGAAATGGCAGCGCGGCTGTCGATGCCGCTCGAAAAGGTCCGCAAGGTGATGAAGATCGCCAAGGAGCCGATCAGCCTCGAAACGCCCATCGGGGACGAGGAAGACAGCCATCTTGGCGATTTCATCGAGGACAAGAACGCGATCATCCCGGTGGACGCGGCGATCCAGGCGAACCTCAAGGAGACGGTCACCCGCGTGCTCGCCAGCCTTACCCCGCGTGAGGAACGCGTGCTGCGGATGCGGTTCGGCATCGGGATGAACACCGATCACACCCTCGAAGAGGTCGGCCAGCAGTTCTCCGTGACCCGCGAACGAATTCGCCAGATCGAGGCGAAGGCGCTGCGGAAGCTCAAGCACCCCTCGCGCAGCCGCAAGATGCGCTCCTTCCTCGACCAGTAGGGCATCGCGCCGATGACCCGCCCGCTTCGCTCCGGCGCGCTCGCGCTGGCCGCCCCTTTCGCGTTCGCTTCTGCCGCGTTCGCCCCCGCCGGGCTCGCGGCCGAGGAAACCGCCGCCCAGGCGGCGGTGAGCGACATCCGCGCGCTCGAAGTCGCGCGCGAGATCATCGCTATCGGGATGCCGGAGGAAACCCGCGAAACCGTCTTCGCCGCGACGATGGACCAGATGATGGTCCAGATGCGCGAAGCGCAGAAGCAGTCGGGCATGATCGGCGAGGACCCTGCGATCGAGGCGATCGTCGAGGCGAACCTCGCCGAATTCCGCGAGGACGCGATGGGCGCGCTGCGCGCCCGCCTGCCCGAGCTGATGGAAGGATGGGCGCTCGCCTATGCCAGCATCTTCTCCCATGAGGATCTCGTCGCGATTCGCGAATTCGTCCGCACGCCCGCTGGCCAGCGGTTCTTCCAGCTGAGCCCCGCGGTCACCGCCGAACCCAATTTCGCCGCCGCGAACCAGCTCTACATGAACGACGTCATGGCGATGCTGCCGCAGCTGCAACGCAACCTCGAGGCGGACCTGACGGAATATCTCGAAGCGCAGGCGGCCGAGCCGGAGGCGAATTGAGCCGGTTCAGAGCCAGCGGCGCACGCCTGCCCGATATGCCCGGTATTCCGCGCCGAACCGCGATTGAAGCGCGCGCTCTTCCGGCATGATCTGAAAGCGCGTCATCCACCACACGAACGCCGCGATCACCGCGATGTGGCCCCAGGCGAAATCCCACGCCGCCACCGCGCCCAGCATCAGCGCCAGGCCGAGATACATGGGGTTGCGCGTGACGCGGTAGGCGCCGCCGGTCACCAGCCTTCCCGCCCGTTCGGGACGGGTCGGATCGACCGTCGTGCCCGCGCGCGCGAAGCCCGTCGCCGGCACGACCACGAAGGAGACGCCGGCCCCTGCCAGAAGCGCGGCGAGCCATGGCAGGTGCAGAGCAGGCGCAGGCGCGACCTGCCCGATCCCCGCCATCAGCGCGATGGCGAGAGCGACCTGCACGACCGGGGGGATGCGAAGCTCCATCGCTGCGGTGTCCTTTTCAATAGCGCCGGTTCCTGTCGTCTCGATAACTGCGCGGGACGAGGCCGTAGCGCAGGCGATGGGCCTGCGCGACCTCGGGCGCCGGCGCGCGCGGCAGGGCGGCGAAGCGGCGGTCGAACGCGCGGCGTTCCTGCGCCGGGATCTCGGACCATTCGATCGTGTTGCGCGCTGTCAGGCTCCAGTCGCCCGCATCGGTCAGCGCGCCTGCCCTCACCTCGAACACCGGCGCGTCCTCGCCATGGCCGCGGCTGGGAAAGCTGACCGTCTCCCCGATGCCGAGCACCCTGACGTCGACGAAGCAGCGCTCCTCCGGCGCGGGCACCTTCTCGCACCTGACCCCGTGCCCGGCGAGCCGCCAGCGCCCGGCCGGCACCTGGTAGGCGCGCAGCTTGTAGCCGGTCGTCCTGTTGCCGAAGGCGAGCGCGGGCTGGCGGCGGGTGAAGCGGATCACGTCCGCCGGATCCTCCACGCTCCCGTCCTCGCGCACGAACCAGACATCGAGCTCGTCCAGCAGGAAGAGTTCGCTGCGCACCGACAGGATCACCACGCCGTGCCCGGGATCGAGCGCGCCCGCACGCGTCGCCCGCTCGGGCTCGCGCCCCGGCTCGGCAAGGAGCGGCGCGGGTGCAAGCGCGAGCAGCGCGAGAAGGCCGGGCAGGAGGGACAGGAAGGGTTTTCGCACGGGACCTCGCACGCGTCGCGGAAGGAACGGCCCGCCTTCGCGATGCGATCGGCAGGCGGGCGGTAAAGTGCATGTTCCGCCCCGCCGCGCAAGCCCCGCGCCACGGTCCCCCGAAAAGACGCGCGCGGGGTGGAGTGTTGCCGCTTTCCCCCCTATGTAGGCGCGATGCAGATCGCCATCGCTTCCGACCACGCCGCGACCGACCTCAAGGCAGAGCTTGCCGAATGGTTGATCGACGAAGGCCACGAAGTCGCCGACCTCGGCCCCGACAGGGGCGAGAGCGTCGATTATCCCGATTACGGCTATCGCCTGGCCGAAGTCGTCGCCGAGGGCACGGCCGAGTTCGGCATTGCCCTGTGCGGCAGCGGCATCGGCATCTCGATCAGCGTGAACCGCCACCCGCAGGTGCGCTGCGCGCTCGTATCGGAGCCGCTCTCGGCGGCGCTGTCGCGCGAGCACAATGATGCGAACGTGATCGCGCTGGGCGCGCGGCTGATCGGGATCGAGATGGCGAAGAGCTGCGTTGCGACCTTCCTCGCGACCGAATTCGCCGACGCCGACGATCCCGAAGGCCGCCACCGCCGCCGCGTCGCGAAGCTCGGCATCCCGCCCTTCGCGCAGGACCGCATCGAAACCCACCAATAGCCACCCCGAGGACGCCCCCGACATGAGCACCGCTCCCGCCCAGATCATCGACCGGCCCGACATGGACGCCTTCTGGAACGATGATCTCGCCACAGCCGACCCGGAAATCGCCGCGGCGATCGCCAGCGAACTCGGCCGCCAGCGCGACAAGATCGAACTCATCGCGAGCGAGAACATCGCGAGCCGCGCGGTGCTCGAGGCGACGGGCAGCGTCTTCACCAACAAATATGCCGAAGGCTATCCGGGCAAGCGCTATTATGGCGGCTGCGACTATGCCGACGTCGTGGAAAGCCTGGCAATAGAGCGCGCCAAGTCCCTGTTCGGATGCAATTTCGCGAATGTGCAGCCCAATTCGGGTTCGCAGATGAACCAGGCCGTGTTCCTCGCCCTGCTGGAGCCGGGCGACACCTTCATGGGGCTCGACCTCAATTCGGGCGGGCACCTCACCCACGGCTCGCCCGTCAACATGAGCGGCAAGTGGTTCAATCCGGTGAGCTACGGTGTCGAGCAGGGCAGTGAGCGGATCGACATGGAAGAGGTCGCGCGGATCGCGCGCGAACATCGCCCGAAACTCATCATCTGCGGCGGCACGGCCTATTCGCGGCTGTGGGACTTCGCCGCCTTCCGCGCCATCGCCGACGAAGTGGGCGCGATCCTGCTGTGCGACATGAGCCACATCTCCGGCCTCGTCGCGGGCGGCGCGCATCCCTCGCCCTTCCCGCATTGCGACATCGTCACCTCGACCACCCACAAGTCCCTGCGCGGTCCGCGTTCGGGCATCATCCTGTGGAACGACGAGAAATTCACCAAGCCGCTCAACATGGCGGTGTTCCCCGGGCTGCAGGGAGGCCCGCTGGTGCACGTCATCGCAGCCAAGGCGGTCGCCTTCCGCGAGGCGCTCCAGCCCGAATTCGGGGCCTATGCCCACCGCATCGTCGAGAACGCCCGCGCGCTCGCCGCGAGCCTTGAGGAAAACGGCCTGAGGATCGTCAGCGGCGGGACGGACAACCATTCGATGCTGGTCGATCTCACCGCGAAGGACGTCACCGGCAAGGACGCCGAAAAGGGCCTCGATCGGGCCTGGCTCACCTGCAACAAGAACGGCATCCCTTTCGACACGCGCTCGCCCTTCGTCACGTCGGGCATCCGGCTCGGCACGCCCGCGGGCACGACGCGGGGCTTCGGCCCGGCCGAATTCCGCACCGTGGGCAAGCTGATCGCCGAGGTCGTCGAGGGCCTGTCGCAGAACGGCCCCGAAGGCGACGCCCGGATCGAGGAAAGCGTGCGCGCGCGCGTCTCCGAACTGTGCCGCGCCTTCCCGGTCTATCCCGGCATGTGACGCCCGCGGGACGACCTTACGAAGAACGACACGCACGATGCGCTGCCCCTTTTGCGCCCATGAAGACACGCAGGTGAAGGATTCGCGGCCCGCCGAGGACGGGACCGCGATCCGCCGCCGCCGCCAGTGCGCCAAGTGCGGGGCGCGCTTCACCACCTTCGAGCGGGTCCAGCTGCGCGAGGTCACGATCGTCAAGGCGGGCAGCGACGGCCAGCCCCAGCGGCGCGAACCGTTCGACCGGGCAAAGCTTGAACGCTCGGTCGCGCTCGCCTGCCGCAAGCGCGGGATCGGGCAGGAACAGATCGACCAGCTGGTCAGCGGCATCCAGCGCCAGGTCGAAACCGCGGGCGAAGCCGAGGTGCCCTCCTCGCGGATCGGCGAACTGGTGATGGACGGCCTGCGACAGATCGACAGCGTCGCCTATATCCGCTTCGCGAGCGTCTATCGCGATTTCTCGGAGGCGCGCGACTTCGAGGAATTCGCGAGCGCCGTGACCGAGGCAGTGGCGGCGCGCGGCCCGAGGGCCTGAGACGGGGATGGACGAACTCAACCGGCCGGTGATGGTCCTGGTCCGCCCCCAGCTGGGCGAGAACATCGGCAAGGCGGCGCGCGCGATGCTCAATTTCGGGCTCACCGAACTGCGCCTCGTCGCGCCGCGCGACGGCTGGCCCAACCCGTCCGCGGGTCCCGCGGCGGCGGGGGCGGACAGGGTGCTCGACGAAGCGAAGGTCTTCGCCACCACCGCCGAGGCGGTCGCCGACTGCGCCCATGTCTATGCCACCACGGTGCGAAAGCGCGGCGTGACCAAGCCGGTCGTCGGCGCGGACGGCGCGGCGCGGCTGATCCACGGGGAGGAAGGCCGCCACGCCGTCCTCTTCGGCCCCGAACGCTCGGGTCTGGAAACGGAGGACGTGGCGCTCGCCCGGCACATCCTGACCGTCCCGATCAATCCGGAATTCGGCTCGCTGAACCTCGCGCAGGCGGTGATCCTCGTCGCCTATGAATGGTCGCGGATCGGACGCGAGCTTGGCGGCGCGGGCGAAACGCTTGTCCAGCCCACCGCCGAGGACCCGCTCCCCCCCGCCCCGCAGGACGAGCTCGACGGACTGATCGCGCATTTCGAACGGATGCTCGAGCCCAAGGGCTATTTCCTGCCCGAGACGCGCGCCGAGGCGACCCGCCGCACGCTCCGCAGCGTGCTGACCAAGCCGGGCTGGAACCACCTCGAAGTTCGCACCTTGCGCGGCATCCTCAGCACGCTAGAGCGCGAACCCAGGGCCTGAGGGCCGCTGGCGAACGGGACGATTCATGGAAGCGACGGTGCGGATCATCGACCCCGGCCCCGGCCAGCACCCTGGCGGCGCGGCGGGCGAGGACGGGCTTCCCGCGATCCGCGCGGCGGCGCGCGCCTTCGCCCGGCCGGTCCACCGCGCGGACGCGATGGCGCGCGATTTCCTGCTCTGGCGGCACCTGCGCGTCCTGCGCGCGCGCACCATGCGCCACGTCCACCGCGCGACCCGCGGCGCGTTGCACGGCGGGACGGGCGAACCCGCACGCTCGGTCTATGGGGTCGCGATGTGGCCGAACTGGTCGGACAAGACCTATGCCTATTGCCATTACGGCACCTATGGCCGCTATCTGGCCGACCTGATCGGGGCGATCGACGTGCCCTTCGCCTTTCTCGACGTGGGCGCGAACCAGGGCCTGTTCTCGCTCATCGCCGGGCGGAACCCGCAATGCGAGGCGATCCTCGCGCTCGACCCGGTCCCGGCGACCTTCGCCCGGCTCGAGGCGAACCTTGCCGCCGCCCGGCTCGCAGGGCGCGCGCGGGCGCTCAATGTCGGCCTGTCGGACCGCGCCGGGCCGGCGAGGATCACGCTCGGCCGATCGCACAGCGGGCTCGCGACGCTGGGCGAACACCTCGCGCGGCGCGGGGGCGATGCGGGCCGGATCGAAGTCGAACTCGTCACCGCGTGCGGCCTTGTCGGGCATCTTCCGGCGCACCTCCCGATCTTCGTCAAGATCGACGTCGAGGGGCACGAGGCGGTGGTGATCGAGCAATTGCTCGGCCCCGCCTTCGCCCCGCGCATCTGCGGGATCTTCTACGAACACGACGATCGCTGGACCGATGCGGCACGGACCGGGCGCGCGCTCGGCGCGGCGGGCTTCGTCGAGCAACGGCGCTACGGGCGCGGGCGGCATTACGACGTGCTTGCAACGCCCGCCGCCTGACGCAGCCCGAGGGGAGTAAACGCGGACCCGCGCCGACCGGCCACCTCGCACGAGCCTTGTCCGCCGGGATCGCCGCTTGACCTCAGCGGCATTCCTGCTATGTGCACCCCTTCGCAAATGGGCCCCGCACCCCGGTGAAGCGGTGGCCGCGTCGAGGAAATGCCTCGGCGGTGCGATGCCGGGTTGAATGTCCGCCGCTGGGGCGGATCAGCATGTTTGAAGGAATCGATTCATGTCGAAGCGCAAGAGCGCCAAGTACAAGCTTGACCGCCGGATGGGCGAAAACATCTGGGGTCGCCCCAATTCCCCGGTCAACAAGCGTTCCTACGGCCCCGGCCAGCATGGTCAGCGCCGCAAGGGCAAGATGTCCGACTTCGGCCTGCAGCTGCGCGCCAAGCAGAAGCTCAAGGGCTATTACGGCGACGTCACCGAAAAGCAGTTCCACCGCACCTACAAGGATGCGACCCGGATGAAGGGCGACACGGGCCAGAACCTGATCGGCCTGCTCGAACGCCGGCTCGACATGGTGGTCTATCGCGCCAAGTTCGCGCCGACGATCTTCGCCGCGCGGCAGATCGTCAATCACGGGCACATCTACGTCAACGGCGTGAAGTGCAACATCCCCTCGCGCCGGGTGGACGTGGGCGACGTCATCAGCCTCGGCGCCAAGGCCAAGGAAATGGCGCTGGTGATCGAGGCGCAGAGCCTGCCGGAGCGCGACATTCCCGACTATGTCGCGCCCGACGGCACCGACAAGGTGACCTTCACCCGCGTGCCCAAGCTAGACGAGGTGCCCTATCCGGTCACGATGGAACCGAACCTCGTGGTCGAGTTCTACTCGCGCTGATCCGTGCCGCACCCCGTGAGCTCCCGCCAAGGCGGGAGCCTCCGGCGCGCGCACCATCGGAAGAGGTCCCGGCCTGAGCCGGGACCCGCGCTGGAGCGAGAAGGGGCGGTCCTCACGGGGCCGCCCTTTTCTTTTGCCCTTCCCATCGCGAGCGCGGTTTGCGATCACTCGCTGCAAGGGAGGGATCGCAAGCGAATGAACGTGCTGCTCATCGACGGGCACCCGGACGAAGGGCGCCTCACCACCCACCTGCTCGACACCTATGAACGCGCCCTGCCCGGCGGCTGCGAGATCACCCGCGTGGCGGTGCGCGACCTCGCCTTCGCGCCGGTGCTGCGCCACGGGTACCGCCGGCGCAGCGAATGGGAGCCCGACCTCGCCCGGCTCGCCGAAAGGCTCGACGCGTGCGACCATCTCGTCGTCGCCTTTCCGATGTGGTGGGGGAGCGAGCCCGCGGAGCTCAAGGGCCTCGTCGACCGGCTGTTCCTGCCGGGCTTCGCCTTCGCCTATCACACGGACGATCCCTGGTGGGACAAGCTCATGGCGGGCCGCAGCGCCGACGTGATCGCGACGATGGACACCCCGCCCTTCGTCCTGCGGTGGTATCACGGCAATCCGCTGGTGCGGCGCTGGAAGGGGCAGGTGCTCGGTTTCTGCGGCTTTGCCCCGGTGCGTTTCCTCGCGCTCGGCCCGTGCGACGAGAAACAGGCGGCGAAGCGTCTGCCAGGTTGGGAAAAACGGATCGAGAAGCTCGCGGACTCGATCCGGACCAGGAAGCCCGGGGACAAGGAGGCGCGTCTCCCCGCCTTCCTCGCACGCGAACAGGTCAGTCCCTGATCCGGTCCCACTCGGTGAATTCGTAGGCGATCGAGGCTTCGACGAGCCTTTCCCAGATGTCCGCGATCACCTCGGCGGGGAGCCCGCGCGTTTCCGCGTCCTGCACCGCGGCGGCGATGACATAGGCCTTGCGCTCCTCGTCGCGCACGCTCGCCCGTTCCTGCTTGATCCGCGCGGCGGCGCGCATGTAGCCGAAGCGGCGGGCGAGCAGGTCCATCAACTCGCGGTCGGTCGCATCGACGCCGACGCGCACCTCGATCATGGTTTCGCAGTCCTCGGGCGGCTTGGCTGGCACGTCTGTCATGGGCCGGGGCCTTGGCCCGAAGCGGGGCGTTTGTCGAGGGTTCTATTGCCCGAGGTAATCGCGCCTGAAGCCGCGCGCGAAGGCGGCGAAGGTCCCCTTTGCGATCGCCGCTCGCATGGCCGCCATGAGCTGCTGGTAGAAGGCGAGGTTGTGTTCGGTCACCAGCATCGCGCCGAGGATCTCGTTCGATTTGACGAGGTGGTGGAGATAGGCCTTGGAATAGTCGCGCGAGGCGGCGCAGTCCGAATGCGGATCGAGCGGTTCGCTGTCCTCGGCGAAGCGCGCGTTCCTGAGATTGAGCGGCCCGTTCCAGGTGAAGGCCTGTCCGTTGCGGCCCGATCGGGTGGGCAGCACGCAGTCGAACATGTCGATCCCCCGCTCGACCGCGCCGACGAGATCATCGGGCTTGCCCACGCCCATGAGGTAGCGCGGGGCCTGTTCGGGCAGCATGGCGGGCGCGTAGTCGAGCACGCCGAACATCGCCTCCTGCCCCTCGCCCACGGCCAGCCCGCCGACCGCGTATCCGTCGAACCCGATGTCGATCAGCGCCTGCGCCGACACCCGCCGCAGGTCCTCGTCGAGCGCGCCCTGCTGGATCCCGAACAGCGCCGCGCGGCCCGCGTGCGCTGCATCGCTGTCGAACCCCTCGCGGCTGCGCTTCGCCCAGCGCATCGACAGTTCCATGCTGGCGGCGATCTCGTCGCGGGGACGGTCGGCGCGGGGGCATTCGTCGAAGGCCATGACGATGTCGCTGCCGAGCAGGCGCTGGATCTCCATCGAGCGTTCGGGGGTGAGCATGTGTTTCGACCCGTCGAGGTGGCTGCGGAATTCGACCCCTTCCTCGGTCAGTTTCCTGAGCTCCGACAGGCTCATCACCTGGTAGCCGCCCGAATCGGTCAGGATCGGGCGCGGCCAGTTCATGAAACGGTGGAGCCCGCCGAGCCGCGCGACCCGCTCCGCACCCGGGCGCAGCATGAGATGGTAGGTGTTGCCGAGGATGATGTCGGCGCCCAGCGCGCGCACCGCCTCCGGCTTCATCGCCTTGACCGTCGCCGCGGTGCCGACCGGCATGAAGGCGGGCGTGCGGATTTCCCCGCGCTGCATCCGGATCACGCCGGTGCGCGCCTTGCCGTCGGTCTGGTGGAGGGTGAACTCGAAACGCGGGCCGGTCATGCAGGCCCGCTAGCCGGGCGCGGGCGAGCTGTCACGCGCGGGACACGAAAAGCGGCGCCGCCCGTGCGCCGACCGGCGGCGTTCATTCGCGCAGGCGCCAGCCCGTGCGGAAGATCAGCGCGATCACCGCGACGCAGGACGCGAGGAAGGCGAGCGTAAGGCCGAGCGAAACCTCGATCGCGACGTCCGAAGTGCCGTAGAAGGTCCAGCGCAGACCGCTCACGAGGAAGGCGATCGGGTTCGCCAGCGCGAGCGCATCCCATGGGGCGGGCAGGTCGTCGATCGAATAGAAGGTCCCGCCGAGAAAGGTCAGCGGGGTGAGGATGAGCAGCGGGATGATGCCCAGCTTCTCGAAACTGTCCGCCCAGATGCCGAGGATGAAGCCGAACAGCGAAAAGCTCGCCGTGACCAGGACGATGAAGCCCACCGCCCAGAGCGGGTGGACGATCGTGTAGTCGACGAAGAAGGTCGCGGTCAGGAGGATGATCCCGGCAAGTATCAGGCCCTTGGTCGCCGCCGCCCCGACGAAGCCGATCAGTGTTTCGGCCACCCCCACGGGCGCGGAGAGCAATTCGTAGATCGTGCCGGTGAAGCGTGGCATGTAGATGCCGAAGGAGGAATTGCTGGTCGTCTCGCCCAGCAGGGTCAGCATCAGCAGGCCCGGGATGATGAAGGCGCCGTAGGGCACCCCGTCGACCGGCTCCATCCGCCCGCCGATCACCGTGCCGAAGACGATGAAATAGAGCGAGGTCGTCAGCACCGGCGAGAGGATCGACTGGAACGCGGTGCGGAACGCGCGCATCAGCTCGCGCCGATAGATCGACCACGCCCCGCGCGCGTTGAAGGACTGGCTCATGCCGCCTCTTCCCCGGCCAGCAGCGAGACGAAGATGTCTTCAAGCGAGGAATCGTGGATGTCGATGCCGCCATAATCAATGCCGTGCGCGACGAGCGCCTTGGTCAGTTCGGCGATCTCGGCTCGGCCGCGGCCCTTGCCGTCGCCGCCGCGATAGACCAGTTCGCGCCCTTCCGCGCGCAGTTCGACCGGGAACCGCGCGACGCCTGCGGGGATGACCCCCATCGGTTCGGACAGCACGATCACCGCCTCGGTCGTGCCGAGCCGTTCCATGATCGCCGCCTTGTCCTCGACCATCAGGATGCGCCCGCCGCGGATGATGCCGACCCGGTCGGCCATTTCCTCGGCCTCCTCGATGTAATGGGTGGTGAGGATGATCGTGACGCCCTGTTCGCGCAGGGCGGCGATTTGGTCCCACATGCCCTTGCGCAGTTCGACGTCGACGCCCGCGGTCGGCTCGTCGAGGAAAAGCAGTTCGGGCTCGTGGGCAAGCGCCTTGGCGATGAGGACGCGGCGTTTCATCCCGCCCGACAGCTCGCGTATCTGCGCTGCGCGCTTTTCGTAGAGGCTGAGCGATCTGAGAATCCCGTCGATCCGCGCCTTGTCCGGCGATCGCCCGAACAACCCGCGCGAATAGGCGACGGCGTGACGGACCTGTTCGAACATGTCGGTCGAAAGCTCCTGCGGGACGAGCCCGATCCGCCGCCGCGCCGCGCGCCAGTCGGTCGCCATGTCGTGGCCGAAGGCGGTGATCCGGCCCGAAGTGGGGCGCACAAGCCCGCACACCGCGCCGATCAGGGTCGTCTTGCCCGCTCCGTTCGGGCCAAGCAGCGCGAAGATCTCGCCCCGCCGGATCTCGAGGTTCACCCCGTCGAGCGCGCGCACGCCGCCCCTGTAGACCTTCGACAGGTTCTCGATTTTCAGGATCGGCTCGCTCACGCCCCCGGTGTGGCAGGGCCGGTGCGGATTGCAACCTCGCCGTTCAGCCGCCGGGCAGAAGCAGCGAGGAATCGCCGTAGGAATAGAAGCGGTAACGGTTCGCGATCGCGTGGGCATAGGCCGCCATCATCCGCTCGCGCGTCATCAGCGCGCTCACCAGCATCATCAGCGTCGATTTGGGCAGATGGAAATTGGTCATCAGCCCGTCGACCGCGCGAAAGGCGTATCCGGGCGTGATGAAGATGTCGGTGTCGCCCTCGAACGCGGCGATCGCTCTGTCCTCGCGCGCCGCGCTTTCGAGCAGGCGCAGCGAGGTCGTGCCGACCGCGACGATCCGCCTGCCCTGCGCGCGCACCGCGTTGAGCCGTTCGGCCACCTCCGGCCGGATGACGCCGAATTCGGCGTGCATCCGGTGGTCTTCGGTGTCCTCGGCCTTGACCGGCAGGAAAGTCCCCGCGCCCACGTGCAGGGTCAGCGTCTCGCGCAATATGCCCCGCTCGTCGAGCGCATCGACCAGCCTTTGGGTGAAATGGAGCGAGGCGGTCGGGGCCGCCACCGCGCCGTCCTTCGCCGCGAACATGGTCTGGTAATCCTCGCGGTCGGCCTCGTCGATCGCGCGCCGCGACGCGATGTAGGGCGGCAGCGGCATGGTGCCCGCGCGGTCGAGCAGGACCTCGACCGGCTCTTCGCCCTCGAAGAAAAGCGTCATCGAACCGTCGCCGTGCCGTTCCTCGGCGATGGCGGTGACGCCCCCGCCGAAGATCAGCGCGTCGCCTTCCTTCACCCGCCTGGCGTTGCGCAGGAAAGCCTGCCAGCGGCGCAGGTCGATGCGTTTGTGCAGGGTCGCGCCGATCCGGGCCTCCCCGTCCTTGCGACGGCCTTCGAGCTGGGCGGGGATGACGCGGGTGTCGTTGAAGACGAGCACGTCGCCCGGATCGAGCAGGTCGGGCAGGTCGCGCACGCCCCTGTCCTCGAGCGGGGCGGCCGGGTCGGTCCCGCGCACCAGCAGCATCCGCGCCGCATCGCGCGGGCGCACCGGGCGCAGGGCGATGAGGTCCTGCGGAAGTTCGAAATCGAACAGATCGACGCGCATGGCGCTTACTGCTGGACCGGCGCGCTCAGCATGTCGGGGGTGATTTCCTCTTCCGTCTCGCGCGCTGCGGGCGCCGCGGGGGGCGGCACGTCGTCGGCCGCGATCGAGGCCTGGAGGATGCGGGTCGGGTTCTGCGGCGGCTCGCCCCGCTGGATCGCGTCCACCGCTTCGATGTTGTCGATCACCCGGCCGAAATTGGTGTAGCGCTTGTCGAGGCTGAAGCGCGGGTAGAAGACGATGAAGAACTGGCTGTTCGCGCTGTCCTCCTCCGCCGCGCGGGCCATCGAGACGGTCCCGCGCACGTGCGGCATCGGGTTGAACTCGGCCTCCAGATCGGGGAGTTCGGAGCCGCCCTGCCCGGTCCCGGTGGGATCGCCGCTCTGCGCCATGAAACCGTCGATCACGCGGTGGAAGATCACCCCGTCGTAGAAACCCTCCCGGGTGAGGGTCTTGATCCGCTCGACATGATCCGGCGCCCAGCTCGGCATGAGCCGGATCGCGACGCGCTCCCCGTTGGACAGGTCGAGCAGCCAGACGTTCTCGCGGTCGTCGGTCACGTCGTAATTGATCGGGTCGAAGGCGCGCCGGGCGGGCGTGGCCACGGCCTCGCGCTCCTCTGCCTCTTCCTCTTCCTCCATTCCCATGTCGGGCTCGGCCGGCGCCTGGGCCTGCGCGAAAGCGGGCGCCGGAAGCAGGACGGCGAGCGCCGCCGCCGCGATTGCGGCAAACGGCGCGCGGATGGCGTCGGGGCGCAGGGCCGCGCGGCCTTGCAGGGTCGTGGGTGTGAGCACGGGTGGGTATTTCCTCGTTTGGCCGCGTTCCTTAACGGCGCGCGCCTGACACTTCAATGAATGATGCCGCGCGCCTTCCCCTCCCCCCGCGGGGGGCGGGCGCGCGCCGATCAGTAGTCGCCCTTGAGGCCGATGCGCTTCACCCGGTCGAGCACTTCGCCCTCGACCTCGGGGCTGACGAAGCGGGAGATGTCGCCGCCGTAAAGCGCGATTTCCTTGACCAGTTTCGACGCGATCGGCTGGAGCGAGACGTCGGCCATGAGGAAGACGGTCTCGATCTCCTCGTCGAGTTGCTGGTTCATCCCCGCCATCTGGTATTCGTATTCGAAATCCGCGACGGCCCGCAGGCCCCTTATGATCACCGAGGCGCCCTGCCTCTGCGCGAACTTCACCAGCAGCGCGTTGAAACCGACCACCTCGACATTGCCGAGCCCCATGGCGGCGACCTCGCGCTCGACCATGGTGAAGCGTTCCTGCGTCTCGAACATGGGATTCTTCGACGGATTGGTGGTGACGCCGATGATCAGCCAGTCGACCAGCTTGGACCCGCGCCGGATGATGTCGGCATGGCCCAGGGTGATGGGATCGAACGTCCCGGGATAGATCCCGATGCGGCGGGTCACTGGCCGGTCCTTTCCCATTCGAACGCCCCGCGCGCGGCGCCCGGTTCGGTGTAGATCGTCAATATCTCGGGCGCGGCCGCGTCCTCGAGCACGTAGGTCCCGCCCTGCCCTTCGGCAAAGCCGCGCGCGAGCGCTGCCGCACGCATCGCCTCGATGCAGTCCATCGGCGCGCTGTAGGCGAGCATCTGGCGGAAACCGGTCGCATCCGTGCGGCGGTAGGAGCCGACGACGCGGACCTCCTCGCAGCTGTCAACGGCGAAGGCGTCCATGACAAGGACGATCTGCTCCTCGAGCACGTCGGGGCGCGCGTCGCCCGGCCTGTCGGCCGGGACGAGGATGAACAGCACGACGGCGATCACCACCGCGAGCGTGACGTAGATGGCAAAAAGCGGCGCTTTCATGGGGGCTCCTCTCTGTCCGGGTCGGGGCCTTAGCGGAAACGTGCGGGGGTCACGGCGCGAACGGGCTTACCGGTCACGCTCGACGATGAAGCGGGCGAGCGCGCGCAGCATGTCCGCCTCGCTGCCGTGAGAGCCGAGGTGGGCGATCGCCTGGTCGACCAGCGCACGGGCCTGTTCGCGCGCCTTGTCGACTCCCATCAGGGTGACGAAGGTCTGCTTGCCCTGCACTTCGTCCTTCCTCAGCGTCTTGCCCGCCTTGGTCTCGTCGCCGGTCACGTCGAGCAGGTCGTCGGCGATCTGGAAGGCGAGCCCGATGTCGCGCGAATAGGCCCGCAGATGCACCCGCGCGCTTTCCGGCACCCGGCCGAGGATCGCGCCCATCTCGACGCTCGCGCCGAGCAGGGCGCCGGTCTTGAGTTGCTGCAGTCGGGTCACGGCGCGCAGGTCGTAGTCGACCCCTTCCTCGTCGGCAACCATGTCCATCATCTGCCCGCCCGCCATGCCGTTCATCCCCGAGGCGGTGCCGAGCGTCGCGATCAGTTCGCTGCGCACGAAGGGGTCGGTGCTGGTGTCGGGATGGCTGAGCAGTTCGAAGGCGAGCGCGTGGAGCGCGTCGCCGGCGAGCACCGCGGTCGCCTCGTCATAGACCTTGTGCACCGTCGCCTTGCCGTGGCGCAGGTCATCGTCGTCCATGCAGGGCAGGTCATCGTGGATCAGCGAATAGACGTGGATCGCCTCGACCGCGGTGCCGACCCGGATCGCCGCCTCGCGGCTGACGCCGTACATCTCCGCCGTGCTCGCGACCAGCAGCGGGCGCACCCGCTTGCCGCCCCCGATGGTCGCATAGCGCATTGCCTCGACCAACCGCGCGCGGGTGTCGCCGGGAACTGGCAAGAGCTCGTCGAAACAGGCGTCGATCTCGGCCTGCACGCGTTTCAGGCCGTCGGCGAGCAGGTCGCCGTCCATCCCCACCAGAGCCATGTCAGCGCGTCTCGTCGAGCGGCGCGGTGCCGGCCGGGTTGCCGCCCGCGTCGGTCACGATCTTCTCGATCCGCGCCTGCGCCGCGTCGAGCCGCTTCTGGCAGGCGGCGCGCAATCTCTCCCCGCGTTCGTAGAGCGCAATCGATTCGTCGAGCGGCACGTCCCCGCTTTCGAGCTGGCGCACGACCTGTTCGAGCGCGGCCAGCGCCTGCTCGAAGCTCATCCGTTCGATATCGACCGCCCCGTCCGCGGTGCTGTTTCCCTCGTCCATGCGCGCGAGCATTGACCGGACCCCGCGCGGCGGTCAAGGCTGGCGGGCAAGGACGGCAACAGGGAAAGCGGACGATGGTGAAGTGGATCACGGCCTACGCGGCCGCGGCAATCGTGTTCGGCCTGCTCGATGCGATGTGGCTGCGCTGGGCCGCGGGGAACCTCTACCGCCCGGTGATCGGCGAGATCATGGCCGACGATTTCGACCTGGCGGCCGCCGGCGTGTTCTACGCTATCTACCTTGCCGGGATGACGTGGTTCGCGATTCGCCCCGGGATCGAGAGTGCCTCGGTCGCCAGCGCGCTTCTCAACGGCGTGCTGCTGGGGGCCTTGTGCTATGCCACCTTCGACCTGACCAGCCAGGCCGTGTTCAAGGTCTGGGCGACGCGGATCAGCGTGCTCGACATCATGTGGGGCGCCTTCGCCACCGGCACGACCAGCGCGATCGCGACCTGGATCGTGCTGCGTGTCTTCGGCGGGGAATAGGATCGAAAACCGGGGGGCGTCGCCATGTTCATAGGTCATTTCGCCCCGGCCTTCGCCGCCGCCGCGCTGAGCGAGCGAAGCCCGCGGCTCGGCACGCTGTTCGTCGCGGCGCAGCTGGTCGACTGGGGCTTTTTCGGGCTCGCGCTGGCGGGGGTCGAGAAGATGCGGGTGGAGCCGGGCGCGACCGCGATGGTGCCGTTCGATCTCTACCACATGCCCTTTACCCACAGCCTGCTGGGATGCCTCGCCTGGGCAGCGGGCTTCGCGCTCGTCGTCGCCCTCGCCCAGCGCAATCCGGCCGGCGGGCTGATCGGGGGCGCGGTGGTGCTGTCGCACTGGGTGCTCGACTGGCTGACCCATGCGAGCGACCTGACCCTCGCCGGATCTCCCCCGACCTTCGGGCTCGGCCTGTGGAACTGGCCGTTGGTCGCGATCCCGCTGGAGCTCGGGATGACCCTTGCCGCCTTCTTCTTCTACCTGCGGCGAACGCGGGGGCCGGTGGGGCAGCCGGTCATCCTGCTCGCCGCAATGCTCGCGATGCAGGCGATCAACTGGTTCGCGCCCCATCCGGCCGAAGCGGGCGCGGCGCTCTACCTCCAGGCGCTGTTCGCTTTCGCCGTGCTGACCGCGCTCGCCTGGTGGGTAGGGGAGAACCGCCAGCGCATCCGCAAAGGCGGGTTGGCGGCCCGCCCCGCGTGACTTAAAGGGCGCCGCAAGGAGCCCCTGCCATGACCACGATCACCCCCGAAACCGTCGAACAGCACGGCCTCAGCCCCGAGGAATACGAGCGCGTCCTCGCCGCCCTCGGCCGCGAGCCGAACCTCGTCGAGCTCGGCATCTTCTCGGTCATGTGGTCGGAGCATTGCAGCTACAAGTCCTCGCGCGTGCATCTCAAGAAGCTGCCGACCGAGGCCCCCTGGGTGATCTGCGGCCCGGGCGAGAACGCGGGCGTGATCGACATCGGGGAAGGCCCGGACGGGCAACGGCTCGCCGCGATCTTCAAGATGGAGAGCCACAACCACCCCTCCTATATCGAGCCCTACCAGGGCGCGGCGACGGGCGTGGGCGGCATCCTGCGCGACGTCTTCACCATGGGCGCGCGGCCGGTCGCCAACATGAACGCGCTGCGTTTCGGACGGCCCGGACATCCCCGGATGAAGCATCTCGTGAAGGGCGTCGTCGCGGGCATCGGCGGCTACGGCAATTGCGTCGGCGTGCCGACCGTGGGCGGAGAGACCAACTTCCACCCCGCCTATGACGGCAACATCCTCGTCAACGCGATGACGGTCGGGATCGCGGACGCGGACCGCATCTTCTATTCGGCGGCAACCGGCGTCGGCAATCCGATCGTCTATGTCGGCTCAAAGACCGGGCGCGACGGCATTCACGGCGCGACCATGGCGAGCGCCGATTTCGAGGAGGACGCCGAGGCCAAGCGGCCGACCGTGCAGGTCGGCGATCCCTTCACCGAGAAGCTGCTGATCGAGGCCTGTCTCGAACTGATGGCGACCGACGCGATCGTCGCGATCCAGGACATGGGCGCGGCGGGGTTGACCTCTTCCAGCGTCGAGATGGCGACCAACGGCAATGCCGGCATCCGGCTCGACATGAACAAGGTGCCCTGCCGCGAAGAGGGCATGACGCCCTATGAAATGATGCTGTCGGAAAGCCAGGAGCGGATGCTCATGGTGCTCAAGCCCGGCCGCGAGGCGGAGGCCGAGGCGATCTTCCGCAAGTGGGAGCTCGATTTCGCGGTCATCGGCGAGGTCACGGATACGCGCCACATGGTGCTCGAATGGAACGGCGAGGTCGTGTGCGACATCCCGCTCGGCCCCCTCGCCGCCGATGCGCCGGAATACGAACGCCCCTATCTCGACCGGGAGGAATACGCCGCGTGGGTGAACATCCCGCGCCTTGCCGAAGTGCCCGAGAGCAAGGACCCGGGCGCGGACCTGTTGAAGCTGCTCGCCAGCCCCAACCTCGCCTCGCGCCGCTGGATCGCAGAACAGTACGATTCGCAGGTCATGGGCGACACGCTCCAGACCGGGGGCGATGCCGCGGTCGTCCGCATCCACGGCACCGGACGCGCGCTGGCGATCAGCACCGACTGCACCCCGCGCTATGTCCATGCCGACCCCTACGAGGGCGGCAAGCAGGCCATCGCCGAAGCATGGCGGAACCTCTGCGCGGTCGGCGCGCGCCCGCTCGCCGTTACCAATTGCCTCAATTTCGCGAACCCGCACCGGCCCGAGATCATGAGCCAGTTCGTCCACGCCCTCGAAGGCATGGGCGATGCCTGCCGCGCGCTCGATTTCCCGATCGTTAGCGGAAACGTCTCGCTCTACAACGAATCGAAGGCGACCGGCGGCGGCTCGGCGATCCTGCCCACTCCGGCAATCGGCGGGGTCGGCGTGATCGAGGATGCGGCGACCATGACCACTCCCGCGTTCAAGGCGGCGGGCGATGCGATCTACCTTGTCGCGCCCGAGTTCTGGGCGACGCCCGACCCGACCCGCTCGCATCTCGGCCAGTCGCTCTGGCTCGCGGTGATCGAGGGCCGGGAGGAAGGCCGCGCCCCGCCGGTCGATCTCGAGGCCGAACGCGGCGCGGGCGAGATCGTGCGCCGCCTGATCGAGGAGGGCCTGCTTTCCGCGGTGCACGACGTGTCGGACGGCGGGCTCGCCGTGGCGCTCGCGGAAATGGCGCTGCTCGGCGATATCGGCGCGCAGCTCGCCCGCAATGTCGCCTACACCCCGGCGCAATGGTGGTTCGGCGAGGACCAGGCGCGCTATGTCGTGACCGTCTCGCCCGACAGCGCCGACGCCTTCAACCGCATCCTTGCGGAGGGACCGGAAAGCCCGCAGGCCGAGCTGGTCGGCTTCACCCGGATCGGCACGGTCGGCGGCGACAGCCTGCTCGGCGTGCCGCTTGCGAGCTTGCGCGAGGCGCATGAAAGCTTCTTCCGCGACTGGATGGAGGCCTGAAACCCGAAGCGAATCCCAGCGAAGGTTGGGACTTCCCCCGCCGTGGCGCAATTCGGCCCGAGGTCCCTGCCTGCGCAGGGACTCGCATCGATCGGCACTCGATCGTCAGGCCGCTTCCGCGCCGCCCAGCGTCAGTTCCTCGCGCCCGTTCCCTTCGGCTTCGAGGATGCGGAGGCATTCGCGGTAGATCACCGGCTTCGCAATGCCGAGCCGGGCGCGCGCTTCGTCGATGTCCTCGCGCATCAGCGCCGCGATATCCTGGTGCGCGATCTTCGCCGCGGCGCGGCCATTGCGCTGGCCTTCGCGCACCGCGCCGAACAGCGGGGCTTTCGTGCGCGAGACCTTCTTGATCTGGCGCGCGCCGGCATAGGCGATGAAGAGCAGGCCCTTGTTGTGGTTCTGCGAATAGGAAAAGCCGAGCAGGCTTGCCTCGCCGAGCGCGTCGCGGCCATAGCCGGTGAGCACGTGGAACAAATCATGCGTGTCGCGCAGACGATCGAAATACCACTGGGTGAGATCCTTCGGCAGGCTTTCGGGCGGCGCCCACTTGCGGCTTTCCGCGACCAGACCCGCCGCCGACAGCCCCTCGCGCTTCATGAAGGCGATGTAGCGCTGTGCCACGCTGTTTTCGGGAAGGTCCGCCCAGCGCGCATGGTCGTCGAGCATGGCGGGTATGTCCTCGCCCGAATCAAGGAAGCGCTGGCCTTCGGGAGAGAGGATGAACTTGCGCGCCTGGTCATGGCTGCGACGTCCCTTGGTCGCCTCGATGATGTGGAACACCTGTTCGGTGTCCTCCTTATCCTCGACCAGCTTGCCGAAATGGTGCAGCACCTTGAGCGGGCGGATGCCCGAAATCCGGCGATCGGGCGCGATCAGGGGAAGATCGGCGGGAACCATCTGAACCTCCATGCAGGGCGGCCTATTTACACCCTTGTCAGTAAATAGTCCACTTCACAAACACGCCCGCGGCCCGGATAGGAAAAGCCATGAAACCGCCCGAAACCGTCCCCTATTCACTGCCGCGCCTCCCCGACGAGGACGCGATCCGCGCCGCGCGTGCGCTGCGCGACCGGCTGCGCCAGCGCCGCAGCTGCCGCCATTTCTCCGACGAGCCGGTCCCGCGCGCGGTGATCGAGGCGGCGATCGAGGCGGCGGGGAGTGCGCCCAGCGGCGCAAACCACCAGCCCTGGCATTTCGCGGTGGTCGCCTCGCCCGCGAGAAAGCGCGCGATCCGGCGCGCGGCGGAGGCAGAGGAGCGGCGCTTCTACGGGGAGGACGGGGGCGATCCCAGGGCGAGCGCGGAATGGCTCGCCGCGCTTGGCGAGCTCGGCACCGATGCGGACAAGCCCTTTCTCGAAACCGCGCCCTTCCTCATCGTCGTCTTCGCGCAGCGGAAGGGCGGGATCGAGGAGGACGGGCGCACGCAGAACTATTACGTCAATGAAAGCGTCGGGATCGCCTGCGGGATGCTGATCGCGACGCTCCACGAGGCGGGGCTGGCCACGCTCACGCACACGCCCTCGCCCATGGGCTTCCTGCGCGAGGCCTGCGGGCGGCCCGAATGGGAAAAGCCGGCGATGATCGTGGTGGTCGGCCATCCGGGCGCGAGTGCGACCGTCCCCGCCCACGCGCTCAGGAAGAAGCCGCTGGAGCAGATGTCGAGCTGGCTCTAGGAAAGGCGGGCTTACGCCGCGACCGGTTCGCCCGTGTCTTCGGACGTTGCGAGCAGGTCGTAGGGGTCGATCCCCTCCTCGCGCCAGATGCGGTGACATTCGCGGTATTTCGTCGGCTCGGGAATATTGAGCGCATCGCGCACGCGCTCGAGCGGCTGCTTCAGAAGCTCGCGGATCGGCTGTTCGATGAGGCGTGCGGCGCCCTTGCCGGTGCGCTTCGCCTGATTCACCGCGCCAAGCACCGGGGCGTTCGAACCCTGCACCATCTTCCTTATGTTGGCGGCCCCGGCATAGCCGATCAGGAGGTGGCCATGCGTCGGCGACTGGCCATGGGTGAACAGCAGCACGCATTGTTCGCCCAGCGCGTCGCGGCCATAGCCGGTGAGGACATGGAACAGGTCGTGCGTGTCGCGCGAACGCTCGGCGAACCATTGCACGACATCGGGGTATTTCGGCCGCCCGAGCTTCTCCGCCTCGGCCACCAGCCCCGCCGCCGACAGGCCTTCGCTTTCCATGAAATCGCAATAGGCGTGCGCGAGGCTGCCCTTGCGCGTTGCCCGCAGCGCGGCGTGATCGTCGAGGATTTCCGGCAGGCTCGGCTCGGTCCGGCGCAGCAATTCGCCGCGTTCGGACAGGGCGAGCGCCTGCACCCGCGGCATGAAGTGCCTCGACGGCAGCGATTCGTAGATCCTGAAGACGAGGCTCGTGTCCTCCTTGTCCTTCATCAGGAGGCGGAAATTCTTCACCGCGCGCGGGAGCGAATAGCGCGGGCGCGGCCGGTCGGGATGGCGCAGCACCGTGCCGTCGGCGGCGCGGAGCGAGGAATAGTCGGGAGCCTTCGTCATCATCGGGATCATCGGGGCCTCGTCACGCTACTTACACTCGTGTCAATAGCATCGTTCCGGTCCCGAATCAAAACCCTTTCGCCGCGCATCGCCAACCGCTCGACCCATGCGCCCGGCGTGCTTCAGCCCTTCTCGATCCAGTCCGCGCGCGGGATGCCGAACAGTGCGAGCACGGAGGTCAGGTCCCCGCAATCGATCCGCCCGTTCGCGGCGGCCCGGGCCTTGGGCTTGGCGCGGTAGGCGAAGCCGTAGCTCGCCGCCTCGATCATCGGGATGTCGTTCGCCCCGTCCCCGGTCGCAAGGCTGTGCGCCTCGCTGCCGAGACGCGCGAGTTCCTCGGCCAGCACGCGCGCCTTGACGCGCGCATCGGTGACCGGGCCTTCGAGCTTGCCCGTCAGCTTGCCGCCCGCGACCCCAAGCCGGTTGCCGACCACCCGGTCGAAGCCGAGCCGGGTCGCGACCGGATCGGCGAAGTGGTGGAAGCCGCCCGTCACCAGCACGCTGCGCGCGCCCTTCGCCGCGAGCGTCGCGACCAGCGTCGCCGCGCCCGGAGTAGGGCGGATTCGTTCGTCGAGACAGCGATCTATCGCCGTTTCCTCCAACCCTTCGAGCAGCGCGACCCGTTCGCGCAGGGCTGCCTCGAAATCGAGTTCGCCCTGCATCGCGCGTTCGGTGATCGCGGCGATCTGCGGCTTGATCCCGGCATAATCGGCCAGTTCGTCGATGCATTCCTGCCCGATCATGGTCGAATCCATGTCCGAGACGAAGAGGTGCGGGACGATGATCTCGCCCCCGGTCGCCGCGGTGCCGACCAGCGCGTCGCAGGGGCCGAAATGGGCGTCGATCACGTCGAGCACCGCTGCCGGCTCGGCCTCGGCGAAGGAGAGCTGGAGCACGCCGTCGCTGTGCTGCAGCATCACCGCCGCGGCGACCGGCATCCCCCGATCCGCAAAGGCGGCGAGCGCCGCGTCGAGCCGCGCCTCGAGCCGCGGCGCGGGCTTCGCTTCTTCGGTTCCTTCCGGCAGCTTGTCTGCTATCAGCCGGGCTATGAGCACCAGGCACTCTCCTGAAAATTCCGTGGATGCCACGATGGACGGGCGCGCGCTCACGCGCCCGCTCGCGCTCATTGCAGGGCCGACCGCGAGCGGCAAGAGCGCTCTTGCCCTGCGGCTCGCCGACGAATGGACCAGGGCCGCTCAGCGCGAGGCGCGCATCATCAACGCGGATTCGATGCAGGTCTATCGCGACATCCCGATCCTTTCGGCCGCGCCGGGCGAAGACGAGCGCGAACGCCACCCGCACCTGCTCTACGGCGAATGGGACGGGGCCGAAGCCTGTTCCGCCGCGGCCTGGGCCGATCGTGCAAAGGCCCGGATCGAGGCCGCGCACGCAGCGGGCGCGCTGCCGATCCTCGTCGGGGGAACGGGCCTCTACATCAAGGTCCTCCTCGAAGGGATCGCCCCCATTCCCGAGATCGACCCCGAGGTGCGCGCGGTGGTGCGCGCCCTGCCGGTCGAAAGCGCGCGCGCCGCGCTGATGGTCGAGGACCCGGAGCGCGCGCTCGAACTGGCTCCGACCGACAGCCAGCGCATCGCCCGCGCCCTGGAGGTCAAGCGTTCGACCGGGGTAACGCTCGCCTACTGGCAGCGCGCCAAGACGGGCGGGATCGCGGAAGAGGTCGATCTTCACGCCGCGATCCTCCTGCCCGACCGCGAAGCGCTCTATCGCCGCTGCGACGAACGGTTCGAGGCGATGCTGCGCGCCGGGGCCGTAGCCGAGGTCGAAGCCCTGCTGGAACGCGGGCTCGACCCCGCGCTTCCCGTGATGCGCGCGATCGGCGTGCCCGAAATCGCCGCCTTCCTCGCAGGCGAGATCGCGCGCGAGGCGATGATCGCATCGGGCCGGCAATCGACCCGCAACTATGCCAAGCGGCAATACACGTGGCTGCGGCACCAGGCGGGGGAAGGCTGGCGGACAGTTCATGACAGCGGCGAATCGCAAAATATCGCCGTCGATGATATTTTCGCAGGAATCTTGCGTGATTAAGGGTTGACGCCTCACATTATGGCGTCTAGCCCGCTCCCCTGTTGCCGCGGCAGGTTCGTGCAGGATTTTCGGTTCCGTCACCGGATCCTGTCATGCCTTGCGCGGCGCAATCGAAGGTGAAAGGCCAGGGATCATGCTCGTTAGCCTCATCGTAGTTGGTACCGGCTGATCGCGGAATCCTTTTCGTTTGGATGTCCTGATCGGCCCGATGCGACCCACGCTTCGGGCCGGTTTCGTTTTGGGAGATAGTGCAAGTGGCGCAGCGTTCGGGAGCCGCCCTGTTGATGGATTGCCTCGAGAGCCAGGGGGTCGAATTCGTGTTCGGCTATCCCGGCGGGGCGGTCCTGCCGATCTATGACGAATTGTTCGGCCATCACGGCATCAGGCACATCCTCGTCCGCCACGAAGCGGGCGCGGCCCACGCGGCCGAAGGCTATGCCCGCGCGACCGGCAAGCCGGGCGTCGTGCTCGTCACCTCCGGCCCGGGCGCGACCAATGCGGTGACGGGGATCGCGGATGCCTTCATGGATTCGATCCCGCTCGTCGTCATCACCGGGCAGGTCCCGACCGGCCTGATCGGCACCGACGCCTTCCAGGAAGCGGACACGGTCGGCATCACCCGCCACTGCACCAAGCACAACTACCTCGTGAAGGACCCCGCCGATCTGGTCGCGACGGTCGAGGAGGCATTCCGCATCGCCACCACGGGCCGGCCCGGCCCGGTCGTGATCGACATTCCCAAGGACGTGCAGATCGCGGTCCCCGGCGTATCGCGCCGCGCCGCCCCTGCCCCGCACCGCTACCAGCCCCAGATGGTCGCCCCCGCCGAACAGGTGGCGGAGGCGGTCGAGATGATCGCGGGCGCGCAGCGCCCGATCCTCTACACCGGCGGCGGCGTGATCAATTCCGGGCCAGAGGCGAGCCGCCTGCTGCGCGCCTTCCAGGACCTGACGGGCGCGCCCGTCACCTCGACCCTGATGGGCCTCGGCGCGTTCAGCCACGACCATCCCGACTGGCTCGGGATGCTCGGGATGCACGGCACCTACGAAGCGAACATGGCGATGAACCAGTGCGACGTGATGGTCTGCATCGGCGCGCGTTTCGATGACCGGGTGACGGGACGGCTCGACGCCTTCAGCCCCGATTCGAAGAAGATCCACATCGACATCGACCGCAGCTCGATCAACAAGAACGTTCCCGTGGAACTCGGCATCGTCGCCGATTGCGCCACCGCGCTCGCCCAGCTGGTCGAGGCATGGGGGACCTCGCGCAAGGCGCAGGACCTCGGCGAATGGAAGGCCCGCATCGCCGGCTGGCGCGCGCGCGAATGCCTCGCCTATCCCGAGACATCGAAGAAGGAACCGGCCGCGATCATGCCGCAGCAGGCGGTCGAGCGGCTCTTCGCGCTGACCAGGGACCGTTCGCCGATCATCACGACCGAGGTGGGCCAGCACCAGATGTGGGCGGCGCAGTACTTCGGGTTCGCCGAGCCGAACAAGTGGCTGACCAGCGGCGGGCTGGGCACGATGGGCTACGGCCTGCCCGCGGCGATCGGGGCACAATTGGGCCACCCCGACGCGCTGGTGATCGACATCGCGGGCGAAGCGAGCATCCAGATGAACATCCAGGAACTCGGCACGGCCTCGCAATACCGCCTGCCGGTCAAGGTCTTCATCCTCAACAACGAATACATGGGCATGGTCCGCCAATGGCAGGAACTGACCTATGAAAGCCGCTATTCGAACTCCTATTCCGACAGCCTGCCCGATTTCGTGCGGCTCGCCGACGCCTATGGCTGGAAGGGCATCCGCATCACGGAACGCGGCGAGCTTGACGCGGGCATCGCGGCGATGCTCGCGCATGACGGGCCGGTCATCGTCGATTGCTGCGTGGCCAAGGACGCGAACTGCCTGCCAATGATCCCGTCGGGCGCGGCGCATACCGACATGCTGCTGTACGGCGACGAGGTCGGCGGGACGATGAACGACGAAGCGAAGGCCCTGGTGTAAGCCCCATGAAAATCGCCGAAGCGCCGTCAGAGCGCCACGTCCTCACCGTCATGGTCGACAACGAGCCGGGGATCCTCGCCAAGATCACCGGCCTGTTCACCGCGCGCGGGTACAACATCGACAGCCTGACCGTGGCCGACATCACGGAGGACCACGCGATCAGCCGCATCACCATCGTCACGAACGGGCCGCCCGCCGTGATCGACCAGATCGAGGCGCAACTCGAACGGCTGGTGCCGGTCCACAAGGTCACCGACCTCACCACGGCCGGACCTCATGTCGAACGCGAACTGGCGCTGATAAAGGTCGCGGGGACGGGCGAAAAGCGGGTCGAGGCGCTGCGGATCGCGGAGCTGTTCAGGGCCAAGGTGGTCGACACCACCATCAGGAGCTTCGTGTTCGAACTGACCGGCTCGCCCGACAAGATCGACAGCTTCATCGTGCTGATGCGCCAACTCGGCCTCGTCAGCGTGGGCCGCTCGGGCGTGGTCGGGATGATGCGCGGCACGCAAGGGACTTGATCCGAGGATTGGACAAATGAACACCGCACCGTCATCCCCGCGCGGGCGGCGACCCGGGCAGGTTGCGTGCGGCACCGAATCCCCGCGTCCGCGGGAATGAGGGACATCAGGAAAAGAGGGAACACATGAAAGTCTATTACGATGCCGATGCCGATCTGGGCCTGATCAAGGGCAGGAAGATCGCCGTGCTCGGCTACGGCTCGCAAGGCCATGCCCACGCCCAGAACCTGCGCGATTCGGGCGTCGGCGAGGTCGCGATCGCCCTGCGTGAAGGTTCGGCCAGCGCGACGAAGGCCGAAGCCGCCGGGTTCAAGGTGCTTTCCAACACCGAGGCGGCGAAATGGGCCGACATCCTGATGATCCTCGCCCCCGACGAACACCAGGCCGGCATCTGGCAGAACGACCTTGCCGGGCACATGAAGCCGGGCAGCGCGCTCGCCTTCGCGCACGGGCTCAACGTGCATTTCGGCCTGATCGAACCGCCCGCCGACATCGACGTGATCATGATCGCGCCCAAGGGGCCGGGCCACACGGTCCGCAGCGAATATGTCCGCGGCGGCGGCGTGCCATGCCTCATCGCGGTCCACCAGGATGCCTCCGGCAGCGCGCACGACGTCGCGCTCGCCTATGCCGCGGGTGTCGGCGGCGGGCGTTCGGGCATCATCGAGACCAATTTCAAGGAGGAGTGCGAGACCGACCTGTTCGGCGAACAGGCCGTGCTGTGCGGCGGGATCACGCATCTCATCCAGGCCGGGTTCGAAACCCTGGTCGAGGCCGGATACGCCCCCGAAATGGCCTATTTCGAATGCCTCCATGAAACCAAGCTGATCGTCGATCTGCTGTATGAAGGCGGGATCGCCAACATGCGCTATTCGATCAGCAACACCGCCGAATATGGCGACATCACCACCGGCCCGCGCATCATCACCGATGAAACCAAGGCCGAGATGAAGCGCGTGCTCGCCGACATCCAGTCGGGCCGTTTCGTGAAGAACTTCGTGCTCGACAACCGCGCAGGCCAGCCCGAGCTCAAGGCCGCGCGCAAGGCGGCCGAGGCCCACCCGATCGAAAAGACCGGGGCTCAGCTGCGCGCGATGATGCCGTGGATCGGCGAAGGCAAGCTGGTGGACCGGGAAAAGAACTGAACGGGCCGCCAAGGACCGACGGAACCGGGGGCGGGTCCGGCGGTTGGGGAAAGAGATTTTCCCGACCCCATCCAAGGAGCCGCTCCCCCATGCGAACCACGATCCGCAATTTCGCCTTCGCCGCCGCAGTCGCCACCCTCGGCGTGACCGGCGGCATCCTTTCGGCGCCGGTCCTGTTTGCCCAGGAAGGCTCCGATCTTCCCGGCCAGCCCGACCCCTCGCGCGTTGCGGGCGGCAGCTACGCGCTCGATCCGGTGCACACGCTGGTCGAATGGCAGGTCAGCCATTTCGGCTTCAACGATTACTTCGGCCTGTTCGGCGATATCTCCGGCACGCTCGAACTCGATCCCAACGACATCGCGGCGAGCCGGTTCGAGATCATGGTTCCCATTGCCGATGTGACGGTTGCGAGCGATGATCTCAAGGACCACCTGCTGCGCCCCGGCAAGGACGGGGCAGAGCCCGATTTCTTCGGCCCCGATCCGGGCATGGCGACCTTCACCTCGACCAATGTGCGGCGCGTTTCCGACACGAGCGCGGTCGTTTCGGGAATGCTGGAGATGAACGGGCGGAGCGGTCCCGTCACGATGATGGTCGATCTCGCGGGCGCGGGAACCAACCCGATGAACGAGAAAGAGACGGTCGGCTTCCATGGGCGCGCCACGATCGACCGCACCGACTGGGGCATCGACTGGGGCGAGGGCCTGATCGGCAGCGAAGTGGACCTCATCATCAGCGCGGCCTTCGAGAAGCAATAAGCGCTCTCGACAGGCGCGCGGCAATGGGGCAGTCGGCAGGGCCCATGCGCCTTTCCGACTGCCACCGCATCGACGATTTCCGCCGCCTCGCAAGGCGCCGCCTGCCCTTCCCCGTGTTCGACTACATCGACGGGGCGGCGGATGACGAACTGACCAAGGCGCGCAACACCGCGGCCTACGAAAGCTGCGACCTCGTGCCCGACGTGCTGGCGGGCGTGGCCGAGATCGATACGTCCTGCACCATCCTCGGCCGCAGGTCGGCCCTGCCGCTGATGCTTTCGCCCACCGCGGTCCAGCGCGCGTTCCACTGGGAGGGCGAGCGCGCGGTGGCCAAGGCGGCGGAGAAATTCGGCCTGTGGTTCGGCATCTCCAGCCTCGCCACCCGCAGCATCGAGGAGATCGCCGCGCTCACCACCGGTCCCAAGCTGTTCCAGCTTTATGTCCACAAGGACAAGGGGCTGAACACCCACATGATCGAACGCTGCCAGGCGGCAGGCTTCGACGCGCTCGCGCTGACTGTCGACACGATCGTTTCGGGCAAGCGCGAGCGGTGCCTGCATTCGGGCTTCACCACCCCGCCCCGCTTCACCCCGGCCAGCGTGTGGTCTTACGCGACAAGGCCGAAGTGGACGCTCGACTATGTCTTCCGCGAGAAGTTCCGCCTGCCCAATCTCGACACCCACGTGACCGAAGGCACCGGCAAGGCGGTGAGCATCGCAGACTATTTCAACACAATGCTCGATCCCTCGATAGACTGGGACACGGCGGCGGCGATCCGCGAGCAATGGGGCGGGTCCTTCGTTCTCAAAGGCGTGATGAGCGCGGCCGACGCGCGCCGCGCGGTGGAGATCGGGGCGGATGCGATCATGCTGTCGAACCACGGCGGCAGGCAACTCGACGGCAGCCGCGCGCCCTTCGACCAATTGGCCGAAATCGTCGATTGCGTGGGGGGCGAGATCGAGATCATCTGCGACGGCGGCGTGCGCCGGGGAACCCATGCGCTGAAGGCCCTGTGCGCGGGGGCGACCGCGGCCTCTGGCGGGCGGCTCTATCTCTACGCGCTCGCGGCGGCCGGGCAGGACGGGGTCGAACGCGCGCTGGGCATCCTCAAGGACGAGATAGAACGCGGGATGCGCCTGATGGGGGTGACCGGCGTCGAACAGCTCACCCGGGACCGCCTGCGCTGGCGCTGAGCCACCGGGACGGGCGCGAAAGACGCGCGTGTCATCAAACTGCAACCTCGCGGGCGCTTTGAGCGCCGCTGGAATTGCCAAGGACGCAGCATCGCCATGACCAAGCTCCCGATCACCGCCCCGTTTGCCGTCATCGTGCCTTTGGCTCTCGCGCTCGCCGCCTGCGGGTCGCAGGCGCCCGCCACGGACAGCGGAAACGAAGCGGACGCCTTCGCGGCCCGGATCAAGGGCGCCTCGCCCGAACCCTCGCCCCGGCCCTCGCCGACGCAGACCCCGCGCATCGCCGAGCCCCGGCCCGGCGCCGCGACCGGCCCCTATGTTCCCGGCACCGCGACCGATCCGGAAGCGACCGCCTGCAACGCACCCGCGGTGGCATCCTTCATCGGCCGCGCCGCCGACGATGCGACCCGCGCGGAAATCATGCAGGCGGTCGACGGCGCGAACGAGGTGCGCTTCATCCAGGCGGGATCGAGCTATATCGAACCCGATCCGACCAATCCGCGGCTCAACCTGATGCTCGATTCGCAGAACATCATCCGCGACGCGCGCTGCGGCTGAGGCGCTCTTTGTTGCCGCGCGGCGCGCCGCGCGCGCAAGAATGGTGCCCTTACCCCTTGCATGGGCGCGCGCAATCGGCATAAGGCGCTGGCATGATCAGGACCGGCCTCTCGCTTCTACGACTTACGCGCCCTTGGGCGTGACGGGCCGCGCGTGACCAGGGCGCGGCATCGCTCCCAAGGGTGACGCTGCCGCAATCCTCCCGAAATCATGAAGCGAGCTTTCCCATGCTCAAGGACCCTTCCGCCAAATATCGCCCGTTCGGGCAGATCGACCTGCCCGACCGCAAGTGGCCAAGCCGCCTGATCGAACGCGCGCCGCGCTGGCTTTCGACCGACCTTCGCGACGGGAACCAGTCGATCATCGATCCGATGGACGCGGTGAAGAAGCGGCGCTTCTTCGACCTCCTCGTCGAGATCGGGGTGAAGGAGATCGAAGTCGGCTTTCCCAGCGCCGGGGCGACCGAATTCGATTTCATCTCCGGCCTCGTGCGCTCGGGCGAGATCCCGGACGACGTGACCGTGCAGGTGCTCACCCAGTCCCGCGAAGACCTGATCCGTACCAGTTTCGACAGCCTCGAGGGCGCACGCGCGGCGATCATCCATCTCTACAACGCGGTCAGCCCCGCCTGGCGCGAGATCGTCTTCCGCATGACCCGCGATGAAGTGCGCGAAATCGCGGTCGGCGGGGCGAAGGTCCTGCGCGACGAGGCAGCGAAACGGCCGGGGACCGACTGGCATTTCCAGTATTCGCCGGAAACCTTCTCCACCGCCGAACTTGATTTCTCGATCGAGGTCTGCGCCGCGGTGATGGAGGTGCTCGCCCCCACCCCCGAACGCCCGATCATCCTCAACCTGCCCGCCACGGTCGAGGCGGCGACGCCCAATGTCTATGCCGACCAGATCGAATATTTCTGTCGTCACCTGCCGAACCGCGAATCCGCGGTGATCTCGCTTCACACGCATAACGACCGCGGCACCGGAGTCGCGGCGGCGGAGCTTGGGCTGATGGCGGGGGCCGACCGGGTCGAGGGCTGCCTGTTCGGCAATGGCGAACGGACCGGCAATTGCTGCCTCGTGACCATGGCGCTCAATCTCTACACGCAAGGCGTTGATCCGCGCCTCGATTTCTCCGACATCGACCGGGTGATCGAGACGGTCGAATACTGCAACGACCTGCCCGTCCACCAGCGCCACCCCTATGGCGGCGAACTCGTCTACACTGCGTTTTCTGGCAGCCACCAGGACGCGATCAAGAAGGGTTTCGAGGCGCGCGAGACGCAGAACGATCCGCACTGGCGCGTGCCCTACCTGCCGATCGACCCGGCCGATCTCGGGCGCAATTACGAAGCGGTGATCCGGGTCAATTCGCAGTCCGGCAAGGGCGGCTTCGCCTGGGTGCTGGAAAAGGACCAGGGGCTCAAACTGCCCAAGCGGATGCAGGCCGATTTCTCGAAGGTGGTCCAGCGCCTCGCCGACGAGCTGGGCCGCGAACTGGGCGCCGCCGACATCTGGGACGCCTTTCGCCGCGCCTATCACGTCCACACGCCCGACAAGCATTTCCAGCTCGTCGATTACGAGGAAAGCCGCGCCGCGGACGGCACGCGCGTGTTCGCCGGCACGATCGCGGTCGCGGGTGCCGAGCAGAGCGTGTCGGGGCGCGGCAACGGCCTCATCTCGAGCGTGATGGGCACGATCCGCGACGCCTTCGGGGTGGAACTGGAAGTCGCCGACTATTCCGAACACGCGCTCGGCACCGGGACCGACGCGCGCGCGGCGGCCTATCTCGAATGCCGCACCCCCGACGGGCGCACGATCTGGGGCTGCGGCATAGACGAGGACGTCGCAACGGCGAGCGTTCGCGCGGTGCTCTCGGCGGCGAATTCGGCGGTCGCGGGGCAAGGCTGACCCCGCGCGCTTGCGCGGCCGCGCTTTTGCGCGCAACATGAGCTTCCCTGACAGCGACGGGAGGGCTGTTGATGGATACCATTTCCGATTCCGGGGGGCGCGAGGCGGGCGCGCCGCCGGTCATCACCACCGATCTCGCGCTGGCCGATCTTGCCGCGGCGCTCGCGGCGGGGTGGCGCGATTTCCTCGCTGCGCCGCAATTCGGGCTGTTCTTCGGCGGGTTCTACGTGCTGGCGGGCCTTGCGGCGTTCTATGTCGCCCTCGTCGGCGGGGAACTGTCCTGGCTGATCCCGGCGGCGGCGGGTTTCCCGCTCGTCGCGCCATTCGTCGCGGTCGGCCTCTACGAGGCGAGTCGGCGGCGCCAGCGCGGCGAACCGCTCACCTGGCCCGCGATCCTCGGCGCACTCAAGGGGCACGGCGACGACCAGATCCTGTCCATGGGCGTGATCGTGTTCGTCGCGTTCTCGTTCTGGATGATCGTGGCGCACGCGATCTTCGCGATCTTCATGGCCGAAAGCGGCATGGGCAGCGAAAGCCTCGCCGCGCTCGCGACCCCTGCGGGCCTCGCGATGCTGACGGTGGGGAGCGCGGTGGGCGGCGTGATGGCGCTCGCCTTCTACGCGATGACGGTGGCCAGCCTGCCGATGCTGGTCGACCGGAAGGTGAGCTTCCCGACCGCGATCATAGCGAGCTTCGCGGTGGTGCGCGGCAACCTGTTCGTGATGATGGCCTGGGCGGCGATCATCGCGGCACTGCTTGCGCTGGCGATGATCCCAGCCTTTCTCGGCCTGATGGTCGCGCTGCCGGTGCTGGGCCATGCGACCTGGCACCTTTACGTGCGCGCGGTGCGCTAGGCCCGGACCTTCGCAAGCGGCCGGGGCACCGGACCGTCCGGCCCGGCCCCCCGATATGCCTGCCCTGCGTCAGCGCATCAGGCTCGCCCGCGCACGAAGGCGATGATGGCGAGCACGATGAAGATGACGAACAGGATATAGGCGATGTTCGTCGCCGCCCCTGCCACGCCACCGAAGCCCAGGACTGCCGCGACCAGCGCGATGATCAAGAAGATGATGGCCCAATTCAGCATGATGATACCTCCTTTGTGGTACCAATGGCGGCTTGCCGGTTTGGGTCCCGTCAGGAGCAATATTTTTGCGCTGTGTGCAACCACTTTTAAGGCGTGCTGCAACACGACCTCATTAAATAACAAATGTTGGATTTTATTTAGCGGGCGGTTTCAAAGCGTGATTTCTCGCCCGTGCCGATCCACCAGCGCGCCGCAGGTGCCGCAGGTCCAGCCGCGGAACTCGTGGTACGTTTCGTCGCTTGGCTGTTCGAAGGCGGGAAGCACCGCGGCGCAGACCGGGCACGGCGTCTCGCCCGATGCCGGATCGACAGCCGGCGAAAACCCCATGGCGAACCGGCGCCGGATGCTGACTCCATAGACGAACAGGAGCCATCCGGTAAACGCGACGAAACCCACCCACTGCACCGCCGCGCCGAACGCCGTTCCCGGCGCGAACTCGCGCGCGAGCATCATCACCCCCAGCGGCAGGATGGCGAAAGCCGCGCTCGCGGGACTATACTCGTAAAGATCGCGATCGATCCATTCGCGCAGCGCCTGCCAGGACGTGTTGTGCCCTTCGTTCAAAAGTCGCTCCCGCGCCCTTTTTCTTGCCTCGCGCCCTGTCCTGGGCCAGCACCGTCAGAGCGACAAGGCGGGAGCCGCGACCAACCGGCCTCGCGACAGGGGAGAGACCGAATGACCGAAAGCAGCGCCCAGGCCGAAACAATCCTCGAACCCGACCTTCCGATCATCGACCCGCACCACCACTTGTGGGACCTGCGCCCGGCGATCCCGCTGTTTCCCGAGCCGCGCCACCCGTTCATCGAGGCGCTGGTGCCCAATGCCTATTACACCTTCGACGGCTTCCACGCCGACGCGACGAGCGGGCACAATGTCGTCGCCAGCGTCTTCATGGAATGCGGTGCATTCTACGATCCCGCCCGCGGCGAGGGGCTGGGTCCGGTGGGCGAGGTCGAATTCGTCAACGGCGTCGCCGCCCAGTCGGCGAGCGGGCTTTATGGCGCGGGCCGCTGGTGCGCGGCGATCGTGGGCCATGCCGATCTCACGCGCGGTGCGCGGGCCGGGGCGGTGCTCGACGCGCTGCAGGCCGCCGCGCCCGGGCGTTTCCGCGGCATCCGCCACCAGGGGGCGTGGGACGCGGATCCCGCTGTCCTCGGCCCGCCCTTCCACGCACCGGCCGGGCTTTACCGCGACGCCGCCTTCCGCGAGGGCTTCGCCGAACTCGGCAAGCGCGGCCTCACCTTCGACGCCTGGGTGCTCGAGCCGCAGCTGCCCGACGTGATCGACCTAGCCCGCGCCTTTCCCGACCAGCCCATCTGCCTCGATCATTGCGGCACCCCGCTCGGCACGGCGAGCTACCGCGGCCGGCTGGAGGAACGCTTCGACACCTGGCGCGGCAATATCAGGGAACTGGCGGCGTGCGAGAACGTGGTGGTGAAGCTCGGCGGGCTGGCGATGGCCTTCTGCGGCCTGCCCAAGGAAGGCCCCGCCGCCGGATATGGCTCGGAGCGCCTCGCCGACCTCTGGCGCCCCTATGTCGAAACCTGCATCGAGGCCTTCGGCCCCAAGCGCGCCATGTTCGAGAGCAATTACCCGGTCGATTGCTGGGGGGCGAGCTACCCCGTCCTGTGGAACGCCTTCAAAAGGATCGCCAGCGGCGCGAGCGCCGGGGAAAAGGCCGATCTCTTTGCGGGGAACGCGGCGCGCTTCTATGACATTGAAGAGGTGCTGCGCTAGGCACGGCCTGCCAGATGTCCTTTCGCATTCCTCTCAGGAGACCCAAGACGATGCCGCTTCCCGCTCCGTTCGACCGCCTGCGCCTGCCGCTGATCGGTTCGCCGCTGTTCATCGTTTCCGGCCCGGAACTGGTGATCGCGCAATGCAAGGCGGGGATCATCGGCAGCTTCCCGGCATTGAACGCGCGCCCGCAGAGCCTGCTCGACGAATGGCTGCACCAGATCACCGAGGAACTGGCCAGGCACAACCGCGAGCATCCGGATTTCCCCGCCGCGCCGTTCGCGGTCAATCAGATCATCCACAAGACCAACGACCGTGTCGAAGCCGACATGGCGACCTGCGAGAAATGGCAGGTGCCGATGATCATCACCTCGCTGGGCGCGCGCACGGAGGTGTTCGACGCGGTCCGCAACTGGGGCGGGATCACGATGCACGACGTGATCAACAACCGCTTCGCGATGAAAGCGATCGAAAAGGGCGCCGATGGCCTCATCCCGGTCGCCGCCGGTGCGGGCGGGCACGCGGGCGCGCTGTCGCCTTTTGCCCTGATGCAGGAAATCCGCGAATGGTTCGGCGGGCTCGTCGCGCTGTCGGGCTCGATCGCGCACGGTGCCTCGATCCTCGCAGCCCAGGCGCTCAGGGCGGATTTCGCCTATTCCGGCAGCGCCTTCATCGCGACCGAGGAAGCCAATGCCGACGAGGCTTACAAGCAGGGCATCGTCGAAGGCGATGCGAGCGGGATCGTATACACCAACCTCTTCACCGGGGTGCACGGCAACTACCTGCGCTCCTCGATCGAGCGGGCCGGGCTCGACCCCGACAACCTGCCCGAAAGCGATCCCAGCAAGATGAATTTCGGCAGCGGCGGCAACACCAAGGCGAAGGCGTGGAAGGACATCTGGGGCTCGGGACAGGGCGTTGGCGCGGTCAAGTCGGTCGGCACGGTCGAACAACTCGTCGCCCGGATGGAGCGCGAATATCACGCCGCGAAGGCGCGGCTCCTCGCCAATTCGGACTACACCGCGTGGGAAACGCTCGCCGAGGCGGCGGAATAGGGCCGGATCACGCCCCGCCGGTCGAGGCCCAGAGGGCGTCGGCCATCACGTCCAGTTCGGCAAAGTCGAACCCCGTGCCGAGCGGGTCCCGCCGATTGAGAAGCAATCGCCGCCGCTCCGCCAAGAGCTTGCGCCGCAGCGCGGCCTGGAGCAGGGCGAGCCGCATCAGCGCCTCCCCCGCCGCCGCATCGGGATCGCGCCGCCGGGTCCATGACCAGCGCTCCTCGATCCGGCCGACCCGTTCGATCACGACCTCGTTGTAGCGCCGGTGCGGACCGCGGTGGAGCGGCATCCCGGTCCGGAACGTCGCCTGCTCGGTCGCGGGCAGCAGCAGCCCGTTGGCCCGGAAGTCGTCGAAGCCGACCGGCGCGCGCCCGATCCCTTCGAACAGCGGGCCGAAACAGCGTTCGCCGAGCAGTTGCCGCGGCAGAAGATGGTGGCGCTGGAGGCCGGGATCATAGCCGGGCGCGCCGCGCCGGTTGACGCTGCGGAACGGGACCGCCCTGCGCCCGGCGGCGCCCGTCGTTCCCCCTGTCGACCCCATCGCCAAGCGCCGCTTATTCGCGCCAGACCCGGATGAAGCGGCCATTGTGCGAGGGGCGCAGGATCAGCCTGGTGCCGTCGGGGGCGATGATGCGCTCGCTCTGATCGAGCCCGCCGACAAGCACCAACTGGTTCACGAGCCGCACGCCGAGCCGCGTCGCGCTTACCCGGTCGGAGGAAAGCGGCGGCTCGATCCGCAGTTCCTGCCCGATCCAGTGGGCGAGCCCGACGCTCTGCAGCGCGCCGTCGAACGCCTCGCGAAAGGCGGTGAGGCCGAGCGCGGGAAAGGCCCCGCCCTCGAGCCAGGCGGTGACGGTCGATTCGTAGAAGCGCCGCCCGATCGCGCTTTTCGCGGGCGGCCAGGCGACCGCCACGAGCTCGTCGAAATGGTGGACGAGATCCCGCGCGAGCGCGATCATGCCTCGGATGACGGGCGCAGTGCGCGCCCCGCTCGCGAGATGCGGCCCCGGCACGATCCGCATCCCTTCGCAGGTCGAAGGCGGCGGCGCGTCCGCGATATCGAAAAGATGTTCGGCCGGGGGCACGCTGCACGCCGGGCCGGGCACAATGCCGCGCAGGTCGAAGGTCAGCCCGTCGCGCAGGAGTTCGACCCAGACCTTCTCCGCCAGGCCGGATTCGGCCGGCGGGGCGGTGTCGCCGGTCGCGGGCACGAGCCGGGCCGGGGGGGAATCGATCGGATCGTGGCTCAGCGCGACCGCCGGATGCCGCTCGGCGAAGCGGCGGATGGCCGCGCGATCCGGCCGCTTGCCGGGGGCAAACAGCAGATAGAGCCCTGCATCACTGTCGTGCACCTGCTGCGCGATGACCCTTCCCCTTAGAAGACCTGAGCTGACCGCGCCCCCGTTGTTTTGCCGGCATTTCTGGCGCGTTTGGCGGCGCGCGTCGAGTCCCCAATCGGGGATGTTCCAGCGCGGGATGGGCGCGCTCAGAATATTCCCTCGGCCAGCCCCGTCGCGAGTCCCTCACCGAGTTCGCGACAGCTCCCGAGCGTTGCGGAATCGACGGTTTTCGGAGCGAGAATCGCCTCCGGGGTCTGGGCGGAAAAATTGACGATCATCCGCTCGGCCACGCGTTTCAGCCGCCACCCTTGCGCGATCCGGTCGATCTGGCGCTGGGCGCCATCCCCGTCCGAGCCCGCGGCGATGATGGTGGCGAAGGGTCGCCCCTCGATCCGGCCGAGCACGGGGTAGTAGCAGCGGTCGAACATCTCCTTCATCGCCCCGCTCATCGTGGCGAGGTTTTCCGGGCAGCAGAACAGGTAGCCGCCCGCCGCAAGGATGGCGTCGGGTTCGACCTTGTCGCAGCGCAGCAAGATCGCATCGCCCGCCCCTTCGGCGGCGGCACGGGCCATCGTCTCGCTCGCACCGGTGCGGCTGTGCCAGGCGATGAGCAGGCGGCGGGAGGCTTCGGTCTCGCTCATGCGGGGGGCCTGCCCGTCGCGCCTGTCGATTGTCAATCGCCGCGCCCTGTCGCGCGCGGCCGGGCTGGTGTAGCCTTGCGCCCGATGGCTACCCGTTCGCTCCCGCCCCGGCCCCCCGCCGGCATCGCCCGGTCCTGCGTGCTCGGCGTGACCCGCTCCCTGTCCGGGCGGGCGTGGCACTGGCGCGGGGGGAACATGGAGCTTGGCGGCGCGCCGGGACTGAACGAAGGCATTCTCGCGCAATTGCTGATGACACGCGGCGTCCCGGCCGAGGACGTCGCCCGCCACGCGCGGCCGACCTTGCGCGCCTTCCTGCCCGATCCGTCCGAATTCCGCGACATGGACCGCGCCGCCGAACGGATCGCGGCCGCCGTCCTGTCGGGCGAAAAGGTCACGATCTACGGCGATTACGATGTCGACGGGGCGACCAGCGCGGCGTTGATGATCGAACTCCTGCGCGCGCTCGGGAGCAATGCCGACTACTACATCCCAGACCGCCTGCTCGAAGGATACGGGCCGAGCGGGGAGGCACTGGTGAAGCTCGCCGAGGCAGGATCGAGCCTGATCGTGACGGTCGATTGCGGGGCGATGGCGCACGAAGCGCTGGCCATGGCGAAGGCGGCGGGCGTCGACGTGATCGTGGTCGATCACCACAAGTGTTCGGCCGAGCTTCCCGCGGCCGCCGCGCTGGTCAATCCGAACCGCCTCGACGAAGGCGATCTGGCCGCGGCGCACGGGCACCTCGCCGCGGTCGGGGTAGCCTTCCTGCTCGCCGTGGCGGTGGTGCGGACCCTGCGCGCGCAGGGCTTTTTCGGCGGCGGGCGGAGCGAGCCCGACCTCATGGCCCTGCTCGATCTCGTCGCATTGGGCACGGTCGCGGATGTCGCCGCGCTGCACGGGCTCAACCGGGCGTTCGTCGCGCAGGGGCTGAAGGTGCTGGCCCGGCGGCAGCGTATCGGGATGGCGGCGCTGATCGATGCGAGCCGTATCACCCGCGCGCCGGCGGCGAGCGATCTCGGCTTCGCGCTGGGGCCGCGGATCAACGCGGGCGGGCGGATCGGCGAATCGACCCTCGGCGTGCGCCTCCTCACCACCACCGATCCCGAGGAAGCGCGCGCCATCGCCGAACAGCTTTCGCGCCTGAACGAGGAACGACGCGCGATCGAGGCGGCGGTGCAGGAAGCGGCCGAGGCCCAACTCTCCGGCCAGCACAACATGGCGGTCCACGTTCTCGCCGGGACTGGCTGGCACCCGGGCGTCATCGGCATCGTCGCGGGCCGGATCAAGGAGAAGACCGGCAAGCCCGCGATCGTCATTGCGCAGGACGAGGCGGAGGGGGCCGGCAAGGGTTCGGGCCGCTCGATCAGCGGGGTCGACCTCGGCGCCGCGATCATCGCCGCGCGCGATGCCGGGCTGCTCGTCGCGGGCGGCGGGCACGCGATGGCGGCGGGGCTGACGATCCCGAACGATCGCCTGTCCGCCTTCACCGAATTTCTCGAGGCGCGCCTTGCCCGCGATGTCGAGAAGGCGCGCGCAGGCCAGGTCATGGCGCTCGACCTCTCGCTCGCGCCGGGCGGGCTCACCCCGGAACTGTGCGAGACTTTGGAGGCGGCGGGGCCCTATGGCGTCGGCTGGCCCGCGCCGCGCGTCGCGGTGGGGGCGGTGCGGATCGTCAAGGCCGACATCGTCGGCAAGGACCACCTGCGCCTTATCGCGAGCGGCAATGACGGACGCTCCTTCAAGGCGATCGCGTTCCGCGCGGGCGAGACCGAGATGGCGCAGACCCTGCTGCACCGCCACCAGGGCCGCCGCTTCCACCTTGCCGGACGGGTCAAGCTCGACGACTGGGGCGCCCGGCCCGCCGCCGAACTCCACCTTGAAGACGCCGCCTTCGCCGACTGAGCAGGGGTTCGCCCGGCAGGCTGTCAAAAAAACGCAAGACGAACCGCAAGCGGGGTTGACCCGTCCGGACGAGGCCCCTAAGTGCGCGCTCTCACAAGCGACAGGCGCTCTTTGAAGCGCACGTGGCCCCTTCGTCTAGCGGTTAGGACGCGGCCCTTTCACGGCTGAAACACGGGTTCGATTCCCGTAGGGGTCACCATTCGTTCGCCGCCCTGCGGCCGTGTCGGTTTCGTCCCGCCAGGCCCGGCACCCGCCCCTCCCTCCTTCCCTGATCGGTTCCGAGACGATAAGGCAGCCAGCCATGGGCCGGATCGAGACCTTCCCCGTGGCCGGAGTGGCGCTCGCCGCGGCGACCTTCGTCGCGCTGCTGCTGCTCGAAGTCGATGCGATCGTCGCGCTCGCCGTGCTGGCGGTGTGGGTCGGCTCGCTGCTGGTCGCCGCGATCCGCCCGCCCGAACCGCCCACCGTGAAGGTCGAAAAGACGTTCACGGTCGATTCGATGCGCGGCCTGATCGAGAATTCGTCCATCCCGCTGCTGGTCACCGAAAGGAACGCGATCGCGCTCGCCAACCGGGCGGCGCGGCGGATGCTGGGGCAGCATATCGTCGGGCAGGATGCGCGGGTGATCTTCCGCCAGCCCGAGGCGATCACCCTGCTCGGCCGGGCGCGCAGCGGGCAGGCGATCGTGCGCGGGCTCGTGCGGCGGCAGGACATCTGGCAGATCAACCGCCAGTCGATCGACGAGAAGCTCGCGGTGATCGAGCTCATCAACCAGACGGCCGAGGCCGACATCAGCCGCGCCCATACCGATTTCGTCGCCAATGCGAGCCACGAACTGCGCACGCCGATGGCGGCGATCCTGGGCTATGTCGAAACGCTGCGGGAAAGCGGGGATAGGCTCGATTCGCCGACCGCGCAGAAATTCCTCGCCACGATCGAACGCGAGGCGCAGCGCCTGCAGCACCTCATCAGCGACCTCATGAGCCTGTCGCGGGTGGAGGCGGAAAAGCACGATCCGCCGCAGGACCGGCTCGAACTCGCCCCGCTGGTCGAACGCGCCGCGCGCGAGGGCGCCGGGCCCGACCGGGCCGAGCGGCTGGCCTTCGAGATCTCGGCCGCCCCGATCGTCCACGGCGACCGCCAGCAGCTCGAACAGGTGGTGCGCAACCTCGTCGACAATGCGCTCAAATACGGCGCGGCCGGGGCCGCGGTGCGCGTGGTGCTCGAACTTTCGCGCGAAAACCAGGCGCGGATCGCCGTGGTCGACCGGGGCGAGGGCATCGCGCCCGAGCAGATCCCCCACCTCACCCGCCGCTTCTACCGCACCGATCCGGGCCGGAGCCGCGCCTCGGGCGGGACCGGCCTGGGCCTTGCCATCGTCAAGCACATCGTCGAGCGCCACCGCGGGCGGCTCGACATCGACAGCACGCTCGGCGTGGGCACGCGGGTGTCGGTGCGAATCCCGCTCGCCGAACCTAGGGAGCGCGGCGGCGAGGCCGCATCGGGGCGCGAGCCCGCCGCGCGCACGGCGCCGGAGCTGTCGTGAGGAGCCTGTCTTATTTCTTCAACATCGGCCAGCCAAAGGACATGATCTAGGACGGGGGGGCCTTCCGCCAGTTCGCGATCCAGTCTGCCGGGGCCTCACCGGGGAAAACCAGAGTCATTCGATGTCGCCGATCACGCTTATCCTGATTGCCATGGGGCTGGGCCTCGCCGGCTGGCTCGCGGGCCGGGCGCGGGCATGGACCTTCCAAGAGGCCGACCCTTCGGTGCGGCCTGCGGCGCGGCCGGTCTATCACGCCTGGTATGTCGCGCTCTGGATCGTCCTTCCGCTGCTCGCCTTCATCGCGCTGTGGTCGATCGTCGCGCCGCAGCTCGTCACCCAGAGCGTGCTCGCCTCCCCGGCGGCGGCCGGCCTGCCCGAATTCGGGTTCGAGCGCGAGGCCTGGCTCTCCGAAGCGCGCGCGGTCGCCCAGGGCAACGCGCCCGGCGTCTTCAACGACGGGGCGCAGGCCCTGGTCGAACCCTATCGCGAGGCGATCGGCCGCTACACAGTGATCGGCATTCTCATCGCGCTCTTCATCGCGCTGGGTGGCGGAGCCTATGCCTACCTGCGCGTGAAACCCGATTTCCGCGCCCGAACCCGGGTCGAACGGACCGTGCTCGGGGTCCTGCTCGTCGCCTCGCTGGTGGCGATCCTGACGACTTTCGGCATCTTCGTGAGCCTCGTGTTCGAAACGGTGCGCTTCTTCGGCATGGTTTCGCCGGTGGATTTCCTGTTCGGGACCTTCTGGAACCCCGACCCGATGAGCAATCCGGAAAACCCGGACGGTTCGCGCTACGGGGCGATCCCGCTGTTCTGGGGGACGATCTTCATCGGCGCGATCATCGCCATGATCGTGGCCATTCCGCTCGGCCTGATGAGCGCGGTCTATCTTACCCAATATGCCGACCGGCGCCTGCGGACGTGGGTCAAGCCGATGCTCGAGATCCTCGCCGGCGTGCCGACCGTGGTCTACGGCTATTTCGCCGCGCTCACCGTGGCCCCCGCCTTCCGCGATGCGGCGGTGGCGCTCGGCATGACCAATGCCTCGACCGAAAGCGCGCTGGCGGCGGGGATCGTCATGGGGATCATGATCATCCCGTTCGTTTCCTCGATGGCGGACGATTCGATCGCGGCCGTGCCGAGCGCGATGCGCGACGGCAGTCTCGCGATGGGCGCGACCCAGTCCGAGACGATCAAGCGGGTGCTGTTCCCGGCCGCGCTTCCCGGGATCGTCGCGGGCGTCATGCTGGCGGTCAGCCGCGCGATCGGGGAGACGATGATCGTGGTCATGGCCGCCTCGACCGCGGCGAACCTGTCGGTCAACCCGTTCGACCGGATGACCACGGTGACGGTCCAGATCGTCAAGATGCTCACCGGCGAGGGCAGTTTCGATCACCCCGCGACGCTCAGCGCCTTCGCGCTGGGTTTCGTGCTGTTCCTCGTCACCCTCGGGCTCAACATCGTCGCCCTGCGCGTCGTCAAGCGGTTCCGCGAAGCCTATGAGTAGCACGCCCTTCACCCCCGACATGGCGATGACGCCATCGAGCGAGCATCCGACGCGCACGGCCGAATTCGAAAGGCGGCTGGCGAAACGCTATCGCGCCGAGCGCAATTTCAAGGCCCTCGGCCTCGCCGCGATCGCCTTTTCGATCGCCGCGCTGATCTTCCTGCTCGGCAATATGCTGGTGAACGGCGTTCCCGGCCTCCAGCGGGCCGAGCTCGCGGTCGAGATCGATTTCGCCGAAGCCGGCGTCACCGGCGACGAGGTTTCGCTCACCGCGCCATCGGCGATGCAGGTGCTCGAATTGCAGGGCCTGCCCGACGTGGTCGAACTCTATGCCGAGCGCTCGCTGGGCGAGGACGGCGCGCAGCAGGTCTACCAGGACGCCTGGCGCGACGTCGCCCGCGCGCTGGCCGAGGACCCGGCGCTGATCGACCGCAGCACGGTGATCTGGCTCCCCGCCTCCTCCGACCTCGCCGCCGGCCTCAACGACGAGGGATCGCCCGAGATGCAGGCGCTGGCCGACCGGCTGGAGGCCGAGGGCAAGCTCGCCAAGAACTGGGACTGGGGCTTCCTCGCCCGGTCGGATGCGACCAGCCCGCAGATGGCGGGAATCTGGGGCGCCTTGAAGGGGTCGGTCCTGACGATGCTGGTGACCTTCGCCCTCGCCTTCCCGATCGGCATCCTCGCCGCGCTCTACCTCGAGGAATACGCGCCGAAGAACCGCTGGACCGACCTGATCGAGGTGTCGATCAACAACCTTGCCGCCGTGCCCTCGATCATCTTCGGGCTGCTCGGGCTCTCGGTGTTCCTGACCGTCTTCCCGAACCTCAGGTCCACCCCGATCATCGGCGGCATGACGCTCGCCTTGATGACGATGCCGGTGATCGTCATCTCGGGCCGCAACGCGATCAAGGCGGTCCCGCCCTCGATCCGCGACGGAGCGCTCGCGGTGGGAGCCTCGCCGGTGCAGGTGGTGTTCCATCACGTCCTGCCGCTCGCCTTGCCGGGAATGCTCACCGGCACCATCATCGGCATGGCCCGCGCGCTGGGCGAGACCGCGCCGCTGATCCTCATCGGGATGCGTGCCTTCGTCGCGACGCCGCCCGATGGCTTTACCGCGTCGGCTACTGTACTGCCGATGCAGATTTTCCTGTGGTCCGACGAAATCGACCGCGGTTTCGTGGAACGCACCAGCGCCACGATCATCATTCTCCTGCTGTTCCTCCTCGTGATGAACGGCATCGCCATCTACCTGCGCAACAAGTTCGAGAAGACCTGGTGACTGTCATTCACGAGAACATGGAAGACGCGAACGCCAAGATAAAGGCGCGCGACGTCTCGGTCTTTTACGGCGACAAGAAGGCGATCGATTCGGTTTCGATCGACATCTCGCCCGATTACGTGACCGCGTTCATCGGCCCTTCGGGCTGCGGGAAGTCGACCTTCCTGCGCTGCTTCAACCGCATGAACGACACGATTCCCGTCGCGAAGGTGACCGGCTCGATCGAGCTCGAGGGGGAGAACATCCTCGGCGACGCGATGGACGTGGTGCAGCTGCGCGCGCGGGTGGGGATGGTGTTCCAGAAGCCGAATCCCTTTCCCAAGTCGATCTACGACAACATCGCCTATGGCCCGAAGATCCACGGCCTCGCGGAGAAAAAGGCCGATCTCGACGTGATCGTCGAGAAATCGCTCACCCGCGCGGGCCTCTGGGACGAGGTGAAGGACCGCCTTTCCGATTCGGGCACGGCCCTGTCGGGCGGGCAGCAGCAGCGCCTGTGCATCGCGCGCGCGATCGCGGTCGATCCCGAAGTGATCCTGATGGACGAGCCCGCCTCCGCGCTCGACCCCATCGCAACCGCCAAGATCGAGGAACTGATCGACGAGCTGTCGGGCCGCTACGCCATCGTCATCGTGACCCATTCGATGCAGCAGGCCGCCCGCGTCAGCCAGCGCACGGCGTTCTTCCACCTCGGCAAGATGGTCGAATACGGGCCAACCTCCGACATCTTCACCAATCCCATCGAGGATCGGACGAAGGATTACATCACGGGACGCTACGGCTGATGGGCGAACACACGGTCAAGGCCTTTGACGAGGACATCACCCGCCTGCGCGGCCTGATCGCGGAGATGGGGGGCCTTGCCGAAGTGGCGATCGCCGAAGCGCTCGACGCGATGGTGCGCGGCGACGTCGAGTTGGGCGATCGCGTGGTCGCGCGCGACAAGAAGATCGACGCGCTCGAAACCGAGGTCGACAAGCTTTCGGTCAGGATCATCGCCCTGCGCGCGCCGATGGCGGACGACCTGCGCGAAGTGATCGCCGCGCTCAAGATCGCGGGCGTGGTCGAACGGATCGGCGATTATTCGAAGAACATCGCCAAGCGCGTCGGCATGATCGAGGGGCGCGACCGCTTCGAACCGCTCACCCTGCTGCCCGCAATGGGCGAACTGACCAGCGAGATGGTCCACGACGTGCTCACCGCCTATGCCGCGCGCGACCCCGACCTCGCCCGCGAAGTGATCGCGACCGACGCCAAGGTCGATGCCTTCTACAATTCCATTTTCCGCAATCTCGTCAGTCACATGGTCGAGAATCCCGCGACCATTTCGAGCGCCGCGCAGCTGCTCTTCGTCGCCCGCAACCTCGAACGGATCGGCGACCATGCGACCAATGTCGCGGAAATGGTCCACTTCGCCGCGACCGGCAATTACCCGCCCGAGGACGAACGCTGATTGGACGTTCGCGGGCGCGGTGTGGATAAGTTGCCGGGCACGATTTCATGAAAGTGCAGCAAAACTGAAACATGGGGGAATTCGATCGCTCGCGGCCGTGCCGGGGCAGAATCGAGGATGAAAGCAATGTCCGCTGCCAAACTGCTGCTTGTCGAAGACGATCCCGCGCTTTCCGAACTGCTCGAATACCGTTTCCAGAACGAAGGCTACCAGGTCCGCTGCACCGGCGATGGGGACGAGGCCATGGTGCTCGCGAGCGAGGACGTGCCCGATCTCATCATCCTCGACTGGATGATCGAGGGCACCAGCGGGATCGAGGTCTGCCGCCGCCTGCGCCGCGACAAGGAAACCGCCCACGTGCCGATCATCATGCTGACCGCGCGCGAGGCGGAGGACGACCGCGTGCGCGGGCTCGAGATCGGCGCGGACGATTACATGACCAAGCCCTTTTCCCCGCGCGAACTGCTCGCCCGGGTCGCGGCGGTCATGCGGCGCATCCGTCCCGCGCTCGCCGGGGAGACGATCGAGGTCGGGGACATCAAGCTCGATCCCGTCGCGCACAAGGTCCAGCGCCGCGGCCGCCCGCTCCAGCTCGGCCCGACCGAATACCGCCTGCTCAAGTTCTTCATGGAAAGTCCCGGGCGGGTCTTCAGCCGCGGGCAGCTGCTCGACGGGGTCTGGGGAACCGGTTCCGACATCGAGCTGCGGACGGTCGATGTCCATATCCGCCGCCTGAGGAAGGCAATCGGCATCGAAGGCGCGAAGGACCCGATCCGCACCGTGCGCTCGGCAGGCTACGCGCTCGAGGCGGCCTGACGCGTCCTCATTGACACGCGCCGGTCCAGCTGCCGCCCTGGTCGAGGTGGAAATGGTCGGCATGAGCGGCGTTGTAATCGGGTGACAGCACGGTCGCGAAGACGTCGCACGCGCCTTCGCGCACCGCGCGCAGGAAGCGGGCCTTGGCATCCTCGCCCGCCCAGTCGCCGAGCACGCTGATCCGCGTCCCGTCTTCGAGCACGAAGCCGGCAATGTCGATCGCGTTGCCGGTCGCGTGCTCGCTCCACGGGGCGTCGGCGTCGCCATACATCCTTCGGCAGGAGAAGGCGCCGAGATGCTCGATCCGCGCAACATCGCTCCCGAAGAGCGCGCGCGCGGCCGGTTCGACGCTGTTGGCGCGCCACACTTCGAGCCCCGCGGCGACCGCGCAGGTCACGGGCGGCGTGTCGGGGGCGAGCGGGTAGTCTTCGAGCGTCGCCCGGTCGGGCCGCGCGCATTCGCCTTCGCCCGCCGGGTCCAGCGCGGCGTAGCCGACCTCGCTCCGGTCGAGCACGGCACGGCACTCCCCCGGATCGTCCCGCAGCGCGGCGAGCTTGCCCGCGGTCGCCATGCCGATGGGGTGGCGCAGGTCGAGCGGGGCCCAGGGATTGTGCTCGGGATGCGCCCTCACCCAGCTCCACCCGGCGACCACCAGCGCGAAGAGCGCAAGCAGGCCGAGCGCGCGCAGGTCCCAGCGGAAACGTCCGATCCTGCGGCTGATCGGCATGGCGCGGAGGGTCTTGCGGCGGCGAGGCATCCTCAGTGAAAGTCGCGCGACCTGGGAATGATCCGGGCATTGCGCGGATGGCCGCGGGTGTTCGGCAACTGGTCGATGAGATCGCGCGGGCGGATCGCCCCGCTTTCGGTATCGGTGCGGCTCGCGGGATGCTTGTGCCCGGTCAGCGGCGCGTTGACGTGGTCGGCGCGCGCGACCGGCGCGTTCAGCATGTCGTCCGACAGGCGGTAGAGCGCGTGCGTCGCGTCGGTCATGTGGTGGGCGATGACGTGGATCACCTCGTCGTCATATTCGACCCGCCCGCGCACTTCCATCAGCCTTGCGCCCATGACCACGCGGCGCTGCCTTTCCTTGAGGTCCGGCCACACGACGAGGTTGATGACCCCCGTCTCGTCCTCGAGCGTGATGAAGCATACGCCCTTTGCCGATCCCGGCCGCTGGCGGATGAGGACGACGCCTGCGACCTGCACCATCGAACGGAACTTGCGGTCGCGCAGGTCGCAGGCGCGCACGAAGCCGCGATCGGCCAGGTCCGGGCGGAGGAAGGCCATCGGGTGCGCCTTCAGGCTGAGGCGTGTGGTCTGATAGTCGGCCACCACTTCTTCGGACAGCGGCATTTGCGGCAGCGCGACCTTCGCCCGCTCCGCCCCCTCCTCGCGCTCGGCGGCGGCGCGGAACAGCGGAAGGTCGGGCGCAGAAACGAGGCTCCTCGCATCCCACAACGCCTGCCGGCGCGAAAGGCCGAGCGAGGTGAAGGCATCCGCGCTCGCAAGTCGCTCGACATGGGCCGGGCCGATGCGGGCACGCTCGTGCAGGCTCGCCACATCCGCATAGACGCCGCGCTCCTCGCGCTCCGCGATCAATTGCGCCGCGACGTGTTCGGGCAGGCCGTCGATCTGGCGCAGGCCGAGGCGGAGGGCGATGTTCCTGTCCGCCCTCCCCTTCACCTCGTCATCCTGGCGCAGGCCGGGATGACGAAGGGGTTCCAGCGTGCAATCCCACTCACTCAGGTTCACGTCCGCCGGCAGCACCTCGACCCCGTGCTCGCGCGCATCGCGCACGATCTGCGCGGGGGCGTAGAACCCCATGGGCTGCGAATTGAGCAGGGCGCAGGCGAAGGCGGCGGGGAAATGGCATTTGAGCCAGCTCGACACGTAGACGAGATGCGCGAAACTCGCCGCGTGGCTTTCGGGAAAGCCGTATTCGCCGAAACCGCGGATCTGGTTGAAGCACCGCTCGGCGAAGTCGCGGTCGTAACCGCGCGTCACCATGCGTTCGACCATCATGTCCTGCAGTTCGTCCACCATGCCGCGGCTGCGGAAGGTCGCCATCGCCTTCCTCAAGCGGTTCGCCTCGGCGCTGGAGAATTTCGCGGCATCGAGCGCGATCTTCATCGCCTGTTCCTGGAAGATCGGCACGCCCAGCGTGCGCCCGAGGATGCTGGAAAGCTCGTCGGGCGGGCCGTGTCGCGGCAAAGGGGCGGGGATCGTCACCGCTTCCGCGCCTCTCCGGCGCTTGAGGTAGGGATGCACCATGTCGCCCTGGATCGGGCCGGGCCGCACGATCGCGACCTGGATCACGAGATCGTAAAATTCGCGCGGACGCAGGCGGGGGAGCATGTTCATCTGCGCCCGGCTTTCGACCTGGAACACGCCGAGCGAATCGCCCTTCCTCAGCATGGCGTAGGTTTCCGGGTCCTCGCGCGGGACCGTGGCAAGCGTCAGGCGGCGGTCGTGATGGTCTTCCAGCAGATCGAGGCATTTCCTGATGCAGGTGAGCATCCCCAGCGCGAGCACATCGACCTTGAGGATGCCCAATGCCTCGATATCGTCCTTGTCCCATTCGATGAAGCTGCGATCGGGCATTGCCCCGTTGCCGATCGGCACGGTTTCGGTGAGCGCGCCCTCGGTCAGGATGAACCCGCCGACATGCTGCGAGAGATGACGCGGCATCCCGATCATCTGCTCGGTGAGTTTCAGCACCCGGCGAAGGTGCGGGTCGGTCACGTCGAGCCCGGTTTCGGCGGCGTGCTTCTCGGAAATCTCGCGGCCCCACCCGCCCCACACGGTCCGCGCGAGCGCGCCGGTCACGTCCTCCGACAGCCCCATCGCCTTGCCGACTTCGCGGATCGCCATGCGCGGGCGGTAGTGGATCACCGTGGCGCACAGGCCGGCGCGGTGGCGGCCATAGCGGCGGTAGATGTACTGGATCACCTCCTCGCGCCGCTCATGCTCGAAATCGACATCGATGTCGGGCGGTTCCTTGCGCTCCTCGGAAATGAAGCGGTCGAACAGGAGCTGGTGCTTGGCCGGATCGACGCTGGTGATGCCGAGGCAGTAGCACACGGCGGAATTGGCCGCGCTGCCCCGCCCCTGGCACAGGATCGGCGGATCGCAGCCGCGCGCGAAATCGACGATGTCCTTGATGGTGAGGAAATAGCGCGCAAGGTCGAGCTTGGCGATCAGCGCCAGTTCGCGTTCGATCGTGTCGGTGACGCTTTCGGGCACGCCCTCCGGGTAACGCCTTTCGGCCCCGGCCCAGGTCTCGATCTCGAGATATTCCTGCGGGGCCATGCCATCGGGATAGATCTCCTCCGGGTATTCGTAGCGCAGTTCATCGAGGCTGAAGGTGCAGGCATCGGCGACCGCGCGCGCGGCGGCGATGGCGTGCGGCCAGCGGGCGAACAGGCGCGCCATTTCCTGCGGGCTCTTCAGATGGCGTTCGGCATTGGCGTCGAGCAGGTGCCCGGCCTCGGCCACGGTGGTCTTGTGACGCAACGCGGTCATCACGTCCTGCAGGGGGCGGCGTTCGGGCGCGTGATAATGCACGTCGTTCGTCGCCAGCAGGCCCAGCCCGTTCGCCCGCGCCAGTGCGTCGAGCCGGTCGATCCGGGCGATGTCGTCGCCGCGATAGAGATAGCTCGCCGCGATGTGGCGCAGGGTCGGCAGGCCGCGCGCGAGGTGCGGCAGCAGGTCCGGCAGCGCTCCGGTGACGGTTTCGGCGAGTTCGCTTCCGTCGAGCGCCACGACAGTGCCCGCCCAGGCGGGTATCGTGAAGCGTTCGTCGAGGTTGCGCGGGGGGAGGAGGATGAGCTCGCTCCCCTCGGCATGGGCGGCGAGCATGGCGCAGTCGATCTCGCACACGCCCTTGTCCTGCCATTCGCCTTCGAGCGTGCGCATCCGCCCGGCGCTGATGAGGCGGCACAGGCGGCCATAGGCGGCGCGGTCCCGCGGGTAGGCGAGAAAGGCGAGGCCGCAGGTCGTCTCGATCCGCGTGCCGATGACCGGGCGCAGCCTGAGCGTCCGGGCCTCGGTATGGACGCGGACCACGCCCGCGAAGCTGTTGGCATCGGCGATCCCGATCGCGTCATAGCCGAGGGCGCGCGCGGTGAGGACGAGGTCGACCGCATCCGACGCGCCGCGCAGGAAGCTGAAGCAGGAGACCAGGCCCAGTTCGACGAAGGGAGCGCGCGGCGGGGCCTCGACGAGATCGGGGTCGATCTCGAGCCGGCGCTTTTCGGGCGTGAGCGGGGCCTCGGGCACTAAAGCCTCCCCCACCGGGGGAGGATGGTCATGCCAATTCCCCGAGCCGCTCCCTCACCGCAGCAAGGTCCGCCTCGAACAGCGCCGCCTGTTTTGCGCGCGCCTCTCCGTCGAGGCGCAGGAGGTAGGAGGGATGCGCCGTCACCCACAATTCCGCCCCGCCCTCGATCGGCAGAGCCTGCCCACGCACCTTCGAGATGCTCACGGTCCTGCCGAGGAGGCCGCGCGCCGCGCTTGCGCCCAGCGCGAGGATCACGCGCGGTTTCACAAGGTCGCGCTCGGCCTCGAGCCACCAGCGGCAGGTGTCGATCTCCTTCGCCGCGGGCGACTGGTGAAGCCTGCGTTTGCCGCGCGGGACATATTTGAAGTGCTTCACCGCATTGGTGACATAGGTCGCGCCCCGGTCGATCCCGGCGCGCCCAAGATATTCGTCGAGCAATTGCCCGGCCGGTCCGACGAAGGGGCGACCCTTGACGTCCTCCTGATCGCCCGGCTGTTCGCCGACGATCATCAGCGGGGCCGAACGCGGTCCCTCGCCCATCACCGCGCGGTTTTCGAGTTCGCCGATCGGGCAGGAACGGCAGCGCGCGATCGCCGCGGCCACCGCGTCCAGTGTTTCGGGCTTTTCGCCCATGTCCCTCGCTCCGGTATCGACCATCTGCGCTTCCCTCGCCTGCGCGCCGGCGATGAGATCGGGGATCAGCGCCGCCTCGGGCAGGTTCTTCCAGTATTTGCGCGGCATTTCGGAGAGCATCGCCCCGACCTTCAATCGCGCGGGATTGAATATGGAAGCGTAATAGGAGCGCCACAGTTCCTCGACCGGATCGCCGCCGGGGGCATCGCAGCGCCGCGCGGGGCCGCTTTCGCGCATGGTTTCGCCGTCCCAGTGGATGCAGCCCCTGGGCGTCAGGATCGACCAGTTCATGTTGGCGAAACGGCGCATGAAGAAGCCCGCCTCGGCGCGCACGATGTGATGATCGGGTTCGAACCAGGCGACGTAATGCGCGGCGCCGTCCTCGGTTCTCGCTTCGCGGAAGCGGACGAAGGCGTGCATCTTGTGCGCGTCGCGCCGCACCGCCTTGTCGAGTTCCTCGATCCGGCGCACGTCGGGATCGGCCTTGTCCTCCATCGCACGGGGATTGGACTGGAGCCGCCAGAGCATCCGGTAAAGCAGGCCGAAACGCGAAGGGTCGGAATGAAGCGCGGCCTTGCGGGCGAGCTGGAGGAAGCGCTTGCTGGCGCGCACTTCGCGCGGGCTTTCGGGAGGCACGGGCAGGCGGCGTTCGCCGCGGGAGGGGCCTTCCGCGGCGAAGAGATCGCCCGTCCCGCCCGGCTCCACCCAAGAGACGCGGTCGGGGGGCACGTCGCACTGGATCAGCCCCCGCGCCCGCTCGCGCCAGAAGGCGAAATCGTCGGGTTCGGGGATATGGACGACGTAGTGCGCGCCGAGGGAGACGTGCTGCATTGCGGTCATGATGTGCTCAAAGAAGGGGCTTCTCGCAGAGGCGCAGAGGAGAAGAAAGACACAGAGATGCTGTGCTTGCCGAAGGCATTTTCGTCCTCTGCAACTTCTGGACCAGCCGAAAGGCCAAGGGAGGAAAGCGTCTTCGCCGCGAGCACCAAACTTCTCTGTGCCTCCCTTTTCTCTGCGTCTCTGCGAGAAACCAAACCCATCAGAACAGCTCCAGCTGTTCCTGCTTCGGCGCCAGCATGGCCCTCAAATCCGCCCGGTCGGTCAGCCGCGTCGGCCGCCAGTCGGCCGCGACGAGGAAGGGGCGGACCTTGGCGATGGACTGGGTAAGCCGCGCAAGATCGTCCAATCGCAGCGTGCGGTGCCGCCGCGCGGCGAGGATCTTCGCCACGGCCTTCGTGCCCAGCCCCGGCACGCGCAGCAATTCCTCGCGTCCGGCGCGATTGACATCGACCGGGAAACGCTCGCGGAACTTAAGCGCCCAGGCGAGCTTGGGATCGATGTCGAGCGGGAGGTTGCCGTCCTGCTCAGCCGCCTCGGCCACCTCGGCGGGCGCATAGCCGTAGAACCGCATCAGCCAGTCCGACTGGTAGAGCCGATGTTCGCGGATCAGCGGCGGCCGCTTCAGCGGCAGGACGGCGGAGGCATCGGGGATCGGCGAGAAGGCGCTGTAATAGACCCGCCTCAGGCCGAAATTGCCGTAAAGCGCGCTCGCCCGGCCCACGATCTCGACATCGCTCGCCCCGTCCGCGCCGACGATCATCTGGGTCGACTGGCCCGCGGGCGCGAAGCGCGGCGCATGGCGGAAGCGTTTGCGCTCGTCCTTCGCCTGGAGGATGCGCGCCTTGGTGCGGTCCATCGCGCCCTCGATCTGGCGGGCGTTCTTGTCGGGCGCGAGCCGGGTGAGCCCGCTGTCGGTCGGCAGTTCGACATTGATCGAGACGCGATCGGCATGAAGCCCCGCTGCATGGATCAGCTCGGCATCGGCCTCGGGAATGGTCTTCAAATGGATGTAGCCGCGAAAATCGTGTTCCTCGCGCAGGATCCGGGCGGCCTCGATCAGCTGCTCCATCGTGTGGTTCGCGCTCTTCACGATGCCGGAGGAGAGAAACAGCCCCTCGATATAGTTGCGCTTGTAGAAGGACAGCGTGAGATCGGCGACTTCCTGCGGGGTGAAGCGCGCGCGGGCCACGTTGGAGCTCTTGCGGTTGATGCAGTAATGGCAGTCGAAGATGCAGTGATTGGTCAGCAGGATCTTCAGCAGCGAGATGCAGCGCCCGTCGGGGGCATAGGCGTGGCAGATGCCCATCCCCTCGGTCGAGCCGACACCCTTTCCGCCGACCGAATTCTTCTTCGCCGTCCCGGACGAGGCGCAGGACGCATCATATTTCGCCGCATCGGCGAGGATTTCGAGTTTCTGTCTGAGCGAGAGCTGCTGGGCCATGGAACACCTTGTATGTTCCATATATGTTCCAACCCGGCTCGCTCCAGTGCTTTCTTTGCAACCTGCCCGGACAGGCGGTGCCGGGACCGCGCGAGCGGGCGATCACAGGTGGCGCAGCGCGTCCCGCTCTACCGGCGCGGCCGAGGCGCCCTGCGCCTGGCACAGGTAGTCGAGCACGGCGCTGTGCATCTGGCCTTCGAATGCGACGCCGGCGATGCGTCCCTCGACCCAGGCGATCGTGCCGAGCGGGGCGTTGACGCCGCCGACCTTCATCACCACCCGATCACCGATGCTGGCGAAGCCCTGCGTGCCGCGGATCTTGCAGCCGCCTTCGGAAATGTCGATCAGGTCGACGAAGACCGGGCGCGAGCGCACGCGGCCGCGCACGACGAGGCTGAGCGGCCGGCGTTCCGACGTTCGGGTGATCGAGTGCAGGTTCATGGCCTCTTGCGGTTAACCCATAAACCCTAAGGGAATACTGACGCGGGGCCTCGGGAAAGATCAGGCATACAGGCCCTGGAGGTACCAGTCGGGCGCGCGCCCCTGCCGGTCCCCGCCGCGCCCGTCCCCGGCGATGCCGTGGCGGTAGATCCAGTAGCGCCGCCCGGTCTCGTCCTCGATCCGGTAATAGTCGCGTAGCCGCGCGCTCGAACGTTCGCGCCACCATTCGGGCGCGATCCGTTCCGGCCCCTCGACCCGGGCGACCTCGCGCACTTGCCCCCGCCAGCGAAAGCGCTGGGGAAAGCCGTCGGGCGAGGCGTAGAGCACCGCGATCCGTTCCGGCCGGTCCAGCAGTTTCAGGGGGCGCTGGTGGAATTCGAGCATTCCCTGCTGCGGCGCGGCGGGTTCGAGCGGACCCTGCCAGCCTTGCGCGCGTTCCGGCAGGTGGCTCGCGCGCGGGACGGGGCGGCGCACGGCCTCGCTCCCGAGCCGCACGGTCAGCCTGTCGATGCAGGCGGCGAGCGAGGTGCCGCGGTTTTCGGCGGACCGTTCGATCTCGCCCTGTTCGAGCGCGAGCGGTTCGGCCCAGCTCGCGCCGAGGCGCACCGTCTCGATCCCGAATCCCGCATCGACATCGTCGAGCTTGGCGGAAAACAGGCGGATGACGTGATCCGGATCGCGCGTCGCGGCGGCGAGTTCGAGACGGCGCGCGATCACCTCGCCATCGACCCGCCACAGCGCGATCTCGAGCCGCCGTGCGCCCTCGCCCCGCCCCTCGAGTTCGCGCGCCATGTCCTGCGCGAGGTCGGCAAGGACCCGGTCGAGCAGGTCGCGATGGCGGATCGGTTCGACAAGGCGGCGCTGGACGAGCGGCATGGCGCGCGGGACCACCGGCAGGAGCGGTTCGGGGACGCGGCCGAGCAGCTGGTCGAGCCGGATGAGCGGGTTGGCGGCGGGCGACCTGCGGTTGCGGAAGCGGCGCTGGATCGCATCGCGCGAGGCGGCTTCGCCCTCTCCGCCCGCGCCGCTACCCGCAACGCCCGCGAGTTCTCCGAGCCGTTTCAGGCCAAGGCGCCGCAGCACGGTCAGCACGTCCTCGTCGAGCCGCAGCGCCGCCACCGGCAGGTCGGCGAGCCGGGCGAGGAGATCGTCATCAGGCCCCGCGATCGCGCGCCCGGCCCCGTAATGCGCGAGCGCCCAGGCCGCGCCCGCCGTCGGCGCGATCGCGCAGCGCACCGCGAGGCCGCGCGCGGTGCAGGCCGCTTCGACATCGGCGAGCAGGCGCACCTCCCCGCCGAACAGGTGCGCGACCGCGGTCACATCGACCAGCAAGCCATCGGGCGCGTCGAGCGCGCTCCACGGGCCCCAGCGCTGTGCCCAGACCGCGAGCTTCTCGAGAAAGGCGAGATCGCCCGCCGGGTCCGCCGGCGCGGTGCGGACGGAAGGGCAGACGGTCCGCGCGTCGGCGAGCATGGTGCCGGGCACCACCCCGGCGGCGCGGCCCGCGTCGTTGACAGCGGCGATGCGGGGACCGTGCGCGGTTTCGGTGATCAGCGCGGTGGGTTCGCCGTCCGCGCCCTCGCCTCTTTCAAGCCCTGGCCCGAGCCGCCAGCGATCGACCGAAAGTCGCTCGCACCACAGGGCGAGGATCCGGCGGGGCGGGCGGTGCGTCGTTGCTGGCGCGGCTTTCGGGGCGGAGGGGGCGGTCGGTGCGGAGGCGTCCGTCGTCATCGCGAAGGGTCCATGTTCCGGGAATGTGGGAGCGCGCGCGGAACAGTTCGGCAGACCACGCTGCAGCGCCGGGCGCATCGCCGTTCCAGCGCGGGCGGGCGGAAGGCGCCGGCCCCACCCGCCAGCGCATCCGCGCCGAGGAGAGATCGGCCTCGGCATCGAGCCGGACCAGCCACAGCGCGATGCCGTGCTTCTCCGCCGTCAGGCTGAGCCGGCGCGAGGCGGTGAAATCGAGGCTGCGCGGATTGCCCGCGATTTCCCCGATCACGCAGGCAAGTTCGCGGCAGCGCAGCCCCTCCTCCAGCGCGAACAGCGCGTCTTCGGGCGTGCGCGCGGCGACGTGGATCAGCCGACCTTGCAGGTCGCGCGGCAGGCCGTGGAGATAGGGCCGCCCGCCCCGCTCGATCGCGCGCGCGTCCTGCACCCACAGGACGTGACGCCGGTCATGCGGTTCGGCGAGCCGGTCGGGCACGGCGGCCGCGGCGGCGAGCGCATCGCGGGCTAGCGCCAGTGCGAAGCCCGCCCCGCTCGCATCGCCGGCGCAGGCGAAGATCTCGCTGTGGAGCGGCTGCCGGGCAAGGCCCGGTCGCCAGCGGTTCTCCCGCCGGAGCGCGCAAGGGACAGGATCGCCGGCCGACAGGCGCGCGGCCGCCCCTCCCCCGCGCGGGCGGGCGGGGACGGGAAAGGCGCGGAACGCCGAAGCTCGGTCGAGGAATGCGGATCGGGTCATGGGAACTGCTCATCGCAAAGGACTCGCGGGGAGCCCTTGTGTTCCCATTATGTTCCACGTGGAACGCGATTGCAAGCGCGCTCGTCGCGCCCGTCCCCGCGCGCTGCAACTACCCCGCGCCGAGCGTCGCGAAGAGCCGCGCCGTCGTCTCGGGGAAGATCCCGCTAACGAGGATCAGCGCCAGCATCAGGGGGCAGAACCAGCGCACCAGGAAAAGCCAGAACCGGTGCACCCCGCCGCCGAGCCCGCTTTCCTCGTCGAGCAGGCGGCGCGAGACTACCCAGCCGACGAAAACCGAGGTAAGCAGCGCCCCGATCGGCATGGTCAGCTTGCCGGTGAAGGAATCGAGCAGGTCGAGGATGCCCAGCCCCTCGAACAAGGGGATGAAGCCCAGGGGATGGAACCCCGCGAGCGCGCCGGTCGACAGCGCCGAAAGCACGCCCAGCACGGCCGCCGCGCCCGTCACCAACATCGCGGCCACCGGACGCGCGAGGCCGAGCCGGTCCATCGCCCAGGAAGTCGGAGCCTCCATAAGGCTGACCGAACTCGTCAGGGCGGCGAAGGCGACCATGACGAAGAAGGCGAGCCCGATCAGCGTGCCGAACGGCAGGTCGGAAAAGGCGTGCGGCAGGGTCTGGAACATGAGGCCGAGCCCGCCGCTCGGCTCGAGCCCGGCGGCAAAGACGATCGGGAAGATGCACAGCCCCGCGATCAGCGCGACCGCCGTGTCGGCCCCGGCGATCACCCCGCTGGTGCTCGCGAGGTTCACGTCGCGCCCGACGTAAGCGCCGTAGGTCACCATCCCGGCGACCCCCAGCGACAGCGAGAAGAAGGCCTGGCCGACGGCGGCCAGCATCACCTCGCCCGTCAGCTTTTCGGGCTCGAAGGTGAAGAGATAATCCACCGTGCGCGCCATCGCCCCGCCGAACATCCCGTAGATCGTGATCGCCAGCAGCAGGAAGAAGAAGGCGGGCATGAGATAGACCGCGACCTTCTCGATCCCGCCCGACACCCCGCGCGCGACGAAGAGGAAGGTGATCGCGAGGAACACGATGTCGAGCAGGCTGGTGGAAAGCCCGTCGCTCACCATCGCGCCGAACAGCGCGTCGACCTCCTCGAAACTGCTGCCCGCGAACGCGCCGCTCGCGGGGCCGGACAGGAAGACATCGGCGCCGAACAGGCCGATGTAGTACAGCACCCAGCCGCCCAGCACGCAGTAGAAGCTGAGCACGAGAAAGGCCGAGAACACGCCGAGCGAGGCGACGATGCTCCAGGCCCCCGATCCGCCCGATTCCTCGGCGATCCGGCGAAAGCTGAGCGGGGCGGCGGCCTGGCCGTGGCGCCCGATGAGCACTTCGGACAGCAGCACCGGCAGCCCGATCAGCACGACGCAGAAGATGTAGAACAGGACGAAGGCGCCGCCGCCATTGGCCCCGGCCTCGGCCGGAAAGCGCACGAGATTGCCGAGCCCGACGGCCGAGCCGATCGCCGCGAGTACGAAGGCGCTGCGCGAGGACCAGCCCTCGCGCGCGGTCGTGCCGGTGGATGCTACCATGTCCTGTGAAAAACCCTCTTGTCGCGCCGCCGCGGCGTGCGCTCCTGTCCGTCCCTTTGCAACCCTAGTGCAACGAAAAGCGCCGCGCGCCAAGGGCAGTCTTTGCCTTTGCGTTGGCACGGCGCTAAGTGCGGCGGCCATGTCCACCACCTTCCAGCTCGACACGAGCACCAGCCGGGCCAATCCCACCCCGCAGCCGATGAAGCGGCTGACCGTGCCGCGCATCCGCGCGCGCAAGGTGGACGGCGTGACCGAGGAACCGCTGGTCATGCTGACGGCCTACACCGCGCGCCAGGCGCAGCTGCTCGACGCGCATTGCGACCTCCTGCTGGTGGGCGATTCGCTCGGCCAGGTGATCTACGGCCTGCCTTCCACCATCCCCGTGACGATGGAGATGATGGCGAACCACGGCGCGGCGGTGGTCCGGGGGAGCTATCACGCGGTCGTGGTGATCGACATGCCCTTCGGCTCCTATGAAGCATCGCCCGAGCAGGCTTTCGAAAGCGCCGCGCGCCTGCTCAAGGAAACCGGCGCCGCCGCAGTCAAGCTCGAGGGCGGCGCGGCGATGGCGCCGACGGTCGAATTCCTCGCTTCGCGGGGCATCCCGGTGATGGGCCATGTCGGGCTCACCCCGCAGGCGGTCAACGTGCTCGGCGGCTATGCCGCGCGCGGGCGCTCCGATGCCGAAGCCGGGAAGATCGTCAGCGATGCGAAAGCACTGGATGAAGCCGGCGCCTTTGCCGTCGTGGTCGAGGGCGTGGTCGAACCGATCGCGATTGCCGTCACCGAAGCGGTTTCCTGCCCAACCATCGGGATCGGCGCTTCGGCCAAATGCGACGGCCAAGTGCTCGTCACCGACGACATGCTCGGGATGTTCGAGCGCGTGCCGCGGTTCGTGAAGCGTTACGAAAACATCGCCGAGATCATCGAGAAAACCGTCGCCACCTACGCCGGCGAAGTGCGCGCGCGCAGCTTTCCGGGCGAGGAACAGACCTACCAGCCCAAGGATTGAGAGCGAACCTACCGCTGTCCTTTCCTTCCCTGCCGGAATCCCCGCCGCCATGCAGACCCTGCTTCGCTACTACACCTTCTCGCTGGTTTTCACCGCGGCCTGTTTTGCCGGGGCGGCCTATTACGGCTGGGTCAGCAGCGGCACCCTTGGCGGGATGCTCTCGGTCCTGTGGATCGTCATCGTCCTGTCGGTCCTCGAGGTCTCGCTCAGTTTCGACAACGCGGTGGTGAACGCAACCGTGCTGCGCGAAATGGACCCGGTGTGGCAGCAGCGCTTTCTCACCATCGGGATTCTGATCGCGGTGTTCGGGATGCGGATCGTCTTTCCCATCGCCATCGTCTCGATCGCGGCCAATATCGGCCCCTGGGCGGCGGTGGAACTCTCGCTCGGCAATCCGCAGGAATACGAACGCATCGTCTCCGAAGCCCATATCGGGATCGCCGGGTTCGGCGGGGCCTTCCTCGCGATGGTGGGCCTCTCCTTCTTCTTCGACGCGGACAAGGAAGTGCACTGGATCGGCGCGCTCGAACGGGGCATCAACCGTTTCTCCACCCTCCCCGCGGTCGAGATCGGGCTGGTCCTCGGCATCCTCTACGGCGTCTCGACCCTGCTTTCGGCGGAGGAATCGCTCACCTTCCTCACCGCAGGCGTGCTCGGCCTGCTCACCTACATCGCGGTCAACGCGCTCGGCGAATGGATCGAGCAGCGCGAGCAGGCGAAGAAGGCGAGCGGGGAACTGGTGCGCTCGGGCCTCGGCGGGTTCCTCTATCTCGAGGTGCTCGACGCGAGCTTCAGCTTCGACGGGGTGATCGGGGCCTTCGCCCTGTCGAACAACATGATCGTCATCGCCATCGGCCTGTCGGTCGGCGCGATGTTCGTGCGTTCGATGACGGTCCACCTCGTGCGCGCGGGGACGCTCGCGCAGTATCGCTATCTCGAACACGGCGCGTTCTGGGCGATCATTGTGCTGGGGGCGATCATGCTCCTGTCGGCGCGCTGGCATATCCCGGAAACGATCACCGGGCTGGTCGGCGCGGTGCTGATCGGGCTGTCGCTCTACTGGTCGATCCGTCACAACCGCGCGGAGACGCGCGCCGAGGCTAGCGCGGCTCCCGCGCGAGGCGGCTAGCGAGCGGGGCGGCCGCGACCAGCTGCAACAGGTGGTAGAGCAGCAGCGGCGCGATCACGAAGCCGGCCTGCGCGGGCACGAACAGGATCGCGGCCATGGGGGCGCCGATCGCGACGCTTTTCTGCGACCCGGCGAAAAGAAACGCGATCCGCTCGGCCCGCGCCAGGCCGAGCGCGCCCCCGGCGAACCACGCGCCCGCTATGGCAATGCCCAGGAAAGCGGCGACCAGCCCCAGGAGCATCGCCCATTGGGCCGCGCCGAACAGGCTGCCCAGCCCCTGCTCCACCGCGCCGGAGAAGGCGACATAGACCGCGATCCCGATCACCCCCCGATCGAGCCAGGCGATGCTGGCCCTGCGTTCGATCACCCACGCCCGCGTCCAACGTTGCACGGCCTGCCCGATGACGAAGGGCAGCACGAGGATCACGCCGATCCGCGCGATCGTCTCGTATCCGATCTCCGCCGCCGCCCCGCCGCCGAGCAGCGCAAAGAGCGGCGCGGTGACGAACACCCCGGCAATGTTGACGAGCGCCGCGCCGACGACCGACAGGGCGACGTTCCCGCCGGCGAGGCTGGTGTAGCTCGTCGCGGATTGCACGGTCGAGGGCAGGCAGCCGAAATAGAGAAAGCCGAGCGCGACCAGCGGCGGCAGGGTCAGCTGGGCTATCTGCATGAAGCCGAGCCCGACGAGCGCCATCACCCCGAAGATCCACCCGAGCAGCGGGACGAAATAGCGCCAGTTCGCCAGTCCCTGCGCGATCTCGGCGCGCGCTATCCGCATTCCGTTGACGAGAAAAAGAACGAAGATCGCCCCGTTCGACACCAGCTGCGCCAGCCCGCGCGCCTCGCCGGTCGCGGGCAGGACCGCCGCGAGCGCGGTCGCGATCACGAGGACCGCGATCATCGGGTCGGCGAGCATGGCAAAACGCGCGGGCATGGGACGCGCCCCTGCCCGCGCCCGCGCCGGATGTCGAGCGCCTATCGCGCCGCGAAACCGTGCGGGGCGAGCGCCTGTGCCGCCGCGGAAAACCGCTCCGCCTCGCCCGTTTCCCCGAGCGCCCCGGCGACCTCGGCGCGCAGACGCAGGAGGGCCGGATCGCTGCCCGCCCCGAGCGCGATCGCCCGATCGAGCAGGAGCTTCGCGCGCAGCCAGTCCTCGCGCCGCGCGCTGGCCGCCGCCAGCATGACGAGCGCTTCGGCATTGTGCGGCTCGCCCGCGACGTGGCGGGCAAGCAGGACTTCGGCCGCCTCCTCGTCCCCGACCTCGCGATAGGCGCGGATCGCCTTCTTCGCGAGCGGCCAGGGCCGCCGCACCATGGCCGCACCGCGGTAGAGCGCCAGTGCGCCAGCCGCATCGCCCGCCGCGAGGGCGGCGTCCCCCGCGAGCGCGCTGATGTCCGAGGAGGCGGGAAAGCGGCGCCGCAGCGCATCGCCTGCGCGCCGTGCCGCCGCGCGATCGCCCGCGGCGAGCAGCGCGCGCAGCCGGGCGGTCGGGCCGGGCAACGCGTCATTCCCCGCGAGCAGGCCGGTGCCTTCGCTCGGCCCGGCCGCGGCGCGTTCGAGGAAAGGCGCCGCCGCATCCCGTTCGCCGAGCCGTTCGAACGCGCGTCCCACCAGCATCGCCAGGAAGGGCGAGGCATCGTCCCGCCGCGCGCGGCCCGCGTGAAGGTCGACCAGTTCCCGGTCCCTCCGCCCAAGCCAGAGCGCGTGGGCGTGGAGGTCGGCCACCCGGACATTGCCGGGCTGGCGACGCGCGAGAGCGGAGAGCTTGGCCGCCGCGCTGTCGTGATTGGCCTGTGCAAGGTCGACCAGCGCGTCGAGCAGCACGGCGGCCGGCACGCCCTGCTCCACCAGGCCGCTGCGCGCCAGCAGGCTGCGCGCGAGCACGTTTTCCCCGGCCCGCGCGGCGAGCACGGCGCGCAGGAAATGCCCCCTGCCCGCTTCCGGCGCGGCCTCCGGCAATCCCTGGAGCGCGCCGAGCATGGCGCGGTAATCCCCGCCCTCGCCCAGCGTCGCCGCGCGGTCGAGCATGATTTCGGCATTGCCGGGATCGGCGGCAAGCGCGGCGTCGTACCAGCCGCGGGCCGCGCGAAAACCGTGGGCGTCGCGCACCAGCTGGGCGCGCATCAGCAGCGCCGGGCCATGCGCGGGATCGAGCGCGAGCGCCCGCTCCACCGCGTCGATCGCCGCGATCTGTTCGCCCCCGCGAAAGCGCAGGCGGGCGATGTCGGCCCACACGGCAGGGTTCTCCGGCTCCAGCGCAAGCGCCTCGTCGAGCAGCCGCCCCGCCCGGGCAAGGTCGCCCTCCCCCGCCGCGCCCCGCGCCTGTTCGACCAGCGCAAGGAAGGTATCGCTCCCGGCAGGCGCGGCGGCCTCCGCCTCGGCCAGCGGCTCGGCGCATCCCGGGAGCGCCAGCGCCGCCGCGGCCAGCGCCGCGCCGAACGCCAAGTCAGGTCTGGAGGTCATACTGCTTGAGCAGGTCGTAGAGCGTCGGCCGGCTGATCCCGAGCAGCTTCGCCGTGTTCGAGATGTTCCCCTCGCTGCGTGCGAGGGCATGGCGGATCACCCGCCGGTCCGACTGTTCGCGCGCCGCCTTGAGGTTGAGCACTTCGGCATCCTCCTGCGCGTCGCCCGCGAAATCGAGGTCGTCGGCGCTCACCAGCTTGCCGTCGGCCATGATCACCGCGCGCTTCACCCGGTTTTCGAGCTCGCGCACGTTGCCCGGCCATTCGTGCGCGTCGATCGCGGCGAGCGCGTCGGGCGCGAAGCCGGTGACGGCGGGGTTCATCTCCCTTGCGAAGCGCTTGAGGAAGGTCTTGGCGAGCAGGACGGCATCGCCGTGGCGCTCGGCAAGTCCGGGGATCCGCACCACGATCTCGGCAAGGCGATAGAACAGGTCCTCGCGGAAGGTCCCCTCGGTAATCATCGCTTCGAGATTCTGGTGCGTCGCGCACACGATCCGGGTGTCGACCGCGATCGCCTTGCGCCCGCCGATCCGTTCGATCGTGCGCTCCTGCAGGAAGCGCAGCAGCTTGACCTGCAGCGGCAGCGGGATGTCGCCGACCTCGTCGAGGAAGAGCGTGCCGCCATGGGCGCTTTCGATCTTGCCCTCGGTGGTCTTGACCGCGCCGGTGAAGGCGCCCCTTTCGTGCCCGAACAGCTCGCTTTCGAGGAGGTTTTCGGGGATCGCGGCGCAATTGATCGCGACAAAGGGGCCTCCCGCGCGGTCGCTGGCATCGTGGAGCCCCTTTGCCAGCAATTCCTTGCCGGTCCCGCTTGCGCCCAGCAGCATGACCGAAACGCTGGTGCGCGCGACGCGTTCGATCGTGCGGGCGACCTTGACCATTTCGGGTGCCGCGGTGATCAGCCGGCCGAGCACGGTCTTCTCCTCGCCCGAACGCGCCAGGAGGCGGCGGTTTTCCTGCTCGATCAGGTGGAGCGCGAAGGCGCGCCGGACGATAAGGCCGAGCTGGTCGATATCGACGGGCTTCTGGTAGAAGTCATAGGCCCCGCGGTCGATCGCCTGCAGCGCGCTCTCGCGCGCGCCATGGCCGCTGGCGACGATCACCTTGGTGTCGGGCTTCAGCGCCATGATCGCGTCGAGCACGGCGAAGCCTTCGCTCGTCCCGTCGGGATCGGGCGGAAGCCCGAGATCGAGCGTGACCACCGCGGGCGCTTCGCTGCGAAGCGCGGCGATCGCGCTGTCGCGATCCCCGGCGATGACGACGTTGAAATCGTCATAGGCCCATTTGAGCTGGGCCTGCAGGCCCTCGTCGTCCTCGATCACGAGGAGGTTGGGTTTCTTGTCAGCCATCATGCGACCTCGTTCTGGGGGGCTGTAGCGGGAGTGCCCGCCGTGCCGTCGAGGCGCGCGGCCTCCGGCAACGGCAGGGTGACGGAAAAGCGGCTGCCGAGCCCTTCGCGCGATTCGACGGTGAGCCGCCCGCCCATCGCCCGGATCATCTCGCGCGCCTCGAACGCGCCGATGCCGAAGCCGCCCTGCTTGGACGAGACGAACGGCTTGAACAGCGAATTGCGGACGAATTCGGGCGACATGCCATGGCCGCTGTCGACGATGTCGATCCGCCCCGTGATCCCGTCGCGCACCGCGTCGAGACGGACCGGAACGTCCGCCTCGCTCGCATCGATCGCGTTCTGCACGAGATGGATCAGCGCCTGTTCGAGCGCATCGCGGTCGCCGATCACCTCCACCCGCTCGGCCTTGGTGAGCGTGACCGGATGGCCCCCGGCAAAGCGATCCGCGATCCCCCCGGCGAGCGCCGCGAGGTCGAACCGCGAGCGCTCCTGCACCGGGCCGGTCCCGTAGCGGCCGAGCCGGGCGAGGAGCGCGGTCAGTTTTTCCGAGGATTTCCTGAGCGTCACCAGCATGTCGGCGCGGAAGGCGGGATTGTCGGCGTGCTTTTCGGCATTCGCGGCGAGCAGCGACATCTGGCTCGCAAGGTTCTTGATGTCGTGCATGACGAAGGCCATGCGCCGGTTGAACTCGTCGAAGCGGCTCGCGTCCATCAGCGCCTGCTGCCCGGCCTGTTCGGCGAGGTAGCTCGCCAATTGCTGCCCGGCGACGCGCAGGAGGTCGAAATCCTCCCAGTCGAGCCGCCGCATGGTCCGCGGGCGGGCAAGGACAATGGCGCCGACGAGCCGCTCGAAATGGATGAGCGGCACGAGCGCCCAGGCATCCTCCGCCTCGCGCAGCCAAGCCGGGACCTCGGCCGCCTCGCCGTGGTGGTCGATCCCTGCGCGCACCTCGTCGAGGTCGAGGATGTGGTGGTGCATCTCGAGCAGGCCCGAAAGCGCATATTCGCCCGCGATCGCCGGGACTTCGATGGTCGGCCAGTTCCAGCGCGCGGTGAGTTCGAGCTGCGCCTCCTCGTTCGGCACCAGCAGCAGGCCCGCCGGGCTGTCGGTGATGTCGGCGATGGCCTTGACCGCGCGCTGCTGGAAGCTCGCCGAACCGCCCGAACCGTGGCCGATCGTGCGGGTGAAGCGCAGCCATTCGGCGCGGTAGTCGTAGCGGTGCTGGAACAGGTGCTTCGTCGCCATCACCCTGATCCAGGAGCGGACGCGCTCGGACGGCAGCCAGATCACCGCGCAGACGATGGCGATGACGAGGAACACCACCTGCCCGGTGCGCGCGATGTCCCCGCCGATCAGCGCGAGCGAACGCGTCACCAGCACCATCACCGCAAGGTAGCTGCCGATCACCAGCAGCGAGAGAGTCTGGAACGTCACCGCGCGCGAGGGCCGCAGCTGCAGGCTCGCCCCGCGCGCATTGGCCCCGATCGCGAGCAGCCCGACCATCGCCCCGGTGAAGAGGCCGCGCAGCGCGACCAGCGCCTCGGGGCTTTCCCCGCCGAGATAGGCGATGGTGTGAAGATTGAGATCGTAGCCGAACACTCCCGCCAGCGCGATGCCGCTCCAGCGCAGCACCTCGCGCGAGGCGGCGGCGGCGCCGGCGTAGAGATTGTGCAGCAGCACCAGCGCGCCGATGGCGACGAGCATGGCGAGGATCGTCGAGGCCTCGAAGATCGCCTGGTCGAGCCGGACCGGGGCGGCACCCACCCTGAGCTCGACCGCGAGCGTCACCGGCTGGAGCAGTTCGACGAGCACGAGGGCGAAGATCACCGGCCGGATCGGGCGCAGGCTTTCGTCGCGCCCGTCGGCCGAGAACAGGCGGAAGATCATCGCGATGAAGGCGAGATTGCGCGCCGTCGCGATCAGCTCGGTCGCGGGCGCATCGGCCCCGAGCGCCGCGCCGAGCACGCACCACAGCGCGGTCAGCGTCGCGGCCGCGAGCGCCGATTCGCGATCGGGCCGCGTGCGGTCGCCATAGCGCGCGATCCACACCAGCGCGCCTGCCGCCAGCACCGCGCCCGCGATCATGCAGACCATGCCGAGATAGGGCGCGAGGCTCGCCGAAAGCATCATCGCGCGCCCTCCGGCCACAGGATCACCCGCACCGTCTGCAGCAGGATGACGAAATCGAGGAAGGGCGTGTAGTTCTTGGCGTAATAGAGGTCGTATTCGAGCTTGTGCCGGCTGTCCTCGGTCGAGGCGCCGTAGGGATAGTTGATCTGCGCCCAGCCGGTGATGCCGGGCTTTACCATGTGCCGTTCGCCATAGAAGGGAATCTGCTCCTCCAGGTCTTCGACGAATTGCGGGACTTCCGGGCGCGGGCCGACGAAGCTCATCTGGCCCATGAGCACGCTCCAGGCCTGCGGCAGTTCGTCGATGCGGACCTTGCGGATGAACCGGCCGAGCCGCGTGATGCGCGGGTCGTTCTCCTCGGCCCATTTCGCCCCGTCCTTTTCGGCATCGGTCCGCATCGAGCGCAGCTTCACGATCCGGAAAGGCTCACCGTAGAGCCCGACCCGCTCCTGCCGGAAGAAGGCGGGACCCTTGCTGTCGAGCTTCACCAGCACCGCGAACAGCGCGATGATCGGGAAGGTGAAGAACAGCAGGACGAGGCTCGCGACGATGTCGAACAGGCGCTTGACCGCGCTCGAGAACATCCGCCCGCTCGAAAAGCCGTCGGAGAAGATCAGCCAGGACGGATTGACGGTGTCGAGATCGACCCGCCCGGTTTCGCGCTCCATGAAGCTGGAGAAATCGTTGACGTGGACGCCCTTGGTCTTGATCCGCAGCAGGTCCTTGAGCGGCAGCGCGTTGCGGCGCTCCTGCAGGGCGAGGACGACTTCGGACACGCCGAGATTCTCGACGAAGCGGCCGAGATCATGGATCGCCTCGCGCGCGATCGCCTCCTCGACGACCCGCTCGGGCTCTCCCATGGCGATGTAGGAGACGATGACGAAACCGCTTTCGGGCCGCTCGCCCAGTTCGCGCAGGCGCTGCGCCCGGTCGCCCGCGCCGAGCACCATGACCCGCCGCCGGAAGGCCGAGGAGCCGAGGAAGCTGTTGAGCAGCAGCCGGTCGCCGACCAGCACGAGGATCGCGAAACCCATCGCGTAGAGCAGGGTCGAACGCCAGAAGGTGCTGCCCGGCAGGATGAAGTCGATCGTCGCAAGCGCGATGATGCCGAGGCTGATCGCGACCAGCAGCCGCGCCCCGGCAAACCGCAGCGAACGCAGCGCATTGGGGCCGTAGACCCCGACCGCGATCATCGCCAGCCACACCACCAGCCCGGTCGCAAGGAGAGGCAGCCAGCGTTCGCCGATCGGCCCCGGCTCCATCGCGATCTGCGTGGCGCGCAACTGCCAGGCCATCTCGCTCGCCAGCACCAGCAGCGCGAGGTCCAGCAGGCCAAGCAGGATCACGGCGTGCGGGATGTAGTGCTTGAACAGGCGGATCATCGGCGCAGCGGGCCTCGGGTGGCGGGGATGGGCACGCCCCCCCTCTAGGGCCGAGAGCTTAAGTGTCGGTAAACCTTACACAGCCCGGGCAAACCCGCGGCGTTCCTGTCCTGCGAGGGTTAACGGGTTCACAATTGCTGCGCGCGGGCAAGCCGTGCGGTCGCGGGGGTCAGGCAATCCGCCCTGCCGCAGCGCGGGCAGCCGCCGCCCAGCGGGACCGCGTCCTCGGGCGCGAGCGAGATGCCGCGCGCCTGCGCGAGTTCGCCGGCGAAGCGCGCCTCGACCCCCAGCACGATCGCGCGCCGGGCCGAACACGCCGCCCCGTCGACCTCGACCGTGCGGGCGATGGTGAACCAGTGGCGCGGCGCCGCCTCGCCCTCGCCGAAGGTCACGGCCTGGGTGAGCATCTGCCCGCGGCTCTCGAACGCGGCATAGGGCACCCACGCCGGCCAGCGCGCCCCGGCGAGCGGATAGAGCGCCCCGCTCGCCCCCGCGGTGAAGCCGAGCATCCGCCCCGTGCGCCCGAAGCGCGCGCTGAAGAAGGGCAGGCCCCGCTCGCCCACCCGCTGGAGCGTGGTCAATCGCTGGGCGAGCTGGTCGAAACTGACCGCGAATCGCCGCTGGAGCACGGCGAGGTCGTAGCCGGTCTGTTCGCAGGCCCGCATGAAGCGGCGATAGGGCATCAGCAGGGCGGCGGCGAGATAGTCGAGCACGTGATTGCGGAAGGCCGCGCGCGCCTCGTCGCTGGCGAGCTTCGCGCCCGCGACCAGTTCCTCGATCGCGTCGCGCTGTTCGAGCGCGCCGACCTGCCGCGCGATCTGGAACCGCCGCGCCGCACCCGGGAGCATTTCGGACAGCTGCAATTGCCGCGCGTGAAGGTCCAGTCGCTGGACCATGCCCGGCATGACCTCGGCGGGGAGGATCCGGACCGACAGGCGGTGCTGTTCGCGCAGGCGTTCCCCGAGCGCGGCGGCCATGTCCCCGCGCGAGAGGCGCAATTCGTCGGCGAGGTCCTCGGCCGCGTGGTCGAGATCGGCGAAGTGGTTCTGCCAGCGCTCGACCGCCTCGCGTGCGTCCCCTTCCGGGTCCTCGACCCGCGCGGCGACCTCGCCCGCATTGTCGTACAGCCGCGCGAAGGCGGCGGCGGCCTGCGGGGCGGCGGAGAGGAATTCCTGCACCTCCTCGCGGTCGATCCCGAGATCGGCGAATCGCTTGTCGGAGAGGCGGCGCACGAGCCCGTCGACCCCGCCGATCGCCTCGTCCTCGCGCAGGGACCGGGGGTCGAAATCGAAGCGTTCGATCACCTGCACCAGCACGCGCGCCGAAAGCGGGCGCTGGTTGCGTTCGATGAGGTTGAGATAGGAGGGCGAGATGCCGAGCGCGGCGGCCATGGCGGCCTGCGTCAGGCCCTCGCGTTTGCGCAGGCGGCGCAGGGAGGGTCCGGCGAGAAGGGCACTTTCGGACATGATCGGGGTTCCGGGCGGATCGGGTTTGTAAATACCTTTACACTCTTACACCGATTTTCCGCGAAATCACCCCATAGAGACAAGATATTCTGTAATTTTTCCTGTCATGCTGCACCGCAGCGCGCCACATGCGGTTCATCCACTCCCCAGGACACGAAGGAGATCGAACAGCCATGACCTACCAGGACACCATCGCCCATATGCAGAACGTCGTCGGCAAGAACGGCAACTGGGTCGGGATCGACCCCGAAAGCGCCGCGCGCATGGTCATCCAGAACCGTTTCCGCACCGGGCTCGACATCGCGAAGTACACCGCGAAGATCATGCGCGAGGACATGGCGGCCTACGACGCCGATCCGTCGCAGTATACCCAGTCGCTCGGTTGCTGGCACGGCTTCATCGGCCAGCAGAAGATGATCTCCATCAAGAAGCATTTCGGCTCGACCAAGCGTCGCTACCTCTATCTTTCGGGCTGGATGGTGGCCGCGCTGCGGAGCGATTTCGGCCCGCTGCCCGACCAGTCGATGCACGAGAAGACCGCCGTGCCGGACCTGATCGGCGAGCTTTACACCTTTCTCAAGCAGGCCGACGCGCGCGAGCTCGGCATGATGTTCCGCGCGCTCGACGCGGCGCGCGAGGCGGGTGACGAGGTCAAGGCCCGCGAGATCCAGAAGAACATCGACAGCTACGAAACCCACGTCGTGCCGATCATCGCCGACATCGACGCAGGGTTCGGCAATGCCGAGGCGACCTATCTCCTCGCCAAGAAGATGGTCGAGGCGGGCGCCTGCGCGCTCCAGATCGAGAACCAGGTCTCCGACGAAAAGCAGTGCGGCCACCAGGACGGCAAGGTGACGGTCCCGCACGAGGATTTCATCGCCAAGATCCGCGCCTGCCGCCACGCCTTCCTCGAGCTCGGCATCGACGACGGCATCATTGTCGCGCGCACCGATTCGCTCGGCGCCGGCCTGACCAAGCAGATCGCCTATTCGAAGGAACCGGGCGACCTCGGCGACCAGTACAACAGCTTCCTCGATGCCGAGGAGGTCGATCCCGCGAACATTACCAACGGACAGGTCTTCATCAGCCGCGACGGCAAGCTGATGGCGCCCAAGCGGCTCCCGTCGAACCTCTACCAGTTCCGCCCCGGCACCGGGGTCGACCGGGTCGTGCTCGACTGCATCACCTCGCTCCAGAACGGCGCGGACCTGCTCTGGATCGAGACCGAGAAGCCGCACGTCGAACAGATCGCGGAGATGGTCGACAAGATCCGCGAGACCGTTCCGGACGCGAAGCTGGTCTACAACAACTCGCCCTCGTTCAACTGGACGCTGAACTTCCGCCAGCAGGTGTTCGATGCGTGGGAGGAAGCGGGCAAGGACGTCTCCGCCTATGATCGCGCGCGCCTGATGAGCGTCGACTACGACGACAGCGAACTCGCCGCCGAAGCCGATGCGAAGATCCGCAGTTTCCAGGCCGATGCAGCCCGGCGCGCGGGCATCTTCCACCACCTCATCACCCTGCCGACCTACCACACCGCGGCGCTTTCGACCGACAACCTCGCACGGGAATATTTCGGCGAGGAAGCCATGCTCGGCTACGTCAAGAACGTGCAGCGCAAGGAAATCCGCGAAGGGATCGCCTGCGTGAAGCACCAGAACATGGCCGGCTCGGACATCGGCGACGATCACAAGGAATATTTCGCCGGCGAAGCGGCCCTGAAGGCGGCGGGCAAGGACAACACCATGAACCAGTTCGAAGCGGCGTGAACCGGTTCCGGCATCCCGCGGGGCCACAGGAACCGGCCTTGCGGGATGCCGGCATTGTCTGCATGAACGGCGCAGCCGCACTTGCACCCCATGCAGGACAGGGAGATATTCGATGAGCGATACCGACACCACCAACGCCGACGCGCCGAAATCGGAGCCGGGCCGCGCCCGCGCGCTGCTTTCGACGGCGGACATGAAACTGCTGCGCCGCGCGCTCGAAAGCCACGCCCGCACGACCGAGGACCGCGAGGAACTCGCCAAGATCAACGCGCTGCACCACCGGCTCGGCACCTACGTGCCTTCGACCGAGTAAACGCCGGCCGCATTTCACCGGTTCTCCTGGGGAGGAGAAGACGGCCGTCGGATGCGGGGTTCGCCCCGCGCCCGGCGGCCGTTATTTTTGCGAAGCCCCTCCCCCGTCTCAGGAACGGCTTGGCGAGCGGTCAGGGAACCTTCGGAACGGGCGGGGAAATCACCCGCCCTGCTTCGCCAACAGGTCGAGCGTCGCTGCGGTCATCGCCTCGGTCGCGGTCGCGATCACGACCGGCGCGTCCGGCGCCCAGAAGGGCGAATGGAGGCTGACGAGTTCGACCTCGCCGCGCTGCGCCGCCTCGTATTCGTCCTGCGGCACCCCGCCGACCCAGAAGATGAGCGATTCGATGTTGTCCGGGTCCGCGCGGTAGAACTGGCCGAAATCCTCTCCGCCCATCACGCTCGGCACCTCGAACACGCGCTCGGGAAAGCGCTCTTTCAGCACCGCCATCACCTCCTCGGTGAATTCGGGCGTGTTGTAGGTCGAGGGCGTATAGGGCTCCTCCACCGTGACCTCGGGCAGCAGGTCCTCGGGCAGGCCCGCCGCGAGCGCTTCGGCCCGGGCGATGCGGCGGATGCCGTCGAGCAGCGCGGCCCGCGTGTCATCGCCATAGGAGCGGACGGTCAGTTGCAGCCTCGCCTCGTCGGGAATGATGTTGTGCTTGGTCCCGGCAAGGAAGCTGCCCACCGTCACCACCGCCGAATCGAGCGGGTTCGTCTCGCGGCTCACCAGCGTCTGCAGGCGCGTGACGATGCTCGCCGCGATCACGATCGGGTCCTTGGTCGTGTGTGGATAGGCGCCGTGCCCGCCGATGCCTTTCACCTTGATGTCGACGCTGTCGACATTCGCCAGCGCGTAGCCCTTGGAATAGCCGATCATGCCGGCAGGCGCCTGCGCCGCATCGTGGAAGCCGAGCACGTAGTCGGGCTTCGGGAACCGCTCGAACAGCCCGTCCTCGAGCATGGCGAGCGCGCCGAGGCCGAGTTCCTCGGCAGGCTGGAGGATCATGACGAGCGTGCCGGACCATTGATCGCGCCGCTCCGCCATGAGCTGCGCCGTGCCGACCCACGCGGCCATGTGCGTGTCATGGCCGCAGGCGTGCATGATCCCGCTTTCGACCCCGCTTTCGGGCGTGCCGCGCGCCTGCGACGCATAGGGCAGCCCGGTCTGTTCGGTCACGGGCAGCGCGTCCATGTCGGCGCGCAGCATGACGACCGGCCCCTCGCCGTTCCGCATCACCGCGACGACGCCGGTCTGGCCCACGCCCTCGGTCACCTCGAAGCCGAGTTCCCGGGCGCGCGCGGCGAGCTTCTTCGACGTTTCGAATTCCTGGAAGGAAAGTTCGGGATTGGCGTGGAGGTCCTGGTAAAGCTCGACGAGGCCGGGCATGTCCTCGCTCACCGCGTCTCGCAGCGCGTCGGCCTGCGCCGGCACCGCCATCGTCAATGCCAGCGCCGCGCCCGCCATCAGATGCTTCATCATCGTCTCGTCTCCCCGTTTCCTTGCCCCCGCCTCGCGCGGGATCGTCCGTCCGCGCGATCTTACACGCAGCGCCGCCCGATGAAAGCGCCCCTCATCCCATCCCGTAAAAGATCACCAGCAGGATCGAGAGCGTCGTCACCATCAGCGCCACCAGCGGGACCCCGGTGCGGATGTAGTCCGCGAATTCGTAGGAACCTTCCGCCATGATCAACATGTTGGTCTGGTAGGCGATCGGCGTCGCATAGCACAGGTTGCAGCCGAACAGCACGGCGAGCACCAGGGGTTCGGGCGGAAGGCCGAGCTGTTCGGCAATGCTGAAGGCGATCGGCGTGCCCACGGTCGCCGCGGTCGCGTTCGAGGCGAAATTGGTGAGCAGCGTGACGAAGATCATGATCGCGGCCAGCACCAGCGCGGGCGGCAGGAAGACGAGCGCGATCGAGAGCGTCTCTCCCAGCCACGCCGCCGCCCCGCTTTCAAGGACGATGCGCCCGATCGCGATGCTCGCCGCGACCAGCACGATCACCCTCGCCGACAGCGCCCGGCCCACGCGGTCGAACTTGACGCAGCCGGTCACGAACATCGCGATCGCCCCCATCAGCGCGGAAATCGCGATCGGGAGCTTGAGCAAGGTGATCCCCTCCGCCCCGATCCACGGGACCCCGATCGAGGCGGTGGCGATGGCCGTGCCCATGATGACCGCCGACAGCACCGCCTTCGAACGGCGCGGCAATTCGCGCGAGCCTTCGAGCAGGAGCAGGCTGTCGTTGCGGGCGAAGTTCTGGAGATCCTCCTCCAGCCCCATCACGAGCAGCACGTCGCCTTCGCGGATCCTGAGGTCGCCGCCCTCGGAATACTGGTCCTTCTCCCCCACGCCGAGCCGTTTGGGCCGGTGGACGCCGAGCACGGCGACCGAATAGAGATCGGCGATCCCAGAGGAAGGCAGCGTGCGGGCGATGAGGCGCGAATCCGCCGTCACCGTCATCTCGGCCGAGACGATGTCCTTGCCCTCCGCCCGGCTCATGCGGCGAATGCGATCGAGCACCCAGGTCGGCGCGAGTTCGCCCTTGAGCGCGCGGGTCGCCTCCTCCAGCGCATCGTGCGTGCCCGAGATGTGGAGTTTCTGCCGCGGCTGGAGCGCGCCGCTTGGCGGGTCGTGGAAGGTGATGTTGGCGGGCAGCTTGTCCTTGACCGCAGGCAGTTCGGAACCCGCCAGGATGCTGTCTACCCCGACCCGCAGGCGGGTGTGGAACATCCGCGGCGAAGCGTCGGGTTCGACGCTGTTGTCGCCGAGCAGGCGCGGCATGACGAGCCAGAGATAGGGCAGCGCGATCACCGCCGCGAACAGCACGATCGGGGTGAAGTGGAACACCCCCATCTCCTCCATCCCCAGGTCCATCGCGATCGAGGTGACGAGGATGTTGGTCGAGGTGCCGATGGTCGTCGCCATCCCGCCGATCAGCACCGCGGCGTTGAGCGGGATCAGCGTCTTGGAGGCCGGCATCGCCCCCTTCGCGGCGAGCGAGACGAAGATCGGCAGCAGCAGGACCAGAACCGGCGTGTCGTTCACCGCCATCGACAGGACCATGGCGATCAGCAGCGACACCAGCAGCCCGATCTGCAGGTTGAAGCGGAACACCTGTTCGAGAAACCGCGCCGCCGGCTCCAGCGCCCCGGTGACAACAAGGCCGCGGCCCATGATCATCAGCGCACAGATCGTGATGAGCGCGTAATGCCCGAAGCCGCCGAAGGCGAGTGCGATCCCGTCGGTCTTGCTCGTCCCCTCGAGCGGGAAGAACCACAGCCCGACCGCGATCACCGCGATCGTCATCAGGCTGACGATCTCGACCGACAGCCGGCCCCGCGCGAAGGCGACGAACATGGCGATAGTCACCGCCATGGCCGCGATGGCGTGATAGGATGGATAGGAAAGCATGGGTCCCCTCTGGAGCACTGCGGTGTTTCCAAACAGCGCGCAGAAGATCAAGCGAAATTGCAGCGCGGCAGGAGGAGGAACGGCGCGGCTTTCCGGGCCGTTGATGGGGCAGCAGCCGCCCCGCAGCCCCCAAGGAGACCGCCCCATGCCCGATCCCGCCATCACCATCGACCCCGCGACCGGCGAGGAACTGGAGCGCTACCCGCGCATGAGCGAGGCAGAAGCGAAGGCGGCGGTGGATCGCTGCCACGCGGCCTTCGAGGACTGGCGCCTCACCACCCACGAACACCGCGCCGGGGTGCTGCGCGCGCTCGGCAAGGCGCTGCGCGAACGCAAGGAAGAACTCGCGCAGATCATGAGCCGCGAGGTCGGCAAGCTGATCGGCGACAGCCGCGACGAAATCGACCTGTGCGCGGGCATCTGCGACTACACCGCCGAACAGGGGCCGAAGGAACTCGCCGAAGAGACACGCGATCCCGCGAACGCCAAGCGCGGGATCGTCACCTATCAGCCGATCGGCGTGATCTACGGCATCCAGCCCTGGAACTTTCCCGCCTACCAGGTGGTGCGTTATGCCATCGCCAACCTGATGACGGGCAATGGCGTGCTGCTCAAGCACGCCGAGAACTGCACCGGGAGCGGGCTCAGGCTGCGCGAGATTTTCGAGGACGCGGGGCTGCCCGAAAATCTCTTCACCGTGCTCGTGATCGACCACGATGTCTCCGACGCGATCATCGCGCACGACAAGGTCCGCGGGGTGACCCTGACCGGCAGCGACACGGCGGGAAGCGCGATCGCCGAACAGGCGGGCCGGCTCAACAAGAAGACCGTGCTCGAGCTGGGATCGAACGACGCCTATCTCGTGCTCGAGGATGCCGACGTGGATCTCGCCGCGAAGACCTGCGCCGCCGGGCGGCTCTACAACAACGGCGAGACCTGCATCAACGCCAAGCGGTTCATCGTGACCGATGCGGTGCATGACGAGTTCATGGAGAAGTTCACCGCCGCGATGGAGGCGGCGCGGCCGGGCGATCCCTTCGACGAGGAAACCGGCCTCGGTCCGATGGCGCGGGAGGACCTGCGCGAAAAGCTCCAGGCCCAGGTCGACGAAAGCATCGAAAAGGGCGCGCGCGTCGTCACCGGCTGCCAGATTCCCGAAGGCAGGGGCTGGTTCTACCCGCCGAGCATCCTTGCCGATGTCGCGCCGGGCCAGCCCGCCTATGACGACGAGTTGTTCGGCCCCGTCGCCTCGGTCATCCGCGCGAAGGACGACGAGGACGCGATGCGGCTCGCCAATGACAGCCGCTACGGCCTTGGCGGGGGCATCTTCTCGAAAGACGAGGATCGCGCGATCAGGCTCGCGGCGCAGCATTTCGATACCGGCATGGTGTTCGTGAACACCTTCGGGGTCGCCGACCCCTCGATGCCCTTCGGCGGGGTCAAGAATTCGGGCTATGGCCGCGAACACGGCGGCTGCGGGGTCAAGGAATTCGCCAACGCGAAGTCGATTTTCGTAGGCTAAGCGCCAGCTCCGACTTGCTGGCCCCCCGGCGCGAAGCGCCGCAAGGGCAACCGCCCGCCCGCAGCGATGCGACCTTCAGGTCGCGTGAGCGAGGACACCGCGGCCCGGATGGGCTGCGAAAATCAGAATCCAAATTCGCCTTTCGGGGAATCTGGTGCCCCTGGCCCGACTCGAACGGGCACTTCCGAAGAAAAGCGATTTTGAGTCGCTCGCGTCTACCATTCCGCCACAGGGGCCCGCCTCACCAAGCGGAGCGCGGCTGTTACCGCCAAGCCGGCGTCACTTCAAGGAATTCGCCAGCAGCTTGTGCAGCTTGGAATGCAGCGCGTCGTTCGCCGCCAGCACCTGCGCCGAATGGATCGGGGCCGAACGTCCGCGGTAATCGGTGACGAACCCCCCGGCCTCGCGCACCAGGAGGCAGCCTGCGGCCGTGTCCCAGTCCTGCAGGTGGCTTTCCCAGAAACCGTCGAAGCGCCCCTGCGCGACATAGGCCATGTCGAGCGAGGCGACCCCGAACCGGCGGATGCCCGCCACTTCGGGACCGATCGCGCCGAAGATCCGGCTCCATTCGGCAAAGTCGCCATGCCCCTGGAAGGGGATGCCCGTCGCGATCAGCGCGTCCGACAGGCGCGAGCGCGAGGAGACCCGCAGCCGCCCGTCGTGGAGCCACGCGCCGCGGCTTTTCTCGGCCCAGTAGGTGGCGTCCTCGATCGGGTGATAGACCAGCGCGGCGGTGACATCGCCCCAGCCCTTCCCGTCGAGCCGCGGTTCCTGCACCGCGATCGAAATCGCGAAATGCGGGATGCCGTGAAGGAAGTTGCTCGTCCCGTCGAGGGGATCGACGATCCAGCGCGGCTTGCCCGGATCGCCCTCGATCGTGCCCGCCTCCTCCATCACGAAGCCCCAGCCGGGCCGCGCCTGGCCGAGTTCGTCATAGAGCGTGCGCTCTGCGCGCATGTCGGCCTTGGACACGAAATCGGCCGGTCCCTTGCGGCTGACCTGGAGGTGTTCGACCTCGCCGAAATCGCGCCGCAAACGCCCGCCCGCCTTGCGCGCGGCGCGCTCCATCACCCGGACGAGGCCTGAAAATGTCGCCATATTGTCTTCCGTAAGGGCCGGCCGGCCGGCCGCCTGCCTAGCGCGGCTGCGCGGGCGCGCCGTCCGCCTCGTCGGCCGTCGGCTGATAGCCGCACACGCCCGCCATCACGCCGAGCATCACGCCGCTGTCGCTGCGGTCGAACCGCTCGGGATCGGCGGCGATCGCCTTGTCCATCGCGGTCGTGATATCGCGCATCGAATTGGAATAGATGCAGGCCATCAGGACGTTCTTGACGCCGTCTTCCACCTGTTCCGAATTCAGCGCCGACATCAGGAGGCTCATGTTCCGGACCGCGTTCTGGCGCGTTTCGGCATCGTCGGCGGGCGCTGCCTGGGCGGGCGGCGTGTCAGCCGGCGCCGGGGCCTCCTGCGCGAGCGCGAGCGCGGGCGTGCCCACTGCCGCGACTGCGAGAATGCTGGCGAAAGCCTTGGTGAAATGCTGTTTCAAGATACTAACTGGCCTTTCCGACATAAGTCTGTTCGTACACGTCGACCACGATCCGCGTGCCCGCCTCGATGTGCGGGGGGACCATGATGCGCACGCCGTTGTCGAGCACGGCGGGCTTGTAGCTCGAAGAGGCGGTCTGCCCCTTCACCACCGCGTCGGCTTCGACGATCTCGGCTTCGACCTGGCTCGGCAGTTCGACGCTGATCGGCTTTTCCTCCCACAACTCGAGGCTCACCTGCATCCCGTCCTGCAGGAACGGGCGGGCATCGCCCAGAAGATCAGAGGGAAGCGAGATCTGCTCGTAGGTGTCCTGGTCCATGAACACCAGCATGTCACCATCCTCGTAGAGGAACTGGTATTCGCGCGTGTCGAGCCGAACCCGCTCGACCGTGTCGGCGCTGCGGAAACGCACGTTGGTCTTGCGGCCGTCCTGCAGGTTCTTCATCTCGACCTGCATGTAGGCCCCGCCCTTGCCCGGCTGGGTATGCTGGATCTTGGCGACCTTCCAGATGCCGCCTTCGTATTCGAGGATGTTGCCGGGGCGAATATCGACGCCGCTGATCTTCATGGGGGCTGTTTGCCTTGCTCGAGGGGGTGGATGGAACGAATGCGGGCGGGGACGCGCGCTGCCGGGCCGCGCCCGACCTGAAACTGCGCGAGCGCCTGTAGCCGAGCCGCCGCGTCGGGGCAAGCGCGGCAATCCCGGCAATCCCGGCGGGGCGGTGCAGCGCGCGTTCATGGCGAATCGCCTAGCGGCCATGCGCTCGCGCTGCTAATCGCAGGGCCAGACGGGGACCACCATGAAAACTCGCTCGATCCTGCTCCTCAGCCTGCTTGCCGCGGGCATCGCCGCGGCAAGCCCGGGGGCCGCGCGCCAGGGCGAGGCCCCCGCCGCCGACGCGCACCGCGATCCGGGCGGGGCGCTGCGGACCCTCGCCCACGGGACCTGGCGCTGCGCGCTGCCCGGCGATGCGACGGGCGCGGCGTGGCAGCCGGTGCCGGAGGCCGATTTCACGGTCGGCCCGTCCTCGAGCTATCGAAGCGAGGCGGGCCGCGGGACCTATATCCTGCGCGGACGCCTCCTCGTCTTCACCCGCGGTCCGAAGAAGGGCGAGCGTTACGAGCAGGTCGGGAGCAACACGCTGCGTGCGATCGAGCCGGACGGGAGCACCGGGCGGCTCGTCTGCACGCGCCTGGGGACGACCGGATAGGCCCTGTTCGTCCCGTCACGCGGCCGCACGGGCAGGAGCCGCAGCGGACCGTCTCTTTGCATTTCTATTACAGGTTAAAGACTAAACCGTAACATACGGTCAGGTCTCGCGCATGGCACGAACGATAAACGTCTCGCTCATGCGGCTCCGCGTCTCCCGTTGGTCCTGCCTCGCGGTCATGCTGATCCTTCCGATCGGCCTGGTCGCCGATGTTGCCCTGGTCACCGGGCCGGGAGAGACGACCGAACAGGTCCTGCTGCGCTTCTCGCTCGCAACCGACCGCAGCGTGCCGACCTTCGTGGCTTCGATCCTCCTCCTGAGCTGCGCGGCGCTGCTGGCGCTGTCGGCCAAGGCCGAGGAAGCGGAGGGACACCGCCCCGCCTGGCCATGGTGGCTGCTGTCCGGGATATTCGCCGTGCTCGCGCTCGACGAGGTCGCGATGCTGCACGAACTTTCCGGGAGGGTGCTGGAACGGCTGGTCCCGCAGATCGACGCCCTGGGTCCGGCCTTCCACTATGCCTGGACACTCGTGGCGATCCCCGGCGTGCTGCTGCTGGCGGTCGTGCTCGCGCCGTGGTTCTTCGCGCTCGGTTCGCGCACCCGGCTCCTGTTCGGGACCTCCGCTGTCATGTTCCTTGGGGGCGCCGTGGGGCTCGAGATGGTCAATTCCGCCCTCGACGCGCAAATTGTCGCTCGCAACCTGGCCTATTCGCTCACGACGGTGGTGGAGGAATCGCTGGAATTCACGGGCGTCCTGCTGTTCCAGTTCGCGCTCCTGCGCCATCTCTCGACCAACCCCTTCGATCTCGCGGTGGATCTGCGCTGAAGCTTTCGGAACAAGCGGCGGGGGCTTTCCGTTGATCTGAGTAACCAATGGAAAAACCGGAGAAATCGTCATTACTGCACGCACCATCATCGCCGCTTCCTTCGCCCTTGCGATGCTGGCCGGCTGCACGACCGCCAGCCCGCGCGTGCTTTCAGCCGACGATTACAGCATCGCGCTCAGGGTGAAGGACGAAAACCAGCGCGCCGCGCGCGACGAAGCGCGCGATTATTGCGGCGAGCGCAACCGCGAGGCGCGCCTGCGCAGCGTGACCCCGACCGGCGACGATCGCACGGTGCTGACCTTCGGTTGCGTCTGAGCCCGATCAGCCGCGGCCAAGCGCCTCCCGGAAGGCCGTGATCGCCCGAACTTCGTCGCCGGCCCACACTCCCCCCGAAACCGCGAGGAAATCCGCCCCCGCTTCGGCGAGCGGGCGGCAATTGGCCGGGGTGATGCCGCCGATGGCGACGCAGGGGATTTCGAACAGCCGCGCCCACCATGACAGCAATTCGGGCTCGGGCCGTTCGGCATCCGGCCCCTTGTCCTTGGTGGCGGAGGGATGGAAGGCGCCGAACGCCACGTAATCCGCACCCGCCTCGCCCGCTTCCATCGCGAGGTGTTTCGACGCGTGGCAGGTCACGCCGATCTGCGCCTCCCGCCCGAGCGCCTCGCGCGCTTCCCGGGGCGATTCGTCCTCCTGCCCCAGGTGCACGCCGTCGGCCCTGAGCCGCTTCGCCAGCGCGATGCTGTCATTGACGATGAAGGCAACCTCGCGCGCGGCGCAGATTTCCTGCAGCGGCGCGGCGAGCCGGGCCGCCTCGTGCTGATCGACGTCTTTCACCCGGAACTGGAAGGCGGTGACGAGCCCGCGCCCGGCATCGAGCGCCCGTTCGAGCCGATCGGGGAACGTCCCGCCGACATCGAGCGGGGAGATGAGGTAAAGCTGGGTATCGGGTTGGTGCACGCTCATGCCCGATCCCATAGCGCGGCGCGCGCGGAACGCCAGACCGCAGGCCGCGAAGGGCTGGCTAGGCGCTCGCCGCGGCGATCTTGTCGATCGCCTCGCCAAGGGCCTTGTTGAACTCCTCGTCCGACTGGTCCTTGCGGAGATCCTGGAGGAGCCCGCGCGAGAAGCTCGCGATCATGCCGGGGTTCCGCGCAAGGTGTTCGCAGGCCTCGTCGGTCGAATAGCCGCCCGAAAGCGCCAGGACCCGCAGCACCCCGGGATGGTCGACCAGCCCGCCATAGAGCCCCGCCTTGACCGGGATCGAGAGCTTGAGCATCACCTGCCGGCCTTCGGGAAGCGCATCGAGCTGCTTCAGGATTTCGGCAAGGAGGATTTCCTCGCCCCCGGCGCGGTCTTCGGCGTTGATGTCGTATTCGGGCTCGATGATCGGCATCAGCCCGGCATCTAGGATGGTGTTCCCGACTTCGAACTGCTGCGCGACGATCGCCGCGATGCCGGCCGGGTTCGCCGACTTGATGACCGAGCGCATCTTGGTCCCGAACATGCCCTTGGCGACGGATTTCTCGAGCAGCGCGGGAAGCTTGTCCAGCGGCTTCATCAGCTGCACCCCGTCCGCTTCGTCGGCGAGGCCCTGGTCGACCTTGATGAAGGGGACGATGCCGCGGCTTTTCAGCGCATCGCCGGTGGGCTTGCCTTCGACTTCGCCGTCCATCGTCTTTTCGAACAGGATCGCGCCCAGCACCTTGCCCTCGCCGAAGCAGGGCGCGGTGATGACGCGCGCGCGCATGGCGTGGATCGCAGCAAACATCTCGTCCTCGTCCGACCATTCGCCGTCCTCGACCCCGTAGCCGCGCAGCGCCTTGGGCGTGGAGCCGCCCGACTGGTCGAGCGCGGCGATGAACCCTGCCCCGGTGGCGATGCGGGCGGTCATTTGGTCGGTGTTCATGGCTGGTATCGAAGCCCCCTCATTGGCCGTCTGTCGTCTGACTGCGGGCCTTAGCCAGCGCCCCCCGATGCTGCAATGCCGCAAATGTCAGCGTGCGGCGAGCCGCCGGATGATCCCGGTGAAGGACAGCGCCGGCCTGCCGTCGCCCGTGACGATGCCGCGCACGAAGATCGTCTTGCCCCCGCCGCGCGTCACCTCGCCGCGCGCCTCGACCAGCGCGCCCGGCGCGACCGCGCCGAGGAAATCGCCCGACAGGTTGACCGTCACCGCGTTGTCATCGCCCAACTCGTCCGCAGCGATCGCGAAGAGCGCGAAATCGGCGAAGGTGAGAAGGCACCCGCCGTGCATGAAACCCGCCGCGTTCATGTGCCGCTGCTCCGCGCGGAAGGCGCAGACCTGCCCCCCGCCCTCTTCGCGCCGGCGGTAGAACGGGCCCGAGCGATGCTCGTAGGGATCGCCCGGCCAGTAGGACCAGCCGGCGAACTCGCCTTCGCTCGCGATCGTGGGTGCGCCGTATCCTTCGTTTTCGCTCATGCTTCCGTCTCCCTTTCGTCAGCGCCACAACTGGAGCGCGCGGATCGCGTCCGAAAACGTCCTGTCGGCCTCGACCGGGGCGAGGCTGCGCTCGGCAAGCTTCCAGCGGCGCCCGATCCGGCCCCGGCGCCACAGATCGGTGAGGAGGAAGCCCCCGCTCCAGCTGCCCCGGCCCAGAGCCAGCTCGAGTTCGGCATGGCCGGTGAACCAGACGTTGCCGCCGTGACGGCGCGCGGTCACCTCGCGCAGGCGGAAACCGGTCAGCGCGAAACCCCGCCCGGCCGCAAGGAAGCTCGCCCGGTCAAGCAGGACCGGCGGGGCCGTGCCGAACATCAGCACGCAATCGGCTGCGAGATGGGACTTGAGCGCGCGGCGGTCGGCCTCCATCCAGGCGCGCATCAGCGCGATCTCCAGCGCCTCGAACTCGGGCGTGACATCGGCCACCCGGCGCGCGCCCGCGTCAGGAACGAAGCGCCGCGACGCCGGGCAGCGTCTTGCCCTCCATCCATTCGAGGAAGGCCCCGCCCGCGGTCGAGATATAGGTGAAATCCTCAGTCACCCCGGCCTGCGCGAGCGCCGCGACGGTGTCGCCCCCGCCCGCCACGCTGGTGAGCGAGCCTTCCTTGGTCAGCGCCGCCGCAGTCCGCGCGAGGGTCATGGTGGCGGTGTCGAAAGGCTCGGTCTCGAACGCGCCGAGCGGCCCGTTCCAGACGAGCGTGCGGCAGGTCTTGAGCACGTCGGCGAGCGCTTCGGTCGCCTGCGGGCCGAGGTCGAGGATCATCTCGTCCCCAGCCACTTCATGGACGTTGCAGGTTCGCATCGATGCGGGGTTGGCGGCGAATTCGGTCGCGACGACCACGTCGTAGGGCAGATGCACGGTGCAGCCCGCGTGGTCCGCCTCGTCCATGATCCTCGACGCGGTGTCCGTCAGGTCGTGCTCGCACAGCGACTTGCCGACATCGACCCCGCGCGCGGCGAGGAAGGTGTTCGCCATGCCCCCGCCGATGATGAGGTGCTGGACGCGGGAGACGAGGTTCTCGAGCACGGCGAGCTTGGTGGAGACCTTGGCCCCGCCAACCACCGCCGCGACGGGGGGTTCGGGATTGCCGAGCGCCGCGTCGAGCGCCTTGAGCTCCGCCTCCATCGAACGGCCGGCATAGGCCGGGAGGCGGTGCGCGATCCCCTCCGTCGAGGCGTGGGCGCGGTGCGACACGGAAAAGGCGTCGTTGACGTAGAAATCGCCCGCCGCCGCGAGGCCGTCGGCGAATTCGGCGTCGTTCGCTTCCTCGCCCGGCCAGAAGCGCGTGTTTTCGAGGAGCCCGATATCGCCCGCGCGCAGGATGCCGATCGACTGTTCGACCACCGGGCCCATCACCTCGGGGATGAACATGATCTCCTTGCCGATCACCTTCTCGACATCGCCCACGACATAGCTCGTCGACAGGGTCGAGTGGCGCTGACCCTTGGGCCGGCCGAAATGGGCGAGCAGGAGCACCTTCGCGCCGCGCTGCGCGAGTTCGAGGATGGTGGGCTTCACCGCCTCGACCCGCGTCACGTCGCTCGCCGAACCTTCCTTCATCGGCAGGTTGAGATCGACCCGCACCAGCGCGACCTTGCCGGTGAGGTCGTCGGCAAGGTCGTCGAGCGTCCTGAACGTGCTCATGCTCATCCCTCCCGGGCAGCGATCAAAGGAACTTCGCCATCACCCCGGCGGTGTCGATCATGCGGTTCGAGAAGCCCCATTCATTGTCGTACCAGCTGACCACGCGGGCGAGCTGGCCTTCCATCACGCTGGTTTCGAGGCTGTCGACGGTCGAGCTCGCCGGATAGTGGTTGAAGTCCGAGGAGACGAGCGGCTGGTCGGTGTAGTCGAGCACGCCCTTCATCGGGCCATCGGCGGCCGCCTTGAGCGCGGCGTTGAGCTCTTCCTTCGAAGTTTCCCTGCCCGGCACGAAGACGAGATCGACCAGACTGACGTTCGGCGTCGGCACGCGCACGCTCGACCCGTCGAGCTTGCCGTTCAGTTCCGGCAGGACCAGGCCCACCGCGCGCGCGGCCCCGGTCGTGGTGGGGATCATGTTCGCCGCCCCCGCCCGCGCCCGGCGCAGGTCCTTGTGGATCTGGTCGAGCATCCGCTGGTCGTTGGTGTAGGAATGGATCGTCGTCATGAAGCCGCGGGTGATGCCGACGGTATCGTGCAGCACCTTGGCGACCGGCGCGAGGCAGTTGGTCGTGCAGCTCGCGTTGGATACGATGTCGTCCTCGGCCGTCAGGCTGTCGTGGTTGACGCCGAAGACGATGGTCTTGGACACGCCCGATGCGGGAGCCGAGATCAGGACCTTCTTCGCGCCGGCGGCGATGTGCGGGCGGCTCGCCTCGTCCGACTGGAAGAAGCCGGTGCATTCGAGGACGATCTCCACACCCATGTCGCCATGGGGCAGCTTGCCCGGATCGCGTTCGGCGGTGACCGCGATGCGCCTGCCGTTGACCGTGATCGAGCTGTCGTCCGAACTCACCTCGCCGTCGAAGCGGCCATGGACGCTGTCATGGGCGAAGAGGAGCGCGTTCGACTTCGCATCAGCAAGGTCGTTGATCGAGACGAGCTCGAGGTCGTGATCGCCCCGCTCGAGGATCGCGCGCGCCACCAGCCGCCCGATGCGGCCAAAACCGTTGATCGCAACTTTCGTCGCCATATCCTTGAAACTCCTGCTTATCCGTTGAGTTTTTCGCTGATCGCGGAGGCGACCCGCTCGGCGGTGAAGCCGAAATGCTCGAACAGGTCCTTGGCCGGGGCGGACGCGCCGAACCGGTCGAGGCCGAGAGTCAGCCCGCGCGGGAAGGCGCGGTTCGAGGTGTAGCGTTCCCAGCCGAACGTGCTCGCCGCCTCGAGGCTGACGATAAGCGCATCGTCGGGAAGGAGCCCGGCGCGGTATTCCTCCGCCTGTTCGTCGAACAATTCGGTCGAAACCATCGAGACGACATCGACCCCCAGCCCCTCGGCCTCGAGCGCGTCGGCCGCATCGATCGCGAGCGCGACCTCCGAACCGCTGGCGAGGATCACGACCTTCCTGGAGTTCGTCGCCTCGCGCACCCGGTAGCCGCCGCGCGCGCAGGGATTGTCCTCGCGCGCATCCACCCGCAACGGGCGCAGCCCCTGGCGAGACAGGGCGAGCACGGTCGGCCGATCCTGCTGGGCGAGCGCGACCTGCCAGCACTCGGCGGTCTCGACCGCATCGGCCGGGCGCATCACGAGGAGGTTCGGGATCGCCCGCAGGCTGGCGAGGTGCTCGATCGGCTGATGGGTCGGCCCGTCCTCGCCCAGGCCGATGCTGTCATGCGTCATGACGTAGATCACGCGCGCCTGCTGCAGGGCGGAGAGGCGGATCGCCCCGCGGGCATAGTCGGTGAAGACGAGGAAGGTCCCGCCATAGGGAATCACCCCGCCATGCAGCGCCATGCCGTTCATCGCCGCAGCCATGCCGAATTCGCGGATGCCGTAATAGATGTACCGGCCCGATGGATCGTCGGCGGTGAAGGGAGCGATGCCGCCCGCCTTGGTGTTGTTCGACCCGGTGAGGTCCGCGCTCCCGCCGATCAGTTCGGGCACGGCCGGGTTGATCACCTCGAGCGCCATCTCGCTCGCCTTGCGGGTCGCGACGCCCTGCGGATCGGCGACGAGCTGCGCGATGTGCTGCTCGAACACGCCCGTTTCGGGCAGCCTGCCCGCCATGCGCCGTTCAAATTCGGCTCGGTCATCGCTTTGCTGCAGGCGCAGTTCCCAGTCGCCCAGCGCCATGCGGCCCGCATCCGCCGTGCGGCGCCAGTCGGTCAGCACGTCCTGCGGGAGTTCGAAGGGTTCGTGTTCCCAGCCCAGCATCTCGCGCGTGGCGGCGATTTCCTGCGCGCCGAGGGGGGCGCCGTGGGTCGCGGCGGTGCCCTGCTTGTTGGGCGAGCCCTTGCCGATCACGGTGCGGCAGGCGACGAGCGAGGGGCGGCCCGCCTCCTTCGCTTCGGTAATGGCGCGGTCGATGTCGTCGAAATCGTGCCCGTCGCATTCGACCACGTGCCACCCGGTCGCCTCGTAGCGTGCCTTGATGTCCTCCGAGGTCGACAGGTCGGTCGCCCCGTCGATGGTGATGCGGTTGTCGTCCCACAGCACGATCAGCTTGCCGAGATGGAGATGGCCCGCAAGCCCGATGGCCTCGTGGTTGATGCCTTCCATCAGGCAGCCGTCGCCCGCGATCACCCAGGTCCGGTGATCGACGAGGTCGTCGCCGAACACGGCGTTGAGATGCCGCTCCGCGATCGCCATGCCCACCGCCATCGCGAGCCCCTGGCCGAGCGGGCCGGTGGTGCATTCGATCGCTTCGAGCAGGAAGTTTTCGGGATGGCCCGCGCACGGGCTGCCCAGCTGGCGGAAATTGCGGATGTCGTCGATCGTCGGCCGGGCATGGCCGGTCAGGTGAAGCAGCGCATAGACCAGCATCGAGCCATGGCCCGCCGACAGCACGAAGCGGTCGCGATCGGGCCAGTCGGGGCGCGCGGGGTCGAACTTGACATGACGGTCGAACAGGACGGTCGCGACATCGGCCATGCCCATCGGCATTCCGGGGTGGCCCGAATTGGCGGCCTGGACCGCGTCCATCGAAAGCGCGCGGATCGCGTTCGCCATGCGCTGGAGCCGGGCAGTGTCTGTCGTCATCGCGGGGTAAGCCTCCTGCTGGCGCCGCTGGATTGGGGGGGGATCGCGGGCACGCCCCGTTCGCCCGTGTCGCCCGCCCTGCCCCGGGTAAGGCCGGGCGATTCGATCCCTCGTCGAGATTGCGCGCTGCCATTGCCGAGCCTTCCCGCAAGGTCAAGCACATGGCTCAAGCCGCCCGCGCAGGCGGCTGGCGGGTCCGCCTCGCACCCGGTCGGCCCGGTCGGTGCCCGCGCGCGGGGCTTGTCCCCGAACACTTATCAACAGGCCCGCCCAAGGCTTTGCGCGGTCTCGTCTTTGTTGATAATTCGGAAACCATGACGGCGGGCCGGATCGAGCAGGCGATCACGCGCATCGAGGCCGCGCTGGCGCGGCTCGAAACCGCTCGCCCTGCCGCCCCCGCCCCGCCGCCCGAGAATTCCGCCCGCGTCCTCGCCCTCGTCGACAGCCACGAGAAGCTGCGCGAGGAAGTGGCCGACACGCTGCGCGATCTCGACGCGCTGATCGCGGAGCTCGAGGAATGAGCGCAGGCCGGCGGGAAATCGCGTGAGCACCGTCACGCTCACCATCGGCCCGCGCAGCTATCAGGTCGCCTGCGCCCCGGGCGAGGAAGCGGCGGTCGAAAAGCTGGGGGCGATCGTCGCCGAGAAATACGCCGCGCTCGGCAAGGCGCGCGGGGCGCTCGAGGCGCAGAACCTGCTTTTCGCCGCGCTCTTCCTTGCCGACGAACTGGCCGAGGCACGCGAGAAGGCAGCCCGCGCCGAATTCGACCGCGATCGACGCGACGGCGCGCGCGACGCGCTCGAAGCCGAGCTCGAAACGTTGCGCCGAGCCGAGGCGCGCGCGCGTGCGGAGGTGGCGGCGCTCAAAGGGGAGCTTGCCGCCATGCGCGATGCGGCGCGCCACCAGCACGATCTCTTCGGTGCGCCCGAGACCGGCGAGGCGGAGCGCATCGCGGGCGCGCTCGAAAACCTTGCCACGCGGCTCGAACGCGCCGCCGACACGCTCGCCGCGCCCGATGCGGACAGGCTTGAAGCCGGCCCTGCCCCGGCATAGATAGGGAAGTGGCGGGACTGCCCGGCACGAGCCGATCGAATATCCCTGAGGCTATAAGCAATCCATGGGAGCTGTCCCTGCCCGGGTTCACGGGTTCGTCCCGGGGGCCTGGGTAAACGGCGCCCACCTGACGTCGAGGCGTCAGAGGATTTCCCGGCAACGACCCATGGTGGTTCCGTCACGTTGCCCTCTGCCCTGCCGCTTCGCTGCGTGAGGGCGTTCGTCTGCCCTGCCGCTTGGCTGGTTGAGGGCGTTGTCGTCTGCCCTACCGCTTCGCTGCTTGAGGGCGTTGTCGTCTGCCCTGCCGCTTCGCTGCTTGAGGGGGTTGTTTGTCTGGAAGAAATCCTCGCTCACGTGCCCCTGCGGACGCGTCGCTGCGGGGGGCGGTCGCCCTTGCGGCCCTGCGGGCCGTTCATCGCGCCCGCTTATCGTTGTAGGGAGCGGGCAAGCCTTCGTCGTGCCGACCAAGTCCGAACTTCGCCAACAGCTGAGGGCGCTGCGCCGACTGCATGTCGAGGCGCAGCCCGATCGCATTCGCGCGCTGCTCTTCCATCGCCCGCCTGCGCCCGTGCTCGACCTGATCGAGCCCGGCGCGGTCATCGGCCTGTACCATGCGAGCCGCCACGAGGCCCCCGCTTCGGCCTATGCCGGCTTCTTCGCGGAGCGCGGGCACCGGGTCGCCCTTCCCCATTTCGCCACGCGCACGGCCCCGATGACCTTCCGCGCCCACACCGATCCCTTCGGCGCGAGCGATCTCGTGCCCGGTCCGTTCGGCCTGCGCCAGCCTGCGGGCGAGCCGGAGGAGCTGGTCCCGGACGTGCTGTTCCTGCCGCTGGTCGGCTTCACCGAGACCTGCGAGCGGCTCGGCCAGGGCGGCGGGCATTACGATCGCTGGCTTGCGGAACATCCCGGGCGGCTGACGATTGGGCTCGCATGGGACGCGCAGCTGATCGAGCCTCCCTCGGCCCTGCCGCTCGAACCGCACGATGCGCGGCTCGATGCGGTGGTGACGCCGACCCGGATCTATCGAGCCCCGAGACAATGACGGAATTGCAATGAGCAACCCCATGCGAGAAACCCCGACCTGGCGGATTCCGGTCGGGATCATCACCCTGTTCCTCGCGCTGATGGCCTACGCGATCGCGGTCGCCCGCTTTGCGCCCGACCTCATCGGAAGGTGGCCGGGCTGGGCGCAGACGATGGTCTATCTCGTGCTCGGGGTGATCTGGCTGCTGCCGCTGCGGCGCTTCCTGATCTGGATGGAAACCGGCCGCTGGAGCGCGCCCGATCCGCTTCCCGATCCCGACGACAGGCCGCGCTGACCGCCCGCAAGAGGCCGCGCTGACCGCCCGCAAGGAAGCCAGCGCCGACTTCACCGATGATGTGGGAAAGTGGCGCGAGTGACGGGACTCGAACCCGCGACCTCCGGCGTGACAGGCCGGCGCTCTAACCAACTGAGCTACACCCGCGCATGGGTGGTTTTGTCCGCCCCGGCAGGGTCTGTGCCGGTAGAGGAGCAGCGCCATTAGGCCCGGCGCGGAAGGCTGTCAACGCTCTCCCGCCGCCCGCCGGCGCTTTTTTTCGCCTCAGTCCTGGAGCAGCAGGACCGGGGTCTCGATCAACCGCTTCACCTCCTGGACGAAGCGCGCCGCGTCGTATCCGTCGACCACGCGGTGATCGCAGGAAATCGAGATGTTCATGAGCTTGCGCTTCTCGATTCTCTCCCCGCCCTGTCCGTCGGGGACGAACATCGGGCGCTCGACGATCCGGTTGGGGCCGATGATCGCGACCTCGGGCCGGTTGATGACCGGCGTGGTGGCAACGCCGCCCAGCGGCCCGAGCGAGGTGACGGTCAGGGTCGAGCCCGAAAGCTCCTCCGACTTTGCCGAACCATTGCGCGCCGCCTCGGCAAGGCGCGCGATCTCGCTGGCTAGCTGCCAGAGATTGCGCGCCTGTGCGTCGCGGATGACGGGGACCATGAGGCCCGCATCGGTCTGCGTCGCCATGCCCAGGTGGACCGAACCGGCCCTCGTCACCACGCCCGCCTCGTCGTCGTAGCGGGCGTTGATCATGGGAAAGTCGGGCACCAGCCTGCAGAAGGCGGTGATGAGGAGCGGCAGCAGCGTCAGCTTGGGCCGACTGCCGCGGTTCGCGTTGAGGTCCGCGCGCAGCGCCTCCAGCGCGGTGACGTCGCATTCCTCGACATAGGTGAAATGCGGGATGTGGCGCTTGGATGCGGCCATGTTCTGCGCGATGCGCTTCCTGAGGCCGATGACCCTGATTTCCTCGTCCGCGCGCACCGCACCCGCCGGGGAGAAGCCTCGCTGCGAATTGTAGGCGAGGAACTGGTCGAGATCGCCGTGGCGCACGCGGCCGTCCTCGGCAGGCCTGACCTCGGCGAGGTCGATGCCGAGGTCCTTCGCACGCTTGCGCACGGCGGGGGACGCGAGAACCTTCGCTTCCGCCTTCGGCTCGGGCGTCGGCGCTGGTGCGGGAGAAGGAGCCGGCGCCGGCTTCGGGCCGGCGGCGATTGCGTCGTCGGCATCCGAGGCGTCGGGGTTCTCGACCTCGATCCGCTCGGCGACCGCCGCGGGCACCGGCGCCGCGTCCGCCCCGTCCGCATCGGACATCTCGTCCTCGATCCGTTCGGCAGCGGCCTCGGCCTCATTCGCCGATGCCTCGCCCTCGACCTCGATCACCAGCAGCATCGCGCCGACCGCGATCGTCTCGCCGATTTCGCCAGCGACCTCGAGCACCTTGCCCGCCACCGGGCTTTCGATGTCGATCGTCGCCTTGTCGGTCATCACGTCGACGAGATGCTGGTCCTCCTCGACGAGGTCGCCGGCCTTCACGTGCCATTCGACGATCTCCGCCTCGGCCACGCCTTCGCCCACGTCGGGCATGTTGAAAGTGAATTTCGCCATGGTCGCGCTACTCGCTCAGGATCTTGTCGATGGCCTCTCCGATGCGGACGGGGCCGGGGAAATAGGCCCATTCGAGGCTGTGGGGATAGGGCGTGTCGAAGCCGGTCACGCGGGTGACGGGCGCCTCGAGGTGGTAGAAACAGCGTTCGGTGACGAGCGCGGAGAGTTCCGCGCCGAACCCGGAGGTGCGGGTGGCCTCGTGGACGATGAGACATTTCCCCGTCTTTTCCACGGACTTTTCCACAGCCTCGATGTCGAGCGGGACAAGCGTGCGCAGGTCGAGGATGTCGGCATCGACGCCCTTCTCCCTGGCCACGGCCTCGGCGACATGGACCATCGTGCCATAGGCGAGGATGGTGAGCTCCTCGCCCTCGGCGACCTTGCGCGCCTTGCCCAGCGGGATCCGGTAATAGCCTTCGGGAACGGCGCTCTGCGGGTGGTTCTTCCACGGCTCCACGGGGCGGTCGTAGAAGCCCGAGAACGGCCCGTTGTAGATGCGCTTGGGCTCGAAGAAGATGACGGGATCATTGTCCTCGATCGCCGCGATCAGCAGGCCCTTGGCATCATACGGCGTCGAAGGGATCACGGTCTTTAGGCCCGAGACATGGGTGAACAGGCTCTCGGGGCTCTGCGAATGGGTCTGCCCGCCGAAGATGCCCCCGCCGAAGGGCGAGCGCACCGTCATCGGCGCGATGTATTCGGCGGCCGAGCGATAGCGCAGCCGCGCGGCTTCCGAGATCAGCTGGTCGAGGCCGGGATAGATGTAGTCGGCGAACTGGATTTCCGGCACGGGGCGCAGCCCGTATGCGCCCATGCCGACAGCGACGCCGATGATCCCGCATTCGGAAATCGGCGTGTCGAACACGCGGGTCTTGCCGTGCTTTTCCTGCAGGCCCGCGGTGCAGCGGAACACGCCGCCGAAATAGCCGACGTCCTCCCCCATCACGATCACGTCGGGATCGCGTTCGAGCATGATGTCGAGCGCTTCGTTGATCGCCTCGATCATGTTGATCCGGCGTTCGGCCGTGACCGAGCCGGTTTCGTCCTTCGCCTCGGCGCTCATCGGTTGGGACCTTTCTCGCCGAATTTCCTGATGCGCTCGCGCGTAGCCTGTTCGGCCTGTTCCTTGAGATGCCAGGGCAGCTCCTCGAACACGTCCTCGAACATGGTGCGGAAGGGCTGGTGCAGGCCGTGGCCGAGGATGCCGTTCTTCTCGGCTTCCTTGGTGGTCTGCTTGACCTGTTCGGCGCATTCCCGGTCCATCGCGGCGTGGCGGTCCTCGTCCCATTCGCCGATCGCGACGAGGTGGTCCTTCAGCCGCTTGACCGGATCGCCGAGAGGCCATTCCTCGCGCTCCTGCGCGCTGCGATAGCCCGACGGGTCGTCCGAGGTCGAATGGCCTTCCGCCCGGTAGGTGAAATATTCGATCAGCGTCGGCCCCTTGTTCGCCCGCGCCCGGTTCGCCGCCCACAACTGGCTCGCATAGCACGCGAGCGCGTCGTTCCCGTCGACCCTCAGCCCCGCAAGGCCATAGCCGAGCGCGCGCGCCGCGAAGGTCGTCCGCTCCGCCCCGGCGAAGCCGGAGAAGCTCGAGATCGCCCACTGGTTGTTGATGACGTTGAGGATAACCGGTGCATTGTAGACGGTGGCGAAGGTGCACGCGCTGTGGAAATCGCCCTCGGCGGTGGACCCCTCGCCCACGAAGGTCGCGGCGATCCGGCTGTCGCCCTTGATCGCGCTCGCCATCGCCCAGCCCACCGCCTGCGGGGTCTGGGTCGCAAGGTTGCCCGAGATGGTGAAGAAGCTGTGCTCCCGGCTCGAATACATGATCGGCAGCTGGCGGCCCTTCAGCTTGTCGGCCTTGTTCGAATAGATCTGGTTGATCATCTCGATCATGGGATAGCCGCGCGCGATCAGCACGCCTTGCTGGCGATAGCTCGGGAACACCATGTCGTCGCTCGCCAGCGCCATCGAGGTCGCGATGCTGGTCGCTTCCTCGCCGGTGCACTTCATGTAGAAGCTGGTCTTGCCCTGCCGCTGGCCGCGGAACATCCGTTCGTCGAACGCCCGCGTCATCGCCATGTGGCGCAGCATGGTGCGGAGCGTCTCGGGATCGAGCTTGGGATCCCACGGCCCGTGCGCCCGGTGATCCTCGCCCAGCACCCGGATCAGGTCGTAGGCGAGCCCGGCCATCTCGGACGGATGCGCCCCTTCGTCCGGGCGGGGCTGCGCCCCCGCCTCGCCGATGTCGAGTTCCGAGAAATCGACGGGATCGCCGGGCCGGGATTTCGGCTCGGGCACGTGCAGCGCGAGCGCGGGGCGATTGTCCCCGCTGCGGGGCTGGTTGTCGGCCGGATCGGCCATAGAGGCGCTCTCCCAAAAGTGACAAGCGGGTCGCCTGCCGTTCGAAGCGATCATTGCTTGCGCGTGAATTTTTATTTCAGCGCCGGGACGGGGTCAAGCGCGCGAGCGGTCGGCGGCTCACACTGCAACAGGTGCCTTGATCGGCGGCTGCGGAGCGTAATCATGGACCACGAAATCCTCGATATCGTAGTCGAAAATTGTCGGAGGCCTTCGCACGATCTCCAGCCTCGGATGCCCCTTCGGCTCGCGCGCGAGCTGTTCGGCGATCAGGTGCGCGTGATTGAGGTAGAGATGGACGTCCCCGCCCATCCACACAAGCTCGCCGGCCTCCATATCGGTCTGCTGTGCCATCATCCGGGTGAAAAGAGCCGCCGACCAAAGGTTGAACGGCAGGCCGAGCGCGACGTCGCAGCTCCTCTGGTAGAGGATGCAGTTTAGCCGCGCCTCCGTGCCGCTGCCCGAGACGTGGAACTGGTAGGTCTTGTGGCAGGGCGGCAGCGCCATCCGGCCGAGTTCCGCGACGTTCCAGCCCTCTACGATGTGGCGGCGACCCGCCGGATCCGCGCGCAGGCTCTCGACCGCCGCGGCGACCTGGTTGATCCCCGGCCCCTTTTCGTAAAGCCCGTCCCTGCGATAGCGGTAGGTCGGCCAGTCCACCCACTGCTTGCCGTAGACCGGGCCGAGATCGCCCCAGCGCTCGGCGAAGGCCTCGTCCCCGGCGATGCGCTCCACGAACGTCTCGAGCGCGATGTTGTCGCCCGTCTCCCGGACGTAGCGGGCGTGGGGCCATTCGTTCCAGATCTTCACACCCTGCAGCACCAGCGGGCGGATATTGGTCTCGCCGGTGAGGAACCAGAGCAGTTCGCGCGTTGCGGTCTTCCAGTAGACGCGCTTCGTCGTCAGCAGCGGCATCGCCCCGCCCGCGAGATCGAAGCGCAGCTCGGCCCCGCAGATCGAACGCGTGCCGATCCCGGTGCGATCGACGCGTTCGTCCCCGCGCTCCCAGATACGCCGCATGAGATCGAGATACCGGGTTTCGTAATGGGCGGCAGAATCGGGACCGGGCGCGCTTTCCATGGCAAAATGCCATAGCCGCCAATTGCCCGCTTGCCACCCCGCCCCGTCCCACCTATAGGGCGCGCCTTGCCTCGATCCGCAGGCGTCAGCCGCGCGGGACCGACACGGTCGGGGAGTAGCTCAGCCTGGTAGAGCACTGTCTTCGGGAGGCAGGGGCCGGAGGTTCGAATCCTCTCTCCCCGACCAATTCATTCCAAAACTCGCCATGGTGCATCCTGTTCAGTTGGCACTTCGTTGGTCCCTGTCTCCGGTGCGAGATGTCACGCGCATCGGGAATGACGCGCGTCTTGCCATGTTTCGGGATGCAGAGACTCCGTCAATGAAGGATCGCTGAAACAATGGACGCGATGATTGGCGCGAAGACCAATCGCCTTTTCAAGGCTCTGCAAACAGCCGTCGAGGAACTGGGTCCGAACCTGCCGCCGCGCCAACTGATGGCGCTTCTGCTCATTGCCGAAGCCGATCGCGTGGGCTCGCCGATCGGCGTGAGAGACATCGACCGCGCCCTAGGGGACCTGCCTAACGGCAGTGCGTCGAAGCTCTTGAAGACGATGATGCATACCGAAGGTCCGCGAAAGGCGGGAGTCGCAAACACCGTCATATCCGAACGGGATCCAACGGACCTGCGCCGATACACCTTGACCCTTACACCGAAGGGACGCCAGATCGTCGAGAAGGTCCTGCGGCATCTCTGAAGGCGCTCGATGGGACCTCCCGGTGCTACAGCCCAAAGAGCAGCCGCACCCCCACGATCATGACCAGCAAGGCCGTGAGCCAGCGGATCCAGCGCAGCGGCAGGAACCGCGCGGCAAGCAGGCTTCCCGCCTGGCCGCCGATCGCCACCGCGAGCAGCAGCGGAAGCCCTCCCTCTATTGCCGCGGCGAACCGGTCCGGGCCGCCCTTGAGCAACTGCCCGGCGAGGCCGAAGCAGGAATTGACGAGGATGAAGAAGCTGGCCGTCGCGGCTATGCCCCGCGCATCGCGCCAGCGGGTGAGGTGGAGCAGCGGGGCAAGGAAGATGCCGCCGCCGATCCCGACCAGCCCCGCAAGATAGCCGAGCGGCGCGGCGATCACCGGCATCGCCCGGGCGAGCCGCGTCGGTTCCTCGGCGCGCGCCTCGCTCACCGGGGCCAGCATGGTGAGCGCGGTCAGGACAAGGCTCGCGCCGAGCAGGGTAAGGAAGGTCGTCCGGTCCAGGGGCGTCAACCCGCCAAGGAGCGCGGCCGGCGCGGCGAGCGCGGTCAGCAGCATCGCCCCGCGCCAGGGCAGGGCCTTCGCCCGCGCGAAGCGCAGGGTCGATCCGGCCACGACGACGATGTTGCAGGCCAGCACCAGCGCGGGCAGCAGGCGGTAGTCGAGCCCCGCCAGGACGAGCAGCGCGGCATAGGTCGATCCGCCGCCGAACCCGACGCTGGCATAAAGCAGCGCGGTCAGCGCGAAGGCGAGGACGAGCAGGACCGGAACCGCGCCGACCATGCCGCCCCGCCCGCCTGGATCAGGTCAGTCCTGCCTCAGGCGATCTGCCGCGCCCCGGCTGCGCCGTGGCAGTGCTTGTACTTGTTGCCGCTGCCGCAGGGGCACGGCGCGTTGCGGCTGATGTTGAGATTGGCGTAAGGGTTGTCGCGGTCCGCCCCGCCCGGCCCGGACGCCGCCCGCAGCGACCCGGCGAGCGAGCCGAAGAGTTCCGGGTGTTTTTCCGAACCGTCGCCATCGTCCGAATTGTCGAGCCCGGTCAGCGGGTCGATGTGGCCGGTCAGGAAATCGGGCAGGTCCGGCAGGTTCACCGGGGCCGGGCGGGCGGGACGGAACTCGTTGCGGAACAGGAACTTGGTCACGTCCTCGCGCAGCTTTTCGAGCATGGTCTCGAACAGGCCGAAGGCTTCCTGCTTGTATTCGTTGATCGGCTGCTTCTGCGCGATGCCGCGCATCCAGATGACCTGGCGCAGCGCGTCGAGCGTCGCGAGGTGGTCCTTCCAGTGGTGGTCGAGCTGGCGCAGCAGGATGTCCTTTTCCGCCCGGCGCCAGTCGCCCTCGTCGAAGGCGGCGACCTTCTCTTCCATGATCGCATCGGCCTTTTCTCGCAGGCGCTGCTCGATCAGTTCGGGTTCGACCTGCTCCTCCTCGAGCCAGTCCTCGATCGGCACATCGAACCCGAAGACCTCGTCGATGCGCTCCTTCAGTCCGGCGATGTCCCATTGTTCGGGATAGGACCCGGGCGGGCACGCGGCCGAAACGATCGCGTTGATCGTGTCGTGGCGCATGTCGACGACGACATCGTCGACCGCTTCGGCGTCCATGATCTCGGCGCGCTGTTCGTAGATGACCTTGCGCTGGTCGTTCATCACGTCGTCGTACTGGACGACGTTCTTGCGCGCGTCGTAATTGCGCGCCTCGACCTTCTTCTGCGCCGTCTCGATCGCCTTCGACAGCCATTTCGACCCGATCGCCTCCCCGTCCTGGAGGTTCGAGTTCATCATCTTGGCGAACAGCGTGTCCGGGCCGAAGATGCGCAGCAGGTCGTCCTCGAGGCAGAGGTAGAAGCGCGACAGGCCCGGGTCGCCCTGGCGTCCCGAACGGCCGCGCAGCTGGTTGTCGATGCGGCGCGATTCGTGGCGTTCGGTGCCGAGCACGAAGAGTCCGCCGGCATCGAGCACCTGCTGCTTTTCCTCCTCGAGCTCGCGCTTGATCCGCTCGATCTCGGCGTCGCGCTCGGGGCCTTCGGGCATGTCGCCGAGTTCGTCGTTGATGCGGAATTCGAGATTGCCGCCGAGCTGGATGTCGGTCCCGCGCCCGGCCATGTTGGTTGCGATCGTCACCGCGCCAAGGCGCCCGGCCTGCGCCACGATATGCGCCTCGCGCTCGTGCTGGCGGGCGTTGAGGATTTCGTGGCGGACGCCCTCCTTGTCGAGGAACTGGCTCAGAAGCTCGGATTTCTCGATCGAAACCGTGCCGACGAGGATCGGCTGGCCCTTGGCGTTCTTCTCCTTGATCGCCTTGGCGATGGCCTGGAACTTGTCCATCGTGTTCTTGTAGAACTCGTCCTCCTCGTCGATCCGCTGGACCGGCTTGTTGGTCGGGATCTCGACGACGTTGACCTTGTAGATGTCCCAGAATTCCGCCGCTTCGGTGGCTGCCGTCCCGGTCATGCCGGACAGCTTGGGATACATCCGGAAATAGTTCTGGAAGGTGATCGAGGCCATGGTCTGGTTCTCGGGCTCGATCTTGACCCCTTCCTTCGCCTCGACCGCCTGGTGGAGGCCGTTCGACCAGCGCCGCCCTTCCATCATGCGCCCGGTGAATTCGTCGATGATGACGACCTTGTCATCCTTGACGATGTAGTCCGTGTCGCGCTGGCGGGCGAAATTGGCGACGAGCGCCTGGTCGAGATGATGGACGACCTGCGTGTTCTCCACGTCATAGAGGTTGGGCGTTTCGAGCAGTTCCTGCTCGACGAGCATCTTCTCGACCTCGTCGATCCCCTCCTCGGTCAGCTGGACGCGCTTCGTCTTCTCGTCGATGTCGAGCCATTCCTTCGGGATGCGCTTCGCCACCGCGTCGAGCGCGACGTAGAGATCCGACTTGTCCTCGGTCGGCCCCGAGATGATCAGCGGCGTGCGCGCCTCGTCGATCAGGATCGAATCGACCTCGTCGACGATCGCGTAGTTGAAGGGCCGCTGCACCATCGAACCGCGATCGTGCTTCATGTTGTCGCGCAGGTAGTCGAACCCGAACTCGTTGTTGGTGCCGTAGGTTATGTCGGCGTTGTAGGCCTCGCGCTTGGAGAATTCGTCCATGTTGGGGACGATCACGCCGACCGACAGGCCGAGCCATCCGTAGAGCTGCCCCATCCATTCGGCGTCGCGCCGGGCGAGATAGTCGTTGACGGTGACGACGTGGACGCCCTTGCCCTCGAGCGCGTTGAGATAGACCGCCAGGGTCGCGACCAGGGTCTTGCCCTCGCCGGTCCGCATCTCGGCGATCTCGCCGCGGTGGAGCACGATGCCGCCGATCAGCTGCACGTCGAAATGGCGCATCCCGAGCACGCGCAGCGAAGCCTCGCGCACCGTGGCGAAGGCTTCGGGCAGGATGTCGTCGAGGCTCGCGCCGCCGTCGAGCCGCTCGCGCAGCCTGGTCGTCTGGCCCTTCAGCTCGTCGTCCGACATCGACTTGATGCGTTCTTCGAGAGCATTGATTTCATTGACGATCTTGCTGAGCGACTTGACGTAGCGGTCGTTCGACGAACCGAAGACGGACTTCATGATTTGGTTGAACATGGCGGATGTCCTGAACTGGTATGCCGGTCCCTGTCAGCGGGAGCCGCGAAATGCCGGGAAGGGCGCGCCGGTGACGAGCGCGCGGGGACCTGCCCGCGAAAGGCAGGCCGAACGTGCGGTCCCAAACCTATTCGAGCGCGCGCTCGACCCCCATCAGGACCGGCATCCGCAGCGCGCGCGGGCGCGGGACGGGCGCCGGGCGCTGCGTCTCGCGGCCGCGCCGGGCGGCCTTGTCCCCGGCATCGGCAGGCGTGGCCGGCACGTGGGCGCGGGCTTCGCTCGCCTCGGCCGAGGGGCCGATGTTGCAGGCGACGAGGGGATGGGCGGACGCGCTGGCCGGGCCGCTCAGCGCAGCGAGACCCGAAAGCAGGGCCAGAAGGGCGAGCAGGTGACGCGTCATGCGATGGTCAGATAGGCGCTCCGGGCGCGTTCGTCCACCGGCTTTGCCCGTCGTTCCCGGGTTCCTGCCCGCAAGGCCCTCCGGTCAGCGCGTCCGCGCCGCGTCGGACGGGGGGCAGCGCCCGCGAACAGGGCGGCGATCGCCGCTTGCCCGGCAACGCCGCTGGCAATAGAGCCGCGCGCCATGGATCTCGAACGCTCGCCCCTTGCCCTGCCCTTCCCCGAAATGCCCGCCATTGCCGGGGTGAGCCTGCGGGTCGCGCGGGCGCGGTACAAGAACTGGGACCGCTGCGACCTCACCTTCGCCGAACTCGCGCCCGGGACGGCGCTTGCCGGGGTGTTCACCAAGAGCGCCTGCGCCTCCTTCGAGGTCGAACGGGGGCGCGAACAGGTCAGGGCGGGAAGCGGCCGCGCGCTGATCGTCAATGCGGGCAATTCCAACGCCTTCACCGGACACCGGGGGCGCCAGGCGGTCGAGGCGATCCAGGCGCAGGTGGGCGAAGCGCTCGGCTGCGCGCCGGACGAAGTGCTCGTCTCCTCGACCGGGGTGATCGGCGTGCCGCTGCCCGTGGACAGGGCGCGCGCCGGGATCGCGGCGGCGCTGGCGGCCGGGGAATGCGGCTGGGAGGACGCGGCACGGGCGATCGCCACCACCGACACCTTCCCCAAGGGCGCCCATGCCAGCGCAATGCTCGGCGCAACGCGGGTGGAACTGGCCGGCATCGTCAAGGGATCGGGCATGATCGCGCCCGACATGGCGACCATGCTCGGCTATGTCTTCACCGATGCCGCGGTGGCGCCGGGCTTCCTGCAGGAAGCGCTGGAGCGCGCCAATGCCGTGACCTTCTCCTGCATCACGGTCGACGGCGACACCTCGACCAGCGACACGGTGCTCGTCTTCGCGACCGGCAGGGCGGGCAATGCCCGGATCGAGGACTGGACCAGCCCCGGCGCGGACGCCTTCGCCGCGGCGCTGGCCGATGTCTGCCGCCGCCTCGCCCAGCTCGTCGTGCGCGACGGCGAGGGCGCCTCGAAATTCGTCACCGTGCGCGTCGCGGGCGCGGCGAGCGACGCGAGCGCACGCCGCGTGGCCCTCGCGATCGCCAATTCGCCGCTGGTCAAGACCGCGATCGCGGGCGAGGACGCGAACTGGGGCCGGGTCGTGATGGCTGTCGGCAAGGCGGGGGAACCGGCGGACCGCGACCGGCTCTCGATCGCCTTCGGCGGCATCTGGACCGCGCGCGAGGGCAAACCGGTCGAGGATTACGACGAGGCGCCCGTGGCCGCACACCTCAAGGGGCGCGAGATCGACCTCGCGGTCGACCTCGGCATCGGAGACGGCCGGGCGACGGTGTGGACCTGCGACCTCACCCACGGCTACATCGCGATCAACGCGGATTACCGTTCATGAGCGACCTCACCGCCCTCGACGCGGAAATCCGCGACCTGCTGCGCTTCGCTGCGACCCGTTCGATGATGCCGCGTTTCCGCGCGCTGACCGAGGCGCAGGTCGAAATGAAGGGCGAGGACGATCCCGTCACGATCGTCGACCGCGAAGTCGAGGAATTCCTGACCGAAGCGCTCAGCCGCCTCGCCCCCGGCGTCGCCGTCGTCGGCGAGGAAGCGGTCCACGCCGACGCGAGCGTGCTCGATAGACTCTCCGAACAGTGCTGGATCATCGATCCGCTGGATGGCACCGCGAACTTCGCCGCGGGCAAGGAGCCGTTCGGCATCATCGTGGCGCTCGCCGACGCAGGCAGGGCCATCGCGGGATGGATCTACGATCCCGTTTCCGACCGGCTCTGCCATGCGCGCGCGGGCGAAGGGGCGCGGATCGACGGCGAGATCGTGGCGGCGCGCACGACGGGCGAGCAGCACCCCGTCACCGCGGTCAGCCGGATGTTCCGCACCGCCGAGGAAGTCGCGCGGATCGAGGCGGAGCTCGCCCCGCATTACACGCTGGTCGACATCCCGCGCTGCGCGGCCGAGCAATATCCGCGCCTCGCGCTGGGCGTCAACGACCTGTCGACCTTCAAGCGCACCTATCCCTGGGACCACGCCGCGGGCGCGCTGTGGCTCAACGAGGCCGGCGGGCGCGCGATGCGGGTCGACGGGAGCGAGTACCGGGTCGATGACGGGGACGGAAAGCCGACCCTCGTCGGCGCGTCGAGCCCCGCGATCTGGGACGCTTTCGTCGCACTGACCGAGGTCTAGGCCGGCGATCCGGCCCCGGCGCGGCTCCTGCCCGGGCCGGATCGCGCATCAGGTCTTAAAGTTCGCTTTCAAGCCATTGCTTCAACTGGCTTTTCGGGCGGGCGCCCTGGAGGTGCGCGGCAGGCTTGCCGTCCTTGAACAGGACAAGGAAGGGGATGCCCTGCACGCCCATCTCGGTCGGCACGCCGGTGTTCGCCATGATGTCCATCTTGGCGATCGTGACCTTCTCGCCGAGCTCGTCGCTGATTTCCTCCAGCGCCGGGGCGATCATCTTGCACGGGCCGCACCAGTCGGCCCAGAAATCGACCAGCACGGGCTTGTCGCTTTCGAGCACGTCGGTTTTCCAACTTTCATCGGTCACGTTCACGGTCGCCATTTCTCGTCTCCTTCGGGAACGGGTGTATCTTGTCAAACAAACTAGGCGCGATCCGCGCTCACTCAAGCCGCATCGGAGCATCGGGCGGATAGGTTTCCTCCGCTTCGCCCAATTCCCGCTTGTGCGCGGCGAGCGTTTCGGGCGGCAGTTCGATCAGCAGCGGGGCGTGGGTGTAGAGCAGCGCGGCGCGGATGCGGCGGCCCGGATGGATCGCCCCGAGCGCGGCGGCATAGGCGGCCATCTGGCGCAGGGTCGCGGCGGGCACCTCCTCCAGCCGGGCGGGCGGGCGGCGGGTCGTCTTGAAATCGACCACCGTGACCTCGTCCGCGCCGACCAGCAGGCGGTCGGCGGTCCCGGCGACCACGATCCCGCCGATCGTCGCGGCGAGTGGCACCTCGGCAAGCGCCCGGTCCGAAAAGATCGCGGCAAAGGCGGGATTCGCCAGCACGGCGAGCGCGCTCGCCGCCATCTCGGCGCGCACCGCCTCGTCGAGATCGCCCGCCTGCCGCGCGAGCCAGCGCCGCGCCGCCTCCTCGCGGGCCGGGGGCGCGATGTCGGGCAGGCGTTCGAGCAGGCGGTGAATCAGCGTTCCGCGGCGCGCGGCGAGCGCCGCGGCCTCGGCCCCCTGCGGCACGGCGGCAAGCGGCGGGTCGGCGCCCCGTTCCTCCCCCGCCCCGCTCGGCGCGAGCGGACGCGGCGGGCGCGGTTCGGGACCGACCGGCGTCATCGCCCAGGCGGGCAGGGGTTCGCTCGCCGCAGCCCCCGCATCATCGCCCGGCGGCACCAGCGGATCGGCCCTGTGGCCGAGTTCCCGCCGCGTGCCCCAGATCGCGTCCTCGTATTCGGCCCCGCCGAACAGCGGCGCGAGCCGGGCGTACCAGCTTTCCTGCGGCGGCCCCTTTTCCGCATGGCGCGGGCCGAGCGAGCCGCCGATGAAAAGCGCTTCCTCCGCCCGCGTCATCGCGACGTAGAGCAGCCGCCAATGTTCCTGCATCCCGGCGATCCTGCTGCGCTCCGCCTCTTCGGCGACGCGCCCGCACAGGTGCTCCCGCGAAAGCGCGGGGACGGGCACCATCCGCCCGGTCGGTTCGCCGAGCGGCCTTTCCTCGAGCGCGAGTTCGCCTTCCCTGCCCGGTTCGCCGGTCGCATCGGCGAGGATCACGATCGGCGCCTGCAGCCCCTTGGACCCGTGCACGGTCATCACCCGCACCTGTCCCCCGGCCTCGCCCGAATCGCGCTTGAGATCGGTCGCGCCCGCGTCGAACCATTCGAGGAAGCCCGCAAGGCTCGCCGGGTGCGCGCTCTCGTAGGCGAAGGCGGCGTTGAGCAGCTCGTCGATCGGATCGTTCGCCTCCCGCCCCAGCCGCGCGACCAGCTTCGCCCGCCCGCGCCACGGCCCGGTGAGGAGCCAGGCGAGCAGCGCCTGCGGAGTCTGGTAATCGGCGAGCGCGAGCAGGTCGCGCAAGCGTTCGGCGCTCGCCTTCACGAAGGGGTCGTCGTGCCGCCTGAGGTGGTCCCACAGACCCACGCCTTTCTCGCGCACCGCGAAGGCGAGAAGGTCGTCCTGGGTCCAGCCCATCAGCGGGGAGACCAGCAGGCAGGCGAGCGCGAGGTCGTCGCGCACCTGCGCGGCGAAGCGCAGCGCCGCGAGCAGGTCGCGCACCGCCAGCGGCTGGCCGAGGCGCAGCCGGTCGACCCCGGCGACGGGCACGCCGCGGGTATGGAGCTTGGCGACGATCTGCGCGGCGAGCTCCTTGCGCTTCCGCACCAGCACCATGACGTCGCCCGCCTGCGCGTGGCGCGGCTCGCCCTTGGCGAGCACGAAGGGCTCCACCCGCTTGACCCAGCGTTCGACCTGGTGCGCGATCTTTTCGGCGAGGAGCGTATCGTGGCGCGGCAGCCAGTCCTGCTCGTCCTCCTCCGGCTCGGCTCCCGCCGCATCGATCGAGCGCACGGGCTGCCACAGGGTGACGAGCCCCGGCCGCTCCGCCCCGCGATGCTCGCCCGGCGCCCGGTCGAGCCCGAAGGCTTCGTGCCCGAGCGTTTCGATCGCCGCGTTGACGAAATCGAGCACGGGGCGGGAGGTGCGATAGGATCGCCCGAGGTCGAGATCGCGGAAACGCGGCATCCGCCGGTTCGTCCGCGCGCTTTGGATATTCGCCCGCGCCGCCTCGATCCGCGCGCGCACCCTGTCCTTCGCCCGGGCGAAGTTTTCGGGGCTCGTCCCCTGGAAGCCGAAGATCGCCTGCTTGTAATCGCCCACGGTGAAGATCGTGCGCAGCCGGTCGCCATGCGCGCCTTCGCCCGCGAAGAAATCGTCGATCAGCGCCTCGACGATGTCCCACTGCGCGCGGTTGGTGTCCTGCGCCTCGTCGATCAGGATGTGGTCGAAGCGCCGGTCGAGCTTGTAACGGATCCAGTCGGCCGAGAGCGAGCCCGAGAGCAGCCTTGCGGCATTGCGGATGAGATCGTCGAATTCGAGCAGGCCCTCGCGCCGTTTCGCCTCGTCCCAGCGGAGCGCGAAGGCACGCCCGATGGTGAGCGCGTCCTCCAGCAGCGCGGCCAGCCCGAGGAGCGCGCGCCGTTCGTGGTAGAGCGCGAGCGCGGCGGCGACTTCCTGCTGCCGTTCGGGAATGCGCGGGTCCTGCTTTGCCGGCCCCTTCATCTGGCGCGGTTCGCCCTTCTTGGTAAGGATCGTGTCGCAGAAGCACGCGACCAGCGCGGCGCGTTCGGCGGGCGGACAGGACAGCCAGCGGGGGATGAAGGCCGCACAGTCGCGCCCGGTCTGCACCTTCCAGGCCTGCATCGCGGGCAGCATCGCGGCGAGCTGGTGGTCGGGAAAGGTGTCGGGGTGCAATATCTCCGCCGCCCAGGACTCGTCCGCATCGGCGGGGATTTCGAGCAGGCGGCGCACGCGTTCGCCGAGCGGGAGTTGCCAGCCCGCCGGACCTTCCCACAGCTCGCCCGCGGCCGCGCAGCGCAGCAGCCAGCCGCGTAGCGCGGACGGGTCCTTGCGGGTGACGAAATCGGCGATCGCCCCCGTCAGCCGCTCGTCGCCGGTGGCGTGCGCTTCCTCGATCATCGCGGTCAGCACGTCACGGGCAAGCAGTTCGCGGGTGCGATCGTCCATCGGCTGCGCGCCGGGCTGGAGCCCCGCTTCCTCGGGGAAACTGGCGATCAGCCATTGCGAGAAGGCGTGGATCGTGTCGATCCTCAGCCCGCCGCCCGGACAGTCGAGCACGCTCGCGAACAGGGTCCGCGCGCGCGCCTGCGTGGCCGGGTCGATGTCCGCGCCGAGATGGCCCAGTTCCTTCGCCAGCGCCGCCGGTTCGAGCCGCACCCAGCGCGCGAGCACGGCGTTGATGCGGTTCGCCATTTCCGCCGCGCCCGCCTTGGTGAAGGTGAGGCACAGGATCGCGGAGGGATCGACCTCCTCGCGCAGGAGCAGGCGCAGCACCCGCGCGGAAAGCACCTGCGTCTTGCCCGTCCCCGCCGAGGCGGAGAGCCAGACATTGTCCTGCGGATCGACCGCATCGCGCTGGTTGCCCTCGAGCGGGAAGACCCGGCCGCTCATCGCCCGTCGCCTTTCGTCCCGGCGCGGCCGGTATCGCCTGCCGGCAACAGCGTGACGATCCATTCGTCAAGCCGCATCAGCTGGTCATATTCGTGGTAGCCGGGATAATCCGGGTTTTCCCGCGCGCGGAAGGGTTCATCGCCCCGGATGTAGCGCGCGATGGCTTCGGCGAGCTTCGCCTCGTGGTGGGGGAGGAATTGCTCGGGGGAAAGCCCGCTGCGCCTGCTCCCGGTCCGCACCGGCTCCTCGACATAGCCGAAGGCGGGAATGCCCTCCCCGGCGCGTTTCGAATCGCGCCCGAGCGACCAGTATTCGAACGCCCCCGCCTCCCCGCTCACCCGCAGGCCGTCCATTTCAAAGGCGCCGTCGCGCGCGATCAGGCCGAGCAGCCCCATCTGCAGCGCGAAACCCGCCTCGACCTGCGCCGCGGTGGGCGGCTTGCCGGTCTTGTAATCGACGATGGCGAGAGTCCCGCCCGGCAGGCGGTCGATCCGGTCGGCCCGCCCGCGCACCTCGACCCCGCTCACCTTCATCGCGCCCCTCGCTTCCCACGCGAGGACGGTGCGGCCCTCCGCCTCGTTCGCGGCGATGCGGCTTTCGAACCATTCGAGCGCCTTGAGAATGCGCGGCTGCCACAACCCGCGGAACAGGGGATGGACCGATTCCCGCGCCAGCCGCGCTTCGGCAAAGGGCACGAGCGGCAGGCCGGGGTTCACCGCGCGCTCGCCGTGCCAGGCTTCGAGGATGGCGTGGACGAGCGTGCCGCGCAGCGCCGGATCGTCGAACGGATCGGCGCCAAGGGGATCGAGCCTTGAGAGCCGCAGGATTTCCTGGGCGTAGAACTGGTAGGGGTCGCCCAGCAGCCGGTCGAGCGCGGTGACCCGGATCGCGACGTCGCGCTGGCGGGCCGAGGGACGCGGTTCGGGCCGGGGCGCGGGCGGGACCGGGTCGGGCGCGCGGTCGAGCCGGGGGAGCAGTGCGGGAATGCGCGTCTCGCGCTGCCGTTCGGCCAGCTTCTCGCCCAGCAGCGCCTCGGCCCTGAGCCAGAAGCGCGAGGGCAGCGTAGGCCCCTCGGCGTCGCGTTGCGCCCGGCTCAGCACGACTTCCGGCGCGCCCAGCGCCCCGGCGAGATCGTGCGCGGCAAGGCCGATGCGGAACTCCGCCCCCGGCACGCCGAGCGCGCGCAGCACGCCGGGCGCAAGCAGCGGGTCGGGCGACGGCGATTGCGGCCAGGTCCCCTCGTTGAGGCCCGCACAGATGACGAGATCGGCGCGGGTCATGCGCGCTTCGAGCAGGCCCAACACGACGACCCGCGGATGGCCGCCATAGGGCGGGCGCACCACGACCTCGTCCATGCAGCCCCGCAGCACCTGTCCCAGCTCGCGCGGGTGGAGACGCGTTTCGCAGGCGCGCGCGTCCAGCCGCAGCCGGTCGATCATCGCGGCGAGCGCGCGCCCGTCCTCGTTCGCCCAGACGCGCATCCCGCACAAGGTCTCGGCGCTCGCGGCGAGCGTGTCCACCATGTCGGCGAGGGGTAAGTCCTCTCCGCCCCCCGCGAGCGGTTGGAGCAGCGGCTCCAGAAGCCCCTCCACCTCCCGCCACCATTCGGCCTCGCCCGCCCGCCGCGCGAACGCGCCGAGCGCGCCGAGCCCCGGCGCGGGCGCCGCCCCGCGCAGCCGGTGGTCGAAAGCGCGCAGGCTTGCGAGCCAGCCTTTGCGCTGCGCGGGCGTCTCGGCGCGCACCAGCGGGTGGGCGAGCGCCGCGATCACGCCGAGCGGCGTCGGACCCTCGCTCATCAGCTCCGCGAGCTGGCCGAACAGGCGCCCCGCGGGCGTCAGCGCGAGCGGGCGGCCCGCGCTGTCGTCGGCGGCGATGTTCCAGCGCGCGAGATGCTGCACCACCCGCCGCGCGAGGCCGCGGTCCGGGGTGACGACCGCGATCCGCGCCCCTGGCACCTCCAGCTTTTCGCGCACCAGCAGGGCGATCGCCTGCGCCTCCTCCTCGGCCGTCGCGAGGGTCATCATCCGGACGCCGGACAGCCGCCGCTGCTCCGGGGCAAGGTCGATCCAGGCGCGGCTCGCCTCGGGCGGCAGGAACAGCGAGCTGATCGCGCGGCTGCGCTCGGGCTCGGCAGCGGTCATGCCGCGGCGGTGCCAGGGGCGGACCTCGGCCCGCGCGACTCCCATGCGTTCGAGCAGCAGTTTGAGGTGATATTGCGGGTGGGTGAGAGCATCGCCGCGGGCGAACACCTCGCCGCCCGGTTCCGGCGTCGCGCCCGCCCGGCCGAGCTCCTCCCACGCGGCCTCGCTCATTGCGAGGTCGAGATCGGGCAGGATCACCGCCCCGTTCGGCAGGTCCGCTATCGTCCGCAGCATCCGCGCAAGCGCGGGCGCGGCGCTGGTGACGCCGGCGGCGATGATCGGGGTCGCGGGCGGCTGCGCGCGCCACTGCCGCGCGGCACGTTCGAACAGGAGGTTGCGCCGCTGCGCCGCATCCACCGCGCCCATTTCCCCGAGCCGGACGCGCCAGCGCGCCTGCACCCGCGCGAACAGCCGCAGCGAACGCTGCCAGTGTTCGGCCAGGTCGCCGAGCGCGGAAAGGACCGCTTCGCCGAGCAGGTCTTCGGGTTCCTTCGCCTCGACCAGCAGCCGGTCCATCGTCCGCGCGATGTCCCGCGCCAGCCGCAGCCGCGCCGCGCCCGGGAGCGGCGACTCACCCAGCGCGGCGCGCTCCGCCTCCACCAGGGCGGCGAGTTCGAGCCAGCGCCGCCCGGGGTCGATCGCGGGAGGAATGTCCTCGGCCCCGAGCGGATCGAGCAGCGCGCCGAGCGCCTCGTCGAGATCGAGATCGCCCACCGTCACCATGCGCGGCATCAGCAGGCCCGCTTCGCCCGCTTCCCCGGCGTGGCGGATGAAGGCGTCCGCGATGGTGCGTGCGGCGCGGGTCGAAGGGACGATGAGGGTCAGCCGGGCGAGGCCCAGGTCGCCTTCGCGGTAGCGCGGCACCAGCCCCGCGACCAGCGCATCGGCGAAGCCGCGATGGGCGGCGATCGAATGGATTGCCGGGCCGGGCCGCTTCGCCATCGCGCGCGTCTAGACCCCGCAGAGCGCGGCTTCGGTCGGCGCGATCGCCTGCGGGGTGCCGACTTCGAACCACTGGCCGGTGAAGGCGACGCCGTAAAGCCGCCCCTCTGCGATCGCGCGGTTCCACAGGATGTTGGTCGAAAACGGCCCCTCCGGCGCATCGCGCAGCAGGCGGTGCGAAACGAGCTGGATGCCGGTGTAGATGAACGGCGCGATCCGGCCCGTCCGCCGGCGGGAGAGAAGCCCGCTTGCGTCCATGTAGAAATCGCCCGGCCCGGTGAAATTGCTCGCCCGGACATGGGGCACGACCAGCAGCAGCGCGTCCATCGCCGCCGGGTCCCAGCGCGCGGAGAGATCGGCGAAGGCGTTCTTCGGCCCGTCGAGCCAGATGTTGTCGGCGTTCAGGCAGAAGAAGGGATCGGGCAGGTGCGCCTGCGCCCGGACCAGCCCGCCGCCCGTTTCGAGCAGCAGGTCGCGCTCGTCCGAGATCGTCACCTTCGGCACCGAGCGTTCCAGCACGTGCGCCTCGAGCGCGTCGGCCATGTAGTGGACATTGACCACCGCCCGCGCGATCCCCGCATCCGCGAGCCGGTCGAGCGCGTGGTCGATCAGCGCCTTGCCCGCGACCCGGACCAGCGGCTTGGGCTGCGCGGCGGTGAGCGGGCGCATCCGCTTGCCGAGCCCGGCCGCCAGCACCATCGCGCTGTCGCTGGCGAGCGGCGGTGGCTCGTCGAAGCGGGCAGTCATTCGATCTTGCCCCCGCCCGACGCGCGCAGGGCCGCAGGGATATTGGCATCGAACCAGCGGGCGACGGGCGCGAGCGCGGGATATCCGAGGTCCGCCTCGAGCAGTTTCCACACGCGCGGGATCATCGCGAGGTAGCGCGGCTTGCCGTCGCGCCTCGCAAGCCGGGTGAAGATGCCGACGATCTTCGCGTTGCGCTGCGCGCCCAGCGTGGCGAATTCGCCGACGAAACCCGTGTCGTAAAGGTTCACGCCGCGGCGGCGGCGCTCCTCGCGATAGGTATCGAGCATCATGTCGGCGAACCCCCGATCGACATCGCGCCGCGCATCCTGGAGCAGCGAGACGAGGTCGTAGCCCGCATGGCCGACCAGCGCGTCCTGGAAATCGATCAGTCCCTGCGGCGCCCCGGGCGTGCCGCCGAGCAGCATGATGTTCTCCGCGTGGTAGTCGCGCAGCACGGTGACCCCGTTGTGCGGGCTCGTGACGACCGGTTCGAGCACTTCGCGCCAGGCCGCCTCGAAGCCGGCCTCGTCCACCTCGATCCCGGCGGCGGGGGCGTACCATTCGGTGAAAAGCCGCACCTCGCGTAGGTAGGCTGCCATGTCGTAGGGGGCGAAGGGGCCGGGCGGCTTGCCGTGAAGCTCGGCCAGCGCGAGCACCGCGGCCTCGTAGGCGGTCTCCTCGTCACCGGGCCGCGCATCGAGCCAGTCGCGCATCCTGTCGTCGCCGAAATCCTCGAGCAGCACCCAGCCCGCCCGCGGGTCGGCGTGGTGGATCGCGGGCGCGCGCATTCCCTGTTCGGCCAGGTATCCGGCGACGTCGAGAAAGGCCTGCGGATCCTCGTGCGGGGGCGGCGCGTGCATCAGCATGGCCCTGCGCCCTTCGCCGCGCAGGCGGAAATAGCGCCGGAACGAGGCATCGCCGGGCAGGGGATCGATCGCCGCATCGCTCCACCCCGCCTCGCGGAGGAAATCGTGCAGCCCTTCGGGAAGGGTAGTCATGGCATTCGTCCTAGCCAATCGGGCCGGCCCTTCACAATCGCGAACCGCCCCTCGTCCGCATCTTTCGCACCGCGCTCCAGCGTGATGTCGAGACACGCGGGTTCATGCGCGAAGCCGCCCGCGTGGTCGGGCCATTCCGCGATCAGCACGGCGCCCTCGCGGTAGTCGTCGAGCCCGATCTCGGCCAGTTCGGAGGGGTCCTCGAGCCGGTAGAAATCGGCATGGACCACCGGCAGGCGCAGCGGCGGCGCGTCATAGGTTTCGATGATCGTGAAGGTCGGCGAAGGCACTTCGCCCTCGTGCCCCAGAGCGGCGAGGATCGCGCGGGCGAGCGTCGTCTTGCCCGCGCCGAGCCCGCCGGTCAGCGCGATCACGTCGCCCGGCCGCAGGACGCGCGCGATGCGTTCGCCCAGCGCCGCGGTGGCGGCGAGGTCGGGCAGGTCGATGCGGGCTTCGGGCGCGCTCACGGCAGCCGGATGGTCGCGGTGGTGCCCACGCCCTCCCGGCTCTCGATCGCGAGCGTGCCGCCATGCGCCTCGATCAGCTGCCGGGTCAGCGGCAGGCCGAGCCCGCTGCGCCGTTCGATCCGGCCGTCGCTGCCCTTGGCAAGGCCGTCGAGCGCGCGCGACAGGTCGGTCTTGCTCATTCCGCGCCCGTTGTCCCTCAGGATGATCGCCGCGCTCCAGGCGTCGCCCGGACCGGGCTTGGGCAGCTCGACCAGGATCCGCCCGCCTTCCGGCGTCGCCGCGATCGCGTTGTCGAGCAGGTTGCCCACCGCCCGCGCGAGCTGGCGGCGGTCGGCCATTACCTTGCGCCCGCGGCGGCCCTTCAGATCGAGGCTCAGCCCCGCGCCGATGATCGCCTTTTCGCGCTCGCGCACGACCTGGGTGAGGAGCGGGAGGAGATCGACCTCCTCCTTGCTGATCGGCAGCAGGCCCGCTTCGGACTGGGAGAGGTCGAGCACGTTCTCGACCTGTTCGGTCAGCCTTTCCACGGCGGCGAGGATCGCGTCGACATATTCGCCCGCCGCTTCGCCCAGCGGTTCGCCCGCGGCCTCGGTCTTGAGCATCTCGGCATAGCCGCCGATCGTCGTCAGCGGCGTGCGGAATTCATAGGACATGTTGGCCAGGAACTTGGCCTTCACCGCGTCCGCCTCCTCAAGCGCGGCGGCGCGTTCGCGCAGCGCCTTCTCGGCCTTCTGCGAGGCGGTGATGTCGAGCACGGTCAGGAGCCCGTTGCCGTCGGGCAGCGGCACGCCCGCAAAGCGCAGCGTGCGCCCGTCGGTCAGCTCGACCGTCCCGCCCTGGCCGCGCCGGTCGAGCGTCGCCGCGCGCACCACCGCGCCGATCTGCTCCGCCTCCTCGGGCTTCACCAGATTGGCCGCGATCGCATCGAGCAGTTCCTGCGCGCCCGGATGGGTATCGAGGAATTCGGGGGTGAGGCCCCAGGTTCCCGCGAAGCTGCGGTTCCAGAGCTGCACGGAACCGTCGGGCGCGAAGATCGCGAGCGCCTCGAACAGGCAGTCGAGCGTCGCCGTGCGGGTCCGCAGCAGCGTGTCGCGGGTGGCCGAAAGGGCGAGCTGTTCCGTGCGGTCCTCGGCGATGAGGACCAGCCCGCCATCGGGCATGGGGTGGCCGACGATGCGAAGATGCGTGCCGCCGGGCAGCGGCCAGGCCTCTTCCTGCGTGGTCGGCTGGCCGAACCAGGCGACGTGTTCGCGGCGCCATTCGGGAAAGTCGCGCACTTCGGGCGTGCGCCCGCGCTCGCGCGCATCGGCGAGGAAGCGTTCGAACGCGATCCGTTCCGAACTTGCCTCCCCGCCTAGGCCGAACAGGCGCACGAAGGGCAGGTTGGCCGAAACCAGCCGCTCGCTCGCGTCGAACTGCGCGACCCCGACCGAAAGCTGGTCGAGCATCGCACGCTGGGCCTCGCGATAGGCGCGGAAGGCGCGTTCGACCTGCTGCTGTTCCTCGATGTCGATGGCATAGCCCGCCACCCCCTCGCGCCCGAGCGGGAGGTCGCTGACCCTGAGCGAGCGACGTTCGCCGTGGATCGTGGCGGCGACGATGCGTTCGTTCTTCTGCTGAGTCTCGAGGCTGGCGCGCGCGATCTCGGCGGGGCTGCGCCCGCCTTCGGGTTCGAGCAGTTCGGCCTGGCCGGCGACGACCCGTTCCGCGCTCGGCGCGCCGACCGCCTCGACATAGGCCTGGTTGACGAGGCGCAGCTGCATGTCGCGCCCGCGGAACCACATCGGCATGGGCGCGGCCTCGATCAGCCCGACGAGCGCGGCGAAATCGGCCTCGGCGCGGTTCGCCGCCGCTCGCATCTGGGCAAGTTCGGCCTCGCTTTCGGTGAAGTCGAACACCCAGACGAGCGCTGCCCCGCCGGGCGAGACCTGCGGATCGGCGAGCGCGCCCTGGAAGGCGAGGCTGCGGCCCGAACCGGGCGGGGTCAGGGCGAGCTTGAAGGGGGTGGCGCTCTTCTGCGTGATGCGGATCCTTTCGGACAGGGCATCGAGCTGGGCGGGCGCGAGGCCGGCCTCCCCTTCCCCCGCGGCCGCGAGTTCGCTCAGATACCCCGGCATCTTCTCCAGCCCGAGCCATCGCGCGAGCCGTTCGGGCGCTTCGATCCGCCCGTCGACCCGCACCAGCAGCGGCACGGCCGGGCCGACATCGAGCAGGTGCTGCATCCGCTTGAGCGATTTCTGCAGCGCCCTCGTGCGCCTCGTCCTGGCGCTGGCCCGCAGCACCACCACCGCCGCCCCCACCGTCCAGGCGGCGAGCAGCAGGCCGATCAGCACGGGGGCGAGCGGGTTCAACTCCATGTCTGCCAGCTATGCGGCACCCGCGCAGGATGCAACTGGCGCGGCGCGCAAGGCCTCATGAAAAAGCCCCCGCGCAAGGCTTGCGCGGGGGCTTTTGATGTCGCTGGCGCAAACGCGCGGTCAGTAGCGGTAGTGGTCCGGCTTGAACGGGCCTTCGACCGGCACGCCGATGTAGTCGGCCTGTTTCGGGCTGAGCCTGGTCAGCTGCACGCCGAGCTTTTCGAGGTGGAGCGCGGCGACCTTCTCGTCGAGATGCTTGGGCAGGACGTAGACGTCGTTGTCGTATTCGTCCGACTTGGTGAACAGCTCGATCTGGGCGAGCGTCTGGTTGGTGAAGCTCGCGCTCATCACGAAGCTCGGGTGGCCGGTGGCGCAGCCGAGATTGACGAGCCGGCCCTTGGCGAGGACCAGCAGGCTCTTGCCATCGGGCATGGTCACCATGTCGGTGCCTTCCTTGATCTGCTTCCACTCGTAATTGTCGAGCGCGCTGATCTGGATCTCGCTGTCGAAGTGGCCGATATTGCACACGATCGCCATGTGCTTCATCGCCTTCATGTGCTCGCCGGTGATGACGTCCTCGTTGCCGGTGGCGGTGACGAAGATGTCGGCGCGCTTGACCGCCTCGTCCATCGAGACCACCTCGAACCCGTCCATCGCCGCCTGCAGCGCGCAGATCGGGTCGATCTCGGTCACCATCACGCGGGCGCCGCCGTCGCGCAGGCTGGCCGCCGAACCCTTGCCGACATCGCCGTAGCCCGCGACGCAGGCGACCTTGCCGGCCAGCATCACGTCGGTCGCACGGCGGATCGCGTCGACCAGCGATTCCTTGCAGCCGTAGAGGTTGTCGAACTTCGACTTGGTGACGCTATCGTTGACGTTGATCGCCGGGAAGGGAAGCTTGCCCTGCTTGGCGATCTGGTAGAGCCGCATGACGCCCGTGGTCGTCTCTTCCGAAACGCCCTTCACCGTCTTCACCGTCTTGGTGAGATAGCCCGGCTTCGCCTTGACGAAGGCCTTGAGGGCGCGCTGCATTTCGATTTCCTCGGCATTCTGGGGGTTCGGCATTTCCTCGCCCGCCTCGATCCGCGCGCCCCACAGCGCGAACATGGTCGCATCGCCGCCATCGTCGAGGATCATGTTGGCGGTAAGGTCCGGGTCCTCGTCGGTCGACCAGTCGAAGATGCGCCCGACATAGTCCCAGTAATCGGCGAGGCTTTCGCCCTTGATCGCGAACACCGGCACGCCGCGATCGGCCATGGCGGCGGCGGCGTGGTCCTGGGTGGAGAAGATATTGCAGGTCGCCCAGCGCACTTCCGCGCCGAGTTCGATCAGGGTCTCGATCAGCACCGCGGTCTGGATCGTCATGTGGAGCGAGCCGGTGATCCGCGCGCCCTTCAGCGGCTTCGCGCTGCCATATTCCTCCCGCAGCGCCATCAGGCCCGGCATTTCCGTCTCGGCAATCGCGATCTCGTCGCGGCCGTACTGGGCAAGGCCGATGTCCTTGATCCTGTATTCGACGGCAGGCGTGGCGGCGGTGGCGGTGGCCATGAAGCGATCTCCTTGGGACGAACTCTGGTCGACGAAGTTCATTCACTCCGCCCTCTTGGCGTGGCCCATAGCGGGCACCGCGCGCAGGGGCAATATAAAGTTATCTTTATATCTGAAAATGGCTGGCTGCGGCAGGCCGGAATCCCCTGCGACCGGATGCGCCGGGCAGGCGATCGCGGCGGTTGGCACGGCCCCCGAAGCCGCTATACCGGAAGCGCGTATCATCCACGAGCAAAGGGAGTGCATCCATGACGATTTCGGTAGGCGACAAACTGCCCGACGTGACCCTGGTCAAGGCCACGGCCGACGGCCCGCAGCAGGTCCAGGCGGCCGACTACTTCGCCGGCAAGCGGGTCGCGCTCTTTTCGGTCCCCGGGGCCTTCACCCCGACCTGTTCGGCCAAGCACCTGCCCGGCTTCGTCGAGAAGGCTTCCGACCTCAGGGCCAAGGGGATCGACGAGATCTGCGGCACCGCGGTCAACGACGCCTTCGTGATGCAGGCCTGGAACCAGTCCGCGGGGAGCGAGAACATCACCATGCTCGCCGACGGCAACGGCGATTTCGTCGAGGCGCTGGGCCTCACCATGGACGGATCGGGCTTCGGCATGGGCAAGCGCGGCCAGCGCTTTTCGATGGTGGTGAACGACGGCGTGGTCGAACAGTTGAACGTCGAGGCGCCGGGCGACTTCAAGGTCTCGAGCGCGGAGCACATGCTCGGCCAGCTCTGACGGGCGGACCGGGACGGGACAGGGGCGCTGCCGTTCGCGGACGGCGCCCTTTTCCCGCATCAGGTAAGCGGCGGCGCGCCTTGTGCGATCCACCACGCCAGCCCTCCCGCGATCAGCACCGCGGCGAGCGCCCTTGCCCGCGGCAGGGTCCCGATCCCCTCGCCCCCCGGCGGGACCCGCCGCCGCCCGGTCACCATCGCGCCGACCAGCCGTTCGCGCTGCACCGCCTCGTAGAAGAGGATCGCGGCGACGTGCAGCGCGATGAAGGCGACGACCACCCAGAAGAACGTCTCGTGCAGGTCGGTGATCGTATCGGCGGTCATCACTCCGACCAGCGGATTGAGCGGCCCCGTCATCCCGTCGAAGGGATCGCCCGCGAACAGGCCCATCGACGCCTGCGCCAGCATCACCAGCAGCAGCGCGAGCGTGCTGTACCCGCCCGCCGGATTGTGCCCGACCCGCTGCGCGCCCTCGGGCAGATTCCCCCGAAAATAGGCAAGCACGCTGCTCGGCCCCCGTACGAAATCTGCGAAGCGCGCGGTGCGCGGGCCGAGGAAGCCCCACGCGATGCGCAGCACAAGGATGCCGAAGAGCACGAGGCCGAGCCGCTTGTGCCAGCCCCATTCGGAATTTTCCGCCGTCCACCACATCGCCGGGATCAGGACCACGAAGCTCCAGTGCGACAGGCGCACGACCGGGTCCCACACCCTGACCCGGTGCGGCGGGGCGCCCGGACCCGCGCGAGCGGGCTCGTCCATCGGATCAGGCTTCGTCGTCGTAGCGGAACACGTCGTGGCAGTTCTTGCACGAACCGCCCATTTCCTTGACAGCGGCACCCACGGCAGCCGCCTCGCCGCTGGCCGCGGCTTCGACCAGCGCGGCGCTCGTCTCGGAAAGCTTCTGCCGCGCGGCGGTGAATTCGCCGGGCTCGGCCCAGATCGCGGCCAGCGCCTCGGTGTCGTAACCGTCCTCGCGCGCGGTCTCTTCGACGAAATGCTGTTCGATGTTGCCGGCGCGCTGGTTGATATCCTCGGCATTCGCCTGGATCGCCGCGAAATCCGGGTTTTCCTGTTCGAGCTGGCCGCGGATCGCCTTGAAGGAATCGGCGATCCCTTCGAAATTGTCCTGCCGCTCCCCGATCGCGGGCGAGTTCAGCTCGGTATCGGCCTCGGGTCCCTCGCCCTCGCATCCGGCGAGCGTGCCGGCGATGGCGGCAAGAGCGATTCCGGCGGCGATTCTTGAAGAAAACAGGTCTCGAAGCATGGTGACGAACTCCTCGGGCTGGGACTGCGTGAACGAACCTGAGACAGTGCTAAAACGGTTTCGGGCGCTTCGCAAACTCTCACTTGTGCAGCGCGTCCCCCTCGCCCTGCCGCAAGCGCCGCGCGCATCGGCTCAGGATGGCCCCGTGCGGGCCGGGCGATTCATATGGCAGCAAGCTTGCCGCGACCAACCGGGCCGACCTATATCGCACGCGGTGCCACAGGCCGCATGTCGCACGGAGCGGCCCCTTTGCCGACCGGGCGAACGGGCCCGCGCCGCATGAAGGAGGAAAGCGATGAGTGTGATTTCGAAGCGGGCCGGGCTCGCGCTGCTTGCCGGAGCGCTCGCCCTTCCCGCGTCGGGAGCTTTCGCCCGGCAGGAACCGCAGCAGGGACCGCAGCAGGCGACACCGGCCGGGCCGCACAACGACCGCGACGACACCCTCGCGACCGTCTACGGCTCGCCGCCATCCGATCTAAAGGGCCTTCCCGAAGGACCGGACGTGGAAGGCGTGATCACCGCGCGCAACGGCTCGGCGATCCAGGTCACGAGCACCGACGGGAGCGAGACGATAATCTCGGTCGGCGCCGGCACCGAGATCAAGTCCTCGGGCGGGTTCCTCGGGCTCGCCAAGGACCGGCTCGGCCCCGATGCGCTGCTCAACGGCCTGCCGGTGAAGGTCGACACGGTGCAATGGGGCCGCCGTCTGCTCGCAAGCAGGGTCGATCTCAAGGCGCGCGACCTTCGCACCGCCTCGATGATCCAGTCGGGCACGCGCCAGCAATTCGCCGAACAGGGCGCGGCGATCGAGGAGAACGCGGCGGTGGCCGAAGCCCTGCGCGGGCGGGTCGCGAACATCGACCAGTACAACGTCAAGGGCACGACCAACGTCTACTTCGACACCGGCAAGTACGACCTGTCGGGCCGCGCGCGGAGCGAGCTGTGCGATTTCGCGCGCGAGGCCGAAGCGATGGACAACGCGCTGCTGCTCGTGGTCGGCTACACCGACACGACCGGCAGCTACGAGATCAACCAGGAACTGAGCGAGCGCCGGGCGGGGCGCGTCACCAATTTCCTCCAGCAGCAATGCGGGTGGAAACCGTGGCGGATGCTCACCCCCACCGGCATGGCGACCGCCGATCCGGCGGCCGACAACGGCACCGAGGCCGGCCGCGCACAGAACCGCCGCGTGGCCGTAAACATCCTCGTCTCGAAAAGCGTCGAGGGGATGTGATCCGCGCTTTCGGCCGATGAATCGAAACGGGGCGGACCGCGCATGGCGGCCCGCCCCGTTTTCGTTGCGGCCGGTGCGCCCTCAGTAGCCCATCAGGCTCATCACTTCCTTGCGGCTGCGCGGGTCCTCGAGAAAGCAGCCGAGCATCCGGCTCGTCACCATTTCGACCCCGTGGGTCCTTACTCCGCGCCCGGTCATGCAGCCGTGCTGCGCCTCGATCACGACCGCGACGCCCTGCGGTTCGAGATTGTCCCAGATGCACTGCGCGACCTCCGCGGTGAGCCGTTCCTGCACCTGCAGACGGTTGGCGAAGCCGTGAAGGACGCGCGCGAGCTTGGAGATGCCGACAACGCGCCTGTCCGGCAGGTAGGCGATGTGCGCCTTGCCGGTGATGGGGGCCATGTGATGCTCGCAGGCCGACTGGAAGGGGATGTCCTTCAGCAGCACGATCTCGTCATAGCCGCCCACTTCCTCGAACACGCGGGCGAGATGGATCGCCGGATCCTCGCCATAGCCGCGGCAGTATTCGAGCCATGCCCGGCCCACCCGCTTGGGCGTGTCGAGCAGTCCTTCGCGCGCCGGATCGTCCCCCGCCCAGCGGATCAGCGTGCGGATCGCCTCCTGCACGTCCTCGGGCACCTCGGGCTTGTTGAGCGGATTGTCTGGGTCGAAATCGTCGGAATCGTGATCGAGGCAGTTCATGAATGGCGGTCTTTCCATTGCGGGGAACGAAACTGTTACGGCTCCAGCCACGGAGCGGATGCAGCGGGCGGGCAAATCCGGGTCGCCCGGCGGGGCCGCGCGGCGCGCCGCAGGGGCGCGAAAATTTTCCGAGGCAACGGCTGAATCCCCATCCCGCCTTCCGTATATAGACAGGGCAGGGCGGAATGCACCGCCCAATATTGACATTGGTTGGTAAGAACCCGTTTTGGTGCCGACAGTTCCCTCGCCCGCCGAATTCGAACGCGCCGCGCTCGCGACGATCGCGCGCCTGCCCGACGAATTCCGCCGGCACCTCGCCGACGTGGTGCTGCGGATCGAGGAATTCGCCACCGCCGAACAGCTCGCTTCGGTCGGGATCTCGGATCGCTGGGACCTGACCGGGCTTTACGAAGGCGTGCCCCTGCCCGAACAGTCGCTGTGGGACGAACCGCGGATGCCGCCCGCGATCAGCCTCTTCCGCCAGCCGCTGCTACGCGAGATGGAGGAGACCGGGGTCGGTTTCGAAGCGCTGGTGCGCCATGTCGTGATCCACGAAGCGGGGCACCATTTCGGCTTTTCGGACGAGGACATGCACGCCCTCGAGGACGCGGCGGAGGACTGACGCCGCGCGTCCGGGCGGCAAAACCATGCCGGGCGCACCGGCAGGACCGCGCCGCCCTCCTCCCGCCCCTTGGCGTTGTCCCGCCCGCTCCCGCCGGTTTGGCAGGCGACTTGCATCGCCCACGGCGGCTTCAATTTCGCGGGACGACAGGGCGATGGGACGGACGGGCAATGCGCCGCAGGGCAATCGGACAGCGCGGCTGCGCGTGCTCTTCTACCTCCCGGCGGCGACCCCGTGGTGGTTCGAGATGATCTGCATCCCGCTGATCCGCCTCACCGCCGAAAAGCACGAGGTCCACGTCATGGTCCCCCCGCCGTGGAGCGGGACCGGCATCGGCGCGGGCCAGATCCCGCTGCTCGCCCGCCTGCCCGATGTCTACTGGCACATCCTCGACGGGCCGGACCACCCGCTGCTGCGGACCGACGCGAGCGGGCAGGACGACCTGTTCGAGCTCGTGCGCGTCGTTGCGCCCGACATCGTCCTGTGCCGCAGCGCCGACAACATCGCCCCCGCGCGGTTTCCGGGAATCGTGCGCTACCTCATGGAGGGCGGCGCGCCGCCGCTGATCAACGCGCCGCGTTCGGTCTGGCTCGCGCCCGACCTGTTCGATCACGGCACGCTGCCCGACCTGTCCGACGCGGAGCTCGCGCTGCTCGACGCGCTCGCCGGGCCGGTCTTCGATGCCCTCGACATTTGCGCGCGGCCGCCTGCGCGCGAAGCGTTTTTCGCGATGCACGGCCTCCCGACGGAAAAACGGGTGATCGGCCTGCCGCTCGATTACGAGCACCGCGAGAACTTCTTCGCGCGCCACAATCGCTATCCGTCCAACGCCGCGACGATCGCGGCGATCGCCGCGGAACTGGACGAGGACACGATCCTTGCCGTCACCCACCATCCCCTGACCGAGCGCCACGGCGACCCGCGCAGCATCGACGCCGTCGTCGCCGCACAGGGTGGCCGGGTGCGCGTCCTCGCGAGCCTGGGGCGGCAGGGTTCGACCACACAGGGCCTTGCGGCCCATGCCGACGGCTTCGTCACCGGCAATTCCAAGAGCTGGTCCAACGCCGTCATCGCCGGGACGCCGCTGGTGCGCCTGTCGCCCTTCGCGACCGGGGACTGGGTCGGCGCCTATGCGAGCGTCGCGGACCTCCTTTCCGATCTCGACCGGGGCAGCGCGCGGCGGGCCGACCCGCTGGCGGCGCGGCGCTGGTTCGCCTTTCACCTGCTGAACAACGTGATCGATACCGCGGACGAACGGCTCGACGCCGAAGCGATCGTGGGCCGCGCGCTGACCGACGCCGACCCCGGGCGCTGGCGGGAAATGCTGGAGCGGCAGGTCGCCTCTGACCGGAAGTGCAAGGCGCAGCCGGCCTGAGGGACGGGGCCGGGCCGCGGCGCAGGTGCACCCGAAGGAATCGCCTTGCTCGCGGCGCTCGTCCGTCGTCTCCGATGGCGAACAAGGCCCGAAACCGACAAGGCCCGAAACCGACAAGGCCCGAAACCGACAAGGCCCGCCCCTCTCGCGAGGGACGGGCCTTGTTGGCGCACCCGAAAGGATTCGAACCTCTGACCCCCAGATTCGTAGTCTGGTGCTCTATCCAGCTGAGCTACGGGTGCGCGCTGGAGGGCGGCACATAGGGGGCTGCGCGCGGCTTGGCAATCCCCTCGTGACGATATTGTCATGCCGCGGCAGCGCCGCGGGGGCACGCGCGGCGATCAGCCCTCGCCGCCGCAACGGAAAAGCCGCGCGGCCAGCAGGGAATCGAGCGGCGGCTTGGCCAGTCCGGCGATCTCCTGCGGGGTGAACCAGCCGACCTCGCCCCCTTCGAGCGCGGCCGGTTCCCCCTCCCAGCGCCTCGCGGTGTAAAGGAGGATGACAAGCGCCCGGCGCCCTTCGGCCATGCCTTCCTCGGCAAACCCGGCCGGTTCGAGATCCTCGGTGCGAAGCGTGATCCCGAGCTCCTCGGCAAGCTCCCGCGCGAGACATTCGTTCGGCATTTCAGAGGCTTCTACCTTGCCGCCGGGAAATTCCCAGAGCCCGCCGTGATGCTTGTCCGGCGGTCGCCGGTGCATCAGCCAGCGCCCGTCGGCGCGCTGCAAAGCCCCCGCGCTCACCGCCATCCAGCCGGGCGCAATGTCGGAATTTTTTTCAGCCAAGCGAGCCTCGTCAACCTTTTCTTAAATCCCCGGACCGATTTTGAGCGCGTCAGGAAGACAACGACAGGTGTCCCCATGATTTTGACGGAATTCCTAAAGCACATCGGGAACGACGAATCGGGTGCCACCGCCGTTGAATACGGCCTGATCGTGAGCCTGATCGTGTTGGCACTCGCCGGATCGCTGCAAGCACTCGGAAGCGGCAATGAGGGACTGTGGACCAGCGTTCAGGACGCGTCGAATGAGGTGATGGGTAATTAAGCTGCGCGAAAGAACTCGAATTAGGAATTTTTCAAGAGCTTCCCCTTATCTCGCAAAAGGCCCGTCCGGGAATACCGGCGGGTACGGGTACCGAAGACCGCAACCAGGAGACTAGACATGACCTTCTTCAAGAACCTCGTCCGTGACGAGCAGGGCGCCACCGCCATCGAATACGGCCTGATCGCCGCTCTCATCGCCGTCGCCGCAATCGGCGCGATGACCACGCTGGGCGAGAACCTCGACGCGACCTTCGACGAAGTCTCGGGCGAACTCGCGACTGGCGACTAACAGGTTTCTCCGGAAGCTTGAACAGAGGGCGGCAGGGGCAACCCTGCCGCCCTTTTTCGTGCGCCCTGCCCGCCCGCCCGGTGCCTCAGCGCGCGCGAACGACGATCTTGACCTTCTGCCCGGGCGTCAGCCGGTCGCCCTGGCCCAGCGAGTTGAGCACGCGAAAACGCTCTTCCTGCGCGTTCGGGTAGGCCATGCGCCGCGCAAGGCTGGCGATGGTGTCGCCGCGGCCGACCGTCACCACCTGCACCCGTTTCGGAACGACGTCGGCCGCCTCCTGCTGGCTGATCCGGCGCATCGACTGGAACATAGGGCCGAAGGTGCCCGCCTGGCCCGCCGGAGTCACCGCGGCGAAGTGATAGGCCCGGTCGGGCGAGAATTCATAGGCATAGACGACCACGTCGAGCTGGCCGTTCTGGGCGTTGATCCGCGCTGTCCCGACCGCCGCGCGCAGCCCGTTGACGGTGGTGCGGCGGACCTCCTGCGGGGCGAGACGCTGGTTCTCCCCGCCGACCGCCGCGAAGACCGACCGCATGTAGCGATCGAGGTCGCCGGCATAGGGCGCAAGGCTCATCTGCGCCTGCCCGACCTGCCCGTTGATCTGGACCGAGCTCGTCCCGTTCACCATGTAATAGCCCTGCGGCACGGTGAAGGTCAGCCGCAGGTCCGGGTGGACGAAACGCAGCCCGTCGATGATGCCCTGTTCGGGATCGTCGCCGTAGATCAGCCCGTCGATCCGCGACAGGAACGTGTCGGTGTTCGTGACACCCGGTGCGAGCGGCGCTGCCTTGGCAAGCGCCTCGCGCGTGCGGCTCGCCGGGTTGGGGTGGGTCGAGGCCCATTCGGGGATCGAGGCGTTGCGCCCCTCGACCCGCGCCTCGAGGGTGTTCTGTTCGGCAAGGCTCGCCAGCACCGTTCCCATCGCGCGCGGATCGTACCCGGCGCGCTGGAGATAGAGGATGCCGAGATTGTCGGCCTCGGTCTCCTGACTGCGCGAATAGCTCAGCGTCAGCAACTGCGAGCCCTGCAGCAGCCCGCGCGAGAGCGTCTCGCCAAGGCCGCTGTCGCCGAGCAGGATCGAACTGCCGATCGCGCCGAGGATGCCGAAGATGGAATTTCTCTGCGCGGCCGCCTGGCGGCGCTGCGAATGGCGCGCGGCGACGTGGCCGACCTCGTGCCCCAGCACCGCGGCGAGCTCGGCCTCGTTGTCCATCAGCGTCACCAGCTGGCGGGTCGTGTAGACATAGCCGCCGGGGACCGCGAAGGCATTGTGCGCCGGCGAATTGAGCAGGCTCACGGTAAAGCTCTCGCGCGCATTGCCGAGGCCGGAATGGACCGCGATGTTCTTGCCCACCTGTTCGACATAGGCTGCCTGCGGACCGGTCATCGCGCCGCCGAACTGCTGCAGGAACTGGGGGTGGTATTTCGCCCCCTGCCTGGCTTCCTCCGGCGTGATCGGGGTCGAGATGCTGGGAATGTCGCCCATCCCCACGCATCCGGCGAGCGCCAGCGTCGCGGCCGAGGCGGCGGCGAGCCGCAGGGTTTTCGCTTTGACGGTCTTCCTCAACATGGCCTCGGGCCTCCTCTCCAGCGGCATTCCTCGATCTGGTTAACCAATACGCCGGGCCGCTGGAAGTTTCGAGGACAGCCGCGCCCGTCAGCCGCCGAGTTGCAGGAAACGCTCCTCGCGCCTGGCGACCAGCGCCTCGGGCGAAAGGCCGGACAGCCCGTCGATCTCCTCGGCGATCGCCTTGCCGAGCGACTTCGCCGCCGCCGCCGGGCCGCGATGCGCGCCGCCCATGGGTTCCTTGACGATCCGGTCGATCACCTTGAGCCGTTTGAGATGCTGCGCGGTGACCTTCATCGCCTCGGCCGCCTCGGGCGCCTTTTCCGCGGTGCGCCAGAGGATCGAGGCGCAGCCTTCGGGCGAGATCACCGAATAGACCGCGTGCTCCATCATCAGCACGCGTTCCGCGCTGGCAAGCGCCACCGCGCCGCCCGACCCGCCCTCTCCCACGATCGCCGCGACCATCGGCACGCCCAGGGCAAGGCACGCCTCGGTCGAGCGGGCGATCGCCTCGGCCTGGCCGCGCTCCTCCGCCTCGATCCCCGGAAACGCGCCCGAGGTATCGACCAGCGTGACCACCGGCAGGCCGAATCGGTCGGCGAGTTCCATCAGGCGCACCGCCTTGCGATAGCCCTCGGGCTTGCCCATGCCGAAATTGTGCCGGATCCGGCTCTGCGTGTCGTTGCCCTTTTCGTGCCCGATCAGCATGACCCGCCGCCCGTCGAGCATGGCAAAGCCGCCCATGATCGCCTGATCGTCGCCATAGAGCCGATCCCCGCCGAGCGGCACGAAATCCTCGAAGGCGTGGGCGACGTAGTCGCGGAAATGGGGCCGCTGGGGATGGCGGGCGACCTGGGTCTTCTGCCACGGGGTGAGCGAGGCATAGGTGCTGGCGAGCAGGTCCGCGGCCTTGGACTCGAGCCGGGCGATCTCGTCCGCGACATCGACATCGTGTTCGGCATCGACCGTCCTCAGGGCGGCGATGCGTTCATCGATGCTCTGCACCGGCTTTTCGAAATCGAGATAGCTGACCTTGGACATATCCTTTACGGCGCTATCGGGATGTTGCGCGGGGGGCAAGCCTCATGGCTTCCGGTTTCCCAAGGGGTGGCGCGAATTGACCAGCTCGACGAGCCGTGCGGCATCGACATGAGTGTAGATCTGCGTCGTCGCGATGTCGGCGTGGCCGAGCAGGGTCTGCAACACGCGCAGGTCCGCCCCGCCTTCGAGCAGGTGGGTCGCGAAGGCATGGCGCAGCACGTGCGGGGAAACCCCCGCCGGGTCGAGCCCGGCGCGCACCGCGAGCGCCTTGACGAGCTGGAACAGCCGCACCCGGGTCAGGTGGCCCGACTTGCCGCGCGAGGGAAACAGGAAGCGCGATTGTCCCGCCGGACGCACCGCGCGCCAGCGAACGAGCGCCTCGGCGGCGCGCGTGCTTACCGGCACCATGCGCGCCTGGCCGCCCTTGCCCGTGACCGTGAGGAAAGGCGCATCGCGCGGCACCGCGCCGAGGGGAAGCGCGACCAGCTCGCTCGCGCGCAGGCCGGAACCGTAAAGCAGTTCGATCAGCGCCAGCAGCCGCACCGCATCGGGCTTGTTCCCTTCCGCCTCCCGCTCGGCGGTCGCGAACAGCGCTTCGACCGCCTCATGGCCGAGCACCTTGGGCAGGGGCCGACGCGTGCGCGGGGCGGGCAGCGCGCCCGAAGGGTCGTCATCGCGCCAACCCTCGTCCAGTGCGAAGCCGAAGAACTGTCGCAGCGCCGAAGCCTTGCGCGCCACGGTAGAGGGGGCGAGCGCCGCCCATGCCCCCGCGAGCTGCGCGACCTTCGCGCGCGGCGCCGCGGCAAGTTCGCCGATCGCGTCCTCCGCCTGGGCGAGGTCGCGGGCATAGGCGGCGAGCGTGTTCGCCGCCGCACCGCGTTCGCTCGCGAGCATGTCGAGAAACGCGTCGGTTGCCGCCGACACGGCCCCTACCCCCGCGCGACCGCTTCCGCCGCGATCATCCGCGCCTCGGCCTCGAGCCCGACCAGCCGCAGGCTCCGCACGATGTGGTAGAGGTGGAGCGGGGTCATCTGCGCCCAGTCCGTCCCCTGCATCCCGAGCCCGGCGAGCATCGCGACGAGCGCGGCGTTTTCGACCTCGCCCGCGCGGGCGATCATGCGGGTCCAGCGGGTTTCCCGCGCGAGGTCGATCCCGAGCCGTTCGGCGAAGGCCGCGCGGTCGTCCCCGTCGATCCGCCCGAGCCCGGCGAGCCCCGCGATCAAGAACGCGCTCTTGCGCTGGCGCGCGCTGTCATCGGCATCGACGAAGGCATCGACCGCGCCCTGCCCGGCCCTGCCCCCGTCGGGATCGGCCAGCGCGACGAGCGCCCAGCCCATGCTCCCTTCGGAAACGAGATCGCGCCAGGCCGCCGCGTCGCGGTCGAGCCCGGCGGTCAGCATCGACGCGATGAGGTCGCCCGCCGCCTCGGCCAGAGCGGCGCTGGCGGGGACGCGCGCGGCGGCATAGGCGGTTGCGACCAACGCGCCGTAATCGGGCGCCGCGCCGTCCCCCCACAAGCGCTGCATCGCCGCGATCCGGGTCTCGGGCGCGGGCGAGATATAGGCTTCGCGCAGCGCCCCGGCCTGCGCCGCGGGCTCGCCCCCGATCGCGCTGTCGGCATAGACCTGGGAAAAGAGGTTCACCATGGCATCGGCAGAGAACACGCCCGCCGCGGCCGCCCGGCCGGCAAGGCCGAGCCGTTCGTCCGGGGAAAGCTGCGGCGCGGATGCGGCGGCGAGCGCGTAATAGGGTTCCGCGTCGGCCAGGAGGTCTTCGGGCACAGGTTCCCCCAGCGCCGTCGCGAGGCCGAAGCGCCAGGGATTCATGTCCTCGACCTCGTCCCAATCGATCTCGACCGCGCGCTGCCCGCGCCCCGCGGCTCCCGCATAACGCCGTGCCAGCAGCACGTCGATGCGCGGGGCGATGCCCTGGTTCAGCGCCCGGTCGAGCTCGGCCGCGGCGCGCGTGGGCTCGCCCGCATAGGCATCGCAGATCGCCTGCCACATCACCCATTGCGCGTCGGTCCGGGCCGATCCCTGCAACCGGATGGCCGGGCAGGCCCCGGTGAAATCGGTCAGCGCGACATAGGCGGAAAGCGCCTCGCCGGTCAGGCCCGCGTTCCAGTTCGCGGTGTCGACATCCTGCGCGATCCCGCGCGCCGCGACGTGTTCGCCCATGCGGTTGAGCACGCCGGCCCGCAGCGCCGCGAATTCGACCGGGTCCATGCCCTCGGGCGCGGCCAGCCGGCTGGCGAGCGCGCGGCGCATCAGGATGTGCCCCCAGCGCGAAACCAGCGGGGTGCGCGTGCCCGCGAGCACGGCGCGCACCAGCCGCGCGGGCTGGCGGGCGAGCGAACGGGTCGCAAACCCGCCCTCGGCCGGGGCCAGCAGGCCGACCTGGCTCAGCGAGCGGCGCGCGGCGGGGGGAATGTCGAACTTCGGCTTGAGGCCGAGCAGTTCGTCGAGCTCGTCGGTCGGCAGGTCCTCGAGCTCCTCGATCGAGGGCAGGTCTTCCAGTTGCTCCTGCGAGAGGCGGGGCACCGGCGGGCGGCTTTCCGGCGCAGGCTCGTCGGCGCCTTCTTCCCCGGTTCCGGATTCGGGCGCGCGCCGGGGCGGGGGCGCGGGGGCGAGCGTCGGCGCCGCGGTCGGCCTGGTGACGGGCGGCGCGGTCGGTACCGGGGTCGGCGACGGGCTCGGCGCGGGGTCGTCGAAACCGGGCGGGAGCAGCGATTCGGGCCGGTCCTGCGCCCCGAGCGAGCCCGCGAAAACCGCCCCGCCCAGCGCCCCGGCCATGGCGATCGCCGCCACCCCGGCGGCGCGGCGCGAAGCCTTCATCGCGCGCGCTCCGCGAGGTCCACGGGTTCCGCGATCGGCCGGATCGGTTCTTCCCCGCCGTCGACGAAGGCGAATGCCAGGACGGCGAGAAGCGCGAGCCCCGCCACCAGCGTGGCCCGCCCAAGCCGGGCGAAACCGTTCCGGCGGCGCGGGGCCGCGCGCGGCGGCCCGATGCGGGCGCCGATGCGGCCCTCGGACGACCGGCGGGAAAGGGAGACGCGAGACATGTTGCGCGGGCTCTAGCCCATCTATAGGCCTTGCGGCAATGACCGGTGACATCGCCCTCGACGATACGCGCATCGCCCGGCTCCAGGGCCGGATCGACCGCCCGATCGTGCTCGTCGGGCTGATGGGCGTGGGCAAGTCCACCGTCGGCCGGCGCCTTGCCGCGATGCTCCAGCGCAGCTTCGTCGATGCCGACGAGGCGATCGAAAAGGCGGCCCGGCGATCGATCCCGGAAATCTTCGAGGAATTCGGCGAACCCTATTTCCGCGACGGCGAACGGCGCGTCATCGCCCGCCTGATCGACGAGGCGGCGGGCGTGATCGCGACCGGCGGCGGGGCCTTCGTCGATCCGGAAACCCGCGCGCTGATCCTCGAACGCGCGATCGCGGTGTGGATCGATTGCGACATCGACACGCTGGTGGAACGCACCTCGCGCCGCAATTCGCGGCCGCTGCTGAAGAACGGCGATCCGAAGGAAATCCTCACCCGGCTCGACCGCGAACGCCGCGCCTTCTACGCCGAGGCGCCGGTGCAGGTCGAAAGCATCAAGGGGCCCCATGCCGACACCGCCCGCGCGATCATCGAGGCGATCGAGGAGCATCTCGCATGACCGCCCCCTCCCGCACCCCCGCCCGCACCCCCGCCCGCACCGTGCCGGTGGCGCTCGCCGGGCGGTCCTATGACGTGGTGATCGAACCGGGCTGCGTCATCGAAGGGTTCGCCCGCCATGCCGGGCCTTTCCTGCCGCGCGGGGCCGGGCGCAAGGCGGCCTTCGTCGCCGATGCGAACACGCACCGGCTGTTCGCCGCGCGGATCGAGGCGCGCTGCGCCGAGGAGGGAATCGAGCCCGACTGGTTCGTCGTCGAGCCGGGCGAAGGCGCGAAAAGCTGGGCCGTGCTCGAGACGCTGTGCGATCGCCTGCTCGCCCTCGGCCTGACCCGGTCGGATCATGTCGTCGCGCTGGGAGGAGGCGTGGTCGGCGATCTCACCGGCTTCGCCGCCGCGGTGCTGAAGCGGGGTTGCGGTTTCGTCCAGGTGCCGACGACGCTGCTCGCGCAGGTGGATTCCTCGGTCGGGGGCAAGACCGCGATCAACACGGGCGCGGGCAAGAACCTGATCGGTGCGTTCCACCAGCCCTCGCTGGTGCTGATCGACCCGCTGGTGCTGGACAGCCTGCCGGACCGCGAAATGCGGGCGGGCTATGCCGAGGTCCTGAAATACGGCCTGCTGGGCGATGCGGCGTTCTTCGATTGGCTCGAGGCGAACGGCACGGCGGTGCTGGCGCGCGAGCCGGAGCCGCTCGCCCATGCCATCGCCACCAGCGTCGCCGCCAAGGCCCGCATCGTCGCCGAGGACGAGCGCGAGACGAGCGGGCGCCGGGCGCTGCTCAATCTCGGGCACACCTTCGGCCATGCGCTCGAGGCGGAGACGGGCTTTTCGGACAGGCTCCTGCATGGCGAGGCGGTCGCGCTCGGCATGGTGCTTGCCGGCCGCTATTCGGCGCGGCGGGGGGAACTGGCGCATGAGGAGGCGGAGCGCGCCGCGCGCGCGATCGGTGCTGCCGGCCTCCCTTCCGAGATCGCGGCGCTCGGCCTCGAATGCGATGGCGAACGGCTGGTCGATCACATGCGCCACGACAAGAAGATGGAAGGATCGGGGACGCTCCCTTTCCTCCTGCTGCGCGGCATCGGCAAGGCCTTCATGGCGCGCGATGTCGAGCTTGCCGATGTCGCCGCCTTCCTCGACGAACAATTGCAGGCGCACTGACCGCGTCCGCCTGCAGGGTAGCGGTTCGGGCGCCCTTGCGGTCAGACCGCGGGCCGCGCCGTGCCCTTGGGAAGCTTGTCCGAAATGTCGGTGACCTTGCCCTCGGTCTTCGTTTCCTCGTCCTCCGCCAGCATCGTGTCGTGCTCGGCAAACAGGCGCTCGATATCGGCGCGCCGTTCGATCAGCAGGTGCGCGATGCCGGGGGCAAGGCTTTCCCCGTCGCCGATCTGGCCGAGGATCGCGGCAAGATCGCTCGCCGTCGCGTCCTTGGCGTTCTTGAAGAAGTGACCCTTGCGGTCGAAATATCCGGTGCCCTTGCGTGCCATGTCCGATCCCTCCTGATGCGCGCCGGGATTGGCGCGAATCGGCAGCCCGATCTTCCGGGGGAACGCTCCCGGTAACCATCACATTTACGTGAATTGGCAGGATCGCGGCGCCCAAAACATTGAATTCAGGGCGCGCGTTTACAATTCTGAAGCGCGCACGGTCCTTCGATTGCCCGCCGGGGCAACTTCCTTGCCGCGACCGGGCCGCCCGCCCGTTACTCCAGTTCGAGAATCACCGCGTCCACCGCCAGGCTTTCGCCCTCTTCGGCGTTGATCGCGGCGATGCGGCCCTCCTTTTCGGCGCGCAGGATGTTCTCCATCTTCATCGCCTCGACCGTGGCGAGCGGCTGGCCCGGCTGGACCTCGTCGCCCGTCGCCACGTGGAGCTTCACCAGCACGCCGGGCATGGGGCAGATGAGCATCTTGGAAAGGTCCGGCGGTTCCTTCTCGATCATCAGGCTTTCGTGCCGCGCGAGGCGCAGCGGCAGGACCAGCGCGCGATGGGCCGCGCCGCGGGTGGTGACGACCCAGTGATTGCCCTTGCGCTCGACGATCAGGCCGAAGGCGTTGCCGTCCTCATCGGTCGCGCTCGCCTCGACCATGCCGGGCACCCAGTCGCACGTGCCTTCGACCCGGTGCCCGTCGACCAGCGCATGGCCCTGGCCGAGAACGACCTCGAAGCGCCGGTCGCCGAGCTTCACCAGCCATTTCGCGGTGGTCCGCATCACGCCCGCGCGTCCGTCATCGCCGTCGAGCTGGCCCGAAATGCGCCGCGCGCGGTTGGCCCAGGTGAATTCGATCCCCGCCGCGATCGCCGCCAGCCGCCGCTCGAATTCCTCCGTGACCGGCGCGCCGACGAAGCCTTCGGGGTATTCCTCGGCGATGAAGCCCGTCGTCAGTTCCCCCGAACGGAAACGCGGGTGCTGCATGATCGCGGAAAGGAAATCGACATTGTGGCCGAGCCCCTTGATGCGAAAACGGTCGAGCGCCTCGACCTGGAGGTCCGCCGCCTCGTCGCGCGTGGGCGCCCAGGTGACGAGTTTCGCGATCATCGGGTCGTAGAACATCGACACCTCGCCGCCTTCGAACACGCCGTCATCGACGCGGATCGATCCCGCGCCGTGCGCGACCCCGCGGCGGGCCATGCCCTGCACCTGTTCGTCCTCGCTCCAGCCGGGGATCGGCGGCGAATAATGCGTCAGGCGGCCGGTCGACGGCAGGAAACCGCGATAGGGGTCCTCCGCATAGACGCGGTTCTCGATCGACCAGCCTTGGATGCCGATGTCGTCCTGCGTCATCGACAGCTTCTCGCCATATGCGACGCGGATCATCTGTTCGACGAGGTCGATGCCGGTGATCGCCTCGGTCACGGGGTGTTCGACCTGGAGGCGCGTGTTCATCTCGAGGAAGTAGAAGCTTTCGCCGCTCGGGTCCGCGCCCGAGACGATCAGTTCGACCGTGCCCGCCGAGTGATAGCCGACCGCCTGCGCCAGCGCGACGCATTGCTCGCCCATGGCCTTGCGCATCTTCGGCGTGACGAAGGGCGACGGCGCTTCCTCGACCACCTTCTGGTGGCGCCGCTGGATCGAGCATTCGCGCTCGTTCAGGTAGAGGATGTTGCCGTGCTTGTCGCCGAGGATCTGGATTTCGATGTGGCGCGGGTTCTCGATGAACTTCTCGATGAAGACGCGGTCGTCGCCGAAGGAGTTGAGGCCTTCGCGCTTGGTCGCCTCGAAGCCTTCGCGCACATCCTTTTCGGACCAGGCAAGGCGCATCCCCTTGCCCCCGCCCCCGGCGCTGGCCTTCATCATCACCGGATAGCCGATCTCGTTCGAGATCTCGACCGCGTGGTCGGTATCCCGAATCTCGCCGACGAAGCCGGGGACGACGTTGACGCCCGCTTCCCGCGCGAGCTTCTTCGATTCGATCTTGTCGCCCATCGCCGCGATCGCATTCGCGGGCGGGCCGATGAAGGCGATGCCTTCCTTGTCGAGGGCCTCGACGAAGCTCGCGCGTTCCGAGAGGAAGCCGTAGCCGGGATGGATCGCCTCGGCCCCGGTCTGCTTCGCGGCGGCGATGATCTTGTCAGGCACGAGATAGCTTTCGGCCGCGGGCGAGGGCCCGATATGGACCGCCTCGTCCGCCATCTTCACGAAGGGCGCGTGGCGGTCGGCATCCGAATGGACCGCGACCGTCGCGATCCCCAGCTTCTTCGCGGTGGTGATGACGCGGCAGGCGATCTCGCCGCGATTGGCAATCAGGATTTTCGAGAACAAGCGTCAACCTCCCGGAAACGGCACGAGCGAAGCGTGCCATCTGCCTATGCCGCCCCGTGCGGGGTTCATCAACCTGACTTCTTGGAGAGGCGCGGCTTGCGCCGGCCCCGCGGTCATGCGCCGAAATTCGCGGCGATCTCGCGCAGCTGCGCCGTGCGCGCGCGGGTGAGCGCGGCGAGACAGGCCGATCGCACCATCGGTTCGGCCGAGCCGCCGCGAAAGACATAGCCTTCGAGCCGGCAATGCGCGTTGCGAAAGGCGAGCCAGGCGCGCTGCGCTTCGAGCAGGCTGGCGAAATGGCCGGGGCGCGGGTCGTGTTCGCGCTCGGCCTCGGACCGCTGCCGGTCGCGCTCCTTCGCCTCCCGCGCGGCGGTTCTCCACTGCGCGTTGAGCGCGCGGTCGGCCTCTTCGTAATCCTGCGCGGCGCACCAGTTCATTTCCTGCTGGCGCAGCGGTTCGTCGCAGTTCCAGTCCGGGTTCGGCGGCTCGGCCGGGGCGAGAAGGAGGAACGGGGCAAGGGCGGTCAGCATGGCGCGGTCCTTCGGGCAGCATGGGCGAGAAGCACATCGGCATAGGCGATCGTTCCGCGTCTTTCACCTTCCCCGTCGAGAAGTGCCTGCACCGCACGGGCTAGCAGGGCGACATTGGCGGGGGCGAGCGATCCGAGCGGGCTGACATGGACACCGATCGTGAAGAGGATCGCGCCCGTTCGCGGCAGGCGGCGCAGGGTCTGGCGCTCCGACCGCACGAACAGCGTCTCGCCCGCATTATCCGGCGTCACGTGGGCAAACTGGTCCTGCGCAGAGCCCTCTGCCAGCCAGCGGCGGTTCGCGGTGGGGGCGATGAACCAGTTGCAGCGCCCGAAGATCATGCCCGGGCGCAGGCTCGCCATGAAGCGGTCGACGCCGCTCGCGAGCTGTTCCTCGTAACCCGCGATCGGCGCATGGAGCGCGCGCAGGGTCAGGCCGAGCTTGTCGGCGGGGCGCCAGTCGGTCGGCCATGCGACGGCGGCACCGACCAGGCGGTAGGCATCCTCGCGCGGCGCGCGGGTGAGCAGGCACATGTCCTCGTGCGCGGATAGCGCCGCTTCGCGCAGCGCGCCCGCGACGCCGAGCATGGCGGCGAGTTCGCGGCCCGGTGCCTCGGCCTGCGGGGTGAGTTGCACGCCTTCGGGCCATTCGGCAAAGGCGGCGGCGCGGGCAGCGAGATCGGGCCGCGGCTGGAGCCATTCCGGCTCGGTCAGCCTGCACAGTCCCATCCGCAGCGGCCCGCCCCCGCGCGCCTTCGGCAGCAGCGCGTCGACGCCAAAGCCGAGGGTCATTGCGCTTCTACTCGGCAGGTTCGCCCAGTTTCGCCGCGCATTTCGCCGCCCTTGCCGGCTCCTCGCCCTCGAGCGCGGTCATGCCGAGCTTCGCCAGCAGCGCGCCGTCGCTGTCGTCGCCCGCATTGGGCGCGGTCAGCAGCTTGTCGCCGGTGAAGATCGAGTTGGCGCCCGCGAGGAAGCACAGCGCCTGCGTCGCCTCGGACATGGATTCGCGGCCTGCGGAAAGCCGGACCATCGACATCGGCATGGTGATCCGCGCGACCGCCACGGTGCGGACGAATTCGATGTCGTCGATCTTGGCCATCGGCGTATCGGCGAGCATATTGCCCAGCACCGTGCCCTTCACCGGCACCAGCGCGTTGATCGGCACGCTTTCGGGATGCTGCGGCAGGGTTGCGAGCGTGTGGATGAAGCCGACCCGATCCTCGCGCGTCTCCCCCATGCCGACGATCCCGCCGGAGCAGACATTGATCCCCGCCTTGCGCACGTGATCCAGCGTATCGAGCCGGCACTGGAAATCGCGGGTGGAGATAACGCGCTCGTAATATTCGGGCGAGCTGTCGATATTGTGGTTGTAGTAATCGAGGCCGGCGTCCGCGAGCATCTCGGCCTGATGCGGTTCGAGCATCCCCAGCGTCATGCAGGTTTCAAGGCCCATCGCGCGCACGCCCTTCACGATCTCGACGATCTTCGGCATGTCGCGGTCCTTAGGATTGCGCCACGCCGCGCCCATGCAGAAGCGCTGCGAGCCTGCATCCTTGGCCTGCGCCGCGCGCTGGAGCACGGCCTGCACGTCCATCAGCTTGGTCGCCTCGACGCCGCTGTCGGCATGGACCGACTGCGAGCAATAGCCGCAATCCTCCGGGCACCCGCCGGTCTTGATGCTGAGCAGGGTGCAGAGCTGCACCTGGGTGGGCGGGTGGCATGCGCGGTGGACTTCGGCGGCGCGGAAGACGAGCTCGGTGAAGGGGAGGTCGAAGAGGTCCGCGATTTCCTCGCGGGTCCAATCGGTGCGGGGGTGGGTCATTCAATTCTTTCTGATTCTGTTGAAGGTTCAACGGGGTCGCCATGCATGAAGGCCCCGTTCCAGAACATGAGCCCGGCGAGCGCGATCATGCCAATCACGCCAACCACAACTGCGCGGCCTGTCATGATCTGAACTTACGCCGCCCTTGGAGCGGGCGCACCCCTCAGCAGGCCTTCGGTGCTGAGGTCTTCGTCGATCTCCGGCCAATGGATGCCAAAGCCCGCCCCGGCCTTCTCCCAATGCGCGCGCTGCTCGGGTGTCGCGTGGAGCAGCCTCGGATACCACGCCAGCGGCACGGCAATCGTCCTCCCGTCCATCAGATCGACGATCAGGCTGGCCTCGTCGAAGCGCACGTCGAGCACGCGTTCGTCGGTCACCTTAGCCGAAATATTCATGCCATGCCTCCGTAAGTGCCGCTTGGTGATCGGCGACCATCGCCACAATGCCATTGATCTCATGTGCGCGAAAGCCCCGGCTCCGCGCGACTTCGAGGCTGCCGAGCCAGACCTTGATCGTCGCCTCGCCCCGGTCGATGTGGATATGCGGCGGCTCGTTCGGTTCGTGGCTGTAGAAATAGAACCGGAACGCGCCGATCCGCATCACCGGCGGCACAATCACTCCGCCGCCTCGTCCATCTCCTCGCCCGCCGGCGGCATGTTGTGCCCCAGCAGCGTCAGGATATCCGCCGCGCATTCGACCACGTTCGAGCCGGGGCCGTAGATGCCCTGCACCCCCGCCTCGCGCAGGAAGTCGTAATCGCTCGCCGGAATCACGCCGCCTGCCGTCACCTTGATGTCGGCGCGGCCTGCCTCTTTCAGCAACCGGATCAGTTCGGGGATCAGCGTCTTGTGCCCGGCGGCAAGGCTCGAGCAGCCGATCACGTCCACGCCGTTTTCGAGCGCCATGTCGCGCGCTTCCTCGGGCGTCTGGAACAGCGGGCCGGAGACGACCTCGAAGCCCATGTCGCTGAACGCGCTGGCGATCACGTTCGCGCCGCGGTCGTGGCCGTCCTGTCCCATCTTGGCGACCATGATCTTCGGCTTGCGCCCCAGCCGCCGCTCGACCGCCTCGACGCCGCTCGTCACCTGCTCCCATCGGCGGTCGAATTCATAGGCGGTCTTGTAGACGCCGCTGACGGGCTTGGGCGTCGCGTCGTGGCGGCCGAAGACCGCCTCCATCGCCTGCGAAATCTCGCCCAGCGTCGCATCGCGGCGCGCCGCCTCGACCGCGAGTTCGAGCACGTTCGCGCCCGACTTGCAGCCCTCGGTCAGCGCGGCGAGCGCGGTGCGACAGGCGTCCTCGTCGCGATTAGCGCGGATGTGTTCGATGCGCGCGATCTGGCCCTTGCGGACCTTCGCATTGTCGATGTCGAGCGTCTCGATCGGGTCTTCCTTGTCCTTGCGGTACTTGTTGACGCCGACGATCACCGTCTCGCCCCGGTCGACCTTGGTCTGCTTTTCGGCTGCCGCGCGCTCGATCGCGGCCTTGGGCGCGCCGGCATCGACATAGGCCGTCATCCCGCCCGACGCATCGACCTCGGCGATCAGCTTTTCCGCTTCGTCCACAAGGGTCGCGGTCAGCGCCTCGATATAGTGCGAGCCGCCCAGCGGATCGACGACATTGGTGATGCCCGATTCCTCCTGCAGCACGAGCTGCGTATTGCGCGCGATGCGGGCGGAGAAGTCGGTCGGCAGCGCGATCGCCTCGTCGAGCGCATTGGTGTGGAGCGACTGCGTCCCGCCGAGCGTCGCCGCCATCGCCTCGATCGTGGTGCGGATGACGTTGTTGTAGGGGTCCTGTTCCTGCAGGCTGACGCCGCTGGTCTGGCAATGCGTGCGCAGCATCTTCGACTTGTCGGACTTTGCGCCAAGGTCGTCCATCACCCGGTACCACAAGGTCCGCGCCGCGCGCAGCTTGGCGATCTCCATGAAGAAGTTCATGCCGATGCCGAAGAAGAACGACAGGCGCGGCGCGAAGGCGTCGATGTCGAGCCCCGCTTCCATCGCGCGTTCGACATAGGCCTTGCCGTCGGCGATGGTGAAGGCGAGCTCCTGCACCGCCGTCGCCCCGGCCTCATGCATGTGATAGCCGCTGATCGAGATGGAATTGAAGCGCGGCATCTTCGCCGAGGTATAGGCGATGATGTCCGAGACGATCCTCATGCTCGGCTCGGGCGGGTAGATATAGGTGTTGCGGACCATGAACTCCTTGAGGATGTCGTTCTGGATGGTCCCCGACAGCTTCTCCTGCGAAACGCCCGAGCGTTCGGCGGCGACGATGTAGAACGCCATGACCGGGATGACCGCGCCGTTCATGGTCATCGACACGCTCATTTCATCGAGCGGAATCTGGTCGAACAGGATCTCCATGTCGCGCACGGTGTCGATCGCCACCCCCGCCTTGCCGACATCGCCGACGACGCGCGGGTGATCGCTGTCATAGCCCCGGTGGGTGGCGAGGTCGAAGGCGACCGACAGCCCCTTCTGCCCGGCGGCGAGGTTGCGGCGGTAGAAGGCGTTCGATTCCTCGGCCGTCGAAAACCCCGCATATTGCCGGATCGTCCAGGGGCGCCCGGCATACATCGACGCCTTCACCCCGCGCGTGAACGGGGCGAAGCCGGGCAGGCCCGGGTCCCAGTCCGCATGGTCCTCCGCCGTGTAGAGCGGCTTTATCGCGAAGCCTTCGGGCGTCTGCCACGTGAGGTCGCGGCCCTTCACTTCCTTCTCGGCGAGGGCTTTCCAGTCGGAGAGAGTGGGTTTGTCGGTCATGCGGGCGCTCATAGACGAAAGGATGCACCCGGCGAAAGATGCGCCGGGGGCGGATGGTGAGTAACGGTCGAAGGGGCTGGCGGGTGCCTCAGCGCCCCTTGAACTCGGCTTTGCGCTTCTGCAGGAAGGCCATGCCGCCCTCCCTCGCATCCTCGCTCGCGCCCGCAATGCGCTGCGCCTCGGCTTCGGCGAGCAGCACCATCTGCAGGTTCTGGTCGATCGCGGTCGAAATGTTGCGCTTGATATGGGCGTAGGCGAGCGTCGGGCCGTTGGCGAGCTTTTCGGCCAGCGCCTTCGCCTCGTCCATCAGCGCATCGTCCTCGACGCACTTGTAGACGAGGCCCCATTCTTCGGCCTGCTGCCCCGAAATCTTCTCGCCCAGCATCATCATGCGCGTGGCGCGCGCCCGGCCGATCGCGCGGGTGAGCAGCCAGGTCGATCCGCCATCGGGGACGAGGCCGATATTGACGAAGGCCTGGAGGAAATAGGCGCTTTTCGCGGCAATGGTGAAGTCCGCCGCCAGCGCGAGGCTGCACCCGACGCCCGCCGCTGGCCCGTTGACCGCACAGATCACCGGCACGTCGGCGCGGATGAGCTGGCTCACCGCCGGGTTGTAATGCTGGATCAACGCCTCGTGGCTGCCGCCCTTGCCGCCCAATGCGCTGCCATTGCTCCGCGCCGAGAGATCCGCCCCCGAACAGAAGCCCTTGCCCTCGCCCGTGATCAGCACAGCGCGGGTATCGCCGAGGTCGTAGAACGCCTGCCCCAGCTCGTCCGCCATCTGCGGCGGCATGGCGTTCAATCGCTCGGGCCGGTTGAGCGTGATGGTGAGGAGCGGGCCTTCGCGCTCCACGCGGATGGTTTCGTAGGACATTTTTTCCAGCAACTCCCGTTCGCCCTGAGCCTGTCGAAGGGCCGTTCTTCCTTCGGACGCGGCGATAAAGTGAAGTGCGGGGCTTCGACAAGCTCAGCCCGAACGGCTCTTGTTCAATTCGACCAGTGCGCGCCTTCGCGGGGCGTTTCCATGATCTCCGTAAGCACTCCTTGCATGTCCTTGGGATGGACGAAAAAGATAGGCGTGCCGTGGGCGCCGATGCGGGTGGGGCCGAGGATGCGCTTGCCCATTTCCTCGAATTCCGCGCGTGCCTCGGCGATGTCGGGGACCTCGAAGCAGACATGGTGCTGCCCGCCCAGCGGGTTCTTCTCGAGGAAGCCGCGAATGGTCGATTTTTCGCCCAGCGGTTCGATCAGCTCGATCTGGGTGCCGTTCATCCCGCTGTCGGTGGGCGTGTCGACGAAGCAGACCTTCACGCCCTGCTCCTCAAGGTCGAAAGGCGTGTGGATTGTGGTCGCGCCCATCACGTCGCGGTAGAACGCGATGGAGTCCGCGATGGAGGGCGTGGCGACCCCGATGTGGTTGAGACGGCCGAGTTTCATTTCATCACTCCCAGTTCCTTCAGCAGTAGCCATCCGAACCAACACGTCACAAGTGCCATTGGAATTGCGCACCCAAGCTCGCCAAGACCATGATGCTTAGCCGACTTGAGTAAGTCCCAAGTCACGACAACCCCGCCGAATGTCAGAACGGCCATCAACCAGACTGCGAACCAACCGCCAGGGAATGGTGCGCCAGCAAAACCAAACAACAAAGCGATTCCGTAGGGGCCGAGCACCAGAAATAGGACGAAGTAGCCCAACCCATTCCAGAGTTTGGCCTTCCACTTGGAAAAAGCGGTCGTGTCGTCCGAGCTATCCATCACTCACAGCGGAATATTGTCATGCTTCTTCCAAGGGTTCTCCAACTGCTTGGTCCGAAGCTTCCTTAACCCCAGCGCAATCCGCCGCCGCGTCGAGTGCGGGTGGATCACCTCGTCGATATAGCCGCGCGAGGCGGCGACGAAGGGGTTGGCGAAGCGGTCTTCGTATTCCTTGGTTTTTTCGGCGATCTTTTCGGGATTGTCGCGGTCCTGTCGGAAGATGATCTCCACCGCGCCCTTCGCGCCCATCACCGCGATTTCCGCCGTCGGCCAGGCGTAGTTCAAATCGCCGCGCAGGTGCTTGGACGCCATCACGTCATAGGCCCCGCCATAGGCCTTGCGGGTGATGACGGTGATCTTCGGCACGGTCGCCTCGGCATAGGCGAACAGCAGCTTCGCCCCGTGCTTGATGATGCCGCCCAGTTCCTGCGCCGTGCCGGGCAGGAAGCCGGGGACGTCGACGAAGGTCACGATCGGAATCTCGAACGCGTCGCAGAACCGCACGAAGCGCGCGGCCTTCTTTGCAGAAGCGATGTCGAGCACGCCCGCGAGCACCATCGGCTGGTTCGCGACGACGCCCACCGTGCGCCCCTCGACCCGGCCGAACCCGCAGATGATGTTGGCGGCATGGGCGGGCTGGATCTCGAAGAAGCTGCCCTCGTCCAGCGTCTTCGCGATCACCTCGTGCATGTCGTAGGGCTGGTTGGCGTTGTCGGGGATCAGCGTGTCTAGGCTCGGCTCCTCGCGGTCCCACGGATCGTTCACGGGCAGTTCGGGCACGTCCTCGCGGTTCGACAGCGGCAGGTAGTTGAAGAACTCGCGCGTCGCGAGCAGCGTCTCGATGTCGTTCTCGAACGCGCAATCGGCGACGCTCGTCTTCGTCGTGTGGGTGATCGCCCCGCCCAGTTCCTCCTGCGTGACGACCTCGCCCGTCACCGTCTTCACCACGTCGGGGCCGGTGACGAACATGTAGGAGCTGTCCTTCACCATGAAGATGAAGTCGGTCATGGCCGGACTGTAGACCGCGCCCCCCGCGCACGGCCCCATAATGAGGCTGATCTGCGGGATGACGCCGGAGGCCAGCACGTTCCTCTGGAACACCTCGGCATAGCCGCCGAGGCTGTCGACGCCTTCCTGGATGCGCGCCCCGCCGCTGTCGTTGAGCCCGATGACGGGCGCGCCGACCTTCATCGCGGTGTCCATCACCTTGCAGATCTTTTCCGCATGGCGTTTCGACAGCGAGCCGCCGAACACGGTGAAGTCCTGGCTGAAGACATAGACGAGCCGCCCGTTGATCGTGCCCGATCCCGTCACCACCCCGTCGCCGGGGATCTTCTGCGTCTCCATGCCGAAATCGATGCAGTCGTGTTCGACATAGGTGTCGAGCTCCTCGAAGCTCCCTTCGTCGAGCAGCACGTCGAGCCGCTCGCGCGCGGTCAGCTTGCCCTTGGCGTGCTGCGCGGCGATGCGTTTTTCACCCCCGCCCAGCCTTGCGGCTTCGCGGCGGCGTTCCATTTCGGCGATATTGGCGGACATGCCTTCCCCTCTCGTGTCGATGCTTGACCCGGTCGTTGCCGCAGGCCCGGCAGGGCGTCAACGTGTCAAAAATGCGCGGATGCCCTAGCTCGGGGTCACGATGCCCTTGTCGGCGAGGCTGCGCGCGGTCGCCTCGATGCTGTCCTCGGCGCTGATGTAGTCGATCCCCAGCGCCTGGCGTGCATGGGCGCCCGACACGTCGCGGTGGCGGCCCAGTTCCGTCTTCACCTGCCTGATGTCGGCCATGAAGGGCGCGAGCAGCTTCACCACGATGGACGGCAGGCGGCGCGAGGGCACCTTGCCCGCGAGGTCGGGCACGCGCTCGCGCAGCACCCCGGCGATGTCCTGCATCCACAGGAATTTGTCGGACACGGCGAAGCGTTCGCCCCGCACGGTCTCGGCCGGGGCATCGAGCGCGCGGACATGGGCGAGCGCAACGTCGCGCACGTCGACGATGCCGAACCCCGCATCGGGCAAGGCCGGGATTTCGCCGGTAAGAAGCTTGCGGACGAGTTCGATCGAGGTCGAAAGGTCCTCGTCATGGACCGGCCCGAGGACCGCGACCGGGTTGATCGAGCAGAACGTCATGCCCTCGCCGTTCTGCGCCATCCATTCGCGCGAAGCCTTTTCGGCGACGGTCTTGGAGCGGTGATAGGCCGGGACCTCGGGATTTTCGAGCACGGTCCAGTCGGATTCGTCGAACCGGTCCCGGCCTGGCGGGTGGCCATAGGCGATCGCGGCGGCGGAGCTGGTGAGAACGAAGCGCGTGACCCCGGCCTTCTTCGCGCATTCGAGCGCCCTCAGCGCCCCTGCGCGGGCGGGCTTCACCAGCTCGTCGGGGTGCCTGGGCGTGCTCATCGGAAAGGGCGAGGCGACATGGGCGACCGCGTCGCATTCCTCCATCGCCTCGGCCCAGCCCGCGTCGTTTTCCAGATCGGCCTCGAACACGCGCAGCCGCTCGCCCGCGGTGCGCCAGCGGTCCTGCAGGCGCGGTTCGTTGCTGGTGCGGTTGCGGACCGTGGTGTGCACCGTCTTGCCCGCGCCCAGCAGCAGGTCGATGATCTCGCCCGCGATGAAGCCGGTCCCGCCGGTCACCAGCACCGTTTCAGCCATGCGTGTCGCTCCTTCCCCTGCCCGGGCCGGTGGCGCCTATTTGAAGAGCACGAGCTCCTCGGCCATGGTCGGGTGGATCGCCATCGTCGCATCGAAATCGGCCTTTGTCAGCCCGGCCTTCACCGCGACCGCGGCCATCTGCATGATCTCGGGCGAATCCGGCCCGATCATGTGGAGGCCGACCACGCGGTCGTTCGCGGCATCGACCACCATCTTGTAGAGCCCGCGTTCGTTGCGGTTGGCGACGACGTTCTTCATCGGGCGGAAATCGGCCTGGTAGATCTTGACGTTGCCGAGCACGTCGCGCGCCTCCCCTTCGGTCATGCCGACCGCGGCGATGGGCGGGTGGGAGAAAACGGCGCTCGGGATGCAGGAATGATCGACCTTGACCGGACCGTCCTCGCCGAAAACCGTGTCGGCGAAGGCATGGCCTTCCTGGATGGCGACCGGCGTCAACTGCACCCGGTCGGTGACGTCGCCCACGGCGTAGATGTGATCGACGCTGGTCTTGCTGTATTCGTCGACCCTGACCTCGCCGCGCTCGCCCAGTTCGACGCCGACTTCCTCGAGCCCGAGCCCCTCGGTGTTGGCGACGCGGCCCGTGGCGGCCATCACGACGTCGAAAACCCGCTCGTCATGGCCGGTGAGCTTCACGTCGAGCGCGCCGTCCTCGCGCCTGCGGATGTATTCGAACTTGGTGTTGAAGAGGAATTCGATCCCCTTGGTGAGAGAGATCTGGAGCAGCCGGTCGCGCAGCGCCTCGTCATAGGAACGCAGGATCGTGTCGGTCCGGTTGGCAAGCGTCACCTTGGCGCCGAACTGGTTGAAGATGCCGGCGAATTCGTTGGCGATGTAACCGCCGCCCAGGATCAGGACCCGGCGCGGCACCTCGTCGAGGTGGAACGCCTCGTTCGAGGTGATGATGTGCTCGCTCCCGTCGCAATCGGGCACGTGGGGACGCGCGCCGGTCGCGATGAGGATGTATTTCGCGGTGACGGTCTTGCCGCTTTCGAGCGTGATCTCGTGCGGGGCGGTGATCCGCGCGCGCTCCTTGAACAGGGTCACGTCGTGGTTTTCGAGCGTCTGGGTGTAGAGCCCTTCGAGCCGCGTGATGTCCTTCTGGACATGGTCGCGCAGCTTCACCCAGTCGAAGCTCTTGCCCTCGATGCTCCACCCGAAGCTCAGCGCATCCTCGAGGTCCTCGGCGAAATGGGCGCCATAGACGAGCATCTTCTTGGGCACGCAGCCGCGGATGACGCAGGTCCCGCCGACGCGGTATTCCTCGGCCGCCGCGACCCGCGCGCCGTGCCCGGCGGCGATGCGGCTCGCGCGGGTTCCGCCCGAGCCGATGCCGATGGTGAAGAGGTCGTAATCATATTCGCTAGCGGACATCTCGCCTCCTTGGACTCTGCCGGGGCGCTATGCCGACGAGAGGTCCGCTTGCCAAGGGAAGCCTTGCGCTATGCGAGCGAGCCGGCCCGCCGCTGGCCGCCCCTGCGACGACGCCCGCCGGGACGCTGGCCGCCGGCCTGGCGCTGGCCTTCGGGGCGCTGGCCTTCGGGGCGCTGGCCTTCGGAGCGCTGGCCTTCGGGATTGCCCCGCCCGGAACGGTTGGGCCTGCCCTTGCGCGCGGTATGCTTGGGCTTGGCGCGCTGCTCCTCGCCCTTCTCGCGCTCGGGACGCCTGGCCCCGCCGGCGGGTTTCGGCCTCACCTTCTTCTGGGACACCCGCGTCGCCCCGCGCACGGGCGGCTTGGTCGGGCCGACGCCTTCGACCACGGCACGGAAATTATCGGGCAGCGGCAGACGTTCGAACTCCGCGTCGGTCGTGCGCGTGATGTCCTTCAGGTACGCGCGCTCGTCCTCGGCGCAGAAGGCGATCGCGATCCCGTCACGCCCGGCGCGCGCGGTGCGGCCGATGCGGTGGACATATTGTTCGGGCACGTTGGGCAGTTCATAGTTGATCACGTGGCTGACGCCCGGAATGTCGATCCCGCGCGCGGCAACATCGGTCGCGACCAGGATCGACGTGCGGCCCGAGCGGAATTCGTCGAGCGCGCGCTGCCTTTGCCCCTGCGACTTGTTGCCGTGGATCGCGTTGGCCGCGATGCCGCGCTGCGACAGCCGCTTCACAACCCGGTCCGCGCCGTGCTTGGTCCGCGCGAAGATGAGCACGCGTTCGGTCTTGCCCGGAACTTCGTGGCGGCCCGACAGGATCAGTTCGAGCAGCGACTGCTTCTCGTCCTGCTGGACCATGAAAAGGTACTGGTCGATCCGCTCGGCGGTGGAGCTTTCGGGCGTGACCGAGACCTGCACGGGGTTCGTGCAGTATCCGCTCACCAGCTCCTTGATCGCCTTGGGCATGGTCGCGCTGAAGAACAGCGTCTGGCGCTCTTTGGGCACCATGTCGCGGATCTTCCTAAGCGCGTGGATGAAGCCAAGGTCGAGCATCTGGTCCGCCTCGTCGAGCACCAGGACCTCGACACCCGACAGATTGAAGGCATTCTGGTCGATGAGGTCGAGCAGGCGCCCCGGCGTCGCGACGAGGATGTCGGTCCCCCGGTGCAGCTTGTTGCGGTCCTTGTTGACGGAGGTGCCGCCGACGATGACCTGCACCTTCAATCCGGCGAGCGCGCCGTAATCCCTGGCGCTCGCGGCGATCTGGACCGCCAGTTCGCGCGTCGGGGCGAGCACCAGCATCCGGCAGCTCTTGAACGGAATCCGGTTGTCCGCCGCGCGCAGCCGGTCGATCGAGGGCAGCATGAAGGCCGCCGTCTTGCCCGTGCCGGTCTGGGCGATGCCGAGCAGGTCGCGCCCCTCCAGCACCGGCGGGATCGCCTGCGCCTGGATCGGGGTCGGCACGTCGTAGCCCTTGAGCTCGAGCGCCTGGAGGACGGGCTGCGAAAGCCCGAGGTCTGAAAATCGTGTCATGAAAACTCGCATGATGTGCGAAGCGCACGCGCAGGAAAGAGCGTGCGAAGCGCGGGGTTTGAAACCGCCCGCGTGAATTGGGAAGTCTGGGGAAACGGATAAGGCGGGCGCCGGGGTGGCCATGTCAGGACCGCCGCTTCACGCTGGCTTGCCTGCCTCTGTGGCTCGCAGATGGGCCTTCCGCGCCCGAAAGTCAAAACATATCGCGGGGATGGTGCGCGGCGCGCCTACGAGAACGGGATCGATCCGCCCTTCGGGTCCAAGACGGACCTGAAATCGCCACGGCCACGCTTCTGCGGCGAAGCTGACCATCGAGGCGGCATTCGACGGGGCGCAGGGCCGTGCGAAGGGGAGGCCGGCGTGAAACTCGCGGCGGTTTCGTGAAACCGTTCAGCCAAGCCCCGCTGCCTGCATGAGCGCGCGCGTCGAGGGATCGAACTCGCCCTCGCCCGCGCCGATCCGTTTCGCGATCGCCTTGCCGAGCTCCACCCCGAACTGGTCGAACGGGTTGATCCGCATCAGCACGGCATTGGCGAATGTCCGGTGCTCGTGGAAGGCGATCAGTGCGCCGAGCGTCGCGGCGTCGATGTCGTCCACGAGGATCATCGCGCTCGGCCGGTCGCCGGGATAGGCGCGCGCGGGATCCTCGTTCCCGCTCCCCGCCATCAGCGCCGCCCCTTGCGCGAGGCAGTTCATCAGCAGCGCGCGGTGGTGCGCGGGGTCGAGCATGTCGCCCGGCGCGATCGAGGCGATGAAATCGACCGGGACGAGATGCGTGCCCTGGTGGAGCAGCTGGAACACGGCGTGCTGCGCGTCGGTGCCGACCCCGCCCCAGGTCACGGGCGCGGTCGGACCGGCGACCGGCTTGCCCTCCACCGTCACGCGCTTGCCGTTCGATTCCATCTCGAGCTGCTGGAGATAGTCGGGCAGCAGAGCGAGCCGTTCGTCATAGGCGAAGACCGCGCGGGTCTGGCAGCCCCTGAGGCGCGCGTAATACTGATCGGCGAAGGCGGCGAGGAGCGGGACGTTCTCGCGCCCTTCGGCAGCGCGGAAATGGTCGTCGATCGCCTTCGCCCCGGCGAGCAGCGCGCGGAAATCCTCCATTCCGCAGGCGAGCGCGACCGGAAAGCCGATCGAGGACCACAGCGAATAGCGCCCGCCCACGCTTTCGGGGAAAGGCAGGACGCGGGTTTCGTCGACCCCCCATTCGACGGCGCGGTCTGGGTTCGCGGTGAGCGCCACCACCCTGCCATAGGGGTCCGCGACGCCATTCTCGTCGAGCCATTTGAGCGCACTCGCCGCATTGGTCATCGTCTCGATCGTGGTGAAGGTCTTCGACGCGACCGCGATCAGCGTGGAGGCCGGATCGCAGGCGGCGAAGGCCTGTTCGAGCGCGAGGCCGTCGATGTTCGAGACGACGTGCACGTCGACCCGCGCCCCGTCGCGGGTCAGCGCGTCGACCGCCATCGCCGGGCCGAGCGCCGATCCGCCGATGCCGATATGGATGAGGTGCCTGACCTCGCCCAGCGCGCCTTCGTGGATTGCCCCGACCAGCATCCCCATGCGGGCGAGCAGCGCGGCCGCTTCCTCGACTTCGGCCTCAGGCCCGCTGCCGCGCATCGCGCCGTGATTGGCGGCCCGGCCCTCTGTCGGGTTGACGATCCCGCCGGTGAACAGCGCCTCGCGCCGCTCCGCGAAATCGCAGGCCGCGGCGAGATCCTCGAAAGCGGAGAGCGCGTCGTCGGTCAGGTGCGTCTTCGACCAGTCGAACAGCATTCCGACATCGCCGAGTTCGCCCAGGCCGAATTCGAGCCGCCGCGAAAGCTTTTCCACCCTCGCCGGATCGGCCTCGAACAGGTCGGCAAGGGCGCTCGGGCGGATCGCCGCGAGGCGGTCCCAGGCGGCGGATATCGGATCACTCATGCGGCAAACCCCCTTGGCGCTTTCGACCGCGTGCGCGTAAGGGGACAGGCGATGGATGTTAAGACCCAATCTGTGCCCGGCGATACGGCCAGCGTCGGGGAGAGCCGCGGACGGGACGAAAGCTGGCTCGGCTTTGCGCGGTTCCTGCTCCTGGTCCTGCTCGCGGTGCTGGCGTTCCGCACGCTGGTGGTCTCGCCCTTCTCGATTCCGTCCGAAAGCATGCTGCCGCGCCTCGTCAACGGGGACTACCTGCTCGCGACGAAATGGTCTTACGGCTATTCGCGCCACTCGCTCCCGTTCGACGCGCCGGTGATGCAGGGGCGTCTGCTTGCCCGGATGCCCGAGCGCGGGGACATCGTCATCTTCAAGCACCCGCTCGACCGGTCCGACTACGTCAAGCGGGTGATCGGCCTGCCGGGCGACAGCGTCGGCGTGGTCGGCGGGCAGGTGGTCCTGAACGGGGCCTTCGTCCCGCGCGAGCCGCTCGCCGATTTCGAACTCGCGGTCTCGCCCAACACGACCTGCGCGTGGGGCGGCGAGCGGGTCCGCCGCGGCGATGGCCGGGACGTGTGCGCCTATTCCCGCTTCCGCGAGACGCTGCCGGGCGGGCGGCGCTACGAGGTGCTCGATTTCGGGCCGACCTCGGCCGACAGTTTCGCGCCCGTGACCGTGCCCGAAGGCCATATGTTCGTGCTCGGCGACAACCGCGACAATTCGCGCGACAGCCGCTTTCCCGCGGTCGTCGGCGATGCGGTGGGGATCGTGCCGCTCGAAAACCTCGTGGGCAGGGCGAGCGTCATCATGTGGTCGACCGATGGCAGCGCCGAATGGCTGAAGCCGTGGACATGGTTGACCGCCGCCCGCGGCGAGCGGATCGGACAGGTCCTGTGAGCGGGCGAGGCGAGCTGGCGGAGGCGACGCGAGCATGGCTCGTCGAGGCGGGTTTCAAGGTCGGCGAGGAACGCGTCTGGCTCGAGGCGCTGACCCACGGCAGCTACAACGGCGCGAGTTCGGCGAAGGGCGACATCGACTACCAGCGGCTCGAATTCCTCGGCGACCGGGTGCTCGGCCTGTCGGTGGCGAGCTGGCTCTACCATGCGGGCGATGCCCCCGAAGGCCAGCTTTCGCAGCGCCTCAACGCCCTCGTCAGCGGACGCACCTGCGCGCGCGTCGCCCGGGCGATCGGCGTGCCCGCCCACATCCGCCTCGGCAAGCAGGCGCGCGAGGACGGCGGGACGGACAGCGACAAGATCCTGGGCGACGCGATGGAGGCGCTGATCGGCGCGAACTTCGTCGAGAACGGGTTCGATGCTACGCGCGAGATCATCTACCGCCTGTGGGCCGTCGAATTCGCGGGCGATGCGGGCAAGGCGAAACATCCCAAGAGCGCGCTGCAGGAATGGGCCGCGGGCAACCGCCGCGCCATGCCGAGCTATTCCGTCATCGACCGCAGCGGTCCCGACCATGCGGCGCGCTTCACCGTCGAAGTCACCATCCCCAGCGTCGGCAGCGCCGAGGCGACCGCATCGAGCAAGGGCGAGGCCGAACGGCTCGCCGCGCAGAAATTCCTGGAGCAGTACGGATGAGCCGAAACGACGCTAATGTTCCATATATGTTCCACGTGGAACATGCAAGTGCGGAGGAGCGCGCGCAATGAGCGATACGCCCCCTACCCGCTGCGGAGTGGTCGCCGTGATCGGCGCCCCCAATGCGGGGAAGTCGACCCTGGTGAACCAGTTGGTCGGCCAGAAGGTCGCGATCACCAGCGCCAAGGCGCAGACGACGCGCGCCCGGATGCTCGGCATCGCGCTCCATGGTCCGGTGCAGATGATCCTCGTCGACACGCCCGGCATCTTCGCGCCGCGCCGCCGGCTCGACCGGGCGATGGTGAGCGCAGCGTGGGAAGGCGCGGAGAGCGCCGACGCGGTCCTGCTGCTGGTCGATCCGGTCAAGCAGCGGCGGCACGAGCTGGAGCCGCTGCTGGAGGCGCTCGGCCAGCGGCCCGAGAGAAAGATCCTCGTCCTCAACAAGGTCGATGTGTCCAGGAAGGAGCCGCTGCTGGCGCTGGCGCAGGAGCTTTCGCAGAAGGTCGACTTCGCGGAAATCTTCTTCGTCTCCGCGCTCACCGGCGAAGGCGTTGGCGAGATGAAGGAGGCGCTGGCAAAGCTGATGCCGGAGGGGCCTTGGATGTATCCGGAGGACCAGGTCTCCGACGCCTCCGAACGCCTGCTCGCCGCCGAGATCACGCGCGAACAGCTCTACCGCCAGCTGCACGAGGAGCTGCCTTACGACAGCGCGGTGCGGCCCGAACTCTACCAGCACCGCCCCGACGGCAGCCTCGAGATCCACCAGCAGATCGTCGTCGCCCGCGAAACCCAGCGCCCCATCGTGCTCGGCAAGGGCGGCCAGAAGATCAAGGCAATCGGCGAGGCGGCGCGCAAGGAATTGTCGGAGCTATTGGGCGTGAAGGTCCACCTGTTCCTGCACGTGAAGGTGCTGGAGGGCTGGAGCGAGGACAAGGAACTGTTCGAGGAAACGGGGCTGGACTGGGTGAAGTAGGGGCGTTCGCCGACCAATCGCCGACCGCGTCCGCTTAGCGCAATGCCGGGACAAAAACGGTCACTCCGCTTGCGACCCCGTTGCCGTCAAACCCCTTCGTCGCCCCGTGCTTGACACGGGGCTTGG